>Ga0247764_1000012_pt1 | contig 211256 bp, 170 predicted proteins | sample UWRJL051202B4_FD_179932 | JGI IMG/M metagenome (GOLD analysis project Ga0247764, IMG submission 179932) | Plant litter microbial communities from Arlington Agricultural Research Station in Wisconsin, United States - UWRJ-L051-202B-4 | ecosystem: Environmental > Terrestrial > Plant litter >... | reverse complement strand
TGAAGGACGTGTGGCAGAGCGGTGCCTTCAGCGGCGACTATCCCGCGTTTCACAAGGCCATTGCGGCACAGATGCCCGTCTCCCAGACGCCCAACTATTTCACGGTGGGCGCGAATGACACAGGCTTCGAAAAGCAGAAGCCGTTCACGGTGACCACCGACGCGGCGAATGAGCCCGTTGCGTCATCGCTGTGGGTCACGGGACCCGCGTCGCTATCGCGCAGCGACCCGGCGCCGTCGTTTCAAGTGAACCCAGGCCCGAACAGCTACTGGGTGTTCGAGATCACGTCCGATGCGTCGCTGTTCGATACCGGCAACGCCAGCAGCCGACGCAACGACGATAACTTCTATGGTTCCTGGCAGGACCAGCCTCACTTCTCGGGAACGCAATACACGCTGCCCGAAGACCGTTGGGAGAAGCTGAAGGCGGCAGAAACGCTGTACTTCCGCATCGGCTCCACTGCAATGAAGGAAGGATGGAGCAACTACATGGTGTCGACACCGGATCAACAGTATGAGAATGCGCCGTCCATCGCGCTGAGTGGCGCGAGCGCCGAAACGGGCGCAGGTGCCGGCACAGGCGTCGGGAGCGGCGGCACGACCGCGGAGACGGGTACTCCGTCGATCACAGGTCCTGCCTTCATCGCGACGACGGATCCAACACCGAGTTTCACGGTCGACACGGCCAATGCGCCGTATTTCATCGTCGAAGTGGCCACCGAGGCGCGTCTGCTCGACGGCACCGTGCCCGATTCGGAACGCACCGAAGACAAGTTCTACGCAACGTGGCAAGACAGCGATCTGCAGACCGGCACGACATACGACCTGCCGGAGGCCGTGTGGCAACGCCTGCGTCCGGAAACCGGTCTCTATTATCGGGTGGGAACGACGACGAGCGAGACAGGATGGGAGAACTACAAGCTCTCGACCGAAGACTCCGATGTCCAGAACGCTCCGTTCGTGCAGATCACAGGACGCGAGGCGCAACTGCGGCCGCAATACGGCGCGACGCGCGCTGCGTGAGGCAACCGCGCAGGCGAGGGCCTGCCAGACGGAGGCGCATCGCCCGTGCGCCTCCGTCTGTATTGGCAAGCGACCAATACAGTGCGGACGCTGCGAATCCCTCAGTGCATGGCCAGGGTGTGCGCCCAGCGCGTACTCTCTCGTGCGGACGGTTCAGACCCTGCCGTCATTGCATAAGGGAAAGCGATGCTGAGAGTCTATGGGTACGCCGCATCCATCAACGTCCGCAAGGTGCTGTGGATGTGCGAGGAGCTCGAGCTTCCCTGCAATCGTGAAGACTGGGGGGGTGATTTCCGCTCCACCTCGGAGCCTGAATTCAGGGCGCTCAATCCGGTCGGCATGGTGCCGGTCATCGATGACGATGGCGTGCTCGTCTGGGAGTCGAACGTCATCCTGCGCTACCTCGCCACGACCCGAGGGCGATCGGATCTTGCACCCGCGGATCCGGTCGCGCGTGCGCATGTGGAGCAGTGGATGGACTGGCAGGCTTCCGATTTCAACAACAGCTGGCGCGTCGCGTTCCAGGGGTTGGTGCGGCGGAATCCTGCGTTTCAGGATCGGGCTGCGATCGACGCGTCCGCCAATGTGTTCTCCAGCCTGGTAGGCATCCTGAATGCGCAGCTCGAACGCACCGGTGCTTACATTGCCGGACAGACGTTCACGATGGCCGATATCGTCATCGGGTTGTCCGTGCATCGCTGGCGATCGATTCCAATGAACCGCCCTCGCTATGTCGAAGTGGACCGCTACTCCGAGCGCTTGCTCGAACGCGAGGGCTTCAGGCGATACGGTCGCGATGGCGGGCCGTGATTCCGGATGCGCACACCCATTTTCAAGCTCGATGCCTTCACCCAACGCAGGTTCAGCGGCAACCCCGCTGCCGTGCTGCCCCTGGCAGCGTTTCCGCCGGATGAGGTGATGCAGGCGATTGCAGCCGAGAACAATCTGGCGGAGACGGCCTTCTTCGTTCGCGAAGGCAATGACTTCCGGCTTCGTTGGTTCACGCCGACGGTCGAGGTTCCTCTCTGTGGACATGCCACGCTGGCGAGTGCGGCGGTCGTCATGGAACGCCTCGAACCCGCGCGTCAGTCGGTGGTGTTCCATTCGAAGAGTGGACCCCTCACGGTGACCCGCGCAGGTACGGCCTATCTCATGGACTTCCCGAGCCGGCCATCCCTGCCGATTGCGCCGCCCTCCGGACTGACGGCAGCACTGGGGGTGAGTCCAGTGGCAGTCCTGGCGAATTCGTTCAACTATCTGGCCGTCCTCGAGCGCGCCGAGCTCGTGCGCCACCTGACACCGGACCTGCCTTCGCTCGCTCGCCTGGATCGCGCCGGGGTGATTGTCACTGCGCCCGGCGACGGGCCATACGATTGCGTCAGTCGCTACTTCGCGCCGGCCAAAGGAATCCCGGAAGATCCGGTGACCGGCGGTGCCCACTGCGCGCTCACGCCATACTGGACGCAGCGACTGAAGAAGACCGAGCTTCGCGCCTGGCAAGCGTCGCCGCGCGGAGGGGAGATGACTTGCCGGCTCTCTCGTGCCGGAGATCGTGTCGAGCTCGAAGGCCACTGCGTCTTTTATCTGGAAGGTGAGGTGGAGATCGGTGGATAGCTATCCACATCGACGGTGCCGACCCCTGTCGGCTCGTTCGGAAATACTCAACGGCATTCCGTTCGACCCTCGCCCATACGGTTTCATGATCGTGGCTGTTGTAGCCGCGATGTCAGCATCAGCAAATGACAGGTCAATGCGGCTGATGAGCTGGAAGATCACCGAGACGCTGCTGGAGAGTGCGCGGAAGAGCACGTTCTGTGACCTGCCGCCGCCCCACACACCGGATCCGCGGTGAGACTGCATGGGATGAAGCGGAAGCTTCCGTTCAGGCCACAAACATGCGACCGCTGCTATCGATGAGTCTCCCCATTGTCGTGGGGCTCGCCTGTGCAGGCGCTGCGCGTGCGCAGGGTGGGCCGCCCATGATCACCGATGATCCCGGCACGCCCGGTCCGGGCAACTGGGAAATCAATATCGCGGCAACGACCGTGCGGAGCTCGCCGGGATCGGAAAGTGAGTTGCCCCTCGTCGACATCAACTACGGCGTCGGGGAGCGCATCCAGCTCAAATATGAAGTCGCCTGGTTGGCGCAGCGGGTCGAGGGCGAGCATTCGCGCTCGGGCTTCAGCAATTCCCTGCTGGGCGTCAAGTGGCGCTTTCATGATACCGGCGAGAACCTGTGGAGAATCTCGACCTATCCGCAAATAGAGCTGCGTAATCCACGCTCTCACTCGGTACGGCGTGGGCTGGCTGAAGACGGGAGGCGCGTGCTGCTGCCGATAGAAGTCGAGCGCGACTTCGCAAACGTCGGTGTGAACTTCGAAGTCGGCCGCGAGCTCGATTCGCGGGGCGACGACACGTGGCTGGGCGGCATCGTGCTGGGACATTCGTTCAGCCCCAACCTCGAGCTCATGACCGAGCTGCATGGAGAATCGTCGGGCTCGACGCGCGAATCACAGATTGCTGCGAACTTCGGCGCGCGCATCACTGTGGCCGGGGCTGGAACGCTGCTGGTGTCGGCGGGCCGGGATCTTCACAATCGTCTCGAGGATCGCTCGGGCTTCTTCGGTTATCTGGGATGGCAGAGGCTTTCCGAAGTGGAGTGATCTTTTCACGCGTTCCAGGTGCCCGCTTTTACGAACAGGCGCCTCTGATCATCTTCCCCCGATGAACCCGCGGGAGAGCGAGCGCCCATGCTGCCCGCAGCTTCGCGCGCGGCAACCTCACGCAGTCTGGGCTCCGCCGCCACAAATGCCACGTGCATCGCCTCGAGCAGCCTGCCGGCCTCGTCGAGCGCACCGTGTGCGCCTGCGAGCGTTTCGAGTGCTTCAGCCGCGCGTCCAAGCACCACGGTACCGATCGAATAACTGCTCGATTTCACGCTATGAGCGCCGCGGTGTAGCACCTCGTAGTCGCGCTGCTGGATAGCAGCCGCAATCGCCGCGAGTTGTATCGGGGTGTCGCTCATGAAGGTGTCGAGCACATCGCCCAGACCTTCGCCCATCAGGTCCGCCAGCTCAGCGAGCACCGCCGCGTCGAGGCCGGATTCGTTCGAAGAAACGATGCCACTGGCCGACTCGACGAGGGCAGGTGCGGTGACTGGCGCCGTGCGGGCAGGCAGCCATTTCGCGAGCGCTATGGCCATCGCGTCCCGCTTCACAGGTTTGGGCAGATAGTCGTCCATGCCGGCCGCGAGGCACTTGTCGCGATCACCGCGCAGGGCGTTGGCCGTCATCGCCACGATGGGCAGCCGCGGTCGAGCGCTGTTCTGCGGTTCCGCTTCCCATGCCCGGATGACTCGCGTCGCCTCGTATCCATCCATCACCGGCATCTGACAATCCATCAGCACGAGATCGAAGCTCTGCTCGCGAGCTCGTGCCGCGGCTTGCGCTCCGTCCGCGACCGCCTGAGCGTCAATTCCGAAGGTCTTCAGTGTGCGGAGTGCGACCTCCTGGTTCACGCGGTTGTCCTCGACGAGCAGCACGCGGGCCCCGACGTAGTGTCCCTCCACAACCGGTTCGCTTTTCGAAAGCAGAGAGGCAGCGTTGCGTCCCGCAATCGTCGCCAGCAGGCTCTGCAGCTGCGCCCTGCGCACAGGTTTCGTGAGCCATGCGGACACACCGAGCGCCTCCGCCTCAGGAACGCGGTCACCCAGGGAGCTGAGAATCACGCATGCCGTGTTCGCGATGGTCGGGTCGCCGCGCAGCGCGCGGAGAAATCCCACTCCGTCCATCTCCGGCATCTGATAGTCGAGCAGCACGACATCGAACGGTGTGCCGGTGCTCACCGCCTCGCGGGCGGCGTCGAGCCCGTCCCGCGCGGAGGGCGTACTCACGAACGTCGCCTGCTCGTGATGCAGGTAGTGTTCGAGGATGCAGCGGTTCGTGGGATTGTCGTCGACGACGAGCGCCTTCAGGCCAGTCAGGGTCGGCGGGTGCACGCGTGCCTCGTGCGATCGCACCTCGAGCGGGACGAAGACGCTGAACAGCGAGCCCTTGGCCGGCTGCGACTTCACCTTGATCACACCGTTCATCGCCTCGACGAGCTTCTTGGTGATGGCGAGGCCGAGTCCGGTGCCCCCATAGCGGCGCGTGGTCGAATCGTCGGCCTGGGTGAAGGGCTGGAAGAGCTTTGCCTTCGACTCAGGACTCATGCCGATGCCGGTGTCCTGGATCGAAATCTGAATCGTCACGGTATCGCCGGCGGAAGGAACGACACCGGCTTGCCCGGCGGCGTCCGCCAACTGGATTCCCAAGAACACCTCGCCACGCTCGGTGAACTTCACGGCGTTGCCAATGAGGTTCGCCATGATCTGGCGCAACCGCGTCGGATCCCCGCCCAGCACCGCCGGCACATCGTTGTGGACCACACAGGTCAGCTCCACTCCCTTGACGTTCGCCTGCTTCGTGAACAGCGTCGCGATCTCTTCGGCCAGCGGGCGCAGCTCCACGTCGATCTTCTCGAGGGTCAGCTTGCCGGCCTCGATCTTGGAGAAGTCCAGCAGGTCGTTGATGAGGGTCAGCAGCGCGTCCGCCGAGTTTCGCGCCGTATCGAGCATGCTGCGGGCGTCGGATCCCATCTCTTCCCGTTGCAACAGATCGAGCATGCCGACCACGCCGTTCATCGGAGTCCGGATCTCGTGGCTCATGTTGGCGAGGAACGCGCCCTTGACCTGATTCGCCTCCTCGGATTTGCGGCTCTCGATCGCCAGCTGGCTCGTGTAATTCTTGAGCTGCTGTTCCGCCTCCCGTTGTTGACGCGCAATCTTGTCGAACGTGGCGCCGAGCTCACCGATCTCATCCTTGGGCAATGCCGGCAGCTGGAAATCAACGCCGTCGCCGAAGCGCACCACCACTCGCCGCAGGCGTTCGATGGGCCCTGAGATATGCGCGGAGGTCCACAGTCCGAGCAACACGGCCGCGAGCAGGCAACTCGCCGTTCCGCCGACCAGCAGCTTCATCGTCTTGCCGGTGGGTTTCAGCATCTCGACATACAGCGGCGAGTACTCGAGCACCACGGCGCCCAGGATGGCCCCCGCGCTCGAGCGCACCGGCACGATCACTTGTCGGATGTTCAATTGCCCGACGGTTTCGACGAACACGCGCGGTTCGCCGTCCCGGAGCGTTTGCGCGACTTCGCCGCCTGGATTGGAAAAGATCTCGCCCACTTCCGACGGAATCGCATCGGCAATGGTATTTCGGTGCAGATCGAGGACCACGACGTCGCGCCCTTGTGACCGGTGGATCGCTGCGATGTAGCCCTGCAGGGCGCGCCGATCCTGCCAGAGCGACGATCCCGGACCTTCATCGTCGAAGGTGATGGCATCCGCCATCACTTCGGCGACACGGCGCGCTTCGGTCGTCGCGGCCAGCTTCGCATCCTGCTCCTGCTGGTGGAACGCAATGGCGCTGACGATACCGACCAGCGCGGCCACAGTCAGAAACGCACCGAGCAATTTACTGCGAAGCTTCATGTCTACGTAGAGTGGCCATCGAAGCGCAGTATCACTGCCTCACCCCGGCCGAAGCGGGCGAGCAGTCACAGAACCCGTTGTCTAGGTATTAGTACGGGCTCTAGGGGTGCTTCAGAATAGAGGCGGAGGCGGCCGTTGCGCCGGCCACGAATCCGCAATGCCGCGAGCGCGGCTGCTGATTGCTGCGAGCTGTCATGAAGGGGCGTGGGCATTGCCCGGCCACTTCCAGTCGCGGACTTCGGGCAGGTCCTGGCCGTAACGGCAGATGTATTGCTTGTGCTCGATCAGCTTGTCCTTGAGCTGCTGCTTCAGGTAAATCCCCTTCTCACCGACCTGCGGCACGCGTTCGATGGTGTCCATCACGAGATGAAAGCGGTCCAGATCGTTCAGCACCGTCATGTCGAAGGGTGTCGTGATCGTGCCTTCTTCCTTGTAGCCCCGCACATGGATGTTCTCGTGATTCGTGCGTCGATAAGTCAGCCGGTGAATCAGCCACGGGTAGGCATGGAAAGCGAAGATCACGGGCTTGTCCCGGGTGAACAGCTCGTCGAACTCCACGTCGCTCAAGCCATGCGGGTGCTCGCTCTGCGGCTGGAGTCTCATGAGATCGACGACGTTGACCACGCGGATTCGTAGATGGGGCAGGTGCTCGCGCAAGATCGAAACCGCAGCGAGTGTCTCGAGCGTCGGCACATCTCCACAGCAGGCCATGACCACGTCCGGCGCAACGTCCTGGTCGTTGCTCGCCCACTTCCAGATGCCGATGCCCTCGGCGCAATGCTTGAGGGCCGCGTCCATCGTCAACCACTGCGGCGCCGGGTGTTTCCCCGCGATGACGACGTTGACGTAGTGCCGGCTGCGCAGGCAGTGGTCCATCACCGACAACAGGCAGTTTGCGTCCGGCGGCAGATACACCCGCACGACCTCGGCTTTCTTGTTGACGACGTGGTCGATGAAGCCCGGATCCTGGTGGGTGAAACCGTTGTGATCCTGCCGCCAGACATGCGAGGCCAGCAGGTAGTTCAATGATGCGATCTTCCGCCGCCACGGCAGTTGTGAAGTGACCTTCAGCCATTTGGCGTGCTGGTTGAACATCGAATCGACGATGTGAATGAAGGCCTCGTAGCAGTTGAATACTCCGTGGCGCCCGGTGAGTAGGTAGCCCTCTAGCCAGCCCTCGCATTGATGCTCGCTGAGCATTTCCATCACGCGTCCCGTTGGCGCGAGGAATTCGTCGTTCGGTGCTGTGGCCGCATTCCATTGCCGCTGCGTCACTTCGAACAGGGCTTCGAGGCCGTTGGACAGCGTCTCGTCCGGGCCGAAGACCCGAAAATTCCGATGCTCGCCGTTGAGCTTTGCCACATCCCGCAGGAAGCGGCCGAGCACATGTGTATCGCCGATGCCGCGTACGCCTGGCGCCGGTACGTCGACCGCATAGGTGCGGAAGTCCGGCATCCGCAAGTCGCGCAGCAGCGTGCCGCCGTTCGCGTGAGGGTTCGCCCCCATGCGTCGCTCACCCTTGGGAGCGAGCTCCGCAAGTTCCGGCTTCAACCGGCCCTGCGCATCGAACAGCTCCTGCGGCCGGTAACTGCTGAGCCAGTCTTCCAGCAGCTCGAGATGCTCCGGATGGGCAGCGGGGTCCGAAAGCGGGACCTGATGCGAGCGGAATGTGCCTTCGATCTGCACGCCATCGACGACCTTCGGCCCCGTCCAGCCCTTCGGTGAATGGAGCACGATCATGGGCCAACGCGGGCGGGTGGTAATGCCGCGGACCCGCGCGTCCTGCTGGATCGTTTTGATTTGCTCGACGGCTGTGTCGAGCGCCGCGGCCATCGCCTCGTGCATCAGGTCGGGTTCGTGACCTTCTACGAAGTACGGCGTCCATCCATAGCCGCGCAGCAGCTGTTCCAGCTCTTCGCGTGTGATGCGGGCGAGGAGGGTGGGATTGGCGATCTTGTAACCGTTGAGATGCAGGATCGGCAGCACCGCGCCGTCGGTCGCCGGATCGAGAAACTTGTTGGAGTGCCACGCCGTCGCGAGCGGCCCCGTTTCCGCCTCGCCATCACCGACGACGCACGCGACCAGCAGGTCCGGATTGTCGAACACCGCGCCGAACGAATGGCTGAGTGAATAGCCGAGCTCGCCGCCCTCGTGAATCGACCCCGGACATTCCGGCGAGGCATGACTTGGAATTCCGCCGGGAAACGAGAATTGCACGAACAGTTTGCGCAGGCCTTCCTCGTCCTGGCTGATGTGCGGATAGATCTCGCTGTAAGTGCCCTCGAGATAAGTGTTGCCCACCACTGCAGGCCCACCGTGCCCGGGGCCTGAAACGTAGATCATGTTGAGGTCGTATTTCCGGATCGCCCGGTTCAGGTGCACATAAATGAAGTTCTGCCCCGGAGTCGTCCCCCAGTGTCCCAGCAGCATGTGCTTCACATCCGGCAACGACAGAGGCCGCTTCAGCAGCGGATTGTCGTAGAGATAAATCTGCCCGACGGACAAATAGTTTGCCGCGCGCCAGTAGGCGTCCATTCTTTGCAGCAATTCCGGCGTCAGTACTTTTGCATTCATGGCGGATTTCCCTCGAGGCTCGAGTCCAACGGCGCTGCACGTGAAATGTGGGCTGCGGCAGGGGAGCCACGTCTGCTTGCATTCGAGCAGTGTAGGCGAAGAATCTGTTCAAATCGCAACGGCCCTCTCCGAGATACTACGTAGAATCCTTCGTTGTGATCCGCTTGTCAGCTCCGCCCCGGACCCTTCGAGAGTACCGATCAATATGGACGTCGCAGTCGCCGGCATCGCTCCCTGGTTGCCGTCCCCCAGCCAGCATTTCCTCTGCGGCGCTGTAGCGTTGCTCGTTTACAGCTTGACCACACGCACGGGCCAGTTGCGCCGGCCTCCTGCAGCCGCCATCGCGTGGGTCATGGGACTCGTGCTGTTTCCTTACGGCATCTTGCCGCTGTATCTGATTTTCGGTCGGCGCAAAATGAAGCTCCGGCACGTGAAGCGCGCGCGGCCGCGCGATGCATGGACGGACTGGGCGCCGACCCTGATTCAAACTTTTGGTTTTCCCGCACCCGCTCGCGCACGTGTGCGATTTCACGCCGACGGCGCGGAGGCGCGGGACGCGCTCTGGGAAATCATCGAACGCGCGGAGCGGTCGCTCGACGTGTGCACGTTCATCGTCGGCGATGATGCGATCGGACGTGAGCTGCTGGCTCGCCTGGCTGCGCGTGCACGTGCGGGAGTAAAGGTCCGCCTGCTCATCGATGGCGCCGGGCGCTGGCTGACGCGTCAGCCATCCTATGAGGTGCTTCGCTCGGCGGGCGGTCAGGTTCGGGTGTTTCATCCGCTCTTCAGCCTGCATCCTTACGGTCCGCGCAACCTGCGCAATCATCGCAAGCTGGTGGTGGCGGATGGACAGTGGCTCTGGTCAGGCGGCAGGAACTTTGCCGCTGCGTATTTCTGCGGCCAGCCGGGGAGCGAAAAACCCTGGATCGATCTGTCATTCGACCTCCAGGGGACCGTCGTCGGCGCCGCCGCCCGGCAGTTTTCACTGGATTGGGATGGCGACGCAGACGTCGATTCGCTCGAGGCCGAGCCCCCAGCCGAGGGTGCCGGAACACTGACGCAATACGTATCGAGCGGCCCCGATCAGCCGGAGGATACCGTTCAGGCGCTGCTGCTGGCCGCATGCGTGCGTGCCCAGAGTCGTTTTCTTGCGGTGAGCCCGTACTTCGTCCCGGACGAAAGTTTGCTTGCCGCCCTGCGTCTTGCAGCGCTGCGAGGCGTGCGTGTCACTTTGGTTCTGCCAGCATCGTCCAATCATCCGCTTGCGGACTTCGTGCGGACGCGCGCTTTGCGCGCCCTTGCGTCCGCCGGAGCAGACATTCGCCTCGTGCCGCAGATGGTGCATGCCAAAGCGGTGATCATCGATGACTCGCTGGCCTTGTCGGGTTCGGTGAATCTCGATGCCCGCAGCTTGCTGATCAACTACGAAGCCGAGTTCGCGTTCTATGAGGCGGCCGACATCCAATGGCTTTCGCAGTGGGTCGAAGCTCTAGCCGAGCGCGGCACGCCATTTGTCCTGCGAGCGCCGTCGTTGCTGCGCGATGTGGCTGAAGGCTTGCTCCTGACGGTCGCGTTTCAGTTGTGACGTGCGACCCGCGCCTCTCGGCGTGCCAGCTCGCACGGACAATCTCGGCGCACAGCCGATTTACGCAACAAGCCTGATCGGCACAGACGCAATGCGCGTCCGCGAGGCCACGGGTGCCTTGAAGCGCTTCGGTTTCACGACGAGCACGTCACACGAGAGATCTCCCAGCACACGCTCGGCGGTGTTGCCGATGAACACCCGTCGCAAACCGGAGCGGGAGACGGCACCCATGATCACGATATCCGCACCCGTTTCGCGGGCCACGCGCGGAATCGCGACGACGGGATTCCCACGCACGAGCGAGTCCCACAGGTTTCGCGTGAACGTGCGCCGGGTCGATAGCCGCAGGCAGGATCGGGTGCTGATACGGCTCTTTGTTTCGGACGAGCAGCACAGGAACCGGGCTCGCGCGCAGCAGCTCGCCTTCTGACAGGGTAGTGAAGTAGGTCGATCGTGGAATCGGACGAAAGGCCGTCAGCGCTCGAGTACGGACCGACATCGAGCCGCAAGACGGTCTCGAAAGCGGATTAGGTTGTCAGTTGACAACCGCGGCTTTTCCCGGTAGTTTCCGAGGTATCCAAGGATGAAGCGATCCCGGCATCCGAAGAAGGAGATCGAAGAGGCGATCCGGCATGCCGAAAATCATGGCTGGCGTATCGAAGTCGGTGGCAGCCACGCGTGGGGAAGGATGTACTGCCCATACAACGATCAGGAATGCCGCTGCGGTGAGTTCTGCATCACCAGTATTTGGAGCACGCCGCGCAACGTCTGGAGTCATGCTCGGCTGCTCAAGCGCGTAGTCGACAACTGCACGACTCGCAAGAAGGCGGCGGAGCGCAAAGAGGAATCGTCATGGAGTTCGAGTTCGGAATGAAATTCAAGATCACCGCCGAGGGCGCCGATCCGAAGGAACTCGTTGAGCGGCTGGGCGAGGCGGGATGCGACGACGCGGTGATCGGTACCGGTCAGCCTGGGCGCGTCGCGCTGGAGTTCAGTCGAGAGGCGCGGTCAGTCAAGGATGCAATTGTCAGCGCGTTGCGCGACGTCAAGAAGGCAATCCCAGACGCCGAACTGATCGAAGTGACCCCGGACTTCGTTGGTCTGACGGACGTGGCGGAGCTCGTTGGGGTCAGCCGGCAGAACATGCGGAAGCTGATGCTGGCTCACCCTACGACTTTCCCGGCGCCGGTGCATGAAGGCAGCGCCTCGGTTTGGCACCTCGCCCACGTGCTGGAATGGCTTGTTGAACGTGGCGACTACGCGATCAAGCAGCCCCTGCTCGAGGTGGCCACGGTCGCCATGCAGGTTAATCTGGTCAAAGAAGCGCGCGGTTTGGATGTGCCGGTGCAAAAGGAAGTCCGGACGCTCGTCGCTTAGGGGACGCACTCGGCTCGATGACCGCCTTCCCAGCCAGATCCGCGCCAGCTCACTTACTGTGAGCCAGGCGCGGTTCCCATCCCGCACCCCGTCAAACGGCGCGCACTTCCAGCGTGATCCCATCCAGATCCTTGAACCGCAGGACATCGGGCTCATCGTCCGACGGGAGAATTTCCGCTCCCAGTTTGCGCAAGCCTTCCGTCACAGCGCTCCGATCGAATCGGGCGACCTGGATGCCGAAGTGCGCGATGCGCGGCTTGTCGCCGAACTGGTATTGCACTTCTTCGAGCCCGAGCCGGGTCGGGCCGATCGGAAACCACACGCGTCCGGGTTTCTTCTTGTCGCGATAGTCTTTCTTGCCGTAGAGCGTGCGATAGAACCGCAGCGCCTTTTTCATGTCGCTGACCTTCAGCAGCGCATGATCGACGCCCAGCGGCGTCAGCATGCCCTGATTCCACTCGACGAGCTGCGAGGGCACGGCGGCGGTGACGAGCGTGTCGGGGGCCGGCAGGAACTGCAGCTCGATGCCATCGGGATCGGCAAAGATTCCCGCGACGCCGCCCCGACTCACGGCGGTGATGTCGCCAAAGCCTTCCTTGCCGAACGCTTCTTTCATCTGCTCCGTCAGCGCCGCGGCGTTCTCCCGGTAGTTGAACACCGACGTGCAGAAATGGCCGATGTAATTGCCACGTCCGCGCGAGTCGCCGATGGCGAGGTAGCCGACCTGCCGGTTCGCGGGGAGCTCTCCCAGTAGCACAAAGTAGCGCTGACCGCCCTGGAACGGCTGCGCATGCAGGCTCGTCTTGAACACACTCATATAAAAGCGTGCCGAGCTCTCGACGTTCGGAACCATCACGTCGAGGTGGTCGACGCGCGGCGTGTCGAGCGGCAGCAGGCTCTTTTTAGACTCTGCAGCGAGCACGTCGCTGGCGTCGAGCAACGGAACGGTTGCAGCGGCGGTGCCGAGGGCGGCGATGAAATGACGGCGAGAGAGCGGGTCGTGTTGTTTCATGCGCGAACCCTATCACCGTGTGAATCGGAATCCACTGCGCCAGTGGACGCCGTCCGCGGCGTTTCTGCGCTGGCGAGCGATTCGGCGGCGCCTGCGCCGTCGTAGCGCCTCAACGATCCGTTAGCCCGATGTTACTAACGTGCTTCTAACGGTTTGAAACTTCCTCAAGCGAGTGCTTCTGCCTAAGAAGGTAGTACACGAATCGGTGCAGTGACGCCGATGCGGGCTGAGGGGGACGACTCGATGGGTATCAACTTGAAGGCGGCGTGTGCCGTTGGTGTGGCGCTCGTCTGCGCGGCTGCAAGCTTCGCCGCGACGGAGCCGGCCGGCAGCGCGGACACCCGGTCGAATGCGCTCCCGCCGCCGCACTGGGAGGTGCTCGGCAAGTACTGCACTGAATGTCATAACGCGACGGACTGGGCCGGCGGCATCGCCTTCGACGTCCTGAGCCCCGCGGACATCGCGAACGACTCCGAGTCCTGGGAAAAGGCGATCCGCAAAATGCGGACCGGGATGATGCCGCCTGTTGGCAAGCCGCGCCCCGAGCGTGCCGTGCTCGACGCGTTTTCGGGTGAGCTGGCCACGCGACTGGACAGCGCCGGCCGCGGCCGGCCGTTCCCGGGAACCAAGTCCCTGCATCGCCTGAACAGGACGGAGTATGCCAACGCCGTTCGCGATGTGCTCGGCCTGCAGGTCGACGCCTCCAATCTGCTGCCGGCGGACGATTCGGCCGAAGGCTTCGACAACATCGCCGATGTGCTCGGCGTTTCGCCAACGCTGATCCAGAGCTACGTCTCGGCTGCGCTGAAGATCAGTCGCTGGGCGGTGGGCGATCGCTCCATGCAGCCCACCATGGTCAGGTACGTCGCGCCGTCGGGTCTCTCGCAGCGGGAGCACATCGAGGGGCTGCCTCTCGGCACGCGTGGCGGCATGCGCTTCACCCACAATTTTCCGCTCGATGCCGAGTACGAGATCCGCATCGCGGCCGGCACGGGGTTTCGTTTCGCAGGCCCCAACACGCCGGATCCGAAGCTCGACGTGACGATCAACGGCCAGCAGGTGCAGGCGCCCGACCTGCGACGCTTCCGGATCAAAGTGCCTGCGGGTCCGCAATCGATCGCGATTGCGCTGGTCGAGCAGACGCGCTGGGCCGGTGTCGATGATCTCTACGCCCGCGCCAACTATCGTCGCGACGATTTCGAGAACGTCGTGATCAACGGCCCGTTCAACCCGACGGGTCCCGGCGATACGCCGAGCCGCCGAGCGATCTTCACGTGCCGGCCGGCAGATGCGGCCAGCGAAGCGCCTTGCGCGCGCCAGATTCTCGCGCGCCTTGGGACGCGCGCGTTCCGGCGCCCGCTGGACGAGAACGATCCCGCCGTCGACACGCTGATGAAGTTCTACGAGGTCGGCCGCAAGCGCCAGGACTTCGAGGGCGGAGTCCAGCAGGGCATCGCGCGGCTGCTCACCGATCCGCAGTTCCTGTATCGCATCGAGCGAGATCGCACGGATGTCGCGGACGGCGGTGTCTATCGAATCACCGATCTCGAGCTCGCCTCGCGGCTCTCCTTCTTTATATGGAGCACGGTGCCCGACGCGCAGCTGCTCGAAGTCGCGAAGCAGAACCGGCTGAGTGATCCGAAAGTGCTCGAACAGCAGACGCGCCGCATGCTCGCGGACCCGCGTTCGAGTGAGCTGGTCGACAACTTCGTCGGACAGTGGCTGCGCCTGCGCGAGCTGAAGAACGCACAGCCCTCGGATCGGGACTTCGACGAGAACCTGCGCGAAGCCTTCCAGCAGGAAACCCGGCTGCTGTTCGCGAACATCGTGCGCGAGGATCGGCCGATCATCGAGCTGCTGGACGCGGATTACACCTTCGTCAACGACCGGCTGGCGCGTCACTACGGCATCGAAGACATCCGCGGCGGCTACATGCGACGCGTGTCGCTGCCGAAGAATTCGCCGCGCCGTGGGTTGCTGGGGCAGGGCAGTGTTCTGACGGTGACTTCCGTCGGTGATCGCACGTCGCCCGTAATCCGTGGGGCGTGGGTGATGGAGACGCTGCTGGGTGCACCGGTGCCGCAGCCGCCGCCGGGCGTCGAAGCGGACCTCAAGGTCGATGTGAACGCGAAGCCGACGACGGTGCGCATGAGGCTCGAACACCACCGCGCGAATCCGTCGTGCGCGGCGTGCCACCAGATCATGGATCCCATCGGCTTCTCGCTGGAGAACTTCGATCTCGTCGGACGGTGGCGCGACCAGGATGGCGACAGCCCCGTCGACACGAGCGGCAAGCTCGTCGACGGCACGCCGCTGTCGAGCCCGCAGGCGCTGCGTGCGGCGCTGCTGGATCGCAAGGACTCGTTCGTTACGAGCTTCACCGAGAAGCTGCTGACGTACGCGCTCGGCCGTCGCATCCAGTACTTCGATCAGCCTTCGGTGCGCGACATCGTGCGCGCGGCGGATCGGGAGAACGACCGGTTCTCCGCGGTCGTGCTCGGCATCGTCCGCAGCGAGCCGTTCCAGTTCAAGGCGCGGGCACCGGCCAGCACCGACAAGAACACGCAGACCGCAAATCGTTGATCGGAGCGAAACATGTATTTCCTGACGAAAAAACATCTCTCCCGACGTGCGATGTTGCGGGGTGCCGGCGCGATGCTCGCGTTGCCGCTGCTCGAGTCGATGATTCCCGCAGGTGTCGCGCGCGCCGCTTCGACGCCAACGCGCACGCGCTTTGGCGCAGTGTACGTGCCGCACGGCGCGGTGATGAGCAAGTGGACGCCTGCGCAAGTGGGTACAGGCTTCGAATTCCCGGACACCTTGAAGTCGCTCGAGCCTTTCCGCGAGCGGATCAACGTGGTCAGCGGGCTATACCTGCCGAACGCCTACGGGCAGGACGCGAGCGCAGGCGCGAATCACACTCGCTCGTCGGCCGTGTACCTGACGGGCGCGAAGCCCGGCACGGGTTCCGAAGCGGAGCTGGGAATCAGCGCCGATCAGGTCGCCGTAAAACACATCGGCCAGGACGCACCACTGCCGTCGCTGGAGTTGTCGATTGAAGACGGCAGCCTCAGTTGTGGCACGGGTTTGTCGTGCGCCTACCGCAACACCATCTCGTGGCAGGGCGCGAAATCGCCGCTGCCGATGGAAAACAATCCGCAGGTGATCTTCGAGCGCCTGTTCGGCGACGGCAGCACCGCCGACGAACGGGCTGCGCGCCGCGAAGATGCGCGCAGCCTGCTCGACTCGGTGGTGGGCGAAGTCGCCTCGCTGCAGAAAACGCTGCCGGTCAGCGATCGTACGCGCCTGGATCGTTATCTCACCGACGTGCGCGAAGTCGAGCGCCGTATCGCGCTGGCCGCTCAGCAGGTGCCGCAGGGTCTGAAGCTACCGACGGCTCCGACCGGCATTCCCGACGATTTCGATGCGCACATCAAGCTCATGTACGACCTGCAGGTGCTTGCGTGGCAGGCCGACGTCACTCGTGTGACGACCCTGATGATGGCGAAGGAAGTGAGCAACTCCACGTATCCGGCGAGCGGCATCCGCGATCCGTTCCACAACCTCTCGCATCACTCCAACGTGCCGGACAACATCGCCAAGCTCTCGAAGCTGCAGCAGTACCACGTGTCGACTTTCGCGTACCTCGTGAAGCGTTTGAAAGACACGCCGGATGGCGACGGCAACCTGCTCGATCACTCGATCGTCATGTACGGCAGTGGCATGAGCAACAGCAACCAGCACGATCACGAGCCATTGCCGATCGTGCTCGCCGGTGGCGCGGCCGGGAAACTGAAGGGCGGTCGGCATATCCATGTCGGAGCCAAGACGCCGCTGTCGAATCTGCTGCTGGCGATGCTCGAGAAACTCGGCGCGCCAGATCAGACGTTCGGCGATAGCACCGGGGCCGTGGAGATCTGAGATGCGCTCAAGGGGGATGGTTCTCACGACGTTGGCAGTGTTCGCGCTGACGCAGGCAAGCGTTGTGCTCGGTCAGGCACGGCCCGGCGGAGCGCGCCCGAATGCGCAAGACGATCAGGCGGCCGCGCAGCCGGCGCCGCTTGCGACGGTGACTCCAAGTGTGGCGCCTGGCATTGGAGACGCCGCTGAACTGGGGGACCTGAAAGCGGTGAAGGCCTTCATCGATCGCCGCGTCGATGTCAACGCTCCTAGCGCCAACGGAACGCCAGCGTTGCACTGGGTCGTTCGCATGCAGGATCTCGACGTCGCGAAACGGCTGTTGAAAGCCGGCGCCGATGCGAATCGCGCGAATCGCTATGGACTGCGGCCGCTGCATCTCGCGATCGCCAACGGCGATCTGGAAATGGTCCGCCTGCTGCTGGCAGCGAAGGCAGATCCGAGCTCCACAGATGCGCCCGGTGAGACGTGTCTCATCATGGCCGCGCGTGTCGGCAACCTCGACATCGTGAAGGCGCTCCTCGCCAAGGGTGCGACCGTCGATGCGAGCGATCCGGTGTACGCGCAGACGCCGCTGATGGTTGCTGCTCGCGCCGGTTATTTACCGATCGCGCAACTGCTGATCGAGCGGGGTGCGCAGGTCAATGCAAAGACCCGCACCGGTCCGACCGCGAAGTTCCGCACGCCTGCCTCGAATTCGGGTTCGAAGGGCGCTGGCATCATCCGTGGCGGTTGGCCGGAGCGCGGCGAGCGCGACCCGACGCCTGGCGCGAAGACGCCACTGCTGTACGCCGCACGCGAGGGTCATACCGACATCGCGAAGCTGTTGTTGGACAAGGGCGCTGACATCGAGCTCGCCGATGCCGACGGCGTGACGCCGCTGTTGATGGCGGTGCTCAACGGCCAACTGTCGCTCGCACAGTTCCTCATGGACCGCGGCGCCAACGTGAACGTCTCCGACTGGTACGGCCAGACGCCGCTGTGGGCAGCAGTCGATTGGCGGAACATCGAAGTGCCCGGCCCGACACCCGAGAACGGCGTGGATCGTGAAGGCACGTTCAAGTTGATCCAGGCCTTGCTCGACAAGGGCGCCAATCCGAACGCGCGCACAAAAGAATATCCGCCCCTGCATCGCTGGATCATGCGTCTCGGCTCGTTCGGTTGGGCCGACCTCACCGGCCAGACGCCGTTCCTGCGCGCGGCGGTGGCTGCGGACGTCAAGACGATGCGCCTGCTGCTCGAGCACGGCGCCGATCCGAACATCAACACGTTCAGCGGCGTCACACCGCTCATGGCGGCCGCCGGTATCAACTGGACAGTGGCTCAAACTTATGACGAAGGGCCGGAGCACGTGCTCGAAGCGGTGCAGCTCGCACAGTCGCTCGGCAATGACGTGAACGCGACGAACGACATGGGCCTGCAGGCGATCCACGCAGCCGCCAATCGCGGGCTCGACGACGTCATCCAATTTCTGGTGGAGAAGGGCGCGAAGCTCGACGTTCCCGACAAGCAGGGCCGCACGCCGCTGACTTGGGCGAAAGGCGTGTTTCTCGCCACTCATCCGCCGGAAGCGAAGCCCAGGACGATCGCTTTGCTCGAAAAACTACAAGGCAGCTGATTCAGTCATTCATTCCTGAGCTAACAGAGGGGGGAATTCGATGAGTACGGTAGACACTACGGTGGCCGCGCTATTGCGCGCCGCCATGCGCTCGCGCGCACTGATGACGGGCGCGGCTGCGTTCGCACTGACGCTTGGCTCGAGCGGCACGGCGCTCGCGCAGGAAGCGGATAACGCCGCGACGGGCGCTGAATCGAAGATCGAGGAAATCCACATCACCGGTTCGCGCATTCAGGTGACGAGTGGCCTGTCGACTCCGACACCCGTCACCTCGCTGAACCTGGATGACCTGCACGTGCTGGCGCCTACGACGCTGGCCGCAGGCATCACGCAGCTTCCACAATTCATCGGCAGCGCCGTGCCGGAAGGCGCGCCTTCCGCCGGTTGGAGCGGCGCGTCGGGTGCGAGCGTGCTGAACCTGCGCGGCGTTGGCCAGAATCGCACGCTGGTGCTGCTCGACGGCCGTCGTGTCGTTGCGTCGACCCGCAAAGGCACACTCGACATCAACCTGCTGCCGGCATCGCTCGTGAAGTCGGTGGATGTCGTGACGGGCGGGGCGTCCGCTGCGTACGGCTCGGACGCGGTCAGTGGCGTCGTCAATTTCATCCTCGATACGAATTTCACCGGCCTGAAGTCCGACATCCAGGGTGGTATCACCGAGATCGGTGACAACCAGAACTACAATGTCTCGCTCGCCGGTGGCATGGGCATTGGCGAGCGCATGCACCTGATCGGCGCTCTCGATTACTACGACGCCAACGCGATCAAGGATGCCACCCGCCGCGACTGGCAGCAGAGCCAGGGACTGATCACGAATCCCCTGGCAGGACAGCCCGGCCAGCCGGCACGTATCACGCGTTCAAACGTGCGCTCGACGCAGTTCACTGAAGGCGGCCTGATCACCTCCGTCGCGGGCGGCGCTGCGCCTTCTCTCGTATGGACCCAGTTCCTGCCGGGTGGCGCAACAGCGCCGTTCGAGAAAGGGAGCGACTTCACGACGTCGACGCAGGTGGGCGGCGATGGCCAGGATCTCGCCTGGTACAACTACTTCACGCCGGAGACTTCGCGCGGCAGTGCCTTCGCGCACCTGACCTACGACATCAACGACAGCGCATTGGTGTTCGTGCAGGGCCTCTACGGCATGGGCGAGACGTCGTATCTGTCGCCCCCGGCGGGCGGCCAGTTCGCGACCTGGGCGCCGACGATCTACTGGAACAACGCATTTCTGCCGGCCTCTATCGCTTCGCGCATGCCGAACGGCTCGTCCTTCAAGCTCGGCCGTGCCGGCGATCTCGACTACGGTGCCGCGAAAGCGGTCGAGCAGAAGAACACGCTGAAGTCGCTCACCACCGGCCTGAAGATGGACATCGGCACCTGGAAGCTCGATGGCTACTACCAGTACGGCCGCACCGACTCGAACATCGGCCTGAACGACGTGCTGCGCCTGGATCGGCTCTATCAGGCGATCGACGCGGTGCAGGCTCCGAATGGCAGCATCGTCTGCAACTCGACCCTCACCCATCCTGACAACGGCTGCGTGCCGCTGAACCTGTTCGGCGTCGGCTCGCCGTCGCAGGAAGCGATCAACTGGCTGACCAACGACGTGTCGCAGAAGCAGGTCGTGCAGGAGCACGTCGCCGACGTCGCCATCTCGGGTGTTGCCTTCGACAACTGGGCAGGCCCCGTGTCGATGGCGGTCGGCGCGTCCTGGCGCCAGGAATGGTTCAACCAGGTCGTGTACCCGGTCGATCTCAACAAGGCGACGGTGCCGGTCATCTCGCCCTCGCTGGGCTATCGCGGCCTGCCGGCGGTCTATTCAGGCAACGCCAACATCTTCGAGCGCGGCCCATCCGCCGCGCCGAGCGGCGGCTACAAGGTGAAGGAAGCGTTCACCGAGGTGCAGATGCCGCTGCTGCTCGACAAGCCGTTCGCGAAGTCGCTCGACCTCAACACCGCCGTGCGCTTTGCCGATTACGAAGGCAGCGGCGGCATGTGGGCTTGGAAGGCGGGCCTCGATTACGCAGTGAATTCGGACGTGCGTTTCCGTCTCACGCGTTCGCGTGACGTGCGCGCGGGCTCGCTGTCCGAGCGCTTCGACACTTCGCGCGGACCGGGTAACGTGATCGATCCGCAGTCGGGAACGAGCACGCAGTATGCGATCAGCGTGATCACCGGCGGCAATCCGAACGTCAATCCGGAAAAGTCGGACACCCTGACGTTCGGCATCGTGTATCAGCCGTCGTGGCTCGAAGGGTTCGGCATGTCGGTCGACGCCTTCGACGTGAAGATCGCGGATGCGATCGGTCAGCTCGGCGCGCAGGCGATCGTCGACCAGTGCCGGCTCGGCGCGACGCAGCTGTGCGGATACATCCAGCGCGGCTCGGACGGATTCATCTCGCTGATCCAGAACCTGTACATCAATACGGCGGAAGCGCGCGCACGCGGCGTGGACTTCGAGTTCTCGTATGCGAAGGGGATCGAGCTGTTCGGCGGCAACGAGCGCATCCGCGCACGTTTGTTATCGAGCTATGTGCGCGAGCTGTCGACGACGCAGGCCGGCGCATTGCCGGTGGATCGCGCGGGCCAGACGGGCCTGCAGAACGCAGCCGGATTTGCGCCGGACTGGCAGGGCACCTTCAGCCTGTCTTACGAGCGGGGTCCGTTCGCCGCGACCGTGCAGGAACGCTACATCAACAGCGGCACGTACGACGCGACGTACGTTCAGGGCGTGGACATCGACGACAACACGGTGGCGTCGGCTGCGTACACGAACCTGCAGCTCTCGTATGAAAGCGAGCTGGCAGACCGTGGCACCTGGCAGACGTATCTCAACGTGACCAACGTGTTCGACAAGAGCCCGCCGCTCGTGGCGACGTGGGGGTTCACCGGCTCGACGCAGACCAACTCGAGCCTGTTCGACATCTACGGCCGCCGCTACAACCTCGGCGTGAGAGTGAACTTCTGAGCTGACAGGCGCGCTGTTTCAATCGGCGGCATGCGACCTCGCGGGACCCCTCTCCTCGTGAGCGTCGCATGACCGCCGATGTTCGCTGGCGCAGTCGAGGATGATGCTATTGAGCTGCGCTCCGCGCGGCGTTCGGCATGGCGTGCACGTCGAGCACTTCCGCTGCGACGTCCGTCTGTCCGAACGAGGTGACGGAGAGCAGCGCCTCGAAGGAATCGGGCAGCGGGTTGTGGAAGGCGAGCAGTCGCTTTTCCAGTTCCTGCAGGCCTTGCGCTGACGTGAACATCCGCACGGTCAGCAACATCCCCGAGTTCCGTCCGCCGGGCGTGAGGACGACGACGCGATGGCCGCCCGGGCCGATGAAACGCGCGGCGAGCGCGTACTCCGTGTGTTTCACCGTGAGATCGCCATCCGGCACGAAAGCCTTGCCGGTCACGATGTCGCGGATGCCCGCCGTCTTGGATTCATACCGATAACGCGACTGCAGCTCGTAGTGCCCCGCCAACGGCCCGAGTCGCGACAGCGGCCCGATATAAACGATGTCGTAGCGCTGCAGGTCGTCAACCTGCAGATCATCACGTGCGCGGACTTCGATCTCGCGCCCCGGATGACTCACGAGACGCAGTACCGACGCCATGCCAACCGCCGTGCTCTTCTGAATCATCGACGTGTAGCGCTGGCCGCGTCCCGGTGCGAGCGAGGGGTTTTCGGCGAGGAACACTCGCAGCTCTTCGCTCGAGTTGATGGCGCGATCGCGCACGAGTTGTACCCGCCCGGTGACAGGATCGACATGCGTGTACATGAACCCATCGCCGAGCACGAGCATGAGCGGCCGATCGGAGTCTACGATCCCGGACCACAGCGGACTGCGTGCGATCTCGATAGCGGCCGGATCGATCTGCGGCGTCGTTCGGTTCAGCCAGAACCAGGCGTTCACGGCGATCGAAACCATCAACAGGGCGGTGGCTGCGATGGCCCACTTGCGAACTGCCGTGCCCAGTAATGCTGCGCGGGGCGGCGAGAGTGGGGGCGCTGGTTCCAAGTCAGAAGACTGCGCGGCGACTGGCGGCGGACCTTCCAACGAGCTGGCTGAGGCAGGCGCAACGACTGGCGACGAGACCTCCGGCGCAGCGTAGACGAGGCGGTACCCGCCTTTGGGAATATCGAACAGCAGCTCGTCATGCCGACCGGGCCCTGTGTAGTAATCCGAGAGCCGCCGACGCAGAGCGCGTACGGCCACTCGCACCAGCGACTCCTCGGCGCTGTTGAACGAAGCGTCGCGCCCGAACACGTCGATGGCGATCTCTGTTTCCTTGGGCGTCTCCCCGCGCAGCGCGCGCTCCGCCAGATAACGCAGCAGCTTCTGGCTCGCCTCGGATTTCTCCATGAGGTCGGACGCCAGGAGCTTGTGCAGTTGCTGGCGAACGAGTGCGGAGTCTGCCTCGGCCATGACGGGATGAACGCGAATCGAACGTGGTCGCCGCAGGATACAGAGCACCGCCACGAGCGTCGAGAACGGCGGCGTCTCGTCTCCACGTTAGCCAGCGTCAGCTAACAAGCGCTAAAGCACTGATATTCAGGAAGTAACAGTCGCCTAACTGTTTCACTCTTACCTGCCGCCATTCGTCTGTTATCCCTGCATGGCCATGAGTTGAGGGGGACGACGACGATGCCCGCATCGTTGCGCGATGCTGATTCGACGAGCACGGTCGCGCCTGCGACGGTGCGCCGTCTGCCGCGAGGGGCGCGTTTCGGCGTGCTCGCGCTGGCTGGCGTGTTCCTCGCGAGCCTCTCCCTGCTGTTCCCCTCGAAGCACGACGATAAGTCGCATTCGGGCGCGCTCGCGGCCAACGCGCCCCATCCCCTCATCGGCAAGTACTGCCTGTCGTGCCACGACTCGGTGGAGGGGGCCGGAAAGCTCGTGCTCGAAGATCTCGACTTCGATCAGGTGCCGGCCAATGCCGAGATCTGGGAAAAGGTCCGACGCAAGCTGAGCGCTGGCGTGATGCCGCCGCTCGGCAATCCGCGTCCGTCGAAGGCCGAGTCCGAAGACTTCATTCAGTTGCTGACCCAGCGGCTGGACTCCGCCACTCCGGCACCCGCGCCCGTAGCGCTGCGACGACTGAACCGCACCGAATACGCGAACGTGATCCGCGACCTGCTGGGGCTGAAAATCGACCCCGCGACGATGCTGCCGCCGGATGCGGCGAGCAGGGGCTTCGACAACATCTCCGCGGTGCTCAGCACGTCACCCGCGCTGATCCAGGGTTATCTCGATGCCGGGATGAAGATCAGCCGCCTGGCCGTCGGCGATCGCGCCATCGAACCGGAACGCACCGTCTATCGCGCACCGCCCGCGCTGAATCAGGAAACCCAGCTCGAAGGTTTGCCGCTCGGGACGCGCGGCGGCGTGCGACTGAGTCACTTCTTTCCGCTCGACGCGGAATACGAGATTTCGGTCGAGGCGGGACCGGGCTCGTCCGGCTTCATGCGCCGCGCGCCGGGTCCGGTGCCGGGCGTCGATCTCACCGTCGACGGTCGCGCGGTGCCGCTGCAACCTCCGAGTGGACCGCCCAAGGACACGCCAACCGTCAACGGCCCCGCGCGCATCAAGGTCGCGGCCGGCCAGCGCACGATCACAGCGGCACTCGTCGATCCCACGAGCGCGGCCGGCGTGAACGATCTGTATTCGACCTTTCCGCGCAAGGGCGCGATCTTCAAGGTCGTCGTGAACGGTCCCTTCGCGCCGACCGGCGCAGGCCAGACGGCGAGCCGACAGAAAATCTTCGGCTGTCGCCCGACTTCGCAGACCGATGAGCCTCGCTGCGCGCGCGAGAACATCGCTCGACTCGCGCAGCATGCGTTTCGGACTCCGCTCGCCCCACAGAGTGAGGACGTGTCGCGGATCATGCAGTTCTACGACGCGGGCCACGCGAAGGGCGGCTTCGAGGGCGGCATGCAGCAGGCGCTCGCGTACATCCTGATGGATCCGCGCTTTCTCTATCGCTTCGAGCGCGAGCCGGAGTCTGCGAAGCCGGGACAGCCGTTTCGCATCGACGATCTCGATCTCGCTTCGCGTTTGTCGTTCTTTATCTGGAGCAGCATTCCGGACGATGAGCTTCTGCAGGTCGCTGCTGAAAAACGCCTGAGTCAGCCAGGCGAGCTCGAGCGCCAGGTGAAACGGATGCTGGCAGATCCCAGGTCCAGCGCGCTCGTCGACAACTTTGCCGCTCAATGGTTGCGACTGCGGCAGCTCGCGACCGCGCAGCCGGAAGGGCGTGAGTTCGACGACAACCTGCGTCAGGCCTTCGAGCAGGAAGCGCGACTCATGTTCGCCAGCGTCGTGAACGAAGACCGCAACGTCCTCGAGCTGCTGGACGCGGACTACACGTTCCTCAACGAACGGCTGGCTCGTCACTACGGCATCGATGGCGTGGTCGGCGATCAGTTCCGCAAGGTCAGCCTGCCGAAGGAAAGTCCGCGACGCGGCTTGCTGGGGAAGGGCGCCGTTCTCACGGTCACGTCGGTCGCGAATCGCACCTCGCCGGTAATTCGCGGCGCATGGATCCTTGAGAACGTGCTGGGCATTCCGCCTTCGCCGCCGCCGCCCGGTGTCGAAAACAATCTGGATGCCGCCGCCGCGAAGCCGACCACGCTGCGCGCGCGACTGGCCGAGCATCGGACCAACAAGGTCTGCGCGTCCTGCCACAACGTGATGGATCCGATCGGGCTCGCGCTGGAGAACTATGACCACATCGGCAAGTGGCGCACGCTCGATAGCGGCCTGCCGATCGATGCCTCCGGCGTCATGGTGGATGGCACGCAGCTCACGGGACCCGCCGATCTGCGCAAGGCCATCCTGTCCCGCTCGGATGCGTTCGTCGAAACGTTCATCGAGAAGCTGATGACGTTCGGTCTTGGCCGGCACGTCGTGGACGGAGACATGCCGGCCATCCGTCACATCGAGCACGAAGCTGGCCAGCAGGGCGACCGCTTCTCCGCAGTCATTCTCGGCATCGTGAAGAGCGAGCCGTTCCTGATGCGGACCAAGTCGAGCGAAGAGTCGCCGGTGCCCGAGCATCTCCAGCAGAGCACGACCCAGCGGCAGACAACCGGAAGCGGAGCGAGCTGATGACACAACACGAAGAAAACATTCTGACCTCCGACATAGCGACCACCCGCGTCTCGCGACGTGCATTACTCGCCGGCATGGCGGTGATGGCCCCGACGATCGCACTCAGCTCGCGTGCCTTCGCTGAGGAGTTGCAGGGCGACGAGCTGCCACTGCAGACGACCGGCCTCGAACACATCGGCATGGTGGTGCCGGATGTGGTGCCCGCGGCTCGCTTCTACAGCAGCCTCTTCAATCCGGACATGCAGAAGGAAAAGGACGCGCCGCTGCGCTACTACGTGATGACGGGCACGGGATACATCGCCATTGGCGCTCGCGCGGGCGTCACCGAATCGAAGGTCGATCACTACTGCACGCTGGTTCGCGGCTACAACCGCGATCGCATGAACGAAACGCTTGCGAAAAAGGGAATGCCCGCGGCCGCGCGCGGCGTCGTGCCCGATCCCGATGCGATCGGATTGCAGCTCATCGCGGTGCCGGGCGGGCCGGGGCCGACTGCCGTTCCTGGCGGACGGATCGTCGAGGTCGAGCCGCTCGTGAAGCCCATCGGGTTCGACAGCATTCTGCTGAAGGTCACTGACGTTCGCCGCAGCGCCGAGTTCTATGGTCATTTCTTCGACACCGCTCGCGCGCGCGAGAAAGGGCACACCGCATTCAAGGCAGCGGATACGCAGATCGTTCTGCGGCCTGCCGCCTCGGGCGAAAAGCCGGGTGTGGAGCGCTACACGATGCGCGTTGTCGCGTTCGATCGCGCGAAGGTGGTGAAAGGCCTCGCCGCGCTCGGCGCAAAGCCTGAAGAAAAAGGCTCGGCGGGTGTCGTGCGATTCAGCGATGCCAACGGGCTCGGCGTCGAGCTGCGCGCGGTCTGACGAGGAGTGAGTCATGCATTTCCGTCGTAACAAGCGATTGTCCCGGCGCACGTTCCTGCAGGGCGCGGGCGTCTGCATGAGTTTGCCGCTGCTGGAATCGATGGCTTTCGCAAGCTCTGGGCCGCGCAGCGCCGATCAGCTTCGACTGGGTTTCTACTTCGTGCCGCACGGTGCCGTGCAGGCGCAGTGGCGGCCGGAGAAGATCGGCGCACTCGAGTTGAGTCCGACCCTCAAGCCGCTGGAGCCGTTTCGCAACCAGCTCAACGTCGTCAGCGACCTTGCTCTGCCGCTTGCTTACACCGAAGACGCGTCGGCGGCAGCGAATCATTCCAGCTCATCGGCCGTGTTCCTCAGCGGCGCCCGGATGCACAAGAACGTCAATCAGCTGGGCATGACGGTCGATCAGGTCGCCGCGCGCCACATTGGCCAGAGCTCGCTGTTGCCCTCGCTCGAGCTCGGGATCGAAGACAGCTCCAACTCCTGCGGCGAAGGGTGGAGCTGTGCGTATCGCGACACGATTTCCTGGCTCGACGAGCGCACGCCGTTGCCGGTGGAGCGCAATCCGCAGGTGTTGTTCGAGCGCTTGTTCGGTTCAGGCGCCACCAACGAGGCGCGCGCGAGCAATCGAGTCGAGTCGCGCAGCATTCTGGACGCCGTCAGCGAACAGACCGCCCGCCTGAATCGCGGGTTGCCGACTTCCGACCGACGCCGGCTCGATCAGTACCTCACGGATGTGCGCGAGATCGAGCGCCGCATGCAGATCGCGACTCGGGTTTCCTCAGACGTGCAGCCGCCTGCGAAGCCGTTCGGCATCCCTGACGATTTCGATGAGCACCTGAAGACGATGTTCGATCTGCAGGTCATCGCGTGGCAGGCAGGCATGACGCGGATTTCCTCGCTCATGCTGGCAGTGGAGGCCAGTAATGCCGTGTATCCGAAGAGCGGAGTGCGGGACGCGTTCCATCCTCTGTCGCATCACTCCAATATCCAGGAGAACAAGGACAAGCTCGCGCAGATCAATCGGTATCACATCAGTCTTTTCGGCTACCTGCTGCAGAAGATGCAACAGACGCCGGACGGCGACGGAACCCTGCTCGATCATGCCATTCTGATGTGGGGCAGTGGCATGGGCGACAGCAACGTCCACAACCACGACCCCTTGCCGATCCTGCTCGCCGGAACCGGCGGCGGGCGCCTGAAAGGCGGACGGCACATCAGCGCCGGCAAGAAGGTTCCGCTCGCGAACCTGCATCTCTCGCTGCTTCAGAAAGCCGACATCGAAGTGGACTCGTTCGGCGACAGCACCGGGACCGTGGACATCTGAGATGCGGGTGACGAGTCGACGGGCGCTGCTGGCGGGAATCGCGATTTGTGCGTGCATCGGTGCGGTCGCGTGGCTTTACGTCTCGAAGCATCCACAGCACGCGGCTGATGCGGCTGCGCCCGCCAGCGCGGACGGTACGACTGAGCTTCACTGGGCCGTTCACTACGGCGATATCGACAAGGCCAGGCGGCTGGTCCGCGATCGAACCCTCGTCGATCGGGTGAATCGCTACGGACTTGCGCCGTTGCACGTCGCCGCTGCCGAGGGCAGCGCCACCTTTGTACAGCTGCTGCTCGACGCCGGCGCGTCGGTGAATCTGCCTGGGAAGAACGGCGAAACCGCTCTTCTGATGGCAGCTCGCAAAGGCTGTGCGGCGTGTGTGCAGGCGCTGCTCGCAAAGGGCGCCGACATCAAGGTAAGGGACAAGCAATTCGACCAGACGGCACTCACGCTCGCGGCCTGGAGCGGCAGCGCGGAGGCCGTCACGTTACTCATCCGTGCGGGTGCCGATGTCACCGCGCACACGAAACTTGGCCCGATGCCGTCTTTCGTCGATCCCGGCGCGGGCCGCGCTTCTCACGGTGACGGCATTCTGCGCGGCGGAGTTCCAGAGCGCGGCAGCCGCCCGGCACGCGCCGGCCAAATGACCGCGCTTCACTACGCTGCTCGGGAAGGGCACACGGATGTTGCCGCTGTGCTGCTGGCAAATGGCGCCAACGTGAATCTGCCCGAAGCGAACGGCGTTCAGCCGCTGCTGCTGGCGATCATGAACAATCATGCGGGAACGGCGCAGTACCTCATCGAGCACGGCGCGGATGTGAATGCTGACGACTGGTACGGGCGCACGCCGTTGTGGGCCGCAGTCGATATCCGCAACGTCGAGCTCGATGGTGAGCTCAACACGCAGTTCACCGATCGCGACGGCGCGCTCCAGATCATCAAGCTGCTGCTGGCTCGCGGCGCAAATCCGAACGCACGCACTCGCGAGTCGCCTCCCGGAAGAATCTGGCTGATGCAGGGCGGCTCGCTCTCGTGGGTGGATTTCACGGGGCAGACGCCGTTTCTGCGCGCATCTCTCGCCGGCGATCTGACGACGATGCGTTTACTGCTCGAGAACAAGGCCGATCCGAACATCGCCACCTTCGGTGGCACCACTCCACTGATGGCCGCCGCCGGCGTGAATTGGGTCTATTTCCAGACCTTCGATGAAGGCCAGGACAAGCTTCTCGAAGCCGTGAAGCTCTGTGTTTCGCTGGGCCAGGACGTGAACGCCGCGAACTCCATGGGCGTGCGTGCGATTCACGGCGCGGCGAACCGCGGCTCCGACGCAATCGTGAAATATCTGGTGGAGCAGGGCGCGAGCCTCGCTGCGAAGGACAAGCAGGGGCGCGACGCGCACACGTGGGCTGAAGGCGTCTTCCTTGCCACACACGCAGCGGTGCCGAAGCCGAGCACGATGCGCCTCATCGAAGAGCTCTGCCGCACGACCGGTCAGCGCTGTTCCGCTCTGGTCGCGGGAACCCGCTGAGCCCGACGATGGACGAGCTGATTTATTTTCTCGGCCGCTTTCACGTGCTCGCGCTGCATGTGCCCGTCGGTGTGCTGATGCTCGCGGTCGGCCTGGAAGTGCTCGCGCGATGGCCCCGCTTTCTCGTCGCACAGCGCTCGCCGCTGGAGCCGGCGATGCCGCTCGTGTGGGGAGCTGGCGCACTCGCCGCCGTCGCGACCGTCGCGCTGGGCTACATGCATGCGAGCGAGCCGGGTTTCGAAGGCGCAGGGGTGGAGCATCATCGCTGGGCCGGGACGGCGCTCGCCTTCGTCGCCGTACTGATCTGGGCGTGGCGAGCCGATGCGCCGAAGAGCTTCGCTCGCCTCTGGCCCGTCGGAATGCTCGCCATCATTGCGCTGCTCGTGATCACCGGCCACTACGGCGGGGTTCTCACTCACGGGCCCGACTATCTCACCGAGTTCGCTCCGGGATCTCTGCGGAGTCATCCCACAGTGGCTGGCTCGAGCGCGCGTCCGAAGGTCACGGAGGTCGCCAAGGCGGACATCTATCTCGATGTTGTCGCACCGATGCTGACCAGCAAGTGCAGCGCTTGTCACAACGAAGACAAGCGACGCGGCGGATTGTCGTTCGCAGATTATTCCTCGCTGCGCAAGGGCGGTGAGTCGGGCGAATCCGTCACGCCAGGCGATCCGTCGCGCAGCGAGCTGTATCGGCGAATCACGCTGCCCGACAGCGCGGACGGCTACATGCCGAAGAACCACAAGAGTCCACCGAGCGCCGCGGAAATCGCAGTGTTGCGATGGTGGATCGAGATCGGTGCGCCGCAGACCGGAATCGTGGGCGAGCTGCGTCCGCCCGAGACCGTCGCGAGCGACCTGGAGCAGGTGCTCGGTTCCTAGCTGTCAGATCAGACAACAAGAGGGGGGAGACTTTGAATCATTCAGCCACTTCGCGGGCGGGGGCTCGCGCGATCGTCGTCATTTGCATCTTGGGTACCCCGGCCTTGGCACAGGCGCAGGAAAACGCGGGCCCGCCGGAGGAGATCGCGGAAGTCGCAGTCACCGGCACACGTATCTCCGGCTTCACCGCTCCCACGCCTGTGACGTCGATTGGCGTCGAAGAGCTGCAGACCAAGGCCGTGCGCAACGTGGCCGACCTGATGCAGGACATTCCGGCGCTGCGGGTGAATTTCAACACGGGGCAAGTGAGCGCGCCCTTGGGCTCGAGCAATCTCGACCTGCGCGGCCTCGGCGCCAATCGCACGCTGCTGCTGCTCGACGGGCGCCGCTTCGGTGCGACGGACTCAACGGGGGGCGTCGACGTCAACGTCATTCCCACCGTATTGATCCGCAAGATCGACATCGTGACCGGCGGCGCTTCGGCCGCGTATGGCTCGGATGCGGTATCCGGTGTCGTGAACATGTTCCTCGATAACGAGTTCGAGGGATTCAAGGCAGATGTGCAGTACGGCCAGAGCAAGTACGACGACATTCGCCAGACCGGCGCATCGCTCGCGTACGGAACCGCGCTTCTGGACGACAAGCTGCATGTCGTAGTTGCAGGCGACTACACGCGCAACACCGGCCAGGCGAGCCAGTCGTCTCGCCCGTGGGGACGCAATGACGTCGCCGTGCTGAACAATCCCGCGTACGCACCGGGGAACGGCCAGCCGCAGCGACTGATTCTCCCGAACTCACTGCTGTCTCAGATGACGTACGGCGGCGTGACCGCGGTGAACAGCCCGGCGGCCCTGCGCGGTTTGCAGTTCTTTCCAGGCGGAGTGGTGCAGCCCTTCACTTACGGCACCAACGTGGGTAGCACCTTCATGACAGGCGGCGGCGGCATCAGCGTGATCGGCGATGCGAACATCCTGCCGAAGCTCGAACGCAAGTCGGGCTATGGCCACGTGAGCTATGACCTCACCGACTCGACGAAGGTGTATGCCGATGCGCTGTATTCGTACGCCACAGCTTTTGCGGATCAGCTCTACAACACCGACACCGGCAACCTGACGATCCGGCGCGATAACGTGTTCCTGCCCACGTCCGTGCGGAACATCATGCAGACGAACAACCTGCAGACGTTCCAGATGGGACGTCTGGACACCGAGGCTGGCGTCTTCAACACCGACGTAACGATGAAAGTGCAGCGTTACGCCGTCGGTGCCGAAGGCACGATGTTCGGCGGTTGGAACTGGGACGTGTCCGCGCAATTCGGCCGCAACAACTACGACCGTCTCGACAACAACAATCGCATCACCGCGAACTACGCAGCGGCGGTCGACTCGGTGCTGAACCCAGCCACCGGTCAGCCCGTTTGCCGCTCGACCCTCACCAATCCGGGCAACGGCTGCGTGCCGGCGAACGTGTTCGGTCAGGGCTCCGTCAGCCCGGCGGCGGTGGCGTACTACACCGGTACGTCGTGGGTGAATCAGAAACAGGAGCAGGACGTCTACGCGTTCAAGATCGACGGCTCGCCGTTCCGCACCTGGGCGGGAGATGTGTCCGCTGCGGTCGGTGCGGAGTACCGCACCGAATCGATCGTCGCAGACTCCGATCCCATCTCGCAGGCGAGCGGCTGGCGGCAGATCAATGCTCAGCGCCTCGATGGCGACTACCACGTCAAAGAAGGGTTCGTCGAAGTCGGCGTGCCGCTCTTGAACGAAGCACCGCTGGCTTATCTGCTGGACCTGAACGGCGCGGTCCGACGCACCGACTACAGCACGAGCGGCGGTGTGACGACGTGGAAGGTCGGCCTGAACTACGAACCGATCGCGGACCTGCGCTTCAGAGGCACGGTCTCGCGCGACATTCGCGCGCCCAACATCAACGAGCTGTTCTCGGGGCAGAACCAGGGCATTTCTCCGCTCATCGATCCGGTGACGAACACGCAGCGTTCGGTGGTTCAGCTGACCGGTGGCAATCCGGATCTCGTGCCGGAACGCGCGTTGAGCTACACGGTCGGCGCCGTATATTCGCCCGAGTGGGTGCGGGGCCTGCGCCTGTCGGCCGACTATTACTCGATCGATCTCGAAGATGCGATCTCGGCTCTGACTCCGCAGCAGGTCGTGGACGGATGTTATCGCCAGGGTCAGCAGAGCCTGTGCAACCAGCTCACGCGTGATGCGAGCGGACTGCTCACTCGTGTCGAGGCGACGCTGCTGAACACGGCCGCGACGAAGACGAGCGGCATCGATCTCGAGCTCGGCTACGCACTCAACGTCGCTGCCGGGCAGATGTCGTTTCGCATGTTGACGACCTACATCGACAAGCTCGTCACGACGATCAACAACGTGCCGACGGATCGAGCGGGACAGGTGGGTGCCACGGGCGGCGTACCGCACTGGCGCGGCAACGTGACGGCCGAGTATCGCACCGACAAGTACAACGCCGGCGTGCTCTACCGATATGTGCAGGGAGGCACGTACGACAACACGTTCGTCGAGGGCGCCGACATCAACGACAACAGTGTCGGCGGACGCGGCTACATCGACCTGAACGCCTCGTACAAGATTGCCCAGGGCATCGAGGTGTTCGGCAAGATCAACAACCTGCTGGATGCCGATCCGCCGGCGACGCCGAACATCATTGCGCAGACGATTTACGCGTCCTCGCCGTTCTACGATCGCACGGGCCGCTATTACATCGCCGGCATGCGGGTGCGCTTCTGATGAACCGGCGCTGGATTGCGTTGCTCGCCAGTGTCGCGGTCGCCGCGTGCGCCCCGACGCTCGCTGCCGATCGTTGCGACGCTGCTGCCTTGATCGCAACGGCTGAGAAAGCGCAGGGCGGCCCCATCCGCACGCTGCAGATGAGCGGCGCGGGTTTGGACTTCGTGGTCGGCCAGGGAGTCCATCCGCAAGGCCCGTGGCCGAAGTTCACCGTCGAGCGCTACGAGCGCTCGATGGACTTCGAGTCGGGGGCCTCGTCGCTCCTGACGATTCGGAGTCAGGCGCTCGATCCCCCTCGCGGCGGCGCTCGACAACCGCTCGAGCGCGGCGAGCAGGTCACGGCCGTCGCCGCGGGATCACCGCGCGCGGCGGCGATGCGACGCGAGCTGGCTTTGTTCATGCCCGCTGGCTTCATCGCGGCGGCAAGTCGCTCGAAAGACGTTTCAGCGCATCGACTCGGCAGTGGCTGCGCATTGACCATTGCAGTCGAGGAAGGCGCGCCGATCACGGCGGAGGTCGCTCGCGATGGCGGGATCAAGCGCGTGACTTCGCTGATACCCGACGATGTGCTGGGTGACACGCCGGTAGAAACTCGCTTCAGCGGCAGGACGAACGTCGGCGAGCGCAGTCTGCCGGGCCGTATCGTGCAGAAGGTCGGTGACTATCCCGTGCTCGATCTCCGGATCACGCAGGCGAGCCCGGGCGCGGCGGTCAGCATCGCGTCCGACGTCACACCACCGCTCCTGGATTGGATGGCTCCGCCACGAATGCCCTTGGAACAGCTCGGGGAAGGTATCTTCGTGATGCCAGCCCGTTACTCCGCGCTGGCTGTGGACCTGGGGGACTTCATCGTGCTGATCGAGGCGCCGCAGAGCGAAGCCCGCGCGAAGGAAGTCATTGCGGAAGCGCATCGGCTGATTCCGGGCAAGCCGATCCACTACGTCGTGAACACGCACGCGCATTTCGATCACACGGCGGGCCTGCGCTCGGCTGTTGCGGACGGCGCTGTGATCATCACTCACCGGAGCAACGTCCCGTTCCTGAAGGATGCGCTCAATCGTCCGCGCACCCTGCGACCCGACGCGCTGTCGCGTGCGCCGAAGCCGATCGAGTTCCTGCCGGTCGACGACCGGTTCGAGCTGAAGGGCGGCGGACGCGAGATCCAGTTCTTCGCACTGAAAGGTGTGGATCACGTCGACGGCATGCTCGTCGTCTACCTGCCGCAGGTGAAGGCGCTAGTCGAAGCCGACGTGTTCACACCGCCGGGGAAGAAGCGGGACACGACGCCCGATCCCATCAATCCATATCACGTGCAGTTTCTCGACAACCTGGAACGCCTCGGCCTCGACGTCGAGCGCCTCATCTCGATTCACTACGCAGCCGACGGCCGTCGCGTCGGAATGGATGAGCTTCGGCTCGCCGCAGGCCGGCTGGCCACGCAACCTGGAGACCCTCATGCTGAACATCGACCGTAGGTCATTTTTCAATTTCCTCGGCGGTTCCGCCGCGGTCGCCGCGATGAGCGCCGAGGCCAAGGCCGATGCGCTCGAGAATTTCCTGACTGCGAATCTCGTCGCCACGGACTCTCACGGCGGTGGCGGCGGCTCGCGTCCTCCCACCGTGGCGGAGCTCGAAGCGCAGATTCCCACGCGCGCATACCGTCGCGGCGCCGGCAAGCTGTTTGCCGCCGAGCAGGGCACCGTGCCGATGTTGCCGGCCATGCCCGAGAAACCGACGCTCACGGATTTCATCCGCCTGCGTTTTGGCGGCACTTCCGAGCATTGCCTGCAGAGTGCGCGTCTGGCTCGCAAGAACAATGCGGATGAAGAAATGGTGCTCGCGTGCCTCATTCACGACTTGTCGTTGAACCTGATGCGCACCGAGCACGGCTTCTGGGGTGCGCAGCTGTTCGCGCCGTATGTTTCGGAGAAGGTGACCTTCGCGATCCGTCACCACGCGACGCTGCGCTTTTTCCCCGACAAGGAGGCGGGCTATGTGTACCCCGAGCTCTATCGCACGATGTTCGGCTCAGACTACGTCGTGCCGCCTCATCAGCAGGATGAGTACAACTGGGTGCGCAAGCATCGCTGGTATGGAGCCGCGCGCCTCGTCACGGTGAACGATCTCTATGCGTTCGAGAAGGGCGTGACCGTCTCGGTCGATGATTTCCAGGACGTCATCGGTCGTCACTTCAAGCAGCCGAAGGAAGGGCTCGGATTCGATGGCAGTCCCGTTGCGCACATGTGGCGCTCCGTCAGCAATCCGGACAGTCCGCTCTAGTGGCCACGTCGTTGGCCTACCCGATCGTCGACAGTCACGCGCACCTGTTCACGCGTGACATGCCGCTCAACGACCAGCCGCGTCATCGGCCGGCGTATGACTTCAGGGTCGAGGATTACCTCGCCACGCTCGACCAGCACGGCGTCAGATATGGCGTGATTGCAGCGGCGAGCCCCTGGTCCGACTACAACGACTACACGATCGACTCGGTGCGGAACCATCCACGCCTGCGCGGCACGGTGATCGTGAAGCCGTCGGTCGAGCGGTACATTCTCGAGCTGATGAAGAAGGACGGCATCGTGGGCGTGCGTTTGCCGTTCATCGGGCTGCCGAGTCTTCCGGACCTGACGTCGTTCGAATACCGACGCCTGCTGAAGCGCATCGCCGATCTGGACTGGTACGTTCATCTTCATATCGATGGCGCGCGGCTGCTCGACGTGCTGCCGCTGTTGCTCGCTGCGGGCGTGAAGATCGTCATCGATCATCTGGGACGGCTGAGGCGCGAAGACTGTCCGGACAGTCCGGCGTTTCGGGCGACGGTGTCCGCCGTGGCAGCGGGGCGAACGTGGATCAAAGCGTCCGGTCCGCATCGATTGGGCTATGACTCTGCGACAGAGATCCTCCGTTCGCTCGCGCGCGAAGTCGGCGACGAGCGGCTGATCTGGGCCAGCGACTGTCCGTTCGTCGGCGAGGAGTCGCACGTTACCTATCAGCAGACGCTCGACTGGCTGAGGGACGCATTGCCCGATCCAGCGAGCCAGCAACGAGTGCTTTCGACGAACGCGCTCGCGCTTCATGGGTTCGACCATGCAGGCTGACGTCGCCGCCGATCTGCAGGCGTCAGTGCTGCGGAAGATCCGCAACCGCTGTGTCGCGCCGCTGCTGCTGGCGTTCATCATCTCGTATCTCGACCGGGTGAACGTCGGTTTCGCGGCAATCGAGGCGAACCACGATCTCGGTCTCACGGCGACCCAGTATGGTTGGGGCGCAGGACTGCTGTTCCTGGGCTACTCGTTCTTCGAGCTGCCGAGCAATCTCGCGCTGGAGCGTTTCGGTGCGCGCCGATGGTTGGCGCGCATCATGATCACGTGGGGAGTGATCGGGTGCGCGATGGCGCTGGTGCAGGGCCCGCTGTCTTTCTACGCGCTCCGATTCCTGCTCGGCGTCGCCGAAGCGGGGCTCTTTCCCGGCGTCATCCTGTACCTGACGTATTGGTTGCCCACGCGACTCCGTGCGCATTACATCGGGATTTTTGCGCTCGGCATTCCGTTGTCCAGCGTGATCGGCGCGCCGATATCAGGCCTCATCATGGGCAGCACGCAGGGTTTGCTCGGGCTCAAGAGCTGGCAGTGGCTATTCGTCCTCGAAGCGATTCCCGCCGTGGTGCTCGGGGTCTGGGTGCTCGTCGCGCTGGCGGACAAGCCAGACAAGGCGAAGTGGCTGAGCGATGCGGAGCGCGGCTGGCTGCGTACGGAGTTCGAGCGCGAAGCTCCGAGTGCGCCGGCCGAGTCTCACCGGCTCACCTGGAGATTGCTCGGCGATTCCAGAGTGCTCATTCTGGCGGCCGTGTTCTTTTTGACGGGTGTACCGAGTTACGGTTTGAGCCTGTGGTTGCCGCAGATCGTGAAGAGCTTCGGCGTCACTCACCTCGTCACCGGTTTTCTGTCCGCGCTACCGTTCGTATTCGGCTGCATCGCGATGGTGTACTGGGGACGACGCTCGGATGTGCGCGGAGAGCGTGTGTGGCACTCGATTGCGCCGGCCATAGTGGCGGGTGTCGCGCTGCTGGCTGGGGCGATGGTCACGTCAGGCGTGGTCCAGCTCATCGCAGTGTGTGTGTCTGCCGCTGGGATCTACGCCCTGAAAGGGCCTTTCCTCACCATCGTCAGCAGCACGTTCCCGGATAAATCTGCAGCAGCGGGCATCGCTCTCGTCACCACTCTCGGCAATCTCAGTGGATTCGTGGCGCCGTACATGGTGGGCGTGATCATCGAGGCGACGGGAGGTTATCGCCCGGCGCTGGCCGCGCTCGGAATCCAGTCTGTTCTCGGCGCGCTCGTGCTGTTGAGCTGGCGGTCGAAGGTGAGGGTCAATGCGCGTGAGGTTCCAGTCCCAGCCGCCGCTCACGACTTCGCCGCGCACCTGCGGACCGCGAAACGTGCCGCCCGGCCGTGACGGATGAATGAGCGGCGGTCGGTCATCCGAATTGCCTCGCGAGCCACGTGGAATACAGCGCCACCCAATCGGCGGAGGGTGTGTTCGGATATCCGGTGCCGAAGGCGTGGCCGCCTTCCTGCAGCAGATGCGCTTCCACCGGACGCCTGGCGGTGCGCATCGCGTTCATGAACCGCAGACTGTTTTCGACGGGAACGGCTTCGTCATCGAAAGCGTGTACCAGGAAAGTGGAGGGTGTATTCGCATCGACATGACGTTCCGCAGATCGACGCTCGATCTCAGCCTGGCTCGGCGAGTCTCCGAGCAGCAGCTTGCGGGACTGCTCGTGGGTCCACGGCGTTTCCATCGTGATGACCGGGTAGATCAGGCTTGCGGAAGAAGGGCGCGCGCTGAGATCGTCGGTCGAATCGACACGAGAATAGGTGTGCTCTTCGTGCTGGGTGGCGAGGGTGGCCGCGAGATGTCCGCCCGCGGAGAAGCCCAGAACACTGACCTTGTCTGCATCGATCGCGTACTCGCCGGCCTTGGCACGGACGACGCGGATCGCACGTTGCGCGTCCTGCAGCGGCACGTTCGATCGATTCTTCCAGCCTTCACCCGGCAGCCGGTACGTGAGCACGAAGACGGTGATGCCGTATTTCGTGAGCCGGGCCGCGAGATCCGCGCCTTCATTCGCGGACGAGACGAACCAGTACGCGCCCCCGGGTATCACGAGCACCGCGCGGCCGTTCGACTTCGTCGGGCGAAACACCCGCAGATCCGGCCTCGAGACGTTGCTCAGAAAGACCGGCGACCAGTCCGGCTGTCGCGGTTGGGGTGCGAAGCTTGCGAAGTCCGGCGGGTCGCCGGGCCAGACCGGTAAAGAAGGCGCATCGAGCCACGCTCTCGGCAGCGCGCGCGGCGGCGGTGGAATGGAGAGCTTCGCGGTCGCCTGTGCGTCACGCAACGTTGCGCCCCCCAGCAGCACGCCGCCGCCGAGCGCGAGAAATTCTCGCCGATGGAGCCTGTGCACGATGTCCCCCCCTCGTTGCAGACTGTCAGCCGTGGCCCAGGTGTTTGTCGAAGAACTTCACGATCACGTCGTAGCAGTCGCGCGATTCAGGCACGTCCACGTTGTAGAAGAATCCGTGAAACATGCCTTCCCATACGTGCAGATCCGCATCGACGCCTTGCTTTACCAGCAGCGCGTGCGTGTGCACCGCCGAGCTGAGATCGAACGCACGGGTGCCCGAGACGATGAGCGTCGGCGGAAATTTCGCGAGCACTTCCGCTGAGCTTGCCGGCGCAGCAAGCGGGTTGGTGCTCGACACACCAGCCAGGTAATCCATTCCTGATCCAGATGACGCATCACTCTTGGGTGGCGGCGGAGGTGGGCGGCTCTCACCGATCGCGGCAGTGGTGTAGGCCGCGTCGCCACCGAATCCGTTCGGAGCGAGCGTCATCCCTGCGCATAAAAGACCCACAGCGCCGGGTCGCGGGAGTGAATGCTGCTGAAACCACGCGACAGCCATGCCAGTGAGCATGCCGCCCGCGGAACACCCGTAGATGCCGATGTCCTGCGGCTTGTAAGTTTTGAGCAGCTCACGATAGGCCGAGGCGACATCCTCGCTGGCAGCCGGGAAGTGGTGTTTCGGTCCTTGCCGATAGTCGAGGCTGACGACACGGATGCGACCCATCGATGCCACTGGAATCGACTCGAGCTCCGCACACGCAGGCCAGCAGCCGGAGAATCCGCCGCCGTGCAGATTGATCAGCACTCGCTTCGCGTTGGACGGCGCGACGCCATTCTTCGGCAGGTACTCGTAGGCGTGCACGCCGCCAACGGTGATGTCCTTGCGCTCCACGGCGAACAGCTCGTGCTGACGCGCGAGGTATCCCTTCAAGAGCGGCGGGATGCCGCCGTCCTGCACGAGCAGCTCCGGCTTCTGCATGTTGAGCAAATGCTCGGTGACATAGGCCTTGCCTTCCGGGCTGAGCAGGGAAGATATCGGCACGCTATGGGCCGGCACATGCACGGTGCCGTCTGCATCGATCTTCACGGGCGACTTCGTCGCGGGCGCCTGTGCCAGCGCAATGATCGGAATGATGCCGAAGCAGGCTATGAGCCAGCGCATGAGTCGCCCCCTCAATTGTTATTCGGGCTTGACTCTATCGCGTCTCGCAATCGATTGCACTCGCCGGGGGGATCAGCCCGCCTTGACCTTACGGCCGCGCGCGGCCGTCGCGGTGACAGGCTTTGCCGTCGGAATGGCAGGCAATGCGCGATAGTGCTCGCGCAAGCTCGAGGCGCGCACGACCAGCTCAGTCGGAATCACTGCGGACACATTGGACTCGTGCCGCATGGCTCGCATGAGCTTGTCGACCATCAAGCGCGCACCCACGTGGCAGTTCTGCCGAATGGTGGTGAGCGGCGGCGTCGTGTAAGCCGCGAACGGAATGTCGTCGAAACCCACGATCGCGACGTCGGCCGGCACCTTGCGACCTCTCTCCAACAGGGCCCGCATCGCGCTCATCGCGAAGACATCGGAGCACGCGACCACGCCATCGATTTCCACACCGGCGTCGATCAGCGAGGCCATCGCGTGATAGGCCGTATCGCTGCCGAAGCGAACCGCCATCTCGAGCTGCGATTTCCGTTCGATGCCGGCGTCGCGCAGCGCCTGGGCATAACCCTCGAGCCGCGCCGCAACTTCCGGTGCACCCGGATCGCCGAGGAAGGCGACATGCCGGCACCCCTGAGCGACGAGGTGGCCCGTCGCGGCACGCCCGCCGGCTTCGTTGTCCGAGCCAACGGTGATATAGCGCTGGTCCTTCATCTGGTTGCCCCAGACCACCATCGGAAAATCGGCCGCCGCGGCTTCGTTGAGCGCTTCGTGATACAGGCTCTGGCCGATGACGATGACGCCATCCGTGCGTCGACCGCGCGCGATGTTGGCGATCCAGTCAGTCGGGTCGTCCGTCACCTTATGGAGCAGCATGCTGTAGCCGCTGGCGAAAAGCTCATCGGCGAGGGCGCCGAGAATCTCGAGAAAAAACGGGTCGGACAAATTCTGCTTGGCAGCGTGAGCCAGCGGAATGACGACGCCGATCGTACGCGTGAGGCCCGTACGCAGGCTGCTGCCGGCGGCGTCGACGTGGTAGTTCAGGGACTCAGCGGCTTCACGCACCAGCCGGCGCGTTTCTTCGGAAATGAGGCGGCTGCCCGCCAACGCGCGCGAGACTGTCGACAGCGACACGCCGACGCGTTTGGCCACCTCGGCTGCTTTGTTCTTTCCCTTCCGTTTCTTTCGCATGGCTGGACTATATCGGGTCCGACGCTCCATCGGCCACCGGCTCCAGCAGCTCGAACGACTGGATCTGCCCGCCCTCGGAAAACTCAATCAAATGCTCGCAGGTTCGCAGGTCGATGCGCAGGCGTGTGAAGGCCTCGCCATGCCGCCAGCGAAGCTCGAGCACCTCGTCTGGCGTGGGGACCAGCTCGAATGTGCCATTGAACGCGGGGTGCGTATTTCTCAGGCGGATCAGCTCGACCAGGCCAGCAACGACGGGTCGCGCGAGCTCGTGATCGATCTCGCCACGCGAATAGTGGTGCCTATTGATGTCGCGACCTACCTGCGTTCTGGCGAGCAGACCCACGTCGTTGCGACCCGCCAGCAGTCCCACGTAATAGACCTGTGGAATCCCGGGAAGGAAGAACTGAATGGCGCGTGCGAGCAGGTATCGCACGTTGTCGCTGCCCAACGCGTCGTAGAAGGTGCAGTTCACCTGGTACAGATCGAGATTCGACGCGGCAGCTCCCGTCGCGCGGCGGCTCTCGCCGTTGCTGTTCGCGTGAATCTGTTGCACGAGATGATTCAGATCGCTCTCCGACACCAGCCCGGGATGGCCCGCGCGATCCTGTGGATCCGCGCCGATGTCGATCACGCCGATGCCATCGTGCGTGTCGAGCACTGTCAGTGCATTGGTGGGGCGGATCGCAATCCACTGCTTGAGATTGCGTGCCGTACGGTTGAAGAACGCATGCAGCACGAGGGGCGGCAGCGCGAAGTCGTACACCCGGTCGACGTGTCGCGCAATCTCGATCTGCCGCTGATAGTACGAGTGGATCTCCACCAGCACTTCGAGCCCGAGTCGTCGTGCGCGCTGGGAGAACTCGCGGATGAAGTCGAAAGTCTCGTTCATCATGAAGGAGCTGTGGCCGCGCTTCTTGATCGCGTAGCCGACCGCGTCCAGCCGCACCATGCTGACCCCATTCGCGGCGAGCTTGCGCAGGATGCTCTCGAGGTACCGGATCCCTTGCGGATGATTGACATCGATGTCGATCTGCTCGGGAGTGAACGTGGTCCATAGGATGCGGCGCGAGCCGTCAGCCAGCGTCATCGGCGTAAACGGCAGACCGGGCCGCGGCCGATAGATCGCCAGCAGATCCTGCTCGGTCGCGCCGTTCGGGAACACGCCGTCGAGCGTCAGGAACATGCCGTCGTAGACACTGTTCGCGCCTTTGGCGGAGTAATCGAGGAACTGCGGTGACCGGCTGGAGATGTGATTGACGATCACATCGGCCATCACGTCTGCCTCGGCGGCGATGTCGCGCACGTCTTCCCACGAGCCGAGTCGCGCATCGACTTCGGTGTGGTCGATCGGGTCGAACCCGGCGTCGGAGCCGTCGATTGGATGAAAGAACGGCAGCAGGTGAACGCCGCCGAACAAACCATTGAGCGGGCCGCGGAGCAGATCTCGCAGGCCACGCAGGGTGCCGCCGAACCTGTCGGCATAGGCGATGAGCTGGACTTGATTCTTCATTCAGTCGATTGCTGTGGCAGCGGGGAGATTGCCGTACTCGGCATCGTCCGAGGTCTGCAGCCGCAGCCTCGCTGGGTTGAAGACGAGGTTCGCGAGCAGTCCCGCGAACAAGAGCAGCGCGAACACAGTGGCCAGTGCAAAGCCGGCGTGCGCACTGCCGTAAGCGTCACTCACCGCCGCCATGGCGAGTGGGCCGAGCGCCGCGGCTGCCGCAGTGAAGAACAGGATGACTCCGGCGGCGGCGCCATGCTGCGACTTCGGAAAACAGCTGATGCCTTTGGAGTTGAGAGTGGGGTACAGGATCGACATGAACAGCCCCGAGAGCGGTAGCAGCCAGGCACCGACTTCGATGCCGAAGGCGAGCGATCCGGCGAAACAGAGAAGAATGACGAAGCTGGTCAGCACCAGTGCGAGCGTCCACGACACGCGGCCCAGCAGCCACGCCCCGACGAAACGACCGAGTGCCCGCAACACGAAGAAGATCGACAACGCGTACGCAGGTAACCAGGTGAACGACCCGCCATATGCAGTGAGGTAGGTTGGCATCCACACGTAGATGGCCACCTCGACCGCCACGTACAGCATGATGAGCAGCGAGACGCCGAGCGCGAGGGGATCCTTCAACACCACGACAATCTCGCTCACGGTCGTGCGCTGAGTGGACGATCGCAAGCTCGGATAGCGAACCCGACTCGCGGCGATCACGAGAACGACGCAGATCGACGCGGCAATGAGGTACAGCCACTTCCAGGAAATACCGGCGGCCAGCAGCGTCGCCACGATCGCAGGCCCTGCGATCGCACCGACCGCGAAGAAGCCTTCGACCGTGTTCATGAGGCGAGTGTGCGAGCCGGTCGAGCTGGAGATGTCGCCGATGAGCGCGAGCGCTCCGGTCTTGAAGACGCTGATGCCGAGGCCGCCTGCCGCAAGCAACGCTACGAATGCGGCGAAGGAGTGGCTGACCGCGAACAGCAGACAGCTCACGCCGTAGAGCGAGAGCCCAAGGATGATCGTCGGCTTGCGACCGGCGCGGTCCGCGAGAAAGCCGAGGCCCAGTGCGCCTACCGCGATGCCGCCCATGGTCGCGTACTGGAAGGCGCTGGCGGCCGTGAGGCTCAGCGCGAACTGCTCGATGATCTTTGGAATGACGCTGCCGACGGCGTCCGTCGTCATCGCAAAGGTAAAAAACATGAGGCAGGTCAGCCAGCAGATCAGGTTCAGGTTGCGGGCTGCACCGGGTTCGGTTGCGGTCACTGCGGGTCCCCCTTGCGAGCCACTTTAGCTCGTATAGCAATCGTTTGCATATGGGGTTAATGTCGCGTGCGGCGAGGGGGGAACAGATCGTATGCGCGAGCTCACATCCATTGGCGGATCGGTCCTGCTGGCCTGCTGTCTCGTGGCCGGTGCGGAAGCTGCATCGAACGACGCGAAGCCGGACCCCGGCTCATCGGCAGCCGAACGATGCACGGCCCTGGGTAAAACGGACCAGGGTAAAACGTACGAGGGTAAAACGAAGCCGGGTCAAACGAACCCGGGTCAAACGAAAACCTGGCCCGATGGCACTACCCGAATCTCGAGCGCCACCTGGCACGCCGCCGATATGAAAATCACGACGCCCCTGGGGCCGGTGAGTCTGCCCGCTCACTGCGAAATCATCGGCTCGCTGCGCGAACGCACGGGTGACGCGGCCCAGCACTATTCGATCCGCTTCCGGGTGCGCTTGCCGGACACCTGGAATCAGCGTTTTTTCTTTCAGGGCGGTGGCGGCACCAACGGCGATATCGGCGAGGCACTGGGGACGATTGCCTTTGGCTCACCGACCGCGTTGTCGCGCGGCTACGCAGTCGTCACACAGGATTCCGGTCACGACAACGCCACGAACTCGGTGCCCGCGCGCGGCGGTCCGGTGGCGTTTGGTTTCGATGCGCAGGCGCGCGCGGATTACGGTGGCGCTTCGCTGAAGCCGGTGGCCGAGGCTGCGAAGGCGGCGATCGCTGCATATTACGGGCGGCCGCCGGAACGGTCGTACTTTGTGGGCTGCTCGAAGGGTGGCCAGGAAGGCATGGCGTTTGCGCAGCGTTATCCCGAGGAATTCGACGGCATCGTGGCCGGCTCTCCGGGGTTCGCGTTACCGCGAGCGGCGATTGCAGAAGCCTGGGATACGCAGGCGTTTGCGAGTCTGCTCCGTCGCGATGGCGGCGCCGCTCCTCGACCACAGCAGCTCTCCAGCACTTTCAGTAACGCGCAGTTCGCACGGGTTCGTGATGCCGTACTCGCGGCCTGCGACGCAGATGACGGCGCACGCGACGGCATGACTTCGAACTGGCCCGCCTGCGACTGGCCTCGCGTGCAGCGAGAGCTGCAGAAGCAAGTGTGCTCGACTTCAGCGGATTGCCTGAGCGACGCGCAGGTGAAGGTCATCGAGCGCGTGTACTCCGGTGCGAAGGACAGCAAGGGCAAGTCGCTTTACGCAAGCTGGCCGTTCGACGGCGGCATTGGCAGCGACGGCTGGCGCGCGTGGAAGATTGGGCCTGCTGGCGCGCCGTTCCCCGGTATCAATGTGGCGATGGGTGCCCCTGCGCTGGCGGCCATTTTCACGACGCCGCCGACGACCGTTGCAGCGGACGTGGAGGCGGCCTTCGATTTTGCGTTGAAGTTCGATTTCGATCGTGACGCGCCGAAGATCTATGCGACCGGCGAAGGGTTTTCGCGCTCGGCGTGGGACGCGGTTGCCGCGCGTTCCGCCGATCTCAGTGCCTTTCGCAAGCACGGCGCGAAGATGATCGTGCCGCACGGGGTGTCGGACCCGGTGTTCTCAGTGAACGATACGGTGGCCTGGTATCGTGAGGTGAATCAGCTGAACGGCAACCAAGCTGCCGATTTCGTGCGGGTTTTTCCCGTACCCGGCATGGCACACTGCGCGGGCGGTCCGGCAACGGATCAGTTCAATGCGTTCGATGCGTTGGTCGAGTGGGTCGAACGAGGCAAGGCGCCAGAACAGATCACTGCCACTGCAGGGCCCATGAGCCCGTGGCCGGGACGTACGCGACCGCTGTGTGCCTATCCCAAAGTCGCGCGCTTCAGCGGCAAGGGCAGCCTCGAAGACGCCGCTCAATTTCGCTGCGAGTAGTCATGCTTTATGCCGGTATAGAAGGCGGCGGAACGAAGTTCGTCTGCGCCGTTGCGCGCTCGCCGCTCGAGATTCTGGAAAGCGCCAGCTTTCCGACCACCGAGCCGCAGGGCACGCTGGCTGAGTGCATACGATTCTTCGTGGCCGCACAGGCTCGGCATGGCGCGATCGCATCGCTCGGTTTGGCGTGTTTCGGTCCGGTCGAGTTGCGTAAGGACTCTGCGCAGTACGGCCGACTGCTGCCGACGCCCAAGCCAGGATGGTCGGGCGTCGATGTGCTCGAGCCGCTGCGTACGGCGTTCGGTGTTCCGATCGCGCTCGACGTCGATGTGGGAGCAGCGGCGTTAGCGGAGCTTCGTTTCGGCGCGGGTCGCGGGTTGGGATCGCTCGCGTACGTCACTGTGGGCACTGGCATCGGTGGCGCTGTCGCACCTGCCGGTGAAACTGCGCGGTTGATGCACGCGGAGATGGGCCACATCCCGATACGACGAGATCCACGCGACACGTTCGCGGGCTGCTGTCCCTTTCATGGCGACTGTCTCGAAGGGCTCGCGAGCGGCCCCGCGATTCGGGCGCGCTGGGGCTGCAATCTCGGTGAGCTGCCGCCGGAGCATGAAGGGCGCGCGATCATTGCGGAATATCTCGGTCAACTGGCCGCATCGATCGCGTTGATGCTCTCGGTGGAGCGCGTGGTGTTCGGCGGCGGCGTCATGGCTGACGGAACGCTCTTGCCTCTGATACGCCGAGCGGCAGCGAAATACCTGAACGGCTATCTCCCGATGCTGAAAGACGACGCGCAGATCGAAAGCTACATCCGCGCTCCAGGATTGGGGGCGCAGGCCGGTGTCGTGGGCGCGCTATTGATCGCGCAGGGTTTACTGTGAACCTGACTGCCGTAATTCGCGGTACAGCGATCACCGCGCTACTGGCTGTGTATTCGATCGGCGCTCGCGCCGCTGAAACACCGGCCGGAATCGTGGAAAACCCGTGTCCGCCTGCGCTCGTGCCGCCTGCCGCATTGGCGGATCAGATCCGCAAGCTCCTTCTCGAGCCTCATGGGGTGACGCCTGCGGAGCTGAAAACCTTTCAGGACGACGCGCAACTCAAGGTTTACAACGAGGCGACCTTCGCGCGGGCGCGGGCGGACTGGGCGAATCTGTGCCGCTACCGGGATGACAACGCTCGCGTGCGCGCCTCTGGCGTGAGGCCCAAAGCAGTCTTCATGGGCGACTCCATCACGGAGTTCTGGTCTGCGGCCGATCCTGCTTTCTTTGGAGAGAAGGTGATCAATCGCGGCATCAGCGGCCAGACCACCCCACAGATGCTCCTGCGCTTTCAGGCAGATGTCATCGCTCTGCGGCCGCAGGTCGTGCACATCCTTGCCGGCACCAATGACGTTGCCGGCAACACGGGCCCGACCAGTCCCGCGGACTTCGAGAACAACATCAAGGCGATGGTCGAGATGGCCAGGGCCCACCGGATCACCGTGATTCTCGGGTCCGTGCCGCCCACGGCGACCTTCAACTGGCGGCCGCAGATCAAGCCCGTACCGATCATCCAGGCGCTCAACGTCTGGTTGCGCAACTACGCAGCTCAGCAGGGCATCGGCTTCATCGATTATTACTCGGCGCTGGCTGATTCCTCCGGAGCGTTCAAGCCGGATCTGGCCAACGAAGGCGTGCACCCCAATCGCAACGGCTATCGCGTCATGCGACGACTCGTGGAACAGGAGCTCGCAAAGCTGCGCGCCGAGTAGTCGGGATGCGAGCTTGCGTTTGACAGCGACGCAGCCCGGGAATATAAGCCAGCAAGCGCAAACGATTGCATAAAGCGCGGGTCGGCGTCGGCCGACCGATGCTGAGAGGGGGCTGCATGAAAATCCGCATCGCCTGGCTGTCCGTCGTGATTCTCGCAACCTCCTTGGCGCCGCCCGCTCAAGCCGCTCTGCGAGCAGGCGCCGCTCGCATCGATATCACACCCGCTGCATCGAAGCTGCCGAAAGGATTCGAAGGCATCAACGACCCCATCTTCGTTCGTGCCATCGTGATCGATGATGGGCGCACGCGCGCAGCACTGGTGACTGTCGATGCCGGCGCGCTCTCGACAGAAACGTGGACGCTGGTGAGCGAGCAAGCGGACAAGGAACTGCAGATTCCCGCCAGTCACCTGATGCTCACCGCCACTCACACGCACAGCGTGCCGTTCGGCGGCAACAAGGAGCTCGCTCCGCGCATCGTGCAGGCGATCGCACAGGCGGCCGGCCAGCTTCAGCCCGTTCGCATGGCATACGGCACGGGCGTCTCGTATATCAACGTCAACCGCAACCTCATCGACCCGGACACGCGTCGCTGGTGGGAAGGCCCGAACTACACGGGTGCTTCGGACAAGACCGTCGCTGTGGTTCGATTCGAAACGCCTGAAGGCCGGCCGGTCGCGGTGTACTACAACTACGCCGTGCACGGTGTGTTGAACGGCCAGCTCGATCAGATCAGCGGCGACATACCGGGCGCGACCTCGCGCTACATCGAGGATTCGCTCGACGATACAGCCGTCGCCGTGTGGTCGACGGGCGCATCGGGCGATCAGAACCCGATCTATTTCCAGCAGACCTATGACCTGCGCGAGATCCGCATCCATGAGTACGCGTCGCGCGGTCTCGACATCAGCAACAGCATGCCGCCGGGCGGCCAAGGCCTGAAGAAGAGCGATCCCAGGGTCGCGAAGCTGATGAGGCAGCAGCGCCAGATGACGGTTTCGATGGGGCAGATGCTGGGCGAAGAGGTGCTGCACGTCATGCGCTCGAATCTCGAGCGCCCGACGCTCGTGGCGCAGATCGCTGGAGCGCAGAAGAGTGTGAGCTGCCCCGGCCGCAAGCGTACGGACGCCGGCCGCGCCGGATATCCAGGCACCTATGTCGACGCGGATCCGATTCCGATCCGGCTGAGCCTGCTGAGAATCGGCGATGTGGCACTCGGCGGAGTCGACGCCGAAGTGTTTACGGCCATCGCGCAGCGTTTCAAGCGCGACTCCCCGCTCAAGCACTCGATCATGGTGACGCTGACGAACGGGATGGCGCCCTCCGGTTATGTGCCGGACGACGTTGCCTTCGGTTACCACACGTTCGAAGTGATCTCCTCGCGACTCGAGCCCGGTTGCGCCGAGACCGCCATCGCCGAGGGCCTGCTCGACCTGATCGGCACCACCGCCGCGAACTGAATCGACCGAGGGTCCTGCCCTGCAGGCCTCGAATTGCATGCGTACGCAATCGATTGCATACTGCGCTCAAACAAGAACCGCTGACGATCTCGCAAGGGGGGAAACGTGACTCGAATGAAACTATCGGCCGTGAGCACCGCTGTGCTCGCCGCGCTGTCGGGTGTGGCGTCCGCACAGAATTCGCCGGACCTCGATGAAGTGGTCGTCACTGCGCAGAAGTCGGGCGCACAGTCCCTGCAGGACGTGCCGCTAGCGATCCAGGCGTTCAGCGGCGAGCAACTGCGCGAGAAGAACATCACCTCGATCAACGATCTGGTGAGCGCGGTTCCTGGAGCGTTCGAAGGCCAGCGGCAATCCGTGGCCTCACGCTCCTACAACTTGAGAGGCGCGGGCGGCAGCAATGCCAACGGCGACTCGCCGATCGGCTATTACCTCGATGACGTTCCGTTCGTCGTCACCAATTTCGGTATCGCGCCGCCGGTGCGTTTCATCGACGTCGAGCGCGTCGAGGTGCTGCGTGGCCCGCAGGGTACGTTGTACGGGCAGGGATCCTCGGGCGGCGTGTTCATCTTTCACACGCGCGATCCGAACCTGAACGCGATGGAGTTCATCGGCGAAGCCGAGCTGGGTTCCACCCAGGGCGCCGACTCGGCCAATTATGGTGTGGCGGGCGCGGTATCCATCCCACTGATCGAGGACAAGCTCGCGCTTCGTGTCAGCGGTGGCCATTCGTTCAACCCGGGCTGGGCCGATGCTTATTTCGGGCCGTACGACGGCACGCCGGACCAGAAGGATGTGAACGAGATACGCAACGACGACATTCGTGTCGTCGCCTTGTACAAGCCCGTCGACAACGTGAGTGTGCGTGCCCAGTACTGGCGTTTCCGGCCGCGGCAGTTGTTCACCGGATTCACCGCGAATGTCGATCCGCCGTATTTCCAGAACACGGCCGGGCAGGGCAGTTTCTCCAATGGTGACTTCGAGCTCTGGAGTCTCACCGCCGGTGTCGACTTCGACAGCTTCTCGATCACCAGTGCCACCAGCGACTTGAAGGGCAGCTTCGGCATCAATATCCCCTTGTCGCCAGCGGGCACGTTTTCGAGCCAGTTCTACCCGAAGATGTTCGCGCAGGAGTTGCGTGCCAATTCGACGGGCCCGGGGCCGCTTCATTGGATCGTAGGTGCCGCCTATCAGGATGGTGAGGGGCCTCAGTCGAACGACCTGGTGTTGCCGGGCACGACGATCAACGCCGACAACAACACCATTACGCGCAACTACGCGGTGTTCGGTGAAGTGAGCTATGACCTTTTCGACGGCAAGATCGTGCCGCTGGTCGGCGGGCGCACGTACCACGACAAGCGCACCTTCGAGGATCCCACCAGCTCGCTGCCGTCGACGAAGGATGTGAACACCTGGCGCTTGAACCTGTCGTGGTTGCCGACGGACGATCTGACAACGTTCGCGACCGTGTCGACCGGCTTTCGCGCCGGCATCGTGCAGTCTCAGGTGCAGGTACAGTCGCTACAGATGGCGGGAGTCCCTGCAGCCGTGGCGCTCGATCCCGAAACCTCGAAGAACTATGAGGTGGGACTCAAGTGGCGCACTCCCGGTCGTGCGCTGTCCGTCGGCCTGAATCTGTACGAAACCAAATACAAGGATCTGCAGACCAGTACCCCCGGCGCTATCGCCAACGTCGACGGTTTCTCGAACTTCGGCGATGGCACGTCCAAGGGACTCGACTACGAGATTCAGTGGCGTACGCCGATGACCGGGTTGGTCGTCGGCTGGGTCGGCAACACCGGCAAATCGGAGTTCGATCGCGTAGCGCCCGCGGTGCAGGCGGCGCTGCCGTTATTCAGACCCGGATCGCGGCTCGTGAATTCGATCCAGCACACCTCACGTGTGGACGTGTCGTACACGCGGAGCATCGGTGCCGATCTCGAAGGCTTCGGCAACTTGAGCTACGGACAGACCGGCAATCGACTGCAGTCCAGCGGCATCTATGCCGACTCGTATGGCTTGTTCAACGCGACACTCGGCGTTCGCAAGGGACACTACGAGCTGGCGCTCATCGGGGACAACCTGGGCGACGAACGGGGCCCGACGTTCATCGGCACGACGGGGGCGAATTCCGGCTCCGGACCGACGCCGCGCACGATCGGATTGCGGTTCCGCGCGAACTTTCAATAGCGCGACCGTCGCTGCGAAACGAAGCACTCTACGGAGCGACGCCGTCCGAAGCCGCCAGGCCGAGAAAGCGGCGCACGGCCGGGTGGCGTCGCAGGACCAGCCACTCGAGTGCCAGCAGCGCGAGTAACGTGGCGCCAAAGAGAGGCAGGGCGATGCCGATCAATGCGACGAGGACGAATACCCCGATCGCGGCAGGCCGCTGGCGGCGCGCGGCTGGCGCACCGAGAACGCCGTCGGGCCGGCGTCGCCACCACAGGATGATTGCGCTGATCGAGAGGGTGAAGAGGCCCACCGCCGTGAACAGCCCGAGCAGCTGATTCAGTGGCGCGAACAGCTGCCCCTCGTGCGCGGCAGTCGTGACGCCAACGATTCGATCGACCAACGGCTGCCGCGAGAAATCGTCGCGTGACAGAACGCGACCTGTGTCCGGATCGAGCACGACAGTCGTGCGCAGCGGGCGATTCTGCGCTTCCGAGCGAGCCGTCCAGTGATTCGCTGCACGCGACGGTGGAGCGATGAGCACCGGCGGAGCGAGATGTAAGGCGCGGACCGCGGGAATCAGCCGATCGAGTGGCTCGAACGGATCCCTCTCCATGGAGGCGCCATCCATGGACGCCATGTCCATGCCAGCGGTCATGTGGTGTTTGGCGTGAGGATCTGCGCTGGCGGCCGCAGGCGGTGGAGCATTTTCGTGCCTGCGTGCGGCCCGCTCCGAAGAAGATCCTGTCGGCCAGTCCTGCTCAACGGGCGCGGCCGCTCCGATGCTGCGGAGGGATTGAAACAGGCCTCCCCAGGAACTGGTCCACGGCAGGCCCGAGATCAGCAGGAACAGCGCGAAGAACGAAACCCAGAACGCCGTCACCGCATGCAGGTCGCGCCAGAACATGCGCTTGTCACCGCGCAGGCGTGGAATGAATACGCCTGCGGCGCGATTCACTCCGCGTGGCCACCACAGGAACAGGCCAGTGATCAGCATCACGATGGTCCACGAGGCTGCAGCCTCCACGACCATCGAACCCCGATCTCCCTGCAACAGCTCGCCGTGCAGATGAGAGATGACCTCCATTGGCCGGTGGTCGTCAGGAATGATCTTCAGTATTTCGAGCGTCTGCGGATGAACATATACGCGCAGGATTTCATCACCGCGACCGACGAGCACGCGCACCGCCGAATGTTCGTCACGCGGCAACTCGTATGCGTTGAGCACTCCCTGCGGAACCGCTGCGAGTGCCGCGTGAACGGCATGAACGGGCGCGTGCGCGGGCCCCGAGAACTGGAGATTCTCGAAAGGCCGATCCAGCCAGGATTCGATCTGCGGCCTGAACAGGTAGATCGCGCCCGTGACGGAGAGCCAGAGCACAAACGGAATGCACACCAGCCCGGCATAGAAATGCCAGCGCCACACCGTTCGATAGTCGGGCCACAGCCGCGCACGCTCGGGTGGTGACACGATGCGCTCGGTACTCAATCAAAAGCCTTTCGCCACCCGCAGGCCGACGGTGCGCGGCGGACCGACCAGGTAAGAGAAGTAGCTCTGCGCCGAGGTCGTATCCGGCGCGGTCGCAAATTCCTGGCCGAACACCGGCACCTTGTCGGTCAGGTTGTTCACGTAAAGAGACACGGTGAGCTCATCCTTGCGCGCCGAGAGATTCAGGTCGACGAGAGTGTAAGCCGGTCGCGCCAGCGGCGTTCCCTCGCCGAACGCACTGATCGAATCCCCCACGTGATGCGAGGACACCATGGCATCGCCCAGCCAGCCCTGACCGATCATGAATCCGTATTCCGCCCGGGCGCTCCACGTGAATTTTGGCACATCGAGCAGGCGTGACCCCGCAGGCAGGCCGAGGTCCGTCACCGCGTTTCGATAGGTCGCATCGGTGGCGCTGGCGGTCAGCGACAACGAGAAGTTGCTCGTGACCGCTGCATCGATTTCGAGCTCGCCGCCGGTACTGCGCACCTTGCCGGCATTGGCGATGTAGAAGATCGCGTTCTCCGAGTTGGCCCCGCACACCGTCTGCACGTTCTGCTGATAACCACTCCAGTCGATCGAGTAGAGCGCACCGTTGATGCGGATTCGCCGCTCGAGCCACTGAGTCTTCGCGCCGACTTCATAGTTCTTGGTCTTGTCGCTGTCGTAGGGAGGCGGCGTATCGGGAAGGTTCGCATCCTCGCGCTCCTGCGGAGTGCAGACTGTGTCCGGGATCGGCGCATTGCTGCCACCGGCGCGAAGCCCTTGTGAATAGCTTGCATACAGGTTGATCTGGTCGTTGAGCTGAAAGCCCAGCGTGGCCCGCGGAGTGAACGCACTCTCGTTGTTCTTCTCGCTGAAATCATAGGTCAGAATACCGCCAGCCTCGCCTCCCTGTTCATAGCGGCGACGCGCGTCGGTCTGCTCATACCTGACACCGCGGCCGCCGACTGCCAACTGCAAGCGATCGGTGAAGGCATACGTCAGCTCACCGAAGAGCGCGTACTCGCTCTCTGTGAAGCGGTTGAGCGTGTCGGAGAGATTCGCTGGATCGGTGGCACCGAAGGCGCCGGTCGGCGTGGCACCAAACAGATCGAATACCGGTCCGGTGCGATCCCAGCGCTGGCGCAGGTGCTTGTAGAAAGCGCCCAGTGTGAATTGCAGGGCAGAGTCCGTCGTCGAGACCAGTCGAACTTCTTCTGTCAGCTGTTGGGTATTCGACAGGTCATGCAAGCCCACGGGATACAGTTTCCCGTCGGGCGCCGTGCCGACTTCCGCTTCCACCAGCGGCGCCCAGTAGGGCGTCGCGTCGAACATCATCTCGGTGTCGCGATCCATGTAAGACGTCGACGACAATAGGTTCAGGCCGCCGAGTGCGTTCAGTTTCTTGTCGATCACGACACTGCCGATCGTGGATCGGTCATTGAAGAACGTGTCGATGAACCGCGCCTTGGTGCGGCCCTTCAAGCCATAGTCCTCGTCGCTGTGGAAGCGGTCCGTGTTGCTGTCGGTGGACTGGTAGAGAATGCCCGGAGTGATGCTCAACGTATCGTCCGGCGACCATTTCATCGTGGCGCGAAAGGTCGAGTAGTCGGTCGAGTTCTCGTCCTCATGGATGGCCGACGGGTTGCCAAGATTCTCGGTGAGGTTTGCCGTCGTCGGCCGCAAATCATCGATCCACCCGCCCTGGCGACCGACGACCCCCACGAGACGCAGGCCCAGTTGATCATCGACGAGCGGGACGTTGACCATTCCCTTGGCGTCCCAGCTTTCGGCGCCGTCCGTAATTTTCGCGCCGCTGGCTTCAACTTTTGCGGCAAAGCGTTTCGCATCCGGCGCGTTGGTGATGATGCGCACCAGGCCGCCCATCGCGGACGAGCCGTACAGAACACCTTGCGGGCCGCGCAGGATCTCGACTCGTTGCACATCGAACAGCTGCGGATCGGGCTGCGAGATGCCGCGCATGTTGCGGCTCTGTAGCGGCGTCTCATCGAGATAGACGCCCGTGGTGGGGCTCTGGTCCTGGCCCACGGCGCCGATGCCTCGGATGTAGAACTGGGAGTTGCCGACACCGGTCGTCGCGAAGGTCACGCCGGGAATCGAGTCCGCGAACTGCGAGAAGTCGCTGATGTTTTTCTTCTCGATCGCGGCGCTGTCGACCACGCTGACGCTGATCGGCACTTTCTGCAGCGGCTCGGCTCGCTTCTGCGCCGTCACGACCACTTCAGCGAGGGTCGAGTCAGACTTTTCGCCATTGGCTTCCTGCGCGAAAACGGCGTGCCCGAGCCCGGGCGACAACAGCAGCGCCAGTCTCATCAGGTCGCCCGGTCGACAGCGCATCGATGCGGAAGGATGTGAGCTCGTCAGGCCGCTTTTCTTCATACCAGTCGCTCCCGTGAATTTTTTATTCGTCGCGTCACAACGAGACTAGCAGCGGCATTGGCGTGCGTGAGACATCTGGCATCTGACGTGTAACAGATGAAGTTTCATGGCGCGCCGGAATGCGGCCAAGAATACCGCCACTGTTGCGAGGCTAGGGGCGCCGGATGCTGTTGCTGTCGGACGATCTGATTCGAAGAGAGCTGTCGATGCAGAAGGTGATCGAGCTCGTCGAAGCCGCCTTCGCCGCAGACGCTCGCGGTCACGCGATCACGTTTCCGGCGATCGTCGACTACGTCGGCAAGGCCCACGCGCACTTCGGTTTGAAGTCGGGTTACCTCAACCTCGACAGCAGTCGCGAGGTGCTGGGCCTCAAGGCTGGCGGCTACTGGCTCGAGAATCAGGAACGGCACGGCTTGCCGAACCATCGCGCGACGATGCTCTTGATCAATCCTGATACAGGCGAAGCGCTGGCCGTCATGCCGGCGAACACTATTACCCGCATGCGAACCGCCGCAGCAGGGGCCGTTGCCGCTCGATATCTCGCGCGCTCCGATGCAGCAACCGTTGCGGTATTGGGGACGGGGGAGCAGGGCCATGCGCAGCTCGAAGCCCTGCAGCTCACGCGAAACATCGCGAGGGTCTTCGTTTGGGGCCGCAAGCCGGCGGCCGTCGCGAGCTACGTGGCGGCCTGGAAGCATCGGGATGTCGAGGTACATGCCGCAGAAAGCCCGGCGGAAGCGCTCGCGGAGGCCGATATCGTCGTGACGACCACGCCGTCGACGTCTCCTCTCGTCATGGATGGCTGGATTCGCTCCGGAACACACATCAACGCGATGGGGAGCGACGGCGCCGGCAAGCAGGAAATCGATCCGGTTCTGATTCGACGGGCGAAGTTCGTGGCGGACAAGGTCTCCCAGAGCCAGACAATCGGCGAGTTGCAGCAGTTGGTGCGAGATCCGGCATCGGACCAGCCGCTCATCCACGCGGAGCTCGGTCAGATCTGTGCAGGCCTGCGCGCAGGTCGGGAGAACAGAGAAGAGATCACGATCTTCGATTCGTCTGGCGTGAGTTTTCAGGATCTCGTGGTGGCGGACTTCCTCGCGAAACACGCCGGCGAAAACAATCTTGGCGAAGTGATCTGGTGAAGGGCGCGTGATGAGCTCACCGGGATTGCTTCGAGGCTTTCGCCACGGCGGCGAGCACCAGGTCCACGAAGTTTCGCAGCACCGGCGACGTATCGTCGCGTCGATAGACGAGCTTCGCGGTGATGCTCGGCGGATCCCGCAGCTCCCGATAAACGACGTTGTCCCGATGCAGTCCTTGAAGCGACGCGGGAACGAGCGACAGCCCCAGTCCCAGATGCACGAGCCAGACGACCGACTGCATCTGGTTGCCCTCGACGCGCAGCTTCGGGCTGAAACCGCTGTCGCGGCAATACGCACGGATCACGTCGTTGTATCCCATCGCGCCTTCGTCCGGCACCATGACGAACGATTCCTCCGCGAGGTCCTCGCCGCTGAGCTTTTTCTTCTGCGTCAGCCGGTGGTTCTTCGGAAGCGCCACGACGAGCGGTTCGGAGCTCAGCTCCTCCACCGCAAGGCCATCCTTGGGAAAGACTCCGCGCAGGAAGCCGACATCCACTGTGCGATTGGCCACGGCGTCGAGGATGGCCGACGGCACCATGTCCGCGAACGAAAGTGCGACGCCGGTGTATTGGCGCTGGAAATCCCGCACGACCGACGTGAAGAAACTGTTGGTCAGCGACGTGAGATACCCAATGGTGAGTGCACCGATCGAGCCACGGGCCGCGCGTCGGGCGCGCTCCACTCCCGCATTGGCTCTCGCCAGCGTGGCCTGGGCGTCCGCAAGAAACACCTGTCCGGCGTGAGTGAGCGCCACGTGACGATGTGTTCTCGTGAGCAGCTCGACGCCCAGCTCCTGCTCCAAATTCCGAATCTGCTGGCTGAGGGGAGATTGCTCGATGTGGACGCGTTCGGCCGCACGCCGGAAGTTCAGGGTGTCGGCGACGGCCACGAAATATCTGAGGTGTCGCAGTTCCATGCGAGACAGCGAAACATTTGACGTCCCCGCTGTCAATTCGCCGATCCATGCGGCCGGCCTGGGGCTGTTGAGCATTTGCCACGTATGCAAACGTGACGCTGCGGTACCGTCGATGAATCTTCATTGCTCGTGCGCTTTCGACCTGTACTGGAAAAAAACTTGAATCAGTCCACTCGTGAAATTTCTTCATCCGTCCCCGAGCCACCGACGTCACCGCGTTGGCGCGGCATCTGGGCCAGGAAGTCGGTCGACGCCTTCGCGGCGGAAGCAGGTGGAGCAGCGGGTCCGCGCCTGAAGCGCACGCTTGGAACGGTGGACCTGGTCGCCTTTGGTGTGGGATGCACAGTGGGCGCCGGTATCTTCTCGCTCACGGGCGAGGTGGCTGCTCACCAGGCGGGTCCCGCGGTTTCGTTGTCCTTCGTGCTGGCGGCGATCGCCTGTTTCTTTGCAGGTCTGTGCTACGCAGAGTTTGCCGCCATGGTTCCGGTCTCCGGCAGCGCGTACTCGTATTCCTACGCGACGCTCGGCGAGATCGTTGCGTGGATCATCGGGTGGAGCCTGATCCTGGAATGGCTGTTCTCCGTGTCGGTTGTTGCGATCAGCTGGTCCGGCTACGTTTCGTCGGCGCTCGCAGAATTGGGCGTCGCGCTACCCGCGCAGATTTCCCGGGCGCCGCTGGGGGTGGATGAGAACAATCACGTCATCGTGACAGGTGCCTGGATCGACCTGCCGGCCGTGCTCGTGGTGCTCGGCTGCACAGCACTTGCCGCGATCGGCACGCGAATGTCGTCACTCGTCAATACCGCGATCGTCATCATCAAGGTTCTGGCGCTGCTGACGCTCGTCGTCGTCGGTGCGGCATTCGTGACCGCAGACAACTGGCATCCGTTCGTGCCACCGAACTCAGGGAAGTTTGGATCGTTCGGCTGGTCCGGCGTGCTGCGCGGCGCGGGCATCCTGTTCTTCGCCTTCATCGGCTTCGACGGGGTTTCCACCCTCGCGGAGGACGCGCGAAATCCTCAACGGACCGTGCCGCTGAGTCTCTTCATCTCACTGGTGATCGTGACGGTCGTGTATGTCAGTGTCAGTGTGGTGGTGACGGGGCTTGCGAGCTACACAACTCTGGCCGTGCCGGATCCGCTCTACACCGCGCTTTCCGCGCCGGGTTCGCCAACTGGCGTGCTGCGCACGGTGCGCGCACTCATCGCTGTCGTGGCGGTGATCGGCCTCGTGTCCGTCATCCTCGCGTGCATCATCGGCCAGGTGCGCATCTTTTTTGCGATGGCTCGCGATGGCCTGTTGCCTGCGGCGCTCGGCAGATTGAATCCCCGCACGAATACACCGGTCGCGGCAACCTTGCTGACTGGCGGCCTTGCCGCTGCGCTGGCGGGTTTGTTTCCGCTCGGCCTGCTCGGCGAGCTCGTGTCGATCGGCACGTTGCTCGCGTTCGCCATCGTGTGCGGCGGGGTGATGATCCTTCGGCGAATTGCTCCCGCTGCCCATCGTCCGTTCCGAACGCCCTGGGTGCCCTTCGTTCCCATCGCAGGAGTCGTTTCCTGCGCGGTTCTCATGCTTGCGCTGCCTGGATCTACATGGATACGCATGGTCGTGTGGACGGCGCTGGGACTTCTCGTGTACGCCTTCTACGGTCGACGTCATTCAAAGCTGAGGGTCGGAGTCGCTACGCCATGACACTTGCTCCCTGGTTGCCGAAACGCGGATACCTGAACACGGCGAGCTTCGGCATTCCGCCGCCGGCGGCGGTCGATGCGGTCAACGCGGTGACGGCGAACTGGGCGAACGGAAAATTATCGTTCGGCAGCTGGTTCACCGAGACGCAGCTAACGCGAGCATCCATCGCCGCGCTGCTGGCCGTGCCGCCGGAGTGGGTCTCGCTGGGAGGCTCGTCGGCACCCTTGCTTGGCTCAGTGGCAGCCAACTTGCCGGATGGCGCCCGCGTGCTGGCGCCGGAGAACGAGCACAACACGAACCTGATTCCTTATTTGAATCAGGCGCACCGTGGCGTGCGGGTCGAGCAGGTCAAGTTGTCCGAGTTGGCAGCGCGGGTGACTCGTGACACGACGCTCGTGTCGTGCAGCGCTGTTCAATCTCTCACGGGCGAGGTCGCGGATATCGCTGCGATTCGGGCGGCGACCACTGCGTGCGGCGCTTTGTTTTGTCTCGACGGCAGTCAGGCGTGCGGATGGTTGCCGTTGTCCGGCGCTTCGGCAGACGTGGTGGTCTGCTCGATGTACAAATGGCTTTGCACGCCTATCGGCGGCGCGTTCCTGATCATGCGACCGGAGCTCGCCGAGCAGTTTCGGCCTGTCACCCCGGGATGGGCCGCGACGACGGATCCGATGGCTGCGCCCTATGGCACTCATTTTCAGCTTCCTCCGAGTGGACGCCGGTTCGACATGGTGCCCAATCTCATCTCCATGATCGCCGCGCGCCAGTCTATCGATGCGATCGTGGCGCTCGGTGTGGAGACGATCCATCGTCACGACGTCGCACTGGCGAACCGTTTCCGAGCCGGCATGCAGGAATCCCCCGCCAACTCCGCCATCGTCAGTTTGCCGTGGGAGGGCGCCGCGAAACGGCTTGCCGCCGCGGGGATCATTGCGACCGAGTGGAACGGCAAGTTGCGTGTGTCCTTCCACGTGCACAACGACGAGTCTGACGTAGACGCGGCGCTCGACGTGCTGTCGTCGATGGCACGGCCGTTTTGAAGGTCGGTACGATGATGCGCGGATTTCTTCGCTGCTTCGCTTTGTTGTCGCTCGGGCAGCACGCGGCTTTCGCGGCTGCATCCGTTGGCACGGTCGCGGAGATGAACCGGCAGATCGCGATGACCCGCGCGGTCCGGGAGATCGCGCTCTCGCCCGATGGCCGAACCGTCGTATCGGTGATCACCGATACGACGACAGCGGGAGGACACGGCCACCTCTGGACGTTGTCGAAATCCGCCACACCGGAGCAGATCACCGGCACCGGCGACGAGCGCGGTGCCGAGGACAGCGGCCCGGCCTGGACGCCTGACGGCGAGACGATCCTCTATCGCAGAAGGACGGGTGATACTTCTGCGATACACCGGATCAATGTGGGCAGCGGACGCGTCGATACGTTGGCCTTGTCTCGTGAGGGGACAGCCGTGGCGGGCGGATGGGGCGCGCATCCTGCGGGCAAGCCGGTTGTCGCCAGAGGGTTCGCAATGGGCCCCGCTGCCGCACTGGCGATCTGGGCCGCCGATGGCTCGGACGCGGCTGAACGAGAGGCACGCAAGGAAGATCAGCATCTCTTCGAGCAGGGCGAACAAGTTCGTCTCTATGTGGTCGACGATTCGGGCGTGCAGGAGATCGCGCTTCCGGACAACGTCCGCAGCGTTACGTGGGGCAGGGACGGTCGCCAGCTGCTCGTCGTCACCGAGCCTGCATCGGATGATCTCGGCGCGCTGAACCGTCTCTGGCTGATCGAGAAAGACAAAGCGCCGCGGGAAATTAAGGGAACGGCGGAAAACGTTCTGGCGGTCTCATGGCTTGCCGATGGACGCATTGCTTACTTCGCACGGTGCAGTCGCGACGCGCCCATCGTTTGCAGCGATCTGTTCGTGCAGACGCTCGATGGTTCCAAGCCACGCAACCTCACCGACAGCATCGACGGCTCACTGATGCTCGAGGGGTCCGCGATGACGGGACCTATCGTCACCGCATCGGGCGACCTCGTGGTGACGGTAGCGCGTCACTTCAATCAGCAGGTGGCTCGTATCCGGCCGGCCGATGGCCACATCGCGTGGATCGATTCGCTGCCCGCCGTTGTGAAGGCGGTGACGACGAACACTCGTCAAACCGGTTTCGCTTTGCTTGCGGCTGACAAAGGCGGCGTCGCTTCTGTGCAGCTTGCTGATGCACGCCTGCGCACTTCTGTGCGTCTCTCCACTCCGGAGCTGCAACCCGCTGAGTGGAAACCACTGCAGGCGCGGCGTCTCGAATGGCTCAGCGACAATCACGCGATCGACGGCTTGCTCTATCTGCCTCCGGGTGCAATGGCGGACCAACGCGTGCCATTGGTCGTGAACGTGCATGGTGGTCCCGCGGGGCGCTTCGAGGATAGCGATCTTCCGCTCGTCCGGCTGCTCCTCGAAGCGGGTTGGAGTGTGCTCCAGGTGAATCCACGCGGCAGCTTCGGTTACGGCATCGAATTCCTCGCGTCGCTGAAGGATGATCTCGGCGGTGTGGACTATCGGGACATCATGACCGGCGTCGATGCAGCGCTTGCGCAGGCCCCGATCGATGGAGAACGCCTCGCGCTGGTGGGCTATTCCTACGGCGCAACGATCGTGAGCTTTGCGGTCGGACGCACTGACCGATTCAAAGCCCTGGTGGCCGTGGCGCCGGTGGTCAATCAAATCAGCGAGTACGGGACGGAAGGCTCGAGCTGGTATGACCGCTGGTATTTCGGCAAACCGTGGGAGCGGTTCGAGGCGGCGTGGCGCCAGAGTCCGCTTGCTGGCGTCGCCAACGCGCGCACGCCGCTGCTGCTGTTTCACGGTGAGAGCGATACGGTGAATCCCCTCGGCCAGTCACTCGAGCTGTATCGCGCGCTTCGTCAGGAAGGGGCGGCTGTTGAGTTGATGCTCTTTCCCCGCGAGACCCACCGCGAGATCGGCCAAAACTTCTACGGGTATCCGAGCATCGAGCCCCACCACGGTGTGGCACTTCGCGAGCGGATGCTGGGCTTTTTACGGGATGCATTTTCAGGGCGGCCGTACGCTGGCCTCACGATTGGAGATCGACGATGAAACGACGGCTATTCCTCGGGGCAGCGGTGAGCGCCGGATTCACGGCGATGGCTTATGGAGCTGCGAAAGCGGGCCCGAAACTTCGCGTCGGCGTCGTGGGCGGCGGAATCGTCGGTGCAGCGATTGCGATGCGTTTGGCGAGAGCTGGCGCCGAAGTCACTTTGCTCGAAAAAACCGCACCCGCTGCGGGCGCCACCTCGAAGTCGCTCGCCTGGATCAATCCGTTCATGGACGATCCTCACTACATGAAGATGCGCCTGAAGGCACTCGAGCGTTGGCACGCAGTCGATCGACCTCTCGGTCTGCGCGTGACCTGGGGTGGGTACGTCGGCTTTACCGACAAGGACAGCGATCGGGGGCGCATGGCGGTCCAGTCGAAACATCTCGGCGAGGCCGGCTACCCGACGCGCTCACTGGACATCGCCGCACTCGAGCAGATCAGTCCAGCGATCAATCCAGGCGCGCTGGTGGAGGCGACCTGGTCAGAGCTCGGGGGGCATGTAGATCCCACGCACGCGACGCTGCGCTTTCTGGTTGCCGCGAAGAAAGCAGGTGCGCGAATCTCATATCCGACCCCGGTGAGTGCGATCGAGCCTGTTTCAGGTGGCGTCAACGTCATCACACCAAGCGGACGTCTGCAGTTCGATCGTCTGGTGATCGCTACCGGCGTGGACGCGCCGGCGTTGCTTGCGCCGCTCGGTTACACGTTGCCGCTCCTGCATAGACCCGGCGCCCTCGTTCATTCAAAGCCTCTGCCGGTCCTGAGTCGCATCGTCTATGACGGACCCGGCCCGCTGGAGTGGAAGCAGGCCGCCGATGGATCCGTGGTCGGGCTCGAGGCCTCGGGGCCGCCGCCGCTGCCGATTCACGCTGAGATCCGCGATCACGCGATCGCTTTCCCGCCCGGCATGGCTGAAATGCACGGCGCGAGAATTCTTTCGAAGCTCGCGGTCTACATGCCTGGGCTTGCACGCGCGGAGGTGCATTCCGTGACGCTCGGCTTCAGACCGATGCCGGTTGACGGATTTCCCGTCGTGGGTCCGGTTCCAGGCGTGCCAGCCGTATCGGTGTGCGTGACCCACAGCGGTGTCACGTTGGCGCCCTTGCTGGGTGACTACATGACAAGCGAGCTGCTCGCCGGTGAAGAAGAGCCGATGCTTGCTCCGTATCGCCCGACGCGACCGATGCCAATGCCCGCGTCGGCGTGAGCCACATCGACGCTACCAACGAATCCATTCAAACGGGAGATCTCCATGTCGAAAGCCATCCGCGCGGGTTTCACGATTTTGTCCATCGCGTGCTTTTCCTCGGTCGTCGCGGCCGGACCTTCGATTCAATATTACCCGCGCGCAGGAAAGCCTTTTTCCTCGGCCGTCCGTGTCGGTGACTTCGTCTACGTTTCCGGTGCTACCGGTTCCGCAGCGGACGGAACGCTGCCGGCGGATTTTTCGGTGCAGGCTGCGAACGCCATGGATGCGGTCGCAAGAGAATTGAAACTGGCCGGCGCGTCACTGGATGACGTCTATAAATGCACGATTGCGCTGACCGATATGAACAACTGGGACGCCTTCAACGCGGTGTATCTGAAGTATTTCAAGCCCGATCACTATCCGGTTCGCATGTCGTTCGGGGTCACCAGTCTGGGTGGCGCGGCTGTTGAAGTTCAGTGCGAGGCGGTTTTGAAGAAATGACGAGCGGGGGCAGGGTGCAGGGTGCCGGCGGCAACCGGCACCCTGTGTATCGAGCGAGATGTGTATCAAGCGAGATCGGTCATCCAGCGGAAGCTCAATCCGGAACGTGCGTCGGCGGGCCGCACGGGAAGCTTGCGCAGGGCAGGGTCGCTAGCACTTCGAGGTCGTCGACCTGCACTTCCACGTTTTTCGCGTTCAGGTATCCCGGCGTCAGCTTGATGCGATTCGGCTTCGTGGGCAGGTGCTCACTCCCCGTCGCCGCGAAATTGAAGATCACCGCTCCGTTGACCGCGTACTGCACGAGTCCGCCTGAGCCGGAGTTCGGATAGCTCACGTACAGTTCGTCATAGAACCACTGGCCCGCGATCATTTTCGGACATTCGCCCGACTGGCCACTCGCCTTGCATGTCTTGTAAGTCCACACCTCGCCCTGTACCGGCGTACAGTTGTTGTTGTCATCCCGCCTGAGGATATACGTCGGTACTCCGGCGGGCTTTTGCCAGTCGATGGCAAAGCGACCTGGATACGTCGTCCCGCTGGCGCAAACCGTCTTGTATTCGTGCTGCGTGAACCACGAGTTCACGCCCATCCGTCCATGCACAGTCTCGGCGGCGTCGGTCCACAGCAGATCGCTCGGATATTTGAGATACCGTCGGATGTAGTAGCTCTCGCCGGGATTCGCGTTGCTCGCCAGGTTGTGATTGACCCCTGCGCGTGGCTCCGGGGTATTGTTTACGGTGTCCGTATGCCACTGAATCACGTTGTTCCACAGAACGCGTGAGCTCACGCCAGTCGGCCCCGGCGCGTCCTTGATACCGATCCTGACATACGCGTCCATCGCGGAAGGCGGGTCGGAGCTCGTGCAGGGCGCAGCCGTGTTGAACACGTAGGTATTCGCACCGTTCCAGAAAGTGGGCGGCCATGCAAAGCCGGACGCATCGGCACCTGAAAGCGTCATGAACCAGGTGTTCGTCGGGCTCCCGTTGATGCACACGGGCGTTGTCGTGACGACCGAGCTGTTGAAGCCGCTGCGAAACAGATATGTCGGCGTGTTGTCCGTCACGCTCACGTCGTCGAAGCGGCCATTGTTGTACTGGGCGAAGAAACCGATCCGGCCCGCAGTGGTGCTGATGAGATCGTTGCCGTTGTAGACGACGGTGTTGTCTACCTTCAGTACCGTGTTGATGCCGACGCGTGTCACCGATACCGTGAAAAACGTGTCGCGAGTGGGCCATGGGGCCGAAGCGGCGGGGTGGTATTCGGCAATGGTGGCGGACTGAACACCCGCGACCCACCTGGTGAGCGTGGCCAGGCCCGATGCAGGATCGGACGTCGCGGTCTTGCGCATCGACACCGACAGGTCGTAATAGTTTTGCGAGTCGACGTAGTTGAAGACGATGCCGACGCGATTGCCGACGCTTTCGAAATCCGAGTTCAGCTTCACGCTGTAGGTGAAGTTCGTCCCCCAGGTCGAGCCGTCATAGACGGCAATGGCGTGGTAGGGCTGGCCCGTCGTGGCCGTTGTCACGTATGTACCGGCAAATGTGCCGGTGCCCACCGCGAATGTGTCGTTGACGTTGGACCAGCCCGATGGCGTGGCCGTGAAGTTCTGGGTGTAATTGCCGGCCGCCAGCGCCGGCAAGGCGTTCAGCATGGCGCAAAGAGCGATCGCCGCAATCGAGATCGTACGGAAAAGACCTGCACGCATTTGTTATCTCCCTTGTTATCTCGCCGGCGGCGTCGGGGGCATCCTTGCCGCGCTTCGGAAGAATAAAGCGCATGCAACACGGTCGTTCCATGGATTGGTGAAAATTTCTTTGCGTCGTAGATCAAGAGGAGGTGACTCGCCTGGTCCCAATCGGAGCAGGCGAGGGACGCGAGCAGCCCGGCAGCCGCTGAACGGTGCAAAGTCACATCAGCGGGTCCGATTCTCACTCCCGACCACTCTTCCATTGATGGGAGCCGTGCTTCGCTTCTCCCGCTTCATCGAAGGGTACCGACCTATGCAGACTCCACGTTTCATGGCTTTTGCGGTGATGGCGGCGGGCAGCGCCGTACTCCAGCCCCCGGTGTGGGCCGCGGCACCCGTCGTGTCACTGACGGATTCGGTGACGATGCAGGCGATCGATTACGTGCTGATGCGACCGGATGGCGCCATGGTCGCCTACGTCACGCACAGCGCAGATCTCGCTACCAACAAGAATCCGCACACGCTGAAAGTCATGAGCGCCGCAGGTGGTGAAGAGAAGACGCTGCTCACCGCAGACAATCTCTCGGACATCATGTGGGCGGGCGACGGTCACACGCTTTACGGTCAGGCGGAGCGCAACGGCAAGTACATCATCGTCAAGGCAGATAGCGATACCGGTACGGCTGCGGACATCTGGTCGAGCGACGACAAGATCAACAAGCTCGCCGTCGCACCCGATGGCACGGTGGTCTACTCGACGGAGGTGAAGGCCGACACCGAGACGGCACGCCGCCGCCAGGAAGAGGGCATGGTCTTCGCGTGGCAGCGGGATACCGCGCTTCAGATCATCAATCGCGACTACACGATCGGCGACTGGGAGGACTTCCACATCGTCGATCCGAAGTCGGGCACGGCGAAGCCGTTGTACCGTCTGAAATACGATGGCGCGGGTCGCCAGGTGGAATTCATCTCGGAGATGAAGTTTTCGCCGGATGGCCGCCGGATTGCGATCTCGCTCGTGAGACCCGGCGAGCCCGACAAGGGCGGACCGGGATTCAACCACGACGTCGCCCTGCTCGACGTGCAGAAGCCGGAGTGGATCGAGATCCAGCACACGATCGAAACGGAGCGCAACGTCAGCTGGTCCGCGGATTCGCGGCACATCCTGTTTTTCCAGGATGCCGGCGTCAAGCGGTACGACGTCGCCACGCGAGAGGTCGATCCGCTGCCGTGGGCCGTCATTCCCGAGCCGGGCAATTTCGCGTCGGATCTGGTTTACGACAGCGCTCGCCAGCTCGCCTACGCGCTCACACGCAAGGCAACCTACACCTTCGACCTGAAGCGCAAGACGGTGAAGGCCGTGCCGCAGACGGCGGGCCAGGTGGAGGAGGCGAGCTTCGACCAAGGGTTCGCGCGCTACGCGTTCGTCGATGAGGCCTCGGAGCGTCGTCCTGAAGTCGCGGTGTTCGATCCGAAGACGAAAAGGTCCCGACGCCTCACGAACCTCAATCCCTGGATCGATCAGCGATCGCTCGGCCAGGTCGAAAAGCTCGAAGTCGAGAACGCCTCGGGCGTGAAGTCGGATGCCTATCTCGTCTATCCGGTCGGCTATGCGCCCGGCACGCGCTATCCGTTGATCATTGGCACCTACGGGTTTCGCGGCAAATACATCCTGAATGCCGAGTGGCATACGACCTTCCCCGCGCAGGCACTGGCCGGGCAAGGCTATGCGGTGCTGCTGCTCAACCGGCCACCGTCGGGCCAGAGCACGGCCGGCGATGTGAAGAAAGCACAGGATCTCGAGGGCTGGCAGATGATGTCGACCTTCGAAAAGGCCGCGGAGCTGATGGTGTCCCGTGGCATCGCCGATGCAGATCGCCTGGGGCTGTACGGCTGGAGCCATGGCGGGTTCATCTCACAGTTCATGCAGGCGCATTCGAAGCTGACTTTCAAAGCCGTTGCGATGGGCGAGGGGGGCGACTACAACCCGAGCGAATACGGCGCGTGGGGCACGAGCTCATGGCCGCAGATCTTCACCAACCTGTTCGGGGGACCGCTTTCGGCCAAGACCGCCAAGGCCTATACCGATTTTGCGCCGGTGCTGAGCATCGAGAATTTCAGGGCGCCGATGCTGATGGAGTTCTCCGGCCGTGACGGCTTCTTCGGCCTCGAGGTGTACGTGCCGCTGCGGATTCGCAAGCTGCCCGCCGAGCTCGTCACCTATGACGACGAGCCCCACAACTTCGTCACGCCACGTGCGCGCCTGGCCTCCATGGCCCGCAAGATGGACTGGTTCGACTACTGGATGCTGGGCAAGCAGGATTCGGCCGCGTCCAAGCGCGACCAGTTCGTGCGTTGGGACGCGATGAAGGCGGAGTGGCTGGCGGCCGGGCCGAAGTCCTGACGCTCGGATTCCGCCCGAGTTGCAGAACGAGCTTTCTGGCGATGTCGTCGTCGAGGCGACGACAGCAAACCAACGCGCGCGTGTGAGAAGTCACACTCGCACCCGCCGCAACCGCAAGGCATTGCCGATCACCGAAACCGACGAGAAGCTCATCGCTATCGCGGCAATCAGCGGGCTCAGGAGTAGCCCGGTCGCGGGATACAGCAACCCGGCGGCGATCGGGATCCCCAACGCGTTGTAACCGAACGCGAAGGCGAGGTTCTGCCGGATGTTGCGGACAGTCGCACGGCTCAGATGCCGGGCGCGCACGATGCCGTTCAGATCGCCCTTTACCAGGGTGACCTGCGCGCTCTCCATCGCGACGTCGGTGCCCGTTCCCATCGCAATGCCGACGTGCGCTCGGGCGAGGGCAGGAGCATCGTTGATGCCGTCACCCGCCATCGCAACACGGCGACCCTCGTTGACCAGACGCTCGATCACTTTCGCTTTGTCTGCCGGCTGCACTTCGGCGACGACTTCATCGATCTTCAGGCTCCTGGCGACTGCCTCAGCCGTACCGCGCGCATCCCCCGTCAGCATCACGATACGAAGGCCGTCTGCACGCAGCGCTTCGAGCGCCGCAGGCGTGGTTTCCTTTATCGGGTCACCCACGGCAATCGCGCCGGCGAGTGTTCCATCCGCTGCAAGGAACATCACGGTCCGGCCGCTCTGGCGCAGCTCCTCGACTTGTTTTTGGATCGGCTCGATCGTCGCACCGACGTCCTTCATGAGTGCGGTGTTTCCGAGCGCGAGCTTTCGGCCCTCGTGTATGCCCGTCACGCCGCGACCCGTGAGCGATTGGAAGTCGCTGATGGCCGCCGGCGTGATGCCACTCGATGAGGCACCTTCCACGATGGCGCGGGCGAGGGGATGCTCACTCGATCGTTCCAGCCCTGCGGCCAGGGCGAGAAGCTCGTGTTCCTTCCAGGCGCCCATTGCGATCACGCGGTCAAAGACGGGGTGACCGACCGTCAGGGTGCCGGTCTTATCCACCACGAGCGTATCGATCTCGCGCAGCGACTCGATGGCCTCGGCATTGCGGAACAGAACGCCGAGTTGTGCGCCTCGGCCGCTTGCTACCATGATCGAAATGGGCGTCGCGAGTCCGAGCGCGCAGGGACACGCAATGATGAGCACCGCGACGGCGTTCACCAGTGCGTACGCAAGCTTCGGCTCGGGGCCGAAGAACCACCATATCCCAAACGTCACCAGAGAAAGCAGGACCACCGCGGGCACAAACCAGGCTGCGACGACATCGGCGAGGCGCTGCAGCGGAGCCCGGCTTCGCTGTGCTTGCGCCACGAGCGCAACGATTTGCGAAAGCAGACTATCGGCACCGACGCGTTCGGCCGTGATGACCACCGAGCCGGTCTGATTGATCGTCGCGCCCACGACCCGATCTCCCGGTCCTTTGTCGACGGGGATCGGTTCGCCCGTCAACATCGATTCATCGAGGGTGGAGCGGCCTTCGAGAATGCGCCCATCGACAGGCACCTTCTCGCCTGGGCGAACGCGTACGCGATCGCCGACGACGAGCCGCTCCAGCGGGACATCTTCATCGCTACCATCCGGCTTCACGCGCCGAGCGGTCTTTGGTGAGAGCCCGAGAAGTTGCCGAATCGCGGTGCTCGTCCTGCCGCGCGCGGCGAGCTCGAGCCACTCACCCAGGAGCACGAGAGCGATGATTACGGCCGCGACTTCGAAGTACACACCGACCATGCCATGAGAGTCCCGCATCTCGGGCGGGAAGGCGCCGGGCACAAACGTCGCGAACAGGCTGTACAGATAGGCGACGACGACGCCGAGCCCGATCAACGTGTACATGTTGGGTGATCGGTTCACGACGCCGAGCCAGCCGCGCCGATAGTAGTCGGCGCCAGCCCAGGCCACCACGGGCAAGGTGAATATGAACTCCGCCGCACGCAGCAGCCGTTCTGCGCCCAGCGTGAGATGCAGGTCGAGAAGATGCGGCAGCATTGCGATCAGCACCACCGGAGCGCTGAGGGCAGCCGAAATCCAGAAGTGGAGTTTGACCTTGCGGAGTGTGCTGTCGTCTTCGACCTCCGTCGGCATCAAGGGCTCGAGTGTCATGCCGCAGATCGGGCAGGTGCCGGGACCGACCTGCCGAACTTCGGGATGCATCGGGCACGTATAGATCGTGCCCGGCGGGACCGGAGCGCCAGGCTTGTTGTGGCCAGTGTGATCCATTGAATGTGAGTGGGCGTGGCCCGGGTCCGGCGCGTGCGCATGACTTGCGTGCTTCGACGGCATTCCGAGGGCGGCGGCAGCTCGGCGCTCGCCATGCTCGTCCACATAGCGTTCCGGGTTTGCTTCGAACTTCGTGCGGCAGCCCGCGGAACAGAATGCATACCGTCGGCCGCCGTGCTCACCCTGATGCGCAGAGTCCTGCGAGACCGTCATGCCGCACACGGGATCGATCACCTTCGGACCTGCGCCCGCGGCGATTGCAGGTCCGCCGCCGCCGGTGGTGTCTTTCGAAGCGCTACAGCAGCTCTTTGATCCGGTGACACCACTCATGACAACTCCTCTTCACCTAGCGCTTTGAGAATCGGACAGTCCGACGCGCGACCGTGGCCGGGGCAGGCCGCTATCAGGCTCGCCAGGCCCTTGCGAACGCGCTCGAGCGAGGCAATGCGTTCCTCGACATCTGCGAGCTTCGTCTGCGCGGCGCGTTTCACACGGCCGACATCACGCAAGTTCGAAAGCGCCAGGAGCTCCTTCACCTCTTTGAGAGAGAAGCCCAACGCCTGCGCACGGCGGATGAACCGCAGGCGCGCGACTTCGAGCTCGCTGTAGCGGCGGTACCCGGACGCGAGCCGGGTCTTCGGGGCGAGCAATCCGCCGCGTTCGTAGTAGCGCACCGTGTCGATGCTGACGCCGGCGCGCTTGGCGAGGGTGCCGATGCCTATGGAATCCATGCGTGTTCTCCGATCTTGCGGGACCATCCTAAACTCTGGAGTGCAGTCCAGAGTCAAGAGCAGGATACGTGAGATGGCCTGAAGCGGCTCGACAGGTGTTCTCCAGACGCAATGGTCCGGAGCGGCTGGCGGTGCGGCGCGATTTCTAGAGCAGCTCTTGCAGAGAATCCGCGTAGCTTCGCGGTACAGCGAAGTGGAACACGGTGGCGCTATGGCCTTCGTTCTGGTCTTCGTTAGGGTCGTCGTTCGGGACGCCGTCGCGTGAACGCCAGAGCGTCAACGGAATGTGCGCGGCCTGAGTGACCGCGATCTGGTCGACCTTGAACGCGCGGGGGTGCAAGTCGATCGGCACGATCCTCCCGAACGTTTCGCGAACGTTCGGGCCTGACAGCGTGAAGACCACCACGCTGTCGCTCTGATCCACGATGGAGGCGAGGTCGCCGAGGGCTGCGATGAGGCGCTCCGCGAAGCCGGGGCGGTCGCTGTCATCGGTGGCAAGCCAGGTGCCGGGCGCGGTCGCCATGAACCCAACGTGACCGGCTGCGACGCGACGCGGATCGGTCGGCAGTTCGATCTGGAAGTGCTCACGCACCTTATCTGCCAGCGCGTCGGCTTTTCCCTTGCGGGCGTGAACCGTGGCCAGTTGCAGTTTCATTGAACCCATGCTCGTCATGAACGAAAGCTCATCATGAACGAAGGCGTGACCCGTCCGGGTCGTAAAACACGGGCGAGACCACTTCGACTTCCACATCACCGTTGCGCACGGGATCGTAGGCGCGCATGCGCTCACCCACACGCGAGAGTCCGCGTGCCAGCAACCCGAGACCGATCCAGTGCGCCGCGAACGGTGAGAATGCCACCGAAGTGACGTAGCCCTGGTCGTTCTCGGTGGTCGCAGGACCGTGCAGTGGAAGCAGATGCGCTCCCGCGCGCAGGCGCGCCGATCGATCGACGGGCTTCAGCCCAACGAGTGACAGACGTGCCGAATCGGTCAACGCAGGACGCGACGCAAGCGTTCGGCCAATGAAATCTTTCTTGCTCGACATCATGCGGCCCAGGCCGAGGTCGGCGGCCGTGGTCGTGCCGTTGAGCTCGTTGCCGGCCGCGTGACCTTTTTCGATTCGCATGACGCTCAGCGCTTCGGTGCCATAAGGGATCAGGCCGAGATCGGCGCCCGCGTCGAAGAGAGCGCGAATGACTGCGTCACCGCGGCTCGCGGGAACAGCAAGCTCGTAGGCCAGCTCGCCCGAGAAGGAAATGCGGAACAGACGGAAGGTTGCGCCTTGATGAGAGAGGCTCGTGCACGCAAGGTACGGAAATGCCTCGTTCGAAAGGTCGAACGCATCACGCAGGCCTTCACCCGGTTTTTCACGCGGGCCTTCGGTCTGGCCTTCCCCCAGGAATCTCTGCAACAACTCCCGCGACTTCGGCCCCGCAATCGCATATTGCGCCCACTGCTCCGACACCGAAGTGATCTGCACATCGAGCTCGGGCCACAACACCTGTCGCGCATGCTCGAGGTGCTGCATCACCTTGCCTGCATTCGCCGTGGTGGTCGACAGGATGTAGTGGCCGGGCGCGATGTGTGCCGTCGTGCCGTCATCCATCACGAAACCATCCTCACGCAGCATCAGTCCGTAGCGCACTTTGCCGACGGGGAGGCTGGCGAACGTATTGATATAAACCTTGTCGAGAAATACGCCGGCATCCGGCCCTTGAATGTCGATCTTGCCGAGCGTGGATACGTCGCAGATGCCCACGCCTTCACGCACACCGCGCACTTCGCGTGTGACCGTCTGCAGCCAGTCGGTTTCTCCAGGCCTCGCGAACCACTGCGCGCGCAACCACTGGCCTGCTTCCACGAAGGTTGCGCCACGCTCCTGTGCCCAGCGATGGCTCGGCGGCAGGCGCGTCGGCCTGAAATGCTTGCCACGGTGATGCCCCGCGAAGGCACCGAGGGCGACGGGCGAGTAAGGCGGGCGGAAGACCGTCGTGCCCACTTCAGAAACGGCGCGGCCCGTGAGCTGCGCGAGAAGTGCGTGTCCGTTGATGCTGGATGTCTTTCCCTGATCGGTGCCCATGCCGAGCGTCGTGTAGCGCTTCGCAAGCTCAACCGATTGGAAGCCTTCGCGCGCAGCCAGTGCAACATCGTCGCGCGTGACGTCGTTCTGGAAATCGACGAACGCCTTGCCCGTGGATTCCGCGACGGACCAGAGAGGGGTCAAGCCGGTCAGTTCATCAGAAGCCTGCGCGGGTGTGCCGGCGGCACCGCTGAAACCCTGTGATTCGGCCGCTTCGACGCCGGCCGCGTGGCCTTCACGAAGTACTTCCGCCAGAGAAAAGGAGCCGCGCGCTGCGCCGGCGACGATCATCCCGCGCGGCACGGTGTCCGGCACAAACGCGGCGATAGCGTCGGACCAGCGCGGACGTCCGCCGAGATGAGTCGACAACGCGAGATTGGGATTCCACCCGCCGGCGACGGCGAGCAGATCGGCCGGAATGCGCAGCTTGTTTCCGCTCCGGTCTGTGATTTCGACTGCATCGAGCGCATGCGCGCCGCTGGTGCCGGTGACGTGGCTGCCTGTTATCACGCGAATGCCGGCTCGTGTCGCGTTCGTCGTCAATGTCTGCTCGACGTGCTCACGTGCGTCGACGATGGCTTCGACGTGAGTGCCGGCCGCAGCGAGATCAAAAGCCGTCTGCCATCCATCATCCGTCGTTGTGAACACGACGGAGCGCTGACCCGCCGCGACGGCGAAACGATGGAGATACGTGCGTGCGGCGGCCGCCATCATCACGCCGGGACGATCATTACCTCCAAAGACGATAGGCCGCTCGATGGCACCCGAGGCGAGCACCGAGCGTTTCGCGACGATCTTCCACAGGCGCTGGCGGGGCTGATTCTCAGCAGGTGTCGGCAGATGGTCCGCAACCCGTTCGATCGCACCGTATGTGCCGTGATCGTACGCACCGAATACCGTCGTCCTACGCATGACGCGCACTTCGGGCAGCGATGCGAGCTCGGCTTCGGCCTGCCGCACCCACTCGACGCCGCGGGTGCCATTGATCTCGCGCTGCTCGCCGTTGATGCGTCCGCCGAAGATGAAGTCCTCATCGCAGAGAATGACGCGCGCACCCGCTCGCCCCGCGCTGAGCGCGGCGGAAAGGCCGGCCGGCCCGCCGCCGATCACGAGCACGTCGCAGAAGGCTTGCGCCTTGTCGTAAGTATCCGGGTCGGCGCTGGTTGTCGCGCGCCCGAGCCCCGCTGCACGACGGATGAGCGGCTCGTATAGTTTTTCCCAGAACGCGGCCGGCCACATGAACGTCTTGTAGTAGAAGCCCGCCACGAAGAACGGTGCGAACAGCGAATTGATCGCGCTCACGTCGAAGCGGAGCGAGGGCCAGCGGTTCTGGCTATGCGCTTCGAGGCCGTCGAACAGTTCCACCACCGTCATGCGCGTGTTCGGTTCACGTCGCGCGCCGGTGCGCAGTTCCACGAGTGCGTTGGGCTCTTCGGAACCGGCGGTGAGGATGCCGCGCGGACGATGGTATTTGAAGGATCTGCCGACCAGCCGCACACCCGCAGCAAGCAGGGCAGATGCCAGCGTGTCGCCGGCGTAGCCGTGAAAACGCTGACCGTCGAACTGAAAGCTCAGCGGGCGCTCGCGATCGATCGAGGCAGTGCCGGAAATTCGATACGGCGCTGGATTCATCCGGGGGTGCATCTGGGGTTTCATCAGGGGCTCATCTCGCAGCCGCCGGCTTCGCAAATTCGCTAGCGAAGATCTCGTGCGTGCGTGTGTTCCGCGTGACGCGCAACCACTGACGGCATCCGAAAGCGTGGTACCACAACTCCGCGTGCTCACCGGCCGGGTTGTCGCGAAGATAAACGGCCTCGAAGAATGCAGTGGCCGCCTCCGGCGCAGCAGGATCGGGCCGCCGCACACTCGCGTCACCGAGATACGCGAACTCCGCCGACTCCCTTTCCCCGCAGAATGGACATGGAATGCGCATGGATCCTCAGTGCAGGTTCGGTTGCGCGCCCTGGCCCTTCTCGTCGATCACCGCGCCACGCGCGAAGCGATCGAGGCGGAAGGCGCGGGCGACATCGTGCATTTCGTTCCGCGCGAGCAGATGCGCGAAACACCAGCCCGACGCGGGCGTCGCCTTGAAACCGCCGTAGCACCAGCCGCCGTTCAGATAGAGATTGTCGAGCGGGGTGCGATCGATGATCGGCGAGCCATCCATCGTCATGTCCACGAGCCCGCCCCAGCTGCGCAGCATTCGCACGCGTCCCAGCGCGGGAATCAGGGCCATTCCGCCCTCGCACACATCTTCGACGGTCGGCAGGTTGCCGCGCTGGGCGTACGAGTTGTAACCATCGATATCGCCGCCGAACACGAGGCCGCCCTTGTCGGACTGACTGATGTAGAAATGTCCGGCGCCGAAGGTCATGACGCCCGGGATGAGCGGCTTGATGGCCTCGGACACGAACGCCTGCAACACGTGGCTCTCGATGGGCAGCCGCAATCCGGCCATGGCGGCCACTCTCGAAGTGTTTCCGGCGACGGCCATTCCGATGCGGGCTGCGCGGATCGGGCCCTGCGAGGTCTGCACGCCGACGATTCGCTCGCGTGTGGGTTCGCCTTCGCGAATGAATCCGGTGACCTCGCAGTTCTGGATGATGTCGACACCGAGGTCGCTCGCGGCGCGCGCGTAGCCCCACACAACTGCGTCATGGCGGGCCGTGCCACCGCGTGGCTGAAGCAGGCCGCCCTGGATTGGGAAGCGCGCGCTGTCGAAATCGAGGAAGGGCACCATCCGGCGAACGCTGGCTTCATCGAGCAACTCCGCATCCACGCCCTGCAGGCGCATCGCATTGCCGCGCCTTGCATACGCATCCCGCTGAGCATCCGAGTGAAAGAGATTCAGCACGCCACGCTGGCTCACCATCACGTTGTAGTTGAGCTCCTGTTCGAGATGCTCCCAGAGCTGCATCGAGAGCTCATAGAAACGGTTGTTTTCGGGGAGCAGGTAGTTCGAACGGATGACCGTGGTGTTACGGCCCGCATTGCCCGAGCCGATCCAGCCCTTCTCGAGCACGGCGACGTGACGGATGCCGTGCACTTTGGCGAGGTAGTACGCCGTCGCGAGCCCATGCCCGCCGCCACCGATGATCACCACGTCGTATGCCGGCTTCGGCGTGGCATCCCGCCATGTGCGCGGCCAGCCGCGATGGCCGCGCAGTGCCTGTTTGAGCAGCATGAAGGCTGAATAGCGCATGGGACGATTCTTGCGCGACGGCGCGTTCGATCGATTGTCCGTTTGCGACACGTGCTATACCTTTAGCGACATGCCTCGCTCTGCCACACCCGCCCGAAAAACGGCGCCGATGGAGTCGGTGGGATTCCTGCTGATCCCCGGCTTTTCGCTGCTCGCGTACGCCGCCGCGGTCGAGCCGTTGCGCGCCGCGAATCAGCTCGCCGGCAAGACGCTTTATCGGTGGTGGCACGCGGTGCCGGAGGACGTGCCCGCCCGCGCATCGAATGGTGCGGCAGTGGTGCCGGACTTCCGGTTCGGCACGGATGCCGGTCCGCTGGACATGCTGTTCGTGTGTGCGTCCGGCAATCCGGCCGCGTTCAACGACCGCAAAACGTTCAACTGGCTGCGCAAGCTCGCGCGTCAGCGCATCGTGCTCGGGGGAATTTCAGGCGGGTCGTTCGTGCTGGCGAAAGCGGGCTTGCTGAGCGGCAGGCGTTGCACGATTCACTGGGAACACATGGCTGCGTTTCAGGAATCGTTTCCGGACATCACCGTCACGCGTTCGCTGTTCGAGATCGATGGGGACCGCATCACGGGCGCGGGCGGAGTCGCGGGTCTCGATATGATGGTGGCGCTCATCGCACGCGATCACGGCACCGATCTCGGCGCGGCTGTGAGTGAATGGCTCCTGCACACCCACGTGCGCGAAGGCATGAGGCCGCAGCGCATGGACCTGCGCTTCAGGCTGGGCGTTGGAGATGAACGGCTGCTCGCGGTGCTTCGTGAGATGGAAGCGCATTTCGAAGCGCCGCTGTCCCGGCAGCGACTGGCCAGTCTCGCCGGCCTGTCGCTGCGACAGCTCGAGCGGTCGTTTCGCAAAGAGCTGGGGCGCGGCGTGCAGCAGCACTACAGAACATTGCGGCTCGCCAGAGCGCGCCAGATCCTGCGCGAAACTTCGCTGTCGATGCTCGAGATTGCGGTGGCGACGGGGTTCTCTTCGGCGAGCCAGTTCGCGCGGGCGTTTCGTCGTGAGTTTGGTTTTCCGCCGCGGGAGAGTGCGTTGCGTGGCAGAAGTGCGTCCTGATGGGCTATAGCGGAGCCGCTGCAACGGCCCGCGGCGGCGGGCGCAGGCCGGGTCTTACGCATTCACGTCAAACTTCACTCCCTGCGCCAACGGTAACGTGCGCCCGTAGTTGATCGCATTGGTCTGGCGGCGCATGTACGCCTTCCAGCTGTCGGAGCCGCTCTCGCGTCCGCCGCCCGTTTCCTTTTCGCCGCCAAACGCTCCGCCGATCTCGGCGCCGGACGTGCCCATGTTGACGTTGGCAATGCCGCAGTCCGATCCAGCTACCGACAGAAACTGCTCGACCTCGCGCAGGTCCGTCGCAAAGATCGACGACGACAGTCCCTGAGGAACGCCGTTCTGGAGCGCGATCGCTTCCTCCAGCGTGTCGTATTTCATCACGTAGAGAATCGGCGCGAAGGTCTCGCGCAGCACGCAATCCGTCTGGCTTCCCATTTCGACGAGCGCGGGCTGTACGTAGAACGAGGTAGATCCATGAACGTCGACTCTCTTGCCGCCGTGAACGCGGCCACCCATCGATGCCGCATCCGCCAACACTTTCTGCATGTTATCGAACGCAGCGCCGTCGATGAGCGGGCCGACGAGCGTTTCGGGCGAGAGCGGGTCGCCGACGCGCACCGACTCGTAAACGGCGATCAGCTTCGGAATCAGCCGATCGTAGACCGTGCGATTCACGATGAGCCGTCGCATCGTCGTGCAGCGCTGGCCGGCCGTGCCCATCGCGCCGAACGCGACGGCGCGCAGTGTGAGATCCAGATCCGCGGACGGCGTAACGATCGACGCGTTGTTGCCGCCCAGCTCCAGAATCGATCGTCCGAAACGGTGAGCCACTCGCTGGCCGACAATGCGGCCCATCGCCGTGGATCCGGTAGCGGAAATCACCGGTACTTCGGGTGCTTCCACGAGGAGCTCGCCGATTTCGCGGCCGCCGAGCAGCAGCGTCAACATTCCCGCCGGCGCATCTTTGCCGAAGCGTGCGACGGCACGATTGAAGATCGCTTCGACCGCGAGAGCAGTGAGCGGCGCTTTCTCAGAAGGCTTCCAGATGACGCTGTCACCGCAGACATACGCGAGCGCCGCGTTCCAGCTCCACACGGCAACGGGAAAGTTGAACGCGGAAATGACTCCGACCGGCCCGATCGGATGCCACTGTTCGGTGAGCCTGTGCGCGACGCGCTCCGAGGGCATGCACAGGCCGTAAAGCTGGCGGGACAGCCCGACGGCGAAGTCGCAAATGTCGATCATTTCCTGCACTTCACCGAGGCCTTCACTGAGCACCTTGCCGACCTCGATCGACACGAGCGTGCCGAGCGCTTGTTTGGCGATACGCAGTTCTTCGCCCAGGAGACGGACCAGCTCGCCGCGGCGGGGTGCGGGAACGTCACGCCATGTACGGAACGCGCTCTGCGCAAGCTGGATTCGACGCTTTGCTTCTTCGCGGGTCGTATCGGTGAGGCTGCCGATGATCTCGCCGTTGATGGGGGAGAGGAGCGTGTGAGATCCGCCATCGAATGACGATCGCGGGACGCCGAGGCTCGTCAGAATTTCGTGAACCACCGTCGAGAGTATTTGCGACATTCGGAGTCCTAGCGTGAGCCGAGGAAGTGCGCGATCTGCGCGCCCACTTCATAAAAAGCAGTTTTGACCGTGCGCAGGCGGGCGGCGGTCATCGTCGACAGCGGCAGCGACAGGTCGTCGATAGCGATGGCGCCCATCGCGAGTCGTGCGAGGTCGCGGCCGAAGGTGGTTCCCGGTGCGATTCCGCGGCCGTTGTAGCCGCTGATCGAATAGATGTTGCGGTCGTGGCGATGCAGCCGGGGAAGGGCATCGTCGGTCATGCCGATCATTCCGCACCACTCGTGCTCGAAGTTGATGGACTCAAGTTGTGGAAACAAACGTCGCAATTCGCGCCGGCCCCACGCCCGATGAATCGGCGTTCCCGTCCCACGCAGGGCGCCGACGCTGCCGAAAATGAGTCGGCCGGCGTCGTCGAATCGGAACGACGAGAGAATCTGTTTCGTGTCCCACGCGCCCTGGCGCTCCGGAAGAATCGAGTCACGCAGACCCGCAGGCAGCGGTGCCGTCGCGAGATTGAAATACGGGAGCATGACCTGGCCCTGCGCCAGTGGCCTGAATGCATTCGTCGAGTAGACATCTGTCGCCACGATTACCCACGGCGCGCTGACGCTGCCGTTGGATGTGTGCAGCTTCCACGATGTGCCGAGGTCTTCCCGTGCGGTCACTGGCGACTGGCTGTGAAATGCGGCGCCCGCCGCAATCGCAGCGTGCGCGAGGCCGCGCACGTAGGCGAGGGGTTGTATCGTGCCGGCGCGACGATCGAGCAGCGACGCAGAGTACGCCGTGGTGCCCACTCGCCGCGCCGTCTCCGACTCGTTCAGCACTTCCACATCGGCGCGCCGCTTCTGCCACTGCTGTGCGCGTGTGTTGATTTCGGCGACGCCGCTTTTTCCGACGGCGCAATGAATCGTGCCGCTGCGCCGGGCCTCGCAGGCGAGACTGTGCCGCTCGATCAGATCGAACACGAGTCGAGGCGCATCGCCGAGCTGGCGGAGCAGCCGTTCGCCGCGCTCCATACCGAGAAGTTTCGGAAGCTCGTCTGGCATGACCCAAAGGCCTGCATTCACCAGCCCTACGTTGCGGCCGGAAGCGCCGTAGCCTATGTGCTTAGCTTCCAGAACGGCGACGCGCCAGCCGCCGAGTGCAAGATGTAAAGCGGCCGAGCATCCGGTAAAGCCCGCGCCGACGACCACTGCGTCCGCGGCGGTGTGTGTGGCGAGCGGCGGGGTGGGAGGCCCGGGAGGCGCCGATGCTTCCCACAGACCGTGGGTGATCGTGGAGTGGGTCGTTGCTGATTGCATGTTGAGCGCGACTGAGACGAACTCCTGCGCGGAATCCTGCACCCGCTCGAAATAAATCCTGCCCACCTTTGCCGCTACGCCCCGCCGGCGTAATGTGTGACGAGCACATGAATTCGGCCCTCGACCACTGGTTCGCCACCGAGATCCTCCCTCACGAGGCGGCTCTCACGCGCTACCTGAGGCGAGTCTGGTCCAACCAGGCTGAAGTCCCCGACTTTCGGCAGGAAATCTACATCCGCGTCTACGAGAGCGCCGCGACCACCCGACCGACCGCTCCCAAAGCCTTCCTATTCACCACCGCACGCAACCTCGTAGCGGACAAAGTCAGGCGCGAACGCGTCGTCTCCATCGACTACACGCAGGACTTGGAGTCGTTAAACGTCTTGGTGGACGAACTGTCGCCGGAGCAACGCCTGAGTGCACGGCAAGAGCTCAGACGTCTGTCCGTCGCCTTCGACGAGCTGTCCGACAATTGCCGCGACGTGATCTGGCTGCGCCGAGTGGAAGGCGTCTCACAACGAGAAGCGGCTGAACGGCTCGGCATGCCCGAAGGCACCGTTGAAAGTCATCTCTGCAGAGGGCTACGCACGTTGATGAAAGCCGTCTTTGGCTATGAAAAGACCGAGTCACAAGGCAGTGGCAGAAATTCCGATCAGGAGAGCGAGCATGGACAGCGACGCGATTGAAGAAACCGCCACTCGCTGGTTTGCGAAGCGCGAGAGCGGCACGTGGACCGAAGCGGACCAGGCTGAATTCGACGCCTGGCTCGCAGCATCGACTGCGCACCGAATTCAGTACCTGCGCGTCGAAGCCGCGTGGAACCATACCGCGCGTCTGAAAGCGCTTGGCGCAGGCGTGGCTGCAGGAACGATTCCCCCTCGAGGCGCCTGGGGTGACGCGCGTTTTTTCGACGGCCTCAAAGGCCGGGGGCCCGATGCCCGTGAAGCCAAGGGAGCGGGCCGGCCGGCCCGCGTATTCACGCGTTTCGCGGTCGCCACCGCGGCCGCACTCTTGGTATTCGCCGTTGGCGTCTACGGCTACACGCGCTACTTCAACGCCGGCGACCACTACACCACGCCCATCGGCGGCATCGACACCGTTGCGCTGAACGATGGCTCACGCGTCATCCTCAACACCGACACCAGCATCCGCGTCTCGCTCGGCGAACACGAACGACGCATTCAACTCGACAAGGGCGAAGCCTTTTTCGACGTCGCCCAGGACAAGGCGCGCCCGTTCGTCGTGTATGCCGGTGAAAAACGGGTCATGGCGATCGGCACGAAATTCTCCGTTCGGCGCGAGCAGGAGGACATCCGGGTCGTCGTCACCGAAGGACGCGTGAAAGTGGCTTCATCATCGGAGCCGCAGCTCATTGCTCGAACGGCGGCATCCATATTCCTGGATGCCGGCGCCATCGCCCGTACGCAGGAATCGGAAGTCCTGGTGCGCCCCGATGCCGCACAGGAAGCGGAAAAACTCCTGAGCTGGCGCGGCGGGTACGTCAACTTCGAAGACATGGCGCTCGCGGATGCGGTCGCCGAGTTCAATCGCTACAACGCGCGAAAGATTTTCATCGAAGATCCCGCCATTGCCGGCCTGCGACTCAGCGGAAACTTCCGCGCGAACAACACGGACGCCTTCCTCTGGCTCATTCAGAACGGCTTTCCCATCACCGTTGAACAGGGCGATGACAAGGTGGTGCTCAAAGCACGCTAGAGGCGCTCTGCAGGATTTCCCCACCTCCCTCGTCCCGGTACCCAACGACAGGTCTACAAAACAACAGGCCTGCGATCAGGGGACCGCACAATGCCGAGATTCGTAAAACCAAATCCTTTGGCTTCTCTCACTCTCATCGCTAGCCTCTGCGCCGTATCGTTATCGGCACACGCCATGGCGGACACACCCAGGCCAGTCGACGTCCCAGCCGGCGAGCTCAGCGTCGCACTCCAGCAGCTCGCTACGCAGTCCGGCGTTGAGTTTGTTTACTCAGCCGAGCAGCTAAAAGGTGTGCGCACGCGCGGCGTGCACGGCGAGTACACGACCGAGAAAGCCGTCACCAAGCTGCTCGAGGGAACGAAGCTCAAGCTCACCATCCACGAAAGCGGCGCGCTGCTGATCTCGGATGTCAGAGCTGGATCGGCCAGTCCGAAAGACACGGCGACCCGTCTTGCGAGCGCGGAAGCGGCGCGGGAGGGTGAGCCAGCCTCCAGGCCATCGACACAACCCATCCAATTAGAAGAGGTCGTCGTCACCGCGCAGAAGCGTCTGGAACGTCTTCTCGATGTTCCCATGGCGATCACGGCCGTCACCGGCGCCGAAATGGAACGGCGTGGTGTGTCGAGCCTGCAGGACCTTCAATACTCGGTGCCGGGACTGTCCCTCGTGCAATCGGGTCCTGGCCAGGAACGCATCCAGATCCGCGGCGTGTCGACGACCAACGGCCTGCCAACCGTTGGTCAGTATCTCGACGAGATGCCGATCAGCATCGACGACAATACGCAAAGTCTCGACCTGCGCCTCATCGACATGGAACGCATCGAGGTGCTGCGCGGACCGCAGGGTACGCTCTACGGCGAAGGGTCGATGGGCGGAACGATCCGCTACCTGACAGCCAAGCCCGATCTGACGAGCTTCGGTGGAAGTTTCGAGGCCCAGGCCGGCGCGGTGGCCGACGGCGACACGGCATGGCGGGTGAACGGCACCGTCAATGTTCCATTGGTGACGGACCGCGTTGGGTTGCGTGTTGTGGCAGGCTACGAGGACACCGGCGGCTGGATCGACAGCCTGGTGACTGGCGAGAAGAACGTCAACGCCGCAAGGATTTTCACGATACGCGCCAAGCTCCTCGCCGATATCACGGACACCGTGCAGGCGTCGGTGCTGGTCCTGCACCAGGATCAGAACCAGGATTACCAGGTTTACGGCACGGATCGGCAGACGTCCTCGCGTGTGGGGGAGATCAACAACCCCAACTACGATCTGGTCAACGCCGTCGTTCGTTGGGATCTGGGCTGGGGCTCGTTGCTCAACAGCTTCGGCTATCAGAACGCGAAAAACGAGACGATGACGGACCTGTCGTCCGTCTACGTGCCGCTGCTGCCGCTGCTCGGCTTTCCGCAAGGGTTCATCACGAGCGTGGGTCTGGGCTCGACGTCGAACACCGACGTCTATACCGACGAGCTTCGACTGGCGTCGGCGCCCGGCGGCGCGTTCGAATGGACGATCGGGCTCTACGGCCGGAAACTGGACCGCGACGGTGTCTCTAAAACGATCACAGCGCCCGGCGTCCCGCCCTTCGATCTGATCTCGGCGGTGTCGACGAGCGAGTCCAAGGCCTGGGCGACGTTCGGCGAGTTGGCATGGCACGCGACCGACCACCTCACCGTGACAGGTGGTCTTCGCTACTTCGATGAGACGCGAGACCTCACTGCGGTATCGGCGAGTTTCGGCAGTCCCGCGACCAACAACAACAGCGGTGACTTTTCCAGCGTCAACCCGCGCGTAAACATCAGCTACAAGCTCTCGCCGGAAGGGCTGGTGTATGTGAGCGCCGCGAAAGGCTTCCGAAGCGGCGGTTTCAACTCCGCGGCGACGGGCGGTCCGCTGACCTATGATCCCGAGAAGCTGTGGACCTATGAACTGGGCACGAAACACGAGTTCCTCGATCATCGCCTGACGTTCGAGGGCGCGGCCTACTACAACGATTGGTCCGACGTTCAGAGCTCGTTCTTCCGGCCCGGCGCTGCCCTCGGGTACATCACCAATGGCGGCAAGGTGGACGGCAAGGGTGTTGACGCGTCTCTGACCGCGCGTCCCACCAACAGCCTCACGTTGAATGCGAGCTATGGCTGGAACGATCTTTCATACAAGACCGCTTCCGCAGAACACGCGGTCGGCGATGCGGTCGACTACGCTGTTCGGGAAACCTGGTCCGGTTACATCGATTTCCGTCGGCCCGTGTTCGGAAGCACGAACGGCTTCGCGCGCCTGGATTATCAGCACGCTGGGCCTTCTTCGATCATCAACCGCAGCGCCGGTGTGAACGTTGCGATTGGCTCTCGCGATCTGCTGAACGCGCGGGTCGGTGTGGACCTGGGCAAGTTCGAAGTCGCGGTGTTCGCCAACAACCTGACGGACGTGGACACGCCGATCATTCCCGGACCGTATGGCTTGATCCGGCAGGATGTCGAACCGACGCCCCGAATCGTTGGCGTGAACTTCAAAACGCAGTTCTAAGCGAAGTCCCAGACGGTGGCGCACTTCGGGACGGCGGATGAAACCGGTCGCACGGTGGGGTCGGCTGCGGAAAAAATCGGCGCGTGGCTTGCTCTCGCGGTGATGGTCGCCGTGATGCTGTATGCGACGATCGATCGCCAGGTGTTCGGGCTGGTCGCTGCGGAGATGAGCAACACGCTTCATCTCAGCAACACCCAGCTCGGTCTCATTCAAGGCCTGGGTTTCGCTGCTTTCACGTTCATCGGTGCGTATCCGATCGCGTGGTTCGCCGACCGATTCGACAGACGCTGGGTGATCGCAGCCTGCATCCTCAGTTGGGCGCTGGGAACGGCCGCGTGCGGGCTTGCTTCCGGGTTTGTCTCTTTGTTCGCAGCCTCCGCGGCGGTCGCGGCCGCGGAGGCTGGCATCGCGCCCATCTTCATGTCGCTGTTGCCCGAGTTGTTCCGCGGGCAGGCACGCGTCACCGCAACGATGGTTTATTACATCGCCATATCGCTGAGCATGGCGTCCGGCCTGTTCTTGGTGGGTGCAATGATCTCCGGTCTCGACGCGATGAGTCCGGTTCTGAATTCTTTCGCCCAGCTCGAGAACTGGCGGTGGGCGTTCCTGGCCGCAGCGATTCCGTTTCCGATCTTCGCAGCGATGATCATGGTTCTGCCAACGGGACGGGTCGCGAGCAAAAAAATGCGATCGGACGCGGCGGCCGCGCCAATCGGTCCGTTCCTGAAATCTCATCTGAAATCGGTGACGCTCGTGTTCGCCGGAATGACTTTTTTCGCACTCGGAGTGACGGGCATTCTCGCTTGGACACCCGTGTCTCTCACGCGCATTTTCGGGCTGGGTGCCGCTCACGTCGGCATGGTGTTGGGAGCGGTCATCGCGGCCGCGAGCGTCGTCGGAGTTGCGGCGGGCAACTTCATCCTGCGGCATCTGCAGAGACAACTTGGATATCGTGCAGCTCCGCGTGTCATCTGGGTGTCGCTGACCGTCTCGTTGCCGTTCATCTGCTTGATCCCTTTTGCAGCGGCGCCGTGGCAGGTTTTCGTGCTCGTCGGAGTCCAGGTCGTTGCGTCGACGATTGCCGGCGCGTCCAGCGTCAGCGTCTTGCAGGACCTGGCACCTGCGCCAGTTCGAGCGCGAATCATGGCGCTCCGGGCAATGACCAACGGGCCCGCGGTCGGCTTCGGCGTTGCGGGGGCGGCGTTCCTGGGAGACGTAATCAACGCCGGGCCCGCGAGTCTTTTCTGGGGTGGCCTGTGCATCAGCGTGCCGGCGTGGGCGCTCTGCATCGTGTTATTGCGGCTCGCGGAGAAACCTTTCGAGACGACTGCGCGCGAGAACACGGGCATGCAACATCCGCTCGATCTCGCGCCTGGACGGCTACGTTAGTGGACATGAAGCGATGAGCGACGAAGCGAAGGCTGCAACGCCAGTGCCCGATTGGGCGCAACCGGGCGCTCGATGCACGATGTCGATAGAGCCTGCCGTCGCGATGCGAGCCGCTGCATTCGATTGGGACTACGAGATCCAGGTCGCACTGCCGGCGAGCTATCGCGTGATGCCGGACAAGCGCTATCCCGTTCTGTGGGTAACGGACGGACCGTTTCTGCTTCACCTGACCGTTGGCTTGCTGAATGCTTTGGTGATCGGCGGTCTCGCGCCCGAGATGATCGTGATTGGTGTGGGCTGCACCAGCGATGCCGGGGTGGCGGAGTTCGGCCGTCGGCGCTCGATCGATTTCACGCCGCCCGGTCGAAGCATTTTGTTCGACGGACCGGGCGGCGACTATTTTCGTGCGATGGGTGTTCCGGAAGGAGGACAGCAGAAGGCCGATGACTTCCTCGCTTTCCTGGTCGACGAAGTGAGGCCGAGCCTCGCGCAAACCTATCGAATGAGCGCGGATCACGGCCTCCTGGGCCATTCAGGCGGTGGCATGTTTGCCAGCTACGCCTTGTTCGCAAGGCCCGGTGCATTCGCGCGCTACATCATCGGCAGTCCGTCGAGCAACGCGGTGGATCGCGCGGCTTTCCGGCTGGAAGCCGAGTACGCCACGGCCCATTCCGATTTGAAAGCGGATGTCTTTTTCGGAGCAGGGGAGCGGGAGATCGGAAAACTCAGCCTTGCCGCATGGGGAATCGTCAGCGCGCCGGTATTGATGGCCGAGACGCTGCTGCTGCGTCGATATCCCTCGCTCAAGATCACTACGAGAATCTTTCCGGGTAAGGATCACAGCTCCGTCATTGCGGACGTGATTGGCGAAGGGCTCCGTGCGGTGTGGGCCGATGCGCGCGGATGAAGTCGTGTTCGGCGGCGGCGCGGTCCGCTACGTCGATTCCTTTCGTTGGCTGGAAGAAGATGCCGACAGCAACGTCGTCGCCTGGCAAAAGGCACAGGACGAAATCGCCCGCGTCCATCTTTCGAGCCTGCCAAGCTATCAACGATTCCTCGCAAGGCTGCAGTCGATGGGCTCGTCGGAGGATGACATCGTCCCGCTGTTCAGCGGCGGCCGCTACATTCGTCGCTTCATCCCGCACGATCAGGATCTCGCGGTAGTCGAGCTTTCCGAAACGCCGACCGGACCGGGTCGACGTGTCGTCGATCTGAACGCGATACGCGTCGACGAGCCATTGCAAATGGCGGGATACGCGCTGTCGAACAGCGGCCGCATGGCAATCGTTGCGTACACCGCCGGCGGGCACGAGAAGCCGGTGGTCCAACTCGTTGAGGTCGAGACGGGCAAAGTCCTTTCGCAGGGATTGCCGAGCGAGCGGCTCAGCACGTTCACCTGGTTGCCGGACGACAGCGGCTTCTTCTACATGAGCCTGGACGCCGCAGATATCAAAGCCGGCAGGACCTTGTTCCGTGTGATGCTCGATAAACCGACGCAAGCCACGCTGGAGCCGGTTGAGCCCAGTCATTTCTACGTGCGGCCGATGGTGGCGGCGGATCGTCGCCACGTGCTGTTGTTCGTCAACCATCTCGCCCCCCGGCCGGAGTTCATCCTCGATACGCAAGGATCCGGGTCCTGGAAGCCGTTCCTGAAAGACATGGAAGGGATCTTTCGCGGCGATATCGTCGGCGATCGGTTCTTCGCAATCACTGACGACGGAGCTTCCGGCGGGCGGTTGGTCTCAATCCCGCTGGCCACCCCGACCCAAAAAGAGACGTGGCAGGAAGTGATCCCGCCGTCCGCCGCCGTTCTCGCGAACGTGCTCGCGGTCGATGATCGCGCGGTCGTGCTCGACTTCGTCGACACGTATTCGCGCCTGCGCGTCTTCCATCAATCCGGAAATCTCGAAGGCGAGATCGAGCTGCCGGGCCGGGGGCTGGTGAATCGCACCGGCAGTTTCTTTTCGTTCTTCAATGTCACGAACACGATGGTGCGTGGCCGGGGCGACCAGATCGATTTCCTGTTCGCGACTCCAACAACGTCGCCTGCCTATTGCGTGGTGAATGTGAAGACCCGCGAACTGACGCAAGTCACCGCGCCGGAGTTGACACTCGACGCACGAGTGCTCGACTGCAAGGCGCAGAGCAAGGACGGCGCAGAGGTCGTTTATCACATGATAGCTCACCGCGACGTTGATCTGTCGCGGCCGCAGCCGACCGTCATCATCGGCTATGGCGGCTTCAACGTCGCGGTGCTGCCCGGCTGGTTCGGCAACAGGTGGGCGGCGTGGATCGAGGCCGGCGGCGTGCTGGTGCTCGGGCATTTGCGCGGCGGCGGCGAGCTCGGCTCGCGGTGGTGGCAACAGGGCCGTCTCGAATTCAAGCAGAACACGTTCAACGATGTTTACGCCATCGCGGAAGACCTGATCGGGCGGGGAATCACCACACCGCGACAGCTGGGTGTCACTGGCGGTTCGAACGGCGGTGTGATGGCAGCGGTCGCGGCGGTTCAGCGACCTGACCTGTTCCGTGCGAGCTCGCCGGAAGCACCGATCACTGACGTACTCGCGCGAGTGCGCGACCCATTCACCATGGCTGCGACGCTGGACTATGGAGACCCAGCCGACCCCGCGATGGCGCGGGTGCTTTACGGTTGGTCGCCGTACCAGAACATCAAAGATGGCGTCGCCTACCCGGCGATGCTGATCGATTGCGGCGCGAACGACCCGCGGTGTCCGCCCTGGCACGGGCGCAAATTGGCCGCCCGGATGCAGCAGGCGTCTCGAATTGCGCAGGCAGGTACGGGCAGCGGTGCGCTGCCGATCCTTCTGCGCGTGCGTGCCGATGCGGGTCACGGCACGGTCGGCAAGGACGATCAGACGCGCCAATCAGCGGAAGTCCTGGCGTTCTTTGCTGAGTACCTGGGGCTCGATCCCTCACACAGCACGACTAACCCGGGAAGCTCTCGAGGAGAATCAAACAATGTTCGACCGTGACGAAATCACACAGCTCACTCAAACAGCGGTGTTCGGCCGAAAGCAAAAAGCGTCGGGCCGCAACGGCGTTGTGGTCACGTCGCACCCCATCATCTCGCGTGTCGCAGTGAACGTGCTACGCGACGGCGGCAATGCCGTAGACGCCGCGCTCGCCGCATCACTCGCGCAAACCGTCGTCGAGCCGCACATGACGACGGCGTTCGGCGTGCTGAGCATGATGCACTTCGATAAAGCGACTGGCACGACGCAGTACCTCAACGGGTCAATGAACGCGCCACTCGCGGGCCTCCCGGGATTCTCGGCGGCAGACATAGCCACTGGCCGCAGCGTCGCGGTGCCCGGCTTCTGGGCCGCGTGGGAAGCCGCGCGCACTGGGTATGGAAGCAAGTCATGCGAAACGCTGGCCGCGCCCGCTATCGAGCTGGCCCGCACCGGTTTCCCGATCTACCCGTTCCTGTACGGCCTGATGTTCGAGAAGGCGAACAAGATCGGACTGACCGAAGAGGGCCGCCGTATTTATTTCCGCGACAACTGCCTGCGCGGCCCCGGCGAACAGTTGGTCAATCCCGCGCTGGCTGACACACTGGAGCGGATGGCAACGGACGGCGTCGACTATTTCTACCGCTCCGCCTTTACGCAGAAGGTGGTCGATACCGTGAAGCGTGCGGGCGGCGTGCTGACGATGGAGGATTTCGACCGTTACGAGGTGCGCTGGATGGATCCGGCGTGGGGCCGCTATCGCGACTTCAATGTTGCCGGTTCGCCGCCGCCCGACAATGGCGGCACTCATATCGTTGAGATCCTGAACCTCGTCGAGCGCATCCCGCTGAAAGAGTGGGGCATGCCCACCGACAGCGCCGAGTCGATGTACTGGCTGGCCCGCTTCTGCCTCGAAGTGTTCGCCGACGGCGCCGCGCAGGGGGATCCCAATAGCTGGCCACTGCCGCTCGAAACGATCCTCTCCAAGGACTATGCCGCGATCCGCTTCGAGCTGATGAGGATGCGCGAACCCAAGCGTCTGGATCCGGCGCGCGTGCCTTATCCGGGATCGAACCACCTCACCGTCGTGGATCGCGACGGCAACATCGCCACCGTGCTCCACTCGGTGATGTCGAGCGCGTGGTCGAATGGGCTGATCGTCGATGGCATGAACCTGTGGGCCGGCGGCGTGCACTTTTTCAGAAACATGCCGAAGCCGGGCGACCGCGGCACGTGCTACGTCGCGCCCCACATCATCTTCAACGCGGACGGGACACCGGTGCTCGCGGCTGGCTCGCCCAGTGTCGGCCTGATCCCAAACTGCGTGACCAATGCGCTCAACATCCTGGACTTCGGCATGGACATCGAAACCTCGGTCCACCAGCCGCGGATCGGCGGCCCGACCTATGGTGCGGACAGCCTCGCTCCGGACGCCTTCTCGCTGGAGGTTGATTGCGGCAGACCGGAGATTCACGCGGGAGTACGGGCGCGCGGCCTGAAGATGGAGTTGGTCAACCCGTGGAACTACCATAGCGGGAGCTACGAAGGTGTTCATGTCGCCGCGGACGGGCTCGCGAGCGCCTGCGCCGATCCGCGCCGCACGGGCGCGGCCTTGGCGGTGTGATGGCCGGCGTTCTCGAGGAAAATGCGATGGAAGCTTCTAGTGCTGTAGCTCATGTTCCGCCCGATGCTCTGGCCAATGCTCTGGCCGACGCTTCGGCCGACGCTTCGGCCGACGCTTCGGCCACAGCTGTGGCCAATCTGGCAGCCCGTTTCTGGACCTTCCAATGCGAGGAGTCGCCCATCACCGCGATCTCGGCAGGCGTGCCCACAGACGCCGACCAGTTGCTACGTGATGCGCCCGCCGACTCCGAACGGCGCGCCGCCTGGGCGCGGGCCGCGCAAACCGAGCTCGCCGCCATCGATCCCGCGCCGCTCAGTGTTCACGACCGCGCGACGCATTGGTTGCTCGACTACGAGTTCCGCCTGCTCGCCGAAATGGTGGACAGCGGCGCGCATCTGCGTCCAACGCTGTATCCGCTCGGGCCGGAGTTCACGCTGATCTACTGGGCGAACTCCACCGCGCTCGCCACCGCCGCGGACGCGCGGCGTTACCTCAAACGGCTCGCCACGACCCCGACCTCGTTCGCCACCGTTCGGGAAAGCCTTGCTCAGGGAATCGCGGCGGGCATGGCGTATCCCCGCCTCGTCGTCGAACGCGCGATCGCTCAGGTTCGCGGCCAGATGTCGATGCCGATCGAGAACAATGCGTTCTATGGACCGCTCGCGAAAATCGCGAGCCGGGGCGGCGCGATGGCCGGCCTCGCAGAAGAAGGACGCGCGCTGGTCGAGGAGGTGGTGAAGCCCGCTTTCCTCGCGTACGCCAACTTTCTGGAAACGGCGGTGCTGCCTGCCGCGCGCGAAAGCCTCGCCTGCACAGACGATGTCGATGGCGCGCGCTTCTACAGCTATCTCATCGGGCAATACACGACGCTTCACGCATCGGCTGCCGACATCCACGCGATCGGCCTCGCCGAAGTCGAGCGCATCAAGACGCAGATGCTCGTCGTAGCAGGGGACGCCGGTTTCACCAACGACATCGACGGTTTCCGACATCGTCTGCAAAACGACAAGCAGCAGTTCGCCCCGAGTGCAGAGGCGCTGCGCGAGCAGATCGAGGTCTTGTCGAAGCGCATCGACGCGCGCATTCCTGAGTTCTTCGGCCGTACTCCGCGCACCACCTACGGCGTTAGCAGCATTCCCGAGGCGGTCGCCGACAAGATGCCACCGGCTTATGCGCAGCCCAACCCGGCCGACGGCAGCGCGGCCGGCGTCCACTGGATCACTTCAATTCCCGGCAAGTGCCCGCGCTACATGCATCTGCCGCTAGCATTGCATGAAGCGTGGCCAGGGCATTTGATGCACCTCGGGCTGATTCAGGAGATGGATCAGCTTCCCGACTTCCGCCGCTTCGGCGCATTGAAGTACACCGCGTGCCTCGAAGGATGGGCGCTCTACTGCGAAGCGCTGGGTGAGGACATGGGCTTCTATGACACGCCCGAAAAGCGATACGGGCGACTGGAAATGGAGATGTGGCGAGCGGTGCGCCTGGTGCTCGACACCGGCATTCACGCTCGGGGTTGGAGCCGCGATCAGGCGATTGCCTTCTTCCGGGAGAACATGGCCATGCCGCTCGAGACGCTGACGGCCGAAGTCGATCGCTACATCGGCCTGCCGGGCCAGGCGCTTGCGTATCAGCTGGGCAATCTCAAATTTCGCGAGCTTCGTGCGCGTGCTCAGGCAGCTTTGGGAGAAGAGTTTCGCATCCGCGATTTCCACGACGCACTGATGGCGGCGGGCGCGGTGACGTTGCCGGTGCTCGAGCTGCTGATCGACGACTGGATTACCGGCGCCACGAACACAGCCGCGGCGTGACGAGAGGTAGTGCTCGATGGCAACTACCAGCCCCATCGGCGTGACCGGACGCCCCTGGGGCGAACGGGAACGCGACCAATGGCGATCCACCCAATCGCGGCGGCGTAGCTATTACGATGACGTCGTCGCGCCGCTCGACGCACTGCGTGATCGTTTCGAGCGTGTCGCGTACGGCGAAATCACATATTTAGACGACGTGTACGCACTCTACGCACTTCGAAGTCGCGTGATTCGCCCCGAGTTGCCGACAGCATTGGTGACCGGTGGCGTGCATGGCTACGAAACCAGCGGCGTCTTCGGCGCCCTCGCATTCCTCGATCAGGTGGCCGGCACCTATTCCGAGACCCTCAACTTGCTGGTCGTACCCTGCGTAAGCCCTTGGGCTTACGAGCGCATCCACCGGTGGAACTACGATGCCGTAGACCCGAACCGAAATTTCCGGCCTGGGGGACCGCGCGAAGCGACGGCGCTGATCGATCTCGTCCGCTCGTTCGCCGACGATTACCTCATGCATATTGACCTGCACGAGACGACGGATACCGACCGAACCGAGTTCGGCCCCGCCTTGAGCGCTCGCGACGGCACAGTGTTCGTGGATCGCGAGACGCCGGACGGTTTCTATCTCGTGGCCGATAGCGAGGATCGGCAAATCGAGTTTCAACAGGCCATCATTGCCGAGGTCGAACGCGTGACCCACATTGCCCAACCGGACACGCGGGGCGAGATCATTGGATCGCCCGTCATTGCTCACGGCGTCATTGAGTATCCGCTGGCCCAACTTGCGCTGTGCCCCTCGATCACGAATGCGCGTTTCAAGACGACCACCGAGGTCTACCCGGACAGCGCGCGCACGACTCCCGACATCTGCACCCTTGCGCAGGTCACAGCGGTGCGTGCGGCTCTCGATTTCGCCCTGGCGCATATTTGAGCCTCACTGAGGGACAGATCATGCCTTCCGTACTATTCACAAACGCGCGCGTATTCGACGGCCACAGCGAGCACTGCCGCGAAAATATGAGCGTCTGGGTCGAAGACGGCATCATCAAGGAAGTGTCGGAAGGACCACTGAAGGCGGCCGATGCTGTGCGGATCGACGTGGGTGGCCGCACGCTGATGCCCGGACTCATCGATGCGCACATCCATGCCTATGGCTCGGATGTGAACATCCAGAAAGTCGATGCGGCCGGTGAAGCGTATCGCACGGCGCATGCCGCACGCATGCTGGGCCACGCACTCGACTGTGGATTCACCACGGTCCGTGATATCGGCGGCGGCGACTACAGCTTGTGGCGTGCCATCGAAGACAAGCTGATCCGTGCGCCTCGTTTTCTCTATTCTGGCAAGGTCATTTCGATGACCGGGGGTCACGGCGACTTCAGGCCCATGAGCGTGGATACCTCGCACGGGCTCTGCGCCTGCGGTGGGCACAATTGCCTGAGCGTCGTGGCGGACGGCGTTGACGAATGCATTCGCGCGACGCGCGAGCAGCTGCGGCGCGGTGCGCACTGTATCAAGATCATGGCATCGGGCGGCGTTGCCTCGCCCACCGATCCCATCTGGATGAATCAATTCCGTGAAGATGAGATTCGTGCTGTCGTCAACGAGGCAGTGGAGCGGCGCACCTATGTTTCCGCGCACTGCCATCCGGCGAGCGCCGTGCGTCGCTGCGTCGAGTTCGGCGTCCGCGTCATCGAGCACGGCACGTTGATCGATGATGAAACCTCGCGCTATGTGGCCGAGCAGGGTGCGTACATCGTTCCCACCATGGCGATTATCTTTGCCCTCATCGAAGTGGGTCCCAGGCTCGGCTTCCCGAAAGCCAGCCAGGACAAGGTGAAGGTCGCTTTCGAACAAGCCCTCAGCGGCATGGACTCGATGCGCAAGGCCGGTGTGAAGATCGGGCTCGGTACGGATCTGCTGGGCGAGACCTACACGCGCCAGAGCCGCGAATTCGCCATCCGCCGCGAAGTGTTCTCGCCGCTGGAGATCCTGAGGCAGGCCACGTCCGTGAATGCGGAGATTCTCAACATGCCGCGTCAGCTGGGCTGCATCGCCCCGGATGCGCTCGCCGACATCCTGGTGGTCGACGGCGACCCTTTGAAGGACATCGAGCTGCTGGCCGCGGATCGTGGCCAACATATCAAAGTGATCCTGCGTGCGGGCGAGCTGGTGCGCAATGAGTTGTGATGTCTTGAAATCGATGAATGAGGAACTGTTCGATCATCGCTGGACGGATGACGATCTGCGCGAGCTGACGGCGCCGCGTTTCGGCGTCGTGTCGGGTTTTGCGAGCCTGGCGCGCGACCTGAAGGAAATCCTCGCGCAGGATCTTGGCGACACGGCGCCGAGCGATGCGTCGCGCGCCGATGCGCCGCCCGCCGACACGTCGCTCGGCGACGCGCACTCGTGATCGATGGCCGCATTTCGGGTCTCATTGGCCGCTCCATTCGCGAGCTCGCGGCGGATCTGTCGGCCGGCAACGTATCGGCCGCCACACTGATGGAGCAGGCTCTCGCAGCCGCGCAACGAACGCAGCCAACGCTCCGAAGCTTCATCACGATCGCAGCGGATGAAGCACGCGCTCAGGCCCTTCGATCGGATGAGCGTCGCCGCGCGCAGCGCGCCCTGGGCTTGCTCGACGGTATTCCCTATGGCGCCAAGGATCTGTTCGAGACACGCGGCATTCGAACCACGGCGGGCAGCAAAGTGCTGCAGGACTCGGTGCCGGAGCGATCGGCCGCGGTCATCTGTCAGCTCGATGCGGCCGGCGCCGCGCTCGTGGGCAAGACCAACCTCCACGAGTTTGCCTACGGTGCGACCGGCGAAAACGAGTGGGCTGGCACCGTCGTCAATCCTCACGACAACAGCAGGCTCGCTGGCGGATCGAGCAGCGGTTCGGCTGCGGCCGTGGCCGCGGGAATCGTTCCATTCGCGCTCGGCACCGATACCGGCGGATCATCGCGCGTGCCGGCGGCGCTCTGTGGAATCGCGGGTTTCAAGCCGAGCATCGGCCGCATCAGCCTCGAAGGAGTGATTCCGTTCTGCTGGAGCCTCGATCACGCGGGCGTTCTCGGCAGAACGGCGGACGATCTCGCCATCGTTGCCGAATGTCTTGGCGTGGTATCCGCGGATAAAGTGGCCAGCAGTCTTCCGGCTCGACCGCTGCGCGTTGGAATCGTGCCGGGTTGGGCCGAGAGCTCGGACGCGCCTGTGCGGCGGGGCTTTGATTCCGCGCGTGGCATTCTCGAGCGATCGGGAGCCACGTTCACGGAGGTGCAGCTGCCGGATCAGTCCGAGGCGAGGACCGTGTCGCTGACCCTCCAGCTCGCGGAAGCACTCACGTATCACGGTCCCAATCTGCGGCGCGCTGCGGGCTCTTTCGGCGCCGATATTCGCAGCGGTTTCGTACTGGGTCAGTTCCTGTCGGCCGAGAGTTACATCCAGTGCAAACGTCTCGTCACGCGATACCGGCGTGCCTTCGAGACTTGTTTCGAGGCGGCCGATGTACTGCTCACACCCGCTTGTCCCATCGTGGCGCCAGTCGTGGGTTCCACGACGGCGCAGGTCGCCGAAGATACGATGCCGGTTGGTAACGCGCTGACACTCTTCACGTCGTTCTTCAATCTCGTCGGTGCACCCGCGGTGGTGGTGCGTTCGGGAGCGGACGATCGCGGTTTGCCGGTGGGTGTGCAGATCATCGGCCGCGTTCGCGACGATGCGCTCGTGCTGGCAACGGCCCAGCTTCTGGAGTCTGAGCCGTGAACAGAATCCTGCGAGCGGCGAGCATTCACCGAGCGGGTCGTTGGAATTCGAACCCGTTACGCTGGATCGTCTCGTCGATTCACCGCTGGTGTGTGGTCGGCACGTTGCACGATTCGACCTGGCACCGGGCATGAAGACGCCGGTCACGTTGAATCTCATCAGCGATGCGCCCGACAATCTCGCGCTGAGCGATGCGCAGCTGCAGAGCTTTCGTCGCAGGGTGATCGAGACCCACCGCCTTTCGGCGTCGAGCCGCCACCCTCGGGAATGTCGCGCCCGAACGGCAGCGAGAAAGGCGAGCAGCATCGCCAGCGCCTTCATCGTTCTCCTGCGACATCCTTCGTCGTAACTCGCAGCGCTAGTGCCCGGGTGTGCGGGGACGCAGGGTTCTAAAAAAACACCGGGCATGAAGACGCCGGTCACGCCGAATCTCATCAGCGATGCGCCCGACAATCTCGCGCTGAGACGGACGGACGCAGCCACCGCAGCGCTCATCACGTTCTTCTTTTGCAGGTGGTACCTCTCGATGGATGGCTTCCGAGAGCCGGGTTTGACACTGATTTACAGTTCCTGAGGCATTTCTTCTCGATACTGCCTGCCCATCGCATCCGAGCGAAATCATCGCGGCGCTGCCGCGGGATCGTCAGTGTCATGAAAGATGTGTTCTGGATAACCGCTGGAGACAGCGAGCGATTTGTGTACGTGAGCCCGTCGTTCGAGCAGGTGTGGGGTCGCCCCTGTACCGCACTGTATGAATCTGCGCAGTGCTGGCTCAGTGCCATTCATCCGGACGATCACGATCGTATCCTGCAGGCGATGCACGAGCGCCGCTGGCGAGGTCGCTACGACGAGACGTATCGCATTCAGCGGCCCGATGGCACGACTCGGTGTATTCGCGATCGCGCTGTACCGATCCACGACGCATCCGGCTCCCTCGGGCAGACCATCGGGCTCGCCGAGGATGTCACGGACGCGAGAGGACTCGACGAGCAGCTCATGCATGCGCAACGGCTGGAAACGGTGGGCGCACTTGCAGCCGGTGTAGTCCACGACATCAACAACGTGCTGTCCGTGATCGAAGGATTCGGCTGTTTATTGGCGACCGCGAACACGCTTCCGCCCGATATGGCGGAGGCTGCGGAACAGATCGTCCAGGCAGCCGAGCGCGGCGCGACGCTCGCTCGTCAGCTGCTGCGCTTCGGCGGTCAGAAGCCGATACGACCGGTCGCGATCGATCTCAATGATGTCGTCCGGGGCATGATCGCGATGCTGGGGCGGATCGTGGGCGAACAAATCGATCTCGCGGTCATGCTGGATTCGGAACCGCTCGTCACGAATGCGGATCGCGGGGCGCTCGAACAGGTGCTCATGAATCTGGTGACCAACGCGCGTGACGCCATGCCGGCAGGGGGGCGAGTGAAGATCGAGACGGGGCGCACGCAGGGTGTCGCGAATGCCTTGGACAAGAACCCGGACATACGTGAGGGCGTGTATGTCTTCGTGCGCGTCACCGACTCCGGGTCGGGCATCGGGGCGGAATCTTTGATTCATATTTACGAGCCGTTCTTCACGACCAAGGCGTCCGATCTTGGCACGGGACTGGGGCTCTTTACTGTCGCCCGGGTTGTGAAGCAGCACGGCGGCTGCATTCGACTCGATACGCACGTGGGGCGTGGCAGTAGCTTCGAGATCTGCTTGCCTGCCCAACAGAAAGTATCAGAAGAGCAAGGAGGCACGAGCTCATGTGCCTGAAACTGACTCACCGGGAGGATATTCCACCATGCGTTCAGATATACACACATGCCCCGACGCGCGTGTGCCCCTCACCATTACTCTCAGTCCCGAGGACTACGAGTTCGCACAGCGGGTGCTTGCGTCCCCGGACCCCCGGGCCCGCGATGATTTTTTCATGGCCGCGATCCACGCACTGAGGCAACAGGTGGAGGCGACGCAGATCTTTCTGGAGCGTAACGGCATCGAGCCGGACCACCACCTGCCACCTCTCGAATACAGCATCGTGGTTCGGGCGATGAGCAATTGACCGCAAGGGTGCAGTCCCCGGCGTGAACATCCTGGCCGTCCCGCTTATGATGGATCGCATGCGAATTGCGTTTCTGGATGATGACATCGAGCATGCCGAGCGGGTCACCTCGCTGCTACAGGGCGCGGGCCATCAAGTACGCACTTTCAGCCGCGGCCGTGCGCTGCTTTCCAGCCTGCTCAACGAGACCTATGAGTTGATCGTGCTCGACTGGGAGGTGCCCGACGTTTCGGGGTTCGAAGTTCTGCGCGCGATTCGCGGTCGCATGGATCTGCGCACGCCCGTCCTTTTCGTGACCCACCGGGACAGCGAGGCCGACGTCGTTCAGGCCCTCGAGGCCGGTGCCGATGATTTCCTGATCAAGCCCCCACGGGAACGCGAGCTGCTTGCGCGGGTCGAGGCGGTGAGTCGTCGAACCCGGGAGCCGAAAGTGCAATCCGAACCGCTCCGGATAGGGCCATTCCATCTCGACATGGAGCTGCGTCGGATCGAGCGCGATGGCGTTGCCCTCGAGCTCACCCGCCGGGAGTTCGAAGTGGCGGCACTGCTGTTCCGGAACATCGGACAGGTGCTCTCGCGCGGCTATATCATGGACACGGTGTGGGGGCGGGGCGACACCACCACGACTCGCACGGTCGACATGCACGTCAGCCGTGTGCGCAAGGTGCTTGGCCTTTCCGCTGCAATCGGCCTGCGGTTGACCGCAGTGTACGGATATGGATATCGACTGGAGCTGACGGGAAGCTCATGAATCCAACACATTGGACGCGGCGGGCTGCCATCCACGCAATGGCCTTTGCCGTCACCGCGGTTTCCGCAGTTTCAACAGGAACAGCGCAAACCGTCGCGCCCGATGGCGACTTCGTATACGAGACGCAAGTGGGCGATACGCTCATCGGTCTAGGCCAGCGCCTGCTGCTGAGTCCACAGCGGTGGCCGGAAGTGCAGGCACGGAACAGTATCGCGAACCCGCGGCGCATTCCGGTTGCTACGCGAATCCATATTCCTTATGCCTGGCTCAAAGTCACGCCGGTGACCGCGCAGGTCACGCGAGTGGCGGGCAACGTCACGAGCGGCGGCCGTAACGTGCGCGAAGGCGAGAGCCTCGCTCAGGGCTCTCGCATCGAGACCGGGGAGGATGGCTCGGTCACTCTGAATCTTGCGGACGGGTCGGTCATTACGCTACAGAAGTCCGGTCGGCTCCGGCTCGAAGAGATGGAGCGAATCAACACTCGCGAGCCGGCACACGGCCAGCGCCTGCAGCTCGAGTCGGGTCGCCTCGACACCACCGTCAAGCCGAATCGCGGCGTTGGCCGATTCGAGATCGTGACGCCGGTTGCCGTTTCCGCCGTTCGCGGCACTCGTTTCCGTGCGGCGTACAGTGGCGATGACGATCGCGCCTTGACGGAGACGCTCGAAGGGGCGGTGGCCGTGGCCGGCCGAACCGATGTCCTCGTGCCCGCAGGGTTCGGCACACGCATCGAGCGTGATGGCTCGCCCGTGGCGCCTGTGCCATTGCTCCCCGCACCGGATCTTTCGGGGATTCCACCCACCAACTCGAGCACCAGTCTGCGCGTCGAGTTCCGGCCCGTATCCTCAGCCAGTGCCTATCATGTTCAGCTTTCGGGGGATCCGGATTTTCTGACTATTGCGGTAGACGAGGTCTCATCCGCCACGACGGTCAGCGTCGATGCTCTTCCGGATGGCAACTACTGGCTCCGCGTTCGGGCAATCGATGCGTTGGGAATAGAGGGTGCAGACGCGATGGCCACGCTGGTTCAACACGTGCTGCTCGAGGCGCCTCGTGCGGGTACGCCGCAGCCTGCCGAGCGCGTTGTAGCCAAGCAGGTCGCATTCGCGTGGAGCCCTGTTGCTACAGCTTCTCGATACCAGATCCAGATCGCGCGGGATGAAGCCTTTGCGGAGCTCGCGCTCGATCGGGATAGCGCAGGCGAAACAGGTCTCACAGTCGATACGTTGCCCGCGGGTCGCTACTACTGGCGGGTGGCAGCGTTCAACTCCGCCGGTGAGCGCGGGCTCTGGACTGAAGCTCTCACGTTCACCCGGCTGCCGGACCCTCCGTTACCCGATATCCCAACGATAGAGGGACATCAGCTGCAGATACGCTGGGCCGCTGTAGAAGGGGAGAAGTACAGGTTGCAGGTTGCGAGGGATCCCGACTTCCGACATCTGGTGACGACGCAAGACCTCGACGAGCCGCTGCTATCCATGAAGAAGCCGGCTCCGGGCACGTACTACGCACGCGTGCAACTTGTCGACGCAGACGGCACGACAGGTCCGTTCGGCGCCTCGCGGAGATTCGAGATACCGGTGCCGCTGTGGTTGCAGATCCTGCTGCCGCTCGTCGCGTTCATACCCCTGCTCGGATGAGCGGCAGAATCGGGCGCGCTCCGTTTCTGCGCCAATGGGCATGGCTCTCCGCGATCGTGCTCCTCGCCACAGGGCTCGCGAGCGCTTACGGCCTCTTCTGGCGAACCGATCTTTCGATCTACGATGCCGCGCTACCCACGCGGGAAGCACCGTCGGATGTGCTGATTGTCGCGGTTGATGACGCGAGTATCGCGGAGCTGGGGCGCTGGCCATGGCGACGCGCGTTGCACGCGGCGCTGCTCGACCGGCTGCGCACGATGGGGGCCCGCGCCGTCGCGCTGGATTTCCTGCTCTCCGAAGCCGACCCCGGTTCGCCACTCGGAGATGAAGCGCTTGCACAGGCGATGCAACGGGGTCCGCCTACCGTCCTGCCGTCCGTCGTCGAAATGCCCGAGCATGGCCGGCCGATGCAAGAGCGGTTGCCGTTGCCGCTGCTTGCGCGTGCGGCCGCCGGCATCGGGCACGTCAATCTCGAGCTGGATCGCGATGGCGTCGCGCGCAGCGTGTTTCTGCGCGAGGGCATTGGCAAGCCCGAGCGCCTGCATTTTGCCGCGGCGTTGCTTCAGGCCGGGTCCGAGCCGGTGCGTCTGGTCGGAGGGCGTCACCCCGGTCTGTCAGCGATATCGTCCAGTTGGGTACGCGACTACCAGATGCTGATCCCGTTCCTGGGCGCTCCCGGACACTTCCACCGCGTGTCCTACGTCGACGTGCTACGCGGCTCGGTAGAGCCGTCGGCGGTGCGTGGAAACTTCGTGCTTGTCGGCGCCACAGCGCAGGGGCTGGCGGATGCGTACCCGACGCCGCGATCGGGTGAAGCGCAGCTCATGTCCGGCGTCGAAGTCACGGCGAATGTGCTGGAGGGACTGCGCGGGGAAATGCTCATCCGTCGCGTCCCTGGGTGGATCGCGACCCTATTGGCCTTGATACCGGTTTCCCTGCTCGTCATCGGGTTCCTGCGCCTGACGCCGCGTCGTGGTGTGCTGCTTGCGGCACTCACATTGCTCGGTACCCTTGGCGCGAGCGTAGTCGGATTGAAGCTCGCGGGTTGGTGGTGGCCGCCTTCCGCCTCGCTCGCTGCGATCGTGGTGATGTACCCGCTCTGGAGCTGGAGACGGCTCGAGACGACGCAGTCTTATCTGGAAGAAGAGTTTTCGAGAATGGCCAGCGAGCGCTTGCCGTTGTTCGGTTCGCTCGCTCCGCTCGCCGCGGCACCGCCAGGTGCGGCAGATTTCCTCGAGCGTCGGATCGAGCTGCTCCGCGGTGCGACGCAGAGGTTGCGCGATATCCGACGGCTGTTTTCCGAAATGATCAACAGCCTGCCCGACGCGACCATTCTGGCGGACTCGACGGGACAGATCGTCATTGCCAATCCCGCCGCCGCCAGGCTTTTCGGTATCGCGGACGCCGCGGCGCTCGAGGGAACTGCGGTGGATGCACAGCTGTTCGAGCGATGCCAGATGAGCAGCACGAGGTTTGCGGCGCTTGCCTCGGCGGCACCCTGCGCGTTCGAAGCGACGTTCAAGGAAGGGGAGCGCTACGTTCTGGTCCGGGCCGCGCCATTCTTCGACACCACGCATGCGAGGGTGGGAACGATCGTCGAGCTTGCCGACATTACGGAACTGCGCGTTGCGCAGCGAGAGCGCGAGGATGTCGTGCGCTTTCTCTCGCATGACATGAAGAGCCCCGCCTCGTCGCTGATGGGACTGGCCTCGCTGCAACGTGATCCAACGCGTGCGCTGCCGGCGCACGAGCTCTCGCATCGGCTGGATACCCTCGCGCAGCGTCTGCTCGCGCTCGTGGACAATTTCGTGGCGCTGGCGCGCGCAGAGTCTGTGGACCCGCGTCTGTTCGAGGATTTCGATCTGCGCGATGCGGTTCAGGATGCTTACGACGAGGTCTGGGCAGCCGCGCAGGGACGCAGAATCCAGATCCAGTGTCTGCTGCCGGAGGATGCGCTCACGATCAGCGGGGAGCGGCAGTTGCTTGCCCGCGCAATCATCAATTTGCTCACCAACGCCATCAAGTTTTCGCCCTCGGACACGGTTGTCGAGCTGTCTTGTGAGTGCAGAGACCACGAAGCTGTGGTGAGCGTTGCCGATCAGGGACCGGGGATTGCGACCGAGCGCCAGGCGGTATTGTTTCAGCGGTTTTCGCGCCGTGCCCATCGCGGAGCGGACGATCCGGGAGGCGCCGGGCTCGGGTTGGCTTTTGTTCGCGTCGTCGCCGGCAAGCATCGGGGCCGCGCATGGGTTGTCAGTCGGACGGGCGGTGGCTCGGCGTTTTGTCTTGCGATTCCCTGCGATTGCGCGAGCACCGGGTCGCTGGATGAACACTAGTCACCAGGGCGTCGATCGACGCCGTGGCTTGGGCACTCGCCGTGAGGCTCGCTCTTTTCGCGCGGCTCTCAGTGGACATGGACGTGCCGCCGTCAGCGGGCGCAGGTGAATGCCGACCTTCGATGCGCCGGACCTTGCGCGGACCGAGGTTCAGAACTTCAGTGTTCCCCTGGAAAAGATCTCTACCGCCTTCATGACGACACCCTCGGCGAGTATCCCCCACTTGCTGGATGACGAATCTTTGGAGTTCCTCTTCTGCGCAGCCTCTCCCAGCGTACGCGCCTCCTCAGCGCGGCTTGCCTGGAATTTCTTTTTCTCATCTTCAGTAAAGCCGCGCGCAATGACGCTACACAGCGCCTTGGCATCCTTCAGCGCCATGCTGATCCCTTGTCCGCCAGGTCCGTAGGGGTGTGCCGCGTCTCCGATCAGAATCGTCCTGTTGCTGTACCACCGAGTGGGGGGCTTCCCGTTGTATACGGGGCCGAAGGCAAGCATGCGGTCAGCGTCCCTGGTGTACAGGTCGTACTTGCGTCTGAGCTCAGGACGCCATCGTTCTGCTCGTCTGGCCAGCTCTGACTCGACGCTCGTCTGAGTTGCCCGTTTCGCATCCCCTTCGGGCATGCGAATGTGAGTCCACATGAAAATGCTGTTCTTCGTCGCAGCCTCGTTCACCTTCCCGCAAGAGGCGATTCCAACCTGGTGACCCGGATACCTGTGCAGCGTCATTTCGATTTTTTCTTCATCCTGGGTGATGCAGCCCACACCCAGGTACCCAGCATAGGTCTTCGTTGAACGGTGACCCGGATTCAGTCTGTGTCGGAGCGTTGAGCCGACCCCATCGGCCCCCACGAGCAGGGTGCCATTCATCGCTTCATTCGATTCCGACGTCACCTCGACGGCGTTGGCTGACTCCGTCATGCGCGCCATGGTGAATCCGGTCAGCACGCGAATTCCCAGGGAGCGTGCTCGCTTCATCAGTTGTTCGTGAAGTGCCAGCCTCGTGACAATGATCGCGGCTGTGTCGTGTTCCGGAGCGGAAAAGCTGGCGGACAGGCCACCAAGACGCATGTCGACTCTCTTCGTGGCCTCGCCGATGGAGTCCACGTTCATGAACCTCAGGACCTTGACCCCCTCAGCGGATATCCGCACGCCACTCGTCGGCCCATCGAACCGCTGACGTGATTCCAGAACCTGGCTCTTGATGTTCTGTTCGGCCAGCATGATGGCGAGACTCAGACCGGCCACCCCCGCTCCGACGATGATTACGTTTTCGCTGTTCATGGCACCTTCCAGTTCAAGCACCCAGTGCTCTCCCCATTCGATTGTCGGGACGCCTCATCCTGATTGACGCGCGAGACTCGAGGATATTGTGCTGCGCCTGTGCATACAGCCCAGCAGCGCGGCGTCCGACAATCAGATCGCAGGCACGCAGTACGTCGCGGTGCTCGCGGGTTTCGGCTCCCCTCGGCAATTCGGGGCGCGCGGCGAGTGATCTGCAAGCCAGAGTTACGACCGCCGTCAGCCGGCGTGCGATCCGGCTGTGGCATCCTGCGCCCATGGTTACATTTCGAATTCGCCGACGACGCTGGTGGCTCGGAGGAGCGATCGCCGCGACGCTGCTCGCAACTCTGGCCGCGCTGTTGCTGAGACCCATGCTCGAGCGCACGGTGCGCGCGCGGATCGAGTCCGCAGCCGTGCGCCACGGGATGGTTGCCCGCATTGGGCAGGTACACGTCGGCGTCTGGCCGTTGCTGCGACTGGAGGGATTCGATCTCGACCTCGGTCATGGCGCGCGACTGCATGCCGACAGGATCGCAGTCACGTGGCCCGGCCGCGTGCGACTCGCCGTTCGCGCCGCCAATCTGGTGGGCCCAGCAGGAATCACGGTTAGCTCGCCGGCCAGTGCCTGGGACGTGGTGGGCATTCGCGGCGAGCACCGCCAGCTCGCGCTCGTGGAACCACAGGCCGGCCTGTCCATTCGCAAGGTGGCGGATGGGGCGGGCAGCGCGTGGAGCGTCGAGGCACGTGCACTCGACCTCGGGCGTCTGCTCGACGTGCAGCGCGACGCTCACCCGCTGCTCGATGGTGGCATTGCGGACGGCCGCGTGGATCTTCGGGCCAGCACCGATGAGCTCCGGTTCCAAGTGGACGTAGGCGGGCGCGGCGCGCGCTTGGGAGTGTTGTCGGATAACGCCGACGACGAACCGCAGCTCGGCGATCCCACAGACGTGACCCTGCGATTCGATGGCGTCTGGCGGCGGGTCGAGAACACGATCGAGATCCCCGAGGTCCATGCGACGTTGGCCGGTGCGGCCGTATCGGGCTCGATCTCGCTGCGCGAGCTCAACGCCGATCCGATTATCGATGTTGAACTCGGCGTCCGGCAGCTGGAATTTGCGCAACTGCTGGCCACCTCCGGACTCCCGGTGCCCGAAAGCCTGGGCCTGTCATCCAGCGGCGGCCGTGATCTGGGCACGGCCACAATCGAGCTGCGTGTACGCGGACGCCCGGCGGACCCTGCCTCTTTGTCTGTGAGCCAGAAGATCAACTTCACTCCGCCGCGCCGGATGCCGCCGGGGATCGCGCGCCTGCGCGGCGATTTCATCTTCCGTTCCGATGAAGGATCCGGACCGCATCGGCCCATCGACGTCTCGCTCGGCTCCCCCGACTTCATCGCCCTGCGCGACGTTCCGCCGCTGTTCGTGCGTACTCTCCTGCTTGCCGAAGACGCAGGCTTCTATGGACATCGCGGCATCGATCTTCGCGAGCTTCCCACCGCGCTGCTCACGAACTATTCGCGCGGTGGCGCCGCGCGCGGCGCGTCGACCATCACCCAGCAACTGGCCAAGAACCTGTTCCTGTCGCGTGACAAGCAGATCGGGCGCAAGCTGCAGGAACTGGCGATCACGTTCCTGCTCGAGTCGGCGCTCGGCAAGGATCGTATTCTCGAGATCTACCTGAACATCATCGAATGGGGACCGGACCTGCGTGGCCTGCGGCCCGCGGCGCGCAGATATTTCGGTCGCGATCCCCGGGAGCTGACGCCGGCGCAGATGGCCTTCCTGGTCTCGATCATCCCGGGGCCGATCAAGTATCAGCGCTCATTCGCTCGCGGCACTCCGGGGCCTGGGCTGCGTTCGCTCATCGACGGACTGCTGGCGAAGCTGCGGTCGGTGCATGCGATCGAAGAGGAGGAATATCAGCGAGCGCTCGGTGAAACTATCGTGGTTGCCGGCGGCAGGCAGACCGGATGATCGCATCGAAGTGCCGGAGCTCGACGAGCCTCCCTGGCCGGCTAGAACCCCAGCGTCACGAGAAACGCAGCGGTTCCGTTCCGGCCGAACTCGTAATTGCCATATCGATAGCTGCCACCGAGCGTGACCACCCTGGAGATTCGGCGGGAGACACTCAGCTCGGCGAAGTTGTCGTAGCCCCGAACGTTCCTCGATGCTTCCGGACCGGGATTGAACAACCGGCCTTCTTCATTTCGCAGCTTCCATTTCGATCGACCCACGCGCGGCACGATCCGCCAGCCGTCGCCGAGCTCGAACTGATAACCGATGTCGACGAACCGCTGCTGGAGCGTGAAGCCGTCGAGCTCGTCGAAGAAATCGATGTCACTGAACTCGTCGGCACCGATCTCGACCACGATGCCCAGCGGCGTGAGCACGCCGAAGCTGGCGCCGATTCCGAAGGTGGTCCTGTGCTCGTCGTTCTGGTTGACGCCGACGAACCGGTCGACCTCGAGGTGGCTGACGCCCACGCGCGGCGTGAATTGAAATTCGGTTTCGGCAGCGGTGACAGAGTTTGTGCCGGCGAGCAGCGCGAACGATGCGGCAATGAAGCCCAAGCCTTTTGTCATGGGGTGCGAGACCTCCTGTCGTGCAGAAATGTTTCTGCGCGGCGGACATTAGGGCCACGCTCTCGGTACCCTCAAGTAAATGGCATGCGGTGGCACATTCCGCTACCGGGAGGTTCGACAAGCGTCACTCCCCGTGCGTTTACAACCTTACGAGCGCGTGACCGTGCAGGCGGTGACGGACTGATCTGCCCGCCATCCCTGTCATGTTTGCTCGGCGGTATCCGACTTCAGGTTATCGACGCTGCACGCCCGTGCGCAGGAGGCCATTCAGATGAGCTCGACTCGTATTTTCGCGGCGCTGGGAATCTTGCTCGTGACCGTTGTATGCAGCGGGTGCGCGGCAAGCCGCGCCGCCGATGACTCGAAGCCAACCCCAGGAGCGAACGCCTTGCGAACCATCATTCGAACACCCGATGCCCCAACGTCCCCGCTGTACAGCCAGGCGGTCAAGGTGGGTTCGACCTTATATGTAACGGGAATCGCGGCGCGCGATCCGAAAACGAATCAGCCCGTCGGCACCACGATCCAGGAGCAGACCCGGTACGCGCTCAACAGTTGCCGCAACATTCTGAAGGCCGCCGGCACCGACCTGAACAACGTCGTGGAAGTCCAGGTGCTGCTTGCGAGGCCGGATGATTTCGCCGGGCTGAACGAGGAATACGCGAAGTTCTTCCAGACCGATCCGCCGATCCGTTCCGTCGCCCGGCTCGGCCCGGAAACGCCGGGCGTGCTGGTGTCCATCAAGATGGTGGCTGTCGTGCCGTGAGTCTGGCGCCGCGCGCTTGGGCGGGGCCTCCAGACGAGCATGAATGCGCCGGGCGCGGGGGCTAATGCTTTTGCTCAATACTCTGCTACGCGAGCGCTCGCGCGCTTCGACGATTCGATCGCACGACGTTCCGCATAAGCCGTGCGCGCCGCTTCCAGGCGGGACGAATTTGCGATCACCCACTCGGCAATGCCCTGGACGGGCACCAGAAACTCCCGCCCAAGATCCGTGAGCGCATATTCCACCTGCGGCGGCGTTGTCGGCGTGACCGTACGGGAGACGAATCCGTTTTCCTCGAGATCCCGCAACGTCGAAGCGAGCACCTTCTGACTGATCTCGCCGACTTCGCGACGAAGCGCATTGAAGCGGCACGGACCGCGGCCGAGCACGCGGACGACGAGCAACGTCCACTTGTCGCTGATGCGCGCGAGCATGCGGCCGATGCTTTCGCATTGGCGGGTGGTTTCTTCTAGGTGACCTGGTGTCGACAAAGTGCCTCCTTGTGGCGCGCGATTACGTCTCGTACTGTGGTTTCCCGTGGAAACCAGCATACATGAGGCTACCGTGAGCTCCAGGCCAAAGATAGGCGTCATCATCGGCTCGACCCGTCCTACCCGATTTGCCGACGCGCCGGCGCAGTGGATTCTCAAGCAGGCCCAGGCGCGCGGCGACCTGGACGTGAGCCTGATCGACCTGCGCAATCATCCCCTTCCATTCTTCGACGAGGTGGCCTCGAACCTCTGGATGCCGAGCAAGAATCCGGAAGCGGTTCGCTGGCAGCAGACCATTGGTGGGTTCGACGGCTATATCTTTGTGGTGGCGGAATACAACCGTTCGATCACTGGGGCCCTGAAGAACGCCCTGGATCAGGCTTACAAGGAGTGGAACCGCAAACCTTTCACCGCGATCGGCTATGGCGGCACCGGAGCTGCGCGGGCGGTGGAGCACCTGCGCCTGATCGGCGTCGAGCTGCAAATGGTGCCCACGCGCGGGGCCGTGCACATCGGCGGCAGCGACTTCATGGCCATCCACCCGATGTTCGGCAAGAAGCCGATCGAAGAGATCGAAGCGAGCCTCATACCGCATGCGAAGGCCGCGCTCGATGAGTTGGTGTGGTGGGCGAAGGCGACGATCGCGGCGAAGGGCGCTAATGCGTAGCCGGTGAGCACGATGCTTCGCGCGTTCGTGAGTCAGAGCCAGTGGAAATGATCCGCCTGGCGTGCGTTGTGTTGCTGCGTGGGGCTGCTGTCGAAAACTATTGTTGTTAGTCGCTAGTGATCGCGCGCAGGCCCTTCGCGTGTGGTATCCGCCTGCGCGGTATTGGTGGGTCACGCTGGAGGGGATGGGAAGTCGTCGGGAATGATTGAGTCGCGGGAACGTGTTTCGCACGTTTCCGCGGAAACGTTCCGGCGCCCGATGCGCGTTACCGCTTGCCCCGCCGCTTGGGTAACTCGCCCGAAGCGCTTTTTCTTTTACCCGGGTCTTTGGGAAAGACACCCGGGGCTCTGGGTAAGCTACCCAGAAGCCGCGGGTAAGCAACCCAAGGTTGCGGGTAAGTGACCGGACATGCAGGGTAGGGCAGCCAGCGTGTTGGGTACGACACCCGGAGCCCTGGGTACGATACCCAGCGTCGTGGGTAAGCACTCACGGCTTCGGGTGTGTTACCCGGGCCGCCGGGCATGTCACCCCGCTCGCGGGGTAAGAGTTTCCGCGCTTTGGGTAACGTACCTGAGCGCTCGGGTAACCGACCCGAGGTATCTGTCACTTCCCCAAGACAGGTGGAATATTCGCGCGGTCTGTGACAGTATTTAGATAGAGCCATGGATATGGCTCTGATACAAAAATAAAAACAACAATGAAGAATAAAAAAGGAAAAAACTATGTCACCAACAATAGACCAGATGGATAAGGTCGAAGCCATCACCAACGCCTGGAAGCTGAACGCTCCGAACGCCACGTTCGCGGGAATGACGTTCCAGGATTTCATCCAAGCGATTGCACCGTTTCTCAAGGTGCGCCAGGACCTGATCGAGCTGACCACGCGAGTGGCCACCCTGAAGGCCCAGCGCGCCGCAGCCGAAAAGTCGGCTTCTGTGATACTGGATCGCGTCGTCGCGGGTGTCCGCGCCGATGTGGAACATGGACCGGACAGCCCTCTGTGGGCTGCGATGGGCTTTGTTCGCAAGAGCGCACGTAAGAGGCGGCTGACACGCAAGTCGAAGCCCACGGCCGTCGCGGCCACTCTTACGCAACAGGCTGTGGAGCCAAGGGAGGAGCAAGCGTAGTCGTTGAGATCAGCTAGTCTCCGGGCTTCGAACGGAGAGCACATTCCGCAACGACATCTCGTTCGTTGCGATCTTCAATCAACACGTTCTTGGGCTGATGAGTCTTCATCGGCCTTGTCGCGCTTCCCGCGCCTATTTCTAGCGATTTTCAACACGAATGCAGGTCGTCGAGTCCGCCGGCACGACGTGCTTTCAACGATGGTCGGGATTCTCCTCGTGGGTCAGGGGCATGGCGCAGGGTTCTGTAATAACCAATTTGTAGTAACATTTTGGAAGTAACACGCATGTTGGTCTGCGAATGGGACGATGCCAAGGACCAGGAAGGCCTCGCGGAAGGGAAATCCTCCCGACTCGGAAATCGACACGTCGGACATTCCGCCGTTGACGGATGAGCTCTTCCGTCGCGCCGTGCGCAATCCGTATTACCGGGCCATCAAGCAGTCCACTACGGTGCGAATCGACGCCGATGTTCTCGCGTGGTTGAAGGCGCAGGGTCCCGGATATCAAACCCGGATCAATAGTCTTCTGCGAGCGGCAATGGAGCGCTCGTCGGACAAGGGGCGCGATGCGTGAGCCCTGCATCGGCCACAACAGTGTTCAAGCGCGGCCAGTTTTTCTGGGGCCTTTTCTCCTGGGTCGGGATCCCCCTTCTTTTCGCGACTGCAGTGCCCGTAGTCGCTCGCCTTTTGCACATTGATTTCGAAGGCATCCTGCTCATCGACATCCTGTTTGTCGTGATCGGCACGATTGCGATCGTGAAGGGACAACGACCGAAGCGATCGTGGATCGTCGTGATCTACCCGCTGCCAATGGTGCACATACTGATGTTAATTGTTGTGGCGGTGACTCTCCTGTCTGCCGGAGAGTGGTAGGGGAGGGGCGCTGTTCTCGCATCAAGCAACACGATCAGATTTCTAGGACTTCCCGCACTCGAAACGCTTTACCGATCCTCGCGGACGTGCCACCCAGGAACGCTTGAGCTCCCACCGGCTTGGTGAACGCGTCCGACATCGGTCGGCAGGGACTGGCCCGTGGCGGGCCCAAAGCGTTCGCCGATTGTCGGGCTCACGATATATAGCACTTAGTGCTATATATTTAAAATTCTGGTTTTCCCTCTGCGATGAGCTCGAGGAATCGAGAGTTGGCGAAGTTGAGGTCGCTGGCGAGCTCGGTCCTATGGGCTTCGAGTGCGGCGTCGACGTGACGTTACCCGATGCGAGTTACCGCACCGCGCGCACCAAAAGACGATCCCGTGGTTGGCAGTTCATGGCCTCATGAGTGGATCTTCCTGCAGCAGCTTCACCAGAAAATCGATGACCGCTCGCGTGCGATGGGGCAGGGATCGTCTTGATGCATACGTGATGTAGAGCGGTTGTCGCCGGCACTCGAAGTCCGGCAGCAACTGACGCAAGCGGCCATTCGCGAGGTCTTCGCTGACGAGAAGATGGGATACACAGGCGATGCCTTGTCCTGCGAGTGCGGCCCAGTAGATCGCTGCCGCGTTATCCGCGCTGAACCGTCCGCGAACCGTTACTGCAATCTCATCGTCGTGATCTTTTTCTTCGCTGACGCACGTAAACCACCAGGTGTCGTCATCGCGTAGACGGCGATGCACGATGCAATCGTGATGTTCGAGATCGCGCGGATGTTCCGGCTTCGTCCGGCCATCCAGGTAGCCGGGGGAGGCGACGACCAGGGCCGTGCTCGACCCGATGCGCCGGCAAATCAGGGTAGCCTCGTCGATCTCCCCGGGCCGAACCTCCAGGTCCAGGCCGTCCTCGACGAGATGGCCAACCCGATCGCGCATGATCAGCTCGACCGATAGCTCGCGATATTGATCCAGCAAGGCGCAGATGCGATGGCTGACGTAGGGACCGAGCGAAACCGGAAGTGCGACGCGCACGAGGCCGGCGGGTCGGCGCAGGCGGTCGCCGGCTGCCTGACGTAACCCGTCGACCGCATCGATGAGCTCGCGCGCGGATATCAGGATCTTGCGGCCCTCTTCAGTGAGCGTGACGGCGCGGGTGCTTCGATGAACGAGCCGTGTTCCGAGGTATGTCTCGAGAGCACTCACCTGCCGTGAAATGGCAGGTTGCGTGACGCCGCGCTCGGCCGCCACTGCCGAGAACGATCCGATCTCCGCGACGCGCAGGAAACACTGGAGGTTTGTGATCAGGTCCATGGGTTCACGGCGCGGTCTACGCGTTCGTCACGATCTTCAGGAAGTTGTTGGCCCGCTTTCGAAACGCCGCGGCCGGTTTCTTGTCGGCGAGCGAAATGGCCATGATTCCTTCGAAGGACGCGAAGATCAGTTCCGCGAGCTCGCGCGCGGACGTTGCTTTCAGGAGCCGCAATCCGTCCTCGTTGCGCAGGATGCCCTCCAGCCAATCCACGTGCTGTTTGGCGAACAGCCGCAATTCGGCCGTGCAAGACTCTTCTTGCAGGGAAGGTTCTCGCACCATCGCCAGGTATAGGCACGGGCGTGTGTCCACGTGCAGCACCTGCGCGAAGAGCTCCGCGTATGCCTGCAGCTTCTCGGTCAGGTCACCTGACTCCGAAATGGCGAGCAGTCGCGCGGCTTGTTCCTCGCGGTATTGTCGGAGTGCCTCCCGAGCGAGGTCTTCCTTCGATGTGAAGTGGTGGTAAAGGCTCGGCGCTTTTATCTGGAGGCGGTCTGCAATCTGGCGCATACCGAGCCCACCGAACCCGTGCTGTTGGAACAGGCGAATCGCCGCATCCAGTATCGTCTCCCGCCTGAGTGTCGGTCGGCTCTTTTCTGAGAACGTCACGGCATCATTCCCTGATATCGATGCCGCCACGATGAGCGACGAACAGCAGTGTTTCTTCCAATGCTCGAGCCTCGTGCTCGTCGCTGCCTTGAACTTGCAATACATCTCCTGCGCGCATCTCGATGTCATTGAAACGGATCGCGCCCTGCAAGACAAAGATCTGTTCCCAGCCGTCATGGGCGTGTCTTGGAAAATGTGCCCCGGCCTGGAACCTGGCGAAGTAGCCGCCATCGCCATCCTGGCCCGTCCACGTGGGGCAGGTTTGAATCCCAGGAAAACCGGTATCGGACCATTCGCGATGATCCTGGCGGGTCAAAATCATTCGACAGCTCCTGTGTAGGCCAGTGCTCGCAACTTACCTAACGAGTGTTAGGGAGGTCAAGCGCAATCGGGGTATGGAACAGTCGATTTCTTCATACCGGGAGTATCGATGGATATGCACGGAGTGTCAGTTCCACATTTCGCTGCGTCAGGCAGGACAACCTCCGCGTTGGCCGTGATCGCAGTCTTTACTTTGCAGGCACTCTACGTAGCCGCGGAAGTGAAGCCGTGCCGCTCGTTCTAACGCACGAGACATCGGAGAGATCGCGTCGCCGGGCAACAGTCATCTCATCGAACTGGCTGCTGAGGACGCCGGCCTGTTCCCCGCCGCGATTCACGAAGCGACAGCGCAGACCTCGCGAGTGAGCTCAACGCCGGATGAAGGCCAGCGGATCGGCGTTGAACCGCTCGGCCTGCACTTGCGCGAGTCCCACACCCGCGCGGTTGAAGCCGTAGAAGGGCGCGGCGAGATCGCGGAAGAATTGCGACCGGTCGAGCGCGGTGCCTTTGCGAATCGCATCGAAGGCTTCGAGTGGCGTGCCTTCTGGGTTCGCCGCCGTTCTGAGCATGCACGGCGGCACCGCCCCCACCATCACCACTTTCGCCACGCGCGTCGTTCCATGCCGTCCGATGTAACGCGCCACTTCGCCGCCACCGGTCGAGTGGCCTTCCCAGGTGTGATCCGAGCTGCCGTGCCCGCGACGATCGTGAGCAATGACGCGAAAGCCGTTTTGACCGAAATGAAGGATCTGCGCTTCCCAGGCATCGCTCGCGAGCGCCAGCCATGGGAGAAGAGGACCGGCGTGCCCGTTCCCACGTCCCGATAGGAGAGTGTCACGCCAGCGCGAGTGGTGAATTTGGGCATCGCCAGTCCTCCGATGAATCGTAGTGACAGAATGGCTGGATCGCGCAGGTCAGCTCGTCACAGGCCCGTGGTGAGCACCATGCGGAATCGCGCCTTCGCAGCCATCATCTTTTCGTACGCTTCCGCGGCCCGCTCGAGAGGCATCGTTTCGATCATCGGGCGCACGGCGGTGAGCACGCTGAATCGCAGCGTGTCCTCGGAGTCGATCGATGCGCCCGAAGCATGACCCTGGATCGTTCGGTTGGTCGCAATGAGATCCACCGCGTTGACCTGGATCGGCTCGGCGCCCACGCCGATGACGACGAGCTTGCCGCGCACCGCGAGCCCCGGGATGACCTCGCTCATGGCTCGGGAATTCGGCACCGTCGCGAGAATCGTCTTGGCCCCACCGAGCTTCGCGAGCTCTGCGGCCACGTCTTGTGTCTCTCCGTCGAGATAGACGTGTGCGCCGAGCTTCTTCGCAAATGCCTCCTTGTCTGCGCCGCGCGCGATCGCCACCGTGCGAAACCCCATCTTCGCTGCGAATTGCACGCCGAGATGTCCGAGACCTCCCAGCCCTAGCACAGCCACGACGTCGCCGGGCCGCGCGCCGCTGTTGCGCAGTGAGTTATAGGTGGTCACGCCTGCGCACAGCAGGGGAGCCGCATCCTCGGTCGAGAGATCGTCCGGGATCAGCACGAGGCCGCTTGCCGGCGCAACCATCGCTTCGGCGTAACCGCCATCGAAATTGATACCGGGGATCTTGATGTTCTGGCAGTCGATCAGGTCGCCGCGACGGCAGGGCTCGCAGTGGCCGCAGTGCCCGCCGAACCAGCCCACGCCCACGCGTGTGCCGACCGTCCAGCCGACGACGCCTTCACCCACCTGGTCGATGACGCCGGCAACTTCGTGGCCAGGAATGATCGGGTAGGGAATGCCGGGGAAGAGCCCGTCCTTGGCGATCGAGTCGCTGTGGCAGACGCCGCAGGCCTGTACTCTCACCAGAACTTCGCCACGGCCGGGCGTCGGACGCTCGCGCTTCACGAGCTCGAAAGGGGCACCGGGTTTGCTGACTTGTATCGCACGCATCGTTGGCATTGAGGTTCTCCAGTGTTTGGCAACGGAGCAAACCTTAGCGCCTGCAGGAAATACGGGAACTCATACCAATGTTATATGCACGGATACCGCGTGTATGAGCGATGCTCACTGCGCGAGTGCGGCGAGCACAGCGTCGCGGCCGGCCTCTGCCACTGCAATGTCGTCCGGGTCCGGGCCGGAGCTGACGCCGATCGCACCAATCAACTCGCCATCCACTTCAATGGGCAGTCCGCCCGCGAGGTTGATGGATCGATTTCCGGTCGCCAGGGCGAGATCGACGCCGAACTGCGGCGGCAGCTGCCCCGTTTTCATGCGCAGCGAAGCGGCGCTCTGTGCTTTGGAAATGGCCGAATGCTGGGCGAAGAAGCGCGCGCCATCCATGCGTGCGAAGCTCAGGAGATTCCCGCCGGCATCGACGACGGCGATGTTCTCCGGCACCCCGAGCTCGCGCGCCTTCGCAAGCGCCGCCTTCAACGCGAGAAGTGCTCCGTCACAGGTGAGCTGACGACTCTGCCACGTTAACTCTGTCATCGTTCTCTCCACTTCCGTTCGTCAGACCTTCAGCTTCGACCTTTCCGGCAGATCCGGATACCAGTTGTTCCTGGCCCCGAGAGTGCGGACATCGAATTCTTTATCGCCCGCGTAGCGCGGCGCGTAAGTGGCGTATGCCCGGGCGAGGGCTGCCGTGCGCTCCTCGATTCGCACGGCGTTGTAAGCGTGCGAGACGATGAAGAACTCCCCGGCTTCGATCTGTGCGAACACCAGGGCAGCATAGGCATCGGTATCCATCCCCAAGTTAGTTTCCTTGCTCAATTCTGAGCGCACCAGCCCGGGGCAGATGAGGCCGACTTCGATGTGATCCGGAACTTCTTCGCGCAGCGCCACCGTCATGGCAAGGAGGGCGTGCTTGCTCGCGACGTAGCCCGCACCTTCCGGCACCGCGTTGAAGAAGCAGTTCTCGGACCCGACGTTATAGAGAGCGCTCGGTGTTTTCTGCGCGATGAAGCGCTTGCCGAACACGGAGACGCCGTTCCACACGCCGAAGAGATTCACATCCAGCACGCGCTGCACGTCTTCGCGCTTCGCATCGATGACCATCGACTGAACCGGCCCGACACCGGCGTTGTTGACGAGCACATCGGCGCGTCCGGAGCGCCACGCGAAGTCCGCCAGGGCCTCTACCTGATCCAGTTGCGTCACGTCGCATTCGAATACGCGGACGTCCGTGCCGGAGGCTGAGAGCGTGGCAGCCGCCTCGTCCAGGCGCGTGCGCCGGCGCGCCGCCAGCACGAGCTTCGCGCCACATCGCGCAAACTGCTTGGCGAGTGCAAAGCCGATTCCCGTCGCTGCGCCGGTGATGACGACGGTCTTGCCGCTGAAATCCCGCATGGGTGCGATCCTCGAAGGGCAAAGGTGAAAGGGTGGGCGTCAGATCGGCGGCCGATTCGGGTGAGGCGTACGAAGCGCTTCGATCCTCGTCGTTTCTCCGAACACGCCCCAGTTCTGCGGCTCCACCTCGCGCAGCACGATGTAGACAGGCGCGAGCGCGTTGTCGGGAATGCCGGCACGCTTGCGAATGGCCTGAGTGAAGCGCTTGTACAGCGAGAGTTTCGCCGGCTCGTCCAGACCGCCGCGGAATGCGTTGATCTCGAGCGAGATCACCTTCGTGCCGCCCGGCTGGCCGCCGTGGTAGACGCGACCGGGTGCAAACGTGTTGAAGTAGATCCACGTCGTGCTCTTGTCGAAGGGCGCCATCGGAAGCCTCTCCGACTCGAGCGCGATCACGGTCAGCTCCTCGGCCAGAGCGTCACGTGCCGCATCGGAGAATGTGCCTTCGGGTGCGCTCACGTACATCAGGGGCATGGTGTGTTCCTCCGTCGCTGGTGATCCGTGCGGCAATACGATCACACTGGCAACGACGATCAGGAACTGGGGCGGCGGGCATATCCGTTGATACTGTCGGTATGAGGCGCGCTTGCGAGAAACGCAGCCGCGACGGCGTCGACCAGTGCGTGCGCCGAGGCCGGATTCTGCCGGGTAAAGAGATTGCGATCCCGAACCACGAAGGGCTTCCATTTTGGGCCGCGCTCGTAGAGCGCGCCATGCTCGCGAAGACGCGAGGCGAGCAGCCAGGGCCCGTGATGAGCCGCGCCGAGCTCGCCGGCCTCTTCATCGCTGAAGGCCGTCATTCTGCGGCCCGCGAACGGCCAGCGTTTCTCACCGTCCCGAGCGCTGAGGAGTGCCGCCGCGCCATGGGAGACGGTGGCGATCAAGGTGTCTCGCGCGCGAGCCCGTTCGAGGATGTGGCCCAGAGCGCGGTCCTGATGCAGATCTACGAGCGCGCCGTAGCCACCCGGTATCGCGATGAGATCGAACGCCTCAGGGTCCAGTGCATGCAGAGCCTGCGGAGTGGCCAGTAACTCGGCGAACGTGTGCAAGTGGCCCGTCAACTCTGTGACGTCCATTGCAGTGGCTTCGGCGCTGAGACTATGCGGATCGAACGCGGGCCGGACTCCCCCTGGCGTTGCCAGCACCGTGTTGTGGCCGGTTTCCAGGAATCGCCGGTGCATGACGACGAACTCCTCCGCCCAGACTCCGCACTCGGATTTGCTGCCATCAGGGCGTGTCCATATGTCCGCTGCGGAGAGAATCAGGAGGATGTTGCGCACATCGGGCTCCAGGACAGCACTGCTCAGAGCTTCATCTGCGGGTCCTGCTGAAGCAGCGTGACGATGAAGTCGATCACGGCCCGTGTGCGATGTGGCAGCCGCCGACGCGACGGGTAAGTGATGTAAACCGGCGCGCGGCGGAACGTGAATTGCGGGAGCAACTGCTGGAGCCGCCCGTGCTCGATATCGTCCGCGGCGAGCAGATGCGAGAGTGATGCGATGCCTTGGCCCGCGAGAGCGGCGCGATGAATGGCGGTCGCATTGTCCGCGCTGAAGCTCCCGCGCACCGGAACGCTGTACTCGGCCGATTCTTTTCCGGCCTCGCTGAACCACCACACCTGATCGCGCCCGGAGCCGCGATTCACGATGCAGTCGTGACGCGCGAGATCGCGAGGGTGCCGCGGACTTTGCACGCGTTCGAGATACGCCGGCGAGGCGACGATCAGCGTGTTGGTCGAGCCGATGCGGCGGGAGATCAGCGAGGGATTCTCGACCTCGCCGAGCCGCACTTCGAGGTCCAGGCCGTCTTCGACGAGATTGCCGACCCGGTCGCGCATCACCACCTCGACGCACAGTTTGTCGTATCGATGGAGCAGGGCGGGAATGCGATCGCTGAGGAACAGGCCGAGCGGCACGGGGAGGGCGACGCGCACCAGTCCTTCAGGATTCCGGGTCCTGCGTCGTGCGGACTGAAAGAGCTGCTCCGCCGCGTCGACGACGTCTTGCGCCGCTTCCACGAGGCTCTTGCCCTCGTCGGTGAGCGTGACCGCTTGCGTGGTGCGCTGGACGAGCCTCGCTCCAAGGTAGTCCTCGAGCGCGGTCACCTGTCGGGATATCGCAGGTTGCGTGACGCCGCGCTCTGCGGCTACTGCGGAGAACGAACCGGTCTCCGACACGCGCAGGAAGGAACGAAGATTGGCGATCAGGTCCATGGCTCATGCTCCTGCACACGACTTTGCGTCAGAGTTCCTCGATGCAATCGATGCGATCCGGATCGAAGGCGATGTGCCTTTCGATCTCGGCCACCGCCCAGTACGGCTCCTCGTAGCTCCAGCACGCATCCGCGATGCGTGTGCTCTCAGCCGCAATGTCGTAGTGATGCGCCTCGCCCTTATAGGGGCAGTAGCTGGCTGTTTGTGAGCGTTCGAGCGCATCGAGCCGCACATCGACGCGCGGAATGTAGAGCACCGCGGCCCGCCCGGGCTCCTGCAATGCCAGCGCGCGAGCGCTGTCGGCCAGCACACGTCCCGCAGCCTTCACCACGATGCGTTTCGGGTTGGGCTCGACGGTGATGGGATGGGTGGAATCGGGAACTCTGATCGGCTTCCCCAGCATGCGCGGTCTCCTGTTGCCTGTTCAGTGCTGCGACGAGAGGTCGCCGCGGAGCGTGTCGCCGGATATCGACGACGCTTCGTTCGAAGCGAGGAAGTGATCGCCAGCGCCACGTCTTGCACGTCACTTCGAGCGTGCGCGAGCGCGTTGACACGAATGCCGCGCGCCGCAAGCGCAGAAGCCAGGTGGGGCACGAGCGCCGCGATCGCGCCACGGGTCGTGATGTAAGCAGGGGCGTCGCGTTCTTTGCTCGATGACGCGAGAGTGAAGACCACGCTCGACCCGGTGCCGAGAATCGGCAGGAGCTGCTGGATCAGAAAGAGCGGGGCGCGCACATTGTTCGCGAACTGCGAGTCGAAATTTTCGACGGTCACCGTTGCGAGCGGCGTCTCCTCGAGCGCCGTGCAGTTCAGAACGAGGATGTCGAGGCGGTCCCCCATGATCGCGCGCGTCCGCCGGGCGAGGTCGTGCGGTCCGTCGGCACTCGCTATCGCCGCACCGATGGTATCGGCCCTGCCGCCGAAGCTTCGGATCTCGCTCACGACCTGGTCGGCCTTGGAGGCGCCCCGGTGGTAGTGGACGAGCACTTGCGCGCCCGCCTTCGCGAGGGCGATCGCGGTTGCCCTGCCGATGCCGCCTGAGCCCTCTGTGACGAGCGCGGTTTTTCCCTCGCAACTGGACATGTGGCAGCTCCGATGACGCTGATTCCGGGGCTGACGATACGGCAGCGTTTGCCGCGTGAGAAAAACTTTGTATATTGCCGAACCATGCTTGCGAGGTATGGCTAGCGATGGAGCTCCGACACCTGCGTTACTTCGTAGCGGTGGCCGAGGAGGGCAATTTGACCGCGGCGGCCGAGCGGCGGCTCTACACCGCGCAACCTTCATTGAGCCGTCAACTGCGTGATCTCGAAGCAGAGGTGGGCACTCCACTATTCGTTCGTGGTGCCCGCGGTGTGCAGTTGACCCCGGCCGGGCGCGCCTTCCTCGACCATGCCCGTCTGGCATTGGGGCAGGCCGCCGAGGCGGTCTCTGCGGCACGGCGCGCGGCCAGTCCCCAGAAGGTGTCCCTCACAGTCGGATTCATCCATGGGCAGGAGGTGGATTGGCTGCCGCGTGTCACGCAGATCCTGAGCAATGACCTTTCAGGCATCGACTTCAAGGTCACGAGCCTCTACTCCCCAAGTCTGGCGGACGCGCTGGAGCGCGGGGAGGTCGATCTTGGCTTTCTGCGCGTGGAGCCGCGGCGGAACGTGACCTATCAGGTGATTGCACGCGAGCCCATCGTGGCAATCCTGCCAAGCGACCATCGCCTGGCACGCAAGCAAACGTTGGATCCACGTGAGCTCGCCGGGGAACGCTTCATCGGCTTCTCCGAAGTGCCGCATGTGCTGCGAGACATCGTTGACCGTTATTTTCGCCGGCACGGCGTGAAGGTGCAGCCGACTCAGCTCCTCGACAATGCGCCGATGGGAATATCGCTCGTGGCCTCGACCAAGAGCGTCACGATGCTGCCGGCCTATGTCGAGCCGTTGTTGCCGTGGTCGGTGGCGAGCCGGCGGATGAAGGGAGAGCAGCCGGTGATCGAGCTGGCAGTGGGTTACCGTGCAGACAATCAGTCGGAGATGCTGAAGAAGTTTCTCCGCTCGATCGAGTGGCTCATCGCCGCAGGGCCCGCGGGCTTGAGGGAGCGTCTGACCTAGAGGGGGCCGCGAGAAGGGAGCTATTTCCCTCGCACTTCCGTTGATTGCACTCTGAAGGCCCAGCGCCGCCGCGGCCGATCAGTCGGACTCTGTGATACGGGTTCGCGTCGTCGCGGGAGTCGCGTTACGGAATCTACGAGCTCGAAGACTGAGACGAGTCAGATCTGTGGAGATTGTGCTCGGCGCGATCAAGTGATGTCGTCCGCGAACGATCCGATATCCGTGATTCGATATTGAGAAGGAATCGCTGCGTGAGACAGCAGCGGCACAGCGGTTTGGCCGGTGCTCTCTCAGGCAGCGGGTCGCGCCATCGTCTCATTCGTTGAGATCTTCAAGCAAACCTCACTTGGGCTGATGAGTCTTCATCGGCCTGATCGCGCTTCATCGAGATGATGGCTGTGTCTTGATGCGTGCGGCGACTACGAACAAGAACGCGGCAATCTGTTAAGTCTCGGGAACGGAGCGGTCCTCTTCCACAGTGCGCGCAGGACGAAGACACCTCAGGCGAGACCAAGGGCTTGCTCCCACGAACATTCCACCTGATGCAGATGATGGTAAATGCTAACGGTGGAAAACCGCATGTATCCACATGGTGACAACAGTGGATGTCGGAATCGAATTCCTTGATTCGAGTACACCTGCGCCACAGCGGCTCGTGAGTACCATCGGTGGATGACCCCATCTGCCAGACACTCGGCTGTGCTGATTATGCTCATACTGGCGTCCCTGCTTTTTGCGGGACGTACGATGACCGGCCGCGCCACTGATGAAGTGCGGCCGACGCGGGTCGATGCAGAGCATGCCGCTGCAGGCGAGGCGGCCGCTTCGAGCGGGAGGACAGGGCTCATCGATCGCAGCCGTAATCGTCGCGAGGCGATCCACGATCTCGTCGTCGAAGCGCAGACGCTGCTCGGTGACGTCGAGCTCCAATACGTCTTCACTGGCGAAGGAAAGAATCAGGTACTTCGCGGACGTCCCGTCGCGTTTGCGCTGTGGAGCGAAACGAAGCAGGAGTGGATCGTCGCGCACATCGAGCTCCCGCGTCCGCCGGTCAAGTGGGACCCCAATGGCGGGAGGCCTCTGGCTTTTCGCACGCTCACGCCGGGTATCGAAGCGCGGCACGTGAAAGGCACCGGCGCCGAGCGGTTGATGTTCGCCTTTTCCCGGGACGGGGATCCGTTGAAGGTCTACGGACGCAAGTTCCCCGTGTTCGACAACGCTCTCATCAAGCGCAGGCAGTGGAACGCCGTCGTCGAGACCGCAAAGCCGATCGTGTATCTGCCCTTTACTGAAGACACCTTCGACCCGGATTTCGTCAGCAGTGGGAAGGAGTTTCTGATCACCACGGCACGCCAGGCGATCGAGGAGTTGCGTCTTGCGAAGGTGCCCAGTGCGGCCTTTCGCGGAGACTTGCTTGCCGATGTCATTCCGCCGCAGGTCATCGCGACACTTGCGGTGATCGAGCAAACCGATGACAAGGACTACATCCAGAAACGGGCACTCGCCTTCGAAGAAGTGCTGAGTCAGTACGGACTGAAGCACGAGGAGGCCTATCGGTACAGCCTCTCAGACGCCAACGCGTTGGGGCCCATGCAATTCACCAACCGCGGGCGCAACGGAACGTACGCGTATGTGGTCAGACGCTGCCGCGGAGCAAAGCTCGACCCGGTCTTCGAGAGCGGCGCGACGAATCTGCTGAACGCCATGAAAGCGGCGGCCTGCCTGCTGGATTTCAATCTGGCGTCGATGCGGGCGGATATTCGTCGCGCGTATCGTGCCAACCCGGAAGTGCTGGGTATCTTCCCGGTCGCCGCGTACAACGGCGGATCGCGCAATGTCACGAAGCTCTACCGTGTCCTCACGAGAATGAACGTGACGCTCGACGCACTGAGCCGGCCGGGAGTGCAGCTCACAGGCGCTTCGGTGACGTGTCCCTGCGTCTGGAAAGCAGTGGGCACGGATGCCCGTCCGGTGAGGATCCCGAGATACAACAACGAGAACCGCTGGTACATCGAAAAGTATCAGAGCATCGTGAGTCTGTTCGAGAGTGCCGCGCCGAAGTCGGCGTTGGCGCAGGCGGATACCGGCGTTCGCGAATGAGGACGGCGGGCGGCGCCGGCCCGTGCGCGCCTGACAACCGTAGCGCTCCAGCTACTCACTCCCCAATACGCGCCATTTTCCCGGGAAATGAGCACTCGCTCACAACCCGAACAAATGTCTGATCAAAGGTACAACACGAGCTCTCGTGGGACTCGCGTTTGCTGACGTCCGCTCGTTGTTCTGCCGACTTGCTGAAAATCCAGATCGACAACGGGAAAGGGAAGGTTCCATGCGACTACCAATATCCTTGCGCGCGCTCGGGACGATTGCCGCGCTACTCCTGCTTCTCACCAGCTTGCCCGCCGCTGCCGAAACTTTCGGCCGCACGACAGTGGGCACTACGCCATCCGGCGCCCTGCGCGCCGACTTCAAACGCGGTTCGAAGTTCGCGTTATCCGAGGCCGGCACCGCCACGAGCCTCTGCGCGTGGCTGGATACCAAGGGCGGCACGGACATGTACCAGACTTTTCGATTCGTGCTCTATCGCGACGTCAACGGTGCGCCGGGCGCCAAGCTGGCTCAGACCGCGGACGGCCTGTTTCCTCCGGGATATGACGGCCGCTGGATTTGCAGCGAAATTGCTTGGACTCCCCTGAGCGCAGGCAACTACTGGCTGATGATCCACACCGGCGGGCCGAATGCGCCCGGTCCGCTGCGCTACTTCTACGATGGTCCGGCAAACTTCGTCGGGAACCACGATAACTTCCAGGACAGCGCTGCGGATCCGGCAGGCGCAGTCGATTCCGGCAATGGCACCGTTTCGATCTACGCCACGTATATACCGGCGACCCGGCTCAGCCACGCCGGCAAAACGATCGTCGGCGGAACACCGTCCGGTGGCCTGCGCGATGATTTCAAGCGCGGCTCGAGCTTCACGATTCCTCAGGCCGGCAAGGTCACTGCACTCACGGCCTATCTGGATGCCGGCGGCACGTCCTCGGCCGGCAGTCAGGCGTTTCGTTTTGCGCTCTACGACGATGTCAACGGCGTGCCGACACATCTCGTCGCCCGCTCGATCGAGATGCAGCTCCCCAATACTGTGAAGCCTCGGTGGTACACGATTCCCGTGTCCGATGGCGTCATTCCCGCGGGCAAGTATTGGTTCATGATCCAGTCTGGCTCCGGCGCGGGCCTGCTGCGCTACGCCTTCGACGGAACCGGCAACTGGTATGGAAACGCAGACGCATTCCCCGACGGAATTACGCCGACATTCGGGCCGGGTAGTGCGGGCGACGGAACGATGTCCGCTTACATCTCGTTCGAGCCCGGCACGTCGGTGACCCGAACGATGGGCTACACGTATGCAGGCAACATCGTCACGAAGACCTACGGCTCCGGTGAGCACCACGCGTCCCGTTACACGCTCGTGAAGTCCGGTGCCACGATCAACGGTCTCTACGCCTATATCGATGGGCTCGGTGGCGCGAGCGGATCAGAGCAGGTGCGCCTGGCTGTGTGGAGTGACCAGTCGTATGCCGATGGCTCTCCCGGGAATCACTTTCCATTCGCTTTGCTTGCCGTCAGTAACATCGTCGCGGTCAACGCGGGACAAGCGCCTGGCTGGGTGAGGTTCGATATTCCACCCACCGCCGTGCCGCCGGGTGACTACTGGATCTCGCTGCAAGTGGGTCCAGCGAATGGGATCGTGCGACTCTACTCGGACAACAACGGCGAAGACGTTTTCAACTACCAGGGCGACTTCGCCAATGGACCGACCGGATTCATCAACAGTGATGGGGAAATTCAGGGCGGCTCCATGAATCTGTCCGTCTACGCGACGTATACGACGAACTGAGAGCTCGCTGCGGGCCGGCCAGCCCGGCCCGCAGCGACCCCGCCTGCCAGCGCGCGCGATCCGATGGGTGCCGCTGGAAGTTCCATCGGTCTTCCACAGCTCGCCCGCCACGCCGAAATAAAGTGCGCCACCCAGCGAGCGGAGCGGATAGCCGATCTCATGAAAACCGCCCTGGATCACCGCGGTGCCCGCTTCCGTGCCATCGCTTTTCCAGAGCTCACGGAGGGCGTCCAGAAGGTGGCGACGTCGCCCACTGACGCAAAGTTGGCTAGACCCGCGCCATGAGCGCCGGCCGGAACGTGCGAGCGGAAAAGTAGACCGTCGCGTTCGAGGCGGTAAAGAACGATCCGGGATCGGAGCTGGCGGAGTCGATCTGAAAAAGCGGTGACGTGATTGTCGCAGTGAATCTCGCGCTCGCCTTTTTCCGCTATTCTCGGTCGCCGTCTGAATCGACTCTTCTTCGGAGTGCCGCGGAGACATCGCAGATGCCTGCTCGCTACGCTTTCCTGGATCTGGACATCGACCTCGAGAAGAGGCTCGTACAGCGCGCGGGTTGCACGCTGGAGGTCACGGGACTCAGCTTCGATCTGTTCGCGTGCCTGCTCCGCCGAGGCAGTGCCGTCGTCGCTTTCGATGAGTTGATGGCGGAAGTCTGGGCACCGGCTGTCGTCAATGACGAGACCGTCACTCAGCGGGTAAAGCTTCTGCGCCAGGCACTGGGCGATGACAGCCGAAATCCCCGCTACATCCGCTCGGTGCGCGGCCGCGGATATCAGCTGATGGCGGAGCCTCGAGCGGTCACGGGCTCGAACGAAGCTGCATCCACGCCTGCTGATGTCGTCCAGATGCCGCCGCGCGTTCGCGGAATCCGGAAATCCGTCTGCCTCTCGGCAGGCGTCGCCGTGGCGCTCATGGGAGCCGCCATCTGGCTCGCGTTGGCGCACCGTCCGGCCGCAACGCCCGGTTCAGACCTCGTCGAGCGCGCACGTTATTACGCATCGATTGGACAAAAGGACAACAACGAGCGAGCGATCGGCCTTTACGAACAAGCGCTGCGCGAGAAGCCAGTGCAGAAGGGCGCCATGCTCGGTCTCAGCTTCGCCTACAGCGCGCGCGTGTGTTTGTATGATTTCCCGTGGGAGTGGCTGGACCGTGCAGAATCACTCGCGCGCGTCGTCCTGCAAACCGAGCCACGGAATGCGCTGGCCTACAAGGCGCTCGGCTACGCGGCGGATTGCCGTGGGCATATCGATTCTGCAATCGCAGCCTATGAGCATGCCTTGCAACTCGATCCCGGCGGCCGCGAGGACAGCCTGGCTTCTGTTGCCCACCTCTACCAGGTGAAAGGCCGGCTGGTCGACGCTTTGCGAAGTAATCTCGCGTTGAAGCGCAAAGACCCGCCGCTGCGCTACGTCGATATCCAGACCGCGCGCACGCTGGAGCTGCTCGGCTTCACTGCCCACGCGGAACGTCTCTATGCGCGCAGTTTCCGGCTCTACCCTGACAATGTTTTCTCGAACGTCGCCTGGCCACAATTCCTCATGACCCAGGGGCGGCTGTTGGAAGCGAGCGTTGCGCTCGATGAAGCGCTGGCCCGTGGCACAGACCGTTACGACCTACAGCTGCTCGCGGCAGAGCTCGCACTCGGGCGAGGGGACCGGCGCGCAGCGGTGGAATCCTTCGAGCGCGCAGGCGCAATGCGTCCAGCATCCAGTCTCCCCGGATCGATGGCCCTGATCTATGCAGAACAGTTGCCACATCCTGAGGTGCTTCGCGAACGCATCGACGCCCTTCGGCGGAGCATCGATACAGGCGATCGGTGGCCCGTGAACTGGCTCGAGATCGCGGCCCTCGAGAATGCGCTCGGAAATCGCCCGGCTGCCATCGCCGCGCTCGGCCATGCCGTCGACGCGGGCTTTCTCGACAAGGTTTATCTCGAATCGTCGCCGTTCTTTCGGCCCCTCCACTCGGAAGCAGGTTTTGTCCGCGTCATCTCCCTGATCACGCGTCGCGTGGACGAGCAGCGCCGCGTCGTCCTCGACTCCGATTGGGCACCGCGTGAAAGGATGTTGGCCTCACGGTAGTGCCTGCAGCACGAAGTCTCGATAGATCTCGTTCGACTGCGGATGCGCGAAAGTCTTGTTGTAAGCCGTGCTGGTGATCACCGTGACGAGCTGCATCTCGGGCATCAGGAAGACATCGTTACCGCCGTTGCCCGACGCGGCCCAGACGTCGCGGTCGCGTCCTTTTGCCGGGAAATGGAAGTGCCACCACAGGTAGCCATACTCCACGCCCTCGCGCGCCTGCACGCGATTGGTCAGCGAAGCATCGATCCAGGCTCGCGAAACAATCTGCCGCCCTTGCCATTGGCCCCCTTGGCGCACCATCTCGCCGATCTTTGCCAGGTCGCGACTGCGATATCGCGTGCCGCCTCCGCCGATTCCGACGCCGAGTGGCGAGACGTTCCACTGAGACGTGGTGATGCCAAGGGGCCGCTCGAGAACCTGCTCCGCGAAGCGGGACAAGGGCTGTTTCGTGGCGCGTTCCACGATGGCACCGAGTGTGACGACGCCGGCCGTGCAGTAGGAAAATGAACGCCCGAACGGACTGTCCTGGGGCTTTTCCTGCCAGGGCGGAAAGCCCTTGATCGGCAGGTGGAGTGCAAACTGAACCCAGTCTTCGACGACATACATCCGCTCCTCGTTGCCGCGCGAAAAGCGGTTGTCGTCGTCGCACTCCCAGAGCGAGCTCATGCTCAACAGGTCCTCCAGTGTGAACGACTGCTTGCGCAGGTCCGGATGAGAGAGGGGCCGCTTGTCGCGAAAGTAGGGGTAGACCTTCGCCTGAACGCCCGGAATGAGGCCGCGATCGATGGCGGCGCCCACCAGCAATGAGGTCACGCTCTTCGTCGCAGACCGGGTGTCATTCAGGCGCTCGCGCGCGCCGTCATTGAAGTACGCCTCGTGAACCAAGCGGCCCTGCTGGACGATGATGAGGCTGGTGATGTTTTTGTACGTGCCGTCCTCGATCTTCGCGGACAGTTGTTCCAGGAGCCGGATGTTCCAACCGAGTTGCGTGGCATCCGCGGTAGGCCAGCCGTCGTCCAGTTGCTCAGGTGTGGCGTACGGTGTGGCTGCGAGCGCGCCGGTGCACGCGAATGCGAGCAGCGGCAGCAGGAGTCGATTGCTCATGGTCGGTTTCGTGGCAATTGTGTTCAACACCTCGCCATTGATGCATCGGGCAGGCTGAAGTACCTGAAGAAAGAGTGAAGGTTCGTGAAAGCCGGGAATAGCACGGACGTTTGAGATCGCCGCGAGCGTTTTGCGAGTACGGATCCGGTGGGGTGCGCGTGGAAGCTATCAGGAGCCTCTCCGCTGTTGTTCTGGAATGCTTCCGTGTACGTCGCCGACGATGTCCTTCGGCTTTTCTCAGGAGCTGACGACTGCTTACACCTGGCGCGGAGTCGTCTGTGCGGCATGGGCCGTCGCGCTGCGACCCGAGGCGAGGTTCGAGCGGTACCCCCGCCCGCTGTTCGGCTTCGGCACTGGCCCACGGGTCCTCGACAGATTGAAGTCGAAGCGGCCAGGCAGGAGGTCCGGGAGACTTACAAAGCGCGGGGTGCCGATGCGGCTCTGGCCAGAATCAGGGGGTCGATCCTGAGCTCGTGGGTGTGAGAGATTTCGGTCCGGGTGAAGCCCGCTCGAGCCAGGCGCGGTGGCTGACCAGGTACGGTGACCGGGGATCGAGCAGCGCGAGGAATTCTGGCATCGCCGACAAGGCAAATCGGTTGGGGGCATTCAGAAAAACGATCACCGCGTCATGGGATGGCTCGTAGAAGTACGCAACGGTGAGCTCGGACCAGTCGCTGCCCCCGTGGCCGATGACCTTGAAGTCCCCGTAGTCGACGACCTCGAAGCCGAGTCCGTAACCCTGTGCGCGCGGGCATTCAATCGTCGCGTTCGCGGCGCAATCGACGATGCGGTCTTTTCCTTTGTCTGTCTGAACGCGGTCTCGTTCTTTCGCCATCTCGGTGCCATAGCCTTCCGAGCGCATCACTGAGGCAAGGAACTTCGCGTAGTCCGGCACCGACACCGCCATGTCATCCGCGGCGGAGTAACTGCCATCGTTGCGGCAAGTGCCGTTCGGCCGGCAATAATGGCCGGGGAAGACACCGTTCTCGTCCACCGCACGAGCGAGGTGCGCAACTCCTTCCCTGTGAGCTTCGATCACGGCATTCATGCCGATCGGCTGAAAGACCCGGGTCGCGACGAGCCGCGGAAACGGCTGGCCCAGCTTGTTTTCCAGCGCACGCGCCAGGTACTCGAAGCCCTCGCCGGAGTAGCCGTAGGTTGTGCCCGGGTCGTGCAGGAAGACGAGCTTTCCGTCCGCGCGGAAGAAACGCCAGTTGGGAAAACCTGTGGTGTGCGTCAGCACCCTCCGCGCCGTGAGCTGCTCCTTACGCGGATCGTTCGCAACGTCTGGATCCGTCCAGTAAGGCGCCAGCGGTGCATCGAGGTCGAGCTTGCCTTCGTGTACGAGCCGCAGCGCTGCTTCGGTCGTGACGGTCTTCGTGATGGATGCGACGTTGAAGCGCGTATTCTCCGTCGCACGCACGCCGGGCTGCTCGTCACCGAAGTATCCGCTCCAGAAGAGCTTGCCATTCCGCATGACTCCGACGCCGGCCGTCGTGATTTTGTATCTCGCAGTCAATTCGGCGAGCGTGCCGTCCAGACCCGAAAGCGGCAGCGGAACACGCCCACGCGGGTTGTCGGGCACCGTGGGGACGTCTGGTTTGGGGTGGCTGCAGGCCGCCAGAGCCAGCACCATCAATGCAGCGAGTGCGTTCGCGCCCGAGCTTCTCATCTCACTGCGACTTTTTCTCGAACCGGGATTGCACACTCTGATGCGTGCCCGAGCGGTCGGGTTTATCGGCCCGAGTCGACGCACCGCTGGCCGGCCCGCCGGCTCAACCGACCCCTTTCGGCGAGTCATCCGTCTTGCACAACGTCCGGTCCTCAATGTGGTTCACGAAGTTGCCATACTTCGCGCCGGTCTCGCGCTTGATCGCAGCCCACTCCGGGTCTGCCATGAATTTTTCCCAGCGTGCCTTCATGGTTGCCACATCCGGCCAGTTCATACGACCAGTTCATCCGGCCAGTCCATCTGGCAAGTTCAGCAGATAGACGAGCTCCGTCGCGCCATCATGCCGTGACTCCCAATGGAAGTCCCTCACGCAAAGGAAGCGGCGTCGGCGATCACTCTCTGCAGGAGAAGCTGCGCTGATCCCGGTCGCTCCCGCTGTCGAAGCGGGCCACCTTCGGAAACGGGCAGAGCGGTCGCGTCACTTCCGGAAACGCTTTGCCCGAAGCGACGACGCGATCGGGCGCGCGGCCCTTCTCGACCCAATCCTGGATCGCCGCGAGCATGTCGAACTGGTCGGTCGACTGGCCACCCCCACAGTGAGTCATGCCGGGAACGAGAAACAGGCGGGCCCAGGCTTGCGGGCCCTGCGCGTCACGAGGCGTCAGCTGTCGATACCAGTCTGTCAGGGCGCCGGTGGCCATCGCCTGATCGGATAGCCCGTGATACACGATCATCTTGCCGCCGTGATGCGCGAAGCTCGTGTGAAGCGTGGCGACTGCATCGTTGATTGCGGCTGTCTCGCGGGTGCGAGCGATGTCACGATCGAAATCGAACTGCAGGGGATCGAGGTCAGGTGCCGGTGGCGTGATGGCGAAATTTCGCAGCGTGTCCCGACCCAGCGTGGCGTTTGCGGGTGGATTGCCGCCGCTACCGAGATGCATCCCGCGCCACGCTGCCGAAGCAATGCCTGTGTCGTAAGGAAAGCTGCCATATAGCGACTCGCCCCTGGAGTTGCGTGTGCCGCCGAAGATCGCTTTCAGCGCGCTCACCTGAGCGTCGCTCAAGCACGTAGCGGCCGAAGTGCCGGAGCGCGCGCTGCACGCGAGCGATTTCGGATCGAACCGGCAAGCCTGAAAGTCGTTGATCATGCCGTCGCGCACGCCGTCGAGCGCATCGCATTCCTTCAGCACCGCCTCCGAAACGCTCTTCAGCTGCTCGTCGCTGAAGGCGCGGGAAAGATCCGCTGTTCCCTGCGAGTCTTTCGGTGCGATGCGCGTGACGGTTTGCAGGCTCCACACCTGATTGATCGCAACCTGTGTCAGGTTGAACGACGGATTGCCCGCGACCACACCGTCGAACTCGAGTGGCAATCGCTGGGCTGCGAGCATCGCCTCACGGCCGCCGGTGGAGCAGCCCATGTAATACGAATATTCCGGTTTCCTGCCGTAGAAGCGCTCGATCAGCGTCTTGGCTTGAACGGTGGTACGCGCGACGGCCTGATAGGCGAAGTCCAGCTTGGCCTGCTGATCGACGCCGAAGCGGGAATCGATTGCGCTCTTTCCGCGATGACCGCTGTCCGTCGAGACGACGGCAAAGCCGCGCGCGAGCGCGGCAGGGAATCCGTTCACGTTGCCAACGGCCGGGAGCAACACGCCGTTGAGACCGCCACCGCCCTGGAAGAAAAACCTATGATTCCAGTTCGCCGGCAGCCGCAGCTCGATGCCGATGCCATACGACATGGCTTCGAGGTCGGAGGGGCGTGGGTCGAGCGTGACGCGGAAGAGGCAGTGATCGGGAACGTCGACCTGGATGCCTGCAGAACCTGCAGGCACGCGAGTCGCAGAAACCCACTCGGCCGTCTCGATCTTGAACGACGGTGAGGACAACGACACGAGCGAACGGCACGTGTTGCGAAGCTGCGAATCGTCCGCCAGCGCCACATGGCTGGTCAGCAGCAGAGCGGGCCAACACGCCCACCGCAGGAAAACTCTTGAACGAGCACGGCGCAGGGTCATACGAGCCGAAACACCCGGATCAACACCGCGTTTCGCGCGCCCTTCCTCGCACCCAGCGTCCCGACGCACATGGACTTATTGAGCCAGTCGTATTTCCCGATCGGCGCTTCGAAGGAAGGGTGCGTGAACATGAACAAGGACTCTCCCGAGGCGGCGTCGATCGTGGGCGGGTTGCCGTTGCTCACGCCTTTGTTGACGACCCGGATCAGCAGTCCGTCGTCCGTCTTCAGGTAATACGCGGCTTCGACGGAGCTGGCACCGTCGTTACGCGAAAGGTTCCAGTCCCAGCCGCCGCCCACGACTTCACCGCGAACCTTCGGGCCTGAAAAAGTGCCGCCGGTGATCGGAATGATGCGCCGCTGACCTTCGAGCGTCTTGCCGAACTCTTGCGCGGCCTGCAGCGTGGCGTCGCATTCATAGAGCAATTCGAGTGCCGGAACGCGTATTCCGGCCGGCGCGCGCGCGGTATTTTGGCTCGCGTCCTGCGCGCGTGTCGTGGCAGGAAGCGCGGCGGCGATGGCAAGCGATGCCCCGCTCAGGAACGTGCGACGGTCGGTCATTCTTGAAACCTCTGTAGGGCTGACAGCAAGGCTTCGAGCTCTTGCGGTGTGAAGCGCGACTTGAAGCGCTCTTCATGCCTGGCGATGCGGGCTTTGACCTTTCGCAAGGCACGTTGCCCACCGGGCGTGAGGTAGAGCGCCTGGCGACGCCGGTCGGTGGTCGAGCGTTTTCGAATGACGAGCGAGCGCTCTTCGAGCCGATCGACCACGGACATCATCGTCGCGCGATCCATGCCCAGGGCGGCCGCGACGGACACCTGCGCAACGCCGGGATTGCCGTTGATCAGCCACAACGTCGCGGTCTGCTTTTGCGTGAGGTCGAGGCCCGCCACCGAAGCCATGTAGTCGCGATGCATGGCGCCCTGGGCGCGCCGCAGGCGATATCCCAGCAGGCCGTCGAGGCTCTCGAAGCTGAGCTGCGCGTCGTCGAGATCGTCTGCGATTTCTTCGTGCTGGATGTTCGATCGACGCGCCATTCACCGCTCCCCCCTGCGGGATCGACTTTACGCCGCTTGTCATTTCGCAGGCAACGGAAATAGTATGTGTCACATACCAATATCGACTGACAATCCACGTTTCAGGGGGAAACCATGGAGATGTTCGGCGCCCGCGCAGGTGTGTCACGCACCGCTGCCTTCCTCGCGTTCCAGGTCATCCTTGCGGTCGAGCAAGTCGCGCTCGCTCAAACGTCGACGAGTGCTCCGGCGCAGGCCGAGTCAGACTCGCTCGAGTCCGTCGTCGTCACGGCGCGGCGCCGTGAGGAGCGATTACAGGACATTCCCATCGCGGTGACCGCTCTGAGCGGCAGCGATCTCGAACGCCAGCAGATCGTGTCGACCACAGACCTCGACAAGGTCGCACCCAATATCCAGTTCCATAGCTATGGAACGCTCACCGGCAACAACTCCGCAGCCCAGGTCTTCATCCGGGGAATCGGTCAGACCGATGCGACGGCCGCGGTCGATCCAGGAGTCGGGCTCTACATCGACGAGGTTTACATGGGCCGGGCCGTCGGCGGCGCCATGGATTTTCGCGATATCGCCAGCGTGCAGATTCTGCGCGGGCCGCAAGGCACGCTGTTCGGGCGAAATACCATCGGCGGCGCGGTGCTGCTGACGACGAACGCGCCTGGGGAGAACGCGGGCAACTCGGTGCGGCTGGGCCTCGGCGAAGACAATCTTCGAGAGCTGTTCGGCGCGTTCGATCTGCCGCTCAATGACGAATGGTCGGCACGCATTTCGCTGGGCGGCCGCAAGCGAGACGGCTACGTCACCCGCGTCTTCGACGGCAAGGATCTCGGCGACGAGAACATGTACACGGGGCAGTTCGGTCTGCGCTGGAGACCCACGGAATCGTGGGATCTCACGCTCCGCGGCGACTACACGAAAGAGGACGAGAATGGCTCGCCGTTCGTGTTCCGCGAGATGAACGAGGCCGCCACTTTCGTTGGCGCGGCCAGCATTGCAGCGGGCTGTCCCAATATTCTCGACCCGCTGCCACCACCGGTGCTGGTCGGTCCGCTGGCGGATCCTCGCTGCGGCAATGATGCGCAGGCCCTCGGGCCTTTCAAGAACGGTGGCACGTATCCGGCCTCGAGCTCCCTGGAGAATCGCGGCGTGTCGCTGGTGGCACGCTGGGATGTCAGCGAGGCGTTGTCCCTCAAGTCCATCACTGCCGACCGTCGTCTCGAGTGGTCCGGCACGCGTGACGCGGACAACACGCCGTTGCTGATCCTGCACACGAACTACAAAAGCGAGAGCAAGCAGTTCAGCCAGGAGTTGCAGGCGGTCGTGGATACCGAGCGGCTCGACGGTGTCTTCGGGCTGTATTACTTCGACGAAGACTCCTTCGATCGGGTGCTCGTGCCGCTCGGGAATCCCGGCACTTCCTACGATACTCAGCGAGTCGCGCTCACCAGTGATGCGCGCGCGGCCTTCACCGAGTGGACATACAAGTTCACCGACGCGTTCAGTGCCACTGCAGGTGTTCGCTACACGAAGGAGACCAAAGGGCTGCAGGGCACGATGTTCAACGTGTCGCCCGCCAGTGCTCCCGAGCCAGCAGCGCCCACGGCGCTCTGCCCATTCGCCGGCCCGCCGCCGACTCAAACGGGATGTCTGTTCATCGGCACCCAGCGTTTCGAGCGCAAGTTCTCGTCGACCACGCCCTCCGCCAGTCTGCAGTATCGATTCAACGAGAAGGTGATGACCTATGTGAGCTGGTCGCAGGGCTTCAAGAGCGGTGGCTTCAACCAGCGCTACAACGCCGCGCCGCCGGGGAATGCACCGATTTCCTTTGCCGATGAAACCGCTGAAACGTATGAGCTCGGCGTGAAGACGAATCTCACCGACAGTCTGCGGGTGAATGTCGCGGCCTTTTCGAGCGACTACGACGATATCCAGATGACCTATCGGCTGGGCGTCGTGCCGCTGCTGTTCAACGCCGGCGTGGCGTCGATCGACGGGGCGGAGCTCGAGCTGGTGTTCGCGCCAGCGGGTGGGTTTCAGCTCGATGCGAGCGTTGGCTACCTCGATGCGAAGTTCGACAGCATCACGCCGCCGCCGCCTTTCGGCCCGATCACGCCAACGGCAACTGCGACGCTCAACAGCCGTTTGCCATTTACACCGACCTGGCAATCGCACTTGGGTGTGTCGTATCGCTTCCTGCCCGTGCCGGGATGGTCGCTGACGCCACGTGCCGACGTGAGCTATACCGACGAGCAGTTCTTCGATGCCGGCAACTCAACGGAGATTTCGCAAAACGCAGGTATCACGCTCGTGAACGCGTCTCTCGCGCTGGAAACCGAAGATGGCAAATGGCGGTTCGTGCTGAGCGGAAACAATCTCACCGACAAGTTGTACCCGGTCGCAGGCACGTCTTCGCTCACGACGGCGTCAGGCTACTCCGAGGTGATTTATGCGCGACCCAGAACCTTCGCGCTCAGCGCGACGTGGTCTTTCTAGTCTGCGAGGCCGTCTCGGCGGCCACTTGCTGGATCAGCGCTCGAAGCCACCGATTGCCGGGGTCTTCGTTGAACAGGCCGTGCCACTGCACCGCCTCGGTCAGCGAAGGCAGCTCATACGGTGGCGCGAGAATCCGCAGAGGCAGGTAACGCGCATAGTATTCCGCGAGCCGACGGTGCGTGGTCGCGATGCGCTGTGAGCCGACCACGTGCTGAGGCAGCGAATTGAAATTCATGGCGAGCACTTCGATCCGCCGCGTCACGCCCTGCCGTGTCAGGAACCATTCGTCCTGCATCGGAATGCGGCCTCGACCGAACTGCAGGACGACGTGGCCCATGTCGAGATACTGCTCCTGCGTGAGGGATTCGCCGACGAGCCGGTTCTGGTCCCAGACGATGCAGGCGTAGTCGTCGGTGAAGAGGTCTTCGTGGGGATGCTTATCCGAAAGGTATTCGCGCGGCATGATGAGCAGGTCGATGTCGGCCCGCTCCAGGAAGTCTGTCGGCCCGCTCACGTCGTTCGACATCACGTTGAAGCGAACGCGCGGTGCCAGGGCTTCCGCCTGTCGCAGGACTTCTGACATCAGCACGGTGGCGACGTAGTCCGACATCATCACCGAGAACGCGCGCGTCGATGTGGCGGGGTCGAACCCGGGTTTGGTGTCGATCGTGACCTTGATCTGCAGCAGCAGCTGACGAACCGGATCCGTCAGGCTTTCGCCGAGCGGCGTGGGGATCATCTTGCGTCCCACCTGGGTCAAGAGCTCGTCGCCGAAGAATTCGCGCAGGCGCCCCAGGGCTCCACTCATCGCCGATTGCGTCAGATGAACGCGCACCCCTGCGGCCGTGATGCTCCGATCCGTCAGCAGCGCATCGAGCGCCACCAGCAGGTTGAGATCGAGCTGCTCGAAATGCATGACTCACCGCCTCTCTGTGGCCATCAGCGCTGCGTCGAAGATGGCGACGGCACGGGTCCAGCCCGCCGAGGCGCCCCGAATCTTGTGCGGAAAGCAGGAGACGAAGAAGCCGTCGGGCGGCAGCGCTTCGAGGTTGTGCAGCTTTTCCAGATGACAGTAGCCGATGTCGCGACCGGCTTTGTGACCCTCCCAGATCAGCGCCTTGTTACCGGTGCGAGCGATGGCCTGCGAGGTATAGGAGAAGGGCGCATCCCAGCTCCACGCATCCGTGCCGGTCAAGCGCACGCCGCGCTCGAGCAGATACATCGTGGCTTCATAGCCCATGCCGCAGCCGGCATTCACGTAGTCGGAGTGGCCATATCGAGAACCCGCGCGTGTATTGATCACGACGATCTCGAGGGGCTGCAGCGTGTGCCCGATACGCTCGAGCTCGTTTTCCACGTCGCGCGCCGAGCAGACGTATCCGTCGGGTCGATCCCGAAAATCGAGCTTCACGGCAGGCTGGAAGCACCATTCCAGCGGCACTTCGTCGATCGTGATGGCGCGCTCGCCCTTGTTCATCGTCGAATGGAAATGCCAGGGCGCATCCAGATGGGTGCCGTTATGGGTCGTGAGCCGCACCCATTCGGCGGCCGCGGCTTCGCCGTCGGGAAAATCTTCGGGCTCCACGCCGGGCAGCAGCTTGATGAAGTCGCCGACGGTGTCGCGATGCTGCTGATACTCGATGCGAGGCGCGAGCAGCGGAGGGTCAGAGAGCACGTCGTTCTCGAGGTAGATGGAGAGATCAACGAATCGGCGACTCATGCTCGGCCCTCCTCACACAGACTAGAAGCGGACGCGGTGCCCTGTACAATCGCATCGCTCGTATCAATTCCTCGAATCGACGGAATCGCTGCATTCGCCAGGGACCCCTCGTTATGATCGCCCGCCATGAAACTTGCCACCTTACGTGACGGTACTCCTGACGGGCATCTGCTGGTCGTTTCGCGCGACTTACGCCGCGCAGTCAGTGCTTCCGGCATCTGCAACACCCTCCGTTCGGCCATCGAGTCCTGGGAAGAGGTGGCCCCGAAACTGCAGAGCGTCTCCGATGTACTCAACAGTGGCGGTACGGGCGGCGACTTCGACTTCGCGAACGCGCGTCTCGGCCCGCCGTTGCCCCGGACGTGGCAATGGCTCGACGCTTCCGCGTTCCACAGTCACGGCGATCTGATGGAGCGCGCCTTCAAGCATGCGCCCCTCGAAGGCAAGCTCACACGGCCGCTGATGTACCAGGGCGGATCCGATGATTTTCTCGGCCCGCGTGAAGACATGGCGCTGCCCTCCGAAGCCGACGGCATCGATTTCGAAGCGGAAATCGCAATCATCGTCGACCGCGTTCCCATGAGCACCTCCGCGAGCGACAGCTTGCAGCACGTGAAACTTCTCATGCTGGCCAACGATGCGAGCCTGCGTTCGCTCGCGATCACAGAAATGAAAACGGGGTTCGGCTGGATCCATGCGAAGCCGGCGACGAGCTTCAGTCCAGTTGCCGTGACGCCCGATGAGCTGGGACCCGCCTGGCAAAACGGGCGAGTGCATCTGCCGGTGCGCGTTGCGTGGAACGAGCGCGAGTTCGGGCGCCCGAACGCCGGCGCGATGGGGTTCGGCTTTCACGAGCTGATCGCGCACGCGGCTTATTCTCGCAACCTGAGCGCCGGAACGATCATTGGCTCGGGCACGGTGTCCAACGCGGATTACGACGTCGTCGGATCGGCCTGTATCGCCGAACGGCGCGCGATCGAGCTCGCCGATGAAGGGCGAGCCATCACGGAGTACATGCGGTTCGGCGACCGCGTGCGCATCGAGATGTTGGATGCAGAAGGGCAGAGCATCTTCGGTGCGATCGATCAAAGGGTCGTTGCTCGTTCGTAGCGCGGCAGCATCAGAAATCCCCAACACGCAACGATCAGCCCCGCAGCGCTGATCGCCAAGGCGATGGTGTAGTCGCCAGCGGCGTCGCGCACCGCTCCGACCCACAGCGGGCCGAGCCCAGACGCGAAGACGAACACGCAATACAGCCAGCCATAGATGCGGCCGAACTGCCTGAGGCCGAAGTAGCGGGCGACCAGAAAACCCATCAAATCCAGCTCTGCGCCAATCGCGAAGCCGAGCGAGACGGCAGTCAGTGAGGCAGCACCGATTCCCTGCGCGATGAAAACCGCACAACCGGATGCAGCGATCACGCAGATGGCCACGGCGATTCGTGGGGCGAAGAAGCGATCCATCAGCCAGCCCACGACGAGCCGGCTGGCGATGACGGCGAGCCCGATCTGCCCTGCGATGCGCGCCGCTGCAATGGGCGTGAGCCCGCCATCGGTGAGTAGCGGCACGAAGTGAGGCAGAAATCCGGCGAAGGAGAGCGACATCACGGCGAAGGCGGCGGCCATCGTCCAGAAGGTGCGCGAGCGGGTCCAGTCTTCGGTGCCTGACGAAGCGCTGTCGAGGCCCGACGCTGCGCTTTGAGCCGTGAGCTTTGCGTGACCGGGAATCAATACTGATGTGGTGAGCGCGCCGATGAGTGGAATCGCAGCCAGCCCGTAGAAGCCAGCCCGCCAGCCTTCGCTCGCAATGGTTGGCGCCAGGAACGGCGGAATCACCGCAGCCGCGCAACCCATGCCCATCATCGTGATTCCCAGCGCGATCCCGCGACGCTTGTCGAACGTCGCACCGATGACTTTCGTGTAGGCAACGGGCCCGGACGCGGCACCGAAAAACGCGATGATCGATTGCAGCAGCAGATAGCTGGCCACCGAATGAACGAACGCGCCGAGCGCTGCGAAGCCGAGCGACAGCATCAGCATTCCCACGATGGCCGGACGTTTGGGGCCAAACCGATCCACGGCCAGGCCGATGAGCGGATTGGCAGCGGCAATCGCCATCGTCACGAGCAGGACGCCGAGGCCGAACTGCGTTCGAGTCAGGCCGAAATCGTGTGCCAGCCCCGCGACGAACAGCCCGTTCGTATACAGCAGCAGGGCGGAAATGCCCGTCGCGCTGCCGAGCACGGCTCCGGCCAGCGCCCTGGCCCAGCCGCGTGACTCATCGCTTTCTGTCAAGACGTCGTCCCCCTCGAGGTATCGGCGGCGCCGATCCCACGAAACGCTGCAAACGATTTAATCATTCGGGTGGGAATAAATATTCTCAGGGAGAGGAATTGATTCAACAAGCCCGGCACCGTCACTGTCCGAACGGACGGGTCCGCCGCTGGACGACGAGGGATGAGGGGGATGAAGCGTTTGAACGCGCCGATTTGCGGGCCGACTCGGCCAGCGAGACGGCGGCTGCTGCAGGGGCTGGGAGCGGCGGGTGTCGCATTGTCGATGCGGCCTGCGGGCGCTGCTGGCGCAGCCGGGCCCGCTGAGGCTGCTGGCGCCGCTGGCACTGCTGGCGCCGCTGGGGTAAGCGGTTCTGCTGAACGAGTCGTGGACGTTCACGCTCACTACTACCCGCCGGTATTGAAAGCGCTGGGCACCCCAAGCCCCATGAATGCGTGGAGTCTGCAGAAGCATCTCGAAGAGATGGACGCTGCAGGCGTCGCACGTTCGCTGCTCTCACTCACGACTCCCGGAATCGCGCAGTCTGGCGAGCAGGGTCGAAAGCTGATGCGCGAATCGAACGAATGGGCCGCAAAAACGTGCGGCGAGCACCGAGGCAAGCTCGGCTTCTTCACCTACGTTCAGCCGGAAGACACCGACGCGGCGCTGAAGGAAATCGCATATGGATTCGACGTGCTCAAAGCGCAAGGTGTCGGGCTGTTCACGAGCTACGGCAATCGCTGGCTCGGTGACCCGCAGTTCGATCCGATTTTCGCGGAGCTGCAACGACGCAAGGCCATCGTTTATGTGCATCCCACCGGGCCGGCGTGTTGCGGTCAGCTGATTCCCGGCATTTTCGACACGCTCATCGAATACGGCACCGATACGACGCGCGCGATCGCGAGCTATATCTATCGCGGGGCGGCCCAGCGCTTTCCCGACGTACGCATGATCTGGAGCCACTCCGGCGGCACCATGCCGTATCTCATCGAACGATTCGACGGCGCGGATCGTTCGGACGCTGCCAAGGCCGCCGCTCCGGCAGGTTTTCGCGCAGCCGCCGCGAAATTTTTCTACGACATCGCCCAGGCGTCGAACCCGACCGCCACGACAGCCCTGCGCAGCGTCGTGCCCGTCGATCACATCGTGTTCGGAACGGACTACCCGTTTCGCACGCCGCTCGAGCACGTGAAGGCACTCGAATCGGGCGGCGTTTTCAATCGCGCTGAACTGCGCGGTCTGTATCGCACGAACGTCGAGCAACGGCTGCCCGGCCTGCTGAGCTGAATCCATTTGCTGGAGAAGATCGATATGACGTTGAGATCGATGTGCGTGCTGGCAGGCCTCGCCGTGACGCTTCCGGCGATGAGCAAAGACATCATGCTCATGAACCGCATCGGCCCGTCGAAGATGGAGCTGTACGTCGCGAACGCGGACGGCTCGGGCGAGCGTCGTCTGCTGCCCGATTCGAAGGGGCTCGACTACGACCCGAGCTTCTCGCCGGATGGGAAGTGGATCGTGTTCACGTCAGAGCGTGATGCGGAAGGTTCAGGGCAGGCGGATATCTGGCGCGTGCATCCGGATGGCACCGGCCTCGAGCAACTCACCCGCGATACCTCGATGGAGGACGTGGGCTCACTGTCGCCGGACGGCATGAAGCTCGTTTACGTCTCGACGAAGGGTGGCGCGCGCACCGCCAACATCTGGGTGATGGATCTCGCGACCCGTCGCTCGAAGAACCTGACAGGCGACAGCAACTCCGAGCCGCCGCTGACCATGAACGGAAACTTCCGCCCTTCATGGTCGCCCGATGGGCAGTGGATCGCGTTCACTTCCGATCGCGGCGAAAAATGGTCGGGCGCTGAGGGCGGCGCAGGTGCGGGCCACTGGCAGCCGACGAGCCTTTACATCGTCCGAGCCGACGGCAGCGGACTGCGCCGCCTGACCTCGACAACGCCGGAGAATACGGTCGGCTCACCGCGCTGGTCGCCAGACGGCAAGAAAATCGTCGTGTACCAGATGCCGACGCGCGACACGTTCGCGGCGCGCATGGAAGGTTTTCCGGGTGTTCCGTTCGCGACGACGTCGCAGATCATGGAAGTCGACGTCGAGTCTGGCGCATCGAAGGCCGTGTCGAGCGGCACGGGGCTCAAGACCAATCCGCAGTATCTGCCCGACGGATCGATCGGCTTTCTGTACAAGGCATCGTCGAAAGATGCGGCCCACGCCGGCATCGCGTACACGAACGGCTCGAAAGGCCCGGGCGGTGTGCTTCGCAGTCCGTCGTGGTCTGCCGATGGTCGCGCGGTCGTCTACTACAAGCTCGATCTCACCAATCGCGCGCAGTACACGAAGCTCTACAGCTGGGACAGCAAACGCGAATACCGCTACACCGACGTCTTTCCGACCCTCTGCCCGAAGTCCGGCAAGCTCGCGATCACCGATCTCGATTTTCCGTTCGGCAATCCGACGGCGTCCGTCAGCGTGATGAATCCCGACGGCACGGATCGCAAGAAACTCTTTCAACGCCAGGATGGCGCGTCTCTCGTTCCCACCTGGTCGCCGGATTGTCAGTGGATCGCGTTCGGCTTCGGCGTGTTCTTCGGCGGGCGCGGCTTTGCGCCGGCGCATATCCACATGGTTCGCGTCGACGGCGCGGAGAACAAAGAGGTTCTCAGCGGCAAGTTCAACGTCGGCTTTCCAGCGTGGAGCCCGGACGGCAAGACGATCGCGTACCGCGTGTGGGGCGATGCCACGAACAAGGAAGCGCGCGGGCTGCGGGCGCTGACCCTCGCCGATCAGTCGGTCAAGACGCTGACGACCGAGTGGGACAACTTTCCGTTCTACTCGCCGAGCGGCGATCGCATCGTGTTCACGCGTCGCATGCCGGACGCGGATTTCGAAGTGTTCACGATGAAAGCGGACGGCTCGGATGTGAAGCGCCTGACGACGACCCGCGGCGCGGACGCGCACGCCACGTGGTCCGTGGACGGCCAGGAAATCTGGTTCGAGAGCTCCCGCACCGGTTTCAAGGATGAAGCAGCGCTATACGACACCTCGCCGCAGCCCTATGCGCAGGTTTTCCTCATGAAGCGGGATGGCAGTCACGTCCGGCAACTCACGGACAGCAAGTGGGAAGACTCGATGGGCGCCTACCTCAAATGAACGCCCGATCGTTACTTGCGACGCGGCTTCAGCCCGTTCAGCACCATCGCGACGATGAGCTCTTTGTATTGCTCGGCCAGCGCCCGCATGCTCGTCTTTCGAGACAGCAGCGGTTGGATCATCGGCTGTGCGGCATGGAAAAACTCCGACATGCCGATGATCGCGATGTAGACGAGGAGCGGATCGACCGGCGCGAGCGCGTTGGGCCGGCCCTGCTCGAAGAGCTTCGCGTAGCCTGCCACCGCTCGCGCGTTGAGCTCGCGCACGCCTTTGCGCACGTCTGCGGACTTCGCTTGCGCGCACTCGTCGATCATCAGCCGCTGCATCGAGCGCACCTGCCCGGCGAAATCGACCATGCCGCGAATCGACGTGGCGAGCTGCTCGGCCGGACTTTCGCTCGCCGGCGGCGTGTGTGCGACTGCCCAGCGGCTCACGATGTCTTCGATCACCGCGAACAGCAGCTCTTCGCGGCTCGAAAAGTAATACCGCACGAGTGCCGGGTCGACGCCGGCCTGGCGGGCGATTTTCACCATCGTCACCTGATGCGGCGGCAGTTTCTCGAGCAGCGTCCGCGCGCTCGAGACGATGCCTTCGCGCCCGATCGGCGGCTGTGATGCGTGCGGTCTACCGCGTTTTCTTTTCTGGCTCACCGCCGGAAGTATAGGAGGAATCGAATGCGCATTTCCGTTATGGCCGGGGCAATGGCCACCGCCGTGTTCGCGCTGCTGGTCGCGACGTCCGCGTGGGGAGCCAAGGCGATGAAGGATCCGCTGTATGGCGATCCGAAGCATCCGAACATTTCCGGCATGTGGAATCCGGAATACGCGTATTTCGGCCCGCCGATCGGTGATTCACCGAAACCGCCTGGTCCTCCGCCTGGTCCTCCGCCTGGCCCTCCGCCGGGTGCGCCACCTCCGGGCGCGTACCAGCCGCCGATGCCGCAGCTCACGCCGCCCTACGCCAAGCGATATGCGGAGTGGCGCAAGAAATTCGAAACCGGCGAGCAGGACCCGGACACGGTCACGCGCTGTCTCGCATTCGGCCTCGCCCGTTTCGGAACGATGCCGCTGGAAATCATCCAGACGCCGGGGCAGGTCACGATGAACCTCGGCGTGCTGCACGACATTCGCCGCATCTACATGGACGGCATCGGACACACGGTCGGCGCCGACCCAAGCTTCAACGGCGATTCGGTGGGGCATTGGGAAGGCGACACGCTCGTCGTCGAGACCCACAATCTTCGCGCAGCGACCCTCGATCGGGATGGCGTGCCGTATTCCGACAAGCTCACCGCAGTCGAGCGGATCAAGCGCGTGAGCCCCACGCGGCTCGAAATCGAAACGACGCTCACCGATCCCGAAGCGTTCGTCGTGCCGTTCACGCTGAAGCGTGCCTATACACCGATGCCTGCGGGCAGCCGGTTCGAGGAGTATCTCTGTGAAAACAATCGTGACCTTTAAAACAGCCTGCGCGGCGGTCCTGCTGCTGGCCGTGGCTGGAGCGGCTGGCGCCCATCATTCGTTCGCGATGTTCGACATGACGAAGACCATCAGCTTCAAGGGCACGATCAAGGAGCTGCAGTGGACCAATCCTCACGTGTGGATCGAGCTCGACGTGCAGGAGCAAGGCGGGCCTGTGACGTATGCGTTCGAGGGTGCCGCGATCTCCGTGCTGAAGCGGGTGGGCTGGACGAAGGACTCGGTGAAGGCGGGCGACGTGGTGACCGTCGTGGGGCACCCCTACAAGAGCGGGAAGCCCGGCGGCAGCATCGATCATTTGGTGTTGGCGGATGGTCGCAAGCTTGGCACGGGTGATGCGATTCCTGGGGCGCTTCGTGTGCCTGGCGTGGAGTGAGGGGGGCAGCATGAAGTCGATACCTTCGTTGATCGTGCGGGTGCTGGCAATTGGCGTCTCGTGCACATTCGTCTCTGCTGTCGCTTGCGCGGCGAGTGCTATCGCAGGTGAGACCACGCCCTTCAAGCTGGGGACGTTCGACGTGAAGGGACGGGAGTTCGTGGGCCTGGTATTACAGGACAAGCGCGTCGTCGACATCGCCGCGGCCAACGCGGAGTTTGAGCGACGCAACGCGAAGGCGTCGAAAGTGCGTGCGCCACTCGACATGAACGAACTGATTTCGCGCTACGAGCAGGACCTCGGTTCCCGGTTGCGTGAGCTCGCGGCGGCGAATGCGAGTGCTGCATCGGGTGGCGCGAACTATGTGTATGCGGTGACCGCGCTGAAAGTCCTGCCGCCGACCCGGCCGGCGGTGATCCTGAATGCCGGCGCGAACTATCCGGCGCACGCGCAGGGAATCATCGAGCAGGGCGCGCGCGCGGCCGCGGCGGCGGGCGCGGCGGCCGCGCCGCCTGGCGCTGCGATTGCGCCTGGCCCGGGCGCGCCGACTGCCGCGACCACTGGCGGCGCGTCGACTAGTGGTTCCGCTCCACGCCCGCCGTCACCGGCGCCAGCGCCGGTGACATCCGCTCCCGGGTTGTGGGAACGCCCGGCGGGCGACTCCCGTCCTGACAATCCCTATCTTTTCCTCAAATCCCCCAGCATCGTTGTCGGCGCCAACGATGACGTCGTCATCCCCAAAGGCCGCACGCAAATCGACTGGGAGTGCGAATTCGCCGTCGTCGTCGGCACGCCGGCCAAGAACGTCTCCACGGCAGACGCTGCAAACTACATCTTCGGTTACACCATCGAGTTCGACGTCTCCGACCGCGGCGGTCGCAACGATCGCAAGATGGGTGGCGGTCCAGACTGGTTAGTGCAGAAGAATCACGACACGTTCGCGCCGCTCGGCCCGTTCGTGGTGCCGAAGGAGTTCTTGCCGAAGCCGATGGACACTCGCCACTACTTCACACTCAACGGTGAAAAGAAGCAGGAAGCCAACACCAGCCAGATGGAATACAACATCTGGGAGATGCTGTCCTACGCCTCCAACGTTCTCACCCTGAACGCGGGAGACATCGTTTCGATGGGAACCCCATCAGGCACCAACATCGAGAAGGACAATCCACGCTGGATGCAGGCGGGCGACGTGGGTGTGTGCGTCGTCGAAGGTGTGGGCGAGCAACGTCACAATATCGTCCCTCAGAAATAGCGGGGCGCGGCTATCGGGCACGGGGTGTGAACACCGCGATCACGACGAGCGACACGGCCGATAAAAGCGCAGGCAGCGCGAACATCGACATGATGGACGTTTCCGCGATGCCTGCGCTCAGGCCGAACCCGATCAGCACCGGCGTGACCAAGGTGCCGATACGGCCCACACTCTTGGTCCACCCAATGCCCGCCGCTCGCAGTGAAGCCGGATAGAAACCTGCGAGCACGACGTTGACGCCGCCGTACGAGCCGAGCACGAAAAACCCGCACACCGCCAGTAGAACCATCAACAGCTCGGCAGAGGCCGACGCGAGCAATTGCCCGATGAGGAAGAGCAGGGCGGTCGAGATCGCCAGGAACGACACCAGCGTACGCGTGGCTCCGATTCGATCGATCAGCACGCCGACACCCAGCGCCGCGATGATGCCGCCCAACGAAAACACCGTCACCGACATCGCGGCGAAGTGCTCATCTCGCCCGACCTCGACCAGCAGCGTCGGAAGCCAGGAATTGAGGCAGTAGCTGAGCGTCAGCATCGAAATGAACAGCACCCAGAGCATGAGCGTGCCGACCGCGTAAGGACGCGACAAAATCAGCAATGCGTTCGGCTTTTCGGTGCTGTGGGGACTCGGCGATGCATCTTCGAGCCAGATCCACGCGAGCACCGCCGTGATCAGGCACGCCACGCCGACCACCACCATCGACGCACGCCAGCCACCGAGCCCGGTGAACGCTGTGGCGACGATTCCGGCGACCGTCGCGCCGAGCCCATAGCCCGTAAAGAGCACCATCGTCGCAAGCCCACGCCGTTCCGCAGGGGCTGCGACAGTCACCAGCGAAAGGCAACTCGGAAGACAGCCCCCGAGAAAAACGCCTGTGATCAAACGCCACACGAACAGCGCCGTCGCACCTTCAGACAACGCTGTAGCGCTCTGCGCGAGGCCGAAGCCGACGACGCATGCGATCACGACGGCGCGCTCGCCTTTGCGCACGGCCATGAAAGGAAACGCCACGAGGCCGATGCACTGACCGATGAGATTCGCGGAGAAGATCGGCCCAAGCTCGGATTTGCCGAGATGCAGGGAGCGCGCGATCTCGGGCGCCAGCGGCCCGAGAATCGAGTGGATCAGGCCATCCAGGAAATAGACCAGCGCACACAGGCCGATCAGCACCCGCACCGGCCCGCTCAGATTCTTCATCCTCCGGTTTGTAGCGCATCGGGCACGCGCAACCCGTCCTCTCGCCAGTGGACAGACCCGCCGTGCCAGTCCCGCTATTTTCGTCGGGCAAGATGCCGGACAACTCGAGGGGGCTCGATGAGGTCGACGTTGAAGACCGCAATGCTCGTTGCGGGAATACAGGCATTCGGTGCTGTATCTGTTTTTGCTCAGGCGCAGGAAGAGGATCCCGACAGCCTGCCGGCTGTGGTCGTGACGGCGCAGCGTCGCACTGAAGACGTGCAGAAGGCCGCGCTCGCGATTACGGCGGTCAGCGGCAAAGACCTGGAGCGGCGCGGAATCAGCCAGACCGAAGAGCTCAGCACGCTCACCGCGGGGTTGCAGGTGAATCCGTCGGCTGGCCCTTACACCACGTTTGCGATTCGCTCCGTGAGTGCCTTGAGTGGCAATGCGTTCTCGGATCCGGCGATCGCCGCGAACATCAACGGCGTCTATCTTGCGACACCGACCGTGATCCACGGTTTGTACTACGACCTCGAGCGGGTCGAGATCCTGAAAGGTCCGCAGGGAACCTTGTACGGCCGCAATGCCACGTCCGGCGCGATCAACCTGATTCCCAACCGGCCGAAATACGAGCTCGGCGCGAGCGCATCGCTCGATGTCGGCAACTACGATCGGTTCAATGTGGGCGCGATGCTGAACGTGCCGGTGTCCGACGGCGTTGCGTTCCGCATCGCCGGGCAACGCTTGCGTCGTGACGGGTTCATGAGCGACGGCACGAGCGACGATGACGGGCACGCCGTGCGCGGCTCGTTGCTCTTCGAGCCCTCGGACTCTCTATCGATTTTGCTGACCGGCGATTTCGCTCATCAGGGTGGCATGGGGCCGGGGGCCACGTTACGAAAAACCTGCGCATCGCTCGGGCGGCCAGGGAGTGCGTGTTTCGTGGACGATCCCTACACGGCCGTGTCGGATCTGACGGGCCAATACGTTCCGTTCGGGCTCGCACCTCAGACGAAGAACAGCTTCGTCGATGGTGACTATTACGGCGGAGGTCTGAACATCGATTGGACGACGGGCCTCGGCACCGTCACGTTCATCGGTGGTTATCGCAAGTCCGATAATTCGTACCAAGGCAGCGGCACGAGCTGGCTGTTGCTCGAAGAGCAGCATCCCCGGCAGGTGTCCGGCGAGCTGCGTCTGGCATCGACGAGCTCGGGTCCACTGCAGTATGTGGTCGGCGCCTATTATCTCGACACGGAGATCCATGCGCATGCGGACAGCGAAAATGCGATTCGACGTAACTTCGGCGACCAGCGCACCCACCTCGACGGCTGGACAGGCGCAGCGTTCACGCAGATGACCTATTCGTTGAGCGAGACCTTCCGCCTCACCGGAGGCCTGCGCTATACCTACGAGGAAAAGAGCAGCGACAGCCGACGCTACACGTTGGCGAACACCATTGGCCCGGACCCTGTGATTCCTGCGGATCCCGTCGGCACGCCGAGTCTCGTCGTCGTCGGCTCGCGCAATTGGAACAAGACGAACTGGAAAGCGGGCGTGGAATACGACGTCGCGCCGCGCAGCTTGCTGTACGCGAACGTGAGCACCGGCTTCAAAGCGGGCGGGTTCTTTTATGGGCCGCCCGATGCGCAGTCCTATGAGCCCGAGACGGTGACCTCATATGCCATCGGCTCGAAGAATCGATTTCTCGATAATCGTGTGCAGGTCAATGCGGAAGGGTTCTATCTCGACTATCGCGATCAGCAGGTCGCGTTCGTCAAGCTGGTCGGCGGATCCGCCATTCTCGTCACCGAGAACGCGGGCAAATCCCGTGCGTATGGATTCGAGCTGGAGAGCGATTTCCTCGCGACGCCGAACACGCGGCTCGGGGCTCAGCTGCAGCACCTGCAAGCCAAGTACGATTCGTTCAGCTATCTGACCATTGCGCCACCGCCGGCTTCGTCCACCTGCGTGGTCACGCCGTCGAGCGGGCAGTTCTCGGTCGATTGCGCGGGCAATACGCCGTTGCGTTCGCCGAAGTGGACGCTCGTCGGAAACGTCGAGCAGACGATCCCGCTGCCGAACGGTGCCCGTTTGCTGGCGGAGGCGCGTGCGCGCTACGAGACGAGATTCCAGGCGGACGTTTCATACATTCCCGAAACGCGAACCTATGACACTACTCGAGTCGACCTGGGACTGGGTTACACGACGGCTGACGATCGTTACACCTTCAAGGCGTACGTCGACAACCTGACGAACGAAGAAACGATTTCCAATGCGACGATGAGCACGAGCTACGCGGTCAATCCGATCGTCGGTATCAACCTTCAGGCGCCGCGCACGTATGGTGTGCGCGCGTCGTTCAATTACTGAGGCGGGTGGGCATGGAGCGTTCACCCACCGATCGCGAGAAAGCCGGTCTCGAGATCATCGAGCAGCTCGGCTGGGGGCAGAACGAAGGCGTTCGGGAGCTCGACGAAGACCTGTGGCGTATCGTGTCCGAAGCGAACTTCGGGACGATCTGGGCGCGACCGGGCCTGTCGTTGCGAGATCGCGAGCTCATCTGCATGGCGATATTGATCGCGATCGGAGCACACGGTGTCGCCATTCACTTCAAGCATGCACATCACGTCGGCATCACAGACGACGAGCTGAAGGAGATCATCCTGCAGACCATTCCATATTCGGGTCTACCCCGCGCGCTGAGCGCGATGGCGTTGCTCAGGCGAATCCAGCAAGGCGCGAAGCTGGAGCTGTGATGGCCGCCGGAAACATCATGTCGCCCGCGTCCGGCACGCCGAGTGATGCACCTTGCTCGGCCGCCGAATGGGCCGTTCGCGTGGATCTGGCGATCGCCTATCGGCTGTTCGATTGGCTGGGGATCACCGACCTGATCCACACCCACATTTCGGTTTGTGTGCCCGGCGAGAAAGCGCAGTTCCTGCAGTTGCCTTACGGGCATTTGTTCCGCGAGGCGCGGGCGTCCAGCATGGTGAAGTGCGACGTCGAGGGGCGAATCATTTCGGATCCCACGGGACTCGGCATCAGCAAGGGCGGCTTCTGCATCCACAGTGCCATTCACACGGGCAACGAGAATGCGGTGTGTGTGATGCACGCGCATACCGAAGCGACGCTGGCCGTGGCGAACTATCGGAAGGGGCTACTGCCGCTGAGTCAACACGCGCTGCGGTTTTACGGAAAAGTAGGCTACTTCGGGTACTGCGGGCTCTTCGAGACGGCCGAGAAGCGCGCGCGTTTGCCCGTGGCTCTGGGCGATGGCGATGTGTTGATGCTGAGAAATCATGGGCCGCTGGTCGTCGGGAAAAATGTCCGGGAATGTTTTTCGCGGATGTACTACCTGGAGCGTGCATGCCGAATGCAGGTGGCTTCGCTGTCACAATGTCGAGATCCGGAAGCGGAGCTGGTGTGGCCCGACGAGAGCGATTGCAGAACGATGGCGAAAGCATTCGAAAACGGCGACGCGGTGATCGACCGCGAATGGAACGCGCTCGTGCGCATGCTCGGCGAGATCTCGCCGGGATTCGACCAGTAGCTCAGTCTTCGACGGGCGTCAGCAGCGGCTCGCCGGCGAAATACCGTTGCAGGTTTTCGCGCACCTGGCCAAACAGCGCGACGCCCGCTTCGCGTGTGTAGCCCGCGATGTGCGGACTCAGCACGACATTGCTAAAGCGGTTCCACACCGCGGCATCGGGTGGCTCCTGCGCGAACACGTCGAGCGCCGCACCCGCAATCGTGCCGCGATCGAGTGCGTCGATGAGGGCGCGCTCGTCGACGAGAAATCCACGGGACACGTTCACGAGCAGGCCGGTTGGACCGAGCGCGGCGAGAACATCAGCGTCGATCTGTTTTTTGTTGGCCGGTGACGAGCGGCTCGTGATCACGAGGACGTCGCTGTCGCGTGCGAGATCGACGAGGCTCTGGGCGCGCGCATACGGAACGCCGGGCTTTTCGCGCGGTCCCCACCATTGCACTCGCATTGCGAATGCTTCGGCCCGGCTCGCAACGTGCATTCCAACGCGTCCCATGCCGACGATGCCCAAACGCTTACCCTGCAGCGATGCGCGCGGAATCAGCACGCCGCGCCATTGCCCGCCGCGCACCGCGCGGTCGGCGTGCGGAACGTTGTGCCACCACGCCAACATCAGCGCCATGGCGTGATCAGCGACATCGTGAGCGTTCACGCCTCCTGCACTCGTCAGCGTTATTCCTCGCGAGCGCAGATGCGCGAGGTCGATGCCTTCGTAGCCTGTGGAAAAGCAGGCAACGAGCTTCAGGTTCGGCAGTGCCTCGATCAGCTTGCGGTCGAGCGCGTCGCCGCCACAAACGACCACTTCGATGCGGTCGGCGGTGGCGCCTGAAAGATCGCTCGGGCGGACGATCTCGTACCCGTCGTCCCAAGCGTCGCGACGGTTGAAAAGAAAGTCGCTCGTGACGAGCACCGTCCGCCGGGCCATCTGCTCCGCCTAGATTCTAAAGCGAGCGCGAGCTTCTTCGACGGTGGCGGGCTTCATTCCGTAGAGCGCGGCGATCCGGGCTGCAGCAGCCACCATTTCGCTGTTGTCGCGCGCGACGGTGCCGTCGGGCAGATGGATGCCGTCTTCGAAGCCGACCCGCACGAGGTCGCAACCAAGCGATAACCCGAGCGTGGCGATCTTGAACATGTCGCGACCCGTAGCCGTGACGCCCCAGATGGCCTTCGGAAACAGTCGCAGGCCTTCGTCGATGGCGAACAGCACGTTGCGTGCGATGGGCGGCGTCGAGCCGAAACCTCCGCCATGAAGCAGCCACATGTTGTCCCGATCGCGGTCGAAGAGTCCTTCATTGGCGTAGCGAAGCAGGCGGTGCAGGCAACTCGCCTCGACCACCTCGTATTCCAGCGCCGATCCCTTCCGGTAGACCGCCTCGATGGTTTTCTTAAGGAGAGCAGGCGAGTTCACGTACGGCGTTTCTTCAGGGTAACCGCCTTCTGGATTGTAGAAGTCGGCCGAACCGGCAGCGATGCCGAACAGATCCTGCTGGGGTTCGAGATCGAGCAGGCCGAGCCGTTCGGTGTCGGTCGGCCAGATGAACCCGCCTGTCAGCGGGTCGCGGCGTACACCGATGCCGTTCGTGGTCTGGATGAGGATTGGCGAGCGCGCGCGGATCTGGCGGATGATCTCCGCGTAAACCTGACGGTCACCGGTGTTCTTGCCCTGAGCGTCGCGCGCGTGGACGTGGATCATCGCGGCGCCAGCCTCGTAGCACCGGGCGGCCGCTTCGCCGATCTCGGCGGGCTGCTTGGGGATGATCGCGCCGTCGCGGTCCTGCTGCATGCCGCCGTTGATCGCCACGGTAATGATAACTTTGTTTCCGGCGAGCATCCGCTCCTCCGCTGGCTGGGCTGAAGGCGGGAAATCTAGCGGGTGGCGAGGGCGCGAGCAGTCCTCTCCCGCAAGGACAGCTGGCAGTCAGTTGCCGTGAAAACCGGGACGATAGGCTGGAAAAGGCGCAACATTCGTACGGAGGCAATCGCCTTGCTCAGGGGTCAGGGGGCAGCTTGGCAGACATTCGACAAATCACAGATTGGCGCGCGTCCACGTCGACGGGGGTGGCCTACGAGAAACTGTTGGGCGCCATCGGAACGCAGGATTTTGGCGCAACGGTGCGGGATTCGGTGATGTCGCTCACCGGCGGCGTGCGTCGCCTCTACCTCTTCGAGGCGACCGATCGCGAGCACAGCGCGCTTCAATATTTTTTCGGCGAGCCGGGCCTGGTCGATGTGTTTCCGGCGTATCGAAAGTGGTATTCGCGGCTCGATCCGGTCTGCGACGCTTACCGCGCGGCGCCGGCCTGCAGCGACGTTGCGATACAGAGAGTGCGACCGTCGGACATTTCCTCTCCCGGCTTTCGCCGCCGCGTATTCGATGAAGCGGGCATCGTGGAGCGCGTTTCCATCATCCAGCGCGGCGCGGATACCTGGCGTGTCATGAATGTCGCCCGGCACGCGTCGGAGGGCTGCTTCTCGGATCGCGAGATCGGCGCGTTGATCGGTCTGGCGTGCCTCATGCTCCCGATGCTGCCGCTCAACCGCCAGAAGCTGTCGTCGCCGCAACCGCTGACTGTGACGCAACTGGAAGAGCGATTCGCGAGTCGTTACAGCGATCTGACTCGCCGGGAGCGCCAGGTCTGCGCGCGGGCGGCTATCGGAATGAGTGTAGAAGCGACGGCGCTCGACCTGCGCATCGCGAAGACATCGGTTCTCACTTATCGGCAGCGGGCGTATCAGCGGCTGCAGGTGACGAGCCCGTTCGAGCTGTGTGCGCTGGTCACTCACTAGCGGGGCGTTGACGGCATCGCGATGAGGCTCGCACGTCCGCGGGCAATCCATTGACCCCGCGTCATCCGGTCGTTTCTCGAGGAGCACGTTCAATGAAACGCAGGATTGTGTTGATTGTAGGCGCGCTATTTTCACTTACCGCCTGGGGGGTGGAACATACCGTGAATGATGCTTCGGCGATCGAGGCGGATCGGGTCCATATCACGGGCAACACCGTTGCGGGTACTGCGAAGGACAATCACGACGTTTTCGATGCGGCTGCTATACAGAGCTTGTACGGATTCGCAGTGGCACCTGCGCATAAGTGGGAGCCGCGTACGGGCGAAGCGCCGCTGTTACGCTGGCAAGTTCAGTTCTACCGGAACGATAAGCTCATTTTCGAGTACGGTGTCGGCGACGGATTCATTGAGAACGGAAAAGCTGTAAGCCAGCTGAACGTGCGCGAGATGGAACGAGTCAGTGCTCTGATCCGCACTCGCTAACCTTTCCGGCGACAGCGACGCGGCATCTACGGCACCACATCGGCTGCAGCGACGAGCGGGCGGAGCTCGCCTCGACTGCGACGCTGAGCTCGCCGTGAGCGCGCCGCGCGTGACGAGAGAACCATCCCCGCCAACGGGCGCTCTGTCACTTCCTCACAAGCGCTTCCAGTGGAACCTTCTGAAGTTTGACGGTTTGTGGACTAGTGAAGTGCCCACGCATGAGCTGTGGGCAGGAGAGCCACAATGGGAAAGGTCGAGCTCGAGCGCATTTACCGCGACTACATCGTCTGCCTCAACCATCAGGACTGGGCGACGCTCGGGCGGTTCGTCCACGAAGAGGTTCATCACAATGGCCGGGCGCTGGGGATCAGCGGGTATCGCTCGATGCTGGAAGACAACTACAGGCAGATACCCGACCTGCGCTTCGAGATTGAGCTGCTGGTCGCCGATCCGCCACGCCTCGCGTCCAGACTCCGCTTTGATGTGACGCCCAAGGCAGATTTCCTGGGATTGCCGGTGAACGGGCGGCGAGTGAAGTTTTGCGAGAACGTCTTTTACGAGCTCCGTGATGGGCTCATTCAGGACGTTTGGTCCATTCTCGATAAGGTGGCCATCGAAGCCCAGCTCCGATAGGAGCTGAACGCCAGTGCCTTCCGGCAAACGAGATCGGAGCGACCTCCTGAAATGGACTGTCGCCATCGTTACTGCCTGTTCTACACAGCGTTCACAGTTCGCGGCCGGGTGGGCCACGCCGGGCGCGATCCCATGAATCCCGATTTCGGGTCGTCTTGTCGAAGGAGGAGAAATCACATGATCGTGCGCAAGTTCGCGATAACGGACGCGTCGTTCGAGCGTTCACCCGGCCAGGAGGGTGACATCTTCGCGGCCAACGTCATCGACCAGCGTGATGGCGGGCCCATTACCATCGGCTTCGGACGCTATGCGCCGAACCAAACCCTCGAAGAGACGCTCGCTGTTCACGACGTCATGATGGTTCTCGATGGCCGGCTGTCGGTGTCGACGAAAACCGCTACCGTGACCGCTGGCCCCGGCGAGATCGTCTACATGCCGAAAGGCGAATCGGTCACGATCCGTTCTCACGAGCGGGGAGCTGACACTGCCTACGTCACGTACCCGCACTGGCAGCAACCGCAAGAGACGCCATAGCCGTTAGAGCGATCCGATGGACCTGCACGATGCTCGAGACCAAAGGGGCTCGTGTGCAGGCAGGGATCAAGGCCGTTCGCGTGCTTTCGCGCGCAGTCTGCTTCGCCGTTGCTCAGAGACGTTCGCGAGCGCGGACTACTACCTCTGTTTTTTTTTCCGCTTGCAGGAGGTCCGCGATAGGTGTGACAATGCGTAACATGTTACAAGCTGCCACACCATGACGGGCTCACTGCCTCCGCTGGGAGATCTGGAGCACGAGCTGCTGGTCATTCTCTGGAAGCATGGCGAAATGACCGCCTTCGCCATTCGCAAGCAGGTCGCCCGCAAGTTGAAGGACGCCACGATCCGCACGGTGCTCAGGCGTCTCGAAGAGAAAGGGTACGTGACTCACACGGTGGTCAGCGGAGCGTTCATCTACCAGGCCAGGGAAACCGCCGAATCCACTGCGGCGAGTGCTGTACGCGGCGTCGTCGATCGGTTCTGTGGCGGTTCCCTCGAGCGGGCACTGCTCGGGCTGGTCGATGCGGGATTCGTAGACGTCAATCAGCTTGCGAAGCTCGTCGGCAAGCTGAAAAAGAAGGCTCGCTAGCTCGGGTGGTCTCATGGCTGCGCCGGAACTGAAGCTTGCGAGCACGCCGGGTGGGATGGATCGAAAGATCCCGCAGAAGCCCTGGTCTCCCGCGCGCTGGCCGCTTGGCGCCAGGCTCGCAATTCCAGTCGTCGCGGTCGCTGCGTGCGCCTTGCTCGCCATGAAGATGATCGGCGGAACGGGTGCGCGAACGCTGCGCGTACCATTGGAACAGGTGACTGTTGCGGCTGCCGTGCGCGGCGTTTTTCACGATCTCATCCCGCTGCGGGCCAATGTCGTACCTCGCAACACCGTTTACATCGATGCCACGGACGGTGGCCGCGTCGATCGAGTGCTCGTCCAGCCCGGCGACCTGGTTCAGGAGGGCCAGCCCGTGATCATACTCAGCAACACCAATCTGGCACTCCAGGTCATTCAGCAGGAATCGCAGATCAACCAGGCCATCTCCCAACTGCAGCAGAACGAGATTGCCCTGGAACAAAATCAACTCGCCAATGATCGTGCACTCGCAGACATCGAGTACAACCTGATCCGGCTGAACCGTTCCGCCGGGCGGCGTGAAAGCCTGGCTGCAAGAAATCTCGTGTCGGCTGAGCAGCGTGACGCCGTCACCGACGAGCTCGCCTACTACAACGGGTTGAAGCCCATACAGGTGGGCAGCAACCAACGTCAGTCAGCCCTTCGAGAGCGGCTGCTTCCAGGGATTCACGAACAACTGAAAAACCTCCGCGGCAACCTCACGGTCGTCCACGACAAGCTCGACAGCCTGGTCATTCGTGCGCCGGTCACCGGCAAAGTGACGGCGATCGATCTGAAGGTCGGAGAGACACGCAGTTCAGGTCAGCGCCTGGCGGAAGTGACGCCACAGACGGGCATGAAACTGACCGCGGACGTCGACGAGTTCTATCTGGCGCGGGTTCGAGTGGACCAGCAGGCGACGGTCACGCTCGATGGCAATCCCGTGAACCTCACGGTGGGGCGTGTGTATCCGCAGGTGCGCAACGGAGTGTTCAGGGTCGACCTCGACTTCCGGGGAGCGAGTCCTGCGACGCTCGTCGAGGGCGCCAGCGCTCAAGGTCACTTGCAGCTCGGCGGGGATACTCCAGCAACAGTGCTGCCGGCAGGCGCGTTCCTCGCGCGCACGGGCGGGGACTGGATTTTCGTGCTCGACGCGAGTGGCGACTCGGCCGACAGACGGCGAATCCAGGCGGGGCGTCGCACCGGCGAGCAAGTGGAAATCCTGAGCGGACTTCGGGTCGGCGAGCGGGTCATCACGTCCGATTACACGGGATTCGACAAGGTCGATCGGATCGTCCTGACGCACTAGAACACTCGTAGAACTCTCATACAACTCTGGCGCAATTGAAGGCCGCACACAGCAGAGGCTGGAATGCTAAAGCTCGAACACATCACCAAGGTGTATCGCACCACCGATGTCGAAACGGCTGCGCTCGACGATATCTCCCTCGAAGTCAAAGCGGGTGAATTCCTGGCGATCATGGGGCCATCGGGCTGCGGCAAGTCGACGCTCCTGAACATCCTGGGGCTGCTCGATAGCCCGAGCGCTGGCTCGTACTGGTTCCGGGGCGAGGATATCGCCCGATGCTCCGAAGAAGCGCTCACCCTGCACCGGCGAGCCGGAGTGGGTTTCGTTTTTCAAAGCTTCAATCTGATCGATGACCTGACTGTTTTCGAGAACGTGGAGGTGGCGCTCCTTTACCTGCGCGTGCCGGGCGCAGAGCGACGTCGACGAGTCGCCGCGGCACTCGAGCGCGTCGATCTCGCGCATCGGGCCAATCACAAACCGAAGCAGCTATCGGGCGGCCAACAGCAGCGAGTTGCCGTGGCGCGTGCGCTGGTCGCAAATCCGAAGTTGATTCTCGCGGATGAGCCGACGGGCAATCTGGACAGCGCCAACGGTGAGGCTGTGATGGAGATGCTCACGAGCATCATGCACAGCGGTACCACGATCGTCATGGTCACTCACTCCGAAGAACACGCAAAGCGTGCACACCGAGTCGTGCGCATGCTCGACGGTCGCCTCGTCACTGACGCGGAAGATTAGTCGCCGTGCTGCGAAATTATCTGGCGGCTGCCGCACGGAATCTGTTGCGCAATCGGGTGCACGCCGCGATCAATCTGCTCGGACTGGCCGTGGGATTCGCGGCGGCGTTGATCATTGCACTCTATGTACGCAGTGAATTGAGTTATGACCACTTCGTGCCCGGATACCGCGATGTCTATCTGCTGACTGGCACGAAGGACATGACGGATCGCCGTCTGCTCACGGAGCGATGGGACTACTCCTTCCCAGATCTCGCGGCCAAACTGGGCGCGCAGTTCCCGCAGATGGAGACCCTCGCGCGGATCATGATTCCGAGGAACGCGCCGCACCTCCGTCGTGGCGCGGTCGAGGCCGATGAGACCGGGTTTCTCTGGATGGATCCATCGTTCTTCCGGGTGGTGCCGCTGAGATCGCTCGCGGGCGATCTTCAAACCGCACTTGCCACGCCCGATAGCGTCGTGCTGACGCGATCGGCTGCTCGCAAGTATTTCGGGCGGGACGCGCCTGTTGGCGAATTGCTCGAAGTCGACCCGGCCATGGGAGAGGCTGCCGACAAAGTGTCACCTGCCTTCGGTACGCCTCATCCGATGCGCGTGACGGCGGTAGTGGAAGATCTGCCGTCGAACAGTTATTTGCAGGGGAACGTCTTCGGCTCGAGCCTGGCCTCCTATTCGCAGTTCGCGCTCTACGATCTCACTGCGGATCAAGGCCCGTTTCGTGAAAACGCTTATACGTTCATCCGCATGCGACCCGGCACTCGGGTGCAACCGTTGCAACAGGAGCTTTCCGCCTATGTTGCACGCAATTCCCCTGTTTACCCACCTGGGTTCACGGTGGGACTGCATCTCACGTCTATCGGGGATCTTCACCTGTCGCCCGCTGCTACAGCGACGATGTCACCGAGGGGGAACAGGACGCTACTCGCTGCGCTGGTCATCATTGCGGTGCTGATCATCGCCTCGGCATCGTTCAACTTCGTCGCGCTGATGATTGCCAGGGCAGCCCAGCGCGCCGTCGAGACCGGTGTGCGCAAGGCGGCGGGCGCACTGCGCAGCCAGCTGATCATCCAGTTCCTGGGGGAGGCCGTTATTTTTGTCGGCCTGGCCATGATACTGGCGGTGGCGCTCGCCAAGGTTTCATTGCCTCTCGTGAACTCTGTCCTGAAGCAAAAGATCGTCTTCAGTGTCCTTGGCGATCCAGTACTTCTCGGCGCGCTGGGGGTGGCTACCGTGGTGTTGGGCGTGCTGGCCGGCGCATACCCCGCGTTTGTCCTCTCTGCCTATCGACCGGCCGCGGTGTTGAAGGGATTGCTCGTCCAGGGAGAAGTCGGGGGAATCGTTCGCCGTGCGTTGGTCGCCTTGCAGTTCGCGATCATGATCGGCCTCGGCATCATCGCCGTGACGATCTGGCGCCAGACACTGTTCTCACTCGACAACTCACTCAGGGTAGACGGCTCCGGCATCCTGCTCATCGACAACGCATGCTTTCCTCCCGGCAAGGCCTTTCGAGATCGCCTTGCCAGCTTGCCGGGTGTGGCGAGCGCCGCTTGCGCGAGTGAGGCCGCGCTCTTCAACGGGGGAATGATCGTCTCTGCGCGGCCCCAGGCCCAGGCGCGGCCTTCAGTCACCATGCTGAGCGGCTCCGTCGACTTTGGCGCGCTCGAGTTCTTTGGCCTGCAGCCGTTGGCCGGGCGCTTCTTCGACCAGAATCGCGGCGATGACAGTCGCCTGCTCGATGAAAACGCGCCCGGGAGCCCCTCCATCGTCATCAACGAAACGGCGATGCGCGCGCTCGGTTTCAGCTCTCCCGAGAAGGCGATTGGCCAGACGGTGATCTGGAATCGCCGCATTTGGAGTCCACAGCCCAATCCCGGCATCGTCGGGGCGTCAGAGATCATCGGTGTGGCGCCTGATCTGGTGCTCGACACCCGCAGACCCGTGTGGCCCCAGATCATCTACGTGGAACCCAGGATGCTCTCCCTCCTGAGCGTTCGCTTGAAGGGTTCCCAGATTCCGGAGGCGCTGACGGCAATCGATGCGGCCTGGTATCAGACAACGCATACGAGCATTCGTCGTCGCTTCCTGAGCCAGCATTTGCAGGACATTTATACCGACGTCATCCTGCAAGGTACGGCGATAAGTCTGGGCGCGGGCCTCGCGGCCCTGATTGCTGCGTTGGGATTGTTCGGGCTGTCCGCTCGCTCGGCGCAAGAGCGTACGAAAGAAATCGGCATCAGAAAGGCTTTGGGCGGAAGCCGGGTAGACATCCTGCGCATGCTGCTTTGGCAGTTCGCGCGGCCGATATTGTGGGCCAATGTGATTGCGTGGGTTGCGGCAGGCTACCTGATGCATCGCTGGCTTCAAGGCTTCACGTCTCACGTCGATCTCAATCCGCTGATCTTCCTGGGAGTGGGAGCGGCGGCGCTCGGGATGGCGCTGGCGACCGTCGCGAGCCATGCGCTCATGGTCGCTCGCACGAAGCCCGCCAGGGCGCTCAGATACGAGTGAGGAATTCCTCTCAGCATCGGCCGTCAACTCTTGGAGAAATGCTCAGGAATGTCGGATGAATGAAAGCAGGGTGGCGCCGATGATGGACTGGACCGAAAGACCGTTCAGCTGTTCCGATGCCACCGCCACGGCACGATCACACCGAGCGCCGACATCGCAACACTACTCGCGCGACACGGACAGCCCCGCGAGCAGCGGAGCGTACGCGGCGAGCCTGCGGGATACGAAGTCCGTGAAGAGCCGCACGCGCTTTGTCTTGCGTGTCTCGCCCTGTGTGAGAACCCAGAGCGTTCCGTACATGTGCAGGTCGGTGCCCGGCACCCTCACGAGCAAGGGGTCGGCATCTCCGACGAAGCACGGCAGTGTCGTGATCCCGAGCCCTTGCCGGACAGCGACGATCTGCGCCTCGCCGTCGGTGGTTCTGAATGGAACCGCCGTCGTGCGGACCTCACCCTCGCTGGCCCAATCCGGAATTCCATGAACGCTGATGACGATCCACCGGATGGGATCACGCGCGCCTGCACGCCACGCGGCCAGTCGATCGCGCGATATGTAGACGGCGCCGAACAGCTCCGGTCCCTTCAGGCCGTTCAGATTGAGCGGCAGGGTCTTGCGGTCGTAGACGACGCGGATTGCGACATCGGCCTCGCGGTTGGTCAGGTTGGCCAGCTCGCCGTACGACAGGATTTCCATCTCGACATCCGGATGCAGCCGCGCGAAATCGGCGAGGTCCGGCATGAGCAGGTGTGTGGCAAGGGTGGGAGCCAAGGTCACCCGCAGTAGTCCGCGCACGCTCTGGTCGCGACCGAAGACGCGCGTCTCCAGCTGGTGCGACGACGCTTCCATCTGCTTCGCGAGCTCCAGGACCTCCTCGCCCGCGGCCGTCAGCCGATAGCCCGACGGCCGCTTTTCGAACATGTGCGCGCCGAGGCGCTCCTCGAGCTGAGCGATGCGTCGAAGCACGGTCGAGTGATACACCTCGAGGCGTTCCGCCGCGGCACGTACTGAGCCTCCGCGCGCGACGGCAAGAAAGTAGCGAACGTCATCCCAATCGATCATGGTGCAATTCGGCACCGCACGGTGCGTATCCAAAGTCCACGTGTAACGCATCGTACAGCAGTAGCGGCGGCGCCAGCCGTCGAACCGGAGCGATTTTGCACCACCCCTGTGCGCGCTTCCGCACTGATCTTCTGCCCCCGGCGGACCTATGTTGTGGGTCTCGGGACGGCCCGACGATCAACGAAAAGTCTGGAAGGAAAAGTCATGGGAAAGCTGGAAGGTAAGGTTGCAGTCATCACGGGCGGATCGAGCGGCATGGCGCTGGCGAGTGCCAAGCGGTTCGTGGAAGAGGGCGCCTACGTTTTCATCACGGGCCGGAGGCAGGAAGCGCTCGACGAGGCCGTCAAGCTGATTGGCCGGAACGTGACCGGCGTGCGCGGTGATGTGGCGAATCTCGCAGACCTCGACCGCCTGTTCGATACGGTCAAGCGGGTCAAGGGAAAGATCGACATCCTGTATGCGAGCGCCGGCACGGGCGAAGCCGTTCTGCTGGGCGAGATCACCGAGCAGCATTTCGACGTGACCTTCGGCCTGAATGCGCGCGGCACACTGTTTACGGTCCAGAAGGCGTTGCCGCTGTTCAACGATGGCGGATCGATCTTCATGACCGGGTCGGTGGCTTCGATGAAAGGTTTTCCGGGTTACAGCGTGTATGCAGCGAGCAAGGCTACGCTGCATGCCTTCGCACGTGGCTGGCTCAACGAGCTCAAGGGCAGGAACATCCGGGTGAACGTGCTGCATCCAGGGCCCATCGCCACACCGATGCAGGACCAGGTTCTCACCGCAGAAGCGAAGCAGATGTTCGAATCGCTGATCCCGCGGGGAAAGATGGGTCGCCCTGAGGAAATTGCGGCGGCTGCCCTGTTTCTTGCTTCGGACGATTCGAGTTTCGTGAATGGGGTGGAGTTGTCTGTCGACGGCGGCTTCTCCGCCATCTGATCTGATACTGGAGGTTCCGATGTACGACTCCCCTAAGCTTCTCGAGTTACGTCAGTTCGCAAAAGTGCATGCGGGCTCGGCAGTGATGGATGTGTGGCCAGGCAGCGGAGACTGGACCCGCCTGTTTTCCGACATCGTCGGCTCCAACGGGCGCGTCTACAGTGTCGTGCCGGCCGAGCTCGCTCATTTCAAGAGCGATCCGGTCGGCCAGATGCGGGCACTCGCAAAGGAGCCGGGGCGAGAGAACGTAGAGGTCGTCTCGGCAGACCTCGTGGCGCTGCCGGCGAGCTCGCAATCACTGGACGTGGTGTGGCTGCACTTGTTCTACCACGATCTCCATACCCCTCTCATCCAGGCGAAAGGCGCGACTGCGGCGGGCTTCAATCGAGCCGTCTATGAGCGGCTGAAGCCGGGTGGGTTCTACGTCGTCGTCGACCACGTTGCCGACACGGGGACGGGCGCAAGTCGTGCCGAGTCGCTGCATCGGATCGACCCTGCAACGGTTCGCGACGAGGTGGAAGCGGCGGGCTTTGTGCTGGACGCGGAAAGCACTGTGCTGGCCAACAAGGACGATCCGCACTCCGCCAAGGTATTCGACGCTTCGGTCAAGGGCGCGACCGATCGCTTCGCGTATCGGTTTATCAAGCGCTGACAGCGACCCAACACCGTTCGGAGAAGTATCGTGAGCTACGCGATCATAGGATTCGGAAAAATAGGACAGGCCCTCGCGCAGGCCTTCGGCCGCAAGCACATCGACGTGACCGTCGCGAGCCGTCGTCCGCCCGAGGCGTTAGCGCCGCAGGCTCGGGCGATGGGACCGACGGTCGTCGCCAAGTCGCTGCGAGATGCACTCGAGGCAGACACGATCATCCTGGCGGTCCCGTTCGGGGAGCATCGCGAGGTTGCGAAGATCCTGCCGAGCTGGGAAGGCAAGACCGTTATCGACGCGACGAACGCGTTCGGAGTTCTCCCTGAAGAGCTCGACGGCCTCCCGTCCTCCGCCTTCGTCGCGAAGGCATTCACCGGCGCGAGACTCGTGAAAGGTTTCAATCACCTGCTTGCGGCCACGCTGGCTACTGATCCGATTGTCGAGGGCGGCCACCGAGTCGTCTTTCTGTCGAGCGATGACGAGGACGCGATCGCTCCTGTCGCGGCGCTGGCCAAACAACTCGGGTTCGCACCCGTCAAGCTGGGAAAGCTAAACGAAGGTGGCACGCTGGTGCACGCGCGTGGCCGCACTTGGGGCCCGCTGATCTTCCAGGATTTGTTCAAGAAGGCGCAGTAGTCGATTTGCGCTGTGTGTGCGTGAGATGGCTCAGGAGCTCGAGCCGCGTGTACACAGTGCATGTCACCTCCCCGATCTGGTCGTCGTGCGCGGCAATCGAGGCATGATTCATGCTGAGAGTGCGGGCGTACATCATTGAGGAGGCAAGTCCATGGCGAAGAAGAAAGCGAAGAAAAAGTCGAAGGCGAAAAAGAAATCCACGTCCAGGAGCAAAGCGGCCAAGCGCACTCTCATTGCTCCACGGGGCGACAAGCGGTACGTACGACGTACGGCCAGCGGTCGTTTCAACGAAAGCGACGATGTGGGCCGCTCGTTGTCGACCGATCGTCGTCGCAAGGCGAAGAAGAAATCAGCGGCCGGTCAGGGCGATCGAGGGGACCGCTAAGAGGTGCGCGCTCGCTGACACTTCAGCGGGCGCGTTGCAGTGGCGTATGGGTCAGCGGGTCAGCAGTTCCGGCTGAAGAAACAAATCGTCCAGACACTTCTTCGGCGTCTGTTGAACCTCAAACACGAGAAGTCGTCTTCGCAGAACAGCCCGCTCGGGCATCGCTTCACATCACGGGTTGAGCCACATCGTTCTCGCGTTGCACCGGGAAAAGGTAAGGCTCGCCTGAAGGTGTAGCCTGCGTCTGCCGAGGCAAACGTGGCGAGCACGATCTGTATCGCAACTGTCGGTGCCCCACTAGACTCTTGCGGCGGAGTCGATCCGCTGACGCAGGTGAATTCAATGGCTAGCGAAGAGCACCCGCCGTCTGTCATTCAATGGCGCCGCCCGCCGTTACATCTGGTTACGGAGCCGGTGTCCAAGGCGGGGCAAGGGTGCGTAATCGAACTGGCAAACGGTCGCACCATCGTTGCCCAGCTCGTAAGGTTTGAAACGAAGTCGGACTCCATTGACCTGCAGTTGCCCGACCAGACTGCGGCACGTCGCCTGAAACTGGAAGGCGTGCGTTCTATAAAGCTGACGCCAGCGGTGGGTCTCACCCTGGATTCTGTGGCGGTCGCACATGTCGGCTCCGCGGAAGGAGACGCGGTGCATGAGAAACCTTTCACCGTCCGAATGCGCGACGGAGCGCAGATTTCCGGCCGAACACTCGGCTTCGTCAATGACAAGCGCGGTTTGTTTCTCTTCGTCATGGAGGCCGCAGGAGCGCTCGTCACGCGCCACTTCGTCCCCGTAGGCCAACTCGAGGGATTCGAGGTCGGCATGCGGCCTCAGACAGCCACCGCACAATTGGCGGTCAGCGCTCCGAGCATGATTGCCTCGGGCGAAGCGGCGCGCGCCAGACAGCAGAACATCGAGGGATACCTCACCGGTCGCGTCGTCGATACGGTACAGGCGCTGGCGGTTGCACTCGCACAGAAGCAACGCCACTCGAACCTGCGACTAGGGGAGGTGCTCATACAGGCAAAGCTGCTGACGCCCGCGCAACTGGAACACGCCCTTGCGTTCCAGGCGACGCATCGTGAGCAGCGCATCGGGGAAATTCTGGTCGAGTCCGGCGTCTTGTCGAAGCGAGTGGTTCAGGTGGCGCTGTCCGACCAGCTTGGCATTCCCTATGTGAGTGTCAGGGAATTCAAAATCGATCCTGTCGCGCTTGCGTGTGTCGATGCTGGATTCGCATCCCGACACACGGTGCTGCCGATACTGCGAACGGAGGGGGCGCTGGTCGTGGCCGTCGAAGATCCGCTGGCGCTCGATTTCATGCAGGACCTGCGCTTCTCGACGGGGCTGGGAATCATTGCGGTCATTGCGGACGCTGCGGATCTGAAAGTCAGAATCGCGGCCGAGTACTCCCGGTCTCTCACAAACCCGGCTGGCGCTGGCGAGGCGATGCCAGGGCGGAGCTCGGCAGGCGGCAATGATCTGGCGAGTGCGGATCCAAGTAACATGCAGGAGCTGACGAGCCTGCTGGGGCGAGAGACGCCGCACGCGGCGTTGCCTGACAAAGTCATCGCGGTCGATCCGCGCGTTTCGGACAATACGCTCGTCAGGCTCATCAACAAGATGATCGTCGAGGCACACAGCCTGGGCGCATCTGACATCCATATCGAGAGCAATCCTGGGCAGATTGCCACACGCATTCGGTTTCGCAGGGACGGCGATCTGGAGGACTATCTCGAATTACACCCGGCGTATCGAAATAGCCTCGTGTCCCGCATCAAGGTCATGGCCTCGCTCGATATCTCCGAACGCCGGCACCCGCAGGACGGCAAGATCAATTTCGGCCTGTTCGGCCCGCTCGCGATCGAATTACGGGTGGCGATCATTCCCACGGCCAGCGGCCTGGAGGATGTGGTGCTGCGCCTGCTGGGCGGAATGGTGCCGCTGCCGCTCGACGACATCGGATTTTGCGCGCGCGACCTGAGCGTGTTGAAGAAAATGATCGCGCGCAGTTACGGACTCTTTCTCGTCTGCGGCCCGACCGGCTCGGGGAAAACGACGACCCTGCATTCCATCCTTCATGCGCTCAACCGCCCCGACCTCAAGATCTGGACGGCGGAGGATCCGATCGAGATCACGCAGCCGGGCCTGCGTCAGGTGCAGGTGCAACCCAAGATCGACTGGACGTTCGCGGCAGCGATGCGCGCGTTTCTGCGGGCAGATCCGGACATCATCATGGTCGGGGAAATGCGCGATGCGGAGACCACCAAGATCGGCGTAGAAGCGTCGGTGACCGGCCATCTCGTCTTCTCCACGTTGCACACGAACAGCGCCGCCGAGAGTATTACCCGTCTGCTGGATCTCGGAATGGATCCATTCAACTTCGCGGACGCATTGGTCGGTATTCTTTCGCAACGCCTTGCGCGAACCCTTTGCCGCAAGTGCAAGCGCGCCCGTGTGGCGAGCTCGAGCGAGATCTCCGACCTGCTTGCAGAGTATTGTGACGAGACAGATCTGGACCAGGCCGACGTTTTGCGCCGGTGGCAGAAGGAGTTTGGGCGCAACGGCGACCTGGTCCTGTACAGTGCTGTGGGCTGCGAGGGGTGTCGCGGCGGCTATAAGGGTCGTGTCGGTGTGTATGAGTTGCTTGCCGGAACTCCCGATCTGAAACATCTTATCCGCACGCGCGCGGCGATACCGCAACTGGTGAAGTCCGGCCAGGCGGACGGTATGCGTTTGCTGCGGCAGGACGGCATCGAGAAAGTGCTTGGCGGCGCACTCGACATCGCCAGCGCGCGGGCCGTTTGCGGCTAGACGACAACAGGCGCAGGCCATGACCCAACTCGCCGCGACATTCCTTCCTGGCCAAACGGATGCGCTGGGCTCATGAATACATCGACGTCCAGGCAAACCCGGGCGGTGCGCGACGTGACGCTCGCGGTGCGTTCGACACTGGATGCCGTTTCGGCGCTGAGCGTTACGCTCTCGTCGTATATCGCACAGCGCTTGGACAGCGACACAAAAAGCGCCATCGAGCTGGGCATTACCGAGGCGCTGGTGAACGTCGTCAAGCACGGCTATCCGGCTGGCGACGTGGGCTTGGTCGAGCTTCAATACGTCGAATATCCAGACCGCGTCATGCTGCGAGTCAAGGACCACGGGATCCCGATTCCGAGCTCGAAACTGCAGCGAACGGGCGACGTGGTGTTCCACTTCGATCCGCTGGATATGGAGAACGTGCCGGAGTCGGGCATGGGCATCGCGATCATCAAGGCGTCATTCGACGATATCGACTACGTGACCGGCGAGCTGGGAAACACGTTGACGCTCATCAAGAACTGCGCCCCACGCTCCGACGGTTGAGCCGTGTCAGTCGCGGTCGGCGAGCCGACTGGCCAGTGGCAGCTCGAGCGTGAACACCGTTCCACATCCGTCGCCCGGCGTGAAATAAAGCCTCCCGTGCATTTGCTCGGCAAGCGTGCGGGAAATGGCGAGCCCGAGGCCGGTGCCCCCTTTCGCCCGCGTGTCCGTGGTGTCTTCCTGGCTGAATCGTTGAAACACCCGCGGTGCGAAGTCCGGGGAAATTCCCGGACCCCGATCCCGCACACTGATGCTCACGTGCTCCGCTTGCGATTGCACGATGATCTCGACCTCGGCGCCGCGTGGAGAGAACTTTACGGCGTTGGAGAGAAGGTTCGCCAGGATCTGGCCGAACCTGCGGGCGTCGACGTTGACCTGCGCATCCGGAGAAACCTGGGACATCACCAGTTTCACGTCGAACGTTGCCGCATATCCGGAAGTGTCTTCCATCGCAGTCTCGATCAGGGGCATGAGGCGCTCGGGCCGACAACGCAGGGTCATCTGTCCCGATGCGAGCTTTTCCATGTCGAGAAAATCGTTCACCAGGTCAGTGAGCCGCTCGGAGTTTCGTTGCGCGATGTGGATGAGCCGTAACGTTTCCGCGGGCAGCGAGCCCGCCGATCGGGCGGCGAGCAGTCCCAGCGCGCCACGGATCGACGTCAACGGAGTGCGCAGCTCGTGAGAGATCGTCGAGAGCAGCTCGTTCTTGAGTTTCACGACGCGCCGCTGCGCCGATATGTCGAGAATGACGCCGGTCATTCGGGCGGCTACCGCATCGCTGCCGTACGAGATCACTCCTGCACACCTCACATCGCGTTCCATTTCGTCCACGACGATTCGGTATTCCGCATCGAACGGGCATTCGCCTTGTAGCGCGGCGGTCCGGGCGCTCGACACACGCTCTCGGTCGTCCGGGTGAATGCAGTTCAGCATCACGTCTTCGCGGTGTGGAGAGCCGCTCTGCGACAGGTGATAGATCGACGACGCGCGTGCGTCCCAGATACTTGTGCCCGTTCTCAGGTCCCAGTCCCATACCCCGAGGCCACCGGCGAGTGCCGCAAGAGCCAAGCGGTCACTTTGGGTCTGAAGCTCCAGCTCCGCTCGCCTGCGTTCGGTGATGACGGTCGCCACAGAAATGAATCCGGCGCCGCGACCACTTGGGTCTGTGCGAGGTTGCAGCTCGACATCGACCCAGCATTCCTTGCCGTCCTTCGCGTAGTGCAGGATCTCCACACGCAGCGACTCTTTGCGGCGCAGATGTTGCGCGATCTTTTCCGCAGTCTCCTTGTCGGTGCCCGGTCCATACAATATTGCTGAGGGCCTGCGTCCGCGAACCTCGTCGAGGCTGTAGCCATAGGTTTTCGTAAACGCAGGGTTGGTCCACACGAGCTCGCCATCGAGGTCGGTGAGCATCACGACGTTGGTCGTGCAGCCGACAATGGCTGCGAGCTGACTTACTTCCTCCAGTGCCTGCACTGCCTGCGACCTGGCCTCGCGCAATTTGGCTTCGGAATCCTTCTGTTGCGTCACATCCGCGATGTAGCCGTTCCATATCGTGGTGCCGTCGGGTTGGCGCTCGGGAGCGCTGTCCACTCGAAGCCACCGCGGCGCGCGACCGGACGGGATGGCGCGAAACTCTTGCTGCCACGGCTGCAGACACCGAGCCGACTCCTGCAGCGATTCGATAACACGGCGGCGATCGTCTGCATGTACACGGTCGAACAGAAGTGCCGCATCGTATTCGACGTCGGCCGGAAGCAGCCCGAAGATGTGACGGATTCCGTCGCTTGCGTAGGGGATGCAAATGCGTCCGTCGAGCGCGAACAGCAGCCGGAAGATCATTCCAGGAACGCGATCCGACAGCGTTCGAAGAAGTTCATCGCGCGCGAAAACGGGCACGGCGGGGGCGGCGAGCGTTTTCCCCGCATGCGGGATTTCGCTGACGTTGATCCCTTGTCTCGACTCGATCCACTGTCGACCGGCCTCTACCAACGAGATGAGAGACGCGGACACATTGAGCATCCGCTGTGCGATTCGCGTGATGCGATCGAAGCGTTCGTCCTGCGGCGTGTCCAGGATCAGCAGGCGGGCGAGCTCTTCAACTCGCTGCGCCTCCTCTGTGAGCGCCCTCTGCACATCAGGAGGCTGCCGCGTTGCGCTCATGGAGTGGGCCCGGTGCGACCGTGTTGCATCACGCGTTCATCGTCGTCGATATCGAATGAGGGCTATTTGACGCACGGACTCTATTTGAAGGCATGATGCGGGGACCGTCCCGGCGTCACGAATCGCGGAGAAGAGCATGATTGCAGGCGAAACGATCGATACGGGCGCAGTGACCCGGCGGCTGCGAACGCTCGCCGCTCGGATGCCGCTGCGCGTTCTGGTCGTTGACGATGACGAGCTGGAGCGCGTGCTCATCTGCGATTGCCTGCGCTCACATGGCATCGAGGTGTCGGTTGCGTCGAACGGGCAGGAGGCGCTCGAAGCACTGGAGCGGGATCCGGTCCCCCTGGTGCTCACCGACTGGCAGATGCCGGTGATGGATGGCATGGAGCTGACGGAGAAGTTGCGCGCACGTGGCGTCGTTGACACCTGCATCATCATGCTGAGCTCGCATGACGGCGGCTCGGAGCACGAGCGCGGTTATCTCGCCGGCGTTGACGATTACCTCACGAAGCGCCGCCCAGAGTCCGAGCTGTTGGCGCGGCTTTATGCCGGATTCAATACGTTCACGTTGCGCCGGGAATTGCAGGAAGCCCGTGCTCAGTTGGCCATTATTGCAGCGCGGGTCGACGATCCGACCCCGGCGTGAGAAACGATGCGATGCGCAACCAAGGGGACGATACGGGGCGCGTCGGAGCCAGGGTACTTCGACGCGACAAAGCCCGAGGGCCATCCCATGGGCCATCGGGAATAGTCTGGCGCGAATGAATCCCTCCTTGCTCAGGACGATCCTGTACGTCGACGACGAGCCCGATATCCGGGAGATTGTCCATATGGCGCTGACCGAGGCGGGCGCTCTGACCGTTCATCTGTGCGGCTCGGGCCAGGAAGCGCTCGAGCGCCTGCCGCAATTGAAGCCAGACTTCGTGTTGCTGGATGTCATGATGCCCGGGATGGACGGTCCCATGACCTTGAGACGGATGCGTGAGGATCCGGCCCTCGCCCGGATTCCGGTCGGGTTCATGACCGCGAAAGCGATGCCGCAGGAGGTCGCCCGTTTTCGAGCGCTCGGGGCAATCGGAGTGATTGCCAAGCCATTTGACCCCATGCGCCTCGCACAGCAGGTCACCGCGCTCTGGAACGAAGCGTCCGATGTCTGAAGCAAGCACGCGAGCCGAGCGGATCAAGGTCATTGCTGCGCGCTTCCTCGCGCGCAGCGTGGCAGATGCCGTGGCAATGAAAGGTCTCATTCACAGGGCTCGCACGGGCGACACCGTAGCGTTCGAATCGGTTGGGCAGCTTTCGCATCGCATGGCCGGCACCGCCGGGACGCTCGGTTTCGAGGCGGTCGGTGTCAGCGCCGGCAGCATCGAGCGACTGGCGGAGCGGATGGTGCGAGAGGGTCCCGAGTCCGCGCAGGACATTTGCCGTGAGCTGACGTGCTTGGTCGATGAGCTCGAGAAGGACGTTCGCGTGCTCCTGAACGAACGGGGCGACTCCTGAAAGTGCCCGGGGACGGTCATGCGCGTTTGGCGCGTTCACGGGCCTGAAGCGGCAATCCTCTCTGCCGGAAAGTCAGGGGAGCCGGGCTCGCAGGTACACAGCACAGGATTCGACCGCTGCATTGGCGCTCACGATCAATGCTTCGAGGTCCGCGACGGCACCCGCGTGGGCCTGATCCTCGAGCATGCCGCAGACTTTGGCGAGCTCCCCGGCATACATCGTCTGGGCCGTCCCACGCAGCTTGTGGGCTGCAGCGCGGAATGCATCCCGGTTGCCGGCGGCCAGCTGCGATGCGAGCTGCGCCGTGAGCTCGATGCTGCTCGAGAGGAAACTGTCACAGACGATTTTCAAAATGGTGTGGTCGGCCCCGGTCGTAGCGCTCAGCTGGTTGAGGTCGACTGGCGCGATGGGCTCGTGACCCGCGGCCTGCGTTGCGCCGCTGGCCTCTCCGACCGGCATCGTCGGGATAGCCGGGGATGCAGGCGCCGCCGACACGGCCGGATCGATGGACGGCGAGTTGGCAGGTTCGGGCGCGGCGCCGGCGGATCCCGGGGGTGAAAGAGAAGGATCGGGAGCGCCAATCTGCTTCAGTACTTCGCGCAAGCGACTCTCCTCGAGAGGTTTGGTGAGCAGCGCGTCCATCCCGGCCGCCGTGCAGCGTTCCAGTTCGCCGATCATTGCACTCGCGGTGAGCGCAACGATCGGCGTGCGACGATCGCCCTGTTCGAGGCGGCGAATCTCGCGAGTCGCCGCAAGCCCATCGAGTACGGGCATTTGCACGTCCATGAGAACGAGGTCGAATGTGCCGTTGAGACACGCGGTGATGGCCGCCTGGCCGTTATCGACCACGGTCGCCTCGCAACCCAGACGCTCGAGAAACAACCGGACCACTTCCTGATTGATAGAGTTGTCTTCCGCGACGAGCACCCTGAGGCGCGTCGGCAGTCGTGCCAGTGAGCCCCGGGTGATGATCGTGTCGAACGCGCCGCTCGCACCCGGATCCGAGGCGAGCACTTGCGCAAGACAGGTTCGCAGCTCGCGGCTGCGCACGGGCTTGATGAGGTAAGCGGCGAAACCAAGATCCCTGAGCCGCTCGATATCACCGTGAAGCTCGAGCGACGTGAGCATGACGAGTGGCACGTCTCGAAGGGTCGGATCCTGCTTCACGAGCGTGCCGAACGTCGGGCCATCGCAGCCGGGCATCTGATGGTCGACGATAGCGATATCGAATGGCCGTCCGCTTCGATGTCCGTTGGAGAGCAACTCGAGCGCCTCGCGGGCGTCGGCAGAGGTGGAGACGTGCATGCCTGCCGACTCCGTCTGCTCGCGCATCACCCGCAAATTGGTAGCGTTGTCGTCGAGAACCAGCAGGCGTTTATCGGTGAGCTGCGCCAGTACTGCGCGTCGCGGCGCGCTGGCGGACTCGGGTACCCGCATGGGCAGCGTGATCGTAAAGATCGAGCCGATGCCGGGCTGGCTTGCGACGCTGACCTTCCCGTCCATGAGCTCGATCAATTTCTGTACGATCGACAGCCCCAGACCGGTGCCGCCAAATTGCCGCGTGGTCGAGGAGTCCGCTTGCGAAAAAGGCAGGAATAGCCGCGCCATCGTCTCGGGCGACATGCCAATGCCGGAGTCGCGCACTTCGCACCCGATGAGGACGTGATCCGCATGGGTGCTGATGCGATATAGCTCGATCACCACCTCGCCGTGCTCGGTAAACTTCACCGCGTTGCTGGCGAGATTGAGCAGCACCTGCCGCAGGCGGTGCGGATCGCCCAGCACGCGTTCCGGCACACCCGGGCGCACGCTGACGATGAGCTCGATCCGTTTCGCCGCCGCCTGCATCGCCAATGCCGCGCCGACATCTTCGGCGCAGCGCCCCAGGTCCATGTCGATTCGCTCGAGGTCGAGCTTGCCCGCCTCGATCTTCGAAAAGTCGAGAATGTCGTTGAGCACACTGAGGAGTGACGTGGCGCTGGTATGGATCAGTTGCGTGAACTGACGCTGCTTGGGTGCGAGGGATGTTTCGAGCAGCAGCTCGGTCATGCCCAATACCCCGTTCATCGGCGTGCGTATTTCATGACTCATATTCGCCAGGAAGCTGCTCTTCGCGCGATTTGCCGCGTCGGCCGCTTCGCTCGTCACCAGCAGTGCCTCATTGAGACGTCGCGCGGCGGCCGTCTGGGTCTCTGCCACGCCTTGTGCGCGAGTGGTGCGCTTCTGCCAGAGCCCCAGGATCGCGACGGTCCAGATGGCGAATACCGACAAGCTGCGGTTGGCCAGGGCGGGCCACATATCCGGCACGCGCTCAGCGACCAGGAGCTTCACCACCACGAGTACGGTGCATATCGTGGCAGCCTCCCATGCATGTGAGGCACTGCGTGACCACAGACTGAGAAGCACGACGCCGAGGTAGAGAATACCTACCGCTGTACCCAGCGGGATCTGCAGATCGACCAGAAAAATCCCAGTCGAGGCGCCGGCGATCCACGCGAGCTGCCCGTACTCCGGAGGGGGCCTGCTGCGAACCACGGAATGCCGCGGCACGCTTGCGCCTGACGCAAGTCGTTTCTTTCGCCTGCTGCGTCGTCGAAGCGCGAGCACACCTGCGGTCACCGCGCTGACGAGCGCGAATCCGGACAGCGACAGCACGATGTACAACCGCTCGTACTTCTGTTCGGCAAGCCGTAGTGAAGGCGTGATCAACTGTCGAAGGAAATACACGCGGCCGTTTCCATCCGAGATCGCCAGATCCAGGTCCGCGGGATTCGCGTTCAGGTCGAAGCGATATCGCAGCGTGCCAGCAGGGGCGTTGACCAGGGTACGCGCGACCTCATGAAACTCGTCGCTGGCGTCGCGAGGCGCGAGCCAGTGGCCGATGGCGTCAAACTTCTCCGCTCCCTCTGGTGTCGTCTCGCCTCGCATTCGCGATAGCGCGACAGACCTGGCTTGCACGAAGGTCGCCACCTCGAGCGCCCTGTGCGAGAGCCCTTGCAGGTAAAGCAGGAGTGCCAGGCTGCCAGTGAGATAAAGGACGAAGACTCCCAGCAGCAACGATTCGCGAGTGACCGTGGCGAGCGTGCCTCGGTTACGCGGCGACTTCGGACGGTTTTCCGTCACGGGTGCGATCTCGTCCGCCTCCGCGGGCGGATGAGCGCTCATCGAGGGATCCGGCGAAACAGGAGTGGCGTCCGCACGATCAGCCAGACGACCCCATAGAAGAGCCGGTCGAACGTGTCTGGCGGGATGACCGAACGGCGGTCCCACGCTGCGCAGCCAGAATGGCCTGCTGATATCTCGCTGCAATGACCCACGTGCGTGATGGCAATTAGCATCGCAACACGTGCTTGCGGCACGAATCGGTTCATGGTGCAGGAGCTCCTGGGGCGGCCCGACTGCTGCGAATCTGCAGGAGGCGAGGCCGGAGCGAAAATGCGACGTACTATCGACGTCGGTGGCGAGCATACTCCTCGGCGAGTATCGAAATCGAAACGCATGTGGAAGCGGAGCAGTCGTGATGGAGCGGGCCCTTGCCAAGCAGTCGATCCCGCCGGGCAAATCGCAGTTCCGGATCCTGGTCGCGGAAGACTCCGACCCTGTTCGGACGTTGCTTGCGGCGATGCTTCGTTCACTCGGCTACGACGTCACCGAGGCGCGCGATGGTGAGGAAGCCTATCGCCTCATCGTTGCCCACCGGATTCAACTCGTTGTCAGCGACTGGCTGATGCCCCGAGTCGATGGCCCCTCGTTGTGCCGCAAGCTGCGTCAGAGCGATGTGGGCTACTACGTTTATTTCATGCTCGTCACGGTGCGTGACAGCCACACAGACCTGGTGGAAGGCATGGATGCCGGCGCCGATGACTTTCTGGGAAAGCCGGTCAACCTCGAAGAGCTGCGCGTGCGCTTGCGAGCCGGTCAGCGGGTTCTCGAGCTCGAGCGCGTCCTCGCCGAGCGCAATCAGCGACTCACCCTGGCGTACGGCCAGATCCGGCGCGACGTCGATGCCGCGGCCCAGATGCAGCGGAGTCTGCTTCCGGAAAAATCCCTGCACTTCGGCCCCGCCCATTTCGAATGGCTTTTCGTGCCATCGATGTTCGTGTCGGGCGACGATCTGAACGCGTTCCGGCTCGACGATCACCACGTCGGTTTCTATAACCTCGACGTTGCCGGTCATGGCGTTCCGGCCGCAATGATGTCCGTCACGCTGTCTCGAATGCTGACCCCCGGCACTGGCGGTCTGCTGAGAGAGAGCGCAAGCAGCGCGAGTGGGGAACGTGTGCGTTCGCCGAGCAACGTCGCCGCGGCATTGAACGCGCAGTTTCAGATCACAGCAGAGAGCTCGATGTACTTCACGCTGTTGTACGGCGTACTGAACACGCACACGGGAGTGGTTCGCTTTATCCAGGCCGGCCACACCCGTCCTATGTTGCTGACTGCGGGTGACGACTCTCGGATCCTTGACGGCGGATCGCCGCCCATCGGGGTACTGCCGCAGTTCGCATATGAAGAACAGCAGGTCGACCTGCAACGCGGCGAGCGGCTGGTCGTCTATAGCGATGGTGTGACTGAGTGCGAGAACGTCGATGGCGTGCAGTTCGGAGAAGAGCGCCTGCTCTCGTATCTTTCGGACCGGCGGGACGTACCGCTCGAGGAGACATTGCAGGCGCTGGTGACTGAGCTGAACGCTTGGCGCAGCCCTGAAACGCCGGGATTCCCGGATGACCTTTCCGTGCTGGCTTTGGAATTTCACTGATGCAGGTGCATCCGCACTTGAAGAGGTCCGCTCATGTCACTCATCAATGTCCGTAAAGAGAATGGCGTCGCAATCGTGGAGCTGCTGCTGAAACGACTGGATGCCGCGGTCGCGGGCGCGTTCAAGGAGGCCGTCGTCGCCGTCATCCACGGGGGCGAAAAGAAGGTGGTTCTGGACATGAGTGGCGTGGACTTCGTGGACTCGAGCGGGCTCGGCTCGCTGGTGTCGATTCTGAAGTCCCTGGGCGGCACCGGATCGCTGGCGGTGTGTGACGTCAGGCCCAACGTCCTGTCGCTGTTCAAGCTCACGCGCATGGACAAGGTGTTCTCCATACAGCCCAGCGCTTTGAAAGCCGCCGAGTCGCTCGCGTCGTGAAAGTGATGGTCCTGGCCGCGGTGGGCTGACCTGAACGCATGAACACGCCTGCCAGCCCGCGCGATCATGGCGACGCCACACTGGCGCTGTCGTCGCCCGCAACTCTGGGAGATGTCGCCGGTCTCGCGATGAAGCTGCGACAGTTCGTTGGCCCACAGACGCCCGAGACGCAGGTCGATGAGATCGAAATCGGCGTGGTCGAGGCGCTCACCAATGTCGTCAAGCACGCGTATGCAGGCAGGGCAGGTTCGCTCGAGCTGCGTTGCGAACACCAGACGGAGCGCATCGTCATCGAGCTCATCGATCACGGCGACGCGTTGCCGGCGGGTCGCCTCGAGGGCGCGGACGGCACCGTCTTTCAGTTCGACCCGGAGGATGTGGAGAATATCCCGCAGGGAGGGATGGGGCTCGCGCTGATCAGGGCTTCGTTCGACGAGGTGCAATACGATTCGGAACCGGGATGCAATCGCCTGACCCTCGTGAAGCACGTGCGGAAGGCTTCTGCATGAAGACCCATCACGCCGCGCGCGCTGACGTCACCGCTGCCAGGACGTGTCGCAACTGTTCGAGTTTCGGAGGCTTGCCGAGTACGTAGTCGATGTGCGCGGGAAGCTCGTCGTCCGTGAGTAGCTGATGGCCCCAGCCGGTGAGAAGGATGACTGTGGCGTCGGCGCGGAGGGATTTGACTCCGGCCGCGACCGCTCGCCCATCCATGTGCAGCATCTCCAGGTCCGTCACCACAACGGAGAAAGGGGACCCGTTGCGCTCGGCGGCCGCGAAGAGATCGAGGCCGAGCCTGCCGTTGTCCGCCGTAATGACTCGATGACCCTCGAGCTCGAGTGCAATGCGCAGCGATTTGAGTACGATCGCATCATCGTCGATGAGCAGAACTCGAAGCGGGCGTGCGGGCCCGCGTTCGAACGACCTCGTCTCGACGGGCTTGCCCTCGGCGACGGCAAAGGTCAGGCGCATTGTCGTCCCCGCCCCGGGTGAGCTCTTGACCTCGAGCTCACCGCGATGGCGCTGCACGGTGCTGAACACCATAGCGAGGCCAAGCCCGGTGCCACGCTCGCCTTTCGTAGAGAAAAATGGCTCGAGACAGCGTGCCTTCGTTGTCTCGTCCATCCCGGCTCCGGTATCCAGCACATCCACACAGACGCGGCCACTCTCGTTGATCGACGTCGTGAGGGTCAGCGTGCCGCCATCCGGCATGGCATCCACCGAGTTGAGCACCAGGTTCGTGAGTGCGTCGCGCAACTCTCCTTCCACGCCCAGGATCGGCGGCAGAGCGGGCGCCAGGTGCGAGCTCGCGCGGATGTCCGCGCCACTCTGCTTCGACATCGCGGACCAGCGTGCCCGGGTCGATTGGAGAACGTCCGTGACGACGGCATTCAGGTCGACTCGTGCCGAGCCGGCATAGGGCCTGGCCTGGCGACTGAACTCTTTGATCTGGCTCACGGTGGTGGTGCAGCTATGGATGGATCGTTCGATCATCGTGAGATATTCGCGCGTTTGCGCGCTCATGGCCGGGTCGTGTTCGAGCATCGACTGCACGCAGAGGGCAGCGGGTGACAATGCACTATTGATGTCGTGCGCAATTCCGCTCGCCATCTGCCCCAGCGCGCGCAGGCGCTCCTGCTGGCTCACCCGTTCCTGCGTCTGGCGAAGCTCGTCGTACGCTTTCTGCAGGGTGCAGTTCAGCTCGCTCTGATGCAGGCAGAGCGCGACATGGTTGCTGAGCTGCCGCAGGAACTCGCAATCGCTGCTCGGGAATGCGTGCGGCGGGTTTCTCGCGGCGATCAGGACGCCGAACACGGTATCGTTGACGGTGAGTGGGGCAGCGACTATCGAGCGCATGCCGGCATCGGCGAACTGCTGAGAAAATGACAACGGCGCGCCTGACGCGTCCTCGACATACACGAACTCCCCACGCAGGCAACGCGAAAGATCGTGCGGATCGTCCGCCAGGGCCTTTGCCCCCGGCGTCGCGAGGCGGTTCCGGAGCGCCTCGCTCTTGGGGCCGAGGCAGGACAACGCGAGGGCCCCGGACGTTCCGTCACGCAGGTAGATGCAGCCGAAGTCGATCGGCAGACTCTCTTCCACGCTTTTGATCACGATCTCGAGGATGCTCGTCGGGTCCTGCCGCACGGCGATCGCGCGAGTGATCTGGTCGAGTAGCGCGAGGCGCTCGACTTGTGTGCGCAGGCTTTGCGCACCTTGCTTGTATTCCTCGACGTCGGTATTCGACCCAAGCCACTTCACGATCCTCCCGGTGTCGTCGCGAATCGCGATGGCCCGTGTCCGGAACCAGTGGTACTGGCCATCGGCACCGCGGATGCGCAGCTCGCTGTCGAATCGCTCGCCGCGCTCGGTCGCCCTCGCAAACTCCCCCTTCATGCGCTCGCTATCGTCGGGGTGCAGGAACTGCGTCCACCCGTAGCCCAGCTGCGCGGATTCGGGACGTCCGGTGTACTCGACCCATTGACGGTTGACGTACTCGCACCAGCCGTCCGTTCGGCACGTCCATACCTGCTCCGGAACAGATTCGATGAGCGTCTCGAAGCGCGCCTGGCTTGCTTCGAGCGCCTGCGCGGCGGCACGGTGCGCGGAAACGTCTCGAACAAAACCCGCAAATCTCGGCGGCCCGCTCCCCGGCAAGCGCGCGACGCTGAACTCGAGTGAGATCTGCGTGCCCCCGGGCCCCAGCCCCGGCATCTCCATGCGCTTGCCGAGCATTGTGCCGCTACCGCTCTCGAGATAGCGGGTGAGCCCTTGTTGGTGACGCAACCTCAGCGACTGCGGGATGATCACCTCGTCGAGCGGCCGGCCGATCACGGCGGCAGGATCGTGTCCGAAGATGATCCCGGCCGCGGGGTTGAACTGAGTGATGCGGCCCTTGTGGTCCATGGTAATGATGCCGTCGAGCGCCGCATCGAAAATAGCGCGGCTGTGTGCGTGAGAAAGGGCGAGCTCCTGTTCGCTCTGTTTGTGAGCGCGAATCTCGGCGTTCAACGTGTCGATGGCATGCGCGAGCTGGGTTGTCCTCTCAACGACGCGTCGCTCGAGGTTTGTGTTGGCATCGGCGAGCTCGCGCTCGACGCGTATGTGCTCTCGCGTCGTCTGCGCAGCCGCCTGCACCAGCCACAACAAGAGTGTGACGTAGGCACATGCGCGCCCGATGTGCGCCGCCATCCCCAGGGCGTCATGGGGCGTGCGCGAATACAGCATGACGAGGTGAGAGACGGCGAGAATCAATGCCATGAGCGCGAGCGGGCGATGAAGCGGTCGCTCGACCCGACCCCGCCAGAAAACGGTGGCCAGCCAGGCCCACAGTACCGGGGCGCCAATCAGCGTCGGGCGCGTGATGCCGAGCAGGCCCGGCGGTGCGTAGAGTGGCAGCCGATAGAACACCCACAACAGCACTGCGCTGCTGGCTACCAGAAAGAGCGCGAGCCACAAGGCCTGGCGTGCCTGGGATCGGGGAGCCGCGAGCGCACAGAAAAGCCCGATTGGCAGAATGTAAGCCGCCGGCCGCCAGGCGATGGGCCGTAACTGAAAGCCTACATTGGCGAGGGGCGTCAACACGGCTGCCCATTCGGCCGTAACCGCGACATGGAGCAACTCGAGGAACCAGGTGGCACCGAATGCCAAGGCGACCGCTGCATAGAGGCCCCGCCCCGAGCGCGAGCCAGTATCCCAGAGCATGATCGCCAGCACTGCCGAGAGGAAGCACGTGGCACTGTCGAGGACGACGTGCAGCTGCGGATAGTCGTCCGGCGCACTGAACAGAAGGATGGCGCTGATGAGCACGGACACGCCAATCACCGCGGGAATGCTCAGCGACCGCCGTGGGCGTACCTGGGATTCGTTGATCGCTGGCCTGGTGAACAGGCCGGCATCTCCCACAGGTTCAATGTCGCGATGTGGCATCAGGACAGCCCGACATTGACGAGTGCCGCAGCGGTTTCGGCCGGCGTTTCGGCAGGCTCTTCTGCGCCGAGCAGTTGCGTGAGCAGCAGTTTCAATTTCGACGGCTCGATCGGTTTGGTGAGGTAGGCGTCCATGCCGGCCGCCGTGCATTCGGCATCCGTGCCCTTCATGGCGTGGGCCGTAAGCGCGACGATCAGAGTGTGGCGGCTATCACCCTCACGTCGGCGAATCTCTCGCGTGGCTTCGTAGCCATCCATTTCGGGCATCTGACAATCCATGAGCACCAGGTCGTAGGTCTTCGTCTGCAGCGCTTCGACGGCGAGGCGCCCATTGCCCACGACATCCACGCGAAAACCCAGTTTCTCGAGGATCAGGACCGCGACTTTCTGGTTGACCTCCTGGTCTTCGGCGAGCAGGAGCTGATTGCGTTTGCCTGCGCGATCCGCGTGCAGCGCATGCCGTGTCACCATGGGTTGAGAGTGCTGCAACCATTCCTCGGCCTCGATGCCGAGCACCAGGATCAGGCATTCGATCAGCTCACGCTGCGTGACCGGTTTCACCAGATAGCCCGCGAACCCGATGTCCGCAAAGAGCTGCCCTTCGCCGCGCTGGCCGGAAGAGGTCAGCAGCACCAGTCGCGTGGCGCGCAACTGTTCGTCGAGAACGATCTCCCGCCCAAGCTCTGCGCCGTCGTGGTCCGGCATCTGATGATCGATGAGCGCCACTTCAAACGGCTGCCCATCGCGATGGCTCTGCCGCATTGCCGTCAGCGCTTCTCCTGCGGTGCTGACCGCTATCGGCTCGGCACCGAACAGTTGCAGCTGGCCCGTCAGCACTCTGCAGTTGGTGACGTTATCGTCGACCACGAGCACGCGGCGGCCACGCAGCGACGTAGGCGTGGTCCGGGGTGCCGCCGAGAGCGCTTTGGCGTGCTGCAGTCGGGCGGTAAACCAGAACGTCGATCCGGTGCCCAGTGTGCTTTGCACGCCGGTCTCACCACCCATGAGCTCAACCAGGCGACGCACGATCGACAACCCGAGTCCCGTGCCGCCGAAACGGCGAGTCGTGGAGGTGTCTACCTGCATGAAGGGTGAGAACAGCGAAGCGACCCGCGCCGGCGGGATTCCGATTCCGGTGTCACGCACCTCACATCGCACGAGTGTGCCCCTTGCGTCAGTGTCCAGGAACATCAGCTCCAGCGATACCTCGCCCTGCATCGTGAACTTGATGGCGTTGCTTGCGAGGTTCAGGAGAATCTGCCGGATGCGACCCGCGTCGCACCGTACTCGATCCGGGAGGCGCGGATCGATCTGCACCGTGAGCTCCAGCCGCTTTGCGTGGGCTTGTATGGCCAACAGGCGAGCGACGTCTTCGATCGTATCGCGCAGGTCGATATCGATTTCTTCGAGCTCGAGCTTGCCGGCCTCGATCTTCGAGAAGTCCAGGATGTCATTGATGACGGTCAACAACGACGCGCCGCTGGCGCGTATCGTTTCTGCGCAGTCTCGCTGTGCGGGGCTCAGCGGACCGTCGAGCAGAATTTCGGACATGCCGATCACCCCGTTCATCGGCGTTCGGATCTCGTGGCTCATGTTCGCGAGAAAATCGCTCTTGGCCCTGCTGGCCGCCTCGGCCGCGCCCTGTGCCTGCCGCAGTTGAACTTCCTGAGCCCTGCGCTCGGTCACTTCGGTCTGCAGCTCGGCCGTTCGTGCCACGACTTGTTGTTCGACTCCTGCATGGGCCACGAGCAGCGACGCTTCACGCTCGGCGATTTCGCGATCCTGCGCCGTGCCGCGCAGGCAGCTCAGCACGAGCACGATGTCTTCGAACAGGATCCAGATGCCGTGCTCGGCGAGGCGCCACCATTCCGTCGTAAACGTCCCGAAGATGGACTGGGGCCAGTACATGCCGCGCAGCAGGTGTTCCGAGGCAATGGTGAGGGTGGCCGGGACGAGGACGCGCCAGTCTTTGTAGAAGGCCAGGAAGGCGAGCGACACGAACACGTGGAAGTGTGTCTCGATCTGTCCACCTGTCAGGTGGATCAGCAGCGCCGACCAAAGCATCTGCACCACCGCAACAGCCACGCGCGTGCCCAGCCGGCCCGGACGTAACAGGATCAGCGCTATCGGCAGCGTGTTCAAAAGCGCGCCCAAGAACACGGCGACATACACATGCTCGTGGAGGCTGCGCGAGCGGCCAGTCCAGGCGTAAGGGGAGAGGGTGACCGCGATGACGATCGCCGCGATCCATTGCGCCAGAAGAAGCCAGAAGAACATTCGGTCCGTCGAGCGATAACTCTTGTCGCGCAGCGCCGCGTAGAGACTCGCCGCGCTTGGCGATTCGATTGCGGCCGCTTCGACGGTGCCCATGTTCATTCCGCCTTGACGTGATCCTGCAGCGAGCCTCCGAACGGCGCAGTAACTTCAGGGATGGCGCGGGCAGGCTCCCACATTTCGCGCTCGTTTCGTCTGGTTGCTGCAGAGACGGCGCCAGCGCGTCGCTGTATCAAGTTGTGCAACTGCGCAAGTCTTGCGCGCGAGCAGAAGCACTTGGGGTGAACGAACCTCACCAGCGTCGGATTTCTTGCAGCAGAAGGAAGGGATGAATCCTCCGGCCACACGCTGGGAGTATCCCGTCGATCACCGGGGCTGCTTTCGTAATGCCAGATTGTCTGCACGTCCCGCGGCCACTGCACCGGAACGAGCCGCGATCGTCGGTGTGGTGAGAACCGAACCGCGCCGTCGCGGTCGCCGCGTTGCAGGTCGTTGATGTTTCATTTTTCATACGTACCCGGCGCAGCTAGGCCGCAGGTTCCGAATCGATCGATCTTCCATGATAGCCGCACGGCCGATGCAGCAAAGCGATCCGTTGTCGAATCAGATGGGAATGGCGCGACGGCGGACGCGCCATTTGCAGCGCATGATGCGATCGCCGCTCGCGCGCGCGGCTGCGAGCGCAGGGGCGCTCGGCGGCGGTTTTCGAGTGACCGCGCGCGTGTTGCAAAGCGCGCCGTCCCTCGCAATCGCGCCCACGAGCGAATACCTGGAGGATGGGGCGCCAGTCGGATTGCTCGGCTCCGGTGCAGCGGCCTACCTCCTGTCGGGTCAGCGCTTCGAATGCATCCTTCGCGAACTCGGGCGCGGCCACGACTCCCACGGAGTGCGTGTATCCACATTGCATGCAGATGCATGCGATATCAGGGTATCATTCGAGGCAGGACACGCAAACGGTGCTGACATGACGATACGTCTCGATTGCTACTGCGCGTCGCTGCGTCGTGCAGCCCGCGTCATCTCGCAGAAGTATGACGCAGCGCTTGCCGCCGCCGACCTTTCAGTCACTCACTTCACGCTCCTGACAGCGCTGCGGGACAGTCCTGGAGCGCGCGCCAACGATCTCGTCGCCCCGCTCGGCATGGATCAAACCACGCTTTCGCGCACCCTCGCGTTGATGGAGCGTGACGGTCTCGTCACGTGGGAGGAGGGCGAAGACCGCCGTGCAGCCCACTGGAAGCTCACGACCAGCGGCCGCGCACGGCTCAAGCGCGCCGAGCCACACTGGAAGGCCGCGCAGGAGAGCGTCAGGCAACTGCTCGGCGATCAGGACGTAAAGCGACTGACCGATTCGGCGTTTCGCCTGGCTGAGAAGCTGACGACGTAAGGTTTCTACAGATCTGGCGCGCTCGCTCTCGAAAGGCCGCGGGCGTGCAGCCAAAAGCGCGACGGAAGGCCGTGGTGAAGTGGCTGTGGCTGGCAAAGTCGAGATCCAGGGCGAGCGCTGACAAATCCGCCTGATTGCGCGGCAACAGTCTGATCGCGCGTTCCAGTCGCTTGCGCAAGGCGTACCGATAGAGGGGCACACCCTCGACCTGTCGGAACACTTCGGTCAGGTAAACGGGAGAGATGCGCAGCGTGTGGGCGATATCCACCAGCCGTATTCGCTCCGTCGCATGGCTTGCGAGATAGCGTTTGACGTTCGCCACGAGCTCCTGCTGCGCGGCTGTGCCTTCCCGGGAAAGGCTCGCGTCCTCGCCCGCCATGATGCGGGCGACCCAGGCAGGGCAAGCCTCGTGACCCGCGATGAAATCCGGGTTGGACACAACATCTCCTCGCTCGGCGCGAGCGGCGATCCCAAGATACATGCATATGCATATGAAGTCAAAGTCTCACGGACCTGAAGATTTCGAAAGCGGGCGCCGGTTCACACGGCCTACTGTGCGATCGAACCTGAAGGGGAGCGCTATCCCCGGGAGCGATCGGCCATGAACACCCTACGTATTTCCGTCATTGCAGCCCTGCTGTCTGCATCGTCCGCGTATGCAGGCGCTGGACCTCATTGGACCGCCGCGATCGGCGGCGGGCACGCCTCGAGCAGCACTTCGCAGCGGATTCAGTCGCCTTCGAGCGGCGTGCCGAGCGCGGCTCACTGGACTGCCTCCATCGGTACCGGGCACGCCTTCGACAACAGCAGGCCGACAGTCTCGCCGTCGTTCGCACCTGCACCTGCGAACGCTGCGCTTCACTGGACCGCCAGCATCGGAGCAGGCCACGCGTCGGAGTCGACTGCCGGTGTCCGATCCACTGCAGCCATTGCTTCACGAACACGTCCGTGACAGCTCGTCATTTCACCGCCGGATTGCTGGGTCTGTTGCCGTTCGTCCTGGCCGCGTGCAGCGACGCGACGTCTTCAGCAGATCCGCGTGCGCAGAGTCCGATCGTGCGGGTGAGCACGGTCGACCGCTCCGTTCAGTCGGAGCGATCGTTCACCGGATTCGTTGCGGCCCGTGTGCAAAGCGACCTCGGATTTCGCGTTCCCGGCAAGGTGCTGGAGCGTCTGGTGGATACCGGCCAGACGGTCAGGCGGGGTCAGCTACTCATGCGCATCGATCCCACGGACCTGAGGCTCATGGTGCGTGCGCGCGAGGAGGTGGTCGTCGCTGCCAGAGCGCGTGCGCGTCAGACCGCGGACGACGAAGTTCGCTTCCGCAACCTTGTCGCCGCTCGCGCGGTGTCGGCGTCGGAGTATGACCAGGCAAGAGCCGCTGCGGAGTCGGCGAGAGCGGAGCTCAATGCGGCAGAAGCGCAAGCCAGCGTGGCGCGCAACGAAAGCCACTACGCGACGTTGACCGCGGATGCGGACGGTGTGGTGGTCGAGACTGTTGCCGAGCCGGGAGAAGTTGTCGCGGCTGGCCAGCTGGTCGTGCGCGTGGCGCATGCGGGGACACGCGAAGCCATCATTGAGCTCCCGGAAACACTGCGGCCGCCGATCGGATCCACCGGTCGCGCGATCTTGTACGGCAGTGGGCTCACGGCGCACGCGAAACTTCGGCAGTTGTCCGACGCCGCCAATCGCCAGACCCGGACGTTCGAGGCGCGTTATGCACTGGAAGGTCCGCTGGCAGAGGCTCCGCTGGGCGCAACGATCTCGGTGCAGATCCCAGCCACTCAGGCGCGCGAGAGCGGCGCCGTCGCCTCGGTCGATGTGCCAATCGGCGCGATCTTCGACCCGGGCGGTGGGCCTGGTGTGTGGCAGGTCGACGGCCAGACTCATCGGGTCACCTGGCGCGCCGTGCAGCTCAGCGGTCTCGGCGACGAAACGGCTTCGGTAGTCGGCGACCTTCGTGCGGGCGATCAGGTCGTCGCGCTCGGGGCGCACCTGCTGCGCGAAGGTCAGCAGGTGCGATTGCCACCGAGTGGGGCGAACGACGCCGCCAGTCGCGTGGCGCGTCAATGAGCCGCTTCAACTTGTCGGCTCTCGCGGTACGCGAGCGCTCGATCACGTTGTTTCTGCTCCTGGCGATCTCAGTCGCAGGCGTCGTCGCTTTTCTGATGCTGGGCAGGGCGGAGGACCCGTCATTCACCATCAAGCAGATGACTGTGGTGACGGCGTGGCCCGGCGCAACGGCGAAGCAGATGGAGGAATTGGTCGCCGAAAGATTGGAAAAGCGGATGCAGGAGCTGCGCTGGTATGACCGCACCGAGACCTTCACGCGACCGGGCCTCGCGTTCACGACGGTGGTTCTGCGCGACAGTACTCCGCCCGCCGATGTCCCCGAGCAGTTTTATCAGGCGCGGAAGAAGCTCGGCGACGAGGCCCTGAACCTGCCGCGCGGAGTCATCGGGCCCTTCGTCAACGACGAGTATTCAGACGTCACCTTCGCGCTCTACGCGTTGAAGGCGAAGGGCGAGTCGCAGCGGCACCTCGTTCGCGATGCCGAGGTCTTGCGGCAGCGCCTGCTGCATGTCGCGGGCGTGAAGAAAGTGAACATCGTCGGCGAGCAAGCGGAACGAATCTTCGTCGAGTTCTCCTACGACCGCCTTGCCACGCTCGGTGTGTCTCCCGCGCAGCTGTTTGCTGCGCTCAACAGCCGCAACGTCATGACGCCGGCCGGTTCGATCGAAGCCAAAGGCCCGCAGGTCTTCATCCGTCTCGACGGTGCGATCGACGACCTGGATGAAATCCGCAACACGCCCGTTGCCGCGCAAGGCCGCACGCTGAAGCTCGCCGATATCGCGGAGGTCAAGCGGGGCTATGAAGATCCCGCGACCTTCCTGATCCGTAACCAGGGTGAGCCGACGTTGCTGCTGGGCCTCGTCATGCGCGAGGGATGGAACGGGCTCGATCTCGGCAAGGCGCTGGATGTCGAAGTCTCCGCCATCAACGCCGGCATGCCGCTCGGCATGAGCCTGTCCAAGGTCACCGACCAGGCCGTGAACATCCGCGCCGCCGTCAACGAGTTCATGGTCAAATTCTTTGCCGCGCTGGGCGTCGTCATGCTCGTGAGCTTTCTCAGCATGGGATGGCGCGTCGGCATCGTCGTCGCCGCGGCGGTTCCTCTGACCCTGGCCGCGGTATTTGTCGTCATGGTGGCCACGGGCCGCGATTTCGACCGCATCACGCTCGGCTCGCTGATTCTCTCGCTGGGCCTGCTCGTCGACGATGCCATCATCGCCATCGAAATGATGGTCGTGAAGATGGAGGAAGGCTACGCGCGTATCGAAGCAGCGGCGTACGCCTGGAGTCATACGGCGGCGCCGATGCTGGCCGGCACTCTCGTGACGGCGATCGGGTTCATGCCAAATGGCTTTGCGAGGTCGACCGCTGGCGAATACACCAGCAACATGTTCTGGATTGTCGGTCTCGCGCTGATCGCATCCTGGGTGGTCGCGGTCGTGTTCACGCCGTATCTGGGTGTGAAGCTGCTTCCAGACATCGAAAGACGTGAGGCCGGCCACGACGTGCTGTACAACACGCCGCGCTACAACCGCTTTCGCCAGCTACTCGGCGCCGTGATTCGTCGCAAATGGCAGGTCGCTGGCGGTGTGATCGTCGCGCTTGCCGCTGCCGGGCTCGGGCTGGGCGCGGTCAAGAAGCAGTTCTTTCCGACCTCCGATCGACCGGAAGTGCTGGTCGAAGTCCAGATGCCTTATGGCACTTCGATCGAGCAGACGAGTGCCGCCAGCGCGACGGTCGAGACGTGGCTGGACAAGCAGCCGGAGGCGAAGATCGTGACGGCCTATGTGGGCCAGGGCGCGCCGCGCTTCTTTCTCGCCATGGCCCCGGAGTTGCCCGATCCCTCGTTTGCGAAGATCGTCGTGTTGACCGCCAGTGAAGAGGCGCGGGAAGCGTTGAAACTGCGGATGCGGCAGGCCGTCGCCGACGGGCTTGCGCCGGAAGCACGCGTGCGGGTGACTCAACTCGTATTCGGTCCGTACTCGCCATTCCCCGTTGCGTTCCGCGTCATGGGGCCGGACCCCGACATGCTCCGGCAACTGACAAAGCAGGTGCGCGCGGTCATGGAGGCGAGCCCCTTGATGAGAACCGTCAACAGCGATTGGGGTGAGCGCGCGCCCACGCTGCATTTATCGCTGGATCAGGATCGCCTTCAGAGTATCGGCCTGACCTCGAGCGACGTGGGCCAGCAGCTGCAGTTCCTGCTGAGCGGTATTCCCATCACTGACGTGCGCGAGGACATTCGAGCGGTCCAGGTGACTGCGCGGTCGGCCGGCAACGCGCGACTCGATCCCGGCAAGATCGGCGACTTCACGCTGGTGGGAGCGGCGGGTCAGCGCATTCCGCTGTCGCAGATCGGAACGGCGGACATCCGCATGGAAGACCCGATCTTGCGTCGCCGTGACCGGACCCCGACGATCACGGTGCGTGGAGATATCGCTGAGGGTCTGCAACCGCCCGATGTGTCGACAGCCGTCTGGAAAGAGCTCCAGCCCATCATCGCCAAACTGCCGGACGGCTATCGGATCGAGGAGGCAGGTTCCATCGAAGAGTCCGGTAAGGCGACCCGGGCACTGGCCCCGCTATTCCCGATCATGATCGCGCTCACGCTGATCGTGATCATCTTTCAGGTGCGCTCGATCGCCGCGATGACGATGGTATTCGCGACGGCGCCGCTGGGGCTCATCGGTGTGATACCGACGTTGCTGCTGTTCGGGCAGCCATTCGGGATCAATGCGCTGGTCGGCCTCGTCGCGCTGTCCGGCATCCTGATGCGCAACACGCTCATCCTGCTCGGTCAGATCCGCCACAACGAGACCGAGGGTCTTGCGCCGTTCGATGCTGTGGTCGAAGCGACTGTGCAGCGTTCCCGACCCGTGGTGCTGACGGCGCTCGCCGCGATGCTGGCCTTTATTCCGCTCACGCATTCGGTTTTCTGGGGCACGCTGGCGTACACGCTGATCGGCGGGACGTTCGCTGGGACGATTCTCACGCTGCTGTTCTTGCCGGCGTTGTACGCGATCTGGTTCAGGATTCAGCCGCGGGGGCGTACCCTGGCGCACACCGCAAGCTGAGCTCCATCGTCGCGAGCGACCCGGCACCGTGTGAACCGGCGGAGCGCTAGTTCCGGCGGCGACGCTCCTTCGCCTTGCTGCCGCGGGCGGATTTCTTCGAGCTGCCGGAAGGCGGCGCCAGGAAAGCAGCCGCGGCGAAGTCGATGGTGCGCTCCAGGACTTCATCCGGATCGGACCCATCGCACTTGCCCTGCGACAGGACATTCAATCGCGCGGCATCCCGCTCGTTCTGATGCGAGAGCTTCAGCGTGAAGTAGAGCCTCCAGCAAATGTCCTCGTGCGAGAGATGCGGTAATGCGCGCTCGAGTAGCGCGACGATCGGATGGTAGCCGCGCACACCCATGTCCAGCGTGTCTCTCACCTCCGGCGATGGACTGACCAGTGCCAGCGCATAGAACTGCAAAGAGAACTCCCGTCCCGGCCTGCGCCATTGGTTCACCGGCTGGAGTGCGGCGCGAAGGATGTCCCGCACGGCGGGGGACTTCTGAGCCTGCAGCATCGACACGAGCTGCCCGTACTCGACTCCGACTTCGCCGAAACGATGGATCACGAGCGCGCGGATGAGATTCGCGCGAGATCCGAAGTGGTGGTAGATGACGGGAAGCGTGACGCCCACCGCCGCCGCGACATCCCGAATGGACATCGCCTCGATGCCGTGCGTCGCGCACAGGCGTTCCGCCGCCTCCAGGATCTGTTCCGCCGTGCTCGGTTTCCCCGCTAGTGCCGCTTTTCTCGGGCGCGCCATGTGTCTTCCCCGTCGATGAATCGCCGGCCCGAAGTTTACTTTATATAACGATAGTTATATTGTTTGGTCCGCGGAAAGGGGGAAGCGATGAACACAGGCCGTCGCAACGGGCCGCCTTCTTACGTGCATGGAGCTGCGGCAGTTCCGCTCCGGGGCGAAACCATCGGAGCGGCGTTGGATCGTATCGCCGCTGAATTTGGCGATCGCGATGCTCTCATCTCCTGTCACCAGGGCCTGCGGTACACATACGCACAGCTGCTCGATCAGGTGAACCGCGCGGCGCGGAGTCTGCTCGCGCTCGGGGTAAAGCGCGGCGATCGCGTCGGAATCTGGAGCGCGAATGCGGCCGAGTGGGTCGTTACGCAATACGCGGCCGCCAAGGCCGGGGCCATTCTCGTCAACATCAATCCGGCGTATCGGACGCACGAGCTCGAGTACGTGCTGACCCACTCCGGCGTCAGCGTTCTCGTGACGGCACGGGGCTTCCGTCAGACGGATTACCTCGAAATGCTTCTCGCGCTGGCACCTGAGCTGGCGGCGCGTGATGAGGCAGTCCCGCGCGCGCCTGGAAGGCTCCCTCATCTGCGTCATCTGGTCGTTCTCGGCGGCGGCGCCACGCCGGGCGGCATCAGTTGGCAGCAGTTCATGTCACTCGCTGACCCGGTGCCGCTCTCCGCCCTGCAGGCCGTGAGTGACGTCGTGCAGTTCGACGATCCAGTCGACGTTCAGTACACCTCGGGCACCACCGGCTTTCCCAAGGGCGCCACGCTTTCTCATCACAACATTCTCAATAATGGATTCTTCGTTGGCGAGGCGCTTCGCTACACGGCGGACGACCGCATCTGCACGCCGGTGCCGTTCTATCACTGCTTCGGCTGCGTGATGGCCAATCTCGCCGCGCTCACGCACGCGGCGACGGTGGTGCTGCCGGCCGAAACGTTCGATCCGGAAGCGACGTTACGTGCGATCGAGACGCATCGCTGCACCTCCCTCTATGGGGTGCCCACGATGTTCATCGCCATGCTCGGGCATCCTTCCTTCGATCAGTTTCAGTTGAAGTCCCTTCGGACCGGCATCATGGCCGGCTCGCCGTGCCCCGTCGAAGTGATGCGCCAGGCGATCGAGCGCATGCACGTTCGCGAAGTCACGATCTGCTACGGCATGACGGAGACGTCGCCTGTTTCGTTCCAGTCCGCTGTGGACGACCCCATCGAGGCGCGCGTATCGACTGTGGGAAGAATCCATCCTCATCTCGAGTGCAAGATCGTCAGCCCGGCGACGGGTGAAATCGTTCCGCGCGGTGTGCCGGGCGAGCTGTGCACTCGGGGATATTCCGTGATGCTCGGCTACTGGAACGATGCTGAAGCCACCGGCGCCGCCATCGACGCGGGCCGATGGATGCACTCCGGCGACCTGGCGGTGATGCGCGAGGATGGGTACGTGAACATCACGGGCCGCATCAAGGACATGATCATCCGCGGCGGCGAGAACGTGTATCCGCGTGAGATCGAAGAGTTGCTCTACACGCACCCGAAGCTGCTGGACGTGCAGGTGATCGGCGTCCCGGATGCGAAGTACGGTGAGGAAGTCTGCGCGTGGGTGCGTGTCCACGCTGGGCAGCACGCCTCAGAGGACGAGATCCGCGAGTTCTGCCGCGGCCAGATCGCTACTTACAAGATACCGCGCTACATCCGTTTCACCACGGAGTTCCCGACGACCGTTACCGGAAAGATTCAGAAGTACCGGATGCGGGAAATCTCGGTCGTCGAGCTCGGGTTGTCCACTGGGGAATGAACATGCAAATGAAACGCTCGATGCTGGCATCGCTATTGATAGCTGGGTTGATGGCGACGCCGTCGTTGCGCGCGGCGCCCGCGCGCACTTGCGAGAGTCTCACGATGCTGAAGCTCCCCCGCGCAACCATCGTGTCGGCGAAAGCAGTGAAAGCAGGCCCGACGACGATGACCACATTCATGGGCCCCGTGACGCTCGAGGTGCCTGCACGATGTGAAGTGCGCGGAATCAGCCGGCCCTCCCTGGATTCCGAAATCGGATTCGAAGTGTGGCTGCCGCTGGATGGCTGGAACGGCAAGTACCAGCAGAAGGGCAACGGCGGATTCGCAGGCTCCGTGAATCGCGTGAGCCTGGTGGATCCGCTGCGTCGAGGTTACGTGGTCGCTGCGACGGACGACGGACACGACGCGACGAAGACGCCACAGGGGACCTTTGCTGTCGGACATCCGGAGAAGGTGATCGACTTCGGCTACCGGGCCGTGCACGACACGTCGGAGCAGGCGAAAGCCATCACCGCGGCGTTCTACGGCAAGGCGCCCGCACGCAACTACTTTGTCGGTTGCTCCGATGGCGGGCGCGAAGCGCTGATGGAGGCGCAGCGCTTTCCCGAAGATTTCGACGGCATTCTCGCGGGTGCGCCAGCGAACGACTGGTCGCATTTGTTCACGAGCTTCGTGTGGAACGAGCTCGCGCTCAGCCGCCAACGAATCCCGCTCGAAAAGCTGCCGGCGCTTCAGCGCGCAGTCATCGCAGCCTGCGATGAGGCCGATGGGCTGAAGGATGGGCTCGTGTCGAGTCCGCCGGCGTGTCATTTCAATCCGGCGGTGCTGGTCTGCAAGGGCGACGAGGGACCGGATTGTCTGACCCCTGCACAAACCGATACGTTGAATGCTCTCTATTCGGGACCGAAACATCCCGGCACCGGCGAGCGGATTTTTCCGGGGCTCGTGACGTCGGGTACCGAGGCACTGCCGATGAACTGGCCCCTGTGGGTTCTCGGCGCAGCCCCGGGGCAGAGCGCTCACGCTGCGTTTGGCATTTCGTATTTCCGTGACGTCGTGTTCGAGAATCCGGGCTGGCAGCTGCAATCCATGAACTTCGATCGTGACTTGCGCATCAGCCACGACAAGGTCGCGCCCCTCCTCAACTCGACGAGCCCCGACCTGCGCTCGTTTCGGGCGCGAGGCGGGAAGCTCATCCACTACCACGGTTGGGGAGACGCGGCGATCGCGGCGCCCACCTCGATCGAATATTACGAGGCGGTTCGAGCGTTCATGTCCACCGCGCCGGATCCGCGTGCCAAGACGCAGTCCGTCGACGACTTCTATCGTCTGTTCATGGTTCCGGGCCTGGCTCATTGCAGTGGGGGAGTGGGGCCCGTGCATTTCGGGAACGATGCTGACTATGGGCCAGCGCCGGCGGCCAACACCGATCCGGAGCGTGATGTGTTCTCGGCACTGGAGCGCTGGGTGGAGCACGGCATCGCCCCGGACCGGCTGATCGGCTCGGGACCCTCACCACTCGATGCGACGAAGACGCTGACTCGCCCGCTGTGTCCGCATCCGCGAGTGATGAAGTACAAGGGAGCGGGGAGTGCAGACGATGCGGCGAACTTTGTGTGTGAGGCGGCCGAGAGGTGAGTGGGGTTGCGGCGAAGGATCGACAGAAGCTCCGCGCGACTGCAGATTGTCGAGCCGCCGTTGGAGATTCCGTCCTATGAGATGCACATGATTTGGCATGAGCGCCCTCAAAGGAACGCCGCACACGTCTGGTTGCGCGAGCAGGTCGAGTTGGCGTTGAAGGCCCGCTAGACCTCGCTACTTCGCCCGTCACGGGCGCCGAACTGCCAGAACACGATGCTGGCAAGCGCGGCAAGCAGCGATGCGAACAGCAGCGGTGCCCTCGTACCGACGCGATCCACCAGCACGCCGCCCGCGATCGAGCCGAACACGATCGACGCCTGGATGACGGCGATGAACACGCCGCCCACGCTTTCGAGCTGATTCGGCGCCGCGCGCATCATCCAGGTTTGAGCGGCGATCGGCACGGCGCCAAACGCCAATCCCCAGAGGGCGGTCATTGGCACCGACACGTGAGTCACCGGAGCGAAGGCAGCCATCGTGACGGTCGAGAGGGCAATCAGCAGCGGCGCGAGAATTGCAGTCGCGGAGAGACTGCGCGCGACACCCATGCTACCGGCCAGATTGCCCGCAAAACCTGCGACACCAAAGGCCAGCAGAACACCCGACACCATCGGGGCGGACAGTTCAACGGCCCCTTCCAAGAAGGGCCGCACATAAGTGAAGCCTGCGAAATGTCCACCGAACATCAGTACGCTCGTGATGAGACCGACGCGCACGGGCAGCGACCGCGTCGCTTTCAGCATATCCCGTATGGATACGAAGGACATTGGCGGCATCACCGGCAGGCACATGCGCTGTGTGATCAATGCCACGACACCCACTCCTGAGGCTACGGCGAATACAGCGCGCCAGCCCCACAGCTCGCCCATCAGCGCACCCGCCGGCGCTGCGCACACCGTCGCCGCAGAAACGCCGATCATGATGATTGACATCGCTTTCGGCGCCGCCTGCAGCGGCACGAGCCGCGAAACGACCGATGCGGCAAGCGACCAGAAGCCTCCGATGGCCACGCCGAGCAGCAGCCGTCCGAGCAACAGCATCGTGAGGCCCGGCGCGAGGCTGACGATTGCATTCGAAGCGACGAGCAGCACACCGAACACACCGAGCACCGCACGTCGATCGAGACCTCTGCTGAGCACCGGCGCAGTGAGCGCCGCGACACCTGCCATGACGGCAGTCGCTGTTACGGCTTGGCCAGCAGCGCCTTCAGATATACGCAGGTCACTCGCCATGCGCGTGAGCAAGCTCGCAGGAAGGAATTCGCTCGCGACGAGCGCGAACGTACCCAACATGAGAGAGAACACGCCCTGCCAGGATGAGGGCTGTGCCGTAACAGCGGGCGCGACACAATCGCGATCCATGCAGGAGCTCACGATGACTCTCGCCTCAGCGCTGACCGGAAGTCTCGAAGTCGAAGACGAACAGCCCGCTCGGTTTGCCGGCCGCATCGGCTTCGAGGAGCGGAACGACGCGCTTCGCGAGGGCCTCATGTGCTGGGTCCATGGCCTTGCGATAAGGCGGGCCGACGAAGAAGTCACGGTCGGCCTCCGTCTGGAAGGTGACGATGAAGATCCACTGCAGGTGCCGATCGAGTCCTTCCTTGCTGACTGCTCTTCCGCCGACGATGGAGACGATGTACGGCCGGCCATCCCGGAGCGCACGGTCCTGCAACCCGATGAGCTCCTGGGCGATCTGCGCTTGCGTCGCGTCGTTCACGCCGGTCTTGTATTGAAAAGCGAGGACGTGCTGGATGTCGGCGAATGCGGCGTGAGTCAGCATGACTCCGGACAGCGTCAGCGCGATGAGACCTTTGCGCCACATGGTTCTTCATTCCTCCGGCTAACCGACGAGACCACCACTCATCGTTTGATGTCTCATTGTGTTCGCGGACGCGGCGAGTCTCCATGTCCGAATGTCCTGTATGCATGACAATTCGTCCGCTGCCGCCCCTCTGGCGATCGAACGCGATGCATTCAGCGAGGTGCTGATGGATCTGCGTCCGGTCGGGGTTTCTTATGGTCGGTGCGAAGTGCGCGGTGCATGGGGCATCGGTTTCGAGCCGATCAAGGCCGCTCGTTTTCACTTTCTGGCGCACGGCTCGGCCTGGATCAGGATCGAAGAACGTGAGTGGCAGGAGCTGCGAGCCGGCGACGCTGTCCTGCTGCCATGGGGCGCGCCCCACGCGCTCGCGGCGCAGCCTGGCATTCCTACGCAACCGCTGCGGGAGCTGCGACTCGAACCCTGGGGCGAGCGCACCTACAAGGTACACATCGGCGAGGACGGGGCGCGGCCCAGTCTCCTTTTTTGCGGAACCGTCGAGTTCGAGACGGGTGCCTTGCATCCGCTGCTCGACTTGATGCCCGTTGCTCTCACTGTGCGCGCGGCCAACGAGAAAGACACCAGCTTGCGCGCGCTACTCGATGCGATGGCCGAGGAGGTCACCGCGCAGCGCGTCGGGGCAGCGACGGTTCTCACGCGGCTGGCGGACGCCGTCGTCGTGAAGCTTCTACGCGCCTGGCATGAAGATCACCGCGACGAGCCCAGTGGGCTGCTCGCAGCGTTGCGCGATCCGCGGATCGGTTGCGTCCTCGTTGCTATCCATCGTCGCCCCGGCGATCGCTGGACGGTTGAGAGCATGGCTGCGGAGGCGCACCTGTCGCGCTCCGCATTCGCGGAACGTTTTTCCGCGATAGTCGGCCGACCCGTGGCCTCTTATCTTGCGCAACTGCGGATGCACCTGGCCTCCCAATGGTTGCGCGATCCACACACGACGATCGCAGACGTGGCGACTCGACTCGGCTATGAATCCGAGGCCTCGTTCAGCCGCGCGTTCAAGCGATTGCAGGGTATCCCGCCGAGCGAGCGGCGCGGCAGCGCAGTGCCGCTCGCAGCGGTGTCGCGTGAACCGCAGTCGCAGGGAAGGTTGCGGTGAGCACTGGACCCACTGGCACGTCGAAGGTCCTTAGCTGAGGCCGTACGAGCTGCCACCACTGACTTGATCAAAAATATTGGTCCCGGATCCTTCCCGCGTCTTCCATGTGAAGTGCTCGTGTATGCGCACGCGGCCGTCGCTCAGGACCTCCAGGTCGCAGCGCGAACGGCCGCCGTTAATGCCACCCTCGCGCTCGAGTTGTGTGTATCGAAAGACAAGCGCAGCGCCGCCGACGTGCCCGACAAGACATCCGCGCACGATCGCGCCGCCTTCGTAGCGACCCAGGATGCGGGAGCCGCGCTGGATCAGGTGGAGGTGCGTCTCTGGGCTGACGACGCCAACTGAGGCCGTGGCGCGAACCTGGAAGGACAGGCCGTCAAGATTCATTGTTGTGCTCCCTGGCTGAATGGCACCGATGCGCCAACAATAAATGAAAATTGAGAATTCCCGAAACACGCGCCAGCCACGTGTGTCCGAACCTCGAGTGAGGACGGTGGTGCTGGTCCTCGGCAGGACGCCTCAGCAGCGATCTCGCGAACACAGATCGCCACAATGCGCGCTCTGCCGCGCGATCACTCGGAATAGGGCCGGCCATCCTTGCGCACGAACCGGCCGTCGGCATTCGAGCTCATCATATCGATATCCGAGCACGTGGTGAGGTCCTGAGGGTTGCGTGAGCCCACCTCCAGGTAGACGGCCATCGCGAGGGATTTGTTGATCAGGTGATGGCCATTGCCGGTGCCCTTCGGAAAGGCCGCACACTCCCCTGCATGCAAGACCGTCTCGCCATCATCTTCGACGAGCGTCACTTCGCCCTCGAGCACATAGACGAACTCGTCCTCGTCGCTGTGCCAGTGGCGCTGGCTGGACCAGCCGGCCGGCGGCAACGTCATCAGGTTGACACCGAAATCGCGGAGCCCGCCGGCCTCACCGAGACGCCGCCGGGTACGGGTAGCGCAAGGCGCATCGAACGGTGGCGGATAGCCCGAACCTTTCCGTGAGGGCACGGCGGCGATGTCGATCTTGGGCATGCACTTTTTCCTTGTTTCGTAGGGGACTGAGCACAAAAATCTCTGCATCGACCCGTCCAACGACGGCGGTCTTCAGCGAGCGATGCCAATGGCGACATGACGGCCTACATCCACTTCGACCACGCCCGATGATAGGCGCTGCCGAATAGAGCAATCGGGACTCTAGCTAGCTTCGAACTCGTCGCTCCTGCGCGGTGCGTTCGGCAGTTGCTCGTCAAGGGACTGCCTGTAGTGGACGCAGCCGCGGATAAACTGCGGCCACGCCGGCACGATGGGCTGCGGATCGGTTTTCTCGGGGAGCAGTCCCCACAGCTGCGGGTGATGCCAGCACAGTGCATGGCCGGAACTGTCGCGATGCTCTCGGATGCCGGCACGTAGTCTCTTCACCTCGGCGATCAGCGACTCGCGGTCAAACGATGCCAGATCTTCGTCCATAGGACATGAGCTCCTGTCATGCACGCATCCTGTGATCCATCACCCTGATTCAGGCACGAGGGTGTTTCAACTGTCTGGTCAGTACAGGCACTTGTCTTCGATGTCAACACGGGTGTTCCTATCAACTCCAGCTGCCGCGGGACGACTGACGAACGGGGCCGTCCTGTCCCCTGTCCTGAATGACACTCGCGGCGCGCAACATCTCGGCGGGCAAGGTCCGATCGACTCGGGGTGGCTGGGATGAAATCCGTTCGCCGTGCTGTACGCAGATCGGTCCGCCCCTTCCGAAGATCTGAAACAAACGCCTCAGGACAGAGAATTTCGGACGCGTCCGGCGGGGCTCGTCGTCAAGCGGCCACGCAAGCGACCGATGACGCGCCAGTCCGCACCTTCTGGCGCGACGGCGCGCGTCGATCCCGTCTTGCGAAACGTACAGAGCGGGCCGTTGGCGACACGACATCGCCAGGCTGAAACAAATTTGAAACACCACTGCAGTTTTCCAGTCTTGTTGCCTTGCGAACCTTCCGAGCTTGGCTCAACTCTATGCAAGGCTTCTGCGAAATGCGTGTGGATCGGTCGGTTCAGGTTGGCGTGGGTGTTCTGTGCAGTTCCCTGGTGATCTCGGTGCAAGCCCAGGCGCCCGAGGGTGAAACGAACGAGATGGAGCAGGTCGTGGTCACGGGTTCGCATATTCAGCGGGCCGACCTCGAGAAGACGATTCCGATCACCGTTGTCGATGAGGCGGCGATCGAGACTCGCAATGCTTCACTACCGTCCGACCTGCTGACGTCATTACCTTCCGTAGTCAGCCTGCCGCAGAACGAGAGCCGCCTGGGTTCCTCGGGCGCACGCGGCGACAACGCCAACGTCAACATGCGCAACCTGGGCGCGACAGCGACTTTGATCCTGCAGGATGGTCGCCGCATGGCGATCAATCCGATGACCGCGGGCTTGTCGCAGGCCGTGAACGTCAACCAACTGCCCACGCGCGGTGTCGATCACATCGAAGTGTTACGCGACGGCGCGTCATCGATCTACGGCTCCGATGCAGCCGGCGGCGTGATCAACTATGTACTCAAACGCCGCATGGATGGCGTCGAAGCATCGGTTCGCTACGATCATCCGGAAGACGGCGGTGGCGAGCTGATGCAGGCAGGATTGAGCGCCGGTGGCACTTTTGCTGAAGGACGCGGGAGATTGTTCGGCACGTTGAATGGACTCTCACGCGACGAAGTCAGACTGACCGAGCGCGATTTCAGCAAATCTTCGCTGAACGTGGCTCGTGCACCGGCGGGATTCAATGCGTTGGCGGGTCCGTTCGATCAGCGCTCTACACGCGGTTACTACCCCACGTTCCGGCTCGGTTCGACCGGCACCTCCGGCACGACTTACTACTTCCTTCCGTCGAGCACCGGCGGTGCGCCGACACTGGGCACGACGAACCCGACGACAGCGGCAAATCGCGCGCTGTACCCGGATTTCCTCCTCGATAACAATCAATTCGGCTTCGCCTCGCCCAAGGTGCATCGGGGCGACGTTTTCGTGTCGGCGGAGTTCGATCTCACCGACCACCTCACGCTCTTCGGTGACGTCAGCTACTACACCGCCGAGTCGACGATGCAGCGTCAGCCGCTCGCCGTGAACGGCCCCACCACGGACCAGGTCATGGTGATGCCGGTGGATAGCCCCTATAACCCGTTCGGTTCGCGCTACTACAACGCCACAGGGGCTGCGAATGCAGATGGCACGGCACGACTGACCGGCACACCGCAAGCCATCGCGCTCACGCAGTTTACGGTCGCGGGCCTCGCTCCCGAGTCCGTTAAAACGGAGACAGACGCGTTGCGTGTCGTGGCGGGCGTCCGCGGAGCGCTCGGCGACACGTCCTGGAAATGGGAGAGCTCTCTGTTCTACAACGAGGTCAATGGCAAGGACGATGCGTCTCCTGACGTGCGCGAGAGCAAGCTTGCGGCAGCAATTGCTGGCACCGGCGGCACGTACTTCAACCCCTTCGGTTACACGTTCCGCGTAGCCAACGGTGCAGTCGTCGCCGACCAGCGCTTCACGAATTCGCAGTCGATCGTCGATTCCTTCTCCGAGACGTACAAGCGCAAGGCGCAGTCATACCTCGCAAGCGTCGATGCTCGCGCCAACGGAACCCTGATCCGCTTCGGCCCCATCGACATCAAGTCCGCGATCGGCGCCGAGCATCGCAAGGAAAATCTGGAAGACCTGCGCCCGCCGTTCAACGGCGAGAATCCAGCCGATTCCGGACTGCCGACGACCAACAACGACTTCATCCTGCATCCGGCTCGACCCGACGTCCGTGGCGATCGCAACGTGACCAGTGCCTATGCCGAAGTCGTCGCGCCGCTGATCACCGAAGATCGCGCGATGCCGTTGCTGCAGAGCCTGGAGCTCTCGGCCTCGGGACGCTTCGAGCACTACAGTGATTTTGGTAACACCACCAAGCCCAAGTTCGGCCTCAATTGGCGACCCTTGTCGTGGCTGATGCTGCGCGGATCGTATAACGAAGGTTTCATGGCGCCTTCGCTGGCCGCGCTCTACACGAGCACGCGCTGGTCGATCAGCACGAGCGGCACTGCCGATCCGTATCTCAATGCGGCGGTCGGGCAGGGCAACTACACGATGCGCAATTACTTCGGCGGTAACCCCGACCTGGATCCGCAGGAATCCGAGGGCAAGACTTTTGGTTTCGTCGTCGATGTCCCCGGCGTAGACGGCCTGTCGGTCACGGCAGACTACTGGAAGATCAATCGCGACAACCTGCTCGGCCAGCGCAGCGTATCCGACATTCTCGCCAACGACGCAGCCTTGCTGAATGCCTATACCGCTGCACAGGTTGCCGCGGGTGTGGCGCCTGACAATGTCGATGTCGGCGCCGGAACCGCCGAATACAAAGGCGATCCGGATGTGGCGCGACTCGCACCAACTGCCGAAGAGCGAGCCGCATTCGCCATGTACAACGCCAGCCATCCGACCAATCCCGCTGCGCCGGTGGGCCTCGTTTTCTCGACCAACACACCGTTCCTGAATCTCAGCTCTGCCGAGAACAAGGGTGTGGATGCCGGTGTTCGATATCTGGTGCCACGTCAGTCGTGGGGACGCGTGCTCGTGAACGTGGATGCCAGCTATTTGTGGAAAGCCCAGACCGTTGTGCCGACCAGCACCGGCCAGGTGGTGAGCAACGATCTATACGGTGGCGGTGCTGCCCGCTGGCGCACGACGACCAATATTACCTGGGACAACGGGCCGTGGAATGCGGGTCTGGGCATCTATCACGTCAGCAAGACTCACGACACGCCGACGGTGACGGAAGCGGTGTACAACAGCCTGGGCCGTCCGTCCTACATCGCGCCGTTCTATACGAACGGCAACACGGTGTATCGCCTCGTGATCGATCCGGTCATCAGCTATAACCTCACGCTCGGGTACCGCCTGGATGCTGCGACCACGCGATTCGGCGACACCCGGCTGCGATTGGGCATCGTGAATCTCACCGACAAGAAGCCGCCGCTATCCGCCAACAGCGATGGCTTCGGCTACGATCCGTCGACGAGCCAGTCGCTGCTGAACGGCCGCACCTGGAGCCTGGAAGTCTCGAGCAGATTCTGATGTTGTCCACCACTATCACCCGACGCGCGGCACTTGTTGGTATAGCGGGCGTTGCGCAGATGGCCGTGTTACGGCCCGCGTTGAGTCAGCCACGGCTGGCCGCCACCGAGATCGGGCGATGGTCTGTCCCCGAGGCGAATCAGGCGGCGGCTGTCGATGCGAAGTATTTCTACGGCATCGGCAATCACGTGCTCGTGAAGCACCGCAAGGACAACGGCGAGCGGGTCGCGGAATGGTCGAGTCCCGCAGGCGGACCGATCGTTCACTACAACTTCGGGTATGTCGAGGGACATCGACTGGTGCTGTCTCACTCGAATTTCCCGCAGCTGCCGCCGGCAAGCTCGCTGGAGATTCACGACACCCGTACATTACAGCCCATTTCGAGCGACAGCATCGGTTTGCGCCCCGGCTCGCTGACCTGGGCCGTTCGCCACAAACGTGCCTGGTGGGCTTGCTTTGCCTACTACAACGATCAGGGAACGCTGCCTGGTTTCGACCAGCGCTCGACCTATGTCGGCGAGTTCGACGACAAGTGGCAGATGCGTCGCTCATGGCTATTTCCCCAGGAGTTCATCGCGACGTGGGGAAAGAGCTCCTCCTCCGGTGGTGACTGGGGCGACGATGGCTTGCTATACGCCACCGGCCACGATGCGCCTGAACTTCACGTGTTACGGTTGCCGCGCCAGGGCGTCGTGCTCGAACACGTAACGACCATAGACGTTCCGTTCGAAGGGCAGGGCTGGGCCTGGGATCGCAGCGCTCGCGGGGAGCGAATCATCTACGGCATCAGCCGCGCGAAGAAAGAAGTGATCGCGGCGCGCATACCGGAGCTGCCCAAGGAATTGCGGTGAGCCTGCGCCGCGCACGCGTCATGAACGCATCGCTCTCCCGCTGCGGTAGGAGCGGGAGCTGCGACACGGGCTATGCGATCGCTAGGCCGACGCACCTAGGCGCGCGTGATAACGGGGCGTACGTCCAGTCACCCGCTTGAACGCAGTTCGGAATGCGCTCTCGGACTCGTAGCCGAGGGACGATGCGATCTTACTGACCGGTTCACCGCGCGACAGGCTGCGTCCGGCGAGCAACATTCGCCAGCGCGTGAGGTACTCGATCGGCCCTTCGCCAACCAAAGCGCCAAATCGCGCTGCGAAACCTGATCGTGACATGCCGACCAGGTCTGCTAGTTCGGCCACCGTCCAGCGCCTCGAGGGCTGGCGGTGCATCGCTGCGATTGCTGCAGCCACAGGCTTGTCCGACAGTGCGAACAACCAACCCTGACCCTCGAACTCGCCGAGATAGAGGCGGAGCACCTGCACGAAGATCATGCACGCGAGTTGCTGGGCGATCAGAATGCCGCCCGGTTCGCAATGGGTCAGCTCCTCGCGCAGTCGATCGAAGGCCCACCCCAATTTCTCGCGATGGGTTTGCGCCCGCAGATGGATGATGGGCGGCAGCACGCCGAGCAGCAGCTCAGCCTGCCAGCCCGCAAGCTGAAAGTGACTGCCTAGCACGGTCACCCCAGCGTGTTCGTTCAACCTGACGACGGCACCTTCGCCGGCATCGAGGAAGTGACCTCTCCAGTCGTCGGGCGGCAACGCCAGGTCGCTCGCGATCTGGAACGGCCGCCCATGCGCGAGCAATATGCAATCCCCTTCCTGAAGATGCTTCGGATCGCCAGCACCCTCGACTGCGATCCAGCACGCACCTGCGGTGACGGCGTAGCACTTGATGGCTTCGTATCCTTCGAAACCCAGTGACCACTGCGCGCCGGCTTCGAAACCGCCGACGTGGTAACTCCTGAGCTGCAGGAATGAGATGACGTCGGACAATGGGTCCATTCTGGACGATCCCCAACAAAACCTGGACGAGGGAGCATAGATCGGCTGAACAGGAGCGCCTAGTTTCTACGGCAGAACGAAGCTGCGCGCCGCTGCAGATGGGTTGCGCCACCCCGGAAAGTCGAATGAACACAGTACTCGTCGCGCGATGCCTCTTCTCGATCAATGCGGTGGGCCTCGCCGTTGGCGGCTTTATCGCCGACTGGAACGACAGTCATATCTTCAATCCTCGCTGGCCCCCGCACGCCAAGTTTCATGACGGGCAGACCCTGGCGTTCGGGGTTCTTCTCGCAGCGGCCACGCTCTTCTTCGCCTGGCGCGGAACCGGTGATCGACGGACGAACATATTGGCGGCCGCAATCACAGGCGGTGTGCTGTATTGGGCACAAGCCGGCGCCTATGCCTTTCCGGGTATCGCATGGACCGATCCCGAATTCTTGCGGCCCGGCCAGAGCCTCGACGACTTCGGGCCGCAAATCTATTTCGAGATGCTGGGGACCTCGGTCATCGTTCTGGCTTCCTGGCTCGCGTGGCCGTCGAAAGTTGACGAGCATCGATCTCGGTCCGGCCGGCATCCTTGAAATTCACCCGCCGAAATCGCCGCCACTGCCGCGGCAACGGATTTGAGCGTCCATGAAGAAGATTCAGTATTCGCGTTACGGCGGACCGGAAGAGCTGCGGCTCGACGAGGTGACGCCCCCCGAGCCCTCGAAGGGCCAGGTTCGTGTTCAGGTCCGAGCGGCATCGGTCAATCCGATGGACTGGAAGATCAGGCGCGGCGAGATGAAGCTGCTTTCCGGATCTCGCTTCCCGCGCGGCCTGGGTCATGATTTCGCCGGTGTTGTCGATGCCGTTGGACCGGGCGTGAGCGTATTCAAATTGGGCGACGAGGTCCTTGGCGTCACGTCCATCCCAAAGGCCGGCGCGATGGCCGATTTCGTGGTGGCCGACACGAAGCATGTCGCGATCAAGCCTGCCGGCGTTTCGTTCGAGCAGGCCGCCGCATCGACGGTGGTCGGCTTGACGGCCTGGAACGCTCTGGTCGCGAAGGCGAAGCTGAGCGCGGGCCAGGCGCTGTTCGTCAACGGATGCCTGGGCGCGGTTGGCCGTTCGGCGGTACAGCTCGCGCGCATGCGCGGCGCGAACGTTGTCGGCAGTTGCAGTCCGAGCGGCTTCGAGGAAGCCCGCAGGTTAGGCGTGGGAGAGGTGGTCGACTATCGCGCTCTCGACATCCATCTGTTCGAAGGTCGCTTCGACGTGGTCTTCGACACGGTCGGTGCCTTGTCGCTGCACCAGTGCGGCGTCATGTTGAAGCCGGGCGGCTATCGCTTCACATCGTGCCGGACTTTGCGAAATGGCTCGGCTCGCTGTTCTCGTCACGCCATCACCTGGTCTTCGGCAACCCGACGCCAGAAAGCTTCGCGGGCATCCTCGAAGCAGCGGAGCGCGGCATCCTCGTTGCGGCGATCGGCCGCACCGTGCCGCTTTCCGAGGCGATTGCGTCGATCGTCCAGCTCGAGAAGACGGGTTTGCCGAAGGGCAAGCTCGTCATCGTACCGGGGTGAGCGCGTCGGGCTCGTCGATCCTGCTGGGCTGCAGGTGCGACACAGCAGTTATGGCGCCGACGCCGGCGCCGTTGCTGCTGCCCGCGATTCCTGGCCCAGTCCGAGGAGCTCCGCCCGAAGCTCCGTGGCTCGCTGCGTCCAATGATGATCAGGGCCGAGCTGCTTCTTCAGAAACGCGATCGATTCGTCGAAGTTCGCGAGCGCGGCATCGCGTTGGCCGAGATGTCCGAGGATTTCCGCGAGCTTGAATTGCATCATGCCGAGGTGCCAATGATCCGGGGGCAATGACTTGCGCGCCAGGTCGAGCGTGGGCCGTTCCCAGGTCAGCGCCTCTTGCCAGCGTTGCAGCTTGGCGAGGCACACCGCGATCTGATGGGCCACGGCCAACGTGTCCGGATGCGACTCGCCGCCCATCCGTCGTTCGACCGCATAAATCGCGCGGAAGCGGGTCAAGGCCAGCTCGGTGCGCCCCATGCTGTCGTAGAGGAACGCAAGATTGGCTTCGATGAGTCGCGTCGATAGATTGTCGGGACCGTTGCGACGCAAGCGAATCTCGACCAGCCGCTCGTAGATCCTCTCGGCATCGGCGTAGCGCTTGAGACTCTCGTACGCCCCCGCGAGATCGCCCGCGACGTTCAGCGACAACTCGTTCTCTTCACCGAGCGTCGTCTGCGCGAGCTGATGCGCCTCGGCGAGAATTTTCGCGGACTCCTCGTTTCGGTCGGCGATCATCAGCGACTGGCCGAGACGCCAGCGCGCGCCGATCGAACGCGCATCGCCGCGGCCATACAGCTGCGTCTCGCGCGCCATCAGGTCCTGCGCCAAGGCAATGGCCTTGTCGATGCGTCCCGCGAGTTGGTAAGCCTCGGCGAGGCGACTCATATAATCGACGACGAGTGCGGGCTCGGACTTCATCAACGCTTCGTACGCCGGGCGTTGCGCTTCGAGCTGCAGCGCTGCAGGTCCGTTGTCTCCGCGGCGCAAGGCGAGCCATGCTTTCGCCGTCTGCAACCTCAAGCGTGCCGTGGGCGAGTCGGGAGGGCGTCGGTCGAGAATCGCAATCTGCTCCGGCACCGCGTCTACTCGCTCGGCATCCAGAAGCAGCATGATCAGCGCGAGCCGCATTTCGTCCTGTGCGGCTTTCTGGTCGGGTATGTCGGCCAGCAATGCGATCGCCCGACGCAGCTCTTTCTCGCCCGCGTCGTGATCGCTGAGACCGCCATAGGCCTTGCCGATTGCCTCGCGTACCGCGGCTTCGATGACCGGCCGCGACGCGAAACGATCCCCGACCGTCTGCGACGCGCGGCTCAACAGGTCAGCGATTGAAACGTCACGACTGCCCGATTGCATCGGGTTCGCGCCCGCGAGCAGATCGTCTGTGAGGAAGTGGTTCACAGCGTCGGAGACGTCGGCCTCATCCATTGCACGCTGGTTCGCGCGTTCGGCCCGAAGCCACAACGTCGTTGCGCTCACGAGGCCGACGATCAGCAAGGCGGCCGTGGCCATCAACCAAGGCCGCAGCAGCCGTATCCGTTCGACTCGGTGACGCAGCCGTTCGGTCTCGTCTCGCTCGGCCAGCAATCTGGTCTGCTCGGCGCGGCGTGCGTCGAGCGTTCGCAAACGATTGGCGAGAATGCGTGCATCGGCCAGGCGACGAACCGGATCGACATCGGCGCATGCGGCGATGTCTTCGCACAGCAGCGGGTCGCCCACGTCTCTTTCCCAGCCGGGCGCCAGCGGGCGGCGAAAATCTCCGATCACCGCCTGATAGAGCAGCACTCCAAGCGCATACACGTCCGAGCGTACAGAGGGTCGTTGGCCGGACAGCAGCTCAGGCGCGAAGTACAGCGGCGTGCCGCTGCTGCCCCCGTCGGGTTCGAACAGTGTCTGCGTGAAGCCGAGGCGGGTGATCTCCAGGCGATTGAGCCTCTCGATGTCGACGAGCTCGCCGCTGCCGAAATCCGCGAGGAGAACTCGAGGGCTCCCGGCTTCATCGATCTCGATCAGCACGTTGCTCGGCTTCACATCCTTGTGAAGCACGCCGGAATCATGCGCGGCTGCCAGCGTGGTAGCGATCTGCGCAACGAGCTCCAGGCGCTGTTCGAGGCTGCACGGGTTGCCTTCCCGCGCGCGCTGCTCGATCCAGTGCACGAGATTGCCGCCGGAGATGTACGGGTATTCGATGAAATACGGCGGCTCGTCCAGATTCCAGTCGAGTGCAGCGAGCAGGTGATCGTCGGTGCCTGGCGTCTGCCGGAGCACACGGTAGAGCGTGATCTCCCGTTTCAGCGCACGCATTCCCGCAGCGTCGGGCGCGAACTTGAACACGCGCGGCTGATCGGTCTTGTCGTGGCGCGCGAGCCAGACTTCGTTGCGGCCGCCGGCGCCGAGCCGCTCGTGCAGTACCCAGTTCGGCCGCAGGGGCGGGCGGGTTTGCGGCTGGAGCGTCTTGTCTGCTTTCTGGTCCGGGCCAACCGGTTCGGCAGTCCGTACCGACACGGGCGCGACCAGCCGGTAGCCCTGCCCATATACGGTGCGGATGATCTCCTGGTCTTCGTCGCGCAAAGCCTGGCGCAGCTTGGCCATTGCTTTGGTCAGCACGGATTCGCTTGGGATTCGGCCGGGCCAGACGGCCTCGAGCAGCTCGTCCTTGGTGAGCAGTTCTCCCGAATGGCGTAGCAGGTGTCGCAGCAACTCCAGCGGCCGTGCTTCCACTTCGAGGCGTTCGCCACCGACCCACAGTTCCAGCCGGTGCTCGTCGAAGATGCACGCGCCAAAGCTCCAGATGTATGTCTCCGCGATCGCGGCGTCCGTCACCCAATCACTCCTAACCTGCCAACCTTGCAGGGTTTTCGTCCACGCCGGAATTGTTCGGAATTGCGGGAGGATTTGCGCGGCGATTCTGGATGAAGTGCGTTGCTCCGTCTAGAAAGTCGGTCACGCAAGGGCAGATGCGATGAAGATTAATCGGCTGTGGGGTTGGCTGGCGTGTTTGCCGTTGGCGGGCTGTATTACCGCGCCCCCGACCAGCGTTGGCGTCTACAGCACGGAGCCGGTCGCACAAACCGTGCGCGGCTCGAATGCCCAGGCCGTGCTGACACGCGTGCTAGATTTCTCAAAGGACGAAGTGTACGAAGCGGCCAGCAAGGCGATGCTACGGCTGGGCTACAACGCCGAGGACAAGAACCCGCAGCTCGGCCGCATCACTGGCAACGGCCTCTTCCAATGCGGCGGCGGCCTGACGCCGCCCGTCACCATGGCGTTGTACGCGAGGCAGATCAGCCCCAAGCCGGAAACCCAGCTCACGATCGTGCTCGACCGGCACGACTTTCAGTGCTGGGCCGGCGGGGAAAACACGGCGGCCAACCAGCTCCTGATGGAAATCCAGAAAGTCCTCTCGACGTACTGAGCTCATCGTGTGCTCGCGATGCTGGGCCATGGCGTGGTTGCTTTGCGGATTGACCTTTGTCGCACACGCGGCTGACGGAAACTCGTTGCTGCTCGCATCGACACCTGCTGGCGCCACGGTGTGCCGCAAGGTGCTCGACCGTGAAGAGTGTCTGGGCAAAACCCCGCTGAACGTGAGCCTCGATCCGCAGTCGGGCTCCACGCCGAAATTTATCTTCAAGAAGCTGGGATATCGCAGCCAGCAGCTCTATGTCGATCCGACAGGGCCGGTCAGCGTGACGTTGCAGAAATCGGCCGTGCTGCCGGACGAAGCGAGCGTCCAGGACGCTTCGCTGCGTGGCCTGCAACGAACTGTGAGCGAGCGCCTGTCCAGGCTGATCTACGGCTCTCGTCTCGCCGATGACGGGCGCCTGGAAGTGCTCGGCCCGAACGCCGTCGTGCGCACGCCAGAGGCAGGCACATCCCTGCGGTTCGCCATCGCCATCGGCGACTACCAGTTGCTGAGAAAACTGAAGGCGGCGGGACGGGCGCGCGGCGAGCAACGCTTTGCGAAGTGCCTGGAGGTTTTCAAAGAGGCGGGGGCGTTCGAGTTTTTCGACGAGATTCGTCGCAGTCTTGCCGGCGTGCCTCTCGATCGCATCTCGTTCGATGTGATGTATGTGCGATCGGGATCCTATCTGGATTTCGAAGAGCGCCAGCAATGGCAATCACGCTGGGTCGGCACACGCTACACGTCCACCGAGCAGATCGATACTTATGTCATGTACGTGGAAAGCTACGACGTCACCGTGATTCGCGACGACAAGACATCGGTCAGTTACTCCTTCCAGGTGGACAAGACTGCTGGTGCGGTCGGCCTCGCGCAGCAGCTCGGCACGGTGCCGATTATGACCAACGACACGGGCGGCGGCCGGTACGTCAGGCTCGACAACGCGAAGCTGCTTCAATCGATGGCGCACTGAGTCCCGGATCGGAGTCCGTCGGAATTGTTCCGAATCCCGCAGCGATTCGCCACCCGCCAGCATTCTAGAAACGCCCCGCCATTTGCGGCGAAACGAATGTCGAAGGTGAAGTCATGCTGTTGCGGCGAATTGAGGGAGAAGCGGGTGAGCTTCGTGTCGATGGATGCCGGACGCGACGTGCGGCCGGGTGGCTGGGCCGCTGCATTGCCCTGTGCGGCGACCAATGGATAGGTGCGCGCGCGTGGATCGCGCTGTGCCTGACGTTCGCATTGGTCGCATGCGGCGGCGGTGGGGGAGGGGGAGGCGATGATCCGAATGCACCTCCGCCCGCGGGCCAGCCGGATGTGATCAATGTGTCCGGTGAATGGAACGTCGTCGAGCGGATGAACAGCACCTGCATCGACGACGACTACAAGCAATATTCGGTCGGTGTCACCCAGTCCGGTACTTCGTTGACAGTCACCGCCGGCGGCAACAGCTATCCCGGAACGATCGACGGGCACACTGTGAGTTGGACAGGCAGCTACCCGGAAGACGGCGGTACGACGACGATCACGAAGATGACCCTGACGCTCGAAAGCGATGCCAAGTCGCTCAACGGAACGAGCTCCTGGCAATGGGTCTCGGCGAGCGGCGCGCAGAAGTGTGAAGGAACGACGCAGATCACGGCACAGCGTGCTGAAGCTGCGGATACCACGCCGCCCTCAGTGCCTTCGGGTCTCGCTGTCAGTGCGGATTCCGCGACGCAGTTGCAGCTCACATGGACGGCGTCGACAGATGACTCCGGCGTCACGGGCTACAAGTTGTATCGTGACGGTGCATACATCAAGACGGTCACGGGCTCGCCGGGAACGGATTCCGGTTTGAAGCCGGCAACCCGGTACTGCTATCAGGTCGCGGCGCTCGATGCCTCGAGCCATGAATCTGCCAAGAGCGCTCAACAGTGCGCCACGACCAGCGCCCAATCCGACGTCACGCCGCCAAGTACTCCGTCAGATCTCGTCGCAACCGGCGCGGCGGTTGCCATCAGCCTCAAGTGGAGTGCGGCAACGGACGATGTGGGCGTCGTTGGATATAAGCTCTATCGGGATAGCAGTTACTTGACGACGGGAACGGCAACGCAGGCGTCCGACACGAGCGTTGGCGGTGGCACGCAATACTGCTATCAGGTCTCGGCGATCGACGCTGCTGGCAATGAATCTGCCAAGAGTGCCGTGCAGTGTGCGACGAGCGGATCGGGCTCCGATGCAGCGGCACCGAGTGTCCCGGGGGATCTCACACTGACGGCGACGTCGGCGCGTATCCAGCTGAGCTGGAGCGCATCGACCGACAATATCGCGGTGACTGGCTACAAGGTCTATCGCGGTAATCAGTACCTGAGAGCGACCACCGAAGCGACCATGGTCGACACCGGACTCAACGGCTCGACGCAGTACTGCTATCAGGTTACTGCGACGGACGCTGCCGGAAATGAGTCGGGAAAGAGCGCTGAGCAATGCGTTCGAACCCTCGCGGCCGGGCCGACTCTGGCTCAGCCCGTGGTGAGCAACGGCTCCGTGCAGCTTACATGGACCTTTCAATGGTCGGGTCTGGTCAGCACCTCGGATGGCTACGTGCTCGAGGAATCGAGTACTTCGTCGACCAGTGGATTTGCGGTAGCGTTCTCGTCGATCAACAACACGCCGGGGGATCACGTATCGCCGAAAACGCAGAGCTTCACGCGGCAACCGGGAACTTACTATTATCGTGTCAAGGCGAGCGTGCGGGGAACCTCCACCGATTGGAGCAGCGTCGTCACGGCGATTGTCGCGCAACCCACGAGCACGTCGATTACGGCGATTCCTTCAGCCGACAACACGCTTCTCTACAGCACGACAAACTCGTCTGCGCAGAACACGGTTTATCGCACTCAGGACCTCTCGGTCGGATGCAACTGGGCTGCAGGAGCATTCTTCAGCGATTTCATCTGTTCATCGACAGCTTTGATGTTCAACGTTCAGCCTCAGATCGCCGGCAAGAAAATCGTGAGCGCGACCCTGCGGCTTTATCCGTACATTCTGGCTGCCGAATACAACACTCATTACTCCGTCAACGCCTTTGCGGGCGCCTGGAGCACGTCCGCAATCACGTTTTCGAATCAACCGAACTACTACACCTCCAACGGGACCACTGTGGCGCCGCCTACGACCACCGCGGTTCCGCTCGAGATCGACGTGAAGGCGATCGTACAGGCGTGGGCCAGCGGGACGTGGGTCAATAACGGGTTCTTGTTACGCGACGCGACTACAACGATTCCGGGCTACACCGCATATAGAGCCACGTCCTTCCAGAGCGTGGATACATCGAGCACGAAGCGACCGCAGCTGGTCATCGAATACCAGTGAGACGCTACTGAGGATCAGGGAAATGGCCCGGAGCCGCTCGGCTCCGGGCCTTCTCTGTAACGAACGACGCGGGCGCTTCGATGGTACCCAGTCCACATCGTTCACACTTGGGGTATCCGATATGAAGGCTTTCGTAAGGTCGCTGGCGCTGGGCGCCATCGTGAGCGCGGCCGCGCTGCCCGTGGCGCATGCCGACACAGAAAATCGCTTTGGAGGTCAAGGTCAGCACGCCGTGTTCGTCATGACGAACGACGCAGAGTCGAATGAGGTGGTGGCCTACGAGCGCACGCCGTACGGCACGTTGCACAGCGCGAGGAAATACGAAACAGGCGGCCGCGGCAGCGGTGGTACGGTTGATCCGCTCGCATCGCAGGGTTCTTTGACCCTGAGCGATGACGGATCATTGTTGTTCGCCGCCAATGCGGGCAGCGGCACCGTCTCAGTGTTTCGAGTGTTCGGCTCGCGGCTGCTGCTCTCGGATCGCGTCGCAAGCGGTGGCAGCGAGCCGAACTCGGTGGCTCAACATGGAAAACTCGTCTACGTGCTCAACACCGCCGGCAGCAGCAGTGTCGTGGGTTTTTTCTTGCACGATGGCAAGCTGAGTCGCATCCCCAACTCGCTTCGCTACCTGAGCGCCAACTTCGCCAGCTCCGGGTCGGTGGCCTTCAGTGCGGATGGGCGTTACGTGGTCGCGACCGAGAAAGCGACCAATAGCGTCGATGTTTTCAAGGTGCAGGCAGATGGCAAGCTCTCGCCGATCACGGTGAACGCAAGCGCCGGGCCGGGCGCTTTCTCTGCCACCTTCGCGCCGAATGGCGCCCTGCTCGTTTCCGAGACAGGGGGCGGTGGCCCGAGCAGTTCTGCGATCTCGTCTTACGCCGTCGCAGCGGACGGAAAGCTCATTCCGATCAGCACAAGTGTCCCGACGCTCGGCGCGGCAAACTGCTGGAACGTTGTCACGCCTGATGGCAGGTTTGTCTATGCGTCGAACGCTGGCACTTCGTCCATCTCCGGCTTTTCCATCAAGCCGAATGGCTCGCTGGCGCCACTGCAGAGCACGGTCGTAGGTGTGAATCCTGCAGGTTCGACCAATCTCGACATCGCCATCAGTGCCGACGGACGTTTCCTCTATTCGCTCAACTCGGCACAGGGCGCGGTCGGCATGTTCCAGATCCAGTCCTCGGATGGTTCGCTCGTCAACCTCGGAACACAGGGCGGCTTGCCCGCAAGCGCGGGCCTCAACGGCATCGCGGCGAACTAGAGCCATGGCAACGTCGTATCGCGCGCTTCTGGCGTAGTGGGCTCCCATAACGCTGCGGCTGATCGCGGGATACGGCTTTGTGATGCAGGGTGTTCTCGAGCTCGGAAGGGCGTCGATGTCTTCGCAGCCGCGCTGGATGGCTTCGGCGTCCCTTCCTCGCAAGTGATCGCCGAGCAGGCAGGGAACGACCATTCCGCGGCCGCCCCACCGCCGAGGTTTAAACATTCCTTAAATACTTTCGGGCAGCCTCGGTAGGATCCCATCGGCGCATCCAGGGCAGCCCTATCCACCATGGCTCAGCCGAGCATCCTTCTGGTCGCAGACGATCGAATGTTGTCCG
>Ga0247764_1000011_pt1 | contig 226240 bp, 176 predicted proteins | sample UWRJL051202B4_FD_179932 | JGI IMG/M metagenome (GOLD analysis project Ga0247764, IMG submission 179932) | Plant litter microbial communities from Arlington Agricultural Research Station in Wisconsin, United States - UWRJ-L051-202B-4 | ecosystem: Environmental > Terrestrial > Plant litter >... | reverse complement strand
ATGCTGCGGGTGCTCAGGCAGGTCAATGGTGTATTCTGGCAATTCTTGGGTTGTCGAATGCATGCGGCCCAGATCCTGCGCCAGCTGCTCAACGCGGCTGATGTGCTGTTCAGTGCGGTCATGCCACGCGCTATATGCCGGCTCAAAGTCCATTTCCAGCGCTGCGCGCTCGGCATCCATGGCCGCCGTATGAATCTCCTCTGCATGTGCAAGCAACCACTCGTAGCGCTCCGTTACACCATACAGCTCCATGCGATACAACGCAGCCTCCACGGTGCCACTTTCTACGGCCAGCGCTTCGAGCGTCTCATCGATTGTAGCGCCTAGCTCGCCGGCGTACGCGTGCTCACCGCCGTATACGCCACGCAACGTCTGCAATGCCATTGCATCGTCCACGTCCTGGCCCGCCAAAAAACGGTGCACTTCCGCGGGTATAAACGGCAAACCAAAGTCCTCGTCCGGGGGCACCGGAACAGTAGGCTGCGGCAAGGCACGATACTGCTCCACCCACGGTTGTACTCCTGCGCCCCATGCTTCATAACGTATATCGACACTCAGCTCACTGGCTGTGCGTTCCATATCGGGAACTTGCGCATCAGCAGCATTGATCATAACCGGCCTGAACAGCGTACCAGCATCGCCGGCCGCCACGCCGAACCGAGACAAACCTAACATCTTCCCATCATGGGTTTCGACGGTAATCGCCGGGGAACGCTCGCTTTCATCGTAGAGTCTCGTGCCGATCATACGCACCGTCAACGAACGCGTCACTGACACTGTTTCACCGCCTTCCACGGCATATTCACCCATATGCAATGACTGCCAATGCGGGCCGGTAGTATCGTCACCTGGTGTAAATGTAGCGCGCGTATCTTCTATTAGACTGGCTAACGCTGCGCGAGAACGATGCTGCAGCGTACCATGTTCCAGCTCACATGCTTGATAACCAGCGGCGACCGCAGGCCGGGGGTGGTCCATAAGGCGCGCACGAACATCGGGCAGCAGCTCAGTCATACGCCGGATACGGGTCGGAGGGTCGGCCGCAGCCAGCTCACCGCGCACATCAAGCTCCGCAGGCGAAGGCACTTGTACCGGTATATCGGCAGCAGTAACCGGCTCAACCTCTTGGACCTGCAACATAGCATGCAGCTGCCACGCTCCGGCTTCACGCGCCGCGGCCCGGATGTCATCTGCCGCATCAGTTCCAGACGTAGCAGGAGCCCACGCTTCGCGTTCACTGTCGTCGTCTATGTCGCCATCATAGCCCTCACTACCAGGCTTCTCGTCATTCACGAGCAGTAGATCGTCTTCTATACCACCGTCATATATGTCGCTCGTTTCAGCAGTATAATCAATAAAATGACCATCGCCAGCGTCATGTATCTCGCCATTCATCCGGGCTATTATATACACTCCCCGCCGGTGGTCAACTGAACCCCCACGGCGCAATCGCAAGCCAAGCAGCTGCAGGCTAGCTCAATAGCTACCTGCGCCACCACCGGCCAGTCTGTCGCGGTACTGGCAGCACGTCTTGCGGCGCAGGCTCGGCTGCCGGTGGCACAGGCAAGGCAGGCTTTGATTTGTCTAATTTCCTTTGCAATATCCGACCCCACGAAGGCATGCGTTCGAGTTCATGCGCCAAGGACTGGATGCGCTCCAGGACCGCGTGCTTTGCGTCGTACCATTGTCTGTACCTATCGCGGAACTGGTCATGCAGCGCAGCACGTTCGCCCGCCACCACATCAGCATGCATTGCTTCGGCATGCTGCAACAGCCATGCGTACCGTTCCGTTATGCCGTAGGCGTCCATGCGTTCGCATATCGTCGTAACGTCAGCCGAGCCGCGTATTCCGTCTAAAAAATCTTTGAATGTTTCTGCTAGATGCTCGTCGGCTCCATCATAGACGAGCAGGGCACGCAACGTCTCGGTCGCTTGCTGCACATCCTGTTCGCCGCCGGCCAAAAAATCAAAAATAGGCTTCGCCATATACGCCATACCATACTGCTCGGTGGGAGGCGGTGGCGTGGTGGGGTGCGGCAAAGCCATATAGGATGCTAGCCAGGGCTGAATAGCATCCTCAAATGATCCTTGCCGAATCTCTTCTGCAATATCTCGCGCAACATGATGTAGACTGTCCACCCCGACCTGGTCACTCGAAATATCCAAAGACTTAAATGCGGTTGCACTATCGGCGCTGACCACACCACGTTCCTCATATGTTAACGGTGAAGAACGCCACGTATGCGGGGGAGCGTGGTTGGTGATAACACTGATCGCTTTCGATATAGGCGTGTCATACAAGCCGGTTTCATCCTTATACACTCCCACCCACCGCACCGCGGGCACCAGCGTACCATCTTCCATAAGGAAACACCCGCTGTGGGATGACGTATAATGCGCGCCTGCGGGTGTGTCTTTTTTAATAGGTACCATTACTTCTACGAGTCCATCAACAACTGCCGTGGCTTCGTGTTGCAGTGACTCGTGCTCAAGCTCGCATGTACCAAATTCCGGCGTATCAGCCGGGTTGGGCCGCTTCGCAAGGCGAGGTATGATCTCAGCGAGCTGGGTACGATAATGGGCTACACGCGTGGGAGCATCGGCCGCATCCAAAAGGCCGCGCACATCGAGCTCGGCAGACGAGGGGACCGGTACCGGTACAAGCCCGTCATCGGGGCTGGTTGCCGCGGCAACAGACATGTCTACTTCCCAGTCGGCGTCCTTGCCGGCAGCTACCTGCTCGTCTACGAAGTCCTCATCGTCTTGGATAAAACCGCCGACTTCATCATTCGTCAGGAGCAGGCTATCTTCAATGTCGCCACCGTAACTGTCAAGCTCGTCACCGATATCAGCGGTGTAGCCAGCGTCGCTGCCATCATAAAATTCACTGCTCATCGTAGGTTATATTTCATGGTTTAGTGGCCCGGCTGCCAGCGGCCTAAACGGCCGAGCTTCTGGCCGCCACGCTTGCCAGGCTTATCATCCGGCTGATCGGTCGTGGCGGCTACATCGTGCACACGCCCGGGCGCGCTGTCAGAGATATTCTGCAAGCCGCTCAGGTGTTTGGCAAGTGCTTCAAGCCGTTCTATTCGCCCGACCTGTGCTGCCATACGTTGGGCAATACCTTCTTTAAAGTCGCGGGTCATGTCGCCAGATGCATAAGTGAGCGCCAAATCTCTGGCAGCCTGTATCGTCTGGCGTATGGCAGCGGCATTGCTAATGATCCACGCGTAACGCTCTCTGGCGCCGCAAACCTCAATGTCGCGCGCAGCATCGGCCATTGACTGCCGCAGTATAGTAGCAAGCCCATCGTATGTCGTAGATTTCATACCATCACTTATCGCGGCGGCGGCCTCCTGAGGGTCGGAGAAGTCACCGTTGAACATATCAACAAATTGCGCTGCTTTACGCCCGCGTAGGCCAAACGCGTCAGTGCCCGAACCAATCACCATCGTTGGCGGCGCTGACGCCATATAGCCCGCTGCCCATGGCGCAACCGCGGCGCGCTCTGCCAGTGTCAGTTGCTCGTCTGCAGCTTCACTTGCGATAGTAGCGAGACCCACCAGCTCTAAAGAGCTACCCTCAACAAACGAAACATGCGTGTCAGCCTCAAAATACATGGCGTCCTGCATCATCCCCGTGAACTGCTGCGTGCCATTCATGTTATACACACCGGTGGGGTACATAACCGGCCGGCTGCTCACCGTAATGTCCGGCCCGAACGTACGATCTTGAAATGGCTTTGCGGGAGGCGGTATCGTAACCGTTACTTCGTGCACCATGGGCAGTACCGTACCATCCGGCAACTGCTGCGATTCGTCATAGTGCCATGATGTATATTGCTTCGCGTCATTCACTGTATCGTCTTGGTGCTGCGTGCCATCCGTTGCGTTATCGTGATTTTGCCGCGCTGACTCCGGGATACCCATCGCCGCCAGCACACTTTCAACCGCCCGGCCATGGCGGGCAATTAACTCATTCTGTTCGGCCGCAAACGCCCTATAATCCGGGCTTTCAGTGTAAAACGGACGGGTCGTTCTCTCCATAAGGGCCGGTGAAAACCGCAGCTCACTGCGGGCGCGAGCAATCTCGAGTGCGGCAGCAGGCGGCGTGAACATATCGCGCACCACATCGGCAGGCGTAGCCAGTTCATCGGCATCAGCCGTATCCACACTGTCTACATTCACTAATAGTTCATCGTCACCCTCCGGCGAATCAACTACATCAGTTTCGGCCGGAACACCAGAAGCAAACGACGTATCATCAAAGGGCTGTATTTCAGACATATATAACAAATAGACGAATGTCGATGAATAATCAAGAAACTTCTACGCGTAGAGAAATTTTGCCGATGGCGGCCTTACGGTCGAGGCGTGAGTCATATCGGGATATTATACGCCTTTTGTCAAGAGTACTAATCTGTTATAATAATGACAATGAGTAACACAAAAGTACCTATCGTCGCCATTGTCGGCCGTGCCAACGTCGGCAAATCGAGCCTGTTTAACACCATCCTCGAAAAACGCGAGGCGATTGTGGCGCACGAAGCCGGCACCACCCGGGACAGCATCATGGCCAAAGCCAGCTGGCAGGGCCAGGACTTTTGGCTGGTAGACACCGCCGGTATTAAAGACGCCGAAGACGATTTTGAATTCACCATTCAGGAACAGATCATGCAGGCAACCGAGAGCGCCGAAGTCATATGGGTCGTCGTGGAAGCCAACATTCCTATCACCGACGAAGACCGCCGCGTCGCCAAGATGGCGCTTAAAAGCCGCAAACCGGTATTTTTAGTCGTTAACAAAGTTGATAAAGCCCGCAAGGGCGAGGTAGACCTCGACACCTTCCAACGCCTGGGTATCAAGCCTATCGTCCACACCAGTACTACCCAGCACCGGGGTATTGGCGAACTCCTCGACCTGCTCGTGGAGCAAATCCCCGCAGCCAGCATCAAAGAAGACGACGACCGCGTGCACATTGCATTGCTGGGCCGCCCGAACGTCGGCAAATCATCATTGTTCAACACCTTGTCTAAAAAGCAGCAGGCAATCGTCGCTGACCGCGCCGGCACCACCCGCGACATCAACCGCTCCATCGTGCGCTACGAAGGCCGTGAAGTTGAAATCATGGACACCGCCGGCATCCGCCGCCCGGGTAAAATCGGTGTCGGGATTGAGCACTTCAGCGTCATCCGCGCCCTCAGCGCCATCGAACAAGCTGATGTCTGCTTCCTGCTTATGGACGCCAACGAACTGAACGTCGGCCTCGACCAAAAAATTGCCGGCATGATCAAAGAGGCAGGCAAGGGACTCGTACTGGTCGTCAGCAAGTGGGACGACGTTGAAGGCAAGACTGCTTACACCCGCGACAGCCTGGCACCAGAAATTGCCGGCACCTACGACTTTGTGCCGTGGGCGCCGCTGATCTTCACCAGCGCCGTTACCGGCCAGAACGTGACACGGCTCTTTGACCTGGCCCTGGACATCGTCAAACGCCGCGAAAAGCGTATGACCACCAGCGAGTTAAACCGCTGGCTGCGCATGGTCGTCGACAAGCATCCGCCCGCCGGCCTCAAAAACCGCGCCCCCAAGCTGAACTACATGATCCAGGAAGACGACAACCCGATTCCAGCCTTTAAAGTCTTCGGCAGTCACACCAAATTCCTGCACTGGAGCTACAAGCGCTTTATGGAACGCGAATTCCGCGAACGCTGGCACTACGAAGGCACCGCTATACAATTCTGGTTCATCGAAAAGCACGAAACGCACAAACACGGCAACAGCCCTACCAAAGAACCACGCAAAAACAACGGCAATCGCAACCGCGAACGCAGCAGCTAAACCGCAGCCACCTGTAACGCGCGCAAATCACCAGGCTCCAGCGTCGCGCCGCCATACCGGGCGGTAATATACTCGTTCCCCTTATAATTTTCTTTGTCGTATACGCCCTGTACCAACACAAGGCGGCCTATACGATTACCACTGCTGCCAGTTGCATGCATAGCAATACATACTTGGCTTGGCTCATAGACATCAAGGTCATAATAATACCGGGTATTCGTGGCGTGCCGGAATAGCGGGCGGGGCACCCGCCGGCGTTCGACCGCCTCCATAAAAACACCGTCAGCGCCGTCGCCCAGCGCCCGGTCGACGAACGCCGTTACGTGCTTGCCGGCATAGCGCGCGACCGTCAGTGCGCCGCTCGCGCGGGGCAGTACATGTTTCATAACCTCCCACTTGATGCTGCTTAACGGCTCACCAAGCGCCTTCTCGACCGCAGGGATGCCTTCTATGGCAAATGGCTCAACAGGGCTCATTGCATCACAAAAACGCGCCACAGCGCCTGTAAGCGGCTCAGAACCGGTACCGTCTAGCAGGTCATACGGTTTGCCGTCCAAGATAGGTGGCAGGGGAATGTCGAGCATCTCGGCGCGGGCCTGGTAATGTTCATATGCAGCCTGACTCATAGTAGTCGCCTCCGTTAGGGATATATTGACGCCACCTCGTTGTTACTGTTTTTACAACCTGCTCAAATTATTGTCAACAATCGCCGCCGTTCGGTATACTACGTGCATGTCACTATTCCAGCGCAAGCCAAACCAGGGCGATACCATCCAGTTCTATACCCTCAGCCAGACTAAGACCGTCCTGATCGTCGGGTTGGGTAACATCGGCAAAGAATACGACGGTACCCGCCACAACATCGGCTTTGACTGCGTTGACGCCTTCACTCAAGCCAACGACTTCCAGCCATGGGTCGAAAAGAAGGACTTCAAATGCCACCTCGCCACAGCCACCTTGGGCGAAACACGGGCAATCGCCATAAAGCCGACCACTTTTATGAACCTCAGCGGTGACGCCGTGCAAGCCGTCGCGCATTTTTATAAAATCCCCGTAGAGAAAATTATCGTCGTGCACGACGAACTCGACATCCCCTTTGGCCAGATACGCTTACGCATGGGCGGCGGCAGCGCCGGACACAACGGCCTGAAGTCTATCATTAATACCGTTGGTGAAGGCTTTGGCCGCGTACGCATCGGCATCGGCCCCAAAGAGCCGGAACAAATGGATAGCGCCGACTTTGTATTGGCCCGCTTTAGCAAGCAGCAGGAAGCCCACCGGGCATCACTTACGCGCGAAACCAGCGCCATCCTCAGCGAGTACGCCTACGGTGACGGCCAGCTATTCGCCGAAACCCGCAGTTTCATCGTTTAGCAATACCCACCTCCGCACATCATGCACGTGCTCGAACACCTCTCGCCGCTGCTCGAGAACTGCGCGCGTTGCATAATGTACTGCGGTGGGCATTGCTAAATCTATTTGCATTTTGACGAACGTGCGGTACAAATAAACCGGCGCCACCGCAGAACGGGGAACGCCGGTTTTTAGGATACAAAAAATGGCCTGCAAGAGGGGGTGGGCACCGCTTGCAGACCAATTTTCGGGGACCTCCCAAAGGAGATCCCCAACACCCTTCAACCCACCCCAGCGATAGCGTCGAAAACTAAAACTCCATAAAGTTTCGCGCCGGCTGCAAGCAGCCATCCTCATCAGACACGCTGGCCCACTACATAGGGCCTCTGCACAAGTGCAGGGGTTGCTACCTGAATGGACGAATCCATCCAGTAGCGCGTTAAAGGGGTTAGTTTGTTTTAGAACGTTTGTCCGGGATGCAAGCATCTCAGGCATGTGTCAAAAGATAAGTGGAGGGTAACAACTTTTCAGGTGACCGTTCTAAAACAACCTAACAATTTGTTAGAATGGGGGATATAAGGTGCGTAAACGTAATACGAACGCTTACAGAGGGCTATTCTAGCATTATGTAATGTTTGTGTCAATACTTTTTTACATGTTTTACTAGAATAGGCAAATGGCTTATGCTTACGCACGCTGATCTTCCGGATAAAATTCGGCACATACCACACGCACCCAAGCAACTACACAGTATAGGCGCTAACCTTGCAGAACTGCTGGTGAAACCGTGCGTTGCCATCGTGGGCAGCCGCAAAGTGTCTACGTACGGCCGACAGGTCACCGCGCAACTCGCCGCAGAATTGTCCGCAGCTGGCGTGGTGGTTATCAGCGGCTTAGCCATTGGCGTGGACGGCATTGCTCATAGGGCCGTACTGGAAGCAGGCGGCTTAACGATAGCCGTCCTGCCGTCAGGCCTGGATGCTATTTACCCACGGAACCACCGTGGGCTAGCCCAGCAGATTATCAGCCGGGGCGGGGCACTCGTAACCGAATACCCGCCTGGCACGCCAACGTACCCGGCCAATTTTATCGCCCGGAACCGCATTGCAGCCGGCCTCAGCGATGCAGTGGTTATTACCGAAGCCGCCGAACGCAGCGGCACGCTGAGTACTGCCCGTTTTGCCCTAGAGCAGGGGAGAGAGCTGCTAGCCGTGCCCGGCAACATCACCAGCCCGACCTCAAAAGGGACCAACACGCTTATAAAAGCCGGCGCAACGCCCGTAACCAGCACCGCCGACATCCTGTATGCGTTAGGTATTGCGCCGCAACAGGCCAGCAGTGCACCGCACAGCGACGATCCGCACGAACAGGTAATTCTCAGCCTACTGCACGCTGGCGTAACCGACGGCGCCGACTTACTGGCACAGAGCGCCCTTGACGTGAGTTTGTTTAGCCAAACACTCACGATGCTAGAAATAAGGGGACGCGTACGTCCCCTTGGTAACAATTGCTGGCGCTTGGGCTAGCTATTGTTGCGAGTTCTTTGGGTGCGTCAGCGCGTAAGCTAAGTTACGAGATTCGCGGGTAGCTGCAACAGCGGCGTGCGCGGCACGTGACGTGTACTGTGGCAGTACAACGCCTTTGACCGCTGGCTTGACGGCAGTAGCGGGCGACTGCTTGCCAGCTTCAAAGGCACTTACATGGCTGGTCGTGCTTGTTTCAGCGCAGGCAACGATGTATTTGCCAAGCCCGCCTTCGCGGAGGGCAGCCGTCACGTCTTCAGCCTGTACTTCAGTCACTGCAGTGCAAGGTGCTAGTTCAACACCTTCAGGGTGGCCTTCGCCAAGCCCTACACCCAGGTAGTCGGCGGCGATTTCAGCGTTTGGACCCATGGCATGAATTTCGGCCGGGACTTGGTAGTGGTCTGGTGACAATTGTGCCAGGTCGAAACCTGCTGCTGCTGATTCTACGGTTGATGTGCTCATAATTCTTATTGCTCCTTTTAGCAAAACGCAGGCATAAAAAAACGCTATCGGCGCGGTTTCCGGTAGCGGTCAACTTTCCAGCGTCTTGCTTTGCTTAATTCGTTAGGTTTTGTGCGTCCTGCTTGTGCTAATCTTCAGGCGTACCTGTACTAGGTTTACTCCCAAAGCATTAACGCGTCAAGAGTTTTTTGTAAAATTTTTTACAGACAAGCATTTTCACCCCTGTTGATTATGATCCGAAAACATTATGTAACATGGAACTGTACAATACTGTTATGCTTAATAGATGAATGCAAAAGCACTTATCTGGATCGGCGTCTTTATCGGCTCGACGGCAGGCGGCTGGTTCGGTGCCTTGTTGGGTGGAGGCGACTGGCTGAGCTGGCAGAGTATTCTGGGGACCGTTTTTGGCTCATTCCTCGGTATTTATGCCGGGTTTAAAGCCGCACAATATATTGGCGGCTGAGCAGCCTTGTAACAAAAACAGCCCCTCCAGGCTGTTTTTGTTACAAAGGCAAGCCTACTTAACGGCTTCGAAGACGAGTGTGTGCTCAACCTCTGAAGGGCCGTGCTGTGCCAGGGTGCCCGCCAGACCGTCTACTGAGAGCTGAGGCTCTTCAACCCGCTCATAGCCGAACCGATCGCCACCGTTCAGGGGGTACAAGTCTTCCACACGGCAACCAGCCGGACGTACTGCCAAGTCAGCGGCAAGCGGTTCCATGGTGGAACGCCGTTGTCCATAGCCGTTCAGGCCATCACCAAATGCTTTCATATAAACTCCTTCGCAAGCGCTGGCCATATAAAAACCGCCCCTATCGGCAAAGAGAGGTAGCGGCCGTCGTACAGCGTCTTGCCTGTATTAATGGTTATGTTTGTGTGATATCCATCACATCTACCTATATGTTTACGCCCTCATTCGTAACACGTCAACGGTTTTTGTAAGATTTTTCGCAGAAAGTTTGCAATCCTCTTGGCTCTTGCGTATCATACGCCATTGCATATAAGCTAACGAGTAAGCATGAGCAAAAATTTAGTTATCGTAGAGAGCCCGGCAAAAGCCAAGACCATAGAAAAGTACCTCGGTAAGGACTATACCGTTAAGAGTAGCTTCGGTCATATCCGTGACCTGCCCAAGAAGGGCTTGAATATTGATATTGAGAAGAATTTTGCTCCTACCTACGAAATTAACCCCGATAAAAAGAAGGTCGTCAGCGAACTGCGCGCCGCCGCCAAAGCAGCCGACCACGTCTGGCTAGCGAGCGATGAAGACCGCGAAGGGGAGGCGATTGCCTGGCATTTAGCCTCGGCACTCAAGCTGGACTTGGCCACCACCAAGCGCATCGTATTCCACGAAATCACCAAGAGCGCCATCGAAGCTGCTATCCAAAATCCGCGCACCGTCGACATTAATTTAGTCGATGCCCAGCAGGCGCGCCGCGTACTCGACCGCCTGGTAGGCTACGAACTGAGTCCTGTCCTCTGGAAAAAGGTGCGCACTGGCCTGAGCGCCGGCCGCGTGCAATCGGTTGCCGTACGCATTATTGTTGAACGCGAACGCGCCATCCGCGACTTTACCGCCGAGAGCAGCTACAAAATTAGCGCCATCTTTACCATCGACGGCCAGGATCTGAAGGCCGAACTAGCCGACAAAATCAGCCTGAAAGACGACGCCCGAAAGTTTTTGGAAGACGCCGCCAACGCTACCTATACCGTTGACGACATCGCCCAAAAACCAGGCAGCCGCAATCCGGGAGCACCGTTTACGACCAGTACGCTCCAGCAGGAAGCCGCCCGCCGGCTCGGCTACAGCGTGAAACAGACCATGACACTGGCTCAACGCCTGTACGAAAGCGGTATGATCACCTACATGCGTACCGACAGCACCACACTGTCTGGCTTTGCCATCAACGCCGCAAAGGAACATATCCTCAAAGAGTACGGCGAACAATACCACCAGGTGCGCCAGTTTAAAACCAAGAACGAAAGCGCCCAAGAGGCCCACGAAGCCATCCGCCCGACCGACTTCGGCCGCCTCGCCGCTGGCGATGACGCGCAGCAGGCCAAGCTGTATCAACTGATATGGCAGCGTGCGCTGTCCAGCCAAATGGCACCCGCCCAAACCGAGCGTACCGAGATCAGTATCGCCGTCTCGACCCGGCCTGAGAAACTGCTCGCCAAAGGTGAAATCCTCAAATTCGACGGTTTCCTGAAAGTATACGGCGGCGGCAAAGACGATACCTTGCTGCCTCCAGTAGAGAAGGGGCAGCAGCTACCGCTCAGCACGATGGCCGCCACCGAAACCTTTACCCGGCCGCCGGCCCGTTTCAGTGAAGCATCACTCGTGAAAGCCCTTGAAGAACTCGGCATTGGCCGTCCAAGCACCTATGCGCCGACCATTTCCACCATCCAGACCCGCGAATACGTTGAAAAAACCGACCTTGAAGGCGTTGAACGCCATGTCCAGGCCCTTAAGCTCGAAAACGGCACCATCACCGAAGAAGACACGACCGAAATTACCGGCGCAGACCGTTCCAAGCTCGTACCAACACCGGTCGCTGAAGTCACCACTGACTTCCTGGTCAAATATTTCCCCAGCGTCGTAGACTTTGATTTTACCGCCACCGTCGAGGGTGACTTCGACAAAGTCGCCGAAGGCAAAGAGACCTGGCAGAAGATGATCGCCACGTTCTACAAGGACTTCCACCCCCTGATCGCTGGCGCTGAAGAAGCCTCCCGTGCCGAAGTCTCCCAAGCTCGCGAAATCGGCGCCGACCCCAAGACCGGCAAGCCGATCCTGGCCCGCTTTGGGCGCTACGGCCCGATGCTGCAGCGCGGCGAGACCGAATCTGAAGAAAAACCGGCCTTTGCGCCGCTACCCGCTGGCACGACCATGGAAAACGTCACGTTAGAACAAGCACTCAAAATGTTTGAGTTGCCGCGTACGGTCGGCACCACTGCCGATGGCAAAGAGATCAAAGCCAACCTCGGCCGCTTTGGCCCATATATCCAGGTAGACAAGCTGTACGTCAGCATCAAGCCTATGGGGCCATTTGACATCGACGAAGCTGAAGCCCGGCGCCTCTACGAAGAAAAACTCGAAAAAGAAGCTAACAAATACATCCAGCAATTTCCGGGTGGTATCAATGTTATCAACGGCCCGTATGGCCCATACATCACCGACGGCAAAAAGAACGCCAAAATCCCCAAAGAGCAGGACCCAGCCAAGCTAACCGAAGAAGAATGCAAGAAACTGCTCGCCGATGCCCCAGCCAAAGGCAAGGGCAAACGCCGCTTTACCAAACGTCCCACCGCAAAAAAATAACAGGGGCGTGCCCTTGCTAAAAAGTATATTAAATGCTATAATTATACTATGAGTGAACTTTCGTTTCGTCCTACCCGCGGCACCGGCGCACTAGTTAGCATAGCTGCACTGGTCGCCTTGAACGGCCTGCCCGCACCGCATTTACGTACTGAAGCGGAAGTGGCAGCCCAACAGGCACAAGCCCATGCCACCGCACAAGAACTGGTCAAGACCGACCATGAACGCAAGGCCCGTGAGGCAATCGCTGCCCGCTTTGCCTCATGCGCCATAACCAGCGTACATAGCGACATGCACCACATAACGCGCGATAGAGGTCTTGATGGCACGGGCGACCCCCGTGGCCGTCTAAGCGTCTCCGTACGCGTCACAGGTACAGATACCGCTGAAGCCTACCTGGAAGAGTACGACCAGAACGACGCAGTAACCTTCGACAAGCCGGAAGTGCGCGCTACCATATTAGACAAGGGCGGGAGTCGTGCCCCCGGTGGCTACATCCTTTCTACGAGCATAGTTGTCCATGGAACGCCGTTCGACGGCCGTAAAACTGAAGCGACGGGCCATTTCACACCCCGCGTATACGAAGATGGTACCGAAGCTGCCGTATTCGCAAGCCAGGAAGCCGCTACCTACGCGCACGACCTAACGGACAACAAATTACACGTTACCCGCACAACAGGCGAGACGTTCTGTGGCACCATCGCCCTGCATGGTAGCGCATGGGTCGAAGAAACGCCGCCGGTAACCGTCGTCCCGAACAGCATCACTACCCAAGTAAACTAAGCTTGTTATACTATGCGCGAGCAACCTTCTGCAAAGCATTACCGTGGTATCCATGAACACATGGACGCTGCTAATTATGGATTCTTCGTAACCTTAACCAAACAACAGCGGGAGCACGCACGACTGTTAAAAAGTCGTGGCATACAGCTTGAGACGCCGCAAGACATAGAAAAAATCCTGAGCCTGCAGGAAGGGCGCAAACTGATACACAATGACGGCTCACATACATACATCGTACACTCGGCAAACCCTGAAAGCGCCGACCACGTCTGGCGCGACGGCTTACACTTCTATGGCGAACGTCCCGCATTACGAAAAAGCCAGCAACCGTACCTCGCTTCCACGGCCATTATGCTGGCCGCTCCGGGCGAATGGGCCGCAGAGCAACGGAATGTGCTGTACCTTGCATACCGCTACCGCGGGTACCAGCATGCAACGCCAGGCTCAATAAAACTCGTCTTTGCATTCCCCGAACCAAATCCTGGCACAAGCCTGCAGGAGAATCCGTTTGCAGGCACATTTTTAGACAGCGCAGGCCCGTACGTACAACACCTCGAAACAGAATCAGGCGTCGGCGAATATCTTATTCAAACGCAAAACCTGGTAGGGGCGTTTGATCTGGAGCAGGGGCTATACATTCCACACACAGCACCGCAGCATCCTGATTTAGCCGCTGTGGCCCTCAATACTACCGTGAACAAGTAGTCGCGAGAGTACTTTTCCACAAGTTGCCATCTGTGCAACATATTTCATACCGATATTTTTACATCACAATACGCTAGCGCTTGTCTATTTCGTGATACAATAGGCAAATACAAACAAAGGCCAAACAAGAGACTTGACTTTTACGGTCCTACGTTTTATAGTTATTATTAATACGCTTATTAACAGGTTAGGGAAGTTATGATGGCAACAGCCGCCGCACCGCAATCGGTGCTTGATACCGAAACATTCGTCCAAGATATCCTTAGCAGTATCGAACGTGACCGAGAGCGCGAAATTGTCGCGCGCCGTTTTGGCCTGTTCGATCGCCGCGAAACCCTCGAACAAATCGGTGAGCTCCTTGGCATTACCCGCGAACGCGTCCGCCAGCTTGAAAAATCAGTCGTTGCACGCTTTAAGACATCCGCATTAGAAGGCGACCTGCCGCACATAAAAGATGTTGAGACTGCATTGCTTATCCAGTTACACCAAATGGGTGAAGCTGCCCGTGTCAGTGACCTGAGTGGCGCGGTAACCTCTGAAAACAGCAAGACCGACCAATCCCGCATCGTATTCCTGGCAACGCTATGCCCCCATCTGGAAGTCGTAGAAGAAGACGACCGTTACTACCAGGCCGTCGGCGTCAGCGACGTCCGCAGTGAAGCCGAGATGAAGGCTGACATCACCAAGATCCATGATGCCATCAAAAAGGCCGGTGAACCTGTCAGCATCGAAGACGCCGCTAAAGCCGCCCATATTGACGACCCGGCCCAGGCCGCCGCATTGGCAAGTATCTCTAAGAGCCTTGCAACCTTGAACAACCGCTGGGGCTTAGTCCGCTGGCCAATGGTCAACCCAAAGAATATCCGCGACAAAATCTACGTCATCCTTAAAGAGCACGGCAAGCACATGCACTTCAACGAAATCGCTGAAGCCATCAAGCAGTCCGACTTTAAGCGTAAGGATGTCACTACTCAGGCCATCCACAACGAACTTATCAAAGATAAACGCTTCGTACTTATCGGCCGCGGCATCTACGCCCTTAAAGAATGGGGCTACAAGAAAGGCACCGTCGCTGACATCATCACCGAAGTCCTGCGCGAAGCCAACGAGCCATTGCACCGTGACGAAATCGTCAAGCGCGTCCTTAAGAGCCGCTTCGTAAAAGAAACGACCATCCTACTCAACCTACAGGGCAAAAACCAGTTTAAACGCGTCGCTAAGGCGACCTACGAGCTCGACGAAGCCACTGATTAGTCTCGCAAGCGCACGCTAAACAACATGAGTAAAGATATGGAACCGCGTGGGGGAGAGATTATATATACCAGCTGGTCGGACGACACTCCATCGTCCGGCTTTTTTGCTGCCGAAGACCTGGCTACGATGCCTGACAATGCACTTGATACAGATGGAACCGAACATCTTGAAAATGACCAGCGCCCTGAGCCGGGCTATGACTGGCTGCAGGTGGACGAACCGGACAATATACGAAAGCCTGTCGCCCCCGCAGAACACACCCCACCTATAATGCAACGCATAGCAGACACGCCTGTTGGTGTGCTGACTATTATCCGTCAGGACACTGACCTGGTGCCCTATACCGCCGGCGACCTCGCCGAGTTACTGGCCAGCACCGATGACCTGCGATCCCTTGAACAAGTATCACCCCACGCCTACGATGGCGATAATCTTGGCGTCATTCCAGACAACCATGAGCTCATCCTCCGATGGAACCGATTTGGTCCGAAATGCGGTCCAGAGCAAAATCTACTCACACCAACTGCTGTCGCCAACCGCATGCGCACCTTTGAAGGGGAGATAGGGCGTTTGCAGCAGCTGGGCATACGTATGCTGGACCGGACTGTCATCCTCGTTGAAAACGACCGACACCACGATAATACACCCGTTGTCTATACCGTCGTACCTCGCCATACTACGTCTGAGGTGCTCCGCACGCCACTCCAAGAAATTGATTGCCGGTCATTGAGTAAAATAACTACCGACGTCGACACTCACCTCGATCTCGCGGGCATACTCGCAACATACTACGGCGAAACACCCAGAGGCGGGGATCATATCATTGACGGTCTGCCTACACCAACCCAGTTTGCAACTGACGGCACCTGGCTCGATTACGACACCCGTACGCGGAGGGAGGATGTGAGTAAAATCTACCATTTAGAACTGGTAGAGCAGTGGACCAGACGGCTACCAGCTAGCAGTGCACGGCAAGAAATCATAGAATATATAGAAAGCATTCCCTGGCGGAGAACGCCGTGGGCTTTGAGCCGGTTGGATTAATAACACGGCATCCCTTATAACAACAAAGGATGTTCCCTCACATTATGCCTGAAAACATTGACCATACACACTTTTTACCCGGCACTGAACCGCTTCCCGACATAAGCGACCTATATCCGGGTAGCCGCGCGCTGGATGCGTACAGCCATACAATCGACAGTGACGGGGCAGAACACCTCGAAAGTGTTGACTACCCGTCAGAGCTCGCCATAGAGCGCTACGAGGACACGCCTATTGGCCCCGTAACCATCATCGCGCAGGATACCGACTTTGCGCCGTACGACCTCGAAGACTTCAGTGAACTGCTGGCGGAGCACGACCCCACCCAGTTTGAAAGAGTTATCGACGAGACATGGCGCTCGCTCTCCTATACTCCGGACGGCGAGGCCGTATTACGCTGGAATATCAGCGGGCGCAAGAGTGTACCGCAAGACTACAACGGTATCGTTGAACATATGAGCACCTACTATAGCCAAGTAGACCGCTTGCGGGCACTTGGCCTGCCCATGCTGCGCCGCAACGTGTATTTAGTAGAATACGACCAGTACCATAAAGATCGGCCGGTACTGTATACCGTCGCACCCCGCTTAGCGGACGGCACCCCGCTTAGTTCTAACCGTCAGGGTGAACTCATAACAACTAACATCGACACCCATCTTCAGGCCTGTACCAAAGTCACCGACTACCTCATTAACACACCGGCTGGCGAACCATACATACACGACAGCCTTGCCGGACCATGGCAGTTCGCCGCCGACGGCACCTGGCTTGATTACGATCCGAATATCCAAACGCTCGATGGCATGAAAGCGTACCAGCTGCGGCTGATGGCCGAGTGGGCCGGGCGGCTACCGGCGAGCAGCGCCCGCCAAGAACTCCTGGATAAAATAGAAGCCACCCCCTGGCGCAACGCCGACCGGATGCCCAACTGGTAATCGCCGCTACGTGGTTGATTTATCTACGGGTCTCAGGCACAATATGCCACTATGTATGAACTTGGCGGCCCCGAAAACCTCCCGCACCCCGACGATGATGACCTACGCAGGGCGCCCGTCAGCCCCGCCGGGAGTTACTCAGATGACTGCTTTGAAGACGGCACGATGCATCTCGAAAACGATGAAAGCATCGGCGGTGACGAGGCTGAAGATGCCGACATAATCGTCGGGGACGTGGATGCGTGGCTGCAGCCCACAGACGACGAATATTGCGAGCCGGACCCGCGCCTGGTGCAACTATACGGTGAACTGTCGGAACGGCGCTCGCTTACCGCGATATTTGAAGAAGACCTGCTCGATGGCGCGCTAGACCATATGGCACTCTTGCCACCAAATGACACCATTTTCGTGCGTAGTTTCCCAGGGATATCGCACACAGAACCCGCCCGGACGGCTGCCGAGTCAGAGCAACTTATAGACGACACGCGTACCCATCTGGCTGCGCTTAGTAGCATCGATAGCTCGTCAGGAATTCGTATTCCAAACACCTACTATCAGGTGAGGGAACATCTGGACGGTACCGCAACTATCGATAATATTACCGAACGCGTCGAGGGCCGGCCGCTCATTAACGCTGACACCGAGCGGTTTGAAGACGATGGGCAACGACAAGCAGCCTTGACCGTCGCTCGCACACTGATAGGTTATTTCAGCTGGGCGTACCGTGAAAAACCAACCTACCTGACCGACCTAACCAACCCCGCACAATACTTTATAGCCAGTGACGGCACACCCGTATACATCGACACCGACCCCGTAATGCGGTCGACTGCGATTATACCCAATGAGCATGGGGAAGGGGGTGATGAACTTGACTGGTCACTGAAACAGCTGAAATCATACCTATTCGACCGGCTCCCTCCGTCACAAGAGCTCACCGCGCTACGCCAAGAGGCAGACGCACTACAATCAAAGATAAAAGCCGCCCGCGAGGCGCATTACGAACACCATAAGGCAAGCCAGCAGACGGGCGATAGCCAGGCCGCCTAAACAGTTGATTTATGCGCGAACATCGGGCACAATATGCCACTATGTATGAACTTGGCGGCCCCGAAAACCTCCCGCACCCCGACGACACCCCAGACACAACGACCGACCCCTACGATGATGCGACACCGTATACAGGTAGTACGTTTGAAGACGGCACTGCATACCTGACCAACGAGGCGAGCGAGGGCGAAGCGGACGAATATACCGACGAACTCCCTGATACGACCGTTGAAGATACCGACGCCTGGCTCCAACCCGCAGACGACGAGTACACCGAACCGGACCCGCGCCTCGTACAATTACACCGCGAACTATCACAACGCCGCCCGCTTACCGAGATATTCGAAGAAGACCTGACTGGCGGTGCACTGGGTCACATGGCGCTTTTGCCATCAGGCGAAGTCAACAACAACGAGAATATCTTCGTACGCAGCTTCCCAGGACCGACACATATAGAGCCGGTCCGCACAGCCGCCGAATCCGAACAGCTCATCGACGACATGCGTACTCATTTGAAAACGCTTGGTGTTCTCGTAGGGCAACCAGGCGTTGCCATTCCTAACACCTACTACCAGGTGAGGGAACACCCCGATGGCACGGCAACCATCGACAACATCACCGAACGCGTCGACGGCAGGCCACTTATAGACCCCACCACATACCGGCCAGAGGACGATGTTCAGCAGCGTGCAGCCCTTACCGTCGCTACCGCATTAACAGGCTATTTTACCTGGGTGCACCACGAACAACCTACTTTTATGGCCGACCTGACAAACTTAGGACAATATCTTTTGGCTGAAGATGGCACGCCCACACTTATCGACACTGACCCTGTCATGCGCCCAACTGCCTTTATCCCCAATGATTTTGGTGGCGGGAGTGACGCGCTGGAGTGGTCTATCGCACGACTGCAGGCAGAAATACTCAGTGTGCTCCCCCCGTCGGCAGAGGCTAATGCACTCCGCCAGCAGGTACAGGCACTCCTGGGAGAGCGCAAGGCCATCCGCGACGCGCATTACCAGCGCTACGTCAGGAATCAGCAAGAGAGCACCGATACTGCCGAAAGCCTCGTGTCAGCAGAAGAGGGAAGTGACGCCCCAGAAGCACCCGAAGAAAACCCTTTCTGGCCGCCTGCCGAGACTGAGTATGCCGAACCGGACCCGCGCCTTGCCGGCCTATATAACGCATCACCGATCACCAATGTGTTCGACGACATCCGAGACAGGGAAGCGCTGGCATACGATTCAGCCGACCCCCTCGACCATCTCGGTATCCTTCCCGGCAACGATAATGTCATCATCCGAACCTTCCCAGCGCCGCACCACATTGGCAATGAGTACGCCACGTTGGGCGAAGCCCTACCCACACCTACTGAAGCACATAAAATGATTTTAGATACCCAAGAACACCACGCAGTGCTCGCTCGCATGTTACCTGAAGGGGAAATCGTGATACCCAATACCTACTACACCGTGCGGGAGCGCCCCGATGGCCTGGCAGAGATCGTTAATATAACTGAACGGATTAATGCACAGCACCTCGCTACCAAACGGCCGTACACCGAGCCGCTCCCACCAGAGCAACACGATATCGCCCTCCGCCAAGCCGCTGCCGTCCTTAACTACCACACATGGGTGCTCGACACGCGACCCGATGTATTCCTACGTGATCTCGGCAAGGCCGACACATTCATGCACGACGACCAAGGCCACATCATACTCGTCGACACCGACCCGTTCACCGTGTCACTCGCCGAAGGAGAGGGTTGGGATACGCTCGATGACGACGTCATGGATGTTAAGTGGTGGCTTCGGTCAATTACGCCCTCACCAGAACGAGACCGGCTCTTAGAACTCACCGAAACATTTTCGAGGCGCTGGGATGAAATCGACAAACCACGTTACGGGCACCAGTAACCACTATGTATGAACTTGGCGGCCCCGAAAACCTCCCATATCCCGGTGACGACTTCAGCGATAGCTTGCCTGAAAGTCCGCCTGAATACCCCGATGACGCCTTCGAAGACGGCAGCACCTATCTTGAAAACGATGAAAGCGTCGGTGAAGCGGATGAACCGACTGACGAATCCGCCGATAACCCAGATGTCGTTCTTGAACAGGGCGTTACGGCCCCGCCAGTAAAACTACCCAGCTACTCGAGCCTAGAGGGAATCATTACCGTGCATCAAGCGCCTGGATTCATTCCAGCGAGCCATAGAGAAGGGCACGACGTGACCTTTGGCGATGCCGATAATCTCCCCGACGAAAGCGTACTACAAGGGCTTAACTGGTACGACAACGAGCTAGCAGGCAGCGAGCTGATCGCCGCTATCCCTAACCAACCAGACGCCGTTGTCCGTATACAACCCGTCCCATACGGTGACGCCGAATCATATCGTGCGATTGCACAGGAAGGTGTCCGCAACTTCAGCCACATGACAGACAGCGGCCTAGTGCTGCCGGCCCAGCGATTCGTAGTAGCGCCGGCACCGCACATCCCGGGTTCAGCCGATGACGGCGCTGAACTGCTCTACACCATAACCGAGCGCATCGAGGGGCGCCCACTCTCCAAAGAACCGCATGATGCCACGCATGCTCCAGCACTTATCGAAGCCCACGCCGCCTATCTGTTAGAAGCATACAATAGTCCTGATACGACGCGTTTTTTGTGGGACAAAGGCAAACCACGCCAACACACACTCACCGCAGCCGGCAATATAGTCATGCAAGATGTGGGTCTTGAATTCCGCGATTTTGACTGGACCGTATACCAAAACAGGTACTTATTCAGGGTAGCGGTGAACAACGTATACGAATGGGCTGCTAATGTTGGCATCGAACCACCAGACAACCTTCAGCAGCTTATTGCCATTGCGCGCACCCTTACCGATAGCTAATACACCCACCGATAGCCCGCTATGTACGAACTCAACAACCACGAAAACCTCCCGCACCCCGATAGCACTGACCTCGGCTACGATAATCCTGATGGACTGCTCCCGTATCTAAACGACACGTTCGAAGACGGTACCGAGCATCTAGAAAACGATGAAAGCGTTGGCGAAGCAGACGAACCAACTGACGAATTTGAGCGTATCAGCGGCACCGCCCTCGGGCCTATAACTATCGTCAGCAGCAGGGCAGAGCTGGCGTATAGTCCTCAAGACCTCGCCGACACCGTCGAACAGTATGGCTGGAGCGGCATGCCACATATCCAAGACAATCAGGTTCTTTTCACTGTGCCGGACCGCCCTGACATACTTATCCGTGAAAGCATAGTAAGCGATATCGGCACACCGACGACCACGGTAGAAGACGTAATCGAGCACATGGCCTTGTATGAAACCGTGCTGAGCGAACTAGAGGCCGCAGGCCTGCCGCTGCTGAAACATAGCATCTACGTCATTGAGAACAATGAACGATACGGCGGCAGACCCGTTGCCTATACCGTCGTCGAACGCCTGGCCAACGAAGATACGCTTACTAAGAGCACACGCGCCGATGCTGGCGCCATCAACACCATGCTATGCCGTATCATAACGAACCATCTTACCAAATTACCACTTGATACACCATTCCTGTATGACATTGCATATGCCTTCCAGTACTCCGAAGCAGGCCAACTCTTCGATTACGATCCCTATATCGGCACCACGGCGGTAGGCCGTTTTGAAGAGCTTGGCTACGTAGGGGAGTGGGTTAATGCGCTCCCAGCCAGCGAGGCCGCCACCAAGCGCATGCTGACCGCCCAGATAAAAGAAGTCGAAGCGCTCATCCTGGCGACCGATCCTGCATTCGCCGCTGAAATAGAGGCGAACAAATAGGAGCCGTAGTAGAAACACGAAAGCGAACACAATACGAACATGATCCGTTGTTCATATTCTCGTACAAAACACGAACAAACATAGCGTAAACCATACGGGCATCCCAGCTAGATAATTATCAGAAACCATGATCTAACAACCATAACGGTACTATGTACATAGACGGGCAGAGAAATGCACAAAAATACGTAGCAGAGCATCAAAAACACAGGCAGCCAAGGGCCAGGCCAGCCGTACAGACATTACAAAATGGGGATACACCAGACGTCGCACAATGTATATTTTACGACTCACTTATCAGTTAAATAGATGAGTGTGTGTACCACTGCCGTAGGGGACTTTTACCGCCATACGTATACAAACCTGCTTCATGTGCATACAATGCATGCCTAAGTTAAGTATGTATAACCCCCATGGTATACGCATACCTGTATGCGTATACAGAAGCCTTCAAAATGCCTAATCGGCCTAGTGTCCCGCGTGGATGCCGGTACACAATTTCACGCGCACTCGTTGTAATTTCACGACATCACAAAGTTATCCACAGAAATGCGTATAATTATTTGCTTTTTGGCAATTTTGAATGTTTTATATACTTCCCCCTCCTACTCCCCTTATTCCCTATTATTTGACATTTGGAGGTTAGTGTATAGTTATATGTTTTTTACCGAACGTACTGTTCAGTAAAAAACATGAACAAATTACGAACTATAAGGGAAGAGCGGTAGGGCTGTTTGTCTGCCGCTACCTGTCTATTGATAGTACGCACGGTCTTCTACGCGCACGTCGATATACTTGCTAACCCCTTTATGGTCACGCTCTAACTGCCCTTTCACCGCCAGGAAGGCGCCCGCTTGCACCCTGCCATTGCCCTGCAGGTTAAATTTCCCCATATAGCTCACCCCGCTTATCCGGATATCCATTTCGCTCGTGCCCGCTGGGAGCGTGACCGATGTTACCGTCAGCCCTTTTGCCTTAAGCTGACCGATTACCTCTGTTATAAACAAGACGTTTCCACTTGATAACGCCGGCTTTCCGGGCGTTACGGTCAGGCCGCTCTGGTCGGTGACGACCGGGAGTTCAAGTTTCTCGATATTCGGTACTTGGTTAGCGGGCAGTAATGCGCGGCCAGCGCCATCAACGACAAACAAGTCAGCGCCAACATTTAATAATAGCTGTGGTTGTGCCGCAGCAACATGAACTACCAGTGCAGCACCAATAAAAGGCACGCTGACGGTAACCTGAGACAACTCTGGGAATTGTGCCCGCATACCGGCAGCAATAGCATCGGTGTTAGCGGTCAGTTTATTATGGTTGAGTACCGACGCGCCCGCCAACGCATTGGCAGCATCAGTATAGGCGGTTGGGCTGCGTAGCGGCACGGCTGCATCGGCGGTCTGTGCGTCCAGCGCCACGCGCGGCGAACCGGCTAAAAACGAATTACAGACTGCAAGAATCACTATAATCGCCACGAGTACGGCCGGTGGCATACGCTTCAAGGCGGTCAGCCGGATACCGGCATGCCTAGCGTCGGTGGCTGACGTTGCGTGTGCCGCCGTCTGCTCATTGCGGCCCGTGCCGCCAGGACGGGACGAGCGGCTCGCATGATATGAGAACACGGCCGCTTTGCCACGGTCAGCAGCACGCGGCGCGCGTTGGCGGCCCATACGGTCACGGTCTTGGTCGGTTTGTTTTTTGCGTGTAAACATCTGTATTTTTGTGTATTGGCCGGCCGTTATGCGATGTCTGTTACCGGTTTACCCTCTGCTACCTCTAATAATACCATTGCCAAGTGGTGCGCAGCATCTGGTTGTGCTAATGTTGCTAATCTTTGGCCAAGAGCAACCGCTTTTGCCGGGCTATCGAGTAGTTCGGTGAGCGCCGGCATTAAGGCATGGAAATCTTCACGCAAATGGACTTCATCAACCAGTTTCACGGCCTTACGGTCAGCCAGTACCTTCGCGTTTTTCAGTTGATGACCGCCGCTCAAGAACGCCGCCGGCACGACTACACATGCTTTGGCTTGTACGGCCAGCTCGGCAATCGTCGTGCCGCCAGCCCGGGTGATAACCACATCAGCAACGCCGCTGTACTGATACATATTCGATATGAACCCTTTGACGATAACCCGCTGCTGGTCTTTGGCGGACACCTCTTGCTTATAGCGCTGCCGCATAGCTGCTTCATCTAAGCGGCCGGCGACCTGCACGACATACAAGTCAGCGTACCGGTCCAGCAGTTCCGGCATACAGTCGGCAAGTGCGTTATTCAGCGACCGCGACCCGTTGCCGCCACCAGTCAGCAACAGTATGCGGCCGGCACGGTCAAGGTGTAACTGCTTACGGGTGGCTGTCATTTCGGCCCGGTCCAACTGTTTGAACTGGCGGCCAATCGGCACGCCCAATGTCAGCGTCTTGGCGGCCGGATAGGCATACACTTCTTTCGGCAGCGCCACCGCATGCAGCGTTGCCCATGGTGCGATAATGCGGTTGGCAAGGCCCGGTATGGCGTCCGTATCGTGGGTAATATAGGGTATGCGGCGCAACTTGGCTGCCAAACACACCGGCACGCTCACAAAGCTGCCCCGGGTAAATATGGCGTCGGGCCGCACCTCCCCTAGCAACCAGTAGCTCTGCCACAAGCCAACCAGTACAAATATGGCATCCCGTAGATTTTTATACAACGTAGCCACATCGAACAATTGCCTGATACCCTCACCGTGGTAACGGCGGAACTTCCCTGCCCTTACGCTATATACCCGGTCGATGCTGGGGTCTTCGGCCGGCACGTCGCCCAACGGATCACCCGTCTGGCTCACATACACAATTTCAATGGTCTTATCGAGCTGTTTTAGCTCATGGGCGACTGCCAGGACGGGAGTGATATGCCCCCCTGACCCGCCGCCGGTCACTACGATCTTCATAGCCAGGCCTTCCGTTAACCTTACTTGCCCGCGGTACGCTAAACAGCGTGTGCCGGGACATTTGGAATAATAATCCGACTGCAGCCATTACAAATAATACGCTGGTGCCGCCATAACTGATAAATGGCAACGTAATGCCCTTTAAGGGCAATAGTCCTATCATCGCCCCGGTATTAATCAGCGTCTGGGCAGCAAACCAAGCAAAAATGCCGGTTGCCAGCAACAGCGCAAAATTATCCGGTGCCCGTTCCATAATACGCCTGATCCGCGCAAAAAAGGCCGTAAACAGCCCCAGTAACACGGCAATCCCGATAAATCCGAACTTCTCGGCGTAAATAGCAAAGATCGAGTCATTCTCAGCTTCAGGCAGATAGCCAAACGCTTGGACGCTACGCCCGAGTCCCAGCCCAATCGGGCCGCCAGACCCGACGGCTACGATCGCTCTGCAGGCCTGGTAGCCGTCTTTGAGCTGTGAACAGTTCGTTGTACTACCCTGGTGTATAAACGCGGCGATACGGGCCCTACGGTACGGCACAGCGGCCACCGCCAGCGTTCCGGCCAGTACGATGGCAATCCCCACGAGTACTAAGCGCTTCATTGGCATACCTGCCACGAACACCATAGCGCCAATCATCGTTACAATGACCATCATCGAACCAAAGTCGCTCTGGATGAACGCCACCACAATACCGACGATTGCTAGGAATATCAAAATTGGACGTAAGGTTTTCCAGTCATCGCTTAGCGCGCCCTTTTGCAGCCGGTTTGCCAACCATGCCCCAAAGCCAATCAGCAATGCAAACTTCAGCAGCTCAACCGATTGGAACGAAAACGCCCCCAGCCGTATCCAGCGATGCGCCGGGTATGCCGGGTTGGTCGGCAGCAATAATGCAAACACCGTCATTAGCGCAGCGGCAATGAATAGCGGTTTGTGCCACTTCTTCCACTGCTCTAACGGTATCGTGGCCGCTACAACAAAAGCTACCAGGCTCAACCCGACGGCAATAAGCTGGCGCGTTATGTAGTAACTGCCGCTGACGTTCTTTTCAACGACCAATGCCGGGCTGATGGAATACACCACGATCAGCCCGATAGCCAGCAATAACGCACTCAGTATAAGCAGCCAGTAATCAGGCCGGTGGCGACGCGTTGCTACCGGCTCGGAGGGAGGTGCGGTGCGACGCGCCACCGCGCCCATCTACATGTACCGCCCAAGGAGGAACACGATCAAGCCAAGCACACCGCTGACGTTGCCTACGACCCAGAAACGCATCGTGACCTTTGTCTCGGGCCAGCCCATAGCTTCAAAATGATGGTGGATAGGTGCGATCTTAAATATCTTCTTACCGTTCCGCAATTTCTTAGACAAAATCTGAATGGCACTCGAACCAGCTTCAGCAACGAATACCAAGCCGATGATAGGCAGCAGCAATACCGTGTCGGTAATCATCGCTACCACGCCCAAGGCCGTACCCAGTGCGAACGACCCCACATCCCCCATAAAGAACCGGGCTGGGAAAATATTGAACCAGGTGTAGCTTAACAGCGCACCAACAATGGTCAGACAGAAGCCAGCCACGCCAAAGCGCCCTTCAAGAGCAGCAATAATGGCATACACGCCAAAGGCAGTCGATACTAACCCGCCAGCTAGGCCATCAAGGCCGTCGCTGATGTTCACGGCGTTGGCCGTTGCTACGACTACCAGGACGAATAACGGTACAATCAGCCAGCCGATCTGTACCGAATCAACAATGCCTGGGATATGAATTGCCGTTACATCCAGCTTGGCGTAAAAATACCAGCCGCCAATCAAGGCTACCAGCGTAGTTAGCAGCAGCTTAATTTTACTGCGCAGCCCAGCCACGCCGGTACCGTCGCCACGGATGTTAATGATATCGTCCAGTAAACCGACGGCCCCTGCCCCAACAAATGCCGCCAGCGGCAGCCATGTTTCGGCACGGTCCAGGTTAAACAGCAGCGTTACTGCTGCCGCAGCGGTCACAAACACCAGGCCAGCCATAGTTGGGATATGGCGTTTGTGCTTCTCGCCGTGCAGCTTCATGAACATCGTCGCCTTTTCGCCCGTCGTGGCGGCCATGCGCGGTTTCTTCCACCACTGCCACTTATACGCGAGCGTGGTATACAGCGGCGTGATGAGCATGCTCAAGAGGAACCCCATGAAACCCAGTAATAATGTACGGATGAGTGTGTCGGTTTCCACCGATATGAACAAGGTACTATGCATGCCGTTTTTCCTTTATATTTCCTTACTGCGTATTATATCACTGGCCCTTCGGCGTAACACCAAAATTGTCGATTAACATGTGGGCCAGTGTGCCAAAGATAGGCTGCGCCGCAGCCGTCCCCGCGTAGCCGCCGTTCTTTGGGTCGTTCACCCGCACCATAATCACATACTCTGGCGTATCACCCCCCACAAACCCCAGATACGTGCCGTTAAAGTCGTTATCCAGATACTTGCCGTTTTGCTCAATTTGCGCCGTGCCGGTCTTGCCGCCCACGCTATACTGCGTCTGATTAAAGCCCGGCGTGAAATAGTGTTGAGACACCACATACTCCAGCATGTCCTGTAGCGCACTGCTCACCTGCGGCGATACTACATTATTTTTGAGCACTTTGGGTTGGACCGGTGTCTTTTTACCATCAGCATCCACCGTCGCGTCCACTAAATGCGGCTGGTAATACGTGCCGCCATTAATCATGGCCGCAAATGCCCCGGCCATCTGCAATGGCGTGGCCGTCATGCCCTGGCCAAACGTCGTGTTCGCAAACGTCAGGTTGCGGGCATAGCCCTTATTAGGGTCCGGGATATAGCCCGGCGACTCATACCCCTGCTCTATCCCGGTCTCCTTGCCGAACAGATAGTGCTTGGTCATGTAGTCGTACCATACCTGCCTGCCATGGGCGTTAATTTCGGTGCCGCCCGGTTTGCTCATTTGCATCAGCTCCCAGGTAGCACCCGTATTCAACGACAAGTTCAACAAATCTTTCAAGCTTTTTGTGCCGCCACCGCCGTCTTCCTCAATATTCTTGATCGTAAAGTCATCAACGACCCAGCTAGCCGGGTCGTAATACGTCTGGTTGGCTTTTATAACACCGGCATCCAATGCCGCGGCAGTCGTCAGCGGCTTCATCACCGAGCCTACCTCTAACGGCGAGCTGACCGCCGCGTTAGCAAACGCCTCAGTCGGTGCATCGCCAAAATCACTCGGGTCGTAGGTTGGCCAGTTCGCCATGGCTTTCACCGCGCCGGTCTTGGCCTCAATAATCACCGCGCTGCCCGAGTTGGACTTCGCTTTCTTTAGCCCGTCCTGCAATAATCGCTCCAGCTGCTGCTGCATCGGCATTTCAATCGTCAGCTGCACATCCGCACCCGGCTTTGGTGCAATCTGGATATTACCCGTATTGGCCGCCAGCGGCACGCCATTAATATCGGTAACGGCTTTTAACTGGCCGGCGGTACCGGACAGCTCGCTGTTCAGCGCCTGCTCCAAACCGTACACCCCCTTGCCATCGGCATTTACAAAGCCCAGCAGCTGCGACGCCAACGCCCCGTTCGGATATATACGGTATGTCAGCTCTTTCTCAGCAATGCCCGGATACTTGTGCTTCATAATACTGTCTTTTTTGTCCGATTCCACCCGCTTGGCAATCTCCACATAGCTGGTGTCCTTGGCCCGCATGTCAGCAGCATATTTGCTGGCAGTGCCGCCCAATACTGACGCCAGCATGGCCGCATTCCGGTCGATATCAACGCTTTTAATAAGCGTCGGGTCCACAAACATCGTGTACAGCTTTTGGTTCAGCACAATCGGCACCACGCCCTCGCCATTGTGCGCCAGGATAATCCCCCGCTCTGCTGGAATCTCCTGCTGTTTCAGCTGGTCGGACAGCGCAGCTTTCTTGTAATAATCGTGCTTGATGATCTGTAAATAAAATGACCGGACAAGAAAAATACCCATCACCACAGCGACCAATCCGAAAATAATGCGGGAACGCCGCACACTCAGACTGGGTGGTTGATGGGTTATGGGTTGCATAGCGGTATAGTATACAGCCAATGCACTAGCGAACGGTACCGGCAGGAGCAACAGACACAAGGTCTTTAGCCTGCTGGCTGTCCTGTACACGCTGTACTGCCTGCAATCGGGCCGCACTTACCTGCAAATCGTCATTAGCAGAACTAAGCTGCTGCTGTTCAGTCTGCAAACTGGCAATCTTGTACCCGTAGGCGTTGGTCTTGGTGACCTGCGCCAAATACAGCATGCCCAATACCAGCGCCAGCACAATTAAAATAATGCTGTTGCTAATTGGCCCTAGCGCCCGCTCCTGCGTGGAACGAAAAGCTACGCCGTTTTGGTTGCGACCAGCAAAGCTGGAGCCGCTTACACGCCGCCCTAAAGCTAATGAACTCGAATATGTCATAATGATTTTTGTTTTTGTCGTGCCTTGGTAGCTGGCGGCAGTACACTGCCGCCAGCCGGTCCTTTTGTTAGTTCATGTCGCGAGTATCACCGTGGTGAATCTCTACGCGAAATGGGCTGGGACTTAAGTCGGTAACCTCGATAGCAGGCATGAGCTTTATCCCCTTTCTTTTGTTTTTGGTTATTTTTGTTTCAATGCGGCCCGGAGCTTTGCACTCCTTGCACGCGGATTAAAAACTAATTCATCTTCCTCGCCGACAACCGGATGTTTGGTCAGTAGGGTCAGCGAAGCGTCGTACCGTTCACCTGCCCGTTCCGCAAAGGCTTGCTTTACGATACGGTCTTCCAGGCTATGGAAACTAATGATGGCAATGCGCCCGCCCGGTTCCAGCAGTTCGTCGATCCAAATCGGCAGACTGTGCTCCAGGAGGTCTAGCTCATTGTTCACCGCAACACGGATCGCTTGAAACGTCCGTGTTGCCGGGTGAACTTTGCTATACCCTGGCCAGGCTTTTGCAACAAGAGTGGCAAGTTCTGATGTGGTTTTCAGCGGTCGGTTGCTGATGATCAATCGGGCAATCTGCCTGGCTTTTGGTTCCTCTCCATACTTTTTGAGTATTTTCACAAGTTCTTCCTCAGAATATGTGTTTAGCATTATTTCTGCGGTTAGTTCCTGTGTTGTATCCATTCGCATGTCGAGTGGTCCATCTGCTTTAATAGAAAATCCACGACTCGCCTCGTTAAGGTGCGGTGATGAAACGCCCAGATCGGCTAAAATCAGTTTGAACTTCTTCCCTTCTTCAGCCAGTTTTTTGCTTGCTGAGAAAAAATCTTTTTGGATTATTTCTACGTGCTGTTCTGTGTACAAATCCTTTAGCTTTTTTACGGCGTTTGGGTCTCTGTCTACTAAAACAGTGTTTTCGGGGTTTTTTGTTCTCTCCAGTATTCGTGAGGCATGCCCTGCGTACCCGGCCGTTAGGTCGAGATAGCTATCCCCCTTTTGAGGGTCTAGGTTACTTAGGGTCTGCTTTATAAGCACTGGTATATGTTCTGAGTCTAGTTTCTCTTGGTGCATCCTTACTAAACTATACACTTTTTTGTTTTGTGTTTTTGTTTTTGCAAGATCACCTATTCAGCAGTCAACTTTTTGTTTTTTGGTTGTTTTTGTTTTTGTTGTTTGGATATCTGGTTGGGTATGTATAGAAGTGCTTAAAACAAAAACGTGTTTGTAGATTTAAAAAATCTCGAAACTTCTTACTTTGCCAGACATCCGAGTTTGAGAGACTTATGTGTGAGGTGGAGTTTTGGGAGGTGTTCTAATAGAACAAGGTACGAGGGTCTTTTTACTTGGTTGCCCTGTTTCCAAGTGTTGACTGCCGAATAGCTAACCTCGAATCGTGTGATTCTTTTTGGTTTTTAGGTATTATTCGGTAATTGCTGCTATGTCTGCCGGATTGTTAAAGAACATTGACTAATACCTGTGTAGTTAAGCGGTGCCGGCCATAAGCCGCCAATATTTGCCTACACGAACAGCCACGACATCTTTATCGATGCCTGCGTAGTCCAACAGATGCTGCTCGATGGTGATACGGCCTTGTTTTTGGTCGATATCACTCTCGCTCTTCCCCATTCGGAATTGGACGTTTAGATCAGCCGTCTTTTCGTCAAGGATATTACCCTTGAGTAACGGTTCGACGTCTTCGTCCCATACCGATTTTGGGTATAGGTGCAAGTACTGCTGGAATCCACGAGTCACGACTACCCCGCTTGCAAACTCGGCTCGAAGTTCGGTTGGTGTGGTCAACCGTCTTTTGTCGTCTAGTTTTCTTTGGAAGTAATCTACCGTGGCCATTTGGTACGTATTAATTAATTTGCTAGTGGTTTTTATTTTATGGTCGGGGGTCTTTTGTGTTACCCACGATTACCCACTGACGCAATCATACTACCCACAGCTACCCACATACAAGTGCTTTTTATATAAAAGTGGCGCATCATGCACCACTTATCCACAGTTTCCCTTCTAAAAAGATGTTATCCACAACATATAGCGCACCAATCTATCCACAGGCGCTATGCTTCATTTTCTTTTAATGGCCGGAGGTCGTCGGGATACGTGCTGCCATGTTAACCGTAATGGGCATGCGCGTGGTTTCTTCGCGCATATGCTCGCCCACCTGGTTAAGGCCGTCGGCGTAGGCCTGATGCATAACCGTCATCATCCGGTTGTCCGCTTTGCACAGCCCTACGGCGACCAATGCCAGTACGCCATAGATGCAGTACTGCTTGCGGAAGAAATGGTCGATGTGCAGGTGGAGCGGTTTTTTATGTTTTAATTGTTTTTTGTTTGTCATGGTTACTACAGTGATGTTGTATAAACATACTGTAGCAAAACATTAGCGTTTTGTCAATTATGTGCCCTGCTAGTAATCGTCTACTTCCTGGCGCCGCTCGTGGTAGCGATATGCCTCTCGGATCTCGCCCCAGGCCTGCTCTGCCTGCTGTATCTCGTCCGGGCTATACGTTCGGTAGTAGTTCTTCATGATCACTAAGAGTCCTACTAGCACAACCGGTGTAACGTCGTGGCCGAGTTCTACCGGCCCCGATAGTGCGGGCGCACCTTCAGGCCTGTCGTCACGCAACGCGGCGAACGACTCAGCAAGCCGCATTTCAGCGGATTCAACCCATTCTTGGCGCTGCCGCGGACTGCCGATGTGTACCCCTTTGGGCACCCGCAGTCCCTGGTACGACTCAAGCGGCCGTTCGTCATCCGGATAACGAAAGCGGTCTGCCATGTATACACGTTCGGTGCCGCTACGGTACGCCTGCCCTCCAATAACTGAAGCATACCGCAGCGTCTCCACCAGTTCCTCCGGCGCATCAGGTGTAATACGCAGTGTCATGCCTCTTTCGTAGTAGCCTTCTTTCCCGTTGGACTTGAAATCCAGGACCGATGGCGTATATGGCGCTGCTTCTCCGGCTACCTCAGCCGCCTCTTCCGGGGTAAATTCTCCAGGCTCAACACTGTCCACCCGCTCACTGTTTAGCATGTCAGCATCAACGTCGTCATAAGCGGTGCCTTCCGCGCCATCCCACTGGGTTGCGGGATCCTGCACTTCCAAGGCATGCACATCGCCGCCCTCATCAACTGGTTGGTTCGGTTGCTCTGCAAAACGCTCATGGTACATACGCTCTCCTCTATATAAATATACGATACCACGGGGCGCGGTATCGTATATATAGCGATGAGATCGGCAGGTCTTACTACGGGTTTTGGTTCTCTGCCCAGCCGGCACGGATAATATCGTCAATGAACGCTTCGGCGCGATGGCCATCAGTAGCGTCAAGACTGCCCGCTGGCGCCGTAGCAGCGTGCTGGCGCATTGCCCGCAGCCCTTCCATTACCACAGTGGTTGCGCCTGGCCCTAACACCAGACCGCCCTCTTCAGCGGCACTGGTATTACGCATTTCAAAAATAACCTTCTCCCGTATCTCTTCGACGGCGCCCTGCTTCAGCGCTATAATCTCCCGCAACGCGCTTGCTTCTTCAGGGTCCTGCGCTTGCTCGGCACGGTTAAGCTGATCCTGTAAGCCATCTATCTCGTGCGAAACGGCTGTTATACCGGCGCCTGCGGCCTTTTCTATCGTCGTATACGTTCCCCGATCTTCACGCACGACAAGGCTCATCCCCGCCTCATCGATTTGCGGGCGTACCGAAAGGCCGTGGTCCGGCATCACATTCGTCAATGAGGTGTCGTACACAGGCAAAGATACGTCATACGGCTCATCTGATTCGTCGTCACCAGTGTCAACACTCTCCCAATTCAGCATGTCGGCGTCAGCATCACTGTCAAGTACGTCACTATACAGGCCGTCAGTGCCGTCACTGGCCTCTGGGAGGTCGTTAAAATAAGGTTGGTCCTGGGATTCTGGTCCTGTCATAATCGGTATATATAATAACATAATACTTACGCTATTACAACTCCTATCTTGCAATTATTTAATATTAATTTCATGATCGCCGAAGCAACCTCTGCTAGACTGACGCCGCCTATGAATGCACGTGCCCGTATACATCAATTACCGCTTGCCGACCGTCCGCGTGAAAAACTCCAGCTGAAGGGCGTGGCAGCATTGTCAGATTTTGAACTGCTTGAGGTGTTTATTGGCAATGGCTCGCGTACTAGCGATGTCGCGTACATCGCACGCCGTATCCAGAAACTGCTTGAAAAAGGCGGCAGCGATGCAGTCACCTACGACAACCTGATTGCTATCAAAGGTATCAGTACCGCCACCGCAGGAAAAATCATGGCTGCATTCGAACTGGCCCGGCGACACTGGATACGTGACACCACGCCACTGCGTACACAGCAAGATATCCTAGGCCGTTTGGAAGATATTCGCACGAAACAGCAAGAGTATTTCATAGCCCTGAGTCTGGACGGCGGCCAGCGGCTGATCGCCTTGCGTACTATATCTATCGGCACGCTTGATGCCGTCATTGCCCATCCGCGCGAAGTGTTTGCTGACGCTATTGCCGACCGGGCGGCAAGCATAGTCGTTGCCCACAACCACCCGTCCGGCGATAGCATGCCCAGCAACAAAGACATTGCCCTTACCCAGCAGCTCACCGCCGCCGGCCAGCTGCTTGGCGTTACGCTCGGCGACCACCTCATCGTGACCAAACACGACCATTTTAGCTTCCGTCAACATCATTTACTGTAGTAATGTTGTTTTTTTAACCGTCTCTACCCCTGTTATTATTCTTGTTGCATACGAGGTAACCTGTGATAGTATTACGCCACATCAGTAGCGGCAGGAGGTACCGGCATGGGTAAGTGTTACATCGAACTACGTAAAACCGCAGCGCGCGGCACCGACAGCGTTGCCGCAGATATGATGCGGCATTTACACACCCGCCAGCACTTGGGCAAAGCCGTCATCATAACCGACCAACCGCTCGCTATACTGGCGGCCGCCCGAAAACAATGGCTCAAACTGTCGCGAGCCATCCAAAAACAGCGCGCCCAAACGCTCAACGCCGATAAAATCCTCAAATACACCCACACCATTACCCACATGCAGCATCTGCAGTTTACGGCGAAAGGGCCGCTGGAGGCACCCAATGCCGATATTTATTTCCTATCCCCCGATAACATGGCCGTCATGCCTATCCAATGCTGGACCATATATCTGCTAGACGAACCTTCCCTGCCGGCGGCGTCCGAAATGCTCAGCCAGCTGCCCACCGAGGCGTTGCTCGTTGATTACAAGCAAACCATGCCCTGGCCTACGCTCGGGTTAGAACCAAAACAGGCGCTCGAAGACCAGACCAAGACCGAGTGGCGCCATGTGCAACAATTTTTAGCTACCTGCGACGTTGATATAACTATCATCGAAAACGGCGACATCCGTAATATTGAAGCCATGGACGATGCGCTGGACACCCTTTTAGGTGCCAACCGTAAGTTCTTGCAGGTAGCAAACGAATTCCAGCGTACACTGGAATTAGCGCGGCCACTGCGCATCAGTAAGACAATGCGTGTGTATTACGACACGCTCATGCTGCTCGCTCACCGGGTGCAGGCTTTATCTCCAGGTGTCTTCACCCAGCATTTTCTAGAGTCATACAACGAAGATGATACCTTCTTCCTGTACGACGTCCTCCGGACAATGCGCGGCAGCAGCACTGAGCAGCTGGCCGTCGCGTACGCGCGGCATATGGCCGCCGGCCGCGGCAACTTGGCGCGAGCCCTGCTTATGCAGGGTTCGCAGCCGGGGCGCGCCACCACTCCGTTATAGCTTGCGCCGTATCGGCATCGCATGTTACCCGGACACGATCGTAATTGAGCGTGTCCCGTTTTAATTCAATCGTCATAATACCCGGTTGCTTCAGTCGCACGTACCAAAATTCACGCTCGTCGCCCTTACGGAACGATCCAGCCGCAAACGACAGGGGCAGCATAGTACCGGGCATCCGTAAACGGCCTTCAAAGTCTTGCAGCACCGGCACATCGGGTTCGTAGTTTATTTCAGATATTGCAAAGCGCGGGATCTGCAGCCGCCGTTTTAAGGCCCATAGCTGCTCCATACCTTCAAGCTGCAACGTCACCTGACTCTCTTGGCGTATAAATCTCATACCGTCCCCATCAGTGCCTCTTCTGGTGCGTTAACAGCGATTGCCAGCTGCTTAGCCAGCGACGTGGCATCATCGTATGTTAACAGCGTCACCAGTCCGGCGCTTACCAGCCCCTGGTTAAAGGCAGCTAAGTGGCCATCAGCCTGCATTGCCAGGATGACCGGCTTGCCTTTCGCGGTCATATACCCCATTTCAAACTCCACGCCCACCGACGGATGTTCTTCCACCAGCGCCAGCAGCAAATCAGCTTCATCCAACGCCTTCATGTCCTTACCCACGCCTTTTTCCGGCATACCAGCCGGCATCTTCCACTTCTCGGCTTCCATGTCGCAGTACACCGTTACCTGCGCTTCCGTGCGCAGGCTATGTAGTATTTGCTCTATATTGTGCCGGAACGCTGGCAGCACTTCCCCGGTCTCGGCGTTAATAACATGGGCAAATGAGGTCGATAAAAATAGTTTTTTCATACCCCCAGCATAGACCACAGCCGCACCGGCCGAAGTAACAAAAATCACAGTTCCAAGGGTGCATGCCCTCTTGCCCGCTAAACCACAAGCGGCATTATTGACATAATACGCTAATAGATTGTATAATATATAAACTATGTCCTACAATGGTCGGCATCGCCGCGAAACAGCACTCCTCGACCCCGACGTTTTAGCTACGTTTGCAGCAATCAACGTGGGGGCGCTTGTCGTATCACACGAACTGCATTTGACGCCTGCCGAAGGCACAGCACTGGGGGTCGGCGCTGTATTGGCGAAAATTGGCTACAGAATATATTCCAACATACAATCCGCTATCCAGTTACAAGCAGTAACCCAAGAATATACCACACCCGCGTTACAGCCTGAAATGCCGCCTGTCGCGAGCGTCCCCACCGAGCCCGCACCGGCCGCACATCCGTCTCAAGTGTAAACTTGGCACTAAAAGACTGAGATTAATAAAATTACATCATATGGTGCGGCTGTCGTATGCCCAGTGTAATAATGCCTGGCGCTGCTTGCGGCGGCACGTTAGGTCGCCGGGGTGGCAAGCCTTGCGTATCTGGCCGGCGTGGCGGCGGATAGCCTTCCAGCGTTTGATCTGCCGGTTGTCTTCTTCGGGCAGGCGGCGCCCCATATAATACCGGCAATACCACTGGAACCAGCCGCGCGGGTCATCGGCGTATATCCAACCTTTTTGCTGCCACACGCGCAGCGGCTGGCTGGCATCAACCTCAAAAAAATTACACAGCGGGTCGTGGATTTCGCTGATACGCGCCTTCTCAAGCCACGCTGCCGGTAGTTCATCATACTCATTCTGGAAATAATGGCCGCCAAAAACCCCTAACTCCAGCATCTGCTGCGGCGTGAGGTCTGGCGTAAATTCCGGGTCAAAGTTTTTACCAGCCGGGGCTGTTAATTCGTACTGATAATCCGGCTGAAACGAATCGTGGACGTGGATGATCGTACCCATGTCTCCCTATCATAGCGCAGGCGCTTCGGCAGCGTCAGGCGCAATGCGCTTGCGCAATCGGGATGGGCGCCAAATAGCCAGCATAAAAACAGCGTTTATGAACAAGATATACACAGGGAATAACAGTTGTTGCCAGCCGTACGGCCCAGCCAGCGCGATGCACAGGCCAGCAAGCGTGCCTAACAAGTAAAATAATCCCGATTCAGTGTGCGGCAGCCGTACTGTTTTTACGAATGAGGGTATGCACGCGATCAGGTCGGCTACGCACGAAGCAATGAGGCCAGCCATTGAGTCACCGCTCGCAATCCACCAGGCGACCCCCACGCCGCACAGCACCAAACAGGCAATGTCGAGCGGATCACGGCCGCCGATTCCCCGCCACCACGACAGCACCCATATGACTGCCGATTCTATAAATGACGTCACCGCCAGCCAAAGGCCGGCACGATCACCGCTCGCGAACAGCGATGCCAGCGATAACGCACCGATGGCCGCTAACAAAAACCGTGTCATGCGCTGCGGCCGCACCGGTCCGCGCACAATAGCCCACACGTACACTGCCGCCGATACCATCGGCAACAGTGCGCCCACAATCAGTAAACTGGTATGCATAGCACCTTCCTTGTTCGTTACTATGGACAAGTATATGGCCACGGCCAGCAACTTACAAAAAGTTGTCCATAAATACGGACAACGTGCTACACTAGCAGTATGGAGCAGGTCAAAATCATTGCCACGTATCTCGAGAAACTAGGCATTGAACCAGATACTACGAAGATATACATTGAACTCGTTAAAGCCGGCCCCTCCTCTGCCCTGCAACTAGCTAAAATAACCGTTATCAGCCGTACGCAAGTGTACCGGCACCTGGAAGTCCTTCAGCAGCATGGTCTCGCCAGCGCCGAGCAGCTCAGCTACGGCACGCTGTACCGTGCACTTCCCCTTGAGAATATTGAAGGCTTGGTAGCTAACCGCGAGGCCGAAGCCGCAGCAATCCGCCGTAACCTGGGCGGTATGGTGCAAGCATTGCACCTACTCGCCGGCGGCGGGAACAGCCCTAAGGCCACCGTGCAGCACTACTACGGCGTCGCCGGCCTCAAACAGGTCAACTGGAACCTCACCAAAGCCAAAGGCAGCTTCAGCGTCTTTGAGGCCGCCCGGCTCAGCCAACATCTCGACCAAGCCTTTGCCCGGCGCTGCCGGGAGCAATGTATCCAGCAAGGTATCCACACCCGCGACCTCACCAATTCGCTCACCATTAAACACAAAGAAGTCGAACCGCTGGACCGCACCCTATCGCAATACCGCCACATTGACCCCGACCTGCTGACTATTACGTTTGAGGTGTATATCTATAACGATGTCGTTACCCTGCTGGATTACCAGCAAGGCAATGAGATGGCTATCGAAATGCACCACCCGTCGTTCAACAAGATGATGCAGCAACTTTTTAACGCAATGTGGGCAGTATCGCTGCCGCTGGAGATCAAATAATGCTGTTTATACTACTGGCTCTTGTCGCTATCGGTGGCGGTGTCGCTGTCTTTATGCGCAGCGGTCGTCAGCGCTAAGATATCAGCGCCATAGGTTTCAATTTTCTTCGGTCCCAACCCGGGTACTTTTAGGAGGTCTTTTTCGGTCTGCGGTTTGCGCTTGGCAATTTCTTCGAGTGTTTTATTGTTGGCAATAATGTATCCTGGCACACTCTGTTCGGTCGCCAATGCCAGGCGCCAGGTGCGCAGTGTTTCGTATAGCTCGCTATCGGCCGGCGACAACTCCAAAGCCTGCTCCATTTGCTTTTGGTGGGCGCCGCTGGCTTCATCGGCCTGCCATTGGGCAATCTGAGCCGCAAAGTCATGTTGAGCGGCACCGCTCTTGGCGCGCAAGTCGTTGTCTATCTGTTTCGCTTGCGGGCTCACCCGCAGCGCCATGCCGTTCATGCCGTCCAATATCAGGTGCTTGAGCGAGCGCACGCGGGATAGCGCGACGTATCCCATGCCCTCTACAAACGCCCGGCTGAGGTCTATCCGCGCGGCGTCCAGCGTCATCCCCTGGCTCTTGTGTACGGTAATGGCCCACGCCAACCTGAGCGGCAACTGTGCCAATTGGGCGCGGCGTTTGTCGCCGTCCATTAACTCCCACGTATCAGTCGTAGCCGTCACCTTCTTACCATTCACTAGTTCTACAATCGGGTAATCGGTGTGCTTTTCAAAGCCCACCACCGTCCCCAAACTGCCATTTACATACTTGCGGTCTTGGGCGTTCTTTATGAACATTACCTGAGCGCCTTCTTTCAGGCGTAGCACTTCCGGTGCCAGACACGAACGCATCAGCTGCTCTACATACTGCTTGCCGCCTGATGTTTCCATGTCGTATTCATGCACTTCCCCGTCAAGTTCGTCTAGGTGCTGGTGGTTGACGTTGTCGACGTCCACGTTCACGGTCAGCAAGCGCGTTTTGCTGGCAAAGGGGTCGTCCGTTACCTGCCCGCGGGCTTGCAGCGTGTTGAGCTGATTACGGGTTAGTACCCCGGCCCGGATACCGTTCAAAATATCGGTATACTCCTGGTCTTTACTCTGTCGGTATTGCCGTTCAAGGTAGCAAACAGTGAACACATTTTTTTGCCAAACGTCCGAACCGATGACGAAACCACCCTGCTTCCCTTCCCGGCGGTTGACCGGCGGCAATTGGAAGAAATCACCGCACAATATCACCTGCATGCCGCCGAACGGCTCTTCAACTTCGCGTACAACGCGCAAAATTTCATCAACCATATCCAACCGGAAATCGTGCAGCATACTAATCTCGTCTATCACGAGCACATCCGCTTTACGGATAAGCTCCTGCCGCGCTTTGGCGAGCTTGCCAATCATATGTTTGTCTATGGCGTCATGCACGCCAATACCGCTCCAGGCGTGGATGGTCGTCCCATTCAGATGCGTCGCAGCCAATCCGGTCGTGGCGGTCACCGCCACATTTTTACCCTGCTTTTTAGCACGCTTAATAAATTTATTAAGCGTGTACGTCTTACCCGTACCAGCCGCGCCGGTCAGCAGCACCGATGCGCCAGACTCCAATATAGCTAACGCCTCATCTTGCGTCATAGATGTACAAGTACCCTCTCCTTTTGTCGTTTTATTGTACCAACAATTAGCAGTACGAGCTAACCGTACTGCGTGGTCGTCAATTTGTACATGCACAGGCTACATTAGTTGCATAGGTCAATGTCAAACCGAAAACTCAGAGCTTGCGGCATACACCGGCAGATCAATGGCCGCCAACCGATCATGCAATGTCTTAAAGGACGGCACTTTGGCAAGCCGCGCCTTCCAAGCCATTCGGTCGATATTCCACGACTCTATATACTCGGCGCATAGTTCGGGCGTAATGATGTTAGATATGCTGAGCGCCGCTCGCAGCACCGAGTCAACTCTTGGGCGGCGCCCATCACGCATCCTGCCAATACGGTTACGGCGCTCGTCGATAACCTGCTCCCAGTAACGCGTGCGCACCAGCTGTGATGTTTGGTCGTTGAGACAGGCGTCATATATACCGTCGGCAATCGTATCGCCAAATTCCTCTTTTTTGGCCCGTGCCTCCAACAGCCAGGTATACGGCAACTGCCAGGCTTCACCGGCACTTACCGCCTCACTACGAATGACGCTGTTAAACATAAAAAGCCAGTCTTCGTTGTATATATCCGGGAAATGGTCGTTTACTTTGTCGAGGTTCACACCCAATGCACTTCCAGACAAGAATATATCTTCTCTCAGTTGCCTGCCAGGGCGGTATGGCGTTCGTTTTGGCCGTCGTTCGTGCTCTATACGGCCAAGGACTGATTTGTCTGCAAATATGAGGCTCCTAAGCCCCGCAAGGCCGTAGTCTTCTAACAAACGCCCGGCATGGTCCAACTGCGCAGGCGAAATCTGGATATCGTCGTCTATAAAAAATAACCGGTGCCCGAATTGCCGGCCGATGTACATACCGATGTTTCGCTTGAGGCTCAAATCCGATGGCGGGCTAGGCCGGGCCGCTTCCGGTATACAGTCGGCTGCGGAAAAGTCCATGAACTGGTGGTGATAATCCTCCGGCACGTCTATGACGGCCCACTGTAGGTCTGGCTTTTCGGACAGTTCTGCTGCGATGTCGTCTGGCGAGGCTTCTTTGCTGCTCAACGCCACAAGCGGCGTCAGCGTCTTGGCCGCTAGCTCCGATACCACAGAAATATGCTCCGTAGGGCGCGCCGTGGGCACCACAAGCACATCAATAGCAACCCCGCGCGCGGGCTGGCTGGCCAAAAGTTCCATGTAATTGCCAGCATCAGTCACAGCCATGATCGCGTATCGCTAGCTATTGCCTACACGCCGGCTAATAGCGTTTCGTCACTCGGGGGTTTCAATATCTTTTTGCGCTGGACTTCGTAGCGCTTGCCGGTTAGGTTCGATTCCATGTAATCGTCGTTCAGGAGGTTGACGAACTTAGCCATATCTTTGGGGCTCATGATAATAATTGCACCGTTGTCGTCGGCCATCAGGTCAACGCCCAATTCTTCAGCGTGGTCGATGATCTGCTCTTGGGTCAGTTCGCCAATTTCAATGTTCTGCAGCTTGTTAATAACCGCCTTGTTTTCGGCGATAGCCGACTGCAGCGTAATACCTTCGGCAAAACTCAGCTTGTAGTGATTTTCAATTTCTTCAGCTTTCTTGGCCGCAATGCTATTCTTCTTGGCATCGTAGCTGAACAAACGGTCGAGTTTGGCTTCGTTGAATACGTACAAGTCTTGGCCAAGGATCAGCATGTGGGCTTCAGCGGGGATCTTCAGCGCAGCGGCTTCAAATTCTTTAAACGTCTTGCCGTTGACCATCCAGGTACCTTCACCCTTCAGCATCTGGCCGCCGCTCAGCGCTTTGATGATATAGAACGGTTCAGCCATCTTAGGATGGCTCACGCGCAACAGCGCGCCCTTTATACGCTTGAGGTCATGCTCTTCTTCGGCGAACATTTCAATTTCGCTTTCCTGCGTCTTTACCCAGTGCATGACTTCGCGCAGCTTTTCGACCTTCTTCCAACGCACGCGGTACAGCACGCCTTCTTCGCCCTGGCCGTCTTCAAAAGCGCGCACAACCATGCCCTCTTCAGCGCCGTCCAGTACATAGCCGAGCGCGTTGTCGATAAACAATGGCTGCATCTGCTTGTCTAACCCGGGGCCGACTTTGGTGCGGTACACCACGTTGTTCTTGTTTATCCAGAACAGTTCCATGGTCAGGTCTTCTTTGTATTCGAATAAGTTGTTAGCCCACGCAAAAACATCGGTTTCTTCGTAACCGTCATCCTCGTCGTCGGCCAGCACATCGCCCGCGGCCGCTGGCTTGGGCATAGGGATGCCGGGTTTGGGCGGTACCGGTGGGACGATATCGTGAATAGTATCCGTGGCGATCTCGTTCGTTGATCCCTCGATAGCTACGCCTTCATCGGCAGGAGATTGCGCGCCATCTGGCGCTTGTGATTCATCTTGCATATGCACATTCTACCGGACACACCGTCAAAAAACTGCTGTAAAAAAAGAGTATCACTCGTTGCACTGCCCCGGCGCGTGGCGTTGAGCATTAGGGATATTACCCCATATAGGGTATACTAATAGGTACTAAACGAAGCCCTTAATGCTATCGGCTGTCAATAAATATACTCCTACGTAGAAAGCCGAGGGACAACTCGCATGATCCATGCAACAATAGCAAACACTATGCACCCGCTGGTTGTTACCACGGGCGGTACCGAAGTGTACGTCGACCTTATCCAATCACCCGCTGCCCGCCATATTGGCCAGCAGCCACACATCCTGAACCTGGCAACACGGCTATTGCAGACAGCTAAACTCAAGGGAGAAGACGTTGCATTGGAATACGATTTTGGGCGCCCTATCGGCAATACTGACGTCGTGGAAACGACCGCAAAGGACGTTATCGTGTACGCCAAACAGCTCAAACAAGACACCTTTACCCGCTTTGTAAAGCGCCGCTCGTTCACCAGCAGCTCGTTCCTGACGCTCAACCTGCTGCGCGACAAAGAGGGCAACTACGAACTCTACGATGTCCGTATCGGCAAAACATCCCCGCCCGTGCCAGGCGGCACCAACGAAACCGTCGACAGCAAAGACTTCTGGCTGACGCACGCCGTTGTGCTTGAAGGCCAGCCGCTGCAGACCAGCACGCTCACCAAAGACGTTCCGTACTAGTCTATCTCACCATTATCGTTAGGCTTTGCGGATGCGGGCTTCGTTGGCCCATTGGTCGGCTAATTCGTTGCCGGGGTCGTTGTTGTGGCCGCGTACCCATATCAGCTTGGCTTCCGATGACCGGTACAGCGGGCAGACCTCGCGCACGATATCGAGATTTTTTATCTCGCCGCCCTTTTTCTTCCAACCGTTCTTTTCCCAGGCCAGTGACCATTTGGTAATGACATTTATCCAGAATTCACTGTCGGTATAAATTTCGCAGGGGTCACCGCCGGAGTCTTTCAGCGCGGCGATAATCGCCTTGCCTTCCATGCGGATGTTCGTGCTGTCCGGCTCGCTGCCCAGCACGGCTGGCTTCATATCACGGATCACGGCAAAGCCGCCCGCACCGGGGTTTGGTTCGCAACTGCCATCTGTGTAATACGTAAGCATATCTCCACGATCATACCACGCCTGCACGGTGCAACGCTTGCATACTATTTACAACAATCTGCTACAATCGTTGTATATAACCATGAGCGTATCAATGAAACAGCCCACCCGTATCTCTCGCCATAACAGCCAGGCAGGATTTGGCCCACTCGAAATCCTTATTGTCATTATCGTCGTGTGTGCCCTGTTGGGCGGTGCCATTTTCTTGGGTATGCACAACCAGACCAAACAGCCCAGCGACCAACCAAGCACCACTACCGGCAGCACGACGCCCAAAACAACGACGCCCAGCGCTAAAGATTACACCACCTACACCAACACGAGCCTGGGCTTCTCGTTCGCCTATCCCAAAGCGTGGGGCGCAATTACCGCCAGCAACAACACTGCCGCTCCGGCGATTGGCGCCACGCCGGTCGTGACCAGCAAGAGCTACCCCTTCCACTACGGCACGCTTAACTTTGCCATCAAAGCCAAAAGCGACTACCAAATTACCGGTCAGACCCACGGCGCAACCTATGTCCCCGTACTAAAGAACAGCAGCTACAGTAACTACGTGTGGAAAGTTGTTTCAGTCGACCCCGCCGATATTACCGACAAAGTTGGCGACATCTACGAAGCCCCCACCCGCGTCAGCAATAGCGGCGTGCAACTCTATGACTTCAATTACAGCGACAGCGGTGTGAACACCAAACGCTGGTCGTTCGAAACAAAAGCTGGTTTTGTAACACTCGCCATGCCAGCCTACGGCCCCAGCACACAACACCAGCCCACTGCCGCCGACGACGCGGCGCAGCTATCAATTGCCAACGCCATTGCCGCAAGCGTCCAGCTTATATACTAGCGTTACGTCTTCGCCAGCGAGAATACAACGGTCGATAGCAGCACATATCCAATAATGAACAATGCCACCTTACAAGCTTTTATTGCCCGACTGGCAATATATGTTTTCGTGTAGTGTGGCTGTACATGTAATTGCGGCATTGTCATGCTCCTGTTTTAGTGGTCTATTGCTAGCATAAGGTTATTGGCACGGCGCGGCAGCGACAATTCCAGATATACATTATGTAAAAAAGCTTACACGCCCGCCGATGTACTCTTGTATACTTCGTAGATGCGTTTAATTGCTAAGAACCCGAAACTATTCACCCAGTCCAGTATTTATGTGGCGACCGTCATTCGCATACTGCTTAACCTCTTGCTCGTCGTTATCATTGCGGCACTCGCGGTGGGCGTCTACAAAGCCGGCTACGATCTTATCCATACTATTAACGAACCGCTAGAAATCATCCTGCAGCACGTGCTGCTGGACATCGTATTTATTGCGGCGCTGGTAGAAATCAGCATCACCGTCTTGGGGTATTTGAAGGACGGCAGTGTGCACGTCCGCTACATTGTCGATACCATTTTAATTATCATGCTCGATGAAATTGTCAGCATGTGGTTTGATAAGCCCCGCCCCGGGCTAGCGCAGATGGGCGGCATCGCTATCATCGTGGCAGTGCTGGCAGCAGTGCGGCTCTCGGTGCTGTACTCTGAATCAAAACACAAGACCGACACCGGCTCTTAAGCGGCGCGCTCATTTAAAAAATCGGCAGGTATAATCACCGGAAAATCGCCACCGAGTATCAAGGCCTTTTTACGAACGGCCATCGGGTCCAACACCAGCATCTCTTCCTGACTGACCGTGGGTGCATGGACCGTTAGTTCGTTCTGTACGGCCTGCGTTATAGCAAGCGAGGCCATTTTTGAACCCCGCCTGTGATATTCCGACAACTCCTCCGACTGCAGCATGCGGAACGTCTGCCAGAGTGCGTCCCCCGTCCATCCCCATTGGTCTGGCACAACAGACCCACGGTGCAGTGCAAACCGCAGCCGCAAGGGGTCGCTCAGCTCAGGTGGGCGGCGGTAATGGATAAAATCAGTCATTGCCGGCATCACGGTCTTAATTGCCGATGCCGCTGAGGCGTCACGCTCAAAGATGACGACTCCCCCGTCACCGGCGTCGCGGAACGTATAATGGCGTGGCCGCATGTCTATCTGGCGCATGCCGTGGGCAATCGCCGGAATGATAAGCTGGCGCATTACCACCCAGCCTGCCGTATTCAGCCGCGTGGAACCGGTAACGTCAAAGCCGAGCGCTAATGTGTTTTCAGTCGATCGGGTTGCACAATAACGAAACATGAGTGTGGGTCAAGTTATGCTTAGCTGCCGCTATGCAGTGCCAGATGATACTTCTGGCTCGGCTTGGAAACATAGGCATCAAATAGATACACGTCAGTGACGCTAATCTTGTACAGTACTGAACCCTTCGCCTGCATGTCAGCCAACAGCGTCGCTGACGTATGGCCAAAACGCTTGGCGTAGCATTGCACGCCAGCATCGCTCTCCCTAGGGTCTGCAACACGCGCTGCCGTACCTGCTACGTACACGCCGCGTGGCAGCTGGTTCAAAAAATGCTGCGTTACGATGTTGCCCGCTACATTCGGATTGGCGTCAATTTCCTGGCAATGGCGCGTATCAGGTTTGGAGCGGAAATATAGATTTAAATCGTCGTCGTAAGCATAGTGTACTTCGCACACCCATGGCTTGCCATCGGCGCTGGTACCCAGCGACATGTGAATAACCTGCGGCAAATATGCCCGGATAATAGTTTCTACTTCAGCGTCGGTAAGTGTATTTTCCATACCAGTTATTATGCCACACTTACTACGCGGCAGCGGTAAAACCGGGCTGGATATCACCTAGCCCGACACGTCGCTCCACGCCGCGCAAACCGATGGTCGCGTGGGCGCTGTCAAAATACGTCGTGGTTACGATATGCTGGACGGGCATTTTTTCGAGTTCAAATTTCGTGTACGGCAGTACTACGGCCTGTACCGTCTGCCCTTCCAGAAGCTCTTCCAGGTGCTGCTCGTAGGCAGCCTGCGGCGTTTGCTGCGTGGTGTTGTCGTGTTCCACGACCCAGCTGTACACGCGCTCTACGAATGTTGCACGCTTGTTCTTGGGCACTTGGTCGGTCTTAGGGTGCAGACAGCGCTTGACCACCGAAATTGCCACCACAAACTTGCGGTAACGCGAACCGATCATCTGCATGATATCGCGCAGCGCTTCGGCTTCGCCTTTATAGCGCGGGTCTTTATGACTATACATGAACACACGCCGGTACAGTTGCCCGCCCGGAGACCCATAGTGAACGATGGCCATGTACTGTCCCTTGCCGGAACAGGCCACTGGCCGCTCCACCTGCGCTTCCATGTGTTCTACCATTAGCATTGGACTATCAATTATAGCAGACCTCTAAAAATCCAAAATGTGTATATGTGCAGAATAGGAGACTACCCGTTAGCGCAGCCGGCAGCAAGATGGCCAGTGGCCATTTGCGTCCGCGCGTGAGCGGTCTCTTATTCTGCACATATACACATTTTGGCCGCTTGACGTGAACACATAAATGTATCACTATTTGTGTAATTATGGGCGCTGAGATGTCATTATTTACCGCGGAACAGACTGCTGCATTGCACGCTGGCGCCCAGCTTGCTGATCTTGTAGAGGGCCGCCTGAGCGATTTTATCACCTGGAGAGGTGCTGTCGAATTCAGGTTAGGCGATGCTGCCGAAGGCGACCGGACGGTACTAGGTATCGAGCAGTGGCCGAATGGTGAAGAGCCGATACCCTTCAGCAATTTCTGGTCCACCCTCCTTACCGACCCTGCCCACCAGGCATACCTCGCCCGCCGCGTGCAGCATGTCGCAGAAATACAAATCAGCGCGCCAGGATACAAAGAAAATAAAAATTATTATGTGTACCGCATCAACGACGAACCTGATACTATCACCGATATCGAGCACCTCAGCGTCCAGGGTTTGGGTATTGTCGTAGCCAACGATTACCGCTACAAACATGAACTCATCTGTGAAGTACTGCCCGAGCCTACACCGGTGACCGACTACATTAGCACCGACTACTGCCGCTACTACCTGCTCAATACCCCCGGTATCGAAGCCCTGCAAACCGTTATAAGTTGTGCTGTTCCAGTTCAATAAGCTTCGTGGTGCCGTCCGGGTCCAATTCAATCAATTCGCCGTTGCCAAAATGGAAGTTACGCAGCACATACTGCCATTTTTGCTTTGTTTCAGCAGCGTACAGCATCTTGCCTAAGTCACCGTGACACACCAACAATGCGGTGCCGTCCGGCTGCATGTCGCGCACCGTTTTAAGGGCGCGCTCAGCGCGCTTCATAAGCTCTGGGAACGTCTCGGCACCTTCCGGTTGCAGAAAATACGTTACCGTGTCTGTCTCTATGATGTCCGGCGCGCACATCTTTACAATGTCGCTCTGCGGCTTGCCGGTCATCACGCCGAACTCGCGTTCAATCAAGTCTTCAATAATAATCGGCCCGTGCTGCATACCCAGCGTGTCGCATACCGTCTGGGCCGTTTCATACGCCCGCTCCAACGGCGAACTATACACCGCGTCAAAATGCATACCGGCGTCCAACATAGCCTGCGCCATATCCAGAGCCTGCCCCCGCCCCACGTCGGTCAGCGGCAAATCCCGCCGCCCATTTAAAATACCGTGCGCATTATCTACATTCTGCCCGTGCCGGGCAACAAAAATCTTCAAAGCCATACCGCTATTATGACAGCTTGCGTATATAGAACAACCGCGCGGCACGCCAAACTATCGCACTTGCCTTGCGAAGATCTTGCGCCAGCTGGATGTACTCTTTTACTTTTTTGACCGCCGTAGTGAAGCCAATTTTCACCGTTACCGCCAGGATTACCAACGCAAATAATTGCAGCAATCTATTTTGATCAGCCGGCGGCATGAAACGAACGATACGCGCCGCAAACCACACTACCAGTACGGCAAATGGAAACACGCACACGGCAACACCTAAACGCCTAGTGAGCGGTTTCAAGAAACCGAACCGCACCGATAGACCGCGATAATTCACGGTGATCTTGTGCGCCATTCCCATTACTACAAACGCGCCTATCAATAGCACATAGGCGGCCATCAGCTGCAAATCGTTCGCCACAAACAGCCCAAAAAAATGCGGCCGCAGCAATACTGGCTCTGGCATAATCACTGCCAGCGCGGCGATAATCCCCACCAACAGCCCTAATTTATCTGCCTCCAACTTCATGGCGGCCATTATTGCACACGTTACCTGCCGAGCCCAATCTCAACAAGCCAGGTTGTTTTTACAAACCCTTGCGATATGGCTCAGTTTTGTTAGGACGAGGCACAGGCCGCCCGGATGGCAGTATCGCAGGACGAACCGCTTGCGCTCGCTCTGTCGTTTTCTTGTTTACGTGGTGTAAAAGCCTGCTCATATAAATATAGTATACCCGCTTATAACTAATTGATAAATATTGCTGCTACTCCCAGTGAGAAGCCAATCATAAATATAATTATTGCCTTACGGAAAAGGTTTCTTTTATCATCTAAAATAATATTATTACTTACATTTGCCTTCCTTGCATCTTCAATGAGCTGAGCAAGTAGTAATTCGTTATCTTTTAAAAAGTATTCCGGGTGCTTATCAAGTTCGACCACTGCACCTTCGTACTCTCTATTGCGAGTGGCGTACAAAACCACGCCAACTACAATTATTAAGCCACCCATTGAAGTAATGGCTAAAAGTTGCAAATGATGAGCTTCATCGTAGAGCTGAGTGCCAAGCAAAGCGATAATAACAAGTGCCGCTGCCATCACATTATTAGCCTTGCCGTCTACAGCGCTATCCGCCGCTTGTATATTGGCAGTCTGCGCAAGTACAGCACTAAGGATACCTGCAAGACCCTCAATATTTTGAGTAATAGTTGCCGCAGGAAGCGTACTGGTAGGCATACCGATACTTTTAGAGGATGTTCGTCAACTGGTCAATAGCAATGCGCTTTTGCTCGGCAGTATCCCGGTCACGTACGGTCACAGCGCCATCTTCCAGCGTGTCAAAGTCGATAACGATGCAGGCTGGTGTGCCGATTTCGTCTTGGCGGCGGTAGCGTTTGCCGATGTTGCCGTTGTCGTCCCACATCACGTTGCCGAGTTCTTTCTTCAGCATGTCGAAGACTTCGCGGGCTTTGGCTACCAGCTCGGGCTTGTTCTTGAGCAGTGGTGATACGCAGGCTTTGACCGGCGCCAGGTGCTTGGGCAGTTTCAGGTAGGTGCGCTTTTCGCCGTTCAGTTCGTCTTCGCTGTAGGCATTGGACAATACGGCCAATACCAGGCGATCCAAACCGAATGTTGGCTCTACAACGTGCGGCACGAACGGTTCCCCGCCGTCTTTGGGGCGATACAACAGGTTCTTGCTGCTAGCGTTGGCGTGAGCGTTCAGGTCGTGGTCGGTGCGATAGGCGCAGCCAGCCAGTTCCTTTTGGCCGAATGGAAAGTCAAATTCAGTATCAATGGAATGCTTGCTGTAATGCGCGCGGTCTTCGGCGGGCACGTCAATCTGGTGCAGCTTGTCTTCGGGCAGGCCGAGGGCTAAAAAGAAATCCTTTTGGCGACCGAGCCACAGGTCGAACACTTCTTTCCAGTTGTCGGGGTGGCAGAAGACCTCAATCTCCATTTGCTCTAATTCGCGAACGCGGAAGATAAAGTCACGCGGGCTAATCTCGTTGCGGAAGGCCTTACCGATTTGCGCCAACGCAAACGGCATGTTCGGGCTAAAGCTATCCACGACGTTCTTGTAGTTCATGAACATACCGGCAGCGGTTTCCGGGCGTAGGTATACGACACCGCTTTCGTCGTCGGTTGCCCCAATGCTCGTCTTGAACATCATGTTGAACTGGCGCACATCGCTCAGGTCGTTGCCGTCCGGACTTTTGATGCCGTGCTCTTTCAGGGCGGCGCCCATTTGGTCGGGCGTCATGCTGGTCACGCCTTCTACGCCAGCGTCTTCCAGCAAGTGGTCGGCACGGTAGCGCTTCTTGCTCTTAAGGTCTTCCACGAGCGGGTCGTTAAAGCCGCTCACGTGGCCGCTGGCTTCCCAGACTTTGGGGTTCATGAGGATAGCTGCGTCTACACCGTATACGTCTTCGCGGTCTTCCACGAATGTCTTCCACCACAGGTTAGAAATGTTGCGCTTTAGCTGCACGCCCAGCGGGCCGTAGTCCCATGTGCCGGCAAGGCCGCCGTAGATTTCGGAGCCTTGATAAATGAAGCCGCGGCGCTTGGCCAGGCTGGCAATGTCGTCTAAAGAAATGTCGCTCATATGGGGTGCATTATACCTGAAGATACGTCTGGCGCATAGTGGTCACCAGGGGGAAAACAGCTGGCAGCAGCGTCTCGATGCCCTGCACCACAGCCAACGCTTTTGGCTGATGCCCGGCAAACAACAGCCGCAGCAATTTGATATGATCGGCCGTAAAGCGCCCTTGCCCGCTGGAGGCGTCAAAGCACACTTGTTCAAAACTGAAATCATAGCTTTCGCCGGGCTGCAATTTTTCGCCGTTGCTGTCGGTTTGGAGGTTCGGCGTAAAGCCACCCAGGCGCAGCAGCTGCGCCGTAAACCATACCTGCACCAACGGCAGTAATATCTCGTGGTCGTCGAGGGCCGTAAAGGCCTGGTGTAGTAGCGTAAAGTAGTCGGCTTCGGCCTCATCCTCAGTGATGCGGTTCAGTTGCTTGATGAGCTCGTACGCCGCCATGGTGCGGTCGAGGTCTTCAACAATATGGCCGTAATGTTTCACGAGGCGCGTCGAAACCAGCGTGTCGATCTCGCCCCTACCCTTTATAAAACTGATCTCACTCACACTGAACAGTTCAATGCCGCCAGCCAGCTTGGACTTTACTTTGCGCACGCCGCGCGCCAATACCCGTAGCTTGCCATATTCTGGCGTCAGCATCGTTAAGATGCGGTCGGCTTCGCCGTAATCGGTGCGGGTTAAAATAATCGCCCTGGTATTGAGCTGTTTCACGCTAGCACCAGCTGCGACTGCACCGCACCAACTAAATCTGCCAGCGACGTATAGTGTTTGTACAGCACGGCGCACACGCCAAACTCGTCGTGCAAGACATCCTTGCTTTTGTCGGTCTGGGCCGGTGTCAAACTGGTATGTACGACCACCGGGATATCCCGCCATTCAGGGTACGAGCGCAGCTCGTGCAAAAATTCGATGCCGTTATGGCGCGGCAGCTGTAATTCCAGCACGATAGCGTCCGGTCGTTTACTATCAGCAGCATAAATACCCGCCTGCGCACCCGCTACCGCTGTTACGGTGAAGCCATAATGCGTAAATACCGCGCCATAGGTGGCGGCGAGTACGGTGTTTGGTTCGAGCAATAATAGGTGTGGCATGGGTACAAAAATTATACAAGCTGTAGCTGGCGGCTCGGGTGCAGCATAGTGGCCAGGCCGCGCTGGCGGGCGTGATGCCCTACGTGCAACCGGCTGTCCATAGACCGCAGGATGGTGTCGGCTACAAATAATCCGGCACTGCTGCCAGAACTTAAGGTCGTGAATGGCTGCGACGCGCGACCGCACAGGTTCAATGCCGTGCGCCACTGCGCAGCACACAGGCCGTCATAAGCACCGTACATGCCGGCAACGATTCCCTGCGGCGTGCGGTGCATGGCCAGGCGCAGTTTACGCAACCGTTTGTCTTCATGGGTCGCTTGGGCTTCGACCAGCCCATAACCCAGTGATAACAATGCAGCCCGCAGCCCGCGGGCATGTGCCATAACCGGCTGATACCGTCCGGCAACCTCTACCTGTATGTCTACGCCATATTGGGCAGCAAAACGTGTTAGCGCATGGGCAATATCCATAATGGTAGACGAGACCGACACTGGCTCTAATTCTAGCTGGGTCTGCTCGCGCATCAACTGCAAGCCTAGCAAATAGCTATCCACCAACTGCAATGCCGCCTCGGCCTGCGTACGCACCAAACCCGGATCGGCGGCTTGTGGCTGGCCGGTCAATTGAGCCAGCTCAGCCTGCCTGGCTATCACGGTCAAAGGCACTTTTAACTGCTCAGCGACCGCCGCCAACAGATCACCTGCGGGAGCGCCCATCGCCGAACTTGCAGTCACCATGCTGTTACCCTCTTACTACTTTTGAGTATACAGCAACTGTCGTGTCTAACTAGCTGTAGAACCGACAACTACGGCTTACGGCAGTTCGTCGTAGCTATTAAAACCCTGCTTGGCCAATAACCGACGCATAACCAGACGGCTATAGTTGAGCCGGCTCTTGACCGTCCCCTCCGGTATACCCAGCGCCGCCGCGGTTTGCGGCGAATCCATGCCTAGCATATAAAAACACTCCACAACACTTCGCTGTTCACATGATAACTGGCTCAGCATACGCTCAACGACAATGCGGCGGTCTGCGTCGGCAGAAAAATCCGGTATTATGTCCAGCGATGAATAAGGCGTCTCGTGCGGGTTATTTAACTTACTGCTCGCCACACTGTCATATTGCGGCCGGGTTTGGCTACGGCGCCACCGGTCGGTGATTATCTGGCCGATCATCATGAAGCCTCCCTGGTAGCCGGCTTCGTGGGCAAATTCCGGGTGCTTGAGCATGCGGATAGCAAAATCTTGGGCGATGTCGGGCTCATCGGCTTCCAACACGCCACGCGTTATTGCCATTGACCGCACGGCACGGTCAACCCAGCCATCTTCAACTAATTGAATAACCGCAGCCTCTGGATCATTGTCCACAGGCTGCGGCACTGTTTCTACACTCATATTGTGCCTATGTTATACAACGTCGGCACAAAATCGGCAAGCTACTTTTTACGGTGAGAATGTCAGGTTTGGCAAGATGATCTTATTGAAATCATCTTCGTATATCTGGGCTTCGGTGGAAATCTCAAGCGCCATGTTGCGTAGTGGCAAGACAATCATACTGCCCTGCTTCTTGTTTGAAATCTGGCCATCAATGCGCGAACCAACAACACCAGGGACCTTTGGCAGGTTGTACGGCGTAACGGTAACTTTCTTAGCCTGTACCAATCCGGAGAACTGCGCCATTGCGGCATTGTATGAAGTCTGTACTACCTGAATACGCAGCGCATAGGCGCTATCCTGACTGGTAATATCAGGTACGACATCAGGGTTGAAGTAATCATTCATTGGTACGCCGGTGTTGCCGGTGTGCTCAATAACATACGCACTCCATGTTTTGGGATACTGTACGGAAATACTGCCGAAAGACTCCGGCCCAATGTGTGTCTTGAGCGGATTCTTCGCTTCCTCTGCGTATTGGATGGCATCTGCCTTTTGGGTGGCTTGGTTCGCTACGGCGACGGCGGCAGCGATTTTCTTATCGGTGTGATTTTTAAAATCGTTACGGCTACTAAACGCCCATGCGCCAAACCCGATTGCCGAAACTAAAAGCAGTGCCGCAACAATAAGCGGGATTAGTAGGGTGTCGATATAGCCTTGCTGGCTACTGTGTCTCATACCGCTCATGGTAACTGAGTTTCGGCTGGCGCGCAAGTTATTTGTACTCATACAGATACACGCCATTCTTCTCCGTTACCGGCTCGCGTCCTGGTATAGTAAACGCGAAGCTCGCCAAGCGTACCGGCTTGGTATGCCAAGCGGCAATGTGCTTGTCCATTTTTTCCATTTGGTACGGGATGATAAACCCGAAAATCGCATCGGCTTGTGGCCATTCACGCTGAAAATAATTCCCCCACAGCACCGTCACCTGCTTTCGATACCGAAACGTCCGGATGCGCGTTACCAGCACTAGCACGGGGCTTAATTCGATACCTACGGCGTTATAGCCGCGCTGTGCCGCCGCCAGCAGCACGCGACCGTCACCAGAGCCGAGATCAAGCAGCGTCTGGCCCTTTTTCAAATCCAGTAAATCCAGTGCGGTCTCCATATTAGGCTTGAGGGTCGGTAGATACGGCGGCCCGAACAGCACTGGCAGCACCAGCGCCAAAATGAGCAGTACGACGGCGGCTGCGACCCACATCATACTGCGGCCGGCTTGCCCGCCTGTAGTTTCAGTTCAGTAATGCGGTTTTCAGCTTCCTGCAAATGCGTTTCCAATGTCTTGGCCAGCGCCAAGCCTTCTTCATACAGCTGCACTGCTTCGTCCACCCGGACGTCTGATGCCTGCAAACGGCCCAAGACCGCGTCGAGCTTATCGTGTAATTCCTGGTAGGTCGGTTTTGTTGGTTTAGTCATCGTGTCCCCCTTTCATAGTAACCTGTTTGACCGTCATGGTCAGGTGCGCATCGTGCAATTCAACATCTAGTGCAGCGCCAGCCTGCACGCTACTGCCGCTGCGGATCACAGCGCCTGCGCTACCGCTGCGCACAATCGCGTAACCGCGCTGCAACGCAGCGTGCGGATCGTAGGCCTGTAGTATGTGGCGCTGGGCATCTAATGTTTGCCGCGAACGCTCAAAAATATGTGCAGTAGCGCTATGGAGCGCCTCATGCAAGCCGGTCAGTTCATGCGCAAGCCGCTGCACCACCAGCTGCGCGTCACGCGCCAGTTGTTCACGGGCGGCATACACGTCAGCCAAACGGCTGCGCCGGTCCGGCACTAATAATTCAGCCGCGTTACTAGGCGTACTGGCTCGCTGGTCGGCAGCGAGCTCTGCCAGACTAATATCCACTTCGTGGCCGATTGCCACAATCGTCGGCACACGGCTCGCCGCCACCGCTCGTGTCACTTGTTCAGTACTAAACGATTGCAGATCTTCAGCGCTGCCGCCACCGCGGGTTACGACAATAACCTCTGGCGGTTGCGCCAAACTGTTTAATTGGTCAATAGCTGCCACTACCTGTCCTGGCGAGGCCTCGCCTTGTACTTGGACATCGATAAACGAAATAGCCACGCCACGCCATCGGGCATTCAGTACTTTTATAAAGTCTTTATAGGCGGCAGACTCAGCCGAAGCCACCAACCCGATATGCTGCGGCGGATATGGCAACGGCCGCTTACGGTCAGCGTCAAAGAGCCCTTCAGCCGCCAGCTTAGCTTCCAATAGCTGGGCCGCTTTTTTAATAGACCCCTCACCCACCGGCCGCATACGCACCACGTTTACGGTAAAGCCGTATAGCGGGTGCAAGCGTGGCGATCCGACCACGGCCATCATCATGCCATTTTCAATTGGCCCCGGCAGCTGGTAGACCGTTCCAAAAAACCGGACGGTGGCCGATTCGTCCTTCAGGTCAAAATACACCCACTTACCTTTACTGGTCTTAAAATTAGCTACCTCGCCGGTAATCGTCGCTGTCGGGTATGCAAACTCCAGTGTCTGGTTTAATAGCGCGACAAATTCACCAACACTAAAGCTCAGGCCCTCGTCCATCACCGCCCTACTGTGTCGTTAGGGTCATTAGCGGGCACCTCGAGCTGGATATCGTCCTTTTTACTATCAATGCTGTGCAAGCTGCGGTGGTACAAATAATAGCCGGGCGGCACCTGTATCAGCGTGTTGATAACGCGGTACATAACCGTCACCGGCAGGCTTAACGCCGCAGGCACGCCAGAAGCAGCTAGCACACCGGTCATCAAGGCTTCATATACACCAACGCCGCCGGGCAGCACCGACACCAGCCCGGCAAAGTTCGCCACGGCGTACGCCAAAATCACGGCACCCAAGTTGACCCATTCGCCAAACGCCATATACACCACATACACTGCCGCAACTTCAGTTGCGTTAATCACCAGTGCCCACCAAAACGGCCCCTTGAGCTGCTGGTAATTGCGTTCGATAACTTTGTAGTTATTGTGAAATTCCTGTACCACGCGTTGCACGCGCTCACCATTAAACGCTTCACGCTTGCTGGGAAATACCGTGCGAATAGCAGTATTCAGAAAGTTCGTGACCGCACCAAACGTCGCCTTGATACGCCGTTCCGAACGAATGACATATATAAACACCAGCGTACCCACGAACATCAAAGTCGATATCGAACTGGCTGCCAGAATCACGAGGTTGTTAATGCGCCCCTCGCTTGCCATAAACACCAGTCCTACCAACAGCAGCACTTCAAACGAGATAAATACCAACGCCAGCTTCATAGCCTGCACCAGCGTCGCCTTGCCACCGGTAATATCGCCGCGCCGCAGGCGCACGCCGAAGTACGATATGCCGCTCACGCCGCCGCTGGGGAATACATGGTTTACAAAATTCAGTTCCAGCGCCACGCGGTACACCGGCCAAAAGCGCAGTTTGTTCCCCACTACACTGAACAACCCTTGGTACAGCTTGGTTTGGGCGTGGTAGTTCAAAATCTGGATCGGGATCATCGCGGCAATAAACCACAAGTTCACGCGGTGTAAGTTATGGAAGGTGTCGACGATCTGGTGGCGGATCACATACACCAGCCCAATCAAGGCCGCCACGGTCACGATATTCAATATCAGCTTCCAGTTGCGTTTGAAGAATGACCCTCTGTTACCCGTAGTGTGTTCCATATACAGGGGCAATTATACGGTATTTTGGTGATATGTCATTCGGTACTCCGGTAACAATCGCGTATAATACCGTGTAAATGATGTATAAAAGTATTTTTATCCTTGGGCGTCAACCGTCCATAGGCATGGCAGAACTCGAAAGCGTGCTCGGCAGCGATCACGTGCAGCCGTTAGGTGCGCAGGCCGCCGGATCGGACATTGAGGCCGCCGACATACCCTTTGCCCGCCTCGGCGGCAGCATCCGCGTCGCGACCGTTTTAGGTGAGCTAGAAGCTGTCCAGTGGCCAGCTGTCTCCCGGGCACTCATCAAAACGCTGCCCGCCCTACTGCGTGACCTGCCTGCTGAAGGTAAAATTAAGCTCGGCCTAAGCGTCTTTGGCGTGCCGGCCATCAGCCAGCACCTGTTCCGCACCGGTCTGGAACTGAAAAAGGTCTGTAAGCAAGCTGGCCGCTCCGTGCGACTCGTGCCGAATGGCGACGAACTGGCGCTTAACAGCGCGTCGGTACTCCACAACCAGCTCACCGGTGACATGGGCATAGAACTGCTGCTATTACGCGACGGCAGCACCACCTGGCTGGCCCGTACCACGGCCGTCCAAGATATCGACGCCTACGCCGCCCGCGACCAGGGCCGCCCCAAGCGCGACGCCCGCGTTGGTATGCTGCCGCCTAAACTCGCCCAGACTATCGTTAACTTAGCTGCCGGCACCACGCCGCCAGCAGTCGAAACCATCATATTAGACCCGTTCTGTGGTACCGGCGTTGTGCTGCAAGAAGCGGCCATCATGGGCTACGGCGTATATGGCACCGACCTCGAAACCCGCATGATCGACTACACCGAAAAGAACCTCGAATGGTTATCCGGACGCGGCGTAACCGTACAACCCGTGCTCGAACCTGGCGACGCCACCACCCACCACTGGTCGCCTACCCCGCAAGCTGTTGCCTGCGAAACATACCTTGGCCGCCCGCTCACCGGCTGGCCGAACCCTGGTAAGTTGCAAGAGATTATCGGCACCTGTAACGTCATCCTAGAGAAGTTCATGCGCAATATCGGCGGCCAAATCCCCGCCGGTACACGCTGCTGCTTGGCAGTCCCGGCCTGGAAGTCGCCAGACGGCCGTACGTACCACCTTTCACTTCTTGACCGTTTAGACGAATTAGGGTACAATCGAGTAAGTTTTGAGCACGCCGTGGATAAGGAGTTAGTCTACTCCCGCCCCGATCAGATCGTGGCCCGCGAGCTGCTCGTAATAACAAGGAAGTAATAGCATATGTCACACGTAAAAGCAGGCGGTACCAGTAAAAATACCCGCGACAGCCAAGGCCAACGCCTCGGCGTCAAACTGTTTGGCGGCCAAAAAGTCCGCGTCGGTCAAGTTATCGTACGCCAGGTCGGCCAGACCAAGCGCTCAGGTGCTGGTACAAACACCAGCCGTAACTTCACTATCCACGCTGAACGTGATGGTATCGTTACTTACAAGGTTCGTAAGGTCCGCCGTTTTACCGGCAAGACCGTGCGCCGTACCGAAGTCACTGTCGAGTAATCTCACTCGCAGCCATAAAAATACCGCCTCGTGATGGGCGGTATTTTTTTACGTACAAAGCGCGCCTACAGCTTGTGTCGCTGCATGTCGGCCGCTGCGCCCATGCGGGCGTGCAATTGCTGTAAGTATTCGTCCTGTGCCGTCGGGGTGTCACTTAGCCCCGAGTGCAACTCGGTATTGTCAACACCGCCATCTATGCTTTCAGGGTCAATGTCGCCAGCCTGCAGGCCTGCATTATGAATATTCTTCGTGTCACGTACTGCTAGCGTGAGATGTTCTGTATGCAGCTCGGCCGAACCGGCTGCTACCCCTGGCTGCGCAGGATACGCAATAATTTCGCTCTGCTCTGTGCCCGTAAGCGCTGTAGTTCCTAACGGTGCATAATCTGCCTCCGGTACAGGCAGTGTTATTTCCGGTGTTTTGGTGTGCGACATATAAATAACAATAGCATTTCATTGTGCTTATGTCAATAATTAGACCTAGCCATGCTCGCCCTCTATTGGACTTATAGGGCGTTTTTAGTATAATAAACGACTTATGGAATCCGATGACATGCGTGACAACCCCTACCAGTTCGACCCAGAAAATACTCCTAGCGATGATTTTACCAGCGACACCGACGAAAACGCCGGCGACATGTTGAACGTAGATGGCGTGGACAGCAGCGATGAGTTCGCTGAAGGCCCTGCCCCCAAAAACACACAACCAGAGCTACCGCCGGTCGTGCGCGACATAGAACGTGCTATGGAATACCTCCAAGGCACCCAGTCTGAGGCATTCGGCGCGATGTTTGGCGCGTTAGCCCTCGACGAAAAATTACGCCCTGAAACACCAGCGCCAGACGCCGAAGAAGATCCATTTAGCGTAGACAGCGACAGCTTAGCCGCCTACGACACACCAACCACTCGTTTTGACACACAGGCATGGGACCAAGAACTCAATATCAGCGCCTACCAGGCATCGATAGCCGAGTCGGGCCTCGCCCTCGGCCCCGATGCGTTCATGCCCCAGCTTGTGCTGGCAGACGGGGAAAAATTCGCAAATACCCTTGCGGCCATACCTCTTATTGAACCCGGCAGCACATTACATAGCGGCTTCGGCAGGGTTATTAGCAGCGCCTTATACCATATGCACGAAAAATACACGCCAAGTATAAACGACGATGACTACACCACGTTCAGCACGCCCCGCGTAGCAAGCCAGGATACCGTACACGAAGACGACGCGCTTGAGCGCGCAGAAGCGCTCTCCGCCAGCGAACTACTGGTACACGCCGATGCGATTAGCGATGCCCTGGCTGACGTCGGCATGGAAGCAGCTGCGGCTGACGTACGGCGCGTACGTACCGCAGAAACTGAGGGCATGCTACCCCACTGGGCTGTCGCCGAAGAATGGGACCTTTTTGACCCGCCAACAACACACTGGCTAGACCGGCAGTGGACCCAATGGGAGACCAGCGATTGGGACCGCATAGACACCTTCCTCGATGACGCCCAAACATACGCGCCTGAAGATTCACGTTTTATGTACGACCTCGCCATAACGCTCGATACGAACATCCAGCGGCTTATCGATAATGACCTGGACATAGGTGAAACACCTCTTGCTCACGTTGAAGCCAGCGACGATGATGAAGACCTGCTGTTAGATGACATACCTTATGTCCCCCACCCTCAAATACAGGCGGAGGTAGATACCCATTCCGCTCGATTACAGAGCGTACAACAGCGCCTGCGCCACATAGCTGAGCAGTACAGGCGTTAAGAGTATTAAACCTCGCGCTCGCGCTACGAGGTCAAATGCTTTTTGATGCGGTCGATGACGTCGGTAATGACGACTTGTGACTTTACGAGGTAGTCGTCGACACCAAGTTGCTCGGCGCGTTGACGGTCGGAGTCCTGGCTGAGTGCGGTCAGCATAATAACCTTCAGGTTCGCTGTCTCTGGTGTGTTACGCAGAATGTCTAATACGTCAAAACCGCTGACCTTCGGCATCATGACATCAAGCAGTACGAGGTCTGGGTGATATTCTACTGCCGCAGCTAAGGCTTCTTCGCCGTTAGCGACGCGCCGTACGTCAAAGCCCTCGGCTTGAAGCCGTACGAGGTACACGCCTGCAAGCGCGTCATCATCCTCTACAAATAAGATTCGCTTAGTACTAAGTGGTGCAGACTGTGGTTGCACAGGCTGTGAAGAGGTGTCAATGTCCATAACGCTACAGTATAGTATCCCCGTTACTTTTGCAACATACTAGCCACGAAACCCTGGAACATAGGGTGCGGCCGGTTCGGTCGTGATTTAAATTCAGGATGGAACTGGCTGGCCATAAAGAATGGGTGGTCGATGGCTTCAATCATTTCTACCAGGTGGCCGTCAGGGCTCAAGCCTGAAGCACGGATGCCCCATGATTCGTATTGGTCACGGTAATCGTTGTTACACTCGTACCGGTGGCGGTGGCGCTCTACGATATCGGTCGTACCGTACACCTCAGCAGCTTTACTGCCCTTTGCGACCGTACACGGGTAATCACCCAAGCGCATTGTGCCGCCGGTATTTTCCCTACCCTCTTGGCCCGCCATAGTCGTAATGACGGGATGGGTCGTCTTAGGGTCAACTTCAGTAGTATTGGCATCTTTGAGGCCAGCGGTACGGGCCGCAGCAATGACACTCATCTGCAGGCCATAGCACAGCCCTAAGCACGGCTGCTTGTATTTCATGGCATACTGGGCGGCTTTGATTTTGCCTTCAACGCCACGCGTGCCAAAACCGCCGGTAATGACAATACCGTCTACCTGCTGCAGCTCTTTCGCGACCTGCGCATCGGTTTTGCCACCTAAAGCGTCAGCGTCGATCCACTTAATGTCTACATTCGTTTCATTCCACCAGCCGGCAGCGCGTAATGCCTCGAATACGCATAGGTACGTATCTTCGTTATCCATATACTTGGCAATAATACCAATACGAATCGTGCGCTTATACTGCTGCATCGAACGCTTAACCATGTCACGCCACGGCTCAAGATCGGCTTTTTTATTACCCAGGCTCAGCTTGCGGCAAATAACGTCGGCGATACCGGTGTCTTCAAGCGTTAACGGAACTTCATAAATGCTAGCGGCATTTGGCAGCAGCGCAATCGCCTCCGGCTCAACACCAGAGAACATGCTTAGCTTGCTGATCGCGTGGTCACCGGCCGGGCGTTCACTGCGCGCTACCAAAACGTCTGGCGTAATACCCATACCGCGTAGTTCACGGACGGCATTCTGCGCCGGCTTGGTCTTGGTCTCGTGGCTGGCACCTAAGTATGGCAAGTACACCACGTGGACGTACAGGCAGTTTTCACGGCCTACACGCAGGCCAAATTCCCTAATCGCCTCCACAAAACTTTGGCTCTCCAGGTCGCCGACCGTACCGCCGATTTCAGCGATGTGCACGTCAAAACCCTCACTGGATTCCTTAATAAAGTCCTGCACCGCCGTCATGACGTGCGGCACGATCTGCACGGTCTCGCCCTGGTATTTACCATGGCGTTCGTCCTCAATTACGCGCAGCAGCACACGGCCTTGCATGACCGAGCTCGACTGCGTCAACTCCTCATCCAGAAAACGCTCGTAGTGCCCAAGGTCGAGGTCAGTTTCGGCGCCATCTTTGGTCACGAAACATTCGCCGTGCTCACGTGGGTTGAGCATACCGGCATCGACATTCAGGTACGGGTCACATTTTTGGAGGTTGACCGAAAGGCCACGGGATTTGAGGAGGTTAGCAATTGAGGCGGCGGTGATACCCTTCCCTAAACCGGAAAGCACTCCACCTGTAACAAAGATATATTTGGTAGCCCTTGCCACTCTTCACCTCTCTTATTTCTGCCATGATACTACCGTATTGTGGTAGTCATGGCAAGTGTAATCTTAACAATGCAAGCTTCGCCCACCCCTGTTAGTTTAATTTTGGTTTAAGAATTGGATGGCCGCGTCTTTTTGCGGGTCTTTGCCCTGCTTATAGTCATCGTCGGTCATCTTCACTTCCTTATCAGGGGTAATACCCTTCTTGTTGATGTTCTGGCCATTCGGGCGATACCAGCTGGCAATCGTCACTTTCAGCTCGGCATCACCGCGTAGCGGGATAATCTGCTGTACAACGCCCTTACCAAAGCTCTTTTCACCTATTACGGTTGCGACCTTGTTGTCGTGCAGCGCACCCGCCGTAATTTCTGAGGCGCTTGCCGAGCCGCCGTCCACCAGCACGACGGTCTTTACGCCGTTCAGGATGTTGTTGCCGTTGGCTAGCTCGGTCGAAACCGCCGTTGTGCCCTTACGCTCCTGCAAGATCATCTTGCCTTCCGGCAGCCACAGGCTCGATACTGCCGTTGCCGCGTTCACCAGGCCGCCAGGGTTGCCACGCAGGTCTAATACGACACCCTTTACGCCCTTGTCTTTAAACTCGGTTGCAGCCTTCTGTGACAGCTCAGCAGTGTCGTCGCTAAATTGGTTGATCTTCATGTAGCCGATGTTGTCGCTGCTTACTTCCCATTTCACGCTCGGTATCTTGATGTCGGCGCGGGTAATCGTAAAGCTCAGGTCCTGCGTCTTGTCGCGGATAACGCGCAATGTTACCTTGCTGTCCTTTGGTCCACGGATCTTGGTAACTGCTTCGTCTACCGATAAGCCGGCAGTCGGCTTGCCGTCGATGCTCACAATCGCGTCTTGGGCGCGCAAGCCAGCTTTCTGGGCCGGGAAGCCATCAATCGGCGATACGATGATCAGGCTGCCCTGTTCGTTCTCGCCAAGCTCCGCACCAATGCCACTAAACGTGCCCTGTAACTGGTTTTCAAACTCTTTGGCGTCTTTGGCATTAAAGTATGAGGTATACGGATCATTTGTCGACTCAGCAATCCCCTTCTTTATGCCATCCAGGAGCTGCGTTTCCGTCAGCTTACCGTCATAGTTTGTTTTAAGCGTGCGGTAGACTTCATCAACGCTGCTGTAGTCGAGTTTATTCGGCAAGCCGTTGTTCTGGTCATTACCGCCGCTCAGGTGGATGCTGCCGTTGCCAAAGCCGACACCAGCCTCAAACACAACGGCTACAATCGCCAGCGCCGCTACTACCTTACCCGTTATCATCCACCATGGTGTTTTTTCACGTTTTTCACCAGCTTTTGCACGTCCGCTGTACACTACATCCCTCACTTCTGCTTATGCTTTCCCGTCTAGTATACCGGCTTGCCACCGAAGAAGCCAGCACGATGGGCGCGCTGGCTTCTATAGTATTGCAATAAGCTGTACGTTTACGGGAAATGGACGAATACGAGGCCGGATGGGCTCATATTATAAACCCGGGAGAAGTGGCCTGCCAGGTCGGCATTGTACTGGCTGATGTTGATCGTACCATTGGCGTTAACGCTCTCAACGTACATGGCGTGGCCATATGGCTGGCTGTTCTTTATGGCTACGTCACCAGCGCGTGGGTTGCCGTCAACCGGGATACCGGCGTTACGGGCATTATCGTCCCACTGGTTGGCGTTGCCGATACCGCCCCAGTATGGCATGTGGCGGCCGCTCTCATAGACCTTCCAGGCGGTGTAGCTGACACACTCGCGGTTGTACATGCCCCAGTAGTCAATCATGCTGTCTTGGCCGGAGTTACACCATGGTGTTGGGTAGGTGTCGCCGTGGTCAGTATCACACGAGCCGCCGACTATGACGTTGGCACCGGCAAACAGCTTGGCGTTCTCTGCCGCTTGCTGCGCGCGCAGCCCGGAAATTTTCGTTTGGTTATCTTTGATTTGGGATGAATATGCGGCTTGCTGACCCTGGTTGTAGGCCAATAGCTGATCCTGTTGCGCCTTAGCGGTAGCCATTTGGTCCTGCTGGCCTTGCTGGTCCTTCAGGAGGCTGTCGACTTGGGTCTTTTGAGTCTGCAACTGCTTTTGCAGGTCACGAATAGTTGTTAACGTATCCTGGACCTTGCTCTGGACGGCCGAACGGTACTCTTCTTTATCAACAAAATCGCTCAGGTTGTCGCTGCTGGCCAGCATCTCGATGGTCGACGGCTGGCCGTCAACGTACATAGACTTAATGGTAGTCGATAATAATTGTTTCTGCTGCTGCAGCTTAAGCTGGTTTTCGTCTATCTTAGACTGGATCTTATACTGCTCTGCCCTGTTCAGGTCTATGGCTGATTGCAAGCTGCTGATCTGGGCTTGGAGCTGCGCAATCGCTTCCTGGTAGCTACTCGCTTCCGCCTGCAATCCTGTTAGGGTGCTGCGCGCGGATGAGCTCTGCTGCTGCAGGGCTTTAATTTGCTCGTCAAATTGGTCGGCGTGCACCGGGATATATGCGCCGCCAATAGCGAATACTGCAGCCAGCACCACCATCGGTACGGCCACAAACTTCTTGATTCTACTGTTTTTTTGCATTGTTTTTTGTTTCATGTCGTTATGGTTTGACAATCGTGCCTTAATTATACCACCAACCCTCTTGTGGTTCAATTTCAATCCATACCTCCCCGCTGCAAAAGGCGTTATTTATGTACTATTACGTAATTATTTGCTTTTAAATTTGAGATACCGCCGTGTGGCTACGGTCGATGAAGCGGCACCGATTAGTATACCAAGTACCACCTGCATTAGCAAAAGCTGCCATATATGCGAGCTGAAGTACGTTGCTGCATAGTTAATGTCGAGCAAACCCAGACTGCTCGCCTGCAATGCCGAGCTAGACGCCACAAACAAAGCATGCACCAACCCGACCGACACAAAGGCCGAAATAACACCGTACACAATTGATTCCACAACAAACGGCCCACGGATATACCATGTCGTAGCCCCTAACAATCGCATAATCGTCAGCTCATCACGACGGTTAAAGATAGCCATCTGGATGGTGTTGAAAATAATCAGCACCGATATAAGCGCAAACACCATCACGGCCACAATCCCTGCCCGGCGCAGAATATTGGTCGCATGCGTAATCTTATCGATGGCCGCTTTGCGGTCACCAGAATACGATGGTTCGTCAGACTGCAGCGCTTTCACGCTTGAACCCGCCAGGTAGTCTTTAATATCTTGGATTTTGTTCAAATCACGCGGCTTAATTTGAATAGTAGCCGGCAATGGGTTATCGGTTTCGTTAATAGCGCTCAGCAGTGCAGGATTGTTAGCGTTCTGCTGTTTGTAGCGTTCCAACGCTTTGTCTTTCGACAGATACGTCACCTTCTTCACATTGGGCAGTGCCTGCAGTTCCTGCACCAGCTTGCCGCGCTGCTGGTCATTAACCGAGTCTTTCAGATACACCGAAATATCGATCTTATCAGTAATCTGCGCAATAGTATTGGCAAATGCCGCATTGGCAACAATCGAGAACAGCACAATCGTCAGCGTAATAATCATCACCGCCATAGCAGCGATAGCCAGCCATGAGTTGCGGACAAAATTGACCAGGCCCGCGCGGACTACACGGGAGAATGTGTTAAACTTGCGGTTCATACCTTATACGAGGCCCGATCCTTATCACTGGCAACCTGCCCGTGCTGAATGGTGATAACACGGCGCTTCAGGTAGTTCACAATATCCTGGTTGTGCGTCGTCAGCATAACCGTCGTGCCGTAATGGTTAATCTTTTCGAGTACCTTGATGACATCCCAAGCGTGCTTGGGGTCTAAGTTACCGGTCGGCTCATCGGCAATAAGTATTTTTGGCTGGCGCACGATAGCGCGCGCGATAGCCACCCGCTGCCGCTCACCGCCGGATAGTTCCATGGGCATACGCTTTTCTTTGCCGCGCAGGTTTACAATGTCCAACACCTTGGGCACCGTGGCCTTAATTTCGTTGTTAGACGCGCCGACGATCTCTAGCGCGAAGGCGATGTTCTCAAACACTGTCCGGTTTGGCAGCAGCTTGAAGTCCTGGAACACCACGCCAATCTTGCGGCGCAGCAGCGGGATGTCTTTGTCGCGCAGCTTGTCATAATCGATGCCGCCCACCACAATCTTGCCGCTGGTCGGTTTTTCTTCGCGGGTCAGCAGACGCAGCAGCGTTGTCTTGCCGGCACCGCTCTGCCCGATGACGATAACGAACTCTTTCGGCTCAACATGCAAACTAATCCGGTCGAGCGCCGGTGTTGCCGTCTTGCCATACGTTTTCGTTACCCTATCCAACAGAATCATTAGCGATATTATACCAAACTATCGTGCAGCATCATAAAAACCGGCCACTGCGAGGGGGCCGGTTCCAGGTGGTTTGCAGGTTGCGCGCTAACCGCTTACTCGCCAGCGCTGTCGATAGGGCCAACCGCTGTTGCGCCAAGATCATGGGTTATTTCTTGCGTTTGGGCGCCCTGCTCCGGGCTGTGGTAAAAGCCGTCGTCTGAACGGCCGTCCGCAGCGCCGCCGTCGTAGCTAATTTCTTGTGTCGTAGCTTCATGAGTCGGAACGACAACTGGATGCGTGTCATCGTGGACATCATTCAAATCGGTGCGCTTCCGTTCTGCCCACTGGCTATAGTGATGGTTGCCTAGAAAGCCGCCGCTATTGTGTCCGCTTGCGTGGTCGCCATGGCCGTTATGCTCACCGCCGTAGCGATGTTGCTGGTGGTTTGCATGATTGTTTTGGTAGTTACCTTCAAATGACATATGTTTGTTTTGCCTTTTTATGTGTTAAAACACTACATAAACATTAGCATAACATTGCATTAATGTCAATCAAAGGTACAGAAAGGTATTACTCGCCAAGCGTGTGGTCGAGGTAGGCATCGATAAGAGGGTTGAGGTTACCGTCCAGCACGCCTTCGGCGTCACTCGTTTCGTATCGGGTACGCAGGTCTTTGACCTGCTTGTACGGATGCAGCACGTACGAACGGATCTGGTTCCCCCACTCTGCCGACTGGTTCGGGCCTTTTAGCTCACTCACGCGCTCTTTGTGCTGTTCAATTTGCAGGGCAATAAGTTTCGAACGCAAGATAGTCAGCGCCGTTTCCTTATTTTGCAGCTGGGAGCGCTCGTTCTGGATGGCAACGGTGATGCCGGTGGGAATGTGTGTGATGCGCACCGCAGAATCGGTAGTGTTCACACTCTGGCCGCCATGGCCGCCGGAACGGTACACATCGATGCGCAAGTCCTTGTCGTCGATAGCCAATTCGTCCGGGCGGTCGACCTTTGGCAGTATATCTACCTTGGCAAAGCTGGTCTGGCGGAGGTTATCGGCGTTGAACGGGCTGAGGCGCACCAACCGATGCACGCCATGCTCACCTTTCAGCCGGCCGTAGGCGAATGGTCCGCTTATCTCAAGCGTAATACTCTTAATACCAGCTTCATCGCCCGCTGACTCGTCAACCGTCTGCACGCTAAAATGATTGTCATCAGCCCACCGCACATACATGCGTGTTAACATTTGGGCCCAGTCCTGTGCGTCAGTACCGCCTGCCCCGGCATATATATTGACGATAGCATCATGGTCATCATACGGCCCGGAAAAGCGGAGCTGTTCTTTTAATGCAGCAAAATGGACTACAACGGCGTCCAGCTGTCCGCTCAGGTCAGCGCGCATCGTCTCTTCATTAAAGCCCAGCAGTTCCACGAGGTCGTTCACTTCCTGCTGTAAGGTAAGCCATGGCTTTACGCGGCGTTCTAATTTAGCCTGTTGTTTTACAATCTCCTGCGCCTTACTGGGGTCGTTCCAAAAATCAGGTTGGGCGATCTTTTTATCGAGCTTCAACTTGTGTTCTACCAGTGAATCAACATCGATACGTTCAGCGGCCGCCTCAATATGCACCTGCAGGTCTTGGGCTTGTTGGGTCAAATCGTCCATCGGTCTTATTATACGGTACCAGCCTTAAAAACTACGGTTACTTGACAATATACTGTTTTCTGGTATAATTCGTGACGTTATGTCTTCAGAGGCAATGCCAGGTGTAGTTACCGACCTACCTGGCGATCAACCAACAATCACCTATGGTGATGTTGTCGGCAACACCACCCCCGTTGCGCCGGAAGCCAGTACCGAAGTACTGATCTCCCCCAACCTCGATACCGAGGCACAACTCGCAGTACAACAGTCGAGTCCATTCTTCGACCGGTTAGCAGTAGGCTACCCGCGGCTCGCGCCCTATCTTGAGCCAAACCTGTTCAGCCCCCAAACCCCCGATGCTATTCCACAGGCAGCTGAACTGACGCGTGTCCGCGCTTCAGTACCAGTTCCAGCCGATGAAACACTGGAAATGCCCGTTGCTGGACGGCGCCCTAATCCGATAGTAGAGTCTGTCGCGCCCGCCGATAGCGTATTCGTTGCGAATCCTGCCAGGACCGAAACGGCAAAACAAACGGCACCGACGGTGACAAAGACTGAGTCAGCCGAACCTGTCACGCGTGAACAGCCCGTCGTAGAAACCGAGAGCACCACGCCTGCATATAAAGACCCCTCAAAGGTCGTTATCCCTGATTCCCTGCTTGCCAGCGCACGCCTGAAGGATGGCGAGCCCACCCCGAAAGACCTGAAGCGTGCCCAAAAAAGCGGTCCAAAGTGGTATAACCCCAAAGACGCATTCAACTATATTGGCGCAAAGCTAAACCCTGAAACATGGGGCCGGGCCCGCACTGCCGCAACCATCGGCGGCCTCGCATTAAGCGCTGCGTACGGTGGTGCTATGATCTACAGTGGTATCAAGCACGGCAGCATGCCTGAACTGCCCCGCCTACCCCATTTTGGCGGCAGCGGCGGCGAGCAGCACCCAACGGCTGATGCCATTACACCTCCTGCCGAACACGCGACTATGACACCGGAGCCGCATGTTCCCCACGCCGTCCCAAGTACCGAAACGACCCCGCCGCCGGAAACACCCGTCGCTCCCGAACCAGAACATCTGCGCACAGCCGTCAGTTCTGAGCCAGGAACCCACCATGCATCATCAGTTTCTGACTGGTCAGTTGAAGCACTCAAATCGTCAGCCAAAGATGCCGGCCTCTCTGATGCTCAAATTAGCCAGTTAACCCATGACCGCCACGCAGTCGGCACAATTAATCACGCCTTCTACAGCGAAAACGCCTCTGTTGCCCACGATCCGAAGCATTACTTAAATGCCCACGAACAGTATCAGGTAGACCAGCAGCACAGCGCTGCTGACCACGCTGTTGAGCAGTACCAGGCCAAGCACGCGGCGCCAGAAGCCACCACGCCAGAGACAACCCCTGCCGATACGGCATCGTCTACCCCAGACCAGCCATACACGGATGCTGAATTACAAAAAATGATAAAAGACCTGCAGGAAGAATCCGCAGCGAACGCGCCCGCAGCAACCACACCCGCTGGTGAGCATGAGTTATTTGCCGGCCGTACCGCCCGTGAACTTGCTAATATGAGCGCCTTGGGTGGCGCAGTACTCGGCGGCGCGATGCTGCCGTTTGCAATCCGCCAGGTCAACCGTTCAGTTGCTAATAATGCCGATTGGGAACGCGAAAACGAATGGGGTCATGGGGAAGATGGTGACGCAACCAAGAAAATACAGCACCACCGTGCTTCTGCCGCCAACCCCGCTACCGTGCCGGAGCACCAGTCCGCCCAGCAGTGGTACGAAACGCGCGACAAGCGTTATCAAGCCGGCCGCTCACTCGTACAGTCCAACCAGGCCATGAGCCGGTTGTCTTACTAAGGCTTAGGCGTCCACAGCGGTGCGATCCGCTCATGCATTTCGTTGGCGAATGATTTTTCGCAGTTGCTTAAGATACCCAACCCCCATATACCATCAGCGAACAAGGCATTCGAAACATCAACAATCTGTGATTTAGTGATCGCCTTGATGCGGCGCGGCACCTGGTAGTAGTCGTCGACTTCTTGTTCGAAGAAGTATCGGCCACTATAGCCAGCAGCGACGCCGGCAACCGTTTGGGCACTACGTTGGAACCGGCCAAGTGCGTAGGCCTGGGCTGCTTCTATATCTTCGGCTGCAATTTCGCCGCGGAAGACATTATTGAGCTCATCAATCACAATCTCAAACAGCGGCAAGGCGTTCTTTTGGGAAACCTGCGCGCCAAACCACCAGTTACTACTCAGTTTGGTCTGGCCAAAGCCGCTACTCATACCGTACACCAGGCCGCGTTCACGGGCAGTACCTAATATCTTAGAGTACAGGGTCTCGGTGAGCATGGTGTTTACCAGGTTCAAGGCATCAGTCTCGGACTCGTCCATGCGGCGCATCATAAAGCTATCAATGTAAAAATACAGGTTTTTAACGGTCTTATTGTGAATGTACACCGGGCCGTCCTGCGGCTTGGGATGTTCATCTGGCAGCTCGATACGTTCATGGCCCAACGGCAGCTCGATGCTGGCCAGCATCGATTCCACAATCTCGTGGCGCTTCGGCGTCAGGTTGCCGGCCACGATAAAACGGAGGTTCTTACTGGTGTGCGTGCGTTCGTAGTGCTCGCGGACATCAGATACGGTTACGTTGTCCATCAGCTTCAAACGCTCTTCGTCGGTCTTGGCCATAAAGCCATAGCGTTCGCGCAGCTCCAGGCTCAAATGGCGGAAGTGGTTATTACTGCGGGCGGCAAGTTCTTCACGGACGTTACCGACTTCGGCGTCAAATTCGTCTGCCAGGAATAGTGGCTTGGTAATCGCCAGCAGCATGAGCTCCAGGATACGGTCCCATTCAAAGTCAGCACATTCGGCCTCATAGCTAATCTCGTACACGCTGGTGCTGGCATTGCTGTACGCGCCATTTTTTTCAATTTCTGCCTGGAATACGCGGCTTTTTGGGTACCGCTCGTTGGCTCCAAGCAGCATGTGCTCCATTAGGTGCGGCGTTTCCCATTTGTCGGGATTGACCAAGTATTCGCCGGCCCGGAAGTTACATTCGAAGCTCATGACGCTGGCGTCTGGGATATGGATTAGCAGGCCGCGGGCACCATTACGCAATTTTAATTCTGTGACTGTGTGTTTCATCGAGTATTCCCCGCCCTATTTACGTTTACGGCCTTGGGCTTTGCGCTTGCGCTCGGCTTTGCGGGTCTTTTTGCGGTCGTTTGCCGGTGATTTTTTCTTTGTGGGCTCACCCTCGCCAGTACTTGCTTTTGCTTGTTTAAAGTCAGCGGCTTCAAATTCGTCGTCGGCCTGCATGATGCGGTTGGCGTTATCGACAGATCCGCGGGCAGCAAGTGTCAGTTCAGTTTCAGTCGGCATTTCAAGCATGCTCATATCGACTGGCTCGGCATGGAACAGCATGCGGACAACTTCGTGCCGTAGTTCGGCCTGCATGTCATCAAACAAGCGCTGACCCTGGCGGCGGTATTCGACCAACGGGTCGCGTTGGCCCACGCTGATCCAGTGGATACCTTCACGTAAGTGGTCCATATTCTCAAGGTGCTGCATCCACAGGTTATCGAGTACTTGCAGATAAATGTCACGCTCTACTTTGCGCAGGATTTCGGCGCCAAAGGCGCTTTCACGGGCGTCGTATAACTCGTGCGCTTCTTTTATTAAGGCTTCGCCAAAGGTGTCGGAAGGCGTATCGAACAAACGGTCTAGCGACTTTTCATCTAACGGGAATGTGTCGCGCACCGTAATCTCGAACTTGTCGCTGAGGAGGTCTGGCGAGGAAGCTAATGCCTTGCTCTCTTCTTCGGCAAATATCTTAATGCGCTTGGAGATGTCTTCGCTGAGCAAAATCTCACGGCGCATGGCGTAAATTGCCTTGCGGTGGCGGTTCATAACATCGTCGTATTGGACGACGTTCTTACGCTGGTCAAAGTGGAAGCCTTCAACTTTCTTCTGGGCGCTTTCCAATGATTTACTGATCAAACGGTTCTCAATCGGTGTTTCTTCTTCTACCTTCAAACGCTCCATAAGGCCGGCAATGCGGTCACCGCCAAAGATACGCATCAGGTCGTCTTCGGTACTTACGAAGAACTGCGTCAAACCCGGGTCGCCCTGGCGGCCAGCGCGGCCACGCAGCTGGTTGTCGATACGGCGTGATTCATGACGTTCGGAGCCCAAGACGTACAAACCGCCGAGTTCCTTTACGTCGTCGCCCAAGATGATGTCGGTACCACGACCGGCAATGTTGGTTGCCAGCGTAACCGCACCGCGCTGCCCTGCCCGAGCGACAATGGCGGCTTCTTTTTCGTTGTTCTTGGCGTTCAACACTTCATATGGGACGCCTGCCTTAGACAGCAAGCCGGCAAGGATTTCGTTCTTCTCTATGGACACGGTACCAATCAGCACCGGCTGGCCCTTGGTGTGCAGCATCTTCACTTCATTCACGATAGCCTTGAACTTGCCCTTTTCGTTCTTGTAAATGCGGTCCTGGCGGTCTTCGCGGACAATCTTGCGGTTTGACGGTACTTCAACGACATCCAGCTTGTAGATCTGGTGGAATTCCTCTGCTTCAGTCAACGCCGTACCGGTCATACCCGATAGTTTTTCGTACAAACGGAAGTAGTTCTGGAACGAAATAGTCGCCAGTGTCATACTTTCCTGCTGCACTTCAACGCCTTCTTTGGCTTCGATGGCCTGGTGCAAACCCTCGTTGTAACGGCGGCCCTTCAGCAGGCGGCCGGTAAATTCGTCGACGATGACAATCTCACCATCGTTGGTAACGACGTAGTCTTTGTCGCGTTTAAAGAGTGCTTGCGCACGCAGCGCCTGCTCCAGGTGATAAATAGTACGGATGTTTTCGGTGGCGTAGAGGTTGGTGATGCCGAGTATCTTTTCGACTTTGTCGGTACCGTCGTCGGTCATGATGACGGTCTTACGTTTTTCATCAACTTCGTAGTGCTTCTCTTTTGACAGCTGGCGGGCAACCTTTGCAAACTGGGCGTAAGCGTTGCCGCTGGTAACGCTTGGCGCTGAGATGATCAGCGGCGTACGGGCTTCGTCGATCAGGATGGAGTCGGCTTCGTCAACGATCGCATAATGCAAATCGCGCTGGCGCAGCTGCTCGGTCTCGCGGACCATGTTGTCGCGCAGGTAGTCAAAGCCAAACTCGTTGTTCGTGCCATAGGTGATGTCAGCAGCATAGGCTTCGGTACGGCTGGTTGGGCGCAAGTGGCGGAACCGCTCGTCTTCGTGGTCGGTGTTCGTATATTGGATGTCGTAAACGAAGGACTGGTCGGCAATGATAATACCGGTCGACAGTCCCAAGAAGCTGTACACTTTGGCCATCCAACCAGCGTCACGCTGGGTCAGATATTCGTTGACCGTTACTACGTGGACGCCCTTTTTGGTCAGTGCGTTCAGGTACACCGGCAGCGTGGCTACCAGCGTCTTACCTTCACCGGTCTTCATTTCGGCGATGTTGCCCTCGTGCAGCACCATGCCACCGATGAGCTGGACGTCGAAGTGACGCATGCCCAGCGTGCGGTCGGCAGCTTCGCGCATAACAGCAAAAGCATCTGGCAAGATTTTGTCCAACGTCTCTTTCTTGAGGCGCTTTTTTAGCACTTCAGTCTGCTCTTGCAGTTTTTCATCAGACATCGCCTTGTACTTGTCGGCTAATGCGTTAACTTCACGGACACGCTTTTTCAAGCGTTTTACGGTGCGCGCCTGCGGATCACCGAGCAACTTCTTTACCAGACCATTCATGATCATCAAAACTCCCTCTTTCGAATTTCGGACTATGACACCTATTGTAGCGCGAACCACCGGATATGACGAGGGGTTATTTAAGATAAGCCAGCTGTTGGGCAGTACTGCCGCCTAACAGCTGGCTATATGGCAAGGCCTCTAAGCGCTACAGCGCTTCGGCTTCAACACGGTTGCGCTTGAAACGCGCCGTCAGGCGTTGGCGCAGGCGCGGTGCGCCGTGCATTTCCTTGTATTTGTGCAACTGGGTCTTGAGCTTTTCTTCGATGATATCAATTGCTGCATAGATACTGCCTGTCCGTTCGCTGATTGCCAAGTTATCTTGCGGCAAATGGACCACAACTTCGCAAATGTGCTCAACGCGGTCTTTGGCCTTGCCCTTCACTTCCTTCAGTTTAACGGCGACATGGGCGCTTTCGCGGGCATGCTTGGGCATATATTTGTCGAGTTTACCGATCTTCTTGGTGACGTATTTGCGGACGTCGTCGCCCACCTCCATGTGGACACCGTTGATTTCAAGTTTGTTGATCATAGACCCTCCTTTGGATTGTTGAGTACTTAGATCTCGGACTGGCCGCCCATGTACGGGCGTAATACTTCGGGTACGATAATGCGGCCATCCGCGGTTTGGTTATTCTCGATAATCGCCTTTAATATCCGGCCCATCGCGAAGGCGGTCGCGTCGGCGGTGTGCACCAATTCAATACGGCCGTCGCTGCGACGGACGCGTATTTTAAGGTCACGGGATTGATAGTCGGTCATGTAATCGGCAGTATGCGTCTCACGCCAGTCGGCCTGGCCTGGGAACCAACAGTTGATATCTACACCGGTGGCGTTCGGCTTGCCAATGTCAGCGGTACACTTCTGAATATACTGGTACGGTATGCCGATCTGTTGTAGCAGGTATTCCTGGATAGCAATGTGCAGCTTGTGTTCGTGCAGGCCGGTCTCCGGGGTTGCAAAGGTTTCCATTTCGAGCTTATCGAACTGGTGCATACGGAAAATGCCTTCCACATCCTTGCCATAGGTGCCTGCTTCACGGCGGAAGCTGGTGCTGTAACCCAGATACCGAATCGGGAACGCATCCGCCGGCAGTACTTCGTTCCAGTACATAGTACAGAGTGTGTGTTCGGCGCTGGCATTGAGCCACAGGTCGTCCTGTTCAATCTTGTAGGTGACTTCTTCAGCATTCAGCCGGGCGCTGGCCACATAGGGCTCGGTGCGCAGCATGGCGGGTGGTAGGATGGGCGTAAATGGCTTGCTACTGATAGGCAGGCCGTTATCATCGACGAGTTTTTTGATGACAGCTTCATCGCCCAGCGTCTGCATTACGAACTGTATAAGGGCAAATTGCATGCGCACTAATGCACCCTTGAGGTACACGAAACGGGCACCAGCAATCTTGGCGGCGCGCTCTTTATCCATGAGGTCATGGATTTCGCCCAATTCAAAATCGTGCTTCGGGGTAAAATCGAACTTCGGCGGCTCACCGACCGTCTTCACAACGACGTTTTCGTCTTCTGTCTTGCCAACCGGGACGTCTGCAAGCGGCATGTTCGGCACACTGCGCAGTAGCTGCGCGTATGTTTCGTCTATAGCATTGAATGCCGCCTCAGCATCGGCAAGCTCGGTTTTAATCTGTTTACCCTGCTCTATGAGCGCAGGCTCTGGCTTGCCGCCCTTCATTTTGTCGGCGTTTTCATTGCGCTTGGCGCGCAGGTCTTCAACGGCCGTCAAGAGGCTGCGGCGCTCCGTATCAACTTTTAAGAGGGCTGATACATCGACAGGATAACCCTTTTGGGATGATTTTTCGGCAACCAGTTCAGGGTTTTCGCGGATGTATTGGATGTCAATCATGGGTATTCATACCTCTTTCTATCTGTACATTATAGCAAACCTGTCAGGGGCATGGCACTTGAAAAATATATACGCTTATGCTATAATACAACTATTATGTCAGCAGCACGCCACGCACAAGAAGCACCGACCGCCGACCAGTCACTGATGGCTGAGTTTTTAGGCGGTGGCTACGACACTGGCGAATTGACGGCCGTTGAGGCCGTTGACCTGCTCACCTACCCTGATGCACCGTTAGAAGAGCCCGTCCGGGCGGTTGCGGTAGAACATGCTATGCAATCAGACAGCACGGTGTACTATGCGCACGAACTACAGGGTATGGTTGGAGAAATCGGCCTTGAAAAAGTGCTCGAACTTGCCAGCTACATGCGTGATGCCGGCGTGGCCGCCACCCGTGCCCTCGGCATCGAACCATCACCGTACGCACGCAGCGTCACCTGGGCTTTATGGGATATGGCCAAGCAGCGCTACATGAGCAAGCCAGAAAACCTGGAAGAAGCCGGCCCCGACTACCTGTACCGCGACCAAACTGGGGACCCAATAACCACGCCCGCAGTCCGGCAGACAATCATAGACCGCCACGTTGGCTGGGAAGTAGACGCTTACCTGCAGCAGCCAGGCGAAAATCGCTACCTGTTCCCTATCATGGGCACACGCGGCGCACACACCGTAAACACTATCCATCGCACCGGACGCCGTAATAGCGAAACGAATGAACTGAATTCTCATGACCTTGCCCGCACTGGTGAAGCCGCTATCGGCGGCCTACGCACAGCCGCACGTAATATCCCTGCCCAATACCAAGAGGCCCGCGCCGCCCGGCGCGTAAGCGGAATTGGCGGCAGTATGCTTGGCAACAGCCCCCGCGGTACAGCCGACGCCTTCCACGCCGCTGAATTAGCCGCGTTAAAACTAGCGGCAGCGAACATCCGCACCGTGCCTGCCAGTTTAAAACAAGTTCGCGAATGGGACCCCACGGCACCCGTACCGCCACCAACACCCATCGCGCTCAAACCGGGCGACATTCGTGCCATGCCTACTTGGGATGAACAGCGCGGTAGATATGTCACTCCTACGCAGCTGACCCCGCAGTACGCCAGCCCCTTAGAGCGTTTTGTACCTAGAGCTTAAGACACTGCGGCGTAAACGTGCCGTCGGCACTCTCGAGCGCCGTTTGCACGACATACGCATAGCTTTGCGATGATGCCACCGTAGCGCTGCCCGATGGCGCACAGGCAGCGTTATAGACGAAACGAATGAGATCTTTCGCCATTGGCTTTTGCTCGCCTTCGGCAAAACTAACATCTTTATAGTATTTCAGCACGAGTGACTCCGGCTTAAGATCGGCATTTGACCCGCCGGTCACTTTTCCGGCCGCAAAAGCCGATGGGTATACCAGATTGTTATGGCGGTAAAAATCGCCGCCAGCGTACGTCAGAGCACGGGCATCCAGCTGTCGCAGCTCGTTGCGTGCTTGGTACGACAAATCTTGCTTTGGCGGCGCAACGGGCTTCGAAACGCTAACTTTTGGCGGTAGCGGTTCGGGCTGCTTGCTTTCGTATATAACAAAGGCTATGAACGCAATGATGAGCAGCAAGATAAAGCAGAAAATCACCGCCCCTTTTGAAGGCCGGTGACTATGACGTTGCGAGGGTGGCTGATACGGCATATATAAACTATAGCACTACGTTTTTTTGACGCCTTTTGTTTTTGCCTGGATAGCGGCAACGGTCAGCTTGGCACGCTCACGGGCGTAGGCGCAAAATTCGCAATCACCGCCCATAATACTCACGCCCATGGCCGGCATATCGCCGTCCATGCAGGCTTTCATTTTAACGATAGTCGGTTCTACCCAACTGTCGTTACCGGTGTATGGGATAAGCTTGGTGCGAAATTCTATTTTGTTGTGGAAACCGTCCATGTCTAAGCGGCCGTTCGTGTACACGAAATAACCAGTATCGTTGACCGGCAAGCCGTTTTGGCGCAGCAGCCACTGGTAGACCTCCATCTGGCGCTTGTAGCTGATTTGCCACCCGGCGCTGATGCTTACCTCTTTATCTTTGGCGGTGGCTTTGTAGTCCACCACAATAACATTCCCGGCCGGGTCGACCCACAGGTCGTCAACTGCCCCGAACACCAGCAAATTAGTCGGCTGATGCACGTACTGTACGCCCACGAAATTTTCACGCCAATCGTCCAATTTTTCGTGTGCATACGGCAGCGTATCGAGCTTGTTTTCGATCATGATAGGGTGCGGTTCGCCTTTGGCGCGGTAGGCATCGAACTCTTTTTTAAAGAGTTCGTCGATGGCTTTGTTTATGTTGAACGGCGGGCCGTCAGGGCGCTTGATTTTTAGGCGGACGTCCAGCCAAAAACAGCGTTGACACTGCATGAACAGCTCAATTTTGCTGCGGCTGACCTTAAACGGTGTTGTCTGCCCCGGCCGGTACGGCACAGAGCGTTCCCTCCAATAATTCATCCGTATATTGTAGCAGTTTTACGGCTTGCGTGTCAGCACTGCGAGCGTCTCGATATGCGGGGTGTGCGGGAAGAAGTTAAAGCCTTCAAAATAGGTAAGCTCGTAAGCGTTCTGCAGCTTGGCGAGGTCGCGGGCCTGGGTTGCCGGGTTACAGCTCAAGTAAATGATTTGCGGCGGCAATGCATCCAGGGTTTGGGCAACGACTTTATCGTGCAGGCCGGCACGCGGCGGGTCGAAAATGATGGGCTGTACGCCATTGATGTATGCAAGCGCTTTTTCGGAGCTGGTCTCGATAACTTCTGTTTCCAACTTGCTGGCATCGGCATTGACTGCAGCCATGGCCGCAGTTGCCGGGTCGAGCTCGACGAGCGTGGCGTGCTGTTTTGCAACGCTCAGGCCGATACTGCCGACGCCGGCGTACATATCAACGACCGTCTCGGCAGTTACGTGATTGGCGATGCGCTGCAGCGCGGCCTCGAATACCGGTATATTTACCTGGAAGAATGAATCGCCATCGTAGGTAAATGGTTTGCCGAGCAACGTATCGGTTAGCAATACCTCGCCAACTTCATAGAGTAGCTTGGTGGGTACGGAAGCCGGGCTCTTAGGATTAGAATAGTACACCCGCAGGCCTTGTAAGCCTTCGGGCAGTTCTAGTTTGTGGAAGTCTTCACGCTTCACGAACAGCGATGCCACGGCGTTGCCCTTTTGGTCACAGCGTACAACGATTGTCTTGAGGTCGCCAGCGCGTGGATTGAGCGGGCGCAATGCAGATACAACGGCATTTGCCGCTGTATCAACGGCCGGCAGCGCTAACGCACTCCCCTGCACGATTGCCTTGTTGTGCGAGCCACGATTAAACAGCGCCAGGTGCAAGCCATCGTCATCGCCCCAAAAGCTGTACTCCATTTTGTTGCGGTAGTGCCATGGGTCGCCGGCAGCGGTCATAGTAAAGTCGGGGATTGGTACGTGAGCCTGTGTAAATAGCTCCTGAACGATGCGCTTTTTATAATCGTTTTCAGCATCAAAATCGATGATCTGCCACGGGCTGGTGGCAAGATAATTTTCCTCACGCGGGGCCACGCGCAGGGGCGACGGTTCAATGACTTCTTCGGTGAAGGCTTCGGCGTACGAACGCTTGCCCTTCACTACCTTTATAGCCACCTTTTCGCCGGGCAATGCGCCCCATACGAAGACCTTGCGGCCATCGGGCAGCGTGCCTAAGCCTTGGCCGCCATGCACAATTTTTTCAATAGTTACTTCCATCATAAGTTCGGTACCTCCAACAGGTCTGCGGGTTCATTTATAAGATATTCGGGGTTTGCCGCGTGTAATGCTGCCCTGCCGGCATTGCCCCAGCTAATGGCTACGGTGTGGATGCCAGAGCGTTGGGCAGCAACCATATCCAGCGGCTCGTTACCGACGTAAAAACAGTCTTCTCTGGCAAATTTATGCCGGTGGAGTAATTTATGGATGCCATATATTTTGTAAAATACGTTCCCCACGTACACACCGGATACGTCATCAAAATAACCTGCCAGACCCTGTAAATCAAGCCAGGCGTGCACGTTTTGCGCGCGGTTGGATGTCAGTATATACAACGTATGGCCTGCGTCGTGCAGTTGTTTAACGACATCGACGATACCAGGAAACGGTTCAACTTCGTTCATGCGCGGCAGCATGTACGGGCGGGTAAAAAGAATCATGCGCGGCAGGCGCCAGCGCGAGATACCCAGCATTCGTACGGCGTCGAGCAGTGGTTGCTGACGTAGCTCATTAATACGCGTTTCCGGCAAACGCTGTGCGCCGCCGGAAAGCTGGTACGATATATCGACTACGAGCGGCCAGGTGTCGGCCAGCGTCCCGTCGAAATCAAATATGAATGCTGCCATTGGTTAGGCGTGCAGCACTCCGGCAAAAACCTGCCATGCCAGGAATGATGCGGTCAGCAGTTCAAGCAGCATAAAGCTCCGCTCGGCATACAGTGGGTCCGCCCACCTGCCCTGACGGGCAAAGTAGAAGTACGTTGCCAAGACGGTGCCAAAGAACAAGAGCGCTACACAGCCGTAAATGCTGTACAGGTAAACGGGCAGATGGCCATTCCACAATGCGGTGCCGATGGCGGCAATGGCGAATACGACCCACGGCAACGCCAGGCTTACAACCGATAGGTTGCCGAGCACACGCGCCATACGGGTCCACATGCCCTTGTTGCGGTCAATGACCACTTCGGCGGCAAACGCCAACACAGCACTCATGGCGGTCAGTGCGAACAGCGCCAGCAATGTGCCGATTTCATAAATACCGGTCAATAAGGCAATGGTCAGGACGATAACGCCACCGCCGAGTCCAAAGCTCATCCAACGCATAGCGCTGACACCGCGGTCGGTGCCTGGCTGATCTTGCACGCGCGTCTTGCGGGCAGCCATATAGCGGATGGTAGCGAATACGATCAGGAAGGTCGCTACTGCCCAGCCCAATTCCATGTCAAACAAGTGGCGGAATGCGCCGCCGACGAGCTGATGACCCGCCGCTTCACTGCCGAGCGTGTCAAGTGCCGGATACTGGGCCGTGATAGGCACCGATATCTTATTGCCAAGCAATACGATAGCAATGGCCTGCGCGCCATATAAAAACGCCAACCAGTAGTTAAGCTTCTTGATGGTGCTGCTCGGGCCGGCAGTCGCCTTTGTTGCGCGCTTGGCGGATGCAGCCTTTACGTTTGCGCCACTGAGTTTTTCTTCAATCGGTGCAACAATAGGTGCTTCAGCGGCCTTTACTGCACGCTTTGCCGTCTTTACGGCAGCCTGTGCGTCTTCGACAGCTGATTTCGCTGTTGCGGCCTTAGCAGCTGCAGCTTTAGCCGTTGCTTTTGCGGCAGCCGATTGAGGGGCTGTCTTTTTTGTAGTTTTTGTACGCTTCTTAGTAGTCTCTTTAGCCATGCACTAAACTATATCACTTTGTGGTTGTGCCGCCTACCGGTGCATACGGAATATGGCACATTCCCATACCAGTGCGCTCGGTAAACTTCTGATGATAAGCTTCGGCGACGTAGAACGGGCCGGCTTTGCTGATCTCTGTTACGATGGGCTTGTTGATGCGTTCCTGTGTCTCGTTGCGCACTTGCACGGCCTCTTTGTGCTGCTCTGGGTCGGTGTAAAAAATTGCCGAACGATATTCGTCACCGATATCTGGTCCTTGACGGTTGAGCTGCGTAGGATCATGCATACGAAAAAATTGTAGTAAGAGCGATTGATAGCTAACCTGCTCTGGATCAAATTCAATCTCGGTTGCTTCGGCATGGCCGGTCAAATGGGTGCAGACTTGGTCATACGTTGGGTTTTCAGTATGGCCGCCGGTATAACCAACCGTCGTCTTGACCACACCCGGGACTTGGTCAAAGTAATACTGAAGACCCCAAAAACAGCCCGCCGCAAATATCGCCCTCTGCGTTTTCATATCTCTAGTATAAACTGTATGGATGCTCGTTACTATTGATATTGAACAAAAAAGCATAGGCAATAAGCAATTATTCGAAAATCTTAAGCTTGCGGTTGAAGACCGTGAGAAGATTGCTATTATTGGCCGCAACGGCGTTGGCAAGACGACGCTGTTCCGCATGCTGGTCGGCGAAGACACCGATTTTACCGGTTCCGTCATCTACCGCCACGGCGCCATTGTGGTGGCCACCCGTCAGGAGCACCACGACGTCGGCAACCAGACGGTGGTGCAATACGTGCTCCAAAACCTGCCGGAATATGCCGAACTGCACAACATCATCGAAACCTACCCTGAAACCATGGGCGAAAATATTCGTAAGATTACGATATACAGCGAAGCGCTGGAGCGCTTTGCTACCCTTGATTATTACAATGTTGAAGACCGCGTGCGCCAAAGCCTGGACGAATACCAGCTCGGCCACACCGCCGACCGGACGATGAGCAGCCTCAGCGGCGGGCAGAAACGGTTCGTGGAGCTGATACGCGTTGAGCATTCGCACGCCGACATCGCCCTCATTGACGAACCGACCAACCACATGGACTACGTAGCCAAAGCCGCTTTTTTGAAGTGGTTTGCTGCCTGCCAGCATGCCGTGGTGGTCATCACCCACGACCGTGACCTCCTGCAGGAAGTGCATCGCATCGTCGATATTAAAGACAAGCACTCGCGCACCTATAACGGTAACTACACTGCTTACCTCAAGCAAAATGCCCAGCGCACCGCTTCTGACCTGCACGAATACGACACGGTGCAGCGCCGAATTATAAATGTTAAGAAACAAATCAACTCGGTGCGCGCCAAAAAGGCCAGCACCAGCAAGACCCCGAACCCGTTCATCCCGCTGGAAAACCGCCTGCTTAAGGAATTGGAAGAGCTGGAGCTGCAAGAGCGCCCGAGCTTCTGGATTGACCAGGAATCGGTTGCCGGCCTGACCGCCAATATCGGCGAGAGCTACGCTAAAAATAAAGCCAAGACCATCCACATCCGCCGCCTGGAGCAGGAAGAACGCCTGCGTGACCTGTTGGTATTGGACAAGGTTCGCGTTGGCTACGACCACCCATTGTTTGCCGACATGAGCCTGCGTATCCAAACCGGCGACCGCGTACACCTGATTGGCCGTAACGGCGTTGGTAAATCAACGCTAGTAAAAACGATTATGGACGGCGTTGCCGAGGGCGCGCGGCCCACTACCCTACTGCACGGTTCGGTCGTGGGCGACACGAAGCTGCGGTTGAACACCTACGAGCAAGAAATTGATGCGGCGTACCTGAAAATGACCCTCGCCGAGGCTATTGAACACATATTCCAGAGCTTCGAACTCAACATTACACCAGAGCATGTGATGCGTACGCTCAGCGAATATCTGTTTGACCCGCATGCCGACCGCGACCATCTGGTAGGCGACCTATCGGGCGGCCAGAAAGCCCGGCTGCAGCTGATCAAATTATTTGCCAACACGCCCAACTTAATTATTCTGGACGAACCGACCAACCACCTCGACCTGCCATCCATTGAAGAATTAGAAGCGGCCCTGGCCCAGTATAAGGGCGCGATGCTGTACGTTACGCACGACAGCTACCTGGCCAAGCATCTCGGCGGCCAGGACCTGACGGTCACCCCGCTAATAAAGTAAGCAAAACCAAACCAGAACGTATTCAAGCTGCTGGTATGAATTATTCTTCGACGGTGACGTCACGCCAGAAAGCAACATAGTTGCTAAAGTCTTTTTTGACGATCTTGAACGCGCCCTCGTACGGCTCTGGATAGCTCCAGGCATTGTCGGCGCTCACTTTGTCGCCCTGCACGACATTAAAGTACTGGCAGACGCCCTTCCATGGGCACGTATACGGCGTATCGCTCTTTTGCAGGAACTCCTGCTTGACGCTGCTGGGCGGGAAATACCAGTTGCGCTCGATGTAAATCAAATCTTCTTTTGGGGCTTCGGCAATCACTTGCCCGTTCCATAGTGCTTTCATAAAAAATCTCCTTTAGTGTTATTCGGTGCGCAAGGCTTCTATCGGGTCGAGCTTGGCGGCTTTGCGGGCTGGCAGCAGACCGGCAATGGTGGTGATAAGCATCAGGAAGACCACCAGTGCGCCAATCTGTAGCGGTTCAAATACTAACAGCCGCTCGCTGCCAAAGTCCAATTTGGTGCTGATCCAGGGGTTCAACAGTGTGCCCGCGCCGACGGCCAGTAGCGCGCCAAGCGCTGCACCGATAAAACCAATCCAGGTGGCTTCTATCATAAATAAACGGCTGACCGTCCCCCGTGACGTGCCCAGCGCCTTCATAAGGCCGATCTCACGGGTACGTTCCAATACGCTGATGTACTGCGTGTTTACGACGCCAAAGAACGATGCGACAAGGGTTATCAAGCCAAAGACGATGATAACACTCTGCAGTACGGTGATGATCTGGTTAATGAACGATTGCAGGTCCTTTGCGGTCCGCGCTTCAAAACCAGCGCCCGCAATCTCACCCTTTAGCTCATCAGCAGAGATACCGTCGCCGCGGACGGTGACGGTCGGTACTAAATCGCCATTTACAACACCGTTATTAATAAACTGGTTGAGCTCTTTCAGTGCGTTCAGGGACACATACGGGCCGGTGGGGTTAAAGTCGATACTCAGCGACGACTTGGTCGTTACCGCGGCAACGGTGTATTGCTTGGCCAACACCTTGCCGGCAGGCTGGCGAACCTGGATAGTCACCTGCTTGCCAATGGCGTCTGTGGCGTTCTTAAAGTTAAGCGCTGACAGATAATCGTCTGGCAGCAGGACGTGGTCGTCGGCGAGCGTTGCCGGTATGGTGCCGGCTTTTGTTTCCGGCTTAGAGGCCGGATCGAACAAATTTACGGCACCTGTATACTTTTTTGCCCCGTCGCGGGTAATATATTGGGCCGTAACAGTGTAACCGGGCAAGACCTGTACGACGTGCGGCAGCTTTTCAACCTTTTTGATGTCATCCGGCGTAAATTGCTTAACCAGCATGCCATTGGCGGAACCGAGGTCGATGCTGTATTCACGCGGCTTGGACGAGCCATTGCCAAAAAAGGCTTTGTCTTTGGCGGCAAAGACCGACTTAGGGTCAAAATTCGCCTGCACCAGACGGTCGGTAAAGTGGCGCGCACCGGTGGCTGCAGCTAGTGTTAACGTCAGCGTAAACCCGCCGACGGCGATAGCCGAAGCGGTCAATAAGGTACGTGTCTTGGCGGTCCGCAGATTACGGCCGCTGCGCTTTAAAACATCAACAAACTTCATATGCGCAGCCCCCGCCGCGGTGCGGCCTTACGGATGACCTGGCTATTGCGGACGCCCAGCACTTCCCCGTCCTTAATGACGATTTGCATGTCGCAGCGCGACGCCAGTTCGTGGTCATGCGTCACAATAACTAACGTGCTGCCATTTTCTTTGTTCAGGCCGAATAATAATTCGATAATCTTCTCGCCGGTGGTGCTGTCCAGGTTGCCGGTGGGTTCATCGGCCAGGATAAGCTTGGGGTTATTGACGATGGCGCGGGCGATAGCCAGGCGTTGTTTTTGGCCGCCGGACAGGTTGCGGGCCTTGCTATGCATTTTATCTTGCAGTTCAACACGCGCGAGTGCGCTCTCGATGAGCTTTTTGCGGCTGCGCAGGCTCGTACCGTTGATCTCTAACGGCAAGGCCACGTTCTGGTAGCATGTTTGGTTGCCTTCCACGAAAAACGACTGGAACACGAATCCCAGCTCGTGGGCCCGGAAATAATCGATCTGTTTGCGCTTCATCGCGCCGATACTCTGGCCGTTTACTACCACCTCACCCTCTGTGGGGTGGTCGAGGCCGCCCATGATATGCATCAGCGTCGACTTGCCCGAGCCGCTTTTGCCAATGATCGCCACGGTCGCGCCGTCGGGAATTTTTAAATCGATGCCCTTGAGGGCTTCGAACGTACTGTCTTTTTTGCCGTATATCTTACGGACGTCCCTCACCTCTATCATATACATAGTATAACCCCGCAGTACTGAATTGCACTGCGGGGTTTCAGTTATTTTTCAGAAAATATTAAAACTTGCCGGTCGACATATATTTATCGAGTTGCGCCTGGGTGAGTGAGTACGGATCACCGTACACGCTCCACGAGAGCGGCAGGTCCAAGTTCATATTGCCCGCCTTCAGGAAGACGCGCTGGGCGTTGGTGATGCGCGTGACATCACTGTGGCTTTCTTCGGCCTGCATGGCGGCTGTGCGGGCGTCCATGAACGCCGTGAGCCAGGCTGCTTCTGTACCGCCCTGTGCTGGGGTCTTGGCCTTCTTTAGGGCTGCAGCACGGATACCGCCAAAGCTCAGCGCGTCAGAGCCAGGACCGTGCACGACCATTGCATCGTAGTAGATGAACTGGCCAAGCGCACCGATACCATCGGCCTTGGCTTGCGTGAGTGACGGATTGAAATAGCCGGTATTCAGTTCATAGTCCTGCGCCTGCTGGAATTTTGCGTCCTTGGCGGCGGTTTTCCAGTCGTTTATGAACGCCGTGCCCAAGCCGGTCTGCGACGACGTGCCATTGACGCTGGTAAGCGCCGAAATGTACTTGGACAGTATGTTGCCCGGCGCAATGGTATTGTAGTACTTGACCATCGACAACATGTCACCGCTCTTTGACGTAAAGCCAATGACACCGGCGGTATAGCCGCGGTTTTCGGCGGCGTTGCCTTCGACGTTATATTCAATGTAACTGTACTGCGATTTCCAGTCTAAGCTAGAATTTTCAGCACTCGAGACGAGCATCATAGCGATCTGCCGCTTGGCCGGGTCACTGAGGTCTGCCTTGGCGGGTGGCGTTGGCGTGGTCGGCGTTGTTGTTGCGGCCGCAAATTGCAGGAACTTGCCACCCGATGCCTTGGCATCACTGCTCGTGGCCGTGCCACCAGCCAGCGTGCCCGACTCTGCCTCGATTGAAGCATATGAGCTTGCCGCCCGGGTAGAAACGATCGCCAAACCGACTACCAGTGCAGCGGCCACGCAAGAACCGGCAATGATAATGTTCCTACGGGATGTGGTGTGGAGTGTTGTAGTAACCGACATATATTCCCCTGTTATTCTGTCACGATGACCGTGCCGATAGTTTGTGAAGTGGTCGAGTCATAGTAGTGGAACGTGCCTACCTGCTCAAATACATAGCTATACGATTCGCCTTTTGTGAGTGGGTCGTCGGTACCAAAGCCGCGCAGCGACTGCGAAGCGTTATCGGTGCCGGCGATAACTTGGCGGCCGCGGCGGCCATCGAGGTTTGTCCAGGTAACGCCCTGGCCCTTCTTGACTTTAATGGTATCGGGCGTGAATGCACCTTGGCTGATAGCCACAGTGCCAGCGCTGCTGGTCGCGGCCGACGCTTGGTTGGCGGCTTCACGCTTGGTAAGTACCACGCCAAGCGATACGCCAACGATGAGCGCAACCACAAGAGCGCTCAGGCCGGCAACCTTCAACGCCGTATGCGGTACGTTATGCCCGGCATTTTGATAGTCGTAGGTTTGATTTGTAGGTTCCATAGTATCTATTCCCTCACCCTAAAACCACCGGTCCCACCAGTTTTGGTGGTCACCTTTGGCGGTTAAACGGACATTATTGATAACGACGTCTTTAGAAGAACGCATGCGCAGCGAGTCTTCTTCAGTTTGGTAGCCGGTAACTTTATATTGGATACGGTAACGGCCAGCCGGTATGTTCTCGAGGCGATAGACGCCATCATTGTTCGTGGTGGCTTGATAACGCTTGTCGCCGGAGGTCAGCACAATTTTGACATCAGCCAGTGCACGGCGATGACTGCCGGTTACCTTGCCGCGAACGACACCGGTGGCAGCATCAGCCGGCGGCGTGACGGGTTGGCTAGCAGTGGTCGCCGTGGCGGTCAGCGACTGGTCGCTTTTATTGCCGTTGGCGTCTTTGGCAATAATGTAATAGCCGTAGCTCGTACTGGCCTTTAGCCCTGTATCCCCAAATTGCGTTGCAGTAACGGTTGCTACTTTTAAGGAGTCCGGACCGCTTACTCGGTATACGTCGTAGCCAATAACGCCGGTATTATCAGTGCTGGCCGACCATGTCACATTAACTTGCGACGCACCAGAAGCAACTGCCGTAACGGCGTTCGGGATAGATGGCGCTTGGGTGTCTGGCGCGCTGGGTGTGGTCACGCTGGCAGCACTGCCAGCAGCTGATGTATTGCCAGCGGCATCACGGGCGCTCACTTTATAGGTGTACGGCGTGTTTGGCGTTGTCGTGGCGTCGGTGTAACTGGTGCTAGTACCGACGGTCTCCAGTGGTAGCCCGTTGCGCGTGATGACATAGGCAGTCACGCCGCTCGCATCAGTGCTGGCCGACCAGGTAATGGTAACTTTGTTGTAGGCACTGGCGACAGCCTTCACATTGGCCGGTACGGTGGGAGCGGTCGTGTCGCCGTTACCGATACGTACGGTGTTGGTGTCACTACCCACATTCCCGGCAGCATCGTAGGCTTTCACCATAACGGCGTATGAACCATTCGCCAAACCGGTCGTATTCCAACTATAGGTGTACGGTGCGGTAGTAACGGTGCTTTTGAGCACGCCGTTGATATAAAATTCAACTTTGACGACCGCCTTGTTGTCGGAAGCGGTTGCGGTAGCTGCAACCGTCCCCTGTACCGTGACGCCGTCGGCTGGCGTACCAACGGTTACTGTCGGTGCTGTCGTGTCGGAAACGACGGCACAGTTATCACCCGTGTCGATGGGCACACAGGCGGTATTGGCAACGGCCAGTACCCGGTCTACCTTAACGCTTGGTTCGCTGCCGATAAACTTTATAGTATGCTTGCCAGCGGCCAAGCTGGCGGTAATCTTGGAAGTCGTTGTGGCGTTCTGGTAGTCTACCCACGTCCAGGTATTGGGGGTAATCGCGCTGTTACCGACGATGTAGCAGCTGCCGCCATCAACTTCCATCATATAGTCATTATTCGTAGTATCCGGCGCCATGATACGGCTCCATAACTGATACGAGCCTGTTGCCGGCACGTCCACGGTAAACGCGGCGGTACCATATGATTTTGTTGGCGCAGTACATGCAGCACTCACTGGATGCGTTTGCATCCACATGCCGCTCGCCACAACACTGGCGACTGCAATGGCTACGGCACTTGTTCTCGGTATATGCGTCTTTATATGAATATGAGGTGTGCCCGTCATGCCCCCTGTGCCTCTCTCAATTAATGCTTATGCTTATAAGCATGGATTCTGGCCCTAGAAATGTCAATGTCTTAAAAAGTGCCGTCCGGCCTGGCAACAGGCCGGCATCTGTACTACCATAAGAGATATGCGACGCGGACAGCTCACTGCCCTAGTAATCCAACCATCTTTTTTTAGTGGCATTGTGACATTCGCCTGCAGCGCCCTGTTACTGGGGGCAGCGAATTGGCCAAGCCTCATGGACCAGCCCCTGCTGCACGATTATTTTTTGGGCGATAACGGCGTGGTAACACTTCTTAAAACCTCCAATAGCGAGGGTTCGTCACCGCTCAGCGCTGTCTTTAGCCAAAATTCACTCAATAACTCCATTATGCTGATTGCCGCACTCATCATTGGCCTGGTAGTGTTATTTGTACTGGAAGCTATTCGCCGTTACCGTGAAAATGCCGTACCTATTTCACGCCACGAGGGCCGTGTGCGGTTCGGCACCCGCCTGCTTGTTGGTTTCTTGTGGCTGGCTTTTGCGCTGGTAACACTCAAAGTAATACTGCCGTTCTGTATCCTGGCATCAAACGTGGGCGTCAAACTGTTATGGCAATCGCAAAGTGTGGCGTATATCGCCTTCGGCGTTGCGCTGTTATGGGCGTGTTTGCACCTGCATGTCATCTTTATGCGCTTGTTTGTGTTGCGCGTTCGGGTATTTGGCGGCGAAGAAGCGATCATGCAGGCTGAGCTTGACCGCTAACCCCTGTTAGCCTCCCCTATTTGCTTTTTACAAAAAATGTTGACAAATAAGCATAATCAGCGTATACTGCGCTCTGTTATCTCTTACGGAGCCGAAACGACTTCGCAATACACTTGAGGAAGGAGTAAGGGAGATGAAGAGTTCTATTACATTGATCGCTGCTTCGAGCGTTACCGGTATTATTATGGCCGGCGCATTGGTTAGCCCGGCATTTGCTTGGGACCCGAAGGGCACTATCGTTAAGTCTGTGCAAAACCAGACCGCAAATGGTCAGATGAGTGACGCGAACGACGAACAAAACGCCGTTACTGCAAAGCCAGGTGACCTGCTAAAGTACAGCATCGTTATCGCTAACGACGGCGACGCTGACAACAAGGGCATGAACGACATGGCCAAGACTACCGTTACCGACACCCTGCCGGCCGGCGTAGAATTGGTTATCAACCCGGCCATGCGCACTATTACTGAAGACCTCGGTACCGTTAAGCCGGGCCAGAAGGTTACGAAAGAATACGTCGTAAAGGTTACTGCCGATGCTGATGGTACTGTACTGAGCAACAAAGCTTGCTTTACCGGTAACAGCACTGCCAACGACAACCCGCAGCAAGGCTGTGACGTTGCCGTGGTAAAGGTCACCAACCCGAAGACGGAAACCCCGACGACTCCTACGACGCCGGAGACACCGACCACCACTACAACGACGACCACGCCTACCACCCCGCAGGTATTGGCTACGTCTACCGCGCTGCCGAACACCGGCGCCGGTGACATGCTGGTACCAGCTGGTGCAGTCGCTGGCATTGGCTACGCTGCCAACATGCTGCGCCTGAAGCGCCGTGCAAACCGCGAAGCCTAATAGCACCTGCTATCGCTTCCGTATACAAAAAGAGCCCCAAGGGGCTCTTTTTGTATACACGGTCCTTGTATTAGTTGCTGGTAGTTGTGTCGTCGGTTGACGAGTCGTCACCGCCCCGCATGCCCATGCCGTGGTGGCCGCGGCCGCCGTCCATCATTGGCATGTACTGGGTCAGGTTGTTGTCCTTAGTCCACTGCTTCAATTCGTCCATCTTCGTTTTCATAAGCGAACGCTTTTCGTCTGCAGATTTGTCCTTGATAGAGTCCATGTAGGTCTTCATATCCTGCATCTTGGCAAGGATGGCATCCTTTTGAGCGGATGTTATCTTACCGTCCTTGACCGCCTGGTTCAGCCGGTCTTCCATCTTTTGTTGGCGCTCGGCCTGATGGTCGGTTTTATTCTGGTCGATGACCTTTTGGACATCGTCTTTATTCAGGTTGAACTTCTGGGCGATCTTGGTGGCGAGCGAGTCGTTGGCGGTGTTACCCGATGTACTTTGCGCCGAAGCGACACTGGCAAAGGCGCCAGCCCCCAACACGGTGGTTATACCGCCGACCATGAGCATTCTTTTAGCTGTATTCATATTTCCTCCTTAGTACTGCCCTACGGTGCGTGGGGCAGTAACTGTACAGATTACGCTGCTAACTTGGCGTTTAGCTGAATATATTTACACCCAGCCACGCGCTTTATATATGGCGAAGCCATTTTTAAGCGCAATTTTAACTTCTTCCGCCAGCGCGTTGTCCCATTCCCTTATATGGAAACAGGCCTTCCCCTTCAGCATGGCAAGCAGGCGCGGTGGAATAGTCTTTTTTATACTTTCGACGTCTGCATAAATGGGCATGTAGTATAGGCCCACATAATCGCTCATTATAATAGCGCTCGCGAAGAACATCTCCTTACGAGTCTGCCCCATAACATCAAAATCACCTTCCGCCCAAAGGTCAATGGCATGCGGGGATTGAATACGCGTATGAAATGGCGGCGAGTACTGGGCCAGGATAGGCTGCATCGCCGCGAAGATTGCTGAGGTATCGGCCATAGCTACAGTATACCGGCTAATCTATGTTACCGGAGCGAAATGCACGTTTTTGGCCGGTGATAGTCCGGAGCACGACAGACTGGGATTGCTTGCCTAATGCCAAGCCTATAATGCCGACGATAGGTAGTCCGTCTGGTTGCCTGCCAAGCGGCGTAAAGTACGCGCGTGTTAAACGGGAATTGGCGCCGATATTTTTAGAATAGAGTGTTGGCACGAGGCACTTGCCGCGCACACTGGGCACTGATGCGCCGTGCGCGTACTGTATAACCGCCGAACCGAGCCGGTTTAAGGTAGTTTCAGCAACGTCACTGTTCCCTACTACTTCTTGAGCGGCTTCGGCGACCTTGCTATTGAACGGCGTCAGATCGACGGCGTAGGCGACTACTTTATCACGGCATCGTACTGGCCGGACGTGATAATCGGTTACCCCCTCGAGCGATAACCACTGCATCTTGGCGAGCGCAGCCGCATTCAAACCAAGTTCTGCAGCGCGGGTAAGCACTGGCTCGCCCACGGTGCGGTTGTCCTGCAGAGACTCATCAACCGTATTGGTCTCGGCAGCCGGTTCATCGGTCTGCGTAATACCCCGCTTTTTAAATTGTTCGGCAACGCGGTCCGGCAGCTCGAGTAGCTCCAATGCTATATCGTCTGGTGATTTACGCGGAGCGGTTAGCAGCGCACCAGTAAAATCGTGCATAGGCACATCTTGTGATTCGCCGCTTTCAAGATGTATGCGTAGCAATAGCTCTTGCGCTGTGGCCGCAATGGCCTGTGAAGATAGTGACTGATGCTCCGGCGCTTGCGCATGGACGTCGTACGCGAGACTGAGCGCGCCAAGGAGTGCTGCAGCGCCCCAGCGTATCTCATTCGGTGTCGCGTTATTGCCTATCGACTCTGCCAAATAATCTAAGCCTGCAACACCGCGTAAGCCAAAGCGCTCGTTGCTCTCCGTATCCATGCCATATGTTATGCGTTCAGCAAGCACAGCGCCCTCTTCGCCCATTGTCACGAGCGCTGCGGTCGCCATGTCAGTGATAGCCTCGGGTGTCGCCGGACAACGGTCGGTGTAGACATGCAAGGCATGTTGGACGGTCGAAAGTGATGAATCGTGTTCCACGGTATATAAAAAACTGCCCCTTGGCAGCCTTATCTGTAGGTCATTATACCATATCTATCGCTTTTTTGTGCGGCGCGGCCGCTTGCGCTGCTGGCCGGCGAGCAGCTGCACGAGAAACCGCGCAGAACGCATAGAGATGCCGTGAAAATCGGTCACTGTGTACCAGGTAATATATGTGTTCTTCCTGAACATACTGCGTAGCTCGGAGCGGGTTACGACCATGTCCAGACGGCCATGGATGATAACGGTGGGGATATGAATACGATGTAGTTCGTCGTACGCCGTCTGCCGCATGATGGTATTGCGGATCGACCGCTCGAAGGGCGTCCACATATCCGGCGACAGGCTTAATCCGACGATACGTTTGGCTACCCGCCACATAAATTGGGCCTGGGTAAACGCCAGCTGCTTATGGTTGGCGATAAACTCGTATAACGCAAAATAGTATTCACGCTGCCGGGCGTGACGGCGAAATTCCGGGTTGTCTGCATACAACGGCGGTTCATAGAGTATAAGTTGTTTAACCAGCCGGGGGTGCGTAGCGGCAATATGCGTGGCCACTAAACAGCCCATGGAATGGCCAATGATGATCACCCGCCCTTTTGGCTTCGCGGCCTTAATTGCGGCGACAACGGTACGGGCATGTTCGGCAACGCTATAGCTATTCCATTGGGGCTTCGGTGATTCACCAAAGCCTAATAGGTCGGGGATAATCAGCTGCCATTTCCCGCCCTGCCCCGTCAACTCCACCTGACGGCGGAATGAATTCCAGGTATCGCTGCTCGCCCCCACGCCATGCAGCAGCACGACCGCCTGGCCACTGGTGCCGACACGGATCGTGTGCAGTGCGTACGGCCGATGCAGCCATTTATGCCACAGTACATCGAAGCTGAACAGAGGCACTACACCTCCTGAAACTGATAGCGGTTCAAAATGGTATCGTGCAAGTACTCACCCTTTGACGGCGCGCTCATTAGTGCTTGGTAAACCTCTTGCGGGACATCGTGATACTGATATATTTTACCGGTCTGGAATTCTACCTCCAGCATCCGGGCGGCAGCATCGTAGCCAACAGATACAAGATTAGACGATTGTACGATTATGCGGTCCATAGCCTCTCCGTTTACAGCGGTATTATAGCGTGCTGCGGCCGCGGCGGCCAGTTATTAGACGAGCTTTAAGCGGCGCTGCATATTGTACCACTTGGCAAAGTCGCCCCACAGGTGGTTGGTGAATGCACCATTGTACTTACTGTTGGTGACTGCATGAATCTCGGCAATCGTGCGGTCGTCACCGTCAATGATAACGAGCTGTTGTAACGTCTTGCCGGTACCACGTGCTTCAGTGAGTATCTGCCCGCTGAATGTCTGGGTAAAAACCTTTGAGCGCTTGCCGTCATAGTACACCAGCGTTTCTATACAGGTAATGGTCCGGTCGGCTTTGCCATCCATCAGCCTGAGCATATCTTCGGGCTTAAACCATTCGTCGATGTATCGCATATAAGCGCCTGGGAAACCGCGTAGCGCCAAAATATTCCAAAACGCATCATTTACCACCACTGGCCGCCCGGCCAAGCGGTAGGCCTCCTTGGCCTTATACATGGCAATAGCGCCGGGGTCATGGGACTGGATTTCATGGACGGGTAGCTCTATTTGCTCAATTTCAATGCCGAGCGGCTGGCAGGCATGGCACATTTCCACATACTTACCCTTGTTCCCGGTTACAAACGCCAACGGTTTGTGCGCAGACGGCTCGCCATTTTGTTCAACGCGCTTGTAGCGGTAGTGGCCGCTCACGAATGTATCAAAATACTGGCCATAGCTGTCGGCTTTCATGAATCGTTCATGAATATCGGGCTCAACCTCGTAATATTGGTAGATGCGCCCTTCTTTAAATTCTATCTCCAGCGTGCGAGCTTTTTCGTCGTAGCCAATGGCGACGAGATCGGATGATTCTACTGGGATGCGCTGCATGATCGGCTCTACCCTACGCTTCGAGCTTCAGGCGTTTGACCAGCCAGTCGCGCGGCAACATCGACAGGAACCAGCCGGCACGAGGGCCGCTCTGCTGATTAATAAGGGCTCTGTACAACGTGCTGAACAGCTCTTTGGGCGCCATGCCCATTTCGTCTTTTAGCTCGTAGATACGCTGGTGGAAATATGCGCCGTCGGCGTCGGCCGGTGCTTGGGCTGCTTTTTCGCCTAATGCCTTCAGAAAGGCCTGTTCCTGCTCGGTAAAATCAGCTATGTTTAGCTGCTCTGTCAGTGAAAACTTCACGTCGTCAGGGGCGCGATCTTTCAACCACACATCGATAAACTGCAACTCCTGCTTGATGATAGCGGCGTCTTCGTCGGCAATCTGGGCATATTCGGTACGCTTGATCACCTCGAGGGTCTTATCGGCGTCTTTCAATGAAGCCTGATAACTGGCCACGAGATGCGAGAACGGTACGCGGCTGACCGTACGTTGGTCGTTCGTGCCGCGAGTGCACAGGTACAGCAATTGCTCTTCAGATTCAGTTTTATCCGGCTTGGCGCTCAGGGCGGCGTATTCGTCCATAAGCTGCACGACGCCATTGATCGGGTCAAAGTACAGCAACTTGCTGGCTGGCGAACGCAGAATAAAGTAACGCACTACTTCTGGCGGCATAATCTGTGCGCCGGAACGCGCGTCCAAACCGGTACCCCGGCTAGAACTCATTTTTTTATTATCACCTACCATATTGATAAAGTCATAGGCCACAGGGATCGGTGGTTCGGCTTCATAGACATCACGCATGATCTGCACACCGGTGTCATATGAGCCGCCTTTGGTCATGTGGTCACGGCCTGATGGCTCAACCTGTACCTTTTGCAGCCACCAACGGCCAGGCCAGTCCAGGCGCCAATCGAGCTTCACTGCACCCTTTTCATAGCTGATAGTCTGCGGCTGGCCTGCAGCGTCCCGATATTGAATCGTCTTAGTCGCAGTATCGATACCGATAAACGGGCGCTTCTTTAGCTTGCCGTTTGCTTCCAGGATCTGCACGGGCGACCAGCTATCCTCCAGCTGACGGCCTGAGATAGTTTCGAGCGCCGCCCGCGCTGCAGCTACCCGCTGCAGTGAGCGCTCGATAGCTGGCACGTACCAACCGCTGCGGTACTCGTCGTGCGCACGGCGATATTCAACTTCTACGCCGAGCGTGTCACACGCCTCCTGCAGGCCTTTTAGGAAATAGTCCGCCGTGGACATATCCGACCCATCAGGGGCTGGCATATCGCATAACGGCGTGCCGAGGTATCGCTCAAATTCAGGCGGGAACGCCGCTGGAACCTTGCGGAAAGCATCTAGATCGTCCACGAATTGGACGTGACGAGCCTTGCGGCCACGGCGGCGGCACTCAAGCAGGACCGCGTCACAGGTCACTAATTCCCGTAAGTGGCCCAAGTGATAGGTGCCTGATGGCGAGCTGCCTGATTCAATTAAAATCTCGCCATCAGGATGGCGGGCAATAATGTCATCTACAATTTGGTTTAACCATTGCATAAAATGTATTCCTTTGCGAGTATTTTACCACACTTTACAGGGGTGGTGTACGCATTACGAAAAGCCCCGGCTAAGACGCCGGGGCTTCGAGGGTGAACGTAATGCGTGTTAACTAATATCGATAATTGTGTACGTTGATGTCTCGGCCGGCGTTTTAATCTCCACCTTATCGCCCTCGCGCTTACCCATGAGGGCCTTGCCGATTGGCGACTCGTCAGATATCTTACCGTTCAACGGGTCAGCTTCAACGGTACCGACCACCTGGAATTGCTTGGTCTTGCCGTTGTCGCTCTTTAGTTTAATGGTTGAACCGAGTACGACAGCGCTGTCGCCGCCCTGTGGGGCAGTAATAACCTGTACGTTCGCTAGAATGTGCTCGATCTCAGTAATACGTGATTCATTACGCTCTTGGTCTTGGCGAGCTGCGGTGTATTCCATGTTTTCACCGAGGTCACCAAATTCGCGGGCCGTCTTAATACGGTCAGCAATATCGGCGCGTTGGCCGGTCAGCTCTTTGAGCTCATTCTGTAATTCATCTACACCCTGTTTGGTCAAATGGAATAATTTGTTCATTAGTTCACTCCTCTTATCTGTCTGTCTCTGTTGGCCTATGAACAGATGCTAATTATAACAACACCCTGTACCCTATGCGATTACTTTTATCACATTGCTTTTATCACACATTTGTGATTCAATACTAGTCCGTTTTTTGACTTCTACTTGCTGGTTGGCGAGTGATTTCTCACTAACCAGGACGCGGTATGGAAGGCCAAGAAGGTCGGCGTCTGCAAACTTTTCGCCTGCCCTTGCCTCGCTTCGGTCGTCATATAGTACCGCAATGTCAGCCTGAGTCAAGTCCTTATATAATTTATCTGCAGCTTCGATGACTTCAGGCGAGTCACCCAAGCGGGCTAAATATACTTTGTATGGTGCAATATTCTCCGGCCAAATAATACCTTTGCCGTCACGATGGGTCTCTACGATGGTCGCCAGCGTACGCCCGATACCAATGCCGTAGCAGCCCATGTAATACTTCTGGCGCTTGCCCTGTTCGTTGGTATATTCGGCGTCATGCATCAGATTGGTGTAGTGGTAGCCCAGCTGGAAAATGTTCCCTACCTCAACCCCCTTCTTTTCGATGAGCGGGTTGCCGTCAGGGCTCAGATAACCAGCTTTAGCCAACGCAACGTCAGCTTCGATATCAACGGTAAAGTCACGGTCGATATTAATATTCAGCAAGTCAGCGTTCTTTTTATTATTACCACCGTACATGTTGCGCACCGTGCGCAGGCTCTTGTCGCCTACAACCACTACGTCGTAGCCGCTCTTGACGCCCTTCTTTACGAATTTGACCGGCGAAATAAAGCCTGGCTCACTGTGTAAGTCGTCGCGGATTTCTTCTTCAGTAGCAGGACGCAAATCCCACGCGCCAGCGGCCTGCATCAGCTTCGTTTCGTTGACGTCGAAGTCGCCGCGGATAATGGCCAGGATGTAGCGCTTCGTAGCCTCATCAAAAAACAGCACATCTTTGGTCTGTTGCCACAATGGCAGATTGTGCAGTTTTACGCCATCTTCCATTGTTTTGCCACGTACGGCTTCAACTTCCTGCAGATCTTGCAGATCATCACCCAAGTTTTTGTCGTCGACCTTAAATACAGCCACGTCCTCGTGGGCAGCATAGCCGGTTTTTTCGTCGATGAAATATCGGCTCTCGCCTTCTTCGCATTCGGCGACAAACTCATGGCAGTACTCACCACCAATATAGCCGTTGTCGGCAGCCACGACATCGACCTTCAGGCCGAGCTCTTCAAAGATCGCTTTGTAGGTGTCCCACATCTGTTGATAGGTGGCTTTGAACTGTTCTTCAGTACCAAAACTGTAGGCATCCTTCATGGTAAATTCACGCACTCGCAGCAAGCCGCCGCGGGCACGCATTTCGTCACGAAACTTATTGCTGAACTGGTAGATATTGAACGGCAGATCCTTGTAGCTCATATTGAACTTGCGCACGAGGTCGACGGCCATTTCTTCAGCTGTGCCGCCGAGAGCAAAATCAGCGCCACGGCGGTCGGTGATTTTCATAAGCTCAAAGCCGGTGCTGGTCGTACGATTTGTTTCCTGCCACAGTTCAAGCGGGTGGAGGGTGGGCATGACCAATTCCTGGCCACCAGCGGCATTCATGTGCTTGCGCACAACCTTGATGATGTTTTCATGTACGGCTAGGCCGAGCGGCAGCAAGTAGTACCGCCCTGCGGTTGATTCGCGTATGAACCCACCTTGGGTGAGTAGCCGGTGTGATGCGATCTTGTAATCGCTGCCTTCGGTCTTGGAAGTCCTCCCGAATAGTTGTGAGACTCTCATGTCTTACTCCTTGTGCTGATTGTAGTTTGGTTGACGAAAAATTATAAGAAAAGAATAGGCGGCCAGGAGGCCGGCATCATCGGTGCGGTAGAGCTGATGGTAGTCAAATGAGTCATTCGCCCCCAGTATAACACACACGAGTCGTTATTCTAGCTAACGAGCGACAAAGACGTACAGATACAAGAACGCGACGCCGTTCTTAAGGCCGTGCAAGAGTATACCGGCCCATAGGTTACCTGTTTTTTCGCGTAGGTAGCATAAGAACAACGAGAGTATGAAGGTATCGATGCCCGCCACCCATAGTACTCCCCCCGACCCTTCGGCCAGATGCAGCGATGCAAAAAGCAAACTGGTCAGAACCGTAGCACCGAGAAATGGCAGCTTGGTGCGCAAGCCCGTGAACAAAAACCCGCGGAATAGAAACTCTTCAACCAGCGGCGGAATAATAACCAGGCTCATGAACGTCAGTATTTTGTCGCCATTGCTGATAACCGTATCAAAACCCAACTCCTGCTTGGCGTCGAGATCAATATGGAATAGCACCTTGAATAACGAGGTGGCGAGGGCCACCGCAATAAAATAGGCACCGAACGTAACAGCCACATACAGCACATCCTTAGGGGCTATACGCCGGTGGAAGCCTACCGCCCGTATCGAAGCTTTACGGCTGTGCAAGAACCACAGCACGATAGCTACAATCACCGATTCGGCCAGCACTACAAAAACGAACTGCCCCGCTACCGAGTTAAACCAGTCTTCAGCCCGGGCATGGCTCCAGTGCAGCGCTGTCGGCAAAAGGTACGCAAGGATTGAGGCCATAGCATACGCGCCGAGCATAGCCAGCGCCGTACCGATAATTGCGGCCGCCGGGCCCCATGCTGCTTTTGTGTACACAGGAGCAACCGGCGTGGCGGCCGGTGGGTGTGGTGCTTTTGCGGGGTTAGAAGAATCGTTTGACATCAACAATGGTTATAAGGACTATCAACAGTAGCAAGAAGACGAAACTAGCACCGACGATGCGCTCTTCCATCTCCTGTGATAACTTTTTACCGAACAGTCGTGACAAAAGCAAGACATAAAATCGCCCGCCATCAAGCGCCGGTATCGGCAGCACGTTCATAATTGCCAGACTCAACGAGATCGCGCCAATAATAAGCAGCACAAATTGGTAGCCTAACAGGCTGCCGTCATGCAGCACCACGATAATGCCGACCGGGCCGGACACTTGCTCGCTTGCGGTTGCGGTATCACCCTGGAACAAAGCGCCAATCGCCACGCCTATCCCCTTGAATGTTGCGGTCGTAAATTGCCACATCAACCCCAGTGACTGCACTGGCGCGGACCACGTAGCGCGGGTAAGGGTATATTCGGTTGGTGACAAGCCCAGATAGGCAGTGCCTTTCGCTTCTTTATCGGTCCGGAGGTGCACATTCGTTGTCAGAGCATTGCCATCCCGCTCGTAGACGACGGGGACTGTTTGCCCGGCATGCTGTTTGGTGTACGCCGGCAATTGCTGTGCGCTACTGACCTGTTGGCCACCGAGCGACACGAGTTTATCGCGGACATGCAACCCGGCCTTGGCGGCTGGTGACCCGTCCTGCACGTAGCCTACCAGTAATTCCCTATGCACCACTTTGGTGTCGCTTTTAACGGCATATTGGTTCTCGAGGAGCTGCGGCATGCCGACCCACGCCAGGGCCGTAAAGATTACAAATGCAGCTAGGAGGTTCATCGTAACGCCCGCCAGCATAATTTTAGCCTTGGCACTCAGGCTGGCAGCGCCAAAACTGCCCTTCTCTGAAGCGGCGTCATTCTCGCCCTTCATACGCACAAAGCCGCCAATCGGCAGCCAGTTTAGGCTGAATTCGAAGCCGCCTTTGGTCTTGCGCGCCCACGCCCGCGGTGGAAAGCCGATACCAAATTCTTCAATATCGACACCGTTGCGGCGGGCAGCAATAAAATGCCCCCACTCGTGGAACACCACCAGCCCAATAAACATCAATATGCCCAGTATGAGAAGTACTACCGCCATTCGCCCCCTTATGCGCCAAACCGCCGCGTACGGCGGGTGTATTCTTTAATAATATCGGTCACATCTTGTTTTGTCATGTCCGGCCAAAACTTTTCTATAAACATAAACTCACTGTACACTACACGCCACAACATAAAATTGCTCAGGCGCTGCTCACCTGAAGTGCGTACTACCATGTCAACCGGCGGTACATCTGGTGCGTACAGGTGGGTGGTAATAACGTCGGCGGTAATTGCCTCCGGCGCTACGCCATCAGCGATACTAGCCTGCACGGCATCCACAATCTCTTGTTGGCCGCCGTAGTTAAAGCATATGGCCAGTGTTTTACCGGTAAAGTGCTTCGTTTTTTCTTCAGCGGTTTCGATCCCCTTTATAAGTTTGCCGCTCAGCCCTTCAGCGCGGCCCAAAAAACGCACACGGATACGGTCTTTGATCAAATCTTTAAGGTCGGTCGTTACGACGCGCAATGCCAGCTTCATAAGGCCGGATACTTCCTTGCCGTCGCGCTGCCAGTTTTCGGTTGAAAAGGTATAGATGCTTACGTACTCGACGCCCGCATCAAAACAGCTGCTCATAACCTCTTTTAAGGCATTGTAGCCGGATAAGTGCCCGTCCATATCCGGCAGGCTATGGCTACGCGCCCAGCGGCGATTGCCGTCGAGTATGAACCCTACGTGCACAGGTATGTTTAAAGTCTCTGTATCCATTCCGGTTATTGTATCAAGATTTGCTGAAGACGGGCGTAACACGCTAGACCGTCATAATTTCGGTCTCTTTGGCTTTCGCCGCAGACTCGATATCGCCCTTCGCCTTCGTCATGGCATCGTCTACCTGTTTTTCAAGGCGCTTGGCGTCGTCTTCGCCAACCAGCTTGTCTTTCTTAGCCTTGCTGACACCATCCATTGCTTCATGGCGTATGTTGCGCAGCACGACCATAGCGTCTTCCATCTTGCCGCCCACAACCTTAACGTATTCACGGCGGCGGTCTTCGGTCAGTGCAGGAATAGGTACGCGCACAACGCGGCCGTCATCTGACGGGTTCAAACCAAGGGTCGGGTTGTCACGGATAGCGCTGGCAATCGCCTGAATGTTACCGGGGTCAAAAGGAGTGATCTGAATAAGCTGCGCCTCAGGTGCGGTTACATTCGCCACCTGGTTCAGTGGCATCGGCGAGCCGTAGGCGGTCACCATGACGCCGTCTAACATACTGGCGTGTGCCCGGCCGGTACGGACCTTCTTAAGTTCGTCAACGAAATGGGCGGTAGCGCCCTGTAGTTTTGCGTGTGCATCACTAACGATTTGGTTTGGATTCATCTGAGTCTTCCCTGTTTAGCGTTGATGCCATTATAGCAAACCTACCAGAGATATGATGTATGCATTTCCCTATAAAAAACAGCCCTGGCCTGCGCCGGGGCTGTTTTTTATGAAAGACGGCTATTATTCGCTGACTTCGCCCAAAGCCATGCGGCTAAAGCGGCGGACGACGATGTTTTCGCCGAGCTTCGCAATGTGCTGCTTCAGGTAGTCGCCCACGGTCTGGTCAGGGTTCTTAATGAAGGGCTGATCCATAAGGCAGCGCTCGCTGTAGTGCTTCTTCAGCATGCCTTCCACGATCTTGTCGATCATGGCGGTTGGCTTGCCTTCAGACTGTGCCTTTTCAACGAACTCAGCCCGGGCAGCGTCGCGGACGTCGAGCGGGACGTCGGCTTCAACAACATACTGCGGGTTACTGGCGGCAATGTGCATAGCGATGTCCTTTACCAAGCCGGTAAAGTCATCAGTGCGGGCCACAAAGTCTGTTTCGCAGTTTACTTCAACCAGGACACCGATACGGCTATCGTGCAGGTAGCTGCCGATAACGCCGACGCGGGCTTCGCGCTCACCGCTTTTTTCAGCCTTGGTCAGGCCCTTTTTGCGCATAGCGGCAAGCGCTTTGTCGAAGTCGCCTTCGGCCTCGTCCAGCGCCTTCTTAGCGTCGGTCATGCCAACACCGGTCAACTCGCGCAAACGCTTGATCTCTTCAATGTTTACAGCCATAGTTATTCCCTTTCTATCTTTATTTAGCTTCTTTTTCGTCTTTGTCGGCAGCTGGAGTGGCCTTGGCGGCACGAGTCTTGCCAACTTCTACGGCCTGCTTGGCGTAATCGGCAATCAGCTGGATAGCCTTGATGGCATCGTCGTTTGCAGGGATCGGGTAATGTGCGACGGTTGGGTCGGCGTTGGTGTCTACCAATGCGATGATCGGCAGGCCCAGCTTGCGGGCTTCCTTAACGGCATTGACGTCGCTAACGACATCGAATACGAATACGGCGCCAGGACGCTTGTCGAGGTTCTTGATACCGCCATAAATAAGGTTCATGGCGTCAATTTCTTCCTGGAAGCGCTGCACTTCCAGCTTGCTGTACTTGTCGTTCAGCTCGCCGGAGGCCATCTTTTCTTCAAGGGTGACCAAGTGCTTGATGCGGCCGGAAATAGTCGGCCAGTTGGTCAGCATACCGCCGAGCCAACGCTCGGTAACGAACGGTTGGTTCACATCTTCAGCTAACTGCTTAACGATGTCCTGGGCCTGGCGCTTGGTAGCGACAAACAATACTTGCTTGCCTTCACCAACAGTCTGGGCAACAAAGTCCAAAGCCCGTTCAAGGCCGTCAACGGTCTTGTTCAGGTCAATGATGTGGCTGCCGCCACGCTTGCTGTGGATGTATGGTGCCATCTTTGGGTGCCAACGGCTGGTCTTGTGGCCAAAGTGTACGCCGGCTTCTAACAGTTTTTTAATGTCTACATCAACTGCAGCCATGATATATGTCCTTTCTCTTCGATTGGGTGCCTTACCGGGCCTACGCGGCTTGCGGTGAGGAGGATTGGTTCCCAACCTGTTTAATAAATAACTTACAAATTATAGCAGGAACAGGGAGGAAGTACAAGAGTACGGCAGTGGCTATGCCCCGCTTTGCGCTTCTTCTATAGCGGCCAGGATGGCGCGGACTTCGCCAAGCGTGAGATTCTCGGGTATGTATACAGTCCATGCTCGCCGGTCCGGACTCGCACCAACAGCTTCGCCGCGAGCAACGACCGTAATGCCCATATCGATGTCTTTTAATTCATCATTGCCGGCGCCAGAAAACATCAGGAAAAACCTTTTTTCACTACAGGTCATTTCCATAGATGGAGCGCCCTCCTCCTCCGACAATGGTACGTTACGCACCACTTCGCGTATCGCGGTGAAACCGCAACACGCAGGCATCTCATCGGTCGCGTCGCAGGCAAATGTTACTACTTCGTCGTCATGTATGCCGTAGGCCTTCATAAGCTCGGCCGATAGCCTATTTTCAAGGCCGATCTCACCATCTTCTTCGACAGCCTCACCTCTCCGTGCATAAGCGTCCAGCAATGCGTATGTCCCTTCGCGTTCGGATTCCGGAAAATCTAAGACGCTAGCCCTTTCAACGGCCAGCTGCTCAACGAGTGCTGTTGTTTCCGCCGTATCGAACTGCCCCTCGAAATCATCAAGCGACGCATCCGAGCCAACGCGCTCGTCATTTACCAAATGCGCCGAACCGTCGCCATCGAGGTCGCTCGCGCCGCCGGGCATAGTGTATTCATCGGCATCGGATGGCACTTCACCGCTAAAATCAGGCGTATCATCAAATTCACCAGGTTTTTCCATATGCCGCACAGTGTATTACCTACGTGTCTATATGGCAACACGTCTAATAAACGTCTACCGGCTGTGGCTGTGTTGCGGCCTCTGGTGGCGGCAAGGCTATAGCAGCATACCGTGTGACATCGAGTATACCGCGGGCGTGGGCTTCGTTGAAGCTAGCGGCTAAGGTATGGTCGATAAAATTCGCACTGCCGTACACCAAGCGCTGAATGTCATCGCGTTTTAGCTCGGTACGCGCCGCGTGGATTTCGTGGAGTGCCGGGCAGCCGAGCGTTATGGCTGCATACTCATCTAATGACCCTTTTGGCGGGGTGTCGGTGCGCATTCGCGGGTGGAACACGCCATGTTCGTCGGTATGGCCAATCTGTAAGGTGCCGCCGTCATTTCGTTGCAACCTAAGGTTCGGGTCATTTTCACCACCAGCCATAAATTCTGCGATATTATGCGACGCGACGCCAAGTAACTCCACGCGGTTCGTTTGAAGTATCTCCAGGAGTTCATCGGGCGTTGGCTTGTCGCCAGTAGTGTGTTGATACTCTGCTGCTATACGCATGACGCCGCTGACTGCGCCGTTCACGACCGCTGGCACGGCAGCGCCATCTTGAGAGGTGGCGTATATGGACACCCCGGGACCAAATTCATCTACTATCTCATTTTGTGACCGGCCAAGATACGTTTTAATATTCACAAATTTACTCAGCGTGGTGTGTTCTTGCATGCGCTGCATAACGGTTTTAAAACGAGCGGCTGCGCCTTGCTCGCGCGTTGCGGGCGGTTGCGACTCGTCGTGTGTATATCGTGCTACGATCGGCTCGCTGAGCTGGGTAAATGTTTCTGTTATGTCCGCTTGCAGCTGGTTTGTATCATCAATTAAACGCTTCTCTGCCTCGGCGCGCGGATCTTTTTTGTCATGGGTATACGGGTTATAAAGCAACTCCTCACAATAGCTGACGCCTTCCAATTCGGCCGGCACCTCGCTTGCATCGAGGATGGTGTCCTGACCGCGCTTGGACTCCAAAACCTGGGCGTAGGGCGAATTGATAAGTTCGGCCGTAGTGGCGCCAAACAGCGCTTTCGCCTGATCTTTGATAAACATGGCCTGGAGTGCGAAGCGCTCAATTTTATACTGGTCGTACAGACCGCCGGCAACCTTTTCGCCATCAACTGATACTTCCCTCGCCTGTGCACTTGCAAGGCTTTCTTCATCGGCAGTGTGCTCTTGTGCCATGAGCTGCTTTTGCAGTTTTTTAGCAGACGGCAGGTCGCTTGATGTAGATGCTGGCTGGTCGGCTGCATCTTGCGCTGCGGCTTGTTTTTCAGCATTCTTTCTTGCTAACAAAGCCAGGTAGTCTGCTGCCCGCTCGGGCTCAATAGTAAAGGCGGGCGCTAATTTGTGGACGGCGTATAACTGATGCGTTTCACTGGTGCCACCTGCGTATCCCCACACCGCCGAAGGCGCATCCTGCAGAATAGTCAACGGCGACGCATTACAGGCCTCAGCGGCTACTGCCTCGAGTGAATGGTCGTAAACGGCAGATAAAAAATCGATACGCACGGTGTCATCTTCAGCAAGCTGCGCGGCAATGGTACCGCTCAGCAGTAATCGTTTGCGCGTTTCTATATCCTCGGCGGCGTCGGCTTCAACAACCATATTCTGCGTCGCGCCATGCCAGTCAATGTGCGCCTCGCTGCGGTCTGCGCCAGGCACAATATTGCGGAGAGCATGCAATGAAACTTCATGGCTAATGGTGGCGAGCACCGCAGCCTTTGCCTGCGCATCATCCCCTTGCTCGGCAAACGGAGGTATGGTGCGGTCACCGCCGCGCTGTACGAGCTGATCGTCTGCTTCAGCGCTGCTGAATTCACCCCCCGCGACTCTCAACATATGCCCGTATTCCGGGCCGGCCATTTGATGGGCAACGGCGATGCGGCTGATTTTGTGCGCCAGTTCGTCACCGGGCGAGTATGGGCCGGGGACAGTATCGAGCGGATGCGTCGGCACATTGCCAGGAGCGACGTCCGTCACATCAAAATATATCTGATTGGCCGTAGCAACTAATGCGTGTTCATCATACTGCGGGGGTTGCTGTACCGTTTCTTGCGTGGGAGTCATCTATGCATCTTTATAGGTGTTTATTTTACGCTGTTAGTCTCATAATATCATAGGCAGCGTAGCTCAATTAGAGCAATACGGTGCATAACCCTTTGACATCTCGAGAGAAAATAGATACAATAGGTCAGATTATGAAGAAAGACACTCACCCTAAGAACTACCGCGCTGTCGTGTTTGAGGACCTGAACAATGGTTTCCGGTTCCTGACTCGCTCGACGGTCGCAACCGAAGAAAAAACCAAGTGGGAAGACGGCAACGACTACCCGCTCGTTAAGGTACACATTACCAGCACGTCACACCCGTTCTTCACTGGTGAAGAACGCATCGTTGACATCGAAGGCCGCGTTGACAAGTTCAAGGCTCGCTTCGCCGCTGCTGAAGCCGCTAAGGACAAGCGCATCAATGCTGCTAAAAAGCAGCAGGCCCGTGCTGCCGCTAAAGCTGAAAAAGCCGAAGCAAAGACCAAGCCGACCGCCCAGGCCTAGCTACATTTCATAAAAACCGCCTGTCAGTATCTGATTAGGCGGTTTTTATATATACTGGAAGAGATTATGCAACAGAAAGAAACACACCTACGCGCCGAATTGGCTGAACTAACGGAACGACTGAACGATCCGTCCATCTTTAGTTCTAAAGATTATCCACGGATTGCAAAGCGCCGCCAGGAGCTGGAACATACCGTCGCCCTGTTCGATGAACGCGCCCAGCTGGTAAAAAGCCAGGCCGAAGCCACCGAATTGCTGCACGGCGAAGATGCCGAGATGGTTGAGCTGGCGCGTGCCGAACTCGATGAGCTGACTGATAAAATCGCTACCAACGAAGATGCCCTACGCGAAGCACTGACCCCGAAAGATCCGAACGACGACCGCGACGTCGTTATTGAAATCCGGGCGGCAGCCGGCGGCGACGAAGCTAGCCTGTTTGCGGCTGAACTGTACCGCATGTACATTCGCTGGGCAGAACGCCATCGCTACAAGGTGGAATTGATAGACGAAGCCCCTTCCGAAGTCGGCGGCTTTAAAGAAATTATTTTTGGCGTAAAAGGCGCGGATATGTACAAGCAGCTCAAGTTCGAAGCGGGCGTGCACCGCGTGCAGCGCGTGCCCTCTACCGAAAGCCAGGGCCGTATCCACACCTCTACGGCTACTGTTTCGGTGTTGCCGGAAGCTGAAGAAACGGATATTGAGATTAATCCCAGCGACTTGCGCATTGACGTATACCGCTCCAGCGGCCACGGCGGCCAGAGCGTGAACACCACTGACTCAGCCGTGCGTATCACCTACCTGCCGACCGGCATGATCGTCACCTGCCAAGACGAAAAATCCCAAATCAAGAACAAAGAAAAAGCCATGGGCGTATTGCGTGCCCGCTTGTTAGCTATCAAAATTGAAGACGAGCAAAAGCAATTGAGTGATGCCCGCAAGAAACTCATTGGCAGCGGCGACCGCTCCGAAAAAATCCGCACCTACAACTTCCCCCAAGACCGCATCACCGACCACCGCATCGGCTACAGCCGTAGCAATATCCCCGGCGCGCTGAACGGCGAAATTGACGATATCTTTGAACAGCTGGAAGCCTACGAGCGCCAGCTTATTAACGACGAATCGTAATATAGCGTTCATTTTGAGATATGCAGCCTAACGTACACACGGTTTTAACGGATATGACCGCGCAGCTGAAGGCCGCAGGCATTACCACGGCCCGCTTGGACGTACTGGTGCTTATGGAAGACGTCGTAGGCATGGATCGGGCCCATTTGCTGGCACACCTCGAAAAAGTACTCACCCCCGAACACATGGATATACTCCGTGCATACATTGCGCGGCGAGCTGAACACACCCCACTCGCCTATATAAGGGGTAAAACATCATTTTACGGCCGCGAATTTGCGGTCAATGAGTATACGCTCGTGCCACGGCCTGAGACAGAAGTACTCATAGATATGTTCAAGGCGCTGCCGTTACCGCCTGACGCCCGTATAGCCGATATCGGCACGGGTTCGGGTTGCATTGGCATCACCGCCGCCCTAGAAATACCAAGCTGCCACGTATGCCTCTACGACATTGATACGCATGCGTTGGCCGAAGCCCAAGTGAACATCCGTGCCTTGGGTGCAAAAAATGTCACCACACAGCAGTCCGACCTGCTATACGATGTGCAGTCACCCCTTGATGTCATACTCGCCAACTTGCCCTATGTACCTGACGACTTCCCGATTAACCAAGCCGCTACGCACGAGCCGCGCCTGGCTCTGTTCGCCGGCAAAGACGGTATGAATGCCTACCGGGTGCTCTGGAGCCAGTTACAGACGTTTACGGGCAAGCCAGCGTGTGTCCTCACTGAAAGCCTGCCCATGCAGCATGCCAATATGGCGATATATGCAAAGCCCGCCGGATATATCCAGCGGGCCGTACAGGGTTTTATACAGGTCTTTGAACGCGAGGACTAGCTCGTAGGCGCAGCCCCGAGCGTCAAGTCAACCTTTTGCTCTTTGGCGTCACGCAAGATGGTGATCGTAATTTTGTCACCGACCTTGTATTTGTTAACCAACGCCGACAAGCTGTTGTTTTGGTCTATGGCCTTATCGTTTATCTTGGTGATGATATCACCGGCTTGGATGCCTGCTTTGCTCGCAGGACCATCGGCTACAATCGGGTCATCACCGCCGTTTATCTCAGCTGGAGCGATATAGGCACCCCTGTTAACCGACAAGTTGTACTGGCTGGCAACGTCATTGGTAATAGGAATGTACATAACACCTATGAACGGGCGTTGCAGCTTGCCGTTAGACTTGACCGAAGATATTAAGCCGGTAATGTCGTTAATAGGAATGGCGAAACCGATGTTCTGGGCGTCGCCGGCAATCGCCGTGTTCAAACCCACTACTTCGCCATCAATGTTAACCATAGGGCCGCCGGAGTTGCCTTCGTTAATGGCGGCGTCTGTCTGGAACAGGTCCTCAAGGTTTTCAACGCTGGCGCCCGTCCCGTCGCTGGCCTGCACACTACGGCCGTAGCCAGACAAAATACCCGTCGTGACGGTGTTCTGGAACTGCCCCAGGGCGTTGCCTATTGCCACAACAGTGTCGCCGACCTGCATTTTACTGCTGTCACCAATGATTGCTGGTTTGAGCGTTTTACCTTTACGGTCATTTATTTTAAGAAACGCTACATCAAGGCTATCACTTTCGCTCGTCCGGCCCACAACGCTCACGTCGTCCAATTCGGTACCATCCGACAGCGTAACGCTAACTTTGGTAGTACCCGACGGCACAACATGGCGGTTCGTGAGGATAAGCCCGTCTTTGGTCAGCACAACGCCTGTTCCGGCCCCTTCCTGCGTACCGGAGCTCGGGCCAAAAAATGAGTTCTGGGTAGCTACCGTGGCTGTGGTATTAACCGACACCACACTTTGGCCGACGGTCTGTGCGATATGGCTGATAAGCTGCCCCTGCGTCTTTAGTACGACTTGCTGCTGTTGCTCGCCGTTGGTGTCATTGCGGTTAGCCAACCAACCGCCAAGTACGCCGCCGCCAAGGCTGAGTATGATCAATAACGCCAGTGCTAAATATTTGATGCGCGGGTGCTCAGGCCCGTAGTGGACGGGCTGCTTTGATGCCACGGTGGCTGGTGTAGCTTTCTTAGGGGCTGTAGTCGTGCTTGCCGCCGCCTTGCCGTTCCAACTTGGTGTAAAGGTTGTCTTTGGCACTGCGTTCGTGTCATCCGTTAATGATGTGTCTGGCGCGTCTGATTTTGGTGCTGCCATGCAATCCCCTCCTCTTAATTACTCGTATCGGTGTCGTGACCTGGCCCTAACGGAACAGTGCGCGGACTGTTGTTATGACGTTCACTGCTAATGATGCCACAACAGCTAGAACAATAGCTGAAGAAGTTATCAAAATCTCCAGCCGGACAAGCTTTGTCAAACGATCGTAGTGATCCAGGTAGTACAAAGCCGCCAATGCATAGCCCAGCGCCACAATAAGCAACGTCGGCTGCGCCATAAAACTATAAAACAACAGCCAGTGTCCCAATATCCACACTAAGCCCCCGGCGAAATAGGCCCACAGGTACGACAATAACTTGGCGTAGGGCTCGTCGAAGCTGTCGAAGAAATGGCGTGCCGACAAATAACATATCAGCGAAGACAGCAGCACCAAGTAGTACAGTGCCTGGTCGCCTAAGCCAATAAATAGCGCCGTCAAGCCGAACAGCAAACCGATAAGCGCCTGTGATGCCACCATTAAGGTGTTGGAAGCCGGTTTAATAACCAACAGCCACAGGGCGTAGAGTGCCGTCCAGCCGAGCTGCCACCATTGCCCACCACCTGTTGCGCTACCGCTGTGCACCATAAATAACAATAGCGACACGCTGACGATAATATCAACCGCATTGGCCCGGATGTTCGCCAGCCAAAAACGCGGGCGTACAACAAACATCCGCCATTTGCTGAGCAGAATCAAGGCGAGTGCTAACTGGACGAAATTAATACGCACCAGTGCAAATACTAATATCGCAAGCAGGATGTTTAGACCTACATGGGCGACCCGCGAAAAGCCGCTGGCCGGCTTAATTTTGGCTATTAGTGGACGCATCTTGTCCTAAGATTACCACAAAATCGGCTCCTGTGGTGGACAAGTTAGGGTCTGGCGATGTCGTAGTGGCCTTTACACCAAGGCGTTTTTCGAGGTAATTCTTCGTAAATGGCTTCTTGCCGCCTGATACATCAAGCAAAACAGTCGTCTGGTAATCGGAACTTGGCGCCGATGCGACGGTCACGACGTTATAGCCATACGACTTTAGTTTGTCGCCCGTATCGCCTGCAAGACCGGGCACTGTCGTGCCGTTCAAGACAGTTATAGCAGCATTCTCTTTTGCCAAATACGGGTCTTTGATAGTGTTGCGAATGTAGTTCTGGATGTCTGCGTACTCGCCAGCACCAGCAGTCGGCACGACCACGGACAGACCGTTTATGGTGTCAGTGCGGACAAAATTATTTGGCGGATCGGCGAGGCCGATAGATTTGATATTACCGGTGCCGATCTCTTTCATGATCTGAGCCATACGCAAACTGTCGTTGACGCTGAAGTCGGTGGAAATGTGGTCCCCGAAGTCGCTCATAAGCTGTGAAACCTTGACCGGATTCGTGTAGGTGCCGGCCGACAGTATCTTCTGGGACAACGCTTCAATAAACAGGCGCTGGCGCTCGGTGCGGTCAAAGTCGCCGCGGGCGCTTGTATGGCGGGTACGAGTGAACATCAGAGCGCGTAACCCATTGAAGTGTTGGTTCCCCGCCTGGACGTCCAGCGTGTAGGGCTTGTGCGTTGACTCGTCGTACATGTAGTCCTTAACTGCCGCTGATGCCGGAATATTGATATCAACACCGCCCACGGTATCGACTGCCTGCTGGAAGGCGGCAAAGTCGACCATGCCGTAGTAATGGATAGGAATACCAAGCACCTGAGTGGTCATGGATTCGATGGCGCTGATACCGGCCTTTTCGGCGGCTGCTTCGTTCTTGCCATTGGTGGCTAACGCCTTATATTTGGCATTCGCAAAAACGGCGTTGATCTTGGTGCTAGACCCATTGCTAGACACCCACAGATCGCGTGGAATACTCACCATGTTAGCCGTCTTGTTTACCGGGTCAATGCTCATAATGAGAATGGTGTCCGTGAGATCTGGGCCGTCGTGGCCGTCACCACCCCTACCCAACAGCAATACGTTAATACGCCCATCGCCTTCGCCTTTTAAGAGTGAGGGCTGGACATTATCCTGCAAGGCGGCAGCTGAACCGCCGCCCTTAAAGACCTTGTTGATCTTAAAAAAGCCCTTGGTAAACAAAAAGCCACCCAGTATTAAAACAAGCGCAGCGGTAACAATACCGGAGCGCATACCCCACTTGCGTACCTTACCCCACTTCGTGAGGGGCTTCTGGTGTTTGGCTTTATTTTTACGCTGGTGTTTTTTGTCGGTCTCTAGAGCACCGCCGGGCAATGTCATGTGCAGCAAAGACGCGTGCTGCGGCGCTTGCTGGGCAATCTGCGGACGCGGACCACTGTGTGGCTGGAGCGGCTGAATAGTTGGTGCGGTGCGGTTAGGCTGTGCTATATTCCGCGTTGACGGATGGTAACCATTGGGACGATTAAAGTCGTCTAAGCGACGCGTGCCAGAACTTCTAAAACGGTCCGGATTGATACCACTGTGGTGACTAGCCGGCGTCGCGGACGAGTGTGGGCGTTGCGGCGCGGTTATAAACCCGTCGATGGCTCGTTGCGACTGGTGACCCCTCTTACGAAATTCATGCATAGCAATGGGAGTAAGTATAACTGGTTTAACCGCCCTCGTAAACCGCCAACTCGGCTATTTTAATCTTATCGCGTGTGCTTTTTACACCGTGCCTGAGTACAAATCTAGTCCAGCGTAATGAGCGTCCACACCAGGCCGCCATCGCTGTCGGGCTTGCCGAGCGCTTTGCCTATCATCGAGCCTGGAACGGGGTCGGCAGCGGCATCGGCCGAGCCTTCCTGAGTACCACTCACCAGTAGATCACCGCCCTGGATATGCGATCCGGTCAGGGTGTGGACCTGAACGCTTCCGCCGATGGCGACGGTGATTGTATCACCCGCCTGTGTAGCCGCCGTCAGCGCAATACCAATCACCCGGCGGTCGGCAACAGCGGTCGTGGTCGTAACCTGTCCGTCGTTATTACTGTCAATAACGACAACGTCGCCGATAGCCACTGGCTTGGAGGCCTTAAATTGCTTGGTGACGGCATTGCGGCTCTGCCCTACGCCCTGGAATTGAATGTCACCGGCAATCTTGGCGGTACCGTTCACGGTAATCTCTTGGGCTGTCATACTACCCACAATCAGGTTCTTGATGGTGGCCGTGCCCGTTACTACCAGATTCTCGGTGGTTGTCGTGCCAGAGATGTTCAAGTCACCGGATATTGACGTTGCACCCTGGAGCGAGTTATTGGCGACGACACCGCTATGCGGGTCAGCATAGGTGAGGTTCGTAAAGGCGGTGACCATACCCTCGGCATTGGGGTTAGAACTACTGAAGGCTGACATCGCCTTGCCAATCATCTGACCAGGCCGCGTTGCTTTCATTGCCACGCCCGGCGTTGACGACGTCGTCAGGTAGTCACCTGCTTCAATTGGCCCATTCTCCATCGAAACCCGTACTGGCACGCGGCCATTGAGTGCCAGTAGTACCATCTTATTATTGTTAGGATTCGTTGCGTGAGGGTCGCCCAATACCATACCCGGCTCAGTCGAAACAATGCCAAGTGCCCGCCCATCATACGCACCGCTTGTCTTTTGCACGCCAGCGTCTATACTGCCGTCAACCGCCACTACGGTACCAGGCATAATCGATTTATCTTTGGTGTAGTACGCTTCAGCGACGTCGGCACCGGTCAGCTTGTAGGCGACCATGTACGTACCCAACCGTTCGGTTGCCGTACCAGTCGCCGTGTTCAGTGCCCATTTGATGGCAAAAGTACCGCCCGTTCCACCGGTCTTGACCGTACCATAGTCAAAGTATTCTTCGTCGTCGCCATTACCGCCCTGCACCACCGTACCGGTTGTCGCACAAGTTGACAGGTCATACCCCGCAGCATTATAGAGGTTGTTAATATCGACTTGGCATGATGCACCCGAAGGTGCCGTTAACCCGAACTTTAGCGTACCGGCGTAGTTAATGGATGTCATGATCTGGAAAGCCCACGTTTCGTTTGCTCCGACGGTAAATTGCCAGTCGGCGTCGTTGGCAAAGGTCGTTGTAGTCCGTGTTTCGTCGCTCGCTTTGTACTTTGTTAGCGAAGCCCGGTCAGTGCCACAGGTGAATGTGCTGGTCGTGGCATCCCATAATAACTTCGAGTACTGCGTATCGCAGTCCATCAGGCCAGCACCACTGAACGTGTCAGTGGTCAGACCGCCGGTAACCGTCGTCGGCCCGTTAATGGAGACAGTGCCAGATGCGCGGCCGATCTGTACGCCCGAAGCATTGGTCGCACCGATAATAATCGCGCCGTTCGTCCCGCTGCCTGTCTTGGTACCGGTGTCGATGTTAACCGTACCGCTTGAGGCGTTTGTGCCGCCACCGTTACCGCTGCGTATAAATATACTACCGGTGGAATAGCCGGTACCGCCAGCGACATCGCCACTCTGTAGGTATACTGAGCCTGAACTACCGGAACCGGCGCTGACTTCACCACTGCGAACACCGACATCTGAAGTGTTGCCAGACGACAAATCACTCGTCATAAGCCATCCGGTCGCGCTTGAGCCGTTCCAGTTCAGACCAAGTACGTTATTTTCGTTGGGGCTAAGCAACGCTAACGACGGCTGGTGTGTGCTGAGCCGGCCATCAAACAGCGCTAGCACACGCGCAGTCGTGTTAGCACTAGACGTTACGCCCAAAGCCATGACTTGTCCAAATGCGCTGGGGTTAATGTTATCGACGCTGACTTTGGCGTTAATAACCGTGCCGTTTGGCGTTGTGTAGGAGCCGTAGGTACCGCCGCTCACGCGCAATGAACCTTCTACTTGCAGGGTTTCGGTCGCTGATGCCGCAGTGGTATTTATAGCTACCCGGCTGTTCGTGGTGTCTACAACGAGCACCGGTGAGCTCGAGGCATTCTGGACCTGGAAGGCGTTAGCGCTGTTACCAGTATTCTTGACCAGAACGCCGCCTGCCGTGCCCGAGCCGGTAGCGCTGCCGCCTTGTAATATGACCCCACCGCCAGCGTTGTTGCCACTGCCGCCCGCGACACCACCGGCAATAGTGATATTGCCGCCAGCGCTACCGGTGGTTGCGGAGGCGCCCGCACCACCCTGCAATACCAGGCCGCCGCCTGCTGTGCCTGCAGCCGAGCTGCCGGTAGACTTAACGGTAAAGCCGCTGGGCGTTGGCGCGGTAACGCCATTACCGAGATACAGACTGGCAGACTGATCGAATGTTGCGCGGGTACCGCCATTCGTCACGATCTGTAAGTTATTCGCGTCAGTAGTACCAAGTACTGCGGTAGCGGCAAAGGCATTACCACCCTGTACAAATGCGCTACCGCCGCCGCCTGCATTACAGGCAGTCAAATTAGTAGTAACTGAGTCACGGCAAAGGGCAACCGAGTTGCCGGTAGCCGAACCAATGGATGATACTTTCACGGTACCGCCCTGCAGTGTAACCGTACCGGCACCGTTGCCGACCGTTACAGTACCGGCGGCACTTGTGCCAATGGACACGGTGCCAGCAGCGGCAGTCTGTAAGCTGATAGCTGACGTATTGAAGCTGGCAACTGTCGTCAGGCTATTCAACGTGCTACCGCTACTGCCAGCGGCACTGGTCTGAAGATTGATAGTGCCGCCTGCGGCAGTGCCGGTACCCTGACCTGCTGCAATGTTCACGCCAGCACCGGCAACATTACTACCGCTGCCGCCCGTACCTTGTAAGGTAAAGCCTTGTGGTGTCGTATCGGTAACGCCGGAGCCGACAACTAAGTGATTGATGTAACCGGTGCCCAATGAAGGGCCGCCGATAACCATTTCGTTGCCCGTGCTCGTCGTTGCACCGCGGCCAATGGCAATGCCATTGGTGCCAGCGGTGGCATTCGCCAAGTAACCTAATGCAATACTGCCATTGACGACATTCGTACCATAACCAACTGCAACGGCCTGGAAGTCACCAGACGCATCGTTACCAATAGTTACAGCATACTGACTGTCCGACATATCAACCGTAGCGTCGCCACCAATCGTGACCGACCAGTCTTGAGCGTAGGAATCTGAACCAATGGCAAGCGAATTACCAAAACCGGAGGCGACCGCGTGCTTGCCTAATGCCACCGTTGACGTACTGTCGGCGTTAGCCTGATAGCCGATGGCAATGCCGTTCGTTTTGGATGTGGACTGCGAACCGACGGCGACCGCGTACTGGCCACTGGGGTCAATAGCAGACTGCTCACCGATCGCTACCGACCAATCCTGTGAATAGCTGTTATGGCCGATTGCCACAGCCGATCCAAAGCCACTGGTGACGGCATTAGAGCCCAGCGAGATGCTGTTCACTACGCTCGCTGCTGCATTACCAACTGCTAGTGCGTCTGCGCCACTCACTGACGCCCCCGCGCCAAATGATTCGCCGCGGGTCTGTCCCTGTGTGTTCGAAATAAATGCCGTAGCGCCCTGTAGTATTAAGTCGGCGTTTGACGCAAGCGTGATCGTCCCGTTACCGACCGTCAACTGCGTGGTGCCGCCGCGGCGGATATTCACATCAAACGCGTCGTTGGTGCCAATATTTGCGGCCACACCAAAGCTGTTGCCGCCCTGCAATATAGGGCGCGTACCGCTGCCGCTGTCACAGGCGATGAGCTTACCGGTCGTATCGTCGCGGCATACAGCGCGTGCGTTTGCCGTTACAGCCCCCAGAGCACCAATCTGTACATCGCCGTAAAGACTAACAGTGCTGCCAGCGCTACCAACATTAACCGTCTGTGCCGCGCCAGTTGACGTACCGACGTTAATAGTCGTCGTGTTAGCGGTCGTGCCTACAGCGCCGATGTTGACGGTCTTGTTGTTGGCATTGGTGCCGACATTTACCGAACCAGTGCCGCCGCCGTTAAGGGTAATGTTATTATTGCCGCCCGACAGGAAGGACACAGCACCACTGGCGCTCACCGTGTCGATGCCATTCAGGCTTAAAATATTCGTAGACGACTGCAAGGTCAGGTTACCGGAGGCTGCGCTAACGGTTGGAACGGTCAGCGTCCCGCCAACCGTGGCTCCGCTGGCGTTCACGCCAAAGTATATAGCGCTGCCGTTGTTACTTTGGACTTCGAATAAGTTGGCACCAAGCGGCGTGCTATTGTCACGCACTGTTAAGGCGCCGTTGGTGCTATTTAGTACGATTTCAGGATTCGTCGAAGCATTGTATGCCGCCTGCAAGGTGGGAACGCTGCCCGAGCTGATACAGTCAGTCCATGCAGTATTCTGGTAACAGCGGAATTTGTTCATGCCGTTACTGTAGTACATTGCACCTTCAACGCCCGTGGGATCAGTTAACTCGTCTTTGTCGTTGTCCAGTATGAATAAGGTGGCTTCCGTGTCGCCGCTATAACCAACCGCGACCGTACCTTCTGAACCGGCGGCAGAAACACCGAATAGATCATTGCCATTGGACTGTTCAACACGGAACCCGCCAAAACTGTCGTTTATAGAGCTGACTGTCGTCTGCCCGTTCTGACTCACCTCAAGGCCCTTTGTACCATTAATAAAGAACTGTTGGGCAACGCGCGCATCGTAGCCCAGGATGTCGGAATCGCCAGAAACTTCGAAGATTGATAGTTCATTGTCGTTCCCAAACTTCAGCACGCCGCCGCTGCCGTTTACGCCGGTACCCTGCACTGTTGCTGAGGCCGAACTCGTGTTAACCGTAAATATCGGTGAACCGGTCGCACTTTGGACTTCCAATGCAGCTGCCGATGTGGACTTAAACAGGGCGCTGCCATCGTTACCGCTCAGGCTCAGTACCGTCGTAGGCGCATTTGCCGAGCTGCCACTAGTACCTGGCTTAGCGACCTGGAAGTTAATGGCGCCGCCGTTCGCGCTGCCGGTGCCGGCCCCACCGGCGATAGCAACGCTGGCGCCAGCGATATTCGTGCCACTGCCGCTCGTGCCCTGCAGTGTAAAGCCAGTGGGCGTCGCATTCGTTACGCCATTGCCGACTACTACCTGATTAATAGCATTGCCAGCTGCACCAATAACCAGCTGGTTAGAGGCGGTCGTTGTAGCACCGTATCCCAATGCGATACTGCTCGTATGGCCGCTACCCACAGTGGCACCCGCGCCGACTGCCACTGAACCGGTAGCACCGCCATTAGCCCCAGCGCCAATGGCGACACCTAGATATGCGCTATTCGCGTTGTAGCCGATTGCCACAGCATCGGTGCCGCCGTTCAACGCGCCGCTACCCACAGCAATGCCCCGGTCACTCGTAACCGCACCCGCGCCAAACGACTCACCGTTCGTAGTACCCTGTGCGTTAGAAATGTAGGCTGAGGCACCCTGCAGCAGGAGGTCGGCATTTGATGCGAACGTCACCGTGCCGTTACCGACGGTCAGCTGCGTGGCGCCGCCACGACGGATGTTTAGATCGAAGGCGTCGTTGGTACCTATATCACCGGCTGCGCCCAACGTGTTGCCGCCGTTTACAAAAGCGGTGCCGGTGCCGGTAGTAAATCCACAGCTCGCTGAACCGTTCAAACAAACGGTGCCGCTGGCGTCCGGCAATGTGATAGTGCGTGCGGCGGTAGCGGCGCCCGTAATTTGGAAATTATTGGTAGCAGGCGTTACTGAGCTCCCCGCAATGTACAGGTTGCGGAATGGCGCGCTTGATGCGCCAAGGTCGATGGTCGTCGTACCTGGCAACAAAGAGGTGTTAATGGCGACACTGCTGAGGTTAGAAAGCGCGGTGTTTGCACCGCCGCTACCGCCGCCCAAACAGTTGCCAGTGCTCAAACAGACGGTGCCGCTGGCGTCCGGCAATGTATAGCTACGGCTAGCTGTTAATGTGCCGGTCGCAATAGACCCGGTAAAGCTGCCGCCGGCATATGCCAGTGCAAGCGTGCCGCTCTGGCTGCCAGCGACGCCAATCGTTCCTGTACCACCTTGAATAACGAAGTTGACCGTCGTGCTAACAGTCGTGCCGTTGTCGGTGATGGTAGAGTCGCCAACGGCTTGGCCGCCCGTAAACTTGGCCAAACGGTTGGTCGTGCCACCGGCTGTGGTAACCGCGCCGCCAACGCCAGCACAGTTGGCTGCGGTCGTACACACGTCGTAGCTGCCCGCAGCAGCGGTAGCAAACCGATAGCTGACGTTGGCAGTAGGCGCCTGGAAATTGACTGCGGTCGTATTTGCGCCGCTGGTTATGGCAAGGCTGCTCGCAGCATCGCCCTGCATCGTGAATGTCTGGCTGCTACTGCCGAGTGTCAGTGCACCGCTCGGTGTCACATTCAAGGCACCGGTACTGGTGATGTCGCCGCCGTTTACGGCGATGTCGCCGGTAAAGGTCGCATTACCGGTAGTGCCAATGGTTACACGGGTCGTACCGTTCGTTCGGAGATTAAGGGCCATGGCGTCGTTCGTCCCCAAATCGCCAGCGACTCCGAATGTGTTGCCGCCCTGCACGAACCCTGCACCGCTACCGGTTGCAAACCCACAGGCCGAACTGCCATTCAAACAGAAGGTACCGCTGGCATCAGGTAAGGTATACGTGCGGTTGGCAGTCAACGCGCCTTGTGTAATTGTGCCGCTGAAGTTGGCGCTGCCGTATGCGAGCACCAACGAACCTGTCTGCGAGTTGGCGACGCCGCTCGTGAGCGTGCCGCCTTGTACTACCATATTTGCCGATGTCGTAACGGTCGTACCGTTGTCGGTGATAGTCGAGTCGCCTATTACCTGGGCGCCGCTGAATTTTGCCAAACGGTTCGTGCTGCCGCCTGCCGTCGTAACGCCGCCGCCCGATGTCGCACAGTTACCCACAGTAGTACAAATATCATAGGTACCGGCGGCTGCCGTAGGAATACGGTATGTTACGTTTGCGGTTGGTGCTTGGAAATTAACGGTCGTCGTATTTGCACCGCTCGTCACTGCAAAGGTGCTACCAGCGCCGCCCTGCAACGCTAATGTCTGGGCGCCGCTGCCAACGGTCAGCGTGCCACCCGGCGTAATATTCAAGGCACCAGTGCTGGTGATGTCGCCACCGTTTACGGCGATGTCGCCGGTAAGCGTCGTGTTACCAGCCACAGCCATCGTACCCGTGAAGCTGGCGCTATTAGAGATAGTCTGGCCATTTACCGTGCCGCTCGTAGCGACATTCCCGCTTGGTTGGACACTAAATTTACTCGATCCATTCACTTGTAAATCGAGTAATGCGCCGCTCGCACCGGTGTTCGTGTTATTGATAAGCAGCATCGGGTTGGAAGCCTGGCTGGAAGTTAATGATAGCTGGCCGAATGTGGGTGCCGCACTGCTATTGATGTCCTGGATAGTGTTTACCGCACCGCTCGTGACCGAAAAATTCGTACTGTTGAAGCTGGCTATACCCTTCGCCGCCGTCGTAGCGTCATTGAGCGTAATAGTACTGCCGGCTGTCGTAGCGTTAGCTATGCTTATGACGCCTGTCAGGCCGTTTACGCTCGTTACGCCACCGCTACCTGGGCACACCTGGAATGAAGGTGCTCCGGCACTTGATATAAGACATAGCCCGGCACCGCCGGCAGTGACCGTCGCAAATGCGCCACTGCCCTGGCCGATCAGCACGCCATTCGTCGTAAAGCTGGCTGCGCCAGTACCGCCGTAGCCAACACCAAGTGCCGCACCAAGGGTAAGGCTGCCAGTAACCGATGCATTGCCGGTTATCGTTGCGAGCGTGCCGTTGTCGCTGATGATTGAGTCAGCCAGTGTCTGGGCACCGCTGAATTTAGCCAGCTTATCGGTTGTGCCACCACTGGTCGTAACGCCACCGCCCACGCCAGCACAGTTTGCTGCGGTCGTACAGATGTCGTAGCTGCCCGCCGCAGCCGTAGCCAACCGATACGTCACATTTGCCGTTGCCGGCTGGAAGCTCAGCGTCGTGGTATTGCCGCCATTGCTGGCGCTCACCGTGGTGCCTGCAGCACCTTGCAAGGTCAGGTTCTGGGACGTAGCGCCTACCGTCAAAGCACCGCTTGGCGTAATGGCGTTCGTATTCACGCCATTAAAGGTTGGCGTCGACGTCGTGCTAATATTCTGGATCGTCGTGACCGTACCGCCAATGACAGAGAAGTTTGTACTGTTAAAGGTTGCGATACCTTTTGCCGCGGTGCTGGCATCGTTAATAGTAACCGTACTGCCAACTCCGGTCGTATTGGCGATAGTGAGCGCCCCTGACAGCCCGTCTAACGATGCCACGCCTGCCCCGCTAGGGCACGCTTGGAAAGCCGGCGCACCAGCAGTTGATATAAGGCAAAGCCCGGCGCCTGCAGCAGTAACTGCGGTAAGCGCGCCGGCGCCTTGTCCGATAACAACACCATTGTTGGCTAATGAAGGTGTGCCAGTGCCACCCTGGCTAACTGCCAGCGGTGCAGATAAGCTGATTGTACCAGTAACGCTTAAATCACCGTTTACGGTGATAGTAACCCCGTCATCGGCTAGTAACGATGATTCAACATTTTGTGCACCGGTAAATTTAGCTATCCGGCCCGCTGTGCCGCCGCTGCTTGTTACGGTGCCACTGCCACCTCCGACATTGCTGATAGTTATATTGCCGTTGCCGTCATCACTCACAACCAGGCTGGGCGTGCCTGACGCAATACTCAGTACACCACTGTTCTGCAAGTCACTGCCGTTCATAGCCAGCCCCCTGCCTACGGTTACCGTACCCGATACGCCACCAATACTTGTTACGTGATCAGGGAATACGACAGGTGTCGTACTGGGGAACGCTACGCTCAGCTGGTTGTTTACCACACTGAGGCCGCCGCCGAGTGTCAATGCACCACTAACGCCACCGATACTCTGTACCGACGGACCTTGTCCAGTAACCGCAATATACTGCGACCCATTAAAATACGCCAACTGGTTCGTGTTTTGGTCATAGTACAACTGCCCTGCCTTAGAGTTGGCGGGCGTCTCGGATGGCGTAAGCACAATCCCCTGGTTAGCGGTTAGCTGGCCGTTCAGCGTGATACTACTCTGTAGTTTAACCCCCTGGGTATCGGACAGAAACCCTGCTAACGGTATGCGTTGGGTTCCGTACTGCGTGGCGATGCTGGCGTTGCTCGTGGTTTTAGGGTGCTGCCGATAGCGCGTAGCAATAAGCATAACACCGGCAATACTTATGAGTATTACCAGGCCCAGTAGCAGATATGATCGAGTAAAAAATCGTGCGGCAATGTTCGTCTGACCCGGCGGTGGCGCAGGTTCAATGTACTCGGTACTCAGTAAACTGCCCGTGTCTACACCGCTATCCTCAAGGCTCGCCCCCTCTGGGACGGCACTATAAGAGGACTGCGTTGGGAACATCCCACCGCCGTCACCAGCGTCCAACCTCGTATTTTGTTTTTCTTCCGCCACAGACTTTTTTGTATTTTCTCTGTTTTACAGAGATATACTCCTTAGGTATCGTACCGCGCTTGTGCTTAAAAAACTATGTATTTTTTACTTCGATTTTAATAAAATCTGTGGATAAGTAACTTTTACGCCATTTACTGCCTATTGTGACGTCCCTATCACATGATAGATAAACACGTACTTCGTGTTTGGCTGGAGGGTGCCGTTGGCACCGACCATAAAGCTGTCGTCTGCAACGCTGTCTACATAGGACTGCGCTGCTGCACTTCCCTTACCTAACGGTGTGATGACTACTTCCGGCATACCGGTGTATGCAGTGTGGAAGATCAGCTTCGCCAGATCGTCGGCTGTTGGCGCGGTGCCGGTGGTGATTTCGATACGGCCAGCAGTGTCGTTACCAGTGATGGTGACCACGGCGTTTGCGCCGGCGGCAGCTTGGACTTCGGCCGTTGGCGTGGTGCCGGCGGTAACGATGTGGCCGTTGACGAGGATGTTGTTGACGGTCGTCAGACCGGTAACCGTCAAGTTGCCGCCGATATTTACATTGCCTGAAGCGTTCAGGTTACTAAACGAACCATTGTCCGCACCCTGAAGCGCAGGTGAATAGTAGCCAGAGCTTACAAGGACAAGTACCGTGCCGTCACCATTCGCGCCGTCAAAGAACCCGAGCGCCTTACCGATAGTCGGACCAGCATGCGTTGCCTTCATAGCCTTACCAGGAGTACTTGAGGTGGTCAGGTGATCACCGGGCTTAATCTGACCGCCCTCGTTGGTAACCTTGACCAGCACACGCCCGGCAAGAGTCAACGGTTTCGCGTCAGGGTCGGTTGTGTTGCCGTCCAGGTCGCCATATACATTCGATACAAATCCGGCGTGTTCTGGGTCAGAGATGACGCCGACTGCTGCGTCGTTATAGGCACCGGTAGCTTTTACTACGCGCTCAGTGTTGTCTGGGTCGGCCATTACTACATCGGCGATTGCGACATCGCTCGCCGCGTGGATGTATTCTGCGAGGTCAGCACCGCCGGTAGTGTTGAACGCACCGGAACCGTTAATCGCGCCCGTCGCACCGATAGTACCGCTTACACCCAGGGTCTTCGTGCAGGTGTTTACGTTAATACACACGTGTGTAGTGTCGGTAGTACTACCGTACATGATGGTCATGCGGGCGTTAGCGCCAGCGCTGGTGCTGCTGGTAATAAATTGCAGGTTACCGCTACCGATCAGACTACCGACAATCATGGCGTTTTGAGTACCGTTCGTGATGGAGGTGCTGCCATCAGGGCTGACGCCAGCCACCTGAGTAAGACCAACCGTGCCCATGGTAGCGGTGTTGCCGGAGCCGTCAACGGATATATTCAAGTAGCTGCCGCCCGGTTCGCCAGCGACGTTATCGAGGTCGCTCATGATACTAATGCCAGCGTAGCTGTCGTTGGCCGCGACGACCGACAGGCTATCGGTAACCGAAGCGCCCTGGCTAAAGTTGGCCGAACCCTGGACATTCAGCTTACCGACGACGTTTGCATCACCAACGGTCAGTGAGCCGCCAGCCGGGCCATCGCCAGCGACGATGCCGTCAGAGGTGCCTACCAGGTCTAATGCACCTTTAATCTGAGTACGGGCAGCCGAGGCTGAGTACACGGTGTTAGAGCCGCTAGCACCACCACCCATGACATAGAAGTAACCATTGTATTGAGTGGTAAACCGGCCAGCAGAACCAGTCATTGGCGAGAGTGATACGGTAGACCAAGCGCCAAGCGGTTGGGCAGCCGTAGTGCTCAGCTGCGATACATACATGGCGTTGTTGCCGCCGTTAACCACGTACATGTAACCGTTGTAGTATAGAGCGCTTGATGTAGAGGTAGCAGCTGGCAGGACGTTCGTGTTCGAGGTCCAACCGGTAACATCTCCGGTTGCTGCGTTAACCGTGCCGTAGTAGACCTGTGTCTTGCTGGTAGATGCAGTATCTACGCCGCCCATCAGGAATATCTTGCCGTTTACGTATACAGCAGACATATGCGCCCAGGCAGTGGCCGCCGGCAGCGTCGTTGCGCTGGTTTGCCATGGTTCGATAGAACCGTCAGCCTTGATCTTGGCGAAGTTGACAGCTGTAGAAAGCGTCGTGCTGTTAGTAAGACCACCTAGGGCGTAGATGAAGCCATTTGCCACAACGGTCGATACAGCATAGCGGCCGGTACCTATTACTTCAGTAGCGGTTGCCCAAGCAGTCAGCGTACCATCGCTGGTTACCCGTGCAAAGTACACCGTGTTGTTAGCAGTAGTGCCGTTGGCGGTACCCAATACTACGTAGATGAAGTTGTTATAGGTGGAGACGGACTCAACAGTGTAATCGCGGGCAGCCGGCAGTGCGGAAGTCGTTGCCCATGTGCCCAGAGTGCCATCAGACTTGATCGGCGCAAACTGGACGACAGAAGAAGGCGAAGCGTTATGGCCACCTATAGCGTAGATGAAGCCGTTAGCAACAACCGAGCCGGCAAAGCTTATGGACGTATTCAGCGTATTGCTTAGCGCGCTAAAGGCGGTCAGCTGGCTGCCAGTACCGTTGTTGATAGAAATGACATTCTTGATGGTATCGACGTTCAGCATGCTGGTGCCTGCAGCGTCCTGGATCTGGAAGGCGTTACTACCGTCGGTGCTAGCCTTGGCAATGATGGACGCAGCTGCTGCATTGGTCTGCAACAGCAGATCGCCAGTACCAGCCGAGATCGTTGTCGTACTCGCGCCGTTCGTTGAACCGATATTAATCGTTTGGGCAGCCGTCGTGGAAGTGCCGATGTTAACCGTTGACGCGGTGCCGTTGCCTGATGTCGAACCGACGTTAATAACCCGGTTGGCAGTCGCGTTCGTGCCCAGCTGTAGTGTGCCCGTGCCATTGGCCAGTACTGTCAGGTCACTGTTAGCGCCCGCCTGCAGCGTGTAACCGCCCGTTGCGGTGATGTAGTTCGAGCCGCCGAAGCTAATGGTCTGAGTAGCCGACTGAATCAGGATGTCGCCGGTTGTGCCAGTGATAGTGTTGGCGTTCAATGTACCGTCGATACGGCCGTTGTTGCTAATCCAGAAGCTGGATGATGCCTGCTGGGCGGCGCTTTGGTTCTGGATGTAACCGGTGCCGCCCGTAGCCGGAGCGTAGCCAGCACAGGTGCTGTTGGTAGTACAAACCGTTGCGTTCGCCGTGATAGCTGGCAAGCTCAGCGTAAAGTTGCCTGCGTTTGGCGTGGTCGGACCGGCCAGCGTCAGCGTACCCGTACCGCCGGACCCACGGAGCACGATACCGCCGGTGGCGCTGCTGGACGTACCCAGCGTCAAGCCGTTTGCTGCCGTGAAGGCACCCGTACCGCCCTGGACCAATGCACTGGTTGAGATATTGTTCGTCGTAGCGATAGCACCAAAGCCACTGGCAATTGAGCCGGTAGTTAGGGCGCCTACCTTTTGCAGGTTGGTGTATGTCAGCGTAGCGTCGATGGCCGCATTCTGTACAAAGCCGGTGCCGGAAATAAGCTGTGTGTTGTTGTAACGCAGGATGTCGGTGTAGCCAGTGCCAACATTGAACGAGTAGTAGAAGTTATTCGTGGCGGCAGCTACGTTGTTAAGGCGTACGGCGCTAATGCTGTTGGAGCCGGCGGCGTTGTTCGTGCCCGTTACATTGATGGCATGACCGAAGAGCGTGTTCGTGCCACTGCTCGCGTTGTCTGTCAGGTTAAGTACCTGTGCGTTGCCGCTTGCTCCGCTAAAGCCTTGTGTCAGAACACCCGTACCGCTGGTCATCGTAATACTCTGGTTTGCTGCAACCGTCAGACCGCCGTTGGCGCTCAAGCCCTGCGTAACTGCCATTGCACCGGTGTTCGTCGTAGTAATACCCGTCCGGCCCAAGCTAATAGCGCTGGTGTTCGCCGTACCGATGCCGATAGTACCACCGGCTGCGCCGTTGGCCGTACCGTTATTAATAGTGATGTTACCGGAGTTAGAAGTGGTCCCGCTGGCGTTACCAGTAGTGATAGTGAGGTCTGCTGAGTTCGTTGATGCGGTGTTCGTGGCGGCAGTGTTGGCGGTCAAACCAGATGCACCAGTAACCGTCAGTGCGGTGCCGGCAGCACTCTGCAGCAATGGTGCGGTGAATGCCGTGTCGGCCCGGCCGGTGCCGCTGATCCAGAAGTTGGAGGTCGTCTGGGCGCCGGCGTTTTGGTTCTGGATGTAGTTAGCCGAGCCAGTGTTCGTAGCGAAGCCACAGGAAGTGGAGTTCTGGAAACAGAAGGTACCTGATGCGTCTGGCAGTGTAGCTGTCCGAGCGCCAGTCAAGGTGTTTGAGTTAATGGTCGCCAGGTTAGCGTTGCTTGCGTTACTGAATGCCAGCGCACCTGCAAGTGTACCGCCCTGGCCTAAGACTACTTGGTTGCCGTTCGTGTCGACACTCAAGACAGCGGTGCCGCCCTGCTTGATAACCCGGAAGGCGTTGGCTGAATCACTTGAGTTCTGGGCAGTGATAGCACCCGTGTTGCCAACACCGAACAGTACGGCGCCTAAGCCTGCACCGTTGCTGGCGCGGATGTTAAACAGGTTTGCGCCAGTGGTCGTGTCAGCATCCTGGATATCAACACCCTGTAATGTGGCGTTCAGCTTGATCTTCGGCGTGGTGCCACCAACCGAGTTGGTGTAGGCCGTCTGCAGTGTGGCGCTCGTGCCACTACAGTTACCGGCGTCAGTACAGATGATACCACCGACGTCCGGCAGCGTCAGCGTACGTGAGGCGGTCAGCGTACCGACATTAATAGTGACCGTGTTCGCGTTGGCGGCGTTGGCGAATACCAGCTTGCCGTTTAAGGCACTGCTCTGGCCCAATATGATCTGGTTGTTCGTAGTGTCGGCAGTGAATACGCGGAAGCTGTTCAGGTTGTTCTGGATGTTAAAGCCGTTTGTAGAGTCAACGCTGTTCTTAAAGCCAACTGTGCTACCGGTAAAGGTCTGGGCGGCGTTCAACTTAGCCAAGTTGCTGTCGTTGCTCAAGGCAGCTGAGGTAATCTGGGTACCGTTGATCTGGTAGGTGCTACCGGTAGTAATGTTCAGGTTACCACCGACGTTTATAGCGCTCGTGCCTGACTGCGTCAGGATGGAGTTGCCGATTGCCTGGCCACCGGTGAACATCGCGATGGTGTTCGTGGTGCCACCGGCAGTCGTTACGCCAGTGCCACTACCGGCACAGTTGCCGGTGCTGAGACAGATGGTAGCGCTGGCGCCTGCTGGGTCTGGCAAGTTGTAGACGGTGTTCTGGCCAAGAGTGCCGGCCGTCTTGATGGTAGCGGTCTTGGCAACGGCTGAACCATCATCAAGGATCAACGTACCCTGGACGCTGTTAGCGCCGATCGTTGCACTGGAGCCAGTGACGGTCAGACCAGTGAATGATGGTGCGCTGACGACGTTAATGGTTGCGGTGCCGCCGCTACCCAATGTGATCGTGCCGCCGCCGCTCAGGTTGGTGCCGGCGGTAACCGTCAGTGAGGTGTTACCCTGTACAGCAGTGTTCGTGGAAGAGCCATAGGCCACGCTTAAGGTTGGGGTGCTGCCTTCACCGGTGTTGCCAGTGGTGCTTAGGCCGGTTAGGGTGCCAAGGGTAGCGATGTAGTTACCTACCGTGTCGGCACCCAGAGCAACGGCGTTAGCCTGGATGGTAGCAACACCGGTTTCATTGATGGCCAGGTCACCGCTCAGTGCGTGGTTTTCCCATGCGCCATTGGTTGCGTTGTAGACCAGGACATTGCCAGCTGCTACGGTGTTGATATTCAAGGTTGCGCCCTGCAGCTTGGCGATCGTTGGGTTCGGGAAGCTGCCCGTCAGGTCACCGCCAGCGCTACCGTTGGCAGCACAGTTGCCTGTGGTCAGACAGAAGCTAGCGGTTGCAACACCGGGGTCAGGAATCGTGTACGTCGTGTTCTGGCCCAAGGTAGCTGTCTTAACCGTACCGGTCTTGCTCGTGACAGCGCCGTCGCTCAGGATCAAGTTGCCGCCCACGCTGTTGCCGCCAACCGTAACTGATGCGCCCTGGACCGTGAGGGTGCCCGTGAATGATGGGCTAGCGACCGTGTTGATAGAGCCGCAGGTGCCGCCAGTGCCCAACGTAATGCTCGTACCACCGCCGGTTAAGTTACCCGTACCGCTTGGGCAGGTCAATGTTGTACTACCCTGGACTGCCGTGTTGGCGGTAGAGCCGTAGGTTACGCTGAGGGTTGGGGTGCTGCCTTCGCCGGTGTTGCCAGTGGTGCTTAGGCCGGTTAGGGTGCCAAGGGTGCCAATGTAGTTACCGGTGGTGTCGGTGCCGAGGGCGACTGAGTTAGCTTGGATAACCGTTGCGCCAGTGTTATCAACGCTCACATCACCGCTAAAGCTGACAAATGCAGGTATGCCAGTTGCACCAGCAACCAGGACCTGGCCGCTCGTGCCAGCAGCAGTTACCTGCAAGGCGCTCGTACCGTTGCCGTAGATAATACCCTTCGAGGTAAAGGTGCCGGCACCGGTGCCGCCGTTGGCAACGGTTAAGGCAGTCGTCAGGGTCAAGTCACCAGCGATGCTGATAGTGGTACCGGATTGCGAGATAATGGAGTTCCCGATCACCTGCGCGCCGCTGAACAGCGCAATCTTGTTCGTGGTACCCGTACCAGTAATAGCCGAGCCTGAAGCACCATCATCGTCGCTACAGCTGACAACACCGGAAGCGTTAGCCGTTAGCGCGCCGCCGTTGGCGTTGGCGCTACAGTTCAGCCCGCTGAAGGTGATGGTGCCGGAGCTCGTTACGCCTGTCGCTGCGGTGATAGCACCGGCAGAGTTAATAGTAAATGCGTCGGCGGTACCAGCGGTTAACGTGCCTGAGATATCCAGGTTGCCCGTCACATTGGTGCTGTCCTGGAGCTCGATGGTGGTCGTTGCATTGATGGCAACCGTGGTTGCGCCGCTGGAAATTGTCAGGGCGCCGCTGCTCTGGAGTGTTGGGGTTGTAACGCTCGTGCTGAATGAAGGGTTGTTGACGGTTGCGACCGTCATGTTGCCGTTGGCGCCGCCGTCAGTGATGCTGATGTTGGTACCAGCAGCCAGGGCGCGCTCGTTCGTCAGGGTGCCGTTCAGCGTGGCAACAAGGTAGGTTGCATCGTTTGGAGCGGTGTTCGCAGTACTGCCGACACAGTTGCCAGTGTTCAGACAGAAGGTGGCGTTTGCGCCAACATCAGGCAGTGTGTAGGTGCGGTCAACGGCAGTGCCGCTGGCAACGATAGACATCGTGTTTGAAGAGCCGTCGCTCAAGGAGAGCGTACCAGCTTGCGTCGTGGTACCTAACGTGCTCGTACCGCCCTGGACAACCAGGTTCACGGAGCCGTTCAAGGTTACGGTGCTGCCGTTGTCAGAGATAGTGCTGTCGGCGATGGCCTGTGCCCCGCTGAACTTGCTTAAGCGGTTGGTGGTGCCGCCGACAGTTGTTACACCAGTACCGCTACCGGCACAGTTGCCGCTCGACAGACAGATCGTAGCGCTTGCAGCGCCCGGGTCTGGCAGGTTAAAGGTCGTGTTCTGAGCTAACGTACCGGAAGTCTTCAACGTAGCAGTCTTGCTGGTAACGCCACCGTCGCTTAGTACGACGCTACCCTGTACGCTGTTCGTACCTACCGTTACAGTGGCACCCTGGACAGTGAGCGTACCAGAGAATATCGGACTGCTGGCGACGTTCAAGGTTACGGTGCCGCCGGCACCCAAAGTGACTGCGCCACCGCCCGACAGGTTCGTGCCAGCGGTAACCGTCAGTGAGGTGTTACCCTGGACCGATGTGTTGGCAGTCGAGCCATAGGTTACGCTGATGGTCGGCGTACTGCCTTCACCGGTGTTGCCGGTGGTAGATAGACCCGTCAGCGTACCGAGGGTGCCAACGTAGTTGCCGGTGGTATCGGTGCCCAGGGCAACGGCGTTAGCCTGGATGGTGGCAGCGCCTGATTCATTGATGACCACATCGCTGCTGATAGCGTGGTTTTCCCAGCGGCTGTTGGTGCCGTTGTAGACCAGGACGTGACCGGCAGCTGGCGCAGAGATATTCAAGTTGGTGTTCTGCAATTTAGCAATCGTTGGGTTGGGGTATGTACCGGTCAAATCACCACCTGCAGTGCCGGCAGCAGCACAGTTACCAGTGCTCAAACAGATAGTTGCTGCTGCTGCACCCGGATCTGGCAGCGTAAAGGTCGTTGCCTGGCCGAGGTTTGCTACCTGCATGGTGCCGTTGCTGCCGGCGCCGGTCAAGATGAGCGACGGGGTCGTAACGCTGGTGCTGAAGGTCGGGTTGTTTACCGTGCTGATAGCACCGCAAGAACCGCCAGTACCGAGTGTAATACTCGTGCCACCACCAGTTAAGTTGCCAGAACCACTTGGGCAGGTCAAGGTGACATTACCCTGTACGGAGGTGTTCGCAACTGATCCGTAGGTCACGCTCAGGGTCGGCGTGCTGCCTTCACCGGTGTTGCCAGTGGTGCTTAGGCCGGTAAGCGTACCCAATGTGCCAACGTAGTTACCCGTGGTGTCGGTGCCAAGGGCAACCGAGTTAGCTTGGATAGTCGTGAGGCCGGTGTTTGTTACCGCAACGTCGCCGCTGAAGCTGACGAAGGCCGGTGTACCACCGGTACCGGCAACCAGGACTTGGCCGCTCGTGCCAGCTGCAGTAACGCCCAGCGCGCCCGTGCCGCTACCGAATACGATACCGTTAGAAGTGAATGACGTAGCGCCGGTGCCGCCGTTGGCGACGCTCAGTGCAGTCGTCAGGGTCAAGTCACCAGCGATGCTGATAGTGGTACCGGATTGCGTGATGATAGAGTTTGTAACGGTTTGCGTACCGTTGAATAACGCGATAGTGCCGCTGGTACCCGAGCCAGAGATCGCAGCACCGCTGCCGCCGTCGTCATCGCTACAACTAATGACACCTGAGGCGTTGGCAGTCAGGGCACCGCCGTTGGCGTTGGTGCTACAGTTCAGGCCACTGAAGGTGATGGTGCCAGAGCTTGTCACGCCCGTAGCGGCAGTAATAGCCCCTGCGGAGCTGATCGTGAAGGCGTTCGCCGTACCGCTGGTAAAGCTGCCAGAGATGTCGATGTTGCCCGTCACATTGGTACTGTCCTGGAGCTCGATGGTCGTACCGGCATCAATGGCAATGGTTTGGCCGGCCGCGCTGGTAATCGTCAAAGCACCGCTGCTTTGCAATGCGGGAGTGGTAACACTCGTGCTGAAGGTTGGGTTGGCAACAGTTGCAACGGTCATATTGCCGTTGGCGCCACCATCCGTTACGGTGACGTTCGCACCGGCAGCCAGGGCGCGCTCGTTCGTCAGCGTGCCGTCAAGGGTAGCAACTAGGTACGCAGCACTGTTCGGAGCACCGCCGCCGCTACCTACACAGTTGCCGGTGCTGAGACAGAAGGTGGCAGCGCCGCCGACGTCAGGCAATGTGTAGGTGTTGTTCGTGGCAAAGCCCGTGGCAACAATCGAAACCGTGTTCGATGAACCGTCGCTGAGTGTTAACGTACCAGCCTGCGTGGTAGTACCGAGTGTGCTCGTGCCACCTTGCACGGCCAGGTTAACCGAGCCGTTAATGGTAACGGTTGTGCCGTTGTCAGAGACACTAGAGTCGCCAACTGCTTGAGCAGCCGTGAATTTACTGAGGCGGTTCGTGGTGCCACCGCTGGTGGTTACGCCAGTGCCGGTACCAGCACAGTTGCCCGTCGTCAAACAGATCGTAGCTGATGCAGCGCCGGGGTCTGGCAGGTTGTATGTCGTGTTTTGAGCTAGCGCACCACTCGTCTTCAGTGTTGCTGTCTTGCTGGTAACCGCGCCGTCACTTAGTACGACACTACCCTGTACGCTGTTGCCGCCGATGGTTACTGTCGCGCCCTGGACCGTCAGCGTGCCAGAGAATATCGGACTGCTGGCGACGTTCAAGGTTACGGTGCCGCCGGCACCGAGCGTAGTCGCGCCGCCGCCGGTCAAGTTCGTACCGGCCGTAACCGTCAGCGAGGTGTTGCCCTGTACCGATGTGTTAGCCGTCGAGCCATAGGTGACACTAATCGTCGGCGTGCTGCCTTCACCGGTGTTGCCGGTGGTGCTCAGGCCGGTCAGGGTGCCCAATGTACCGATGTAGTTACCCGTGGTGTCAGTACCAAGAGCGACAGCGTTCGCTTGGATAGTTGCGGCACCAGTCTCGGAAATGACAACGTCACTGCTGATAGCGTGGTTTTCCCAGCGGCTGTTAGTACCGTTGTAGACCAACACGTGGCCGGCTGCCGGGGCGGAAATGTTCAGGTTCGTATTCTGCAGTTTAGCAATCGTGGGGTTCGGGTAGGTACCAGTCAGGTCACCGCCAGCAGTACCAGCAGCTCCACAGTTGCCGGTGCTCAAACAAATGGTTGCGGCGGCGCCACCCGGGTCTGGCAGCGTGTACACCGTGCTTTGGCCAAGCGTACCGACCTGGATCGAACCGTTGCTGCCGCCACCGGTCAGGACTAACGAAGGTGTCGTAACACTCGTTGAGAAGGTCGGGTTGTTTACGGTGCTGATAGCACCACAGGAACCGCCAGTACCTAAGGTGATGCTCGTGCCGCCACCGGTCAAGTTACCGCTGCCGCTTGGGCAGGTCAGTGTTACGTTACCCTGCACTGCCGTGTTAGCGATAGAGCCGTAGGTCACGCTCAATGTTGGCGTGCTGCCTTCACCGGTGTTGCCGGTGGTGCTCAGGCCGGTTAAGGTGCCGAGCGTGCCCACATAGTTACCGGTGGTGTCAGTACCAAGGGCGACCGAGTTAGCCTGAATGGCGGTCAAGCCAGTGTTGCTCACGGCTACGTCGCCGCTGAAGCTAACGAAGGCAGGCGTGCCCGTTGCGCCAGCAACCAATACCTGGCCGCTGGTACCGGCAGCGGTAACGCCCAAGGCGCTCGCGCCGTTCCCGAAGACGATGCCGTTTGCCGTGAAGCTGGCAACGCCGGTGCCGCCGTTGGCAACCGTTAACGCAGTGTTCAGCGTCAGGTCACCAGCGATGTTAATAGTGGTGCCGGACTGAGTAATAATTGAGTTCGCTATAGATTGTGCGCCGTTGAATAAGGCTACCGTGCCGCTCGTGCCAGTACCAGAGATAGCGCTGCCCGAACCGCCGTCATCATCACTACAAATCAGCTGGCCGGAACCGTTGGTGGTTAGTGCGCCGCCATTGGCGTTCGTGCTACAGTTCAGGCCGCTGAAGGTGATGGTGCCGCTGCTGGTGATACCAGTGGCCGCAGTGATAGCGCCCGCCGAGCTGATCGTGAAGGCGTTCGCCGTACCGCTCGTGAATGAGCCAGAAATGTCGAGGTTGCCCGTTACATTCGTACTGTCTTGCAGTTCGATGGTGGTCGTTGCGTCGATGGCAACCGTGGTTGCGCCGCTGCTGATCGTCAATGCACCGCTGCTCTGCAGGATAGGTGTCGTAACGCTCGTGCTGAATGATGGGTTGTTCACGGTTGCAACGGTGAAGTTGCCGTTCGCACCGGCATCAGTGAAGTTTACGTTATTACCAGCGGTAATTGCCCGCTCGTTTGTTAGGTTACCGCTCAGGCTGGCTACGAGGTAGGTCGCGTCTGCAGGAGCGCTGCCACTGGCCCCACCGATACAGTTGCCAGTGTTCAGACAGAAGGTGGCGTTTGCGCCAACATCGGGCAGCGTGTATACGCGGTCTGCGGCGGTACCAGCAGCTACAATCGAGACCGTGTTCGATGAACCGTCACTGATAGCCAACGTACCAGCCTGTGTCGTGGTACCTAACGTGCTCGTACCACCCTGGACAACAACATTCACTGAGCCGTTGATGGTAACCGTTGTGCCGTTGTCTGAAATGCTAGAGTCAGCGATTGCCTGCGCGCCGCTGAACTTGCTTAAACGGTTAGTAGTGCCACCGGTAGTCGTTACGCCGCCACCAGAACCGGCACAGTTGCCGGTGCTTAAACAGATGGTGGCTGAGGAGCTACCGGGGTCTGGCAAGGTGAAGGTCGTGTTCTGGGCCAGCGATGCGGTTTGCACGGTGCCGGTGTTCGATGAACCGTCACTTAATACGACGCTACCGGCCTGAGTCGTCGTACCAATGCTTGCAGTCGCGCCCTGGACCGTTAAGGTGCCGGAGAACGTCGGGCTGCTGGCGACGTTCAAGGTCACGGTGCCGCCGGCACCCAGAGTTATCGCGCCGCCGCCGGTCAAGTTGGTACCGGCCGTAACCGTCAAGCTGGTGTTACCCTGGACAGCGGTGTTAGTAGTGCTGCCATATGCCACGCTTAAGGTTGGGGTACTGCCCTCACCGGTGTTGCCGCTCGTCGTCAAACCGGTCAGGGTGCCGATAGTTGCCACGTAGTTACCGGTGGTGTCGGTGCCGAGGGCGACAGCGTTTGCCTGGACGGTGGCCGTGCCGGTCTCCGACAGAACAACATCGCCGGTTACGGCGTGGTTTTCCCAGCGACTGTTCGTGGCGTTGTACACCAGTACTTCACCGGCAGCCGGACCGGCAATTGTTAAGTTCGTGTTCTGCAATTTGGCGATGGTTGGGTTCGGATATGTACCAGTCAGGTCACCGCCAGCAGCGCCCGATATCGCACAGTTGCCGGTGCTTAGACAGATAGTAGCTGATGCTGCGCCAGGGTCAGGCAGTGTGTAGACCGTGCCCTGGCCCAGGTTGCCGACTTGGATAGTGCCGTTGCTGCCAGCACCGGTCAGGACGAGTGACGGCGTCGTAACACTGGTGCTAAATGTCGGGTTATTGACCGTACTCAGTGCACCACAGGTGCCGCCAGTGCCCAACGTAATGCTCGTGCCGCCGCCGGTCAGGTTGCCAGTACCGCTGGCACACGTCAGGGTCACATTACCCTGCACGGCGGTGTTGGCTATCGAACCGTAGGTCACACTCAAGGTTGGCGTGCTGCCTTCACCGGTGTTACCAGTAGTGCTCAGGCCGGTCAGCGTACCAAGATTGCTTACGAAATTGCCGGTGGTGTCGGTGCCGAGGGCAACTGAATCAGCCTGGATAGTCGTCAGTCCAGTGTTGGAGACTGCAACATCGCCGCTAAAGCTGACGAATGCCGGCGTGCCACCAGTACCGGCAACCAGGACCTGGCCAGAAGTACCAGCAGCAGTTACCTGCAATGCGCTCGTACCGTTGCCGTAGATAATACCCTTCGAGGTAAAGCTCGTTGCGCCGGTGCCGCCGTTGGCGACGCTCAGTTGAGTTGTCAGCGTCAAATCACCAGCGATACTGACCGTTGTGCCAGACTGCGTAATGATGGAGTTGGCAATGCTCTGCGTACCGTTGAACATCGTGATGGTGCCGCTGGTGCCGGTGCCAGAGATAGCGCTGGCAGCGCCGCCGTCGTCATCACTACAAATCAGCATGCCGCTCGAGTTCGTGGTCAAAGAACCGCCGTTGGCGTTCGTGCTACAGTTCAAGCCGCTGAAGGTGATGGTGCCAGAGCTGGTGATGCCGGTGGCAGCTGCAATAGCGCCAGCCGATGTTACCTGGAAGGCGTCAGCGGTGCCAGCCTTAAAGCCGACTGATACATCGAGGTCACCAGTGATATTGGTACTGTCTTGCAGTTCGATACTGGTGCCGGCGTTGATAGCAATCGTCTGGCCAGCCGCGCTGGTAATTGTCAGGGCGCCGCTGCTTTGCAGTAATGGCGTGGTAACGCTGGTGCTGAATGAGGGGTTGTTAACCGTTGCAATCGTAAAGGCACCATTTGCACCAGCATCGGTGAAGCCGATGTTGTTGCCTGCCGTAAGTGAACGCTCATTGCTCAAACTGCCGTTCAGCGTCGTTACCAAGTATGTTGCGTCGCTGGGTGCGCTACCGCCACCGCCACCAACACAGTTGCCGGTGCTCAAACAGAATGTCGCATTGCTGCCAACATCGGGCAGCGTGTAGTTGTAGTTGCCTGCAAAACCGCCGGCAATGATAGATACCGTGTTCGATGAACCGTCGCTCAGCGTTAATGTGCCAGCCTGCGTGGTAGTGCCCAATGTACTGGTGCCGCCCTGGACAACCAGGTTCGCCGTACCGTTGATAGTAACCGTCGTACCGTTGTCGGAGATGCTGCTATCGCCAATTGCCTGTGCAGCCGTGAATTTACCTAACCGGTTCAACGTACCGCCGCTCGTGGTAACGCCAGTGCCGCTGCCAGCACAGTTGCCGGTGCTGAGACAGATAGTAGCTGAGGAGCTGCCGGGGTCTGGCAAGGTGAAGGTGGTGTTCTGGCCAAGACTGGCGGTGCTAATAGTACCGGTGTTCGATGAACCATCGCTCAGTACCACACTACCAGCTTGCGTGGTTGTGCCGATAGTCGCCGTAGCGCCCTGGACCGTTAAGGTGCCGGAGAACGTCGGGCTACTGGCGACGTTCAAGGTAACTGAACCGCCGCCACCGAGTGTGATGCTGCCGCCGCCGCTCAGGTTCGTGCCGGCAGTAACTGAGATACTCGTGTTACCTTCTACTGCAGTTGCAGCGGTCGCACCATAGGCCACATTGATCGTTGGCGTCCAGCCTTCACCGGCGCTGCCAGTTACGCTCGTACCCGTGCCAGCGCTTACGCCTAATACGTAGTTACCGGTGGTGTCGGTGCCGAGGGCAACTGAATTAGCCTGAACCGTAGCACTGCCAGACTCAGAAATGGCGATGTCACCACTCACTGCGTGGTTTTCCCAACGGCTGTTCGTGGCATTGTAGACCAAGATCTGACCAGCGGTCGGGCCGCTGATCGTCAGGTTCGTACCCTGCAGTTTAGCAATCGTTGGGTTCGGATACGTACCAGTTAAGTCACCGCCTGCGGCGCCAGTTGTTGCACAGTTGCCGGTGCTTAGACAGATCGTTGCAGCAGCGCCGCCCGGGTCTGGCAGCGTATATACCGTGCCCTGGCCCAGGTTGCCGACTTGGATAGTGCCGTTGCTGCCGGCGCCGGTCAGGATCATAGATGGGGTCGTGACGCTGGTGGTGAATGTCGGGTTGTTTACGGTGCTGATAGCGCCACAGGAACCGCCTGAGCCAAGCGTAATAACCGTGCCACCACCGCTCAGGTTACCCGTACCGCTGGCGCAGGTCAGACTGACGTTACCCTGCACCGCGGTGTTGGCGACTGAACCGTAATTGACGCTTAATGTTGGGGTGCTGCCTTCACCGGTGTTGCCAGTAGTGCTCAGGCCAGTCAAGGTACCGAGGCTACCTACGTAGTTGCCCGTGGTGTCAGTGCCCAATGCAACTGAGTTGGCTTGGATAGTCGTCGTGCCGGTGTTCGATACCGCAACGTCGCCGCTAAAGCTGACGAATGTCGGGGTGCCGCTGCCGTTAGCTACCAGCACTTGCGCGTCAGTACCAGCAGCTGTTACCTGCAATGCGCCAGTGCCGTTGCCGTAAATCAGGCCTTTGCTCGTAAAGCTGGTTGCGCCGGTGCCGCCGTTGGCAACACTTAGTGCAGTCGTTAGGCTCAAATCGCCGGCAATACTGACTGTTGTGCCGCTCTGCGTAATAATAGAGTTCGTTATTGTTTGCGTACCGTTGAACATCGTAATGGTGCCGCTGGTGCCGCTGCCAGAGATAGCACTGCCGCTACCGCCGTCGTCATCGCTACATACCAGCTGGCCAGAGCCGTTGGTAGTCAAAGCGCCGCCGTTGGCGTTGGTGGAACAGTTCAGGCCACTGAAGGTGATGGTGCCACTGCTGGTGATACCGGTGGCAGCGGTGATGGCGCCAGATGCGTTAATAGTGAAGGCGTTGGCGTTCCCGCTGGTAAAGCTGCCGGATGTGTCGAGGTTGCCCGTTACATTCGTACTGTCTTGCAGTTCGATAGTTGTGCCCGCGTCGATGGCAATCGTATTACCGGCCGCGCTGGTGATCGTCAAGGCACCGCTGCTTTGCAGGACAGGCGTGGTAACACTGGTGCTAAATGATGGGTTGTTCACAATACCAACCGTCATGCTGCCGTTGGCACCGCCGTCATTCAATGTCAGGTTAGAGCCGACGGCCAGGGCGCGCTCGTTCGTCAGGGTTGCATCCAATGCTGATACTAAGTATGGAGCGCCGTTTGGAGCGCCACCGGTGCCGCCAATACAGTTGCCGCTGTCAACACACAACGTCGCGTCACCGCCAACGTCTGGTAGGGTGTAGATGCGGTCAGCGCTCAGTGCCGCCGCAACAATTGATATCGTGTTCGATGAACCGTCGCTCAGCTTGATAGTACCGGCCTGTGTGGTCGTACCGAAGGTACTGGTGCCACCCTGGACAACCAAGTTCACGGAGCCGTTCAAGGTTACCGTGCTGCCGTTATCTGAAATGCTGCTATCGGCAATCGACTGGCTGCCGTTGAACTTGCTCAAGCGGTCAACAGTGCCGCCGCCCGTTACTACACCGCCGCCAGCGCCCGCACAGTTGCCGGTGCTTAAGCAGATGGTGGCTGATGCTGCGCCAGGGTCAGGGAGCGTAAAGGTGGTGTTCTGGCCAAGGTTAGCCGTGTTGATCGTGCCCGTGTTCGACGAGCCATCATTTAATATGACACTACCCTGTTGGCTGGCCGTACCAATGGTTGCGCTTGCGCCCTGGACCGTCAGCGTGCCAGAGAATGTCGGGCTACTGGCGACGTTCAAGGTAACTGAACCGCCCGCGCCCAAAGTTATCGCACCACCACCGGTCAAGTTGGTCCCGGCACCAACGGTGATAGTCTGGCTACCTTCAACGGCAGTGCCAGCGGTGCTGCCGTACAGTACGTTTACCGTTGGCGTCCAGCCTTCACCGGCGCTGCCGGTTACGCTCGTGCCCGTGCCAGCGGTCAGGCCAAGCACGTAGTTACCGGTGGTGTCGGTGCCGAGGGCGACCGCGTTTGCCTGGACAGTGGCGCTGCCCGTTTCGGAAATAGCAATGTCGCCGCTTAAGGCGTGGTTTTCCCAGCGGCTATTAGTACCGTTATAAACCAATATGTTGCCGGCTGTGGGGCCGGTAATGGTCAGGTTTGTACCCTGCAATTTGGCGATCGTTGGGTTGGGGTAGGTGCCAGTCAGATCGCCCCCAGCGGCGCCAGTTGTTGCACAGTTGCCGGTGCTTAAGCAGATGGTGGCCGATGCTGCGCCAGGGTCAGGCAAGGTGTAAACCGTGCTTTGGCCAAGCGTGCCAACTTGAACCGTGCCGTTTTGGCCAGCGCCAGTCAACACGAATGATGGACTGGTAACACTCGTGGCGAACGATGGGCTGTCGGAAATGCTGATAGCGCCACAGGAACCGCCCGAGCCAAGCGTAATCGTGCTGCCACCACCGCTCAGGTTGCCGCTGCCACTGGCACACGTCAGGGTCACATTCCCCTGCACCGCGGTGTTTGCTACCGAGCCGTAATTGACGCTCAAGGTGGGGGTGCTACCCTCACCGGTGTTGCCGGTGGCGGTCAGGCCAGTCAGCGTGCCGAGGTTAGCAACGTAGTTGCCAGTCGTGTCGGTGCCCAATGTAACTGCGTTTGGCTGAATGGCTACAGAACCGGTGTTGGACACCGTTACGTCACCGCTGAGTGACATGAATGTCGGAACGCCTGAGGCATCAGCTACTAATACCTGACCGCCGGTGCCAGCGCCCGTTACTTGCAGAGCGCCACTACCATTACCATATACCAGGCCATTCGTCGTGAATGAGCTAGCACCAGTACCGCCGTTAGCGACGCTGAGGTCAGTGTTCAGCGACAAATCACCAGCGATAGTTATCGTTGAGCCGGACTGCGTAATGATTGAGTTCGTAATGCTCTGCGTGCCGTTAAATAGTGCAACCGTGCCGCTCGTGCCCGAACCGCTGACTGCACCACCCGCACCGCCGTCGTCATCGCTACATACCAGCTGGCCAGAGCCGTTGGTAGTCAAAGCGCCGCCATTCACATTAGCGCTACAGTTCAGGCCACTGAAGGTGATGGTGCCACTGCTGGTGATACCCGTGGCGGCGGTTATAGAGCCGGCAGCACTGATCTGGAAGGCATTGCCGGTGCCAGCGTGCAGGCTGCCGGAAACATCAAAGTTGCCGGTAACATTCGTGTCATCCTGCAGTTCAATCGTTGCCCCTGCATCAATAGCAATAATCTGACCGGCAGCACTACTGATGGTCAATGCACCGCTGCTCTGCAGTAACGGCGTCGTAACACTGGTGTTGAAGGTCGGGTTCTGGACGGTGGCAACGGTCATAGCAGCGTTCGCGCCGCCGTCGGTGATAGATACATTGCTGCCAGCGGTCAGAACGCGCTCATTGCTCAGTGTGCCGTTCAGGCTAGCAACCAAGTACTCGGCACCGTTTGGTGCGCTGCCCGAACCGCCGCCGCCAACACAGTTGCCCGTGCTTAGACAGAAGGTGGCATTGCTGCCAGCGTCAGGAATCGTGTAGGTACGGTTGCCGGTCAGGCCGCTGATAACCAGTGAAGCCGTGTGCGCGTTGCCGTCACTGAGGACCAAGCTGCCAGCCTGCGTCAGCGTACCCAGCGTAGCGCTGCCACCCTGGACAACCAGGTTCGCCGTACCGTTGACGGTGACATTGGTACCATCGTCACTCACCGACGAATCGATGAGTGATTGCGCACCGTTGAACTTACCGAGGCGGTTCGTAGAGCCGCCCGGGCTTGTCAGGCCGCCGCCGACACCAACACAGTTACCGGCCGTCGTACAGATGCCGTATGTACCGGCCGCTACGCCACGGTCGAGGTTGTAGTTGACGTTGCCAGTGGCCGTGCCATTGAAGCCGACATTGGTATTAAAACCGTTACCAGTGATAGTGAACACCGATGATGAAGTACCCTGCACCGTAAAGCTCTGCGAAGCCGAGCCGATCGTCAGTGAACCGCTTGGCGTAATGGTGTTGGTGTTCACGCCACTAAAGGTAGGCGTGGCTGTTGAACTAATATTTTGTACAGTGTTTACGTCACCGCTGTTAACCGTGAAGTTTGCACTGTTGAAGCTGGCGATACCTTTGTTCGTTGCCGACGCATCGTCGATAGTAATCAGGCTGCCAGTGGTTGAAGCATTGGCAACGGCCAATGCGCCGGTCAGTCCATTCAAGCTGATGACACCCGTTGCCGATGGGCAAGCCATGAACGCCGGTACCCCAACCGTCGAAACCAGGCACAAGCCAGCCGAAGCTGCCGTTACCGACGACAGCGGCGCAGTGCCATTGGCGACCACGATACCATTTGCAGCCAGAGACAACGCGCCAGTACCACCGTTGCTAACCGTCAGCTGGTTGCCTAATGTCAGGCCCCCGGTAATGTGCTGGTCGCCACTCAACGTAATGGTCGTGCCCGCCTGGCTGAGCAATGAATCGCCGATAGACTGGCCAGCGTTAAACAGCGCGATAGTGCCGTTGGTGCCGCCAGCGGTAGTTACAACATTACCGGCTACGCCAGTGTTAGTGATCGTCAGGTTGCCTGCACCGTCATCGGCGATACCGATGCCAGCGCCTGCAGCAATCGTGAGAACGCCGGCGTTTTGCAAGGTGTTACCGTCCAGGTGCAAACCAGCGCCCAGCGTGATAGCCCCTGTTTGGCCGTCGATGCTGTCTACGTGATCTGGCATTTCCGGGACGGTGGTGTCAGGGAACGTGACGGTTAGCTGGTTGTTGACGACACTCAGGCCGCCGCCCAGGGTCAAGGCACCAGAGGCGCCGCCCAGGCTCTGTACGGTCGTGGACTGTTCACCCAGGGGCACGTACGCCTTGCCGTTGAAGTAAGCAAGCTGGCCGGTATTCTGGTCGAGGTAGAACTGACCAGTCGCTGGGTTATTCGGCTGGACTGACGGGGCGATTATGAACCCGCTGTTCGCCGTCAGCAGCCCGTTGATGACTACATTGTTGGTGCCAAAGTTCGTACCCTTCAAGTCGGTCTTAAAACCGTTCAAGGGAACTGTCTGGGTACCATACTGCGTTGTAACGCTGAGTGTCGTTGTGCCGCCGGCGCGATTTTTCTTGCTCCACGCCGTTGCACTCAGCACAATAGCAATTCCGGCTATCAAGAGCAAGATGATCAACAGGAAGATGCGCCGCACCGAGCCGTTTGCGAGGCCGGTTCGCAAGTCTACCGGCTGGCCGCCAAATTCAGCAAGCGTGGCCGCTTGTGCGTCCACGGTATTGTCTGGCGTTACGTCCAGCGATAATGCCTCCGGAACATTCAAAGGGGTCCCCACCACTTGCTGGTCAGATATTTGAATATTTTCCCCGTTACCATCACTCACAGCGGTAACATTCGTGTTTTGGTCTTGGTTTTCCACGATGTTTTTTGTTGTCGGACTCTCCCACCAGAGAGTACTCCCTATAACATTTTACACCGCTTACGCTTATCAGCGTATATAAAGCCTACGTAATAATTACTACAATATACCGACACAAACTGTGGATAAAAAACAGCCTACAAAGTGAGAATGAGGTAAATAACTATTGTAGTAAATACAAAGATCCCCGTAACGGTCAGACCGACTTGCATCAAGCTTTTCCGCACGGCACTTTCTGAAAGCGGATTACGGCCAATCGAGATAATACTGGAACGCACGGCCGAATAAAGCAGGATCGTTACGGCTGCGAATAGGAACACTACAAGCAAGGCGGCTACCAGGACGCGCACCGGCGAGACTTTATGCCCGGCCAGCCCATCTGCAAAATCCTGCAGCGCCGGTGGCAAGAACGTGTTTTGATCGCTCGGAGCCTCATAAAAAACTTTATCCACCTGGATGGGCACGGCGCCGATATGCACTTCACGCGTCTTACCGCCCTTGTCTTTGACTGTTCGTGTTTCTTTCGTAGCCGCCGATAAGTCACCTAACGCCGTGCCAATCACCAACGTGCTATTTGTGGCGCGCATGCCGACGCCAGCAATTGGCGAGGCCGTTATTTTATCACCCGATTTTATATCACCATTGATATCACTGAGTAATGTCGGCGTTACGCCATTCGTCACTACCTGCACACCAGTAGTACCGGTCGAGAGTTCAATAACCGACTTCTCGCCGGTCACGCCGGTCATTTGATCGAGGTTAGTAACACTACTCAATTCAACGCTGTTCGGTGAGCCGCGTTTAAGACTCACTATAGTGCCGGCTACCACGTTCTTGTCGCTCGTCTGGAAACCCTGCGCGATTGACGACGCCCCCTGCGCATTCAGCGTCGTAGCGCCTACGAGCGAAACCAACACCCCGACACCAAGGCCGATATATTTCTGTTTAGAGTTGGTCGTTCGCCACCGGAAAATCATCAACCATAGCCTTAGCTGTTATATTTCTTATGATTATAGCTCAATCGCACGCGACGTCCAGCATGTTCGTAATTACTCTTATAAACGTGCATATTTTGGAGCCCTGCAGTATACTTAATCTTTGTAATGCCTACACAAACAGAGTCCACAGACCCTCCGGCTTTTAAGCCAGGATCACACAGAAGTAGCCCTGAACCGCACAAGCCACGGCATCGCTCACAGGAACGCGAAAACTTCTTCAGTATCTTATCGACACTGATGATTTTGCTCATTGCCCCTGTGATTGCCATCCTGCTGACTGCGTTCGTTTTCCAGTCATACCAAGTGGACGGCCCGAGTATGCAAAACACCCTGCATAATAATGACCGGCTTATCGTATGGAAGTTACCAAAGACATGGGCCCGCATTACAGGGCACAACTTCATCCCGAACCGCGGCGATATCATCGTATTTACCGAACCAAAATTATCAGACTTCGGCCAAGACCCAACAAAACAGCTTATTAAGCGTGTCATCGGCCTGCCAGGCGACCGCGTCGTCGTCAAAGATGGCATTGTCACTATATACAACGCTCAGTACCCGGACGGCCTCCACCCGGACGCCGATCTTCCCTATCACCGTGAAGGCACCGACACCGCTGGCGACTTGGAAGTTACCGTGGCAAAAGGCCAGGTATTCGTCCTCGGTGACAACCGCGAGAACTCATTAGATTCACGTGCATTTGGTGTTGTAGAAGCCCACGATATCATCGGCAAACTTGTCGTACGCCTGCTGCCCCTCAGCGACATCAAGCGCTTCTAGCTCCATATAGAATAAACCACGCATCCATACATTTTGGAGACTAAACGGAAGCGCAGCCGGAAAAGACGGCGCCAGTGGCGCCTCGTTCCGCGCGTGAGCGGTCTCTACAATGTATGGATGCGTGGTTTATTGCAAGTGAGACAGAATAGCTTGCAGTTCGTCATCGGTCTTGAATGAGATTTCAAGCTTGCCGCCTTTGGCGGTACGGCGGATCTGCACCGGCGCACCGATGCGCTTGCTCAGCTGTTTAGTGGCCGGCGTTTCGCGGTTCATGCGTTCCTGGGTGGCTTTCGTTTCCTTAAAGCCTTCCTTTATGGACGTGACAAACTGTTCCGATTGGCGCACTGACCAGCCGTGCTTCAGGATGTTAGCAAGTAACTCCGCCTGTTTCGTAGGCGTATCTTTCAGGGCAAGGATAGCCCGGGCATGCCCCTCGCTAATAGTCTGCTGATGCAGCGCTTCGCGTGCCGGCTCTGGCAGCTGCAATAGCCGGACGATGTTATTCACCGTTGAGCTGGCTTTGCCCAGCCGCTTGGCAATTGCATCGTATGTCATACTGAACTGCTCATGCAGCCGCTCAATAGACACCGCTTGCTCCAACGGCGATAGGTCAACGCGCTGGACGTTCTCAACAATGGCAATCTCTAACTGCTCCAGCTCCTTGGTAGTCCGGACGATAGCCGGGATTTTGTCCAAGCCAGCCATTTGGGCTGCCCGCCATCGCCGCTCACCGGCAACCAATGCGTACGATCCCTGGCCGTTCGGCGTTACAACAAGCGGCTGTAAAATGCCGTACTGCTTAATAGAACTCGCCAACTGCGTGAGCGCTTCTTCGTCAAAATGCTGGCGCGGCTGATTAGGGTTTGCCACCACGGCAGTGACTGATAATTTTTGAATGCGATCCTGGTCGTCGAACAGCACTGTCGTATCGACGCTCGTAGGAATCAGCGAGTCAAAGCCCCGCCCTAAGCCAGATTTCTTACCCGTCGACACGCTTCGTTACCTCCTTGGCAAATTGTTTATAGGCGCGGGCGCCCTTACTCCAGCGATCATGCTCGAATATCGTCTTGCCAAAGCTAGGGGCTTCAGCCAAGCGGATATTACGCGGAATAACCGTTTTGAATACTTTGTCACCAAAATGGTTGTGCAGTTCGTCGCCGACCTGTTCCGATAAGCTGGTGCGCTTGTCGAACATAGTGACCACTACGCCCAGTAAGTCGAGCTCGGGGTTAAGTGCTTCTTTAACGCGCTGTACGGTCGCCAGGAGCTGGCCCAAGCCTTCCAGAGCGTAGTATTCCGACTGCACCGGGATAAGCAGGCTGGTGGCCGCCGTAAGTGCATTAATGGTCAGCAGGCCTAATGCCGGAGGGCAGTCGATAATGACGTAGTCGTAGGCTGCCGTCTGGAGCGCCTTGCGGAGCACAAATTCGCGCTGCAGCATGGGCACCAGTTCCATTTCAGCCGCAGCCAGATTAGCATTGGCTGGTAAGACATACAAGCCTTCACGCCCGGCAGGCTGGACGGCTTGGTCGAGTGTTGCATGGCCAAACAGCACCTCGTAGCACGTCGACTCGAGATTGTCTTTATCGATACCCAAACCGCTCGAAGCATTGCCCTGCGGGTCAAGGTCTACGAGCAATACCGATGTCTTTTCTGATGCCAGCTGGGCAGCCAAATTAGTCGCCGTGGTTGTTTTACCGACGCCGCCTTTTTGATTGATTACCGCAATGATTGTTTGTTTCATCATTCCCTCTGTGGGCACAGTATACCACCCTGTCATGGCACGGCGCCACTCCAAAAGCATAAGGGATAACTAGTATCATCCGGCTAGTCGCCGGTCATGATACAATAAGCGCAATGGAGGAGACGGCAACACCGGTAAAAAAACGGCGGCGATGGGTTTTGGTAGGCGTACCCTTACTGATAATAACCATAGTATCAGCCGCAGCCGCCTGGTGGTTTATAGTCGTCCGCGCCAGCGGGCCGATACCACACACCTTCACCAAAGGTATACAGTACACCCTCTACTACCCTACTCAGCTGCCAGCGGGCTACCATGTCGACCCTGCGTCATTCCAACGCGCGGGCGACGTACTTATATACTCCATAAAAGCCCCGGGCGGACGCACTGTTGCAGTTGCAGAGCAAACCAAACCGGCCGATGCACCAGTGCACGACACGTCATCAAAACCCGTTACCTTACCGGGTGAACGCAGTTTCGATACGACCATCGGCAAAGCCTATATCAGCCTGTGGGGCAGCCGATACGTCAGCGATATCACCACACCGAGCGGCACATGGGTGATATTAAATGTCACTGGCTTTACTACCGACGAAGCGGTCAAAGTAACCCAAAGTTTCACCGAGTTATAGCGATTTATCCGTCCACTTGTTTAGCCTCCCATTAGTTTGTCTCCTGATACACATATGCCACGCCGATTGCCCGGGCCGTAGCTGCGAGATTGGTCACCGAAGCCTGGATGCCCAACGGTGAAGTGTTTGATGTCGGTACTGTCGTAGCGAGGGTAACACTGACAAAAGCGGCGCCGTTGTCTGATACCGAACACGTCAGCTGACCGGCAACCGACATGTCGAGGATAATATCGTAGTAGTGGTTGGCAGTAATCGTCACGCCGGTGCTCGTGCCCGACTTGTTCGTGCCGTCACCAGCGTTGCATATCCACGCACCGCTGGATACTGCGCTGCTGGCACCCAGGCCAAAGAACGGGTTCGTGCCGGCCGCTGAGGTCGTGTTCGGGTCGGTCTGAGCTAACGTCAGAAGGCTTTGGGCGACCCAGTAGCGCGAGCTTGTCACGCCAGATGCGTCGGTGCGTATACGAGCCGAGACCTTTGGCATATACCTGCCAACCGTCGAGCCGGTGGCAAAGATATTGGTATTCAGGCCAGAGACATTGTTCGTCGTGGTCGTGCCCAGGAAACTAATGTAGTTACTTTCTACCTGGTTAGAGGCGCTGATCGTACCGTTGTTTGAGCTCGGCGCAATCAAATTACCAGATGATGCCATAGTGATGGCGCTGGTGCCGCCAGGTACAATGTACCCCCAGCGGCGCTCGACGATGTCACGCATGCCAGTGCAGTTTTTCCACTGGCCAGCTTCGTAACAGCGGAACTTGCCATGGCCGGCAACGCCATCATTGTTGTAGTAGATAGCGCCGTTTACGCCGGTAGGATCAGCAGACGCAGAAGACGAGTCAAGGACTAATAGCTGGCTATTGGCGTCATTCAGGCCGTTGCCAATCTGCACGACGCCGTCAACGCCGCCAGATGTAGCCGTACCTGGATCAAGGGTGATCGTGCCGCCGTAGCCGCCGCTACCAGTGCCGCCGTCGCCAGCGCGCAACAGTATATTACCGCCAGTGCCTCCGGTGCCGATCGTAGAACTGCCGCCGTTACCGGCAAAGACGTTAAAGCTACCGCCATCACCACCCTGGCTGCTGCCCGAGTTGCTCGTACCGCCCGTACCGCCATTAAAGTTAAAGGAGCTACCGCCGCCGCCCTGGAACGACGACCCAGACGATGTCTGACCAGTTACGGCGTTAATCGTAAACGTCCCGGCATTGCTGCCGCCGCTGACGGTGTTAGTGCCCGGCGCGCCTGGCGTAAATTGCAAGTCACCGCCAACACCGGTCGTACCAGCTGACTGGCCAGCGATAGTTAAGTCGTTGCCAGCGGCCGTGGCAGCAGCGGCAAATTGTACATTGGCCGCCGACGTCGATTGGAAGCGCAGCGCAGCATTAATATTCGTGCTTGCCAGGTTGTTCAATGATGTACTGGCGCCACCGCTACCGGCCTGGATACAGTCGACCCAGGCGCTGTTCTCGTTACAGCGGAACTTATTGGTGATGCCGTTGTAGTACATTGCACCGGTGTAGACGGTTGACGGGTCGCCAGCAGTGCCTTTGTTGTCCAGTACGAACAGGTTCGGCGTTGGCTGTCCCGTGGCATCGCCAACGGTTACATATGCGCCAGAAGCGTTTTTACCAAGACTGACGTTGCCGTTGCTGTCGACAGCGAATGAGATCGTACTGTTATCGTAAATCCGGAAGGCGCCGTTCGTTTGATAGAAACCAACTTCGCCCGAACCCAAGTTGTCGAGCTTGAAGGTAGGACTATCCGTAGCATCTAAGGTGAGGTTCACACCGCCGATATCCGATAGCGTCAGGAAAGCAGTCCCGGCGTCCTGGAATTCAAGGTCGCCGACGCTGTTCAGGTTAAAGACGATATCGGCGGCATCAACCGAGTTCGACACTACCTTGAATGGCGATGCGGTCGAGCCAGACAGTGTTGCAGCCTGCAGAAGCACTTGGCTTTGGCCAGTACCACCGGTAGAAGCCGTTGTTTCGCCATAGCTCATGCCCACCGTGTTGGCGGTAAGTTTCCAGTTCCAGGCAATAGGATTGGCGGCGTTGGCCAGCGTAGAGCTAGCCGTAGCTGACTGAATTTGATCAAGCCGCACCGAGCCGCCCGTGCCACAGTTGAGGTCGGTAGTATTACACAACACCTTGACGACACCTGCTTCTATAATGCTCACCTTGCCAAGGCCCGAGTCGTAGAACATACCGCCGTTCAAGGCTGAGAGGTTAGTAGTAGGCGCGGCACTGGCGGCATCTAACTGTAGAATCGTCAGTGCCGTATCGGTACCGGCAGAGTTACCAATCTTAATCAAGTTACCGCCGGAGCCACTGCGGGCAGCCGTATCGACAGTCAGCAGCGACGCGCTGCTTGAATCTTGCACCACGAACGCGGTTGCTGAGTTTGTACCATTGGCCCGCACGATGACCGAACCAGTCGTACCTGACCCGCCGGTAGCACCCGCCTGCAGCAGTAAGTTGCCACCATTATTGGCACCTGTGCCGCTCTGGCCGGCGGCAATCGTCAGGTCGTTACCAGCGCCAGATGATGCCTGGAAAATCGAAATCGTGTGCGCCTGGCCCTGTGCAAACTGGAAGTTACCGGCTAGGCTCAGACCGCCCGTGGTATTAGCGGCCGGCGTGCTGCCGCTCGCGGCGAGTGCTTTATCGTCGAGCTGCATGGTCGCGACCGAGGCAGCAACCGTACCAATTAAGCCAGTCGTAGACGGCGTACCGCTACTAGCCGTACGGTAAACTTTGTAGCTCACTGCCCCGCCCACGCGAGTCCAGGTGATGCGGTTAAAACTGGTCGTATTCAGCGTTGCGTTCCCGGTGGCAATCGTCGTGCCCGTGCTGGCTAGCGTCTCCCCAAAGCCATCCAGTGCCGTTACAGCATACGTGTAGCTGGTGCTGCCTGCCGTGCCCTGTGTAATAACTGTTGGCGCCGCTGGTGCTGGCAATGTCGTAGTAGCAATGCTGCCCTGTACCGTCAGTGAATTGCCCGCCGATGTTGTGCCAATCCCCAAACCCGCCAAACCCTTTATAGTTGTAGTCGTACCATCAGCCGACTGGTTGGCATATATCGTTTCAGTGCCAAGATCGTGAATGCTGTTCGCACCCGTACCGGAGAAGGTGTTGTCCGACAGGTAGGTCTTGGTAATTTTCTGGTCGGCAATATCAATAGCGTATCCCGTTCCCGCCGTATCAGTTATGACGTTGCCGGTTATCGTCGTGCCGGCATATGATGATGAACCAGACGTATAGAGCTGAATGCCACTGTCGGCGCCTGAACCGCCGTTATTGTAGATAGTATTGGACGAAATAAGCGCGTTGTTTACTTCACGGACCCGGATGCCATTGCTGAGGTTATTGGAAATCGTGTTGCCGGTGAGGTTCATCCGGCTCGCCAGCCATGCGAATACCCCGTCGCCACCGCCGCCGCTAATCACGTTGCCAGTTGCCGTTACGTCACTGCCGCTTTCAACGTCAAGACCGGTCGTGGCGTTATTTTGTATTAAGCTATTGGTGACCGTTACCGAGCTGCCGGAAGCATTCACACCGAACGAGTTTGAAGCTGAAACCGAGTTGCTGATCATTACGTTATTGCTAGAGAACGTACTCATGCCGATATAGCTGCTAATGGCGCGCGACTGTGTGATAGCGGTATTGTACGAGTTGTACGCGTAGATCGCGGTATAGGCACAGTTTTGGGCGACCACATTGTTGATCACACTTCCCTTCGACGATAAACTGGTGCCCACCTTTGAGAAGAATATACAGTCGGACGAGCTGGGGTTGCTGGCCTTGTTGCCGTCGACAGTCAGGTCCCGCACCGTAATTGCATCGTTACCACTGCTCGTGTTGCTGTTTACGACCATGTCTACAATGCCGCTGCTATCCTTCTGCTTAAGCATCGTTGCGCCAGGACCAGCGCCAGCCAGTGTTACGTTACTGGGAATCGATACCGAACCGTCTGCAATGTACGTACCGTCCATCAAATAGACCGTGCCGCCAGCGCTTGGCAAGGCCGCAATTGCTGCATTAATCGTCGTCTGCGCGCTGCCGCAACTGTTAACCACAAAGTCTGCCCCGTCGGGGTTTGCCGAAGCGACCGGGGTGCTGCCAGTACAGCTCGAGGGGCTGCCCATGGCTACAATCTTGTTAGCAGTCGAGCGGTCAGACTGCCATTTGCCGTTGGCATAGACGAGTAATGCTTTGGTTGTCGTATCGTAATACACCATACCTTCAGTAGGGCTGGCTGGGCGCGATGCGGTGTTACCACCGGTAATTGTTAGGCTCTTGCCCGCAGCCACGGTAGCGCTTTGATTCAAATTGATGGCGGTCGTCGTGGGGCTGGCAGCGCCAATGTTCAGGGCGGTTGCACTCGACGTATCAAACGTCGCTGACAGTACGCTTGTGGCGCTCAGGGCGCCAGCAACGCTCACCGTGGTGCCGTTATCCGTAATAATAGAATCGCCAATGGCAGTACTGCCGGTAAATTTGGCGAGTTTGTTCGTTGTGCCGCCCGCAGCCGTTACGTTGCCGCCGCTACAGTTACCGACCGTCGTACATATCGTGTACGTACCGGCTGCGGCTGCACGGTCAAAGTTATAGCGGACCGTGCCAACAGCCGTGCCCGTAAAGCCAACCGTCGTTGTAAAGCCACCGCCTGTGGCGGTAATCGTGCTGGCAGCGCTGCCCTGCAATGTAAGGCTCTGTGCGGTCGCGCCGACCGTCAAAGCACCACCTGGCGTGATGGCCATAGCAGCGGTACTTTGTAGTAACGGCGTGGTAACTGACGTACCAAAGCTCGGGTTGGCAACCGTGTCAATTGCCGCACAACTGCCGCCGGTACCAAGTGTGATACTCGTGCCGCCGCCGCTCAGATTGCCCGTACCGCTTGGGCACGTCAGTGTCGTGTTGCCCTGGACGGCAGTGCTTGCAGTCGAGCCGTAGGTGACGCTGAGGGTAGGCGTGCTACCCTCACCGGTGTTGCCGGTAGTGCTCAGACCCGTGAGAGTGCCAAGGGTGCCAATGTAGTTACCAGTCGTGTCAGTACCAAGCGCAACAGCGTTCGCTTGAATAGTTGCAACACCTGTTTCAGATATAGCAATGTCACTGCTCACGGCGTGGTTTTCCCAGCTGCTGTTTGTCGCATTGTAGATCAATACGTGGCCTGCCGTTGGCGAGGTAATGTTCAAACCGGTATTCTGCAATTTAGCAATCGTCGGGTTGGGATAGCTGCCCGTCAGGTCACCGCCAGCAGTACCCACAGCAGAACAGTTGCCGCTGCTCAAACAGATGTCGGCGCTCGCACTGCCCGGGTCGGGCAAGTTATACGTCGTGTTCTGACCGAGCGTTGTCTTTGTCTTAACCGTAGCCGTCTTACTGGTAGCAGCGCCGTCGCTTACAACGAGTGTCCCCTGGATGCTATTACTGCCAACCGCTATAGATGCACCCGTAGCAGTCACCGTCGTAAAGCTGGGGTTCGCAACCGTACTTAATGCGCCGCACGTACCGCCGGTGCCGAGCGTAATGCTCGTGCCGCCGCCGGTGAGGTTGCCGGTACCGCTCGGACACGTCAACGTCACACTACCCTGGACCGCCGTGTTCGATGTGGAGCCGTAGGTCACCGTCAGGGTTGGCGTGCTGCCCTCGCCCGTGTTACCGGTTGCCGATAAGCCCGTCAGCGTGCCAAGTGTACTAACATAATTGCCCGTGGTGTCGGTGCCAAGCGCCACCGAATCAGCCTGGATGGTCGTCGAGCCAGTACTGGATACGGCAACGTCCCCGCTAAAGGTAGCAAATGTTGGCACGCCGCCAGCACCTGCTATCAGCACCTGGCCGCCAGTGCCGGCAGCGGTCACCTGGATAGCGCCGCCATCATTACCGAACAGCACGCCGTGCCCCGTAAAGGTGCTGGCGCCAGTACCACCGTTCGCGACCGTCAAGTCAGTGGTCAAATTTAGGTCGCCACTGATCGTAATCGTCGTTCCGGACTGCCCAATAATAGAATTACCGATCGTTTGCGTACCGTTAAATAAGGCTATCGTACCGTTCGTACCCGAGCCGCTAATTGCACTGCCCGAACCGCCATCATCATCACTACATACCAGCTGACCGGAGCCATTTGCCGTTAAAGCACCGCCGTTAGCATTGCCAGTACAGTTCAGGCCGCTGAAGGTGATGGTACCGCTGCTGGTGATACCGGTGGCAGCGGTGATGGCGCCAGACGAGTTAATCGTAAAAGCATTTGCGGTGCCGGCGGTGAACGAGGCTGAGACATCCAAGCTGCCGGTCACATTCGTGCTGTCTTGGAGTTCGATAGTGGTTGTTGCATCGATAGCAACCGTAGTTGCGCCGCTGGAAATCGTGAGCGCACCGCTGCTCTGTAATACAGGCGTGGTAACACTGGTGCTGAATGAAGGGTTGTTCACTGTGGCTACGGTCATATTGCCGTTGGCGCCGCCGTCGTTCAGCGTGATGTTCGTGCCGGCCGCTAACGCCCGTTCGTTGCTCAAGGTACCGTCTAATGATGCAAGCAGGTAGGCTGCGCTGTTCGGGGCGCCGCCGCTGCCGCCCAAGCAGTTACCACTGCTTAAACAGAAGGCCGCCGGACCGCCGGCATCAGGTAACGTGTAGGTGCGGTCGGCAGCTAAAGCGCTGGTAACAATTGATACCGTGTTTGAGGAGCCGTCACTAATGACAAGCGTACCGCTCTGGCTCAATGTACCCAATGTACTGGTGCCGCCCTGCACCACCAGGTTCGCGGTGCCGTTAACCGTCACTGTCGTACCAGTATCGGAGATGCTCGAGTCACCAATCGCCTGACTACCAGTGAACTTACTCAGGCGATTGGTCGTACCGCCGCTGGTTGTCACGCCGGCACCTGCACCGGCACAGTTACCAGTGCTTAAACAGATAGTAGCTGCGGAGCTGCCGGGGTCAGGCAGGGTGAAGGTCGTGCCTTGACCCAGGTTTGCCACTTGGAGCGTACCGGTGCTACCTGCACCGCTCAATATCAGCGACGGCGTACTCACGCTCGTGCTAAAGCTTGGGTTATTAACCGTCGTTATCGCACCGCAAGCGCCGCCCGCACCCAGCGTGATAGCCGTGCCGCCGCCAGTCAAATTACCCGTACCACTCGGGCACGTCAGGCTAGTATTGCCTTCTACTGCTGTGTTTGCGCTCGATCCATACAAAACGCTCAAGGCTGGCGTACTGCCCTCACCCGTGTTGCCCGTAACAGAGAGGCCAGTTAGGCTGCCTAAGTTCGCAACGTAGTTTCCGTTAGTGTCCGTACTAAGTGCGACTGAGTTCGCCTGGATAGCCGCAACACCTGTAGCCGATACGGTCACATCGCCGCTCAAGCTCACGAACGTCGGCACGCCGCTGCCATTTGCAAGCAGCACCTGGCCGCCAGTACCCGCGCCAGTAACCTGCAATGCGCCGGTGCCATTACCATATACAACGCCATTACTCGTAAATGAGGTGGCGCCAGTACCGCCGTTGCCGACACTTAATTGGGTGTTTAATACCAGGTCGCCAGCCACTGTAACAGTAGTTCCCGACTGAGTAATAATTGAGTTCGTTAAGGTCTGGCTGCCGCTGAATAACGCGACCGTGCCGTTGGTACCTGAGCCGCTAATTGCACTGCCGCTGCCGCCGTCATCATCACTACATACCAGCTGGCCAGCACCGTTCGTCGTCAAAGCGCCGCCGTTGGCGTTGCCAGTACAGTTTAGGCCACTGAAGGTGACCGAACCAGAACTCGTAATGCCCGTTGCTGTGGTAATAGCACCGGCTGCACTTATCTGGAATGCGTTCGCCGTACCGGCAGTCAGCGTACCCGACACATCCAGATTACCGGTTATGTTGGTGCTGTCCTGTAGCTCGATAGTCGTGCCGGCATCCAAAGCAACCGTCGTGCCAGCCGCACTCGAAATCGTTAAGGCGCCGCTACTCTGCAGCACAGGCGTTGTAACACTCGACGAAAATGATGGATTGTTTACCGTGGCTACGGTCATGGTGCTATTGGCACCGCCGTCAGTGACCGTCACGTTCGTACCACCAGCCAATGACCGCTCATTCGTCAGCGTGCCGCTGAGCGTTGCAACCAGATAGGTAGCGTCGTTTGGAGCGCCGCCGCCAGCACCGATACAGTTACCCGTGCTCAAACAAAAATTTGCATCAGCGCCCGTATCCGGAATTGTGTATTGCCGGTTTGCTGCGTGGCCGCTGAGGGTGATGGTCGCCGTGTTCGACGACCCGTCGCTCAGGGCAATACTCCCGGCCTGGCTGACCGTGCCGAATGTGGCCGTGCCACCTTGCACTAATAAGTTTGCCGTGGCACCAGTAACCGTTAAGGTGCCACCTGGTGTAATAGTGTTGGTATTTACCCCCGTAAATGTTGGCGATGCTGTGGTGCCGATGTTCTGGACGGTATTTACCGAACCAGCTGTCACCGTCAGGTTAGCGCTGTTGAAGCTCGCAATACCCTTTGAGCTTATCGTCGCGTCATCAATGGTAATCGTACTGAGCGAGGTCGTGGCGTTCGCAACGCTGAGCGCACCCGTCAAGCCGTTCAGGCTGTCAACACCACTACTGCCAGCACTCGGGCACGGCCCAAAAGCGGGCGCCCCGGCGGTTGATAGTAAACACTGCCCTATGCCGCCCGCGACGGCTGTCGTCAGGCCACTATTGCCCTGACCCACAACAACGCCGTTCATTGCCAGGCCGCTCGTGCCGGTACCGCCATTAGTAACGCTGAGTACCGTACCCAGCGACAGACTGCCGCTCACGCCTAGGCTGCCGGCAATATTGACCGTGCCACCGCTCTGCGACACCAATGAGTTCTCGATATTCTGACTTGCCGTAAACAGCGGCAAAATGCCAGCTGTACCGCCGCTGCTGCTTACACTGCCGCTACCGGCACCGACATTGCTGATACTCACATGGCCGTTACCGTCATCAGTAACGATCAAGTTCGGCGTACCCGCAGATACGCTCAGGATGCCCGCATTCTGCAGGTTACCGCCATCCAGTTTCAAGCCGTCGCCCAGGCTGATATCACCAGTCCGGCCGCCAATCGACAGCACACCGCCTGAGAGCGCACCGCTATTGGTCGCAACGAGCTGGTTACCGATAACTGACAACCCGCCGCCCAATGTCACTTGGCCACTCAAACCCCCGATACTACGCACCGCCTGATCACTGCCAGACAGCGACACGTACGCCGCACCGTTGTAATACGCCAGTTGATCAGTGTTTTGGTCAAAGTATAGCTGACCCGCTTTTGGGGCGTTTGGCTGTACCGACGGCGCAATAACCAATCCCTGGTTTAGCGTCAATTGTCCGTTAATCGCCACGTTGCTTGTACTGAGCGTATGTGCACTCTGTGGCGTTAGGATGCCACCGAGTGCCATTTGCTGCGTATCGTAACGGCTTGCAACATTTGCCACCGTATTCGTTGCAGCTTGCCGGTTGTGTGACGCGCGCACATACAGCGCGGTACCCGTGCCTGCTAACAGCACGCCCGCAACACCAAAGGCAATCCATGATGTCTTGCTAAACCTGCTATACCAGTGAGCCACATCAGAGGAGGGCATAAAGACCGGATCCCGTTCAGCGGTCACGTTCTGTGCTTGGGGTAGCCCATTCAAACTAACCGGTGCTGGCGTGTGCACGCCACCGTCGCTTCCGTCCACCCCACTACCGTAATCGTTGTTGTTTTCCACTTTTTTGTTTTTCCCGCACAGGGTTTATGCCGTACTTTCATCCTACACCGGTACACCACTGTAATCAAGGTATTCTAAAGGGGTAGTACAGTATAAAAAGTGTGCATAAACCCGATAAAAAGCGAACACATTAATAGGTACTGTCCACAATTTTGGACACCTTACAAAGAGCAGCTACTAAGCACTAGTATTATCCGGCTAGTCACGATATAAAAAGATACGGCAGGGGGCTTTTCGCAATGGATAAGCCGCATGCCGCACGGGTTATATATGTGTAATTAGCGCAAGGACTTGATGTAATCGATCCAGTGCTGGTCAGTAATCTTGGAGGCAGATTTCATAAGGATAAGTATGTCGTCCTTTACGAACAAAACCGATTGTGGCCCCTTAATGGACGTGCCAATATAAACCGTTATGTTACCGGCATATACTTTGTCGTTGGCACTGTACTGCTCGGCCAACTTTTGCATGGCACCCTCGGTATCGCTTTTAAAGCTATCCGGCAGTGGCTGCTCGCTCACATTAATAAGCACACTCGTCAGCTCGTCCGCATAGGCGTACACCGGGTTCTTATCGGCCGGGCTAACGCGCACCCACGCGCCATAATCAGAGATCGGCTTGCCGTTTGGCAGCACCGTATCGTAGTTCGGCTTGCCCGTTTGCAGCTTGGCGTCAAGATGCTGGACCTTTACGCCACTGTCGCTTGCCGTTGCCTTCTTGTGGCCAGCGATCCCCTTATAGACCTGGTAACCGCCGGCGCCTAGTACCGCGACACCGACGACGACACCGACAGTAATCATCCGCCCCTTCGACACCCGCGGCAGCGCCGGGATGCGGAACTTGGGCAGCGTTATCTTCGGTACGGATGGCATGCTGATATTGAGCGTAATTTCTTTAGGATCAGTATGCACCGCATGCGCGCCCGGCTGTGTATGCGGCGTACTCGCCTGTTCCGCTGGCGAAGGAATGCCGGTCACCTTCTTACGGAACATTTCCTTGCGCCGGCTGCGGCGTTCTGTCTTACGCTGTTCTTCTTCCCAGTTTTCACGCAGACGGATGCGCTCCTGTTCAGTCCACAAATCTCCTACGTCTACGGCCTCCGTAGAGGCCTCTGGCTTGGGTTTTGGGCGTGGTGATGCGTATTGATGTGCCTGGGCAATAGGTGGCCGCGAGCGAGGCTGTACGTGCGTTTGCGGAAGTGTCGGTATTCCCTGCTTTGCCGGTGTTGGCTGGGCAGGTTTAGGCGCCGGTACCGGTACGGTAATGGGCGCTTGCGCAGGCCGTGCAGAAGGGTCAAGCATCGGCGCAGGCTGGCGCCCAGGGATAATAAGCATTGGCGGCGCGGTACGGCGCCCTATTTCCGATTCGTCCTCGCCGAGCGCTGACGGCGCTACCTGGTTGCCGCCAGCGTGGAGCCGCCCATCTTCATTGCGCGAAAAAATAGGCCGCGGCCGATCTTCCTCGTCGTCATTTTGACCCCTCATATGAGATACATTATACCAAACATGAGCGGATTCGCATCCCGGCAGCTACCGCACCCTAGAACGGTGTGTCATCTGGCTGTTGAATACCCTGGATAAAGGTACGTCCGTGCATCAAACGCTTTGACGGGTCAGCGGTAAATTCGATGGTCAAGTCGGTTATCGTCGGACCGCGCGAGACATCATCCGGGTACCCATACGTTTGCGAACTGTCGATACTGATAGATAGATAGAAGAAGCGGTTACAGTTGGTATTTACGCCGCTGCCGTCCTTTGGCGTATACGTGCCCGGCGTACCAAGCGTCACATCACCCACGTTCGTCTCCTGCCCCCATGTCGTCATAGCCGGCGTTGTACACGATGTGGTGGTGTTGGTCATGGACCGGTATTTTAATTGCCAGGCGGCGCCAATCGAGTTGTCCAAACCATTCAAAAGCCATTTCTTGGGGAACACGTCGGTGTCTGCGTCCACCATAATGGAATACTTTGCGACCTGCGGCTGCGATAGCAGCGTACTGTAATACTGCCATTGGGCAGTCGTCGCAAAGGCTGAACAGCCACCGCCCATCACGTACACTTTACCGTCGTTATATAGTGCTGCCGCACCATAACGGTCGCCAACGTAGCGAGCATTCGTCTCATACCACTCACCTACCCCTGTCGGGTTGTTGCCACTGGCAATCGTCGTGTTAGCGCTAATCGGCGCCGTTAAACTAATAGGCCGGCATGAGGTCGCTGCCGACCGGCCACCAATAAGATACATATACCCATTAGCGGCGAACGCATCGGCGAACGCCAGTTGTGTCGGCAGGCTCGTACTATATGTCCATGCGCCAGCCAGGCCAGTACCGGTGTCAAGCTGCGAATATTGGGTATCACTGAGGTAGTTCGTGTTATCGAAGCCTGCCAATACATATAAGTTGTTCGCATACGCCACCACGCCAGCACCGGCACGGGCTACGTTAAATGACGTACTGGCCGTAGACCATGCCGTTGTAATATTGCCGCCTGAACTTTGCTGCGGACTCATATACACCGTGGCTGTTACCGTACCGGCGGTCGTGCTATATCCTCCCACTACATATAATCTGTCGTTCCATACTGCTGCTCCAAATTGCGTTCTGGCCGCGGGCAACCCTTGCGTTGCCGCTGTAGCGCTCCACGTCGGAACGCCCGAGGCTATACCCGTCGTATAATAGACGGTCGTTTGGGCCGTCGTCGTGGCGGTTCCCGATTGGCCGCCAATGTAGTAGAGCGAACCTCCGGCCGCTTCCAGTTTACCCCACGCCCTTGCTGCCGGTAGCAAGCCGGTGCCCGTAGCCGCCGTCCAGGCCCCCACGACACCATTGGCGTTCACCGATGCATAATACAGGTTGTTCGTCGTGGCGCCGCAGGGCATCGACGTAATACAGCCGCCGGCATAGTACATATATCCATTCAATACCGCAGCACTGCCGCCGATACTCGTCACCCCGTTGTTTGTTCCTGCGGTATACGTATCTGGCGCGCCGCTGTCATTGTTGTATACCTGGAATGTCTGCACTTGCGGTTGCAGGTGGGTGCAGCTACCAGGGCTAGCACCAACGTCACACCCGCCGATAACATACGCATACGAGCTAGAGACCGGCACGCTTAATCCCCAGCGCTGGTTAATCTCCACCGCCGAAACTTTGAACGCACCAAAATCGCCGGTACTCACATTAATCTTGGCAAATTCAATGTCCGCAAGGACACCTCCACCACTCGTACCATCATATCCACCGACCACATACAGATATCCGTTGTAGCCAAAGGCAGCACCACGCCGACGCCCAATCTCCATCTGGCTTGCCGATTCCGTCCATGTCGTGCCGCTGGCTGCCACGACATTATTACTGTTATCAAATTTGGCATATCTGATAGTTTGAAGGTCCGTTTGGTTGGGCGATACCCCTCCGATGAGGTATATATAATTCGCATAGACCGCACCGGCATGGATACCGAGCCCGGTCGCCGTATCACCTGGTATGATGCCTATCTGCATCTGGCCCGTGGTCGTACAGCCCGTCAGTGCGCCCGCTGTTTGAATATTACATTTATAAACCGACTGACTATACGCCGTACACCCGGCGGCGCTGCTGGTTGCACAGCCACCAAAGAGATACAGGTTACCCGGGTTCGTGCCTGCCGATGATGGGTTGGCACGCGCATAAGCGAACGTATACGACACGCTGTTAGCAATACCAACAGAGGCCAGGGTGTTACCCGCCCCGCCGTTACTCCAGGCGGTGATTGCGCCAGTACCGGCGGCGTTTACGCTCGTATAGTAATAATTATCAGTGTTACTACCACCGTCAAGACCGCCCATCAGATAAATTCTCCCACCAAAAACAGCAACCCCTGGCGCCGCAATGCCGCCGGTGATCGTATGCGTCGTATCAACACACCACGCTCCTACATACGTGTTGGGGCATGTCGCCGGCTTACCGAGGGTACCGTCACTGTTTATGCTGGCGTATATAACATTTATTGATGTGGTCGAGCATGAGTTATTCGTGCAACCGCCAATGACATACAGATAGCCGTTAACCACTGCCGTAGCGTTTAACATTTCACCTATCGTGCCAGCACCCGTGCCGGTTGGCGGTATATCACATTGCGTGGGCGTCGTGCCCGAACAAGGTGCCGTACCGTTCGTGGATGACACACCCACCGTCGACGCGTCACCATCCTGGTTAATAGCTCCCAGGCTCGTGTCATTCATCATGCCGGTACATTCACCGCTGGTCGTGTTCTGTGTACTGCACCCGCCGAGCTCGTATATATAGTTGCGCCAGGCAACCAGGCCATGGCCGGTACTGGTGCGTGTCACATTGGCCATGCTGTTCCATACATCAATCGTGCCGTCGGCATTTATGCTCGCCACCTGTGTCGTGTTCTGTATAGAAGTGCAGTAGCCGCTGGCATTTTGGGTTGCACAACCGCCGGAAATATAAATATACGCTCCCCACATCGCCGAGAAGTTACCCCCGAGTGATATGCGCGCCGACGGCATGTTCGACGTGGCTTGCCATGAGTTAAGCGTACCGTCATTATTTATCTTTATGTAATGGACCGTCGCAACAGGCGCACCTCCGAACGTCGCGGCACCGCCGATAAGATAGAGGCGGTCATTGTAAACCTGCGCACTATGGCCGTAGCGTGCCGTCGGCAATGCCACCGATGCCGTCCATGTGCCAAGCGTGCCAGTTGGGTTTATGTTGGCAAGCTCAGTCGTCGTTACCGGCGTACCGCTTGTAGATCTCCCACCTAATAAGTACATGCGGTTGTTGTAAGCGACCGCCGCCGTGTAGCTGCGCACCGAGTTCAAGTTTGTATCTTTATACCAATAGACCCAGTTCGCTTTGTTCGTATCGGTTGGGTGCCATAAGGCAGGTTCGCCATTGGCGCCTAATTTCGCGACATACACCGAGCTACAATACCCAAGAACGCCGGTACCATTGCCAGCGATACAGCTGGCGTCTTCGCCGCCGATCACATATAAGAACCCACTGTAAGCCACGAGCGAAAAGCCGATACGCGGTGTCGGCAGATTGTACGCGGTGTTCGTACACCAGCCAGCGCAAGTGCCGTCGCCCGGATCGGCACTATCAAGCGTGCCGTCCGAAGTATCAATTTTCGCCCAACTGACCGTGCTTGATGCCGTCGATAAGGCGCTGGTTGCTGCAATAACGACAATGCCATCGGTACCATCAGAACTTGAGGCCGGCAGACCGCCACCGGTGCCACCCTCGCCAGCGCCATTACGGAATGCGCCGTTCGGGTCGCTGGGGTCAGTACCCGGTGTATCGCCGCCAGCTGCCGCAGATACGATGTTCGCGCCCGTTGCCAAGCTACTTGCACCGCCACCACCACCGGCGCCCCGGTTTGTAGATGTGGTTGCACTACCACCGCCGCCACCACCAAATCGGCCACCGCCACCGCCACCGCCGTTGATACAGGTCGCTACCGTGCCGCCTATACCGCCGCCGGTGCCGCCGATATTGCTCCGCACGTTCGCAACAGAGGTGTTACATGCTGCGCCAGAACCACCGGCGTCACCACCGAGGTTTGCAGCACCAGTTGAACCCGCAGCACCAGTTGAACCCGCACTACCTGCGGTACCGCCTGCGGCGGTCGTACCGCCACCGCCACCACCACCGGTCGTTGCCGTGCCGGTACCGGCACTACCAGCCGCACCGCTACCGGTCGCCGTGCCGCCACCGCCGCCGTTACCACCGTTACCAGTCCCCTGGCTTCCGCCACCGCCACCGCCACCGCCGGCTTGAATAAGATACGTACTGCTACGCAACACTGCAGAATAGCCGCCACCGTTACCACCATTTGCATTCGCCGAAGAGTGGGTGCCGCCAGTACCGACTACAACATTCAATGTCTCGCCTGGCGTAACCGTGATATCAGACTGCACAAATGCACCGCCACCGCCGTCTCCGCCAGTACCGCCCGCCGTCCCGCTGTTGCCAGTACCGCCGCCGCCACCAGCGCCATAGGCTTTAACCGTAATGGTTGTAACGCCGACTGGTACGACATACGAGTTCGAACCCGCCGTATTAAATGTCTGTCCATTCTGCTTGGTGCCGCCAATGTAATACATGTAGCCGCCAGCAGCCACCGAGCCACCGCGCCATGACGACGATGGCACATTCGCTATACCCTTCCAGGTGTCAAAACGAGCGCCAGTAGTGCTACCCTTCTGAATCAACGTATCGGCTACGTCAAAATCGATGTTCGTCTCATTATTGCCGCGCATAAATTCTTCGGCAGTCTCTACATAAATACTTGGGTCAATAGTCAGTGGATAATGGGCTTGCGTTAGGCCAGATACCTCTACTTGCAGGTCTTTGCCCTGCATCTTAAACGCCGCCTTCACATTCGAGTACTTCTTACCTCGTTCTTTGATGACCGGCGCCGGGATCGTAAACATCAGCGTGTCTTTTTTGGCGTTCTGCCGGGCCTTCTGCAACAAGGCAGCGTCACTTTCAGTACTTGTCGATACTTGGTTATTCAACACTGCGTTGCCATAAATGCCAATAGATCCATCTTTCATAAGGCGCGCTTCCAGCCCGTTGCCAACATCCATGGTGTAGTCCAGCGTCATCACATCCTTCGGTGCCGTAGCCAGCACGACATCTTCCTTCACACCAATACCGTGCATGCTATACACCATCCAACCGGTGCCATCAGCAAACGGATACACGACGCGGTTATTGTCCTGCTGCCCCTTCTTGAGGTTGAACTTCGGGGTCATAGAAAAATCAATTTTGTGAATCGGATCAGTTACCGTAATACCAGCTGACGCCGCTTCATGCAGCGTTGCCATTACCTTTGGGCCACCGGAAGTGATAGTCGTCGTACTGGCGGCTGGTTGATATCCCGCATTAAACGTAAATGTTTGCTGCTTGGCGTCGTGCTTGAGATATTTGCCCATAGACGGATTACTCTCGCCGATCAACGAATCGGCAGCACCTAATGCATAGGCACGGTGCGCAAGGCTTGGCTGGATCAGCGTCAACCCTTCTACGAATACAACCAGTAAGGCCATCAGTACAAACGTGAATCGGATACGAAATTCATTTAAAAACCACAGATACTTATGCACGCGCGAATCTGACGGAATGTTTGGAATCTTCGGCAATGTAATTGCAGCCCAGCGCGGCAGTTTCGGCATACGAAGGGTGATGCGGAATGACAGCCGCTTCTTTGGTGCATGGTGGCTTTGCACAACGGGCACGGGCTTTTGAGTAAGAGACGGTTGGATAGGGCGAGTGGGAGCGGTACGCGAAACCGGACGTGCAAAAACCGGACGCTGCATAAGCAGCGGCGATGATTTTCGCACTGGTTTTGGTATTTTTATATCATCCATGCCTCGGGTCCATCTGTTTTAGATAGTTCCCTAACGCTTTTTATTTTACCACAAGCACTACAGAGAGGCGAAAACCTATTACTGGTTTGTGAAGGTAAACCCAAGGTTTCCGACGTAGGCATTGGCGTTTACGCTGGCGATTACGTCAATCTTGAAGACCACACTGTTGCCGCCCACGAAGCCACAGGTCGATGGGTCTGCTGCACCGCTTGCAGTACCAGTTCCCCATGACGATGATATGCCGGTCGAAACCGGGACCGTACTACCGCACTGCGTTAAGCCAGCTGCCGAGTTTCGCAAGATCGTATACTGTACCGTAGCATTCGTGCTGTCAGTACGACCCATTATGGATGTCGTGCCCGATTGGAATGTCTTAAAGGTAGTCGGCAATTGGTAGGTTACATAAATACTGTATGTCTGGGCACTTGCCTGCGGCGATGTCCACTTGTAGAAGTTATAGGTTTCGTTCGTACCACAGATAGTCGGCTGGCCTGAGCTGCCGTCGTTGACGTTCAGGCCGTCAGAACAGAGGTCAGAGGTCATTGTGCCGATGCCAGTACCATGCAGAACGGCGTTCGTATATTCAGGTGAGATGGTCACAATGTTGTCCGGGCTGGAACCACAGGCACCCCAACCATCAGCTTCGTAACACTGCAGCTTGCCAAGTGACGTGTCGTAGTACATCGAGCCGAGCATGGAGTCGTTGTTAGCGGCAATCGGCGCTGATGCACCACGGTCTAAGGTGAACAGAGTCACTGGGCCGCCGTTCAAACCGCCACCGATCTGGACGTTCGGGGTTGTGTTCTGGGCGAGCGTGATAGAGAAGGTGTCTACCGAGTAGGTGCGTACGCCCGAAGCCGTTTCAGCAAAGTATACATACGGGTTGGTTGGAGCTGTACCATCGGTGGTAACGTAGCAGGTGATCTGCGTCCAGCCTGTCGTTACAACGGTTTGCGTGTTGTAGTCAGTACAGTCTACAAAGCTTGTACCTGCATCGCGCGAGTAGCGCACCTTAAAGTCAGTAAACGCTGCGCCAGAGTTCAGCTTGGCATATACCGAGATACGATACAGCGTGCTTTGCAGCGGGTTGATCGCCAGCTTGTTACGGACACCTGCGTTGGCCGCACCAGCAGTGATGGCTACCTGAGCGCTGTCACTGGCGTCGTTACCGTCGCTGGTGTTACGCGTAACCGTACCTGTTCCGGTACCAGTGGAGTATGTCCAGTTCGTCGTGAAGTTACCGGCGTCGTCAACACCGCCGTCAGTTGCCAGGTTGAAGTTGGCGGCAATCGTAACGCTCAAGTTGTCGATGTATACCGTACGGACAGTACCCGTTGTCTGGCGAATTAATATAGCGTTGGTACCAGTAATACCGCTGGATGGTGCGGTAAACGTACAGTTTACCTTCGTCCATACGCTGGTCTTTACAGCCTGGCCGCTCTGGCACAATACCGATGTCGCGGTACCGTTAATGGAGTAGTACACGTCCATGTCGGTAAATGTACCGCTTGTCAGACGAGCCGTGAACGAGACGTTGTAGTGGTTGTTAGCCGTCAAAGACGTGCTCAGGGTGTTCTTTACGCCATCACCGGCGGCGGCAGTGGTTGTCACGGCTACCGAGGCAACACCAGTGGCGATATTAGCGGCGGTCGTCGTATAGCGGCTAACCGCTGCTGAACCGTTCGCACTCCAGGTGCTCGCCGGGAAGGTCGTGCTCGAGGCGCCGGCCGTTTCAGCACCGGCGTCAGTAGCGTAGTCCGTCACGTTGGAGTTAACCGAGAACAGGTTGGCGGCCGTGGAGCTTTGAACTTCCAATAATGTACCGTTCACCGAGTTGGTGGCGCTATCACGGATCGTCAGACCGTTGGCGTTCGCCGTGCTGGCAACGACCAACTCAGCACCACCGGCGCTGGTCAGGGTGTTGTCGTAGGCAGCCTGCAGCGTTGTCGAGCTAGATGCACCGGCTGCCGTCCAGTCAGTGCCATTCCACACCATCGTTGCTGTGGTGTTGGCGCGCATAGCAATCTGGTTACCGGTGCCGCCACCGTTCACAATCAACGTGAAGTCGTTCGAGCCCAAGGCGGCAGTTACATATACGATACGGCCGGCAGTGGTGATCGTCGGGTCGTTCATAGTGACGTTCAGGGAAGCCGCCGATGCCGTAATGACCACTGCACCGTTGCTATCAAGGTTAGCCTGCGTAATCGTACAGCTTACTGCACAGGTTTGTGTGGAAGCTGTCTGGAAGGTCGGCGTGTTAATGACGACGAGGCCCGTTGCGCCCGTACCAGCGCCAGCGCCGCCCGTTACGTTCAGTGTGCCGCCGTTGTTGTTACCACCACCGGCCGCGCCGCTTTGCAGCGTGAGGTTACCACCCTGGCCGGTTGCCCCACCCTGGCCGCCCTGGACGATCACTGCACCACCGGCACCCGTACCGTTGCCGGTCGCACCACGGACAGTCAGGCTGACACCGGCAGTGTTGGCCGTTCCCTGCGTTTCAACGCCCAGTACCCGGTTCGTTGCACCACCGAATGACAAGTCAAAGCTTGGTGCGTTCGTACCGATACCCACGCGTGCATTTGACGTATCAACGTCTAGCACGACTGCACCGCCGTTTGCTTTTTGAACCTGCAATGCCGTTACCGAGTCAGTCGTACCGTTCGGCATAACGCGCAGCGTACCAGCGACCAAGAGGTTCATCTGGGCGGTCGTATTCCAGGCGTTGCCAGCCGTGGCGCTGGTGATACCAATGCGTAGTACGTTGTCTGCGGCGTTGCTGTTAGCGCCAATACCCCAGTTGGTCGTACCGTTCCACTGGCCCGTAAGTTGCGCGTTGCCTGCAGCGTTGCTGCTGATGTCTGACAAGTACATAAATGCTGGTGTTGCTGATGACGTACCTGCCTGCGTCGCACCGATGTACACCATACGCTGGCCGGCAGCAACCGTGAATAGTGCTGCGCTGGCGTCTTGGACCTGGAAGGCAGTCGAGCTGTTCTGTACGTTCTTGACTAATACATAGCCCGGCGTGCCGGTGTTCGTAGAAGAACCGCCCTGCAACGTCACGATACCGCCGTTATTGTTGCCACTGCCGCCAGTGGAGTTGCCACCAGCCAATGTCAGACCGCCGCCAGCGCTGCCAGTACCAGTCGTCATACCCGCGCCGCCCTGGATCGTCAGCGTAGCACCAGCCGTACCGGCAGTGCTGCTACCGGTAGCAGCCACCGTAAAGGCAGTTGGCGCAGCGTTCGTTGCGCCCAAGCCTAAGTACAGCGCGTTACTCTGGTCGAAGGTGGCGCGGACGACGTTTGCCGTCTTAATTGTCAGGTTGTTGGCATCGTTCGTACCCAACGAAGCGGTTGCACCAAAGGTGTTGCCGCCCTGCAGGAATGGCTTGCCGGTCGTGTTGGCGTCACAGGAGATAAGGTTGGTCGTTGACGTGTCGCGGCAAAGAGCGGCAGCATTAGCAGTCGTTGCGCCAACCGTACTCACCTTCACCGTACCCTGGAGTGTCGTTGTGCCAGCGCTCGCGCCAAGCAGTATTGATGAGCTCGTGGTGTCTGCCGTCAACAAGCTAGTGCCGATATTGGTCTGTATCTGGAAAGCGGCCGTTGAGTTAACGCTGTTACGGAAGATCGTATCACCCGTAGCACCCATACTAAACAGTGAGTTGGCAAAATTATCAGTACTGGTAGTGGTGTAGTAGTTCGCGTACAGGCCAAAGTTCTGGTTGCCCAAGGTACAGGAACCGCCAAACGGCGTTGACCAGCCCAGCGAGAAGGTGCGGGCCACAAAACAGGAGACGTTTGATCCGGCACTAGTGTCAAACTTCATGTTCGCTGTGCCGTCATTGGTGTTGAATGCAATCCAGTACGTGGTTGTTGCGGCAATTGAAGCCGATATTGGGATAGTGTTCCAACTGTTTGGAATAATATTCGCGTTCGCGCTTGATGCAATCAACGTACTTGGACGACTTGGCGCGCCGCCGCCATCAGCGTAGATTGCAACAGAATACTGGTTAGCTGCGGACCCACCGTTAATATATACGCTAATGCTGGTCAGCGTACCGGCAGCGCCGCTTGTTGCCTTGAGGCCGTTCTGTACGCTCACATCACCTGAGTCAGTCGTTGCCGTACCAATATTTATGGCAGCGTTGCCGAATGTGACGTTCGTGTTGGCCGCCGCTGAGGAGTTAATCTTGAAGCGGTTACCATCACTGGTGTCGACGCCGACATAGTAGTTGCCCGTCGTGTTCCTGACCTCAAGGCCGCTGTCGCCAGTACCGGCCTGTTCGACCAATATTGGCAGCGCGTTGACCACCGCATTGTTTACCGCAACATCGAACTGCCGGGCCGGAGCGTTCGTGCCAATACCGACACGGCCGTTTGCCGTATCGACGTCTAGTGTGGTCACCGTACCGGCCGAGTTCTGAACCTGGAAGGCTGTGGCGCTGTCGGCAGCGTTCTTCACAACGACACCGCCCTTTGTGCCCGTGCCAGTAGCACTTCCGCCACCTATCGTGACATTGCCGCCAGCGTTGTTGCCGCTGCCGCCGGCATTGCCGCCGGACAGGTTCAAGCCGCCGCCTACACTACCCGTCGTGGTGCTGGCGCCAGCACCACCCTGTAAGGTGAGCGTTGCACCAGCGGTACCGGCGGTCGTACTACCAGTGCCCTGTATGGCAAAGTTGTTTGGCGCAGCAGCTGTTGCGCCATTGCCCAAGAACAGGTTATTACTCTGGTCGAAGGTGCCGCGGACGACACCGTTCGTTTCAAATTGCAGGTTGTTCGTGTCATTAGTACCCAAGACTGCGGTCGCGCCAAAGCTGTTGCCGCCCTGCAGGAACGGCCTACCACTCGTGTTAGTGTCACAGGAGATAAGGTTGGTCGTTACCGTGTCACGACAGAGTGAGGCGGCATTTGCCGTGGCCGCGCCAACATTGGTAAGCTTTGTCGTTCCGCCTTGCAGCGTTACCGTGCTCGAGCCATTGCCCAATAATATGCTGGTGGCGTTTGTTACGCCGATGTTAACCGTACCTGCTGTACCGCTACCGGTCTTTGCGCCTGAATCGACCGTAATAGCGCCGCTCGATGAATTCGTACCTGCACCATCGCCGCTCTGCAGGATAACGGCGCCACTTATCTGTCCGCTACCGCCGGACACGGCACCACTCTGGAACGAGGCAGTGCCAGAGTTGTTACCACCGGTATTTGCCCCGCTCCGAACCCCGATCGCCGTCGTACTACCACTGCTACTATCAGTAGTCATCAGGTAGCCGACGCTGTTACTGCCGTTCCAGTTCAATCCAATAATGTTCGCTTCGTCAGGGCTAAAGACCGCCAATGTTGGCTGATGAGCAAACGCCCGGGCGTCAAATAATGATATAGCGCGCGAGGTGCCATTCACTGTAGTAGAAGGCAAACCTAAGGCTAGAATCTGGTTGTTGTTGCCCGGGTCGAATACCGGGATGTTGATCTTTGTCGTTACCGGCGAACCTACGGGCGTCGTAAATGTTTCAAGGCTAATACCATCGAGGCGCAATGTACCCGTTACCTGCAACGTAGACACCGGGTTACCGGTCACATTAATACCAACGCGGTTGTTGACAGTATCAACTTGGAACAACGGCGAGCTGGCCGAGTTCTGGATCAGGAACGCACTTGTTGAGTCAGTCTGCGGGCGGACAATCACTGACCCCGCGGTGCCCGTACCAGTACGTGCACCGCCCTGTAACAGCAAGTTGCCGCCGGCGTTGTTGCCGCTGCCACCGGCCGAACCGGCAGTCAGTGTCAAACCACCGCCGGCGCTGCCGGTCGTCGTACTAGCGCCAGCACCACCCTGTAAGGTGAGCGTTGCACCAGCGGTGCCGGCGGTCGTACTACCCGTACCGGCAACCGTGAAGTTGTTTGGTGCGGCAGCCGTTATGCCGTTGCCCAGGTATAAGCCGTTGCTCTGGTCGAGAGTAGCACGTACGATATTGTTCGTCTTAAGCTGCAGGTTGTTGGTGTCATTGGTGCCAAGCACGGCGGTCGCGCCAAAGCTGTTGCCGCCCTGCAGGAATGGCTTGCCGCTGGTGTTAGCGTCACAGGAAATCAGCTGCGTGGTGCTCGTGTCACGACAGACCGATGCACCATTTGCTGAAGCCGCACCGAGATTGCCAATGTTGACCGTGCTTGAAACCCCGCCAAGCGTCAGGGTGTTATTGTTCGTCGTACCGATCGTTATTAAACCGCCGCTGGCTGCCTGAACCGAAACAGCACCAACGCCCGTTGATGCGTTGCCGCCGTTGATAACCGCTGTGCTCGTGGTGTTTTGCGACCCGATAGTAATCGCCTGCACTGCAGCGCCAGTACCAATACCGATCGTGTGTGCACCGGCGTTCGTGCCGATGTTAATAGCAGTACCGCCAGTATTGCCAATATTCAGGTTGGCAGCGGCGCTGATACCCAAATCGCCAGCATCCGTACTAAAGGCCGATGTAGCGTGGCCTGTCAGGTTCAGCGCCTGGCTGGCTGCCGATTGTACCGTAGCCGTGCTGCCGGCGCCGAACTGTAGCCCCGATGCCGTAAAGGTGTTCGTGTTGTAGGTGCCGCCAACCGTTACGTTGCCGGCGTTCGTTACCTGCAACCGAACCGTGCCATTCGCCTGGAAATTCACAAAGTCCGCTGCGCTACCCGCACCAGTACTTGGTGTGTTTATACCTATATAGGTGCCGCCGTTAGCCACCGCGTTGCCCCCGGCAATGGCATTGCCAACACGGATCAGGCTGGAAGTAGCATCATTGACCGGGGCACCCGTCACGCCCAGCGTGTAATCGCCGGTACCAGTGCCGTTACGGCTGAAGGTGTTTTTACCCGTAAAGCTGTTGTTCTGGTCAAGGTAAGCGACATTGTTCAGCGTACCGCCGGTGTTAATGTCGGCACCATTCACGCGGAACTTGCTGCCACTCGAGATATTAATGTCACCAGCTACGTCCAGTTTGTAGGCGCTATTTGGCGTCGTGCCAATGCCTACATTGCCGCCACTGGCCTGCAAAATAACGCTGCCGACCGTGCCGCTGCCCGTCGCCGTACCACCCTGCACAGAGACGTTGCCGCCGTTGTTGTTACCCGTACCGCCAGCATTGCCGCCGTTCAAGTTCAGGGCGCCGCCTGCGCTGCCGGTAGTCGTGGTAGCGCCTGCGCCGCCACTAATAGCCAGCTGGCCGCCAGCCGTACCCGCCGTCGCGCTGCCCGTACCAGCAACCGTGAAGTTGTTTGGTGTAGCAGCCGTTATGCCGTTGCCCAGGTATAGGCCATTGCTCTGGTCAAAGGTAGCACGCACGATAGCATTCGTTTCTATCTGGAGGTTGTTTGTGTCGTTTGTACCCAAGAGCCCGGTCGCGCCGAAGCTGTTCCCGCCCTGTACGAAGTTTGCCCCCGTACCAGTGGTGTTACAGCCTGTCAGGATGTTCGTTGTCGTGTCGCGGCACACAGAGGCCGAGTTGCCCGTGGCTGCGCCCAGTGTCGTGACCTTAACCGTACCATTTAGGGTAGTCGTGCTGCTGGCATATCCCACGCTGATCGCCGCGCCGGAAGTATCGACACTTATGTATGAGTTTGTGCCTGAATCCTGAATCAGGAACGCGGCTGTTGAATTCGTAGCCGACTTGATCTTAACACCACCAGTAGCATTATTGCTCTGCAGTAAGATCAAGTTACCAGAACCAGTACCGGCATTGACCGTGACCGTACCGCTCGAAGTCGTACCCGACCCAATGTTAATCGTGTTCGTCGCGCTGGCGGTTGCGTTGGTACCAATGCTAATCGTCTGTGCAACGCCACCTGTGGTGTTACCAATCTGTATAGCGCCGGTTGTGCCGCCGTCACCGATGTTCACACCGCTACCACCCCGGATGGTGGTGGTCGTTGCTGCGGTGCTGCCGACGTTAACCGTGTTGGCGTTTGTAGTACCGATACTTATCGTACCGCTCGCTGCTGCCTGCACCGATACAGCACCCGTGCCGTTACCACCCTGGATGGTAGTGGTGTTGCCTAAAGCAGCAATGGAACCAATCGTAATCAGGTTCGTACCCGAGCCGGTCGGCGTGCCGTCACCTATGTGAATCGTCTTACCACCAGCTACCGTTGTGGCGCCAGTGCCGATATTTAAGGTGTCGACGACTGCCGAGTTGCCCGTGAATAAGTTTAGTGTTCGGGCAGCATCTGCGGCCACGTTACCGATGTCAACCTGCGTTACGCGGTCGTTATTTGCCAGGTTTAGACGAGCCGTACCCGAGTTACCTGCAGCGCCTGACAAAATATTGACGTTCAACGTGCTAGCGGCGGTTGATTGGCTGCCGTTCGCAATGTTAATCGTCTGCGTGTTCGCCGCAGTAAAGTTAGCGCTACCAATGTTGATTATGTTTGCCGCCGAAGACTGGCCAAGCGTAATCGTGCCAGTGCCAGTCGTTGAGCCAATTGCTATGCCGCCTGTAGTCTGCGGTGTAATCTGAATCGCTTCAGAGCCAGCCGTGTTGCTGTTACCACCCTGGATAATCGTCGTGTGGGCCAAGTTACTACTCGAGCCAATGGTAACGCTTTGAATTGCGCCGGCAGTTGTGGTAGTCGTATCGCCAATGTGGATTGCCGTAGCCTTTGCTGTCGTACCGACTGAACCGATATTAACCGTTGGCGAGTTCGTGCCGCCGATGCTTACAACACCGTTGGCCGTTGCCCCCGTACCGCCATCAATCGTCACCGCGCCACCGTTGCGTGTGCCGCTGGCGCCGGTGGCGTTACCACCCTGGATTGCAACTGCTCCGGCCGTAACCGACGTCGTACCTGAGGCATTGCCACCCGTTAAGTTCAGTGCCGGGCCGTTTGATGATGCGCCGCTTGAAGTGCCGGGCTGCAGCGTTATGGCTGATGCCGTGGCTGCGCCTACCGTTGTAATGTCAGGCGACTGACCACCAGCCAACACCACCTGGCCAGCAGCAGACACCGCAAATTTACTCGTGCTGCCAACTTGCAGGTCAAGCAGGTTGCCTGTCGGCGTACCGTTGGAGTTCACAACCTTCAGCGTGGCATTACCGCTCGTTGGGTTGCCGCTGCCGGTAATCAGAACGGTCGACGCCGTACCTGCGGAGGTAACGTCAAGGCCACGGCTGGCGCCAGTATCAGTGTTGCTGAATGCCAAGAGCGCAGCAGAAGCTACGCTTGCGCTTGAAGTATCCTGGGCATTCTTGTTGATGTACGTACCGCCAGCCGACGAGTACACCGAGCTACAGGTAGAGGCCACCGTCGTACAGATCGTACCGCCGGCATCCGGCAGGAAGATGGCCCGTGAAGCAGTCAATGTACCGACGGATAATGTTGCCGCAAAGCCGCTCGTGTTACTACCGTCTACGTATGCAGTTGAACCGGTCTGCAGCGCACCGGTTGCAGCCGACCGGCCAAGCGTCAGCGCACCTGCGCTGCTAAAGCTTGCCAATACGTTACCGCCACTGTTCTGGAGTTGGAGCAGGTCTGCAGATTGGGACGTAAAGCCCCGGATCACTTCACCGATTGTTGCTGCGCTGCCAGGCTGTACCGACAGTTTTGCCAAAAATCCTGGGGTACCAATCTGGGTACCGCCGGCAACAATCAACTGGTTGCTAATGGAAAGTTCGCCAGGGTTGGTACGGCTCAGGTTAATGTCCGACGCACCGCTCCCACTACCCCAGTTAATACGGCCATCGGCGGCAACGGTCAGTCGGTCATTCGTGTCGCCGCTCACGCGCGAGGTAATAACCAAATCAGTATTCGCCGTTGCCCGTGACAGGTGCATGTAGCCCTTGCTGTCGAAATACGTCAGAATGTTACTGCTGCTGTCCTGTAATTGCAGCAGATCGCCGCCAGTACTTGGCGTTGCACCACCCTTCAGCAACAGCACCGGTGCCGTTGCGCTACCGGCAGCCTGCAATGCACCAACCGGCGACCCGGCAACCGTGCTCGCAATGTTGAACGACGCGGCACTCTGTACGCCAGTGCCGTTCTGGATGTAGCTACCTGCCGTACCGGTCAAGAAACCACAGTTAGCTGAGCTTTGTACACAAAGTGTACCCGACTCTGCTGGCAGGTGGAGGACGTTGTTGCCACTTGGCGTGCCCGTGTCCAAAACGGTCGTGTTGGAGCCGCTGCCGCCCGACAAACCACCAGCCTGCATTGCGTACGGTACTGCCGTCAGCTTCAGGCGGGGTGACATTTCACCGTCCCATGTTGGAGTGCCAGTGCCGCCGATGTTCATGGTAATCCACAAATCCTGGTTCCAGTTGATGCTTGTACCGAAGGTCGTAACGCTACCCAAGTTAGCAGTCAGGTAACCGTTCACAACGTGGATCTTGTTGGTACTGGTCCGTGTTTCAGCCCACACACAGTTACCAGTACATACGCCCTGGGCAGTTCCACCGGTGCTGAGCGTGTTGTAAATTTTAAATTCTACGTTGTAATCACCATCTGCTGCGATTGAGCCACTACTGTTTTCAAGCCGCGCCTGGAAGTTGATGGTCGAGGCAGTAGCAGCGGCGGCGTGCGGCGTGCGGGTAACAAACTGGGTAAACGCCGTTGCGACCACAAACAAAATACCTACCAGGGGAATTACCTGGCGAACCGAAAATAGTCGGTGCTTCTGAGCTTTGTGGCGCATGTGTATTTTTGTTTGGATTTGAATTAACTGTTTGTTTCCCGTCTAGTTGCTAGACTATGGATAACTCTATAATTATCCCTGTATTACTTCTTACCTACAAGAGATGCAACAGTATAAAATAGGTTCACTACCACAAAACTATCGAACTATTCCGTCAATAGCTGTGTGTTGCATTTATAACAATGGTTATGTTTTTACCGCCGTCTTACCCCTACAATCCACAGTCAATCACCTACAACAATCGAAAAATAATGACGTTAAAAAAACAGCAATGGGTTGTCCCATTGCTGTTTTATCCACAGGCTTGGCTGCTGCTTTTAGGCAATCGCAGTGATTTTGATGACCGTGTGGTGCTGGCGGTGGCCGTGTACTTTGTGTACCCGCTTCTTGGCCTTGTACCGAATTGCGGTGACCTTGTCGGCCTTGATGTCTTCCTCGACAATTTCAGCACTGACCTTGACCTTAGCAACGCTTGGCGCGCCAACGGTTACGGTTTCGCCGTCAATGACGAGCAGTGGCTCAAAGCTGACTTTGTTACCTTCCGCGTGGAGCAATTCGACTTCAACAGTCTCGCCTTCTTGAACGAGGTACTGTTTTCCGCCGGTTGCAATGACTGCTTTTTTCATACGTATGCTCTTTTTAGAAATTTAACTACCATCAGATAGTACCAGATATAGCCTTATCTGTAAAGTGTTAGCCAGGGGTTTAGCCCCTGGCCTTTTCCAGCGAAACAGTCAGATTTATACCATCGACCATACACACCGTCTCGTATGCCAATTTCTTACCATCCACAACTTGCGTAGCAAGCGTTTCAGCGGCAATGATCTGGCTGTGCTCAGTCATCGCTTTACGCAGCTCGGCATCGTCCGTAGACAGGCTGAGTACAATTCTGTCATCCACGTCCAGGCCGGCAGTTTTGCGTGCGCTCTGCACGTTACGGACTACCTCACGCATCATACCCTCGCGTTTCAGCTCGGGCGTCAGCTTTGTGTCAAGCACTATACTCAGGGGGTCATTGGCCGGCTTCAACACGAACTGCTTCACATTCAGCTCTTCAAGCAGAATGCTCGCATAGAACGACGCCTGCGGCGCATCAGGCTCCAGGAAATCAATGCCGTTACCGGCAAGCGTCACTGATTGCAATGGCTGCCGGATTTTCAGCCGGGCCTCTGCCCGGGCACTGAGCCCCTGGTTAATAGCTTCGCGCAGAACGGTCATCTTGCCGAGCGCCAGCTCGTCGATATGCCCAACCTTCGGCCAGTCACGCAAATGCACCGATTCCCCGCCGGTTAGTTTCTGGTACAGTTCTTCGGCCATAAACGGCGTGAACGGTGCCATGACATGCGCCAGCTGGACCAGCACATAATGCAATGTTCGATATGCCTGCTGTTTGTCGCCATCGTCTTCGCTCTTCCAAAATCGGCGGCGTGAACGGCGCACGTACCAGTTGGAGGCGTCTTCGATAAACGGCAGGATCGGCTTCACGGCGTTTGGCAGGTCGTATTTGTCCATAGCGTTACCAACCTCTTTGGTCAGCTGGTGTACCCGCGATATGACCCACACATCAAGCGGATTCTGCAGGTCGGGTGTTGGGTCGTTGTAGTCACCCTTCCACTCCCAGCCATCAACCTCAGCGTACAACGTAAAGAAGTCGTACATGTTCCACACCATGCTCAGCTTGCGCGCCACATCGGCCACGTCCTTGTCGGTCAACGCAAAATCTTCGCCGTTCAACACCGGCGAGCTCAGCAGCAAGTACCGCAGACTGTCGGCCGAATATTGGTCCATTAATTCATTCGGGTCAGTATAGTTTCCAAAGCTTTTGCTCATCTTGCGCCCATCGTTGCCGGCAAGTGTGCCGGTCACGATCACGTTGCTAAATGAATTTTTGCCAAACAGCCCCACGCTCACCGCATGCAGGTAGTAGAACCACGCCCGCACCTGCCCAACGTATTCAGCGATAAAATCGCCAGGGAAGTTCTGCTCAAACTTAGCCACATTTTCAAATGGGTAATGGAATTGTGCAAACGGCATCGAACCGCTCTCAAACCAGCAGTCCAGTACCTTATCTATACGCTTGTATTCCACACCGTCTATCGTGAAGGTCACGGCGTCGACCCACGGGCGGTGGTAATCTTCCAGTTCAACACCAGACAGTTCTTTCAGCTCGGCATAGCTGCCCACCACCTTGATATGCACCTTGCCGGCTTTATCAGTACCCTTCCAGACCGGCATGGCCGTTGCCCAGAACCGGTCACGGCTCAGGTTCCAATCCGGCGCACTCTCCATCGTCTTCGCAAAGCGGCCGTGCTTGATATGCTCCGGGAACCAGTTAATGTTGCCGTTCTGTTCCTGCATCGTCTCGCGCTGGCCGTTGATGTCCATAAACCAGCTGGGGTGAGCGCGGTACATCAATTTTGTGCCACAGCGGTGGCAGTGCGGGTAGCTATGCGTGATGTAATTTATTTTCCATACAATACCGCGTTCCAAAAGCTCTTTAGCAATCGGCTTGTTGGCATCCCACACGTACTGGCCTTTCCATTCGCCAGTCGTATAGAAACCGCTGTCGTCGATGTTTATAACAAACGGGAAGCCCTTTTCTTTCGACAGCATGTAGTCCTCTTCACCATAGGCCGGTGCCAAGTGGACGATGCCGGTACCTTCTTCCAGGCTCACGTAATCGGCGTGCCAAATACGGTGCGCTTTTGGCCCCTGATCTTCAAACAGCGGTTCATATTCTTTGCCGACCAACTCCTTGCCAGTCAGCGTACGGACCACTTCATACAGCAGTACTTTGTGCTTTTCGTCAGTCAATACTTTATCAAGTAAAGCGCTAGCAAGAATCAGGCGCTGGCCGTCCACCAGCACCTCGCTGTATTCTTCGTTTCCGTTGACCGCGACCGCAGTGTTTGCCGGCAGCGTCCACGGGGTCGTCGTCCATGCCAAAACCGAGACGTCTTCGCCCTTCAGTTTGAACTTCACAAATACCGACGGGTCGGTCACGTCCTGGTACGAGTTATCCATGGCTACTTCGGCCTTAGAAATTGGCGTTGCATCGCGGGTACAGTACAGCAATACCTTTTCGCCTTCGTATATCTTGTTCTCGTCGTACAGCTTCTTAAAGGCCCACCAGACGCTTTCCATGTACTCTTTGTCCATGGTTTTGTAGGCGCCCTTAAAATCTACCCAGCGGCCGATACGGTCAATGGTCGTCTCCCATAGGTCGCCAGTGGCGACCATGTTCTCGCGGCAGGTGGTGATGTATTCCTCCAGTGATATCTTGGTGCCGATATCACGTTTGTCATGGATGCCGAGTTTCTTTTCAGTAAACACTTCCGCTGGTAAGCCGTGGCAGTCCCAGCCCCACACGCGCTCGACGCGTTTGCCCTGCATGGTCCAGTAGCGCGGCACAGCATCTTTGGTGATTGAACTCAGCAATGTACCGTGATGCGGTACGCCGGTAATGAATGGGGGGCCGTCATAAAATACATAGGCGTTATCCTCCGGCCGCATCTCGACCGATTTTTCAAACGTCTTGTTTTTCTTCCAGTATTGGACGAGGTCTTTCTCGTACTCGAGAGCCCGGCGGCGGGTGCCTTTTTTGAATTTCATGCTAATACCTCTACTATCTTTGTTGCAAGCTTCTGTGCCAATATATGATGCCCTTCCGGGGCGTAATGGACACCGTCAGCACTAATTGGCAATTCATCGGCGGTTACCACTGGCGCGTCGAACTGTCCCATCGCCGTAATCAGTTCACTGCGAACCGACTGGTCACCCTGAAAATATCCGTCCACATCGCTGAACTGCGCTGGGCAGACATACAGTGTTTTCGTTTGCCGCCCATTGTTATATTCCGCCAAATCACCCGTAACCATTCGTTCATACCACCATAGGTCGGTTGCAATCTGCCCAGCACTGCGCGCATATTTAGTCTTAAGGTCATTCGTACCCAGCGATACAATCAGCACATCAACCGGTGATGCACTGCGGTATATAACTTCAAACGGATCCTGCCCATTACGGTATAGCTCTGCGGTTTCGAAATTGCCGGCATTGCGGCCTCCGAGCCCTTCCTGAATAATATGATAATCCTCGCCTAAATGCCGCTGTAACGCTAGCGGCCATTGGTCGCCTTCCGGATACCTTGTGTCGTGGTCCGATTGGCCCCACGTATTTGAATCGCCGTAGCATAAAATCCGTTTCACCTATGCTCCTTCTTTTACAATAAAAATCACTTCTTTCAGACTCTGGAATCCCGAATATTCGGGACGGTACCATCCAGATTCCAAAAGAAGTGATTCTTTCAGCGCTTAGTTGTCGCTATAACGGCGCGTTCCCGGCAGGTTCTACGTCCGCCGTATGGCAGATTTCTTCCCGCTGCTTCGTGGCTGATAACCACTCATCTGTTCCATAACAGAATGCATCTGTTGTAATTATATCGCTTGTCGTCACCGTCTGCAAGCGGTGACTCGGCCTACGCGGCCGGCTCTGCCACAGGGAGCGCAAGCGGCAGCTCATACAGTGTCTGCGTCACAGGGTCAAAACAACCGACAGCTATCTGCATCTCTGCGCCAGTGCGACTTGCAGAAACGTAGCCGACTTTGCCATTCGGATCAAGCGTCGCCGTCACGTCAGCAGGAAACTCGGCGGGCGGCAGGCCTTCTGCATCTGGCCTGCCATCAAGCACTGCATACGGCGACCGTCGCGGGTCAACGTCCGAAAGACCTGGGCCGTGAAAACCCACAACCTCAGCTACTCCCCGTGTCGTAACCAACATGGTATCTGGAACGTCAAAAGGCATTACACGCTCGTCAGGTAACCGCACTACTGTCCTCGACTGGCCATCCTCAAGCCCTTCGGCAACATTTTTCAGTGACCTCATTGCGGATTCTGGAATCAGGCTAAGTTCATATTCGAGATCCTCGACTTCACGCGGTGATAATTCACCTATAATAACCTCCGCGCTATGACCATGTGCTGACCGCTCTTTATTCATAACGTAACATTAGCACATTTAAACGATATTCGCAATATTGTCAAATACGCTATACATACTTAAAAGGTGCTCTCGGGCACCTTTTTACTTTATGACGCTCCTCTTGTACTACCCGCCATAGGAATATCCGGCTACCTCATCCATCAGTGGTAGCGGTAACCCTTGCCAGATATTCAGTGGGCGGCCATCTTCCGCCAGGGCCATAATGGCCGGGTAGGCGGTAATATCGTAAATACTCGCCGTAGCTGCACCATCTCGGGTGCTAAGACTCTTTAACTCTATCCTTTTGCCGGCGTCATACCGGCGCTCAAAATCATGCACAAACGACTCAACCGTCGTTGCATGTTCAGATTCCGGCCTGTAAAGGATAAGCAGTTTCACCCTTCGAGCATAACATACACCCCATTCCACCTACAACGCGTACGCAAAACCACCCCGTTTTACCGGGGTGGTTTACGCTAACTAGCCGTATCGTGCTAGTGGCTACTAGCTACAGCCGGTGGTCGAGCCACAGCTGGTACAGACGTAGCAGGAGCCAGCACGCTGGGTCTGGTTGCCGCAGTTGTAACACAGTGGCGCGGTGCTGTCAGCCGACTTCGGCTTTGACGCTGCTGGCTGTTGCTCAACCTTCTCGGCAACCGCTGGGGCTGGCGCAACCGTTTCGGCGGCTACCGCAACTGGCTCAGCGGTCTTTTCGCTTTTCTCAGTCGTTGCCGTTACCTGGTGTGCTGCCGTGCTTTGGTCGTCCGTCAGCAGGCTCTGCTGGGTCTCAGGCATGTCCTCAAATGAGGCCAGGCCAAGCTCCAGGCGGTCGTCAAAACTCAGGTAATCGATGGCCAAACGGCGCATGATGTAGTCGGTAATCGAGCTTGCCGTGCGGATTTCCGGGTCATCGGTAATACCGGCCGGCGCAAAGCTGCTGCTCATGAGCGTCTTAACGTAGCTCTTTACTGGCACACCATATTGCAAGCCGTGGCTGATAGAAATCGCAAATGAGTCCATCAGGCCACTCAGCGTTGAGCCTTGCTTAGAAACATTGATGAACAATTCACCTGGGGTCCCGTCGTCGAACTCACCAACCGTGAAGTACCCCTTGAGGTCAGCCAGGCGGAACTCGTAGGTACGGCCACGGCGGCGGCGTGGTAGCTCGCGGCGGACTGCGCCACGGACCACGATCTTGTCGGTGACCGATTCGGCCACAGCAGCCGGTGCCGTTGCAACCGGTGATGGTACAACAGCGGCAGCAACAACGGCTGATACTGCTTCTGCCGGAGTTTCATTGGCGGCAATAGCCTTCTTCTTGCCAGACAACGGCTGGGCAACCTTACAGTTATCGCGGTAGATAGCAATAGCCTTGAGACCCATCTTCCAGGCGTCAATGTGCAGCTGTTCGACTTCTTCGACCGTTGCTTCTTCGGGCATGTTGACGGTCTTACTAATAGCGCCGGAGATAAACGGCTGGACAGCTGCCATCATCTTAACGTGGCCCAAGTAGTGGATCGGGTTGTCGCCGACGGCACAAGAGAACACATCAGCGTGTTCTGGCTTCAGGTGCGGTGCACCCTTTACACCACCGTGTTCAAAGATGTACGCAACAATGGCGTCAGACTCTTCGCGGCTGTAGCCGAGGGTCTTCAGTGCCCGTGGTACCGTCTGGTTGATGATGGCCATAGAGCCGCCGCCTACCAGATTCTTGTGCTTCACCAGGGCGAAGTCAGGCTCGATGCCGGTCGTGTCACAGTCCATCATCAGGCCGATGGTGCCGGTTGGCGCCAATACACTAGCCTGTGAGTTGCGTACGCCGTACAGTTCGCCTAATTCAACAGCTTCGTCCCATGCGGTTGCAGCAGCGCTGAGCAATTCCTCAGACACCAAACCGGCGTCAATCTTAGAAACCTCTGCACGGTGCATGCGCAGGACATTCAGCATACCGTCGCGGTCTTTGCGATAGCCGGCAAATGGGCCGACACGCTTGGACAGTTTCGCGCTCACGGCGTATGAATGACCGGTCATTAGCGCAGTGATGGCAGCAGCTTGGGCGCGGCCTTCGTCACTGTCGTATGGCAAGCCCTGAGCCATCAGCATAGCGCCAAGGTTGGCGTAGCCGATACCAAGTTCACGGTATGCCTTTGCGTTCTTGGTGATGCGCTCAGTTGGGTAAGAGCTGTAACCGACCAGGATTTCCTGAGCCGTAAAGACCAGCTCCACCGTGTGCTTGAATGCTTCAATATCAAAGGTATTGTCATCGTTCAAGTATTTCAGCAGGTTCAAACTCGCCAGGTTACAAGCAGAGTTGTCGAGGTGCATGTATTCAGAACACGGGTTGCTGCCGTTAATGCGGCCAGCGTTTGGCGCCGTGTGCCAGCGGTTAACCGTCGTGTCGAACTGCATGCCCGGGTCAGCACATTCCCATGCAGCTTCAGCGAACTGGCGGAAGAGCTTGCGTGCCTTTATCGTCTTAACCGTTGCACCGGTCGTGACAGCCTTCAAGTCCCAGTCGTCGTCGTTCTGGACAGCCTTCATGAAATCGTCAGTTACGCGCACCGAGTTGTTGGCGTTCTGGTACTGCACACTGAAGGCGTCCTTGCCGTTCAGGCTCATGTCAAAGCCGGCTTCCTGTAACACGCGTGCTTTACGCTCTTCCAGTGCCTTCGCCCAAATGAACGTCTCGACGTCGGGGTGGTCAGCGTTCAAAATAACCATCTTCGCCGCCCGGCGGGTCTTGCCGCCGCTGGCAATAGAACCGGCAGATGCGTCAGCGCCGCGCATAAAGCTGACGGGGCCAGAAGCGTGTCCTGCACTCTTACCTAGCGTCTCAAATGAGGAACGAATGGGGCTGAGGTTCAAACCAGCACCGGAGCCGCCCTTAAAGATCATGCCTTCTTCAACGTACCAGTTCAAAATTGAGTTCATGGTGTCTTCGACGCCCAAAATAAAGCAGGCGCTTGCCTGTTGTGCGCGTTCAGGCGCACCAATGTTAAACCATACCGGCGAGTTAAAAGCGGCGCGCTGCGTAGCCAGCACGTACTTCAATTCCTCGCGGAAATCTTCGGCTTCAACTTCAGATTCAAAGTAGCCTTCTTGCAGCCCCTGGCGGGTTACCGTGTCTACGACACGGTCGATCAATGTGCGCAGCGAACCTTCACGGTCAGCTGAGCCGGGCGTACCGCAAAAATACTTTTGCGCCACGATGTTGATAGCGTTCAGCGACCATCCGGTCGGGAACTCAACATCCTTTTGCTCGAATACGTTCTTGCCGGTGCCCGGATTCATAATGATTGAATCCTGCTTGACCCACTTAAGCTGGTCGTATGCTTTGCTGTTTGGCTGGGTGAATAACCGCCCGACCGTTAAACTACTGGCCTGTCCCATAGTACCCTCCACTTTTTGTCCCCGCGATGCAGTCTCCGACACCGCAGGTTCCCCTTATGTAATTTTTTTTGTAAATATTTGTTTAGAGTGTATGCGCCGCCTCTCAAAGCTTCGCTCGCTCCCCCTTAGGCTTCATGCCCCGTACTTACGTTTTTACACCACTGCGGTGTCTCTTTGCAAGTAGGTTTGAAACCTCAGGCGGAACGAACGATCGTATTACGCTTTAATCGATTCGACTTTAGCTCGCTTACGGATATCCGTTAACTCGCGCTCAAAACTGGCGATGTCCTTAAACCGGCGATAGACGCTGGCAAACCGGACATACGCGACTTCGTTGAGTATACTCAACCGCTCCATGACCATCTCGCCGAGCTTAGATGACCCCACTTCCTGTTCACCGCAGGCGTATAAGCATTGCTCTACGTCAGCGACAAGCCGCTCCAGTTGCATACTGGTGACCGGCGTTTTTTCGCAGGCCCGATATAATCCGGCTAGAAGTTTCGTCCTATTGAACAGCTCCCGGTTGCCATCATTCTTGATGACAATCAACTGTGGCCGCTCCAGACGTTCATACGTTGTAAAGCGATAGCCGCAGTCGGGACATGCCCGTCGGCGTCGGATGGCTTGGCCGTCGCCTGCGTCGCGCGATTCGATCACTTTCGTGTCGCTGCACTCGCATTGGCCGCACCTCATAAGCCCCTCCCTCTTAGTTAGATCTCAATGTACGATCACTATATATAGTGCTTGTGTTATCAATCATAGCTCTACAAGTAGCGCCGTGCAAGAAATATCTGCCGTGAAATTTACACAGGTTTATCACCGTTGTCGGTGTCTTTGTGGCGCTTGGTTAAGCGACGCAAGAAGGATGGCTTTTCTAACTCAGCATCGCTATCGGTGTCAGTATCGTCATCATTACTCATGAGCGACGATGACGGCCGCGTTGGCTCGGGGCGTGGCGCCTCAGGCGTCTGTACGATAGGCTCAGGGTCTTTCTTGGGTTCAGGTTCGACATCCTGCTCATCTTCGTCGTCATCGTGGTCATTAAGCGTCCAAATGTTCGGCATGGCGTCCGACTTGAAGTCGGTAGCGGCATCACGGGCATGGTCCAGTGAGGTATCAACACTCGACAGGTCGTCATCAGGACGGCCGGCAGATTGTGTTTGGCTCGTTGTAATCGGCGTCGGTGTGTCCATGGGCATTGCACCCTGGGAGCGGTTCGCAAAGTACGCAGCGTCAAAGCCAGTGGCAACAACCGTAATGATCAGTTCGCCATCAAGTTCAGGCATAATCGTTGCACCGAAGATAATATTGGCGTCCGGATCAGCAGCTGAGGTAATCGTTTCGGCAGCAGTGTTAATTTCGTGCATCGACAGGTCATTACCGCCAATGACGTTAAACAGAATACCGCGCGCGCCGTCAATTGAAACTTCCAACAACGGCGACTCAATAGCCTGCTGCGCAGCCTGGATAGCCCGGTTCTCACCGCTTGCACGGCCGATGCCCATCAGTGCGGAGCCGGCATTTTGCATAACAGCCTTTACGTCGGCAAAGTCGAGGTTAATCAAACCGTGTACGGTAATCAGGTCAGATATGCCCTGCACACCCTGGCGCAGCACGTCATCGGCAACCTTGAACGCTTCAAGGAGCGGCGTTTGACGGTCGATTGTCTGCAACAGGCGGTCGTTTGGAATAATAATAAGCGTATCAACGGCGTTGCGCAGGTTGTCGATGGCCAGATCGGCGTTACGACGGCGCTTTTCGCCTTCAAAGGCAAACGGTTTGGTGGCAAAGCCTACAACCAGTATGCCCATTTCTTTCGCTACAGACGCCACGACGTGCCCTGCACCGCTTCCGGTGCCGCCACCGGCCCCGATGGTCACAAAGACCATGTCGGCGCCTTCTAGGGCCTTCTTGATCTCTTCAATCGATTCCTGAGCGGCCTTTTCACCGACCAGTGGGTTAGCCCCGGCACCAAGGCCGCGGGTTTCATCCTTGCCAATATGGATCTTTATAGCTGCGTTGGAGTGGTGCAATGCCTGTGCGTCAGTGTTAATAACAATGAACTCCACACCATCAACACCCGCTGCGATCATGCGGTTAATAGCCGCGCCGCCGGCACCGCCGACCCCCACGACTTTAATGCGAGCAAATGTTTCTATAGCTGGTGCGACTTGTGGCATGCTGTGCTCTCTCCTAACTTATATCGTGCAGTATAGCGTAGCTACACAGTGAGTTCAATAAATTTGCACAGTGCTTTCAGCCGCCATGCAATCCGAACACTTTGTGTTTGCGGCAGATTATCGCTTAAAGCGACGGAGCAATGAATCGACAAAATCTCGTGTTCGGTCGCCCGCTTTGCCGCTGCGGTCAGGGTCTACCTCTGGGATGAGCAGCATGTCGAGCAGCATCAGGCCCACGGCCGTTGAGTACGTAGGGTCGGCAACGGTGTCTATCAGGCCGCTCAGCGGCTGCAATTTACCCACGCGTGCTGCCAACTGCAATTGTGCTTTGGCAAATTCCGCAATGCCCGGCAGCTTGGCCGTACCGCCAACAATCACGGCACCACCCGGCAGTTTATGTGCCCGGTGGATCTTGCTCAATTCTTTGTTAACAATCTCAAACAGCTCTTCAACACGAGCCTCAGTTATCATGGCGATATCTTCAGCCTTAAAAACATGGTCTTGGCCATTCACTTTTACGCGAACATCACGCCTGACCGGCTTCTGGGCCAAACCGGCGTGCTGGACTTTTACCGCTTCGGCAACGTCGAGGTCAGTTCGTAAGCCAATCGCCAAGTCATTCGTAATATGTTGGCCGCCTACAGGCAGTACCGCGACGTGTTGGACTTCGCCATCTTCCAAGACGACGATGTTCGTCGTACCGGCGCCAATATCGATTAACACCGTACCAGCCTCTTTCTGCTGGCGCTGCAAGACCGCCTCAGCAGCTGCCAGGCTCGATAATGTACGGTTATGGACATTTACCTGGGCTTTATCGAACGCCATATCAAGGTTGCGCAAATTTGGCGTCGCCGCCGTAACGATATGCGTATCAACCTCTAAACGGACACCGTGCATGCCAACGGGATCCTTGATGTTATCCTGGCCGTCCAAACGGTAATTTTGGGCAAAGACTTGGATAATCTCACGGTTCGATGGCAAGTTGACGATAGTGGCGGCTTCTTCGACGCGCAGGCGGTCGTCCTGGGTAATCTCACGGTTAGCCGCACTAATAGCAATCACGCCTTTTGAGTTCAATCCGCTCACATGGCTGCCGTTAACATTTACTGTAGCACCGGTCAGGCGCATGCCTGATAACCGCTCAGCTTCGGTAAGCGCCTGGGCAATTGCCTCAGCAACGTCCTCAATATGTACGACAATACCTTTGCGCATACCCATATTCGGCGCACTTCCGTGGCCAACGATGGATATTTTGCTCGGATTATTAGGGTCGGCAGCGCCAACAACACACCGTACGGTGCTAGTACCTATATCGAGGCCGACAAATGGTGTGGCGGCAGATGAGCCATGCATATATGGTGCAGTATAGCGCTTACCCTTGCGTCTCGGCAAGTAATACTACAGCTTTGTAAGTATTTCGCACCCCGTTGGGGTTACCAGTACCGTGTGTTCAAACTGTGCCGCCCAACTGTTATCAGCGGTCAGGAGCGTCCAACCATCGCGAGCCTCAACAATCGCCGGGCTCCCCAGCGTTGTAATTGGCTCAATAGCAATCGTTTGGCCAGCCTTGAGTACTGGGCCAATGCCAGCACGGCCATAATTCGGTATTTCAGGGTCTTCGTGCAATTCATTACCTACGCCGTGGCCAACAAGCTCACGCACGATACCAAGGCGATACTTACGCAGCGTACGTTCAATCGCTGCCGATATATCACCCACATGGCACCCCTGTTTAACAACCGCCAACCCGTCATACAGCGCCTGTTCAGTGCCCTTTATAAGCCGCGCCGTGTCGGGCGTGGTCTTGCCAGCGATACATACCGTAATACCGGCATCAGTTATCATGCCCTTATACTTCACACCAAAATCAAAGTTCACCACATCGCCGGCCTTAAAAGGATTGTTATCCGGTATGGAATGTTGGACCTGGTTATTGACCGAGATACAGATAATGTCAGGATAGCCGTAAAAACCTTTGAACGGCGCTTCCCCGCCCAAAGCTTGCAGTTCCGCCTGCGCGATTGCCGACATATCCTTTGGCGAAAGCCCTGGCGCAGCTTTTTTGCGCAGCAGTTCCAGTACCGTGGCAAGCATGCGGCCGCTCTCACGTATAGCCTGCACTTCTGCTTCTGTCTTTATAGTGCTCATCATAGCCGTATTATACGCCTGCTATTTATCGACACATTTCAGAATGTCGTCATGCACTTGGCGCGGCTCTTGGCCAGCATCAATGTCGCACACCGGAGCACCTTCACGGCGCAAATGCTCAATAATTGGCATTGTCACGTCTTCGTATTCACTAAAACGCTTCGTGATTGCTTCTTCAGTGTCGTCAAGACGGCCACGTTCTAAGAGCCGGGCACGTACAACGTCTTTTGACGCCGCCAAGTGAATAATTGCAGTTAGTTCAAAGCGGCCCTCGTGTACCTGGTCCATAAGCCAATCGGCTTGTGGTACGGTACGTGGGAAACCATCAAGCACAAACTCCTGCTTGGTGTCGATTAGTTCTAGGACTTTGTCCATCAAGTTAATCATTTCTTCGTCGCTCAATAGTTTGCCTTCCAGCATCTGCTGGCGGCGCTTACCGGTCACTAATACCCGTAAAATCTCGCCGGTCGATATCCAAGCATAGCCGTGTTCGTCGGCTAAAATTTTGCCCTGCATGCTTTTGCCGGCACCGGCAACACCTGCCAAAATAATCATTTGCTTGCCAACCTTTCTTTAACCATTGCTGCAATACGCCCACCATCAGCTTGGCCCTCAGCCTGCTGCTTGACAGCGGCAATAACCTGCCCCATCGCCTGCATGCCGGCTGCGCCCGTTTCGGTAATCGCAGCATCAACAAGCTTGCCAAGTGCTTCGTCGCTCAGCTGTTTTGGCAAGTACTCGTCAATGACGCGCTTCTCTTCCAATTCGGCATCAGCACGCTCCTGGCTGCCGCCCTGTACATACAGGTCGGCGCTGTCCTGGCGCTTCTTAGACTCTTTGGCGAGCAATACAAGAATCTCTTCGTCGCTCAGGCCTTCGTCACGAACGCCCTTGGCGACTTCGGCATACAAAATAACACTCTTCAAACCACGGAGTGTTGTTGCCAGCGTCTTGTTACCTTCCAGAAGCGCTTTTTTAATCTCCTGGTCGATACGCTGTTTCAGCATAGGTATAGCTACCGTTGGCCGAGCTTAATTTTCTTGAGCTTCAACGCTTTGCGTTGGGCGCGGATGATAGCCTTGTTACGGCGCTCACGCTTGCTAATAGGCTTCTCAAAGTATTGATTGCCTTTTACGACGGCGATAACGCCAGCCTGTTGTACTTTGCGGTTAAACCGACGCAGGAGGTTTTCCAGCGATTCTTTTGAGTCTTTGCGGGTTACTTGAATCATATCAGTTGTATTCTATCCTAACAGAGAGAAGTTTGCAAGTATATTCGTTATTAAACGACTTGCTGCGACTTCTTTTGCGCAGCGCGCTGTGATTTCAGCACAATGCTCTGCAATTCTTTAAATATGGCGAACTGTTTGTTCGTGTGGTAAATCTTGGTGTTGCCCTGCTTTTCAGAAATCAGGAAACCGACTTTTTCGAGGCGCTTTAATTCGCGCTGGATATTACCGGCATCTTCTTTGATAAGCTTAGCAAGACCACGGACATGCGTCTTGAAGTCGGGGTATTTTGCATAAATCACTATGATTTTGCGTCGAACTCGTGAAGTAATAAAAACGTCTAGCATAAGCTTCTTATTGTCATTCAAACAACGTAGCTAAAGTATAGCGAAGGCTCGGGGGCTTTTCAACACAAATTTGCATATCGGCCTGATAAAACACTTATAATGCAAACATGACATATGTGGAAGTGCTAGTTGGGGATGCGACATTCCATGGGAATGAACCGTTGACGTACGGGAGTGAGGCGGCTTTGGAGCCGGGTACATTAGTACTTGTGCCGCTGCGCCGCAAGCAAGTGCTCGGTGTAGTCACGGATACCGTCGCCAAACCGTCTTTTGCCGTAAAACCAGTTGCCGACGCACCCCTGCTGCCGCCAATGCCCGCGCCGCTTGTCGCCTTGCTGCAGTGGATGCGCGGCTATTATCCCGCCCCGCTCGGCATCCTCACCCAGCTATTACTGCCCAAACAGCTACCCAAAAAGCCCACGACCGTTCAGCCTTTCCCGGCCTTACAGCCCGTAACGCGGCCACCGCTCAGCAGCGAGCAAACAGTTGCCCTAGAAACCATTCATGGCCCCGGACTGCACATATTGCATGGCGAAACAGGCACTGGAAAAACGCGTGTCTATATAGAATTGGCTGAACGCTGCTTAGCGGCAGGCCGTTCGGCTATTATTCTCACCCCAGAAATCGGCCTAACCTCACAATTAGCAAAAGATTTCCGCACTGTCTTCGGCAAGCGGGTCGTCGTCATGCATTCCCAACTGACCGACGCCACACGACAGCGCTCTTGGCAGGCTATGCTCGAGCAACACGAACCAGTCGTCGTCATTGGAGCCCGCTCAGCGCTCTTTAGCCCGCTCGCCAATGTCGGACTCATTGCTATCGATGAGTCACATGAGACGGCCTATAAACAAGACCAGGCACCCTATTACCACACAACAAACGTCGCGGCCAAGCTCGCTTCCCTTCACCACGCCACGCTTGTGCTCGGCTCGGCAACACCCCTGGTTAGCGACTATTACGTAGCCCAAGCCAAAGGCCGGCCAATCGTCCGCATGCTCAAAACCGCCAAAACACATGACTTCGCCGACAGCGCCGTCAGCGTTGTTGACCTGCGCGACCGCAGCTTATTCTCTAAAAGCCCCTATCTATCAAATGAGCTACTGGCTACCATAGGCGAAATGCTCCAAAAACATGAGCAATCACTCATATTTCTTAACCGCCGTGGCACCGCCCGTATTGTGTTTTGCGACAAGTGCGGCTGGCAGGCATCGTGTCCGCATTGCGATCTGCCACTGGTATATCATGGCGATGCCCATATCATGCGCTGCCACAGCTGCGACTATAAGGCCGCCAGCCCAACCAGTTGCCCCAACTGCCGCAATGCATCAGTCGTCTTCAAAAGCATCGGCACCAAGGCCGTTGCCGGCGAGATCGAGCGCATCTTCCCTGCTGCCCGCGTTATGCGCTTTGATACCGACAACAAAAAAGAAGAGCGCATGGAGCAGCACTACGATGCCGTGCATCGCGGCGACGTTGACGTTATCGTGGGCACCCAAACCCTCGCGAAAGGTCTCGACTTGCCACAGCTTGGCTTGGTAGGCGTAGTGATCGCCGACACCGGCTTGTACTTCCCCGACTTCAGCGCCCAGGAGCGGACATATCAGCTACTGGCCCAAGTACTCGGCCGTGTCGGCCGCGGCCACCGCGCCGGGCGGGCTGTTATTCAAACATACGCACCGGACAGTCCGTTGCTCAAAGCTATTCTCGCCAAAGACTGGGAGGGTTTTTATGCCACCGAAATAGCCGAGCGGGAGGCCTTTCGTTTCCCGCCATTCTGCTACGTGCTTAAATTAAGTGTTCGGCGCGCCAGTAGCGATACCGCCGCAAAAGCCGCCGTAGCATTCGTGCAAGAGCTTAGAGCGACACACCGCGGTATTGTCATTGAAGGCCCCGCACCGGCCTTCCACGAAAAGGTCCAAAATAAGTATGCGTGGCAAATCATCATTAAAGCATCCAACCGCCAACGCCTTTTAGACATCATCAACCACTTGCCGAGTGGCTGGTCGTATGACATAGACCCCATGAATCTGTTGTAATACGCTGTTGCTCTCCGGTATACTTGATGGAATGACTAAAGACGATATTATCGCCCTGCCCAATGTTCACCTGCGTGAACGCTCGAAAAAGGTCGGCGTGGTTAGCCAGGCTATCAAACAACTGGTTGACGACATGCAAAACGCTACCATCGACTGGGAAGACAGCCGTGAACACGAAGTCGGCGTTGCCCTCGCTGCCGTACAGGTAGACAGCCTGCTGCGTGTTATAGTAGTGCGTAATAACTTTGACGACAAAAATGACCACACCTTTACCGTCTTCATAAACCCGATCATCACCAAATACGAAGGCCAAATCGAAGAAGACTACGAAGGTTGCTTGAGCGTGCCCGACATTTACGGCAAAGTGCCCCGCTACAGTAAAGTACGGGTGCGTGCCCTGGATATCGACGGCAAAGAATTCCGTGTCAGCGCCGAAGGGTTCCTCGCTCGCGTTTTGCAACACGAGATTGATCATACCAACGGCATCGTTTTCATAGATCACATCAAAGACAATCCCAAAGCGTTCTATCGCCTGAAAGAGGACGGCCACCTCGAGGAGCTCGACTATGACACCGACGTCAGCACCAATAGTATTCTTTGGTAACGAGCGGCTCGCTACCGGTTTCACCACCGAAGCGCCCACCCTTACACGACTCATTGCCGCCGGGTATCCTGTCGCTGCCGTCGTTACCAACTACGAAGCAGGCAAATCACGTTCTGTGCGCGAGCTTGAAGTTGCAGCGGTCGCTGAGGCTCACCACATCCCCATTATTATCAACCAAAAGCCCGCAGCCATTATCGAGCAGCTCAAAAGCTATCATGCGGTAGCTGGCGTGCTAGTTGCCTATGGGCAAATCGTGCCTCAAGCGGTCATCGATATCTTCCCACACGGCATCATAAATATTCATCCGTCACTGCTGCCGCTGCACCGTGGCCCTACACCCATAGAAAGTGCGATACTGCAGGGCGAGCGTCAAACAGGCGTCTCACTTATGCAGCTCTCAAAGGCTATGGACGCTGGCCCTGTATACGCACACCAATCCATCAAACTGAGCGGCACTGAAACCAAAATGGAACTCACCAAGCAGCTGCTTGAAATAGGCGGAGACATGCTCATACGGCATCTACCCGCCATCCTGTCCGGCGGCCTTACCCCCGCTCCGCAAGACAGCGCAGCCGCAACCTATGACCAACGTATCGCAAAAGAAGATGGCATTATAGACTGGCATAAACCAGCCGTGCAACTGGAGCGCGAAATACGCGCGTATGCAGGATGGCCAAAAAGTAAGGCGTCGCTGCATGGCCTGGAAGTCATTATTACGAAGGCGCACGTCGTAGACATAAGCGGGATCGTTAGCTCGCCTATCATCATTGGTAGGAAGCCTACCTATGTTTGCGGCGAACAAGGCCTCGCAATCGACATGATTAAGCCAGCTGGTAAAAAAGAAATGACCGGCGAGGCATTCCTCGCCGGCTATAGGCGCGTTTTAGGTTTGTAGACGTACGTTTAGCCAGCTAAATCGTAATCGTCCGGATTGCCACCAGGTTGCCGCGGTGCTTGTGGCTGCTGCGGATACTGCACCGGCTGGCCAGGCTGCTGGCCTGGTTGCGGATAGATACCCGGCATAGGTTGCGGGGCAACGGGTGCCTGCGGCGGATAGGGTTGTTGCGGCGGCATCGGCTGCTGCTGATACGGGTCTGGCGGCATTTGTTGTTGCTGGCCAGCCTGTGCCTGTGCTTGGGCTTGCGCTTGGGCAGTAGCAGCAATTTGCGGTGCAACCTGGGCAATTTCTTGCTTCAAGCGTTCAAATTCAGCCGCAACCACATCTTTATAGTTCGGGAAATTCGCTTCAAGCCAACGCAATGCGCCAGCTTCGTCGTTACTATCGATAAATTGTTCAAACTCGCTCAGCTGAGCATCGCTCATCTGTTCGGCGAGTTTCATACCAACACGCATCTCTAGTGTCTCGTAAATATGCGCGAGCAGCTTCTTTTTCTCGTCAGGCGGAAGGGAGGCTAGGCCCAATTGATTCAGTAAGTCATCGTCGAGTTTGATCATTATCTATTCCTCTCTAATCTCATTCTAGCACTTTAACAGTATAGAAAGCACATTACAGCGAGCGGGTAATTGTTTCGCGGGTAAAGATTTCGATGTGGTCGCCATCTTGCAGCTCTACACGGTTCTCGGTACGGAAGCTCAAACCACACATCTCGCCTTCCAGTACTTCCTTCACGTCTTGCGGGCCACGCTTCAGGTTCGTTATCTCTACCTCTGCCAGCTTGTCATTGCCACGCATAACACGGGCTAATGCTGGCGTGATCAACCGGCCCTTGGTGACTTCGCCCCCACAGATAACTTCTGTCTTCGTGGTCTTGAATATAGCACGTACCACCAAACGGCCCATGTCAGTTTCAACAACTTCGGGTGCCAACAAATGGCTCAAGCCTTCTTTTACGTCGTCTATCAGCTCATAAATAATGCTGTACAAACGAATGTCCGCCTTATCGCGGGCAGCCAAACGCTTAACTGGCGTGGGCGCTACGACGTTAAAGCCGTAAATAATCGCGTTACTGGAGCCAGCCGTGTGCACATCATTATCGGTAATAGCACCAACGCCTGAACTTACAATACGCACCGCCACTTCGTCTGTGTCTAACGCTTTCAGGCTATCTATGACCGATGTCAATGAACCCTGCACGTCGGCCCGGATGATAATATTCAGTTCGTTCACTTTGTTGTTCCGGTTGATGATACGGATCAGCTCGCTGCCGGTCATCGTATCACTTGCGCCGTTCGTGCGGTTTTGGATAGCCATGCGCTCGGCCTGGGCGCGGGCGGTCTTTTCGTCTGCCACAACCGTAAATTCATCACCGAATTCTGGCAAAGACTTAAAGCCGGCAATGACCACCGGGCTGGATGGGCCAGCCGTCTTTAATGGCGTGCCGTCAGTAGAATCGAGTGTTTTGATCTTGGCATACGTTGTACCTGCGACAACAAAATCGCCCATTTTCAACGTGCCTTCTTCAACTAGGGCGTTGGCGATCGGGCCCCGTCCCTGTTGGACATGGGCTTCGATAATCAAGCCGGTTGCCGGACCTTCGGTCTCAGCACGAAAATCTTCAACGTCGGCTACCAACAGGATCATGTCCAAGAGGGCATCAATACCCGCCTTCGTCTTGGCAGAAACTTCAACAACAACGGTGTCGCCACCCCACTCTTCAACCAGCATGTTTTGTTCAGACAGCTGCTGCTTGATACGGTTGGCGTCGGCGCCTTCTTTGTCGATTTTGTTGATAGCGACAATCATTTTTACGCCAGCCTTACGGGCAAAGCGAATTGCTTCCAATGTTTGCGGCTTCAGGCCGTCATCGGCGGCGACAACAATAATAGCAATGTCGGTCAGGTGCGCGCCGTGCTCACGGATAGCTGCAAAAGCTTCGTGGCCAGGAGTGTCCAGGAACGTGATAGCTCGCTTATTATGCGTAATCTGGTACGCAGAAATGTGCTGGGTGATACCGCCCGCTTCACCTTTAGCGACCTGTGCGCCACGGATAGCATCGAGCAAGCTCGTCTTGCCGTGGTCAACGTGACCCATGACAGCCACGACCGGGGGACGCGAAGAAGCAGCATCACTGTGCTGCTTCTTTTCGCGTACCGGCAACGCAACTTCCTGCGTCTTTCTGGTGAGCTCAACATCAAGGCCAAGCTCCTCCACGATAATTTGTGCCGTATCAAAATCGATACGTTCATTGACCGTGGCCATAACCCCGTTCTTAAACAATTCACCAATCAGGCGTGTGACCGGTAAAGCTAACTTCTCGGCCAGGGTGCTGACAGTGATCATATCTTCAATTTCGATTGTCCTTGCCATATATGCATCCTTTCTGCCGACTCGCCGGCTCTATTACGGTTTGTTTACCAACATGGGTAAATGGTATTTATTTTGCGCTTTTAAGGCTCAATGCGATCTTGCGGGCATCGCTGTCGATGTCCAAGACCTTGAATTGCTTCTTTTCGTTGAGCTTAAAGATTTGCTGGGGATCGACAGTTTCGTCGTCGCTCATTTCTGAGACGTGTACCAGCGCTTCAACACTGGGGCTCAGCTGCACGAATGCGCCAAACGGTGTGATGCGGGTGATCTTACCTTCAACGATGTCACCCTTCGTAAAGGCTTTGACTTCCTTCAACCATGGGTCTTCGCTCATTTGCTTCAGGCTCAGGCTCAGGCGGTCCTTGTCGATAGCGATAATCTTCGCCTTGACGGTGTCGCCAACCTTAACGTAGTTGCGTGGGTCTTCCACACGTTCCCAGGAAATTTCCGAGATGTGAATCAGGCCTTCGATACCCTGGACGTTCACAAACGCACCAAAGTCGATAACGCCCGTTACAACGCCTTCTACAACGTCGCCAACCTTCAGCTCGGCAAAGCGAGCATGCATGTCGTCTTTAACAGCTTCCTTCTCAGAGAAGATCAGCTTGTTGTCCTTACGGCTGACATCCAGCACGCGGACACGGATTGGTTGGTTTACCAGGGCGTTCAGCTTCTGCAGGATTTCATCCTTGTCAGCGCCCGAAACGCGCGGGTAGTGCCCAGCAGCCAGTTGGCTAACTGGTAAGAAGCCGCGAATGCCTTCCAGCTCAACAAGCAAACCACCACGGTTCGCGTCGTATGGGCTGACTTCAACGATTTCTTGGTCGTCGAACATGCGCTTCAGTTCGTCCCAACCACGGTCCTTAGCAGCACGCTTCATGCTCAGCAAGGCGTGGCCTTCTTCCAGTTCCGGGTCGATAACGCTGACGGTAACCGTCGCGCCTAGTTCAAGCGGCTGCCCATGAGACAACTCGCGGCGCATAACGACACCGACACCCTTCGCACCAAGGTCAATCCAGACCTCGTGCTTCCGTACGGAGCTAACAACGCCTTCGATGACGTCGCCTGACTCCAATTGTTTTACGTCACTGCCTTCGAGCAGTTCGTCCATTGATATAGTACTATTTGACATGTCCTACCATGCCTCCTTCGAATGTATTTCTGTCGGCCACGTTATATACGTAACCGCAAGATTGCTTTCATTATAACCCTTTTTCCTCTGATGGTCAAAGGAGGCCTGGGTCTTAGCCCCATACCGCCCCAATTGTCATAGAAGCGCAGTGCCTGGCCATGGTACACTACCAATAACATGTACTTGGGGATAGACATTGGAGGTACTAAAACGCTTGTCGCTGTGTTAAATAATCACGGCGCCATTACCGAGAGCGTAAAGTTCCCTACCCCTGAAAAATATAGCGAATGGCGAAAACAATTGGCCGATACTGTTGCAAATTTATCAACGAAAGAGTTTATCGCCTGCGGTGTCGGCGTGCCCGGCCGCATCGACCGTACCAACGGCGTTGGCCTGGATATGGGCAACCTGCCCTGGCAGGACATTCCCGTACAGGAAGACGTTCAGAAGATCGTCAGCTGCCCGGTAGTCGTCGATAACGACGCTAACCTCGCAGGCCTGTCTGAAGCTATGCTCCTCAAGAAAAAGTACAACCGCGTTCTCTACGTCACCATCAGCACGGGCATTGGCACTGGTATCATCAGCGATCAAATGATTGACCCCGCTTTTGCCGATTCTGAAGGCGGCCAAATGGTCCTTGAACACCACGGCAAGTTCGTCCAATGGGAAGACTTCGCTTCGGGCCGGGCTATCGTTGCCCGTTTTGGCAAAAAGGCTATGGACATCACCGATGCCCCTACCTGGCGACTGATCTGCAAAGACATCGCCGCCGGGCTGATCGATCTCATTGCCGTTATCCAGCCAGAGGTTATAGTCTTGGGCGGCAGCGTTGGCACCTATTACGACCGCTATGGCGCGTACCTCCAAGAGGCGCTCCAACAGTACGCTAGTCCCCTCGTACCAATTCCACCCATCGTCCAAGCCAGACGGCCAGAACAGGCTGTCGTATTTGGGTGTTACGATCTCGCGAAGAGCCGCTATGGAACAGACCGCGCGTAAAATAATCGCCGACCACCCCCAGTTTACGTTTGTTGCAAGCAAAACTGCCAGCTGGTCACCGCGTGACAGCCAAATATCCTATACCCTGGCCAGCGCCTTCGGCCTGGCGGGCCTGCTGCACGAACTGGCCCATGCCCTCCTAGGTCACACCAACTATGCTACCGATATAGACCTGCTCCACAAAGAAGTATCGGCCTGGGAAAAAGCCGCCACGCTCGCCGACCGCTACCACATAACACTCGACCAGAACCACATGCAAGACTGCCTCGACACCTACCGCGACTGGGCATACAAGCGCAGCATATGCCCGAGCTGCCATGCGAATGGTCTCCAAACGGCAGCACAAGACTATCATTGCCTGAACTGCGGCCAACAATGGCATGTGAGCGGTTCACGTTTCTGCCGCCCATACCGCCGTACTGGGCATACAAAAAAGAGCCAAGACACTGTCCCGGCTCTTTCCCGTTTTGTCTAGATAGACCTAGGCAGCGAGATCGAAATCGCTCTGCTTGTCAGCCTTCTTAGTGCGGCGTGAAATACGACCACCCTTAGCACCAGCAGCGCGGGCTAGATCGCGGTTTGCAAAGAAACCACCGGTCTTACCCAACTTGCCACCCTTGGCACCAATTTTGGCGTAAAAGTCGCTACCGTACTTTGACTTGTTTGTTGCAGCAGCAGCTTTGCCGCCAGCTTTAGTTCCAGCCATTATAAGCCTCCCTTTAATCTCCGTTTTCGTAAGACAGCAAAAGGGCCCCGCATACACGGAACCCTCTGCCTCTTATCGAAACTATGCTTATGATAACACGCTATGGTGCTAATGTCAATAAAGTATCACTATTACCGTAAGAAAAACCGCCCTTTCGGGCGGCTGTATTGCACGTAAGGCAGAAACCTTAGGCTAATACTTTCTCTTTGCTGTTCTTTTTTTCAACTTCTTCGTCGTCGAAGTCGCGCATGCGGTCGATTTGGTCTTCGTAAGCTGATACGAGGCCGTATGCAACAGCATTGTTAACAACGAAATCAGCCATCATAGCGTTTTCGATGTTCTTAGCAAATTCTGACCCAGGCGTTGCACGCAAGTACAGCATCATAAGGTCTTGGTTGAAACCTACAACAGGCTGCAAGTCTTCCTGGGCTTCCATAGAAGCCAAGTCAGCTTGTGCTTCAGCTGAAGGTGCGAACTCGAACTCTGTCATGTCGACAGGTGCTTCGTTCTGGATGGGTTGCTTTAATTCCATAACACTATAATAGCACTAATTGTCTAAAAAAGCAATACCCTTTATGATTTAATGTATCGTTTACGGGGTAAGACAAAAGCCACCCTATTCGGATGGCTTTTGTATAATTCGGCACCGTGCTATTTTCCCAGGGGTGGACCCCAAGTATTGTAACCGCGGCGAGGCTTAACTGCTGTGTTCGGCATGGGAACAGGTGTTTCCCTCGCGCCATGGGCACCGAGATAGCGCCACTTCGTAAAGTGAAAGCGCCATCTCGACGTCCATTAGGCCCGATTCGGATTTTTAAAGTGTTCTAAACAAACGATGTGTTATCACAATATGATATACACCAATAACTAGTCAATGCAATCTTTTATTCTCACCGGTAAACCGGATCAAATAAAAGACCGTAAAAAGTCGATGGGACTATTAGTACGCTTCGGCTGCATACGTTACCGTACTTCTACCTTGCGCCTATCAAACTGATCGTCTTTCAGTGTCCTCATAGGGAAATCTAATCTTGGGGCTAGTTTCACGCTTAATATGCTTTCAGCGTTTATCTAATCCGCACATAGCTACCCAGCCATGCCATTGGTATGACAACTGGTACACCAGCGGTGCGTTCACCCCGGTCCTCTCGTACTAGGGGCAAATTCCCTCAAATTTCCTTGCGTCCACAGCGGATATAAACCGAACTGTCTCACGACGTTCTGAACCCAGCTCACGTACCTCTTTAACCGGCGAACAGCCGGACCCTTGGAAGGTGCTCCCCCTCCAGGATGAGATGAGCCGACATCGAGGTGCCAAACAGCGCCGTCTATGTGAACTATTGGGCGCTATAAGCCTGTTATCCCCGGGGTAACTTTTATCCGAAAGCTCTGCCGATACCACACTCATGTACATAAATGTACGGACAGAGGAAAACTTACTCCTACTTTCGTACCTGCTCGGCTTGTAGGCCTCACAGTCAAGCTGGCTTATGCGTATACACTATCGATTCGATTTCCATCCGAACCTAGCCAACCTTTGAACGCCTCCGATACTCTTTAGGAGGCAACCGCCCCAGTTAAACTACCCACCAGACACGGTCCCCTAACCGGAACTAACTTTCGACAATCCCCTCCACGAATGGAAGGTATCAAAAACTAATTGCGGTCAGGGTAAGAATCAAACCATAACAAGGGTGGTATTTCACCGGTGACTCGACCTAGGCTAGCGCCTAAGCTTCAAAGTCTCCCACCTATGCTACACATGTTATAGCCCGATTCAATGTCAAGCTGTAGTAAAGCTCCACGGGGTCTTTTCGTCCTGCTGCGGACAGACGGCATCTTTACCGTCAATGCACTTTCACCGAGCTCTTCGTCGAGACAGTACCCATATCATTACGCCATTCGTGCGGGTCAGAACTTACCTGACAAGGAATTTCGCTACCTTAGGACGGTTATAGTTACCGCCGCCGTTCACCGGGGCTTCAGTTCAAAGCGTAAACCTCTCTCCTTAACCTTCCGGCACCGGGCAGGCGTCAGCCCGTATACATCCACTTTCGTGTTAGCACAGACCTATGTTTTTGGTAAACAGTTGCATGGGCTCCTTAGCTGCGGCCCCGTCACATTATCTACCACGATAACGGACTTGCTGGGGTCAGCTTTCTTCTCTCGATATGTTTGTCGTCTTTCGACTACTCAGTATTTATACAGGCTCATATAAGAAGTTATAAACTTATATGAACTACTGTTGTTTCTTATTGAAAAGAAAACTGGCAAGTCACAGGTTATATATCTGTCTAAAAGACAGGGTGATAAACACTGTGACGGGGCAGGCCTTATTCCGAAGTTACGGCCGCTTGTTTGCCGAGTTCCTTGACGAAGAATCACTCGTACACCTTGGTCTACTCGACCTGAGCACCTGTGTCGGTTTGCGGTACGGGTAGCGATAAACACGCGTTTGGTAGCTTTTCTAGTCAGTACCTTGACAGGAATTCGATCAAAAGATCGTTTCATTCGTACGTATTTCTCGTACTTAGACGGATATAACCATGAATCCGCTCCTGCTAATATACCGCGCACGCCAAACAATTTATCACTAGTACGGGAATATTAACCCGTTGTCCATCGCCTACGCTACATTGCCTCGGCTTAGGACCGACTAACCCTGGGACGATTACCGTGGCCCAGGAAACCTTGCTCTTTCGGTGGGCAGGATTCTCACCTGCCTTATGGTTACTCATTCCAGCATTCTCACTTGATACCGCTCCACCAGACCTCGCAGTCCAACTTCGATGCAATATCAACGCTCCTCTACCACTCCCTGATAAATCAGAAAGTCCACATCTTCGGTGCTATGCTTAGCCCCGTTACATTTTCCGCGCAGGATCTCTTGATGAGTGAGCTGTTACGCACTCTTTAAATGAATGGCTGCTTCTAAGCCAACATCCTCATTGTTTAAGAAATCCCACCTCGTTTCCCACTTAGCATAGACTTGGGGACCTTAGATGGTGGTCTGGGCTGTTTCCCTTTCGAGCGACGAGCTTAGCCCCGCCGTTCTAACTGCTGTAGTTCCACTGATAGTATTCGTAGTTTGTCAAGGGTGGGTACCCTCGCGGGCCCCAGTCCAAAACAGAGCTCTACCCCTACCAGCTACCGTACAACGCTAGCCCTAAAGCTATTTCGAGGAGAACCAGCTATCTCCGAGTTCGATTGGCATTTCACCTCTATCCACAGGTCATCCGGGCGTTTTGCAATTCGCTACGGTTCGGTCCTCCACGTCGTTTTACCGACGCTTCAACCTGCCCATGGATAGGTCACCCGGTTTCGGGTCTATTGACTACTACTATACGCCCTATTCAGACTCGCTTTCGCTATGCATGCGACAGATGTCTTATGCTTGCAGCAGCCAATAACTCGCTGGATCGTTCTACAAAAAGCACGCCGTCACCCCCGAGGGGGCTCCGACTCCTTGTACGCACACAATTTCAGGTTCTATTTCACTCCCATTCCTGGGTTCTTTTAACCTTTCCCTCACGGTACTTGTTCACTATCGATCATGCAGTATATTTAGCCTTAGGAGGTGGACCTCCTAGATTCAGTCAGGGTTTCACGTGTCCCGACCTACTCGACAAAACAAATATAAGGTTAGCGATACTTCGCGTACCAGGCTTTCACTGTCTATGGCCAATCTTTCCAGATTGTTCTGCTCGCCTCGCTAATTTATAGACCTTATGCAGAGGAATGGTAGCCTCTGCTTCCGGTACGGAAATCTGGTTTGCACCAGGGCTCCGTACTGGTTGTTTGTAATGTCACAACCCCTTATAGATATTCGTCTACCAACTTATTTGCTTACCAGTAAACTGGTAGGCAAAAACCTAAAAGGTTTGGGCTGATCCGCATTCGCTCGCCACTACTAACGGAATCGTTGTTTACTTTCTCTTCCTCGCCCTACTAAGATGTTTCAGTTCAGGCGGTAACCTTCAAACTATCCTATATATTCAGATAGCCGTGACTGGACATGACTCCAGCCGGGTTTCCCCATTCGGAAATCCTCGGATCAAAACTTAATTAGCAGTTCCCCGAAGCTTATCGCAGCTTTTTACGTCCTTCATCGGTATTGCATGTCAAGGCATCCCTTGTGTGCGCTTATGTAACTTTTTACGTTATGATCTATTGCTAGATCATATGCATTGACTAGTTATTGGTATAAACCAATAGCCGTTTGTCATTATTACTCTATAAAAATCCGAATTTTTAAGTTGCAAAACTCAATGACCACCGAGGCAGTACTTGTGTTTGAGTTTACACTCGAATCTAAGGCGTTTTCCTCGTAGACTCCGGTCTAAACTCAATTGCTAAGTAATCATACCAGGTGCAACAGGGGTTGTAAAGCATATTTTGATGCAATATTTACTTCAATTCCCTATCTGTTAATCTGAGCGCGTTACCACTTTCCCGTGCCAACACTTCCCAATCAACTTGCTTATTATACAAAACCGTCTGCTTTTTGTAAAAAATTTCATAGAGCATAACCACTACGACACCCTACTATGTCGATAGCTAAGCTGACGAGGCTGGCGGAGGAGGTTGCAATGGCAATACCTGTAACAACAGACGCGATCTACATGGGACGACCAAAATGGTCTGTAGCGCATCATCTATCTGCTGCGGGGTTGCCATCACCTTCTAAAGCCGCGCCATTTCACCAGCTTGGTTTACATCATAAACGAAACGTCATAGCAGCAAGTATAGTCTTTGGGCTACTGCTCGCTGCTATTTGTTTTGCCATCGTACAGGTAGCACACCATGCGACTCGCACCTTGCAAGATACCGCCCGGCCATGGGCGGACGCAGCAGTAAACGCAAAGGAGCACACGCCTATGCCCAATTCCGCACCGCAGAGTGCAGCACCCGCCACTACGCCATCGGTTTCATCAACGGCTACTAGCAAGACCTCCGTCACTATTAACGGTGAGCCGGTCCCCGTCCCTGACGACGGCACCATACACCGGGAATATATCGATGGCAACAGCCGGAGTACGGTCGACATCAAAGTCCATCGAAGCGTCGGGCCTTAACAGCAGTGGCAGCTGGCCGCTCGATATGTGATCGCCAGACCGGTGATTATATATTGGGCGAACAACCCACAAACACCATCATCAAATAATCGAAGGGAGCGTGCTTTATGAGAAAGTTACTACTCGGAGCAGCAACAATTGTAACCAGCCTAGGAGTTACTGCCGGCGTGGCAGCAGCACAAACGGCTATTTCTAATGTCGGACCGGATTCAGACGCCACGGTTACGTCAGAACAGACCACCGGCAAAACGGTCGCAACTAACAACGACCTGAACGTCGAGAACAATCACGATGCGACAGCCAACTCAGGCGCAGCTCGCAACACCGACAACAACACCGGCGGTGGCGCTACGACTGGCAACGCCTCAAATGCAAGCGACTTTGGCGCCGACCTCAGCGTCGACACCTCAGCCAGCACGGGCGGCATGGGCGCATCGGACACGGTAGTTACACCGGCCGGCGATGTCAGCATCGACGGCGTCGGACCGAACTCCAGCGCATCCGTGAAAACTACGGTCAACAACATGAGCTCAGTTGAAGCAAACAACGACATCAACGTCGAGAACAATCTGACCCAGCACGCCACCACGGGTAATGCTACTGTTAGCGGTAACAATACTGGCGGCTCAGCAGCAACGGGCAGCGCATCAAACACTTCTACATCAAGCGTTAAATTATCAGTAACACAATAACGCCGTAGGTTGTTCGCCCTCAGGGGACTACGGGCGGGGCTATACCCCCCGCCCCAGCCCCGAAGGGATACCAGCTTGCAACACCGAGGAGCCGTAATTTATGACACGCATTACCCCTGCCGGATATATAAAACGAACAATTCTTAGCACCTTCGCCATTATTCTCACCGTGCTCTATCCGTCAGCAGCATCATTTGCACAGGACGCACCTACAAGTGATACTACTGCTGGGCAAAGCCAAACGGTGCCCGCTGATCAACCAACGGGCACCGACGCCACGACCTACCATTACAACGCGAGTACCGATACATGGGAGAACGACCACTACATTTGGGATCCGGTCACGCGAAAAACGACACCGAAAGACACCCTACCCTACAGCTATAACCCAGCAACTGGCAAATGGGACACGACAGAGTGGCGTTACAACGGCACGACGGGCAAATGGGAACCGAACACGGTATCAGTAGCACAGCCTCCGGCGGGCAGTCAAACCGTTGGCGGCCCAACCGGCGCTACGCCGGCAGCGACTACAGCAACCACATCGGCATCGTCCAGTACTACAGCCACTACGCCAGCAACGAGCGTCCCCACGCTGTCGCCCTCTGCAACACCTCCGACAACCAACACGTCATCATCGTATTTTGACGGTTTTTATAACGCGGCCATCAGTAATACAATCACCAGCACCGCTGTGAGCGGCAATGCACAAGTACGTGGCAACCTGGCCGCCGGCAGCGCTACCACTGGTAACGCAACAGCGTCAACGAATGTGTTCAACATGCTGCAGTCCACCGCCGGATTTGAGAATTTGGGCAGCGTGAATACATTTGTCACTAACATCGATGGCGATGTCTATGGTGACTTCTTTATTGACCCAAGCCAGCTTGGTAATCTGCAGCCGGCTGCCGCCAATGGCCTCGATTCAAACACACAGGTTAACATCGCCCACGATAATAGTATTACCAATGACCTTACCTTAAACGCACGCAGTGGCAACGCAACAGTATCCGGCAACAACACAGCGGGCGATGCGACCACAGGCAATGCTAACGCCGTCGCTAACCTTGTAAATCTTATCAACTCCTCGATAGCAGCAAACCAATCGTTTATTGGTACTCTTAACATTAACGGAAATCTTAATGGTGACATCCTCTTGCCACCCGATGTGCTACAAACCCTGTTAGCGAGCAACGCGCCCACAACGACCGTTACCTTATCCGCCGCCGACAGAGCAAATCTGGACGCCAGCCTGGGCAGTGACCAGTCGATAACCAACAACATTACCACCGCTGCCACAACCGGGAATGCCACCGTTACCGGCAATAACAGCGCAGGTAGCGCTACGACCGGAAATGGTGCAACGAACATAACCGTCCTCAATCTGACTGGCCGTCAGATTGTCGGGGACAACAGTTTACTGGTATTCGTGAACGTACTGGGCAAATGGGTCGGTGCAATCATTGATGCGCCGCAAGGCACGACTGCAGCAGCCCTTGGGAGCGGCATTACGAACAACAAGAGCGCTACCCTGAACGGTTCATTGGACACCAATGATAACAATACGATAACCAATAACATAGACTTAACCGCTCAAAGCGGCGACGCAACGGTTGAGCGCAACCTCCATGCTGGCAATGCGACAAGCGGTAACGCTACAACCAGCGCCAACATTTCAAATGTTGAAAATAGCCATGTAAGCCTGGGTGGCTGGTTTGGTATGCTGTTCATCAATGTCTTCGGGTCCTGGTTCGGCAGCTTTGGCATGGATACCGATGCCGGCGGAAAAGCACCACAAAACACTTCAAATAATGATGTTAAAGATTCAACAGCTTCTGCCGGAAGCACGCAGGGGGCCCGCGTGTTCCGTTTTACTGCCACCACGCCCGGCGGCACTAGGCAAAGCGCAGCAACAGAAGGTTCAATAACAAGCGAAGTCGTAACCGACACGCCGGCAACAAGTAACGGTCATGTACTTGGCGCTGAGACAACAGCCCCTTCCCCACACGCCGGGACCAGCAAGCAGACGAACCTCAGCTTCCCGCTCGGTGCCCTGTCACTTGGCGGCGGCCTGTTCGCAGCTGAGCGGGCATTTGCTACCCGGCCACGACATGGGCGGCACTAGAATAAACGGTAAACCATATAAAAAGATCCAAGGTTCACGCTTGGATCTTTTTATATGGTGGAGACACAGGGATTCGAACCCTGGACCCCCTGCTTGCAAAGCAGGTGCTCTAGCCAACTGAGCTATGTCCCCTTGTTATGGAATGCAGTGGTGGGCGATGAGGGACTCGAACCTCCGACCTCGTCATTATCAGTGACGCGCTCTAACCAGCTGAGCTAATCGCCCGCAGCCATTACTAGTACCTGGGTTATTAAAGATACAACGGTTATTGTACCGAAATTACCCCTGTTTTGCAATCAGTTGTTAAAGAAAAAGGCGCTCGATATATCGGCGCCTTTCCTTTTAAAAACTGAATAGTGCAATCAACGTCAATTCGTTTGTTCAGATCTGGTATCTTGCCATCTGCAAGCAGATGGTACGTAAACGATCAGTACTGATCAATCGTCTACCAAGATCGACCTAGCTCTCAGTGTATTGCTACGACTGATGCTAGTTTTCTCCCTAGAAAGGAGGTAATCCATCCGCACGTTCCCGTACGGATACCTTGTTACGACTTAACCCCAATCATCTCCCCTACCTTAGGGCTGCGCGAAGGCAACACGTCAGGTATTGGCGACTTTCATGGTTTGACGGGCGGTGTGTACAAGACCCGGGAACGTATTCACGGTAGTGTTCTGACCTACCGTTACTAGCGATTCCAGCTTCATGCAGGCGAGTTTCAGCCTGCAATCCGAACTTGGACCGGCTTTGATGGGGTTTGCTCCAGCTTGCGCTTTGGCTGCCCTTTGTACCGGCCATTGTAGCGTGTTTGTAGCCCCAGACGTAAGGGCAATACTGACCTGACATCATCCCCCCCTTCCTCCCTGTTGCCAGGGCAGTCTAGCTAGAAAAATACAACTAACTATAAGGGTTGCGCTCGTTGATGGACTTAACCAAACATCTCACGACACGAGCTGACGACGGCCATGCAGCACCTGTCACTGAATTCCCGAAGGCACAGTCTCCTTTCGGAGACCTTCTCAGGATGTCAAGCCTGGGTAAGGTTCTTCGCTTACCATCGAATTAAACAACACGCTCCACCGCTTGTGCGGGTCCCCGTCAATTCCTTTATGTTTTAGTCTTGCGACCGTACTCCACAGGCGGGATGCTTAACGCGTTAGCTTCGCTACAAGCCGGGTCGATACGGCTTACAGCTAGCATCCATAGTTTACGGCGTGGACTACCAGGGTATCTAATCCTGTTTGCTCCCCACGCTTTCGTGCCTTAGTGTCAAGAATGAGCCAGTAGACTGCCTACGCCATCGGTGTTCCTCCTGATATCTACGGATATTACCCCTACATCAGGAATTCCATCTACCTCTCTCATCTTCAAGCTTAGCAGTTTAGATAATGGATGTATGGTTGAGCCACACGCTTTCACTATCTACTTACTATGCCACCTACGCAACTCTTTACGCCCAGTAATTCCGGATAACGCTTGGACCCTACGTATGACCGCGGCTGCTGGCACGTAGTTAGCAGGTCCTTATTCATTAGTTACCGTCATAATCGTCACTAATAAAAGCAGTTTACAACCCTAAGGCATTCATCCTGCACGCGGCGTTGCTCCATCAGGCTTTCGCCCATTGTGGAAAATTCCCTACTGCTGCCTCCCGTAGGAGTCTGGGCCGTGTCTCAGTCCCAGTCTGGCTGATCATCCTCTCAGACCAGCTATCGATCGTCGCCATGGTAGTCCATTACACTACCATCTAGCTAATCGAACGCAGGCCGTTCCCAAAGCGCATAAAGCTTTAATCCGTGGATCACATGCGGTATTAGCTACTCTTTCGAGCAGTTATCCCTCACTTTGGGGTACGTTCCTACGTGTTACTCAGCCGTCCGCCGCTCGTGTACCTCCGAAGAGGCCTTACCGCTCGACTTGCATGTATTAGGCACGCCGCCAGCGCTCATCCTGAGCCAGGATCAAACTCTCCAAAAAAAAGAATTTGCTCTGATTCAGTCGAAAAATCAATTAACGTGACCCGAAGGTCTGCTAACCGAAATACTGACTATTTAAAACAATTCAAGTTGCACTGACATAAATGTCTGTGCGTTAAACTGACGTTGATTTGCACTATTCAATTTTTAACGAACTTTTCCGAGACACTGAATTTAGACCTCAAAAATTCTTATACACATAGTACGATGGATCACCAGATTATGTCAAGGTTATTTTTGTCCAGAGTAGTGGTAATTGTTACATCGCCACTACCCCTGTTACCGGACAACTATTTGGCTTCTTGCTCGTCCGAAAGCTCAACTTCGTCTTCACCTGCAGCATCAACAAGGGCTAACGAGACGACTTCATCATTGTCGTTCAGACGCATAATACGTACGCCCTGCGTGGCACGGCCAAGCTCAGGTATGTCCTTCAAACCAAGACGAATAGTCTGGCCTTGCGACGAAACAATGATCACTTCCTGGCTTTCATCACCGCCAAGGCTCTTCACACCAATCAAGTTCCCTGTCTTATTATTAACGACAGCCGAACGGATACCGACCCCACCACGAGTATGCGGCGTGAACTGGGCAACCTTCGTGCGCTTGCCGTACCCATGCTGGCTAATAACAAAGATGCTGGAGCCGTGCTCTACGATATCCATACCGATCACCCGGTCGTTCGTGCGCAAGCGGATGCCGCGGACACCGCGTGAAACACGACCCATAGGGCGGACGTCTTTTTCATGGAAACGGATTGCCTGGCCAAGTGATGTAGAGATAACAACTTCATTGTCATTATTGGTCATGCGAATCCACTTTAACTCATCACCGTCGTCTAGGTTGATCGTAATCAAGCCGTTGCTGCGTACATTCTGGTACTGCTCAAATGGAGTCTTTTTAACTACGCCGCGGATCGTACACATCATTAAGTTGCCGCCGGAGTTCTCCTGCTTGCTTACATTAATGACCGCGCTGACCACTTCTTCTGGCTGTAGCTGCAATAAGTTAACAATGGCGACGCCCTTGGCACTGAGGCTAGCCATTGGCACTTCATAGGTCTTAAGACGGAAGACGCGCCCCTTGTTCGTAAAGAACAGCAGGAAGTCATGCGTACTAGCGTTCACAACGTGTTCGATGACGTCTTCTTCACGAGTAGTCATACCACGGCGACCCTTACCACCACGGCCCTGCGTCTTGTACTCACCGACTGGGCTGCGCTTGATGTAATTAGCGCTTGTCAGCGTGACTACAACTTGCTCGTCAGGCACCAGGTCTTCGTCGCTAATACGGTCAAGCTCGCTTGGGACGATACGCGTACGGCGCTCATCGCCATAGCGTTCCTTCAAGTCAACGAGTTCCTGCTTCACGATATCCAAAATCTTTTGTTCATCGGCTAGGATAGACTCGAGCTCGGCGATTGTCTTCATTAATTGAGCAAGCTCGTCTTCAATCTTCTGGCGCTCCAAGCCGGCAAGCGTACGCAGCTGCATAGCCAGGATAGCTTTGGCTTGGATGTCACTCAGCCCAAACCGCTTGATAAGGTTCTGGCCAGCTTCTTCGGTCGTCTGACTGGCACGTATTGTTGCAATTACCTCATCAATATTATCGAGGGCAATTTTCAAACCTTCCAAAATATGGGCACGTTCTTTTGCCTTACGCAATTCGTACTCAGTGCGGCGGCGGACCACTACCTGGCGGTGCTTGATATGCTCCTGCAGGATGTCCTGCAGACCCAAAACACGCGGCTGAATACCGTCTATCAAGGCCATCATGTTGTAGTGGAACGCCGTCTGTAACGGCGTCATCTTGTACAACTGGTTCAGTAGTTTCTTTGGGTACGCGTCTTTCTTTAGGTCAATAACAATACGGACGCTGCCACGGGCACTTTCGTCACGAATGTCAGAGATGCCAGCAATCTTCTTCTCTTTTACGAGGTCAGCAATCTTGATAACAAGGCTTTCCTTGTTTAGGGCGTACGGGATCTCGGTAATGATGATCTGGTGACGACCCTTCTTGGTCTCCGCAATTTCAGCTACGCCACGCACAACAAGTCCGCCGCGGCCGGTTGCGTAAGCAGTACGGATTGAGTCCTTACCATATACGATACCACCGGTTGGGAAGTCAGGCCCTTTCAAGTGGACGAGTAAGTCGTCGAGTGTCGCTTCAGGGTTATCAATAAGGTGAACTGTTGCATCAATTACTTCATTAAGGTTATGCGGCGGTATGTTTGTAGCCATACCAACGGCAATGCCTAGTTGTCCGTTTAACAACAGGTTTGGAAGTTTGGCCGGCAGAACGGTTGGCTCGCTGGTTGTACCGTCATAGTTATCGCGGAAATCAACGGTTTCTTTATCGATATCAGCCAGCAGTTCGTCTGCCAGGCGGGCCATTTTAGCTTCAGTATAACGCATGGCAGCTGGCGGGTCGCCGTCCATAGAACCAAAGTTACCCTGCCCGTTTACCAGCATGTACCGTAAGGACCACGGCTGTGCCATACGGACCAATGCGTCATAGATGGATGAGTCACCGTGCGGGTGGTATTTACCCATTACGGCACCAACGACGTTGGCGCTCTTGCGGTGCCGAGCGCTTGAACGCAGCCCGTCCTCGTTCATACTGTACATAATACGGCGATGCACGGGCTTCAAGCCGTCTCGCACGTCAGGTAGTGCGCGGTCGATGATGACACTCATAGAGTAGCGCAAATAGCTGTCTTCCATAACGGTCTCAACGGTGCGGCGCTCTACGATACGTGAGTGGGCTTGGCCGTGGTCGTCGTTTGCGTGGTCATAGACAACTTCACCCTCAATAGGCGCTTGCTGCTCAACACGAGGTTCGTCAATATGTGCTTCTACGTTTTCTTGCTCTTGCTCATCCATACTAAATATCCAAATCCTTCACAAATTTTGCATGCGTCTGAATAAAGTTCTTGCGAAGTTCTACTTCGGTACCCATCAGCTTATTGAAGATGGCGTCTGCCTTCTCGGCATCCTGCACCTTCACCTGTACTAATACCCGCTTCTCTGGGTTCATAGTGGTCTCGAACAGCTGTTCGGCGTCCATTTCACCAAGACCCTTGTAGCGCTTCTGTTCAATGAAGCCAGCTTGGCGGTAGCGCTCTTCAGCGGTATTAACCTTAAGGCCTTCTTTTTTGCGACTTTCGATAGTCTCGTCGAGCATAACTTCAAGCTCAGCTTCGTCGTATATGAACTCACTCGTCTTACGACCGGGCTTAACGAGTTCAAACAGTGGTGGCTTCGCCAAATAAACATGGCCGCCGTCGACGACTTCCTTCATAAAACGGAAGAAGAACGTCAAAAGCAACGTGCTAATATGCGAACCATCGACATCGGCATCGGTCATGATGATAATGCGGTCGTACCGGAGGCCATTAATATCAAAGGAATCTTCGATACCAACGCCCAACGCCTTAATAAGACTCAAGATTTCGTTGTTGGCCAGCATCTTATCCAATCGGGCACGCTCAACATTCAACACCTTACCGCGGAGCGGCAGGATAGCCTGTGTTTTGCTGTCACGGCCAGATTTCGCCGAACCGCCAGCGGAGTCGCCCTCTACTAAGTAAATTTCAGAGGTCTTTGGGTCCTTACTGGAACAGTCAGCCAGCTTGCCTGGCATACTGGCGCCTTCAAGCACACCCTTACGGAGGATGTTCTCACGGGCAGCCCGGGCTGCCTTACGAGCGCGAGCAGCAAGCAACGCCTTGCCAACAATCTTACGGGCAATGGCGGGGTGCTCCTCGAGGAAGTAATTAAAGTGCTCGCTCATAACCTGGTCAACGTAGCCGCGGACTTCAGGGTTGCCTAACTTGTTCTTCGTCTGACCTTCAAACTGGGGGTCCGGTAGCTTAACGAGAATAACCGCCGTTAAGCCTTCACGACAGTCTTCGCCGGAGAGGTTCTCTTCTTTTTCTTTCAACAACCCTTGCTTGCGGGCGTAGTCGTTGATAACACGCGTCAATGCGGTGCGGAAGCCGGTCAGGTGCGTACCACCATCAGGGGTGATGACGTTGTTAGCGAACTGCTTTATCGTTTCGGTATAGCCGTCGGTGTACTGGGCGGCAATTTCAACTTGAACGTCGTGTACAAGCTTGTCAGCATAGAATAGGTCATCGTCAACGACTTCCTTGCCATGGTTCAAGTGCTTAACATATGCTTGTATACCGGATTCAAAATAAAATCCGTAGCGTTTACCGCTTTTCTCATCAGTGAGTGAGGTGCGGACACCTTTTGTGAGATATGCCTGGTGGCGCAGGCGATCAAGAATCGTGTCGTAATTAAAGTTAGTCGTTTCGAATATCGAACCGTCGGCGTAAAACGTAATTTCAGTACCGGTTAGGTCACTTTTACCGATCTGCTTGAGGTCGGAGTCAGGCACACCCTTGCTGTATTCCTGGTAGAAGATTTTACCGTCACGATAAATTTTGACTGTCAGGCGTGATGACAATGCGTTTACAACGCTACTACCAACACCGTGCAAGCCGCCCGATACTTTATAGCCGCCGCCGCCGAACTTACCACCGGCGTGCAGTACGGTCAGAACCGTCTCTACCGTGCTCTTGCCCGTCTTGGGGTGGATATCCGTTGGGATACCGCGGCCGTTGTCGAAAACACGAACGCCGCCGTCAGCTAACAGCGTAACCGATACTTCATTAGCGAAACCTGCTAGCGCTTCGTCGATGCCGTTGTCTACGATCTCCCATACTAAGTGATGCAAGCCTTCAATACCGGTACCACCAATGTACATACCCGGACGCTTACGGACAGGCTCTAGCCCTTCTAGAACCTGGATTTGGTCAGATGAATAACTGTTTTTTGTTGCCACTTGTAATAACCCTCATGAAATCATTAAAACGATTCCCACTTCTTCTTATAGTATAGAGTAAACAGAGTGATGACGCAACACTACCCCTGTTATTATTTAGTGCGTAAATTGCCGTCTGCGTCGATGAATATTTCGTTCGAATCGGGTGTTTCCGGCTCGGCTGGAGCAGGTGCTGCGGCTGGCGCTGCAGGCGGTGTAGGCGCCGGAGCTGGTGCCGCCGTAAGTTCAGCCGGCACTTCAACCAGTGGTTGCACTGCTGCCGGCTCTAATGGCGTCACAGGTGCCGGTTGCGCTGCCGGAGCGGGCACAGCTACCGCCGGTGCTTGAACTGGCGTCACCGGAGCGGGCGCTGTTGGCATCGGTATAGCTGGCTGGGCGTTCTTTACGAAGTCATCAAATGTTTCAAGCGGCTCATCAAGTGGCGGCGCTATAGGTTGTGCGTGATGCCCTTGAATAGCTGGTGCGGGCAGCGGTGAGGCGGCAGCCATGGGCCTAACAGGAGCCGCTGCCGGCGGTAAGCTAGGCGCTGGAGTTGGCGCAGGGCCAAATGCTGGCTGCCGTTGCGGTCCAAAGCTTGGCGCGGATGCAGGAGCCTGAGGCATTGCCCTGCCCGGTGCAGCCGCTTGGGGGGTTGGTGCGGCTTGGCCGGGCGGAGACCATGGCGACGGACGCATAGTTAACGGGCCGGATCGTTTATTCATCCACTCGTCTAGGAATGAACCAGTGCCAGCCGGTTGTGGCGGTGCTGGCAATGGGCGCTGTTGTGCAGGCAGACGCGGCGAGCCAAGACCGCCTGCTGGCGCATTGTAAGGCCGCTGAGGGCCTGTTGCCGGGCCATATGGCGATGCTGCTCCTGGTGCTGCACCAAGCGGCTTAGCCGGGGGCTTAGGTGCCGGCAGTGTTGCAAGCCGAGCGAATATTTCCTTCTCCACGACGGCCTTTGGCCGCCCGTGCTTCGCGGCAGATAACTGCTTAAGCGCTTCCATAATCTTCTTATTTTCAGTGCCAATTGGTGGCAATGTAGCCATACTGAACGGATTAGTAGGCACGCCCCCTACAAGCGTACGTACGACCGCGTTGTAGTTAGGCATACGCAATAGGTCGCTTGAATCAAACTGCGGGCGGAAGCGCTTGGCCAATGCTTCGGCATCTTCATCCTGCCCCACACGGAAAGCAACGATCGTACCGATGTTACCGAAGACAGCATCACGGACCTCGTCGGTCAGCTGCGTTGTAAACTGGTTGGCGACAATCAGGTTCAGGTGATACTTACGAGCCTCAGACAAAATGGTGGCAAATGAATCGGTAGAAAAGTTCTGGAACTCGTCAACGTACAGCGCAAAGTCCTTACGGTCCTTTTCCGGTATATTGGCACGGCTCATAGCGGCGGCCTGGAACTTCATAACGAAAACCATACCGAGTAGCTTGGAGTTCAGCTCGCCGGTGCGCCCCTTACTCAGGTTCACCAGTAGGATTTTCTTGTTATCCATAATATCGCGTAAATTGAACGAACTCTTTGTCTGCCCAATGATGTTACGCATCATCTCGTTCGACAAGAAGGCGCCAAACTTACTAACGAACCAGCTGACCACTTCACCGAATTCATTTGATCGCTGGGACTGCGGCATTTCCTTCTGCCAAAACTCCAGGACGTTCAAGTCTTTTACATAGCGCAGCTTCTGCTTTACATATTGCGGATCACGGAACAGCTTTGGTATGTCAACGAACGTGCCGCCAGCGGGGTCGGCCATGATCGTCAGTGCCGCGTTGCGGAACAAGTGCTCATAGCGCGGACCCATAATACCCTGGTGCTGCGGGTCATATAATTTATAAAGCATATTGAGGGCTTCCTGGATAAGGAAGTCTTTTTGGTCGGGCGTCTCAAACTCAAATAGATTCAAACCCATCGGGTAGTCCATGTCCGCCGGGCAGAAATATATGACGTCGTCCGCCCGCTCCTTAGGCACCATAGATAAGAGCTTTTCGGCAGTATCGCCGTGCGGGTCAACAAACGCAAAGCCGTCACCATTCATCATGTCCTGCATTGCCAAGTTTTCTAGGTACGTCGATTTACCGGTACCCGTCTGGCCCACAGAATACATATGGCGCTGGCGGTCACCCAGGCTCAAACGTACTGGTTTCTTAACGCCTCTAAAAATATTGTACCCAAGCAGCAGACCCTTTTCTGGCATATTTCGTGGGCCATCTACCTGCTTCGACTCCTGCCGTTCTAGCTGCGACGTCGGTATGCTGCGCTGGTCCGGGAAATGGAATATGGTCGCTAGCTCTACCGAGTTAAGGATGTCCTTATTTTGCTCCTGAGGGAAAATCCTCAGTATATAATCCGTTATAAAATCGTCAACATTCTTTGCTGATTCGAATTTGAAGCCGTTTTTGCCCTGCGCATCAAATAGCGAAAAGGCAGCTACGATATTGTTCAAAATTGCCTGCGCTCTTTGGCTCAAGTTTGATGACACTACAATGCGAATAAGTACTTCATAGCCCGGATGCCTGGTCTTGTCGTCAATAGCATCAAGCGTCGCCTGCTCCATTGCGGACAATTCCTTGGGCTTCGATTCCTTGCCGTTTTCTTCAGGCGGCTTAACGAATGCCATGCCCAGTTGCCGGGCATACCCAAACAACTCCTCGCTGCCCTTTTTACCACCCTCACCCTTACGCTTCTTACTAGCTTCAGCAGAAGCAGCCTTGCGCCAGGTAGGATTAGCTGGGCGCATGAGTATCTGTATACCGGCACCATCCTCTTTATCGAGAGTAGACAACGAGTTTAGGATGGCCTGCATAGCATCGCGCTTGAGGTCTTGGAATGTGGCGATGGGATACGCAAATGTTTCCTTGAGGTGCAATTCGCCACCGACGGTTCCGCCAACCTTGCCAACAGGGCTAAATATATTGTGTTCAGGGACTTCCTCTAGGCGCGCTGCCGGATAGGCGCTCACAATCGCCTGCTTTACTACTTCAACAAGTGCTAACGGCACGGCCGCGTAGAAGTATGCAAAGCCCTTTGTACCTACAATCTCGAACGAGAAGTGGCGTTGGCCGTAGAACTGCGATTTAAAGCCCTTCTGGACGGTGCTCGCAATAATGTTATATATGACCTGGGCACGAGAAATATTCTCGTCTACGAGGTCGCGGATATCGCGTCCAGAGACTTCAACATCCTCACTAGGGGGCGGGAGGTGTATAAGGAGAGGTACCATCTTGAGGCCACGCTCGTAGTTCTTCTGCTCACGGATACGCTTGCGCATCTGAAAATAGACCAACGGCGCAGCGCCAGCCAATCCTAGCAGAATAAATCCCAGTACTATAAAGAAGACGGTCATCGTGATTGGTCTTCGGCCACTTTAATATTCTTGTTGTACCGAATGCGAAGATAGTCAGCCTTTACCTTACCAAGCTCGCTGCTTTCAAGGTGCGGATCTGACTTTGTCTGCTCAACGATAGCTTTTGCCTTATTCACCCACTCTGTGTCGAGGTTATCAGAGCTGGTATCATCGGCAACACTAGCAGTAGCAGCCACAACAGGATCTGAACCTGCGGCGGTAGATACCGGAGCATAGGCCGGCAATGCGACCGGTGGTGGTGTAGGAGCAACAGGAGCGCCGTTCGTGGGCATAACCTCAATGGAAGGCATTCTTACTTCACCACCCTCGCCGGCAGCTGGTAACGGCATAGACGTATGCACCCCACCTTCAGGAGAGGGGTTAGGCAAGGCTAAACCTGGTGACTTCGTCGAGTTAGGGTCCATATCTTCAGAGGGTATTATACCAGTTTGAGATACAGACTGCTACTATTTCGACAACAGTCTACGGTGTAGTTAAGATCGCACTACTGCATTTACTTTTGTCATGTAGAAATACGTGATGCCGAAGAGCGCAATTAGCGTTAATCCGTCGCGTAACGTCAACTGCCCTACAGACTGTAGCACCAGCAATAAAATCGGCAATAGCGCCGATAAGCATCCAGCACGTATTGCACCGAGCGTGACGGCCCCTCTTTGCCATGCAATACCGAGCGATATTGTGAGCCCCAGTATTCCAAACATGAGTACAAAAGGAATGATGAGTACGACTGACGGTAGTCTTGCAGGCTGCGTCGTTGTTATCAATGTTAGTAATGCTAAGCCTGCTATGCCGACAACTCTGATCATCCGCTTCATGCTCGCCCTCCGGGTATAAAATACTGCGAGGTATGGCCTCGCAGTATAGCTTTTTATAATGGTGAGCCGCGGGTAGCAAATCCGCCCGTTATAAAAACTGTATGGCGCTTGCTACCCTTTGGCTTTGACTGACCGCTCTTGCAACCTTTAGGGTTACGAAGAGCGTTATTTTTGTTTGTTTTTGTAAGTTTTTTGTTTTGGCTTACTAACTAAAAGCTTACTACGAATAGCCAAAAAAGTCAATAAGCTTGTGCTTAATAAACGTATTACCTGTATAAGTTTTGAGTACTATTATTTGACATTTTTTGTGTGAAAAAGTTATACACAGGTTTGTTAGAAATCTAACCATAATTGTTATTGACAGTACGTTTGGTAATTTATAAGATACCAGTAGCACTTGAATAAAAAAAGTGCTCAAAAACAAAAACGATAGGGATAACGACTTCTCGCAAGTCGTTATCCCACCAAAAGACTAAAATTAAAACGTCAAATCTACAAACGAAAAACCAAACAAAAACCGACCCGCCAGCAAGTCTGACGGGTCTTTACTTTTACCACGAGCTGGTTATACCCTGCTCGCATGCCTAATCCCAGCCAGCCACAACCGCCTGTCCAAAGCATCCTGAATGTAGGGTCCGGCGGCATTATCATAGAAATTGAATGCCATTTTTCGAACAGCCTGCCTGGCATCATTTTAGTCGGGCTTGGCAATAAAGCAGTGGACGAAGCGCGTGAACGTGTACGCAGTGCGTTTGCCAGCAGCGGGCTATCACTCCCCCCGAAACGTATAACCATAAATCTTGCTCCAGCCGACACGCCAAAAGAAAGCACTGCGTTCGACCTGGCCATAGCAGTAGCCATAATGCAAACTGCCGGGCAGCTCCAACGCCCCATAGGCACCGACTGCGCGATAATAGGCGAATTGGGCCTTGGCGGCAACATACGGCCAGTGCGCGGCATAATTGGCAAGATACGCGCCGGGAAGCAGGCTGGCATCACAACCTTCTACATACCAGCCAACAACCTTTCCCAGGCATTACTCATACCCGGCATAACATGCATACCGCTCAAAAGCCTTAATGAGCTATACGCCGGCCTGACCGGCCTGCAGGAGCTATCATTGCAGCGCAGTGGTAGCGCAGAACCGCCAGAACGGCATCAGGCACGACAAAATCCACTCTATGAGGTTGTCGGGCAAACAATTGCTAAACGAGCACTCTGCATTGCTGCAGCCGGCGGACACAACATTTTACTAAATGGACCACCGGGCACTGGCAAGAGTATGCTGGCGAAATGCCTCCCCTTCTTATTGCCACCGATGAATATACAAGAAATGCTTGAGGTCACCCACTTGCACAGTCTCACCAGTCCTAACTATGAACAGCTCATAACGACCAGGCCCTTCCGGGCACCCCACCATAGCGCCAGCCATACCGCCATAACCGGCGGCGGCTCTCCCCCGCGGCCGGGAGAGATCAGCTTAGCGCACCACGGCGTACTCTTTTTGGACGAAATGCCTGAATTCCAACGTCAATCCATAGAAGCACTGCGTCAGCCGCTCGAGGAGCGTCGTATATGTATCGCTCGTGCCAAAGATACGGTTGAGTACCCAGCTAGTTTTATATTGGTTGCCACGGCAAACCCTTGCCCGTGTGGCTACTTTGGGACAAACCAGGCATGCAGTTGTACTGCCAGCCGCATCCTGCAATACCGCCAGAAACTGTCAGGGCCACTCCTCGATCGGATAGACCTACATGTCACTGTTGAACCAGTAGCCCACAACACACTCTTAAAAGCCCACGTTGCGCCAGCCGATGATACATATATAGAAGCGATAACAAGCGCACGCCAGCGCCAAGAGCGCCGTTTTAATGACCGTAGCACCATGAACGGCACTATGTCTAACAAGGACATACGCCGTTACTGCCTGCTCGAACCGCCAGCGCGCGCTATCTTGGATACCGCTGCCGAAAAATTAGCCTTATCGGCGCGTAGTTATATGCGTATCGTCAAGATTTCGCGGACCATAGCCGACCTCGCGGAGAGCGACCGCATCACGCACGCCCACGTGGCAGAGGCTCTGCAATATCGCCCTCAGCAGCCGCCGCCCACGGCCTAAGGCCGCTTGACCCCTGTTATCTCATCTGTTACAATACAGGGCACTAACAATATTAAAGGAGACGTCCTATCAGCAAGTTTACCCGCCTGAATCAAGACATTCGGGCGCCGCAGATGCGTGTGATCGATGACGAGGGCAAACAACTCGGAATTCTTTCGCGCACAGAAGCTTTGCAACTCGCCGCTGAACGCGAGTTGGACCTGGTTGAAATATCACCTGACGCCAACCCGCCAGTAGTAAAAATTGTCGACTGGGGTAAATACAACTACCAGCGCACAAAGCAGATGCAAAAGAACAAAAAGAGCGCCAAAGCGCTCGAAATGAAGCAAATGCGGTTCGGGTTAAAGATCAGCGAACACGATCTCGGCGTAAAGATGCGTAAAGTTACCGACTTCCTGGAATCAGGACATAAGGTAAAACTAACCATTTTCTACCGCGGCCGTGAACTCGCCCACAAAGATCTCGGTTTCAAACTTGCCGATAAGGTAATAAGTGATTTCGGAGATGCAATCGTTGTCGATCAGACACCAGAATTCGCCGGAAAACAACTTAACTTCGTAATAAGGAGCAACCATGCCAAAGCTAAAAACGCATAGCGGCACCAAGGATCGCGTCCGTGTGACCAAAAACGGCAAGGTCCGCGTCCGCCACCCGAACGTCAGCCACTTTATGCAAAAGAAGAGCGGATCGCGTAAGCGCAAGCTCGCAACCGTAAACACGCTTGAAGGCACTATTAGTAAGGCCATCAAGCAGAAACTAGGAGTCTAATTAGATGCGCGTTAAACGTGGCGTAGCCACTCACCAGAAGCATGTAAAAATCCGCAAAGCAACAACGGGGATGACCAAGTCAAACCGTTCCAGCTACAAGCGTGGCAAGCAAGCCGTTACTAAGGCTCTGCAGTTTGCCACCCGCGACCGCAAGAACCGCAAGCGTACGTTCCGCGAACTATGGAACGCTCGTATTAACGCTGCTGCCCGCCTGAACGGTACTACCTACAGTAAGCTCATTGCAGCCCTGAAGGGTGCAAACATCACACTCGACCGTAAGGTATTGAGTGAACTAGCCGTAAATGAACCTGCGGCCTTTGAGGCTGTCGTAAAGGCTACCGCAAAGTAGTTCAAACGATCCCGTCTCGTTTATATAAAAAACACCTCGTAAACGGGGTGTTTTTTAGTTGCCAGATTCTCCGTAAGCCGGGTTCTGTTTTAGCCGATCATCTATCTAGCCGCGATGTTGCCACCACGGTCAAGCGGATAACGCTGATGAATTTTGGCGGGAAACCACGAGTATTACCTCGAAAAATTCATCTCCTTGCAGCAGACAGGGTTTACCTTTTTACAACGTCACCGCTGTAAAATGTGGGCTCTTACCCCACTCTTTTCACCCTTACTCCGTTGTTATGAAAACTACGGAGCAGTTTTGTTTCTGTGGCACTTTCCCTAGGGTTTCCCCCGGTTGCTGTTAGCAACTGTCTTTCCCTACGCTGCCCGGACTTTCCTCTTACATATAATGTGCAAGCGATCAGCCGATCGTCTGGCTTAGCATTATTATACCACTTATGACAAAAAAGTGAATCCCTTATGATTATTTCTCTGCGTCATCGAGTGCTTCGTTTACCGCCGTATCAGCGGCTTTGTTCAATTCCCGTGGTACGTGCGTGAACGAAACATGGCGGAATAGCGGCAGCATATCTTTTATAGCAGCATGTATCGGCCAGAGGTCGCGGTTCTTTACGTGGAAGATGCCAAGCATCTGGTTAACCACCAACATACTGTCCATATAGACGTGCACATCGCGCACACCCATCCGCTTTACTTCTTCCAAGCCAAGCTTTAGCGCCTGGTACTCGGCCTGATTATTCGTTGTCACACCTAAGTAAACGCCCTTTTTAACAACAGTCTGGCCATCCATAGTCAGTACTACGAAGCCACTAGCTGACGGGCCCGGATTACCGCGTGAACCACCATCTGTATACAGTTTTACCTCTGTTATATTTGAAGACTTATTTACAATACTATCATCTGAATTAATTACATCGTGGTTAAAAGTAAAACGAATTATCTTAACAACAGTGTCGTCATCAACCTGTGGCCCGTAGTAGTGGCGATACGTCTCCAGCATATGCTGGTGGTCAGTGAATGCTTCGTGTCCTACGTAATCACCATCCACTACATCGCCTAGCCGTTTCTGCACAATGCTATCAATATGGCCGATGCCAATGACGCGCCAGCTGTCAGGATTATTTGGCTCAACTTTATCGATCAACCGCACGACATCATTAACGGACAGATCCTTGTCGTCATACAGGCGCCAGGTCGAAGTCTTTATGCCTTGTGCAACAAGCTGTGCAAGATTATGTTCGAGTTTTAATGTTTTCATATGTGCCTACAGTATAGCTGAGTACTTTATTGATAATCCAGCGTCATGGGGCGAAGGCGTCATACGCGATGTTGCATCGCGGGATACTCAGATACTCGAATAATTATGGTCGGGGTGACAGGGCTCGAACCTGCGACCTCACGGCCCCCAGCCGTACGCGCTACCAGCTGCGCTACACCCCGATAAAAAAACAAAAGCAGCTGGGCGACCGCTAATGATTTACCTGGGAAAAAATCCAGGTGGGCTCCCGCACGCAAGGACCACGGTCCTCGCAAATGTTGGGTCCCCATTACGAATAAGTATTCAGATAATCATTCGTTCGGCCATAATGCCCAGCCAGAAACTATTATACCCCTTATCGCGAGGCTAACGAAGTAGAAAAGTGAGTATCCCCTGGCTAATATTCACAATGAACGGGCTAATAAACGGCGACAGCAGTAACAGAACCATGATAGTCACCCCAAAGCCGGCACCTTCAATCTGTTCCATAATGCGGCGCAAGGGGTCAGGGGCCACGGCGTATAACAGCCGTGAACCATCAAGTGGCGGGAATGGGATCATATTAAAGACAAACAACGAGATGTTAATACTCGTAAACAAAAGCAATATATATCCTAGGCCATCAGCGAGGCTGAGCCCCCCTATACGGATGGCGAGCGCGCTTACAACGGCCAACGCCAAGTTACTAAGTGGCCCTGCAATACCAACGAGTGCTGCGCCAAATTCGCCGTAACGGACGTTACGAGGGTCAAATGGCACCGGCTTAGCGGCAAATATGGGCGGCAGGTGCAATAGGAGCATGACCGTCGGGATGAGCACCGTAAACCATATATCGACGTGGCGGAATGGGTTAAGGGTGATGCGGCCTGCCTCATCGGCCGTAGTGTCGCCTAAATAACGGGCTGTCAGGCCGTGCATGGCTTCATGAATTGATATTGATACGATCAGCGTCACAAGAACGACGAGTATATATTGTGGTGAAATGGCGTCAAACATATACCCAGTAGTATACCAGCAATGGCTCAATGTTGACTTAAGAAGTAAAAACCGCTAAAATAAGCCCTTGAACTAGAAGGAATAAAAGCGATGCGCAAGTGTGATATAACCGGTAAAGGCAAGCAGTACGGCAACAACGTGAGCTTCTCACAGCGCCACACCAAAAAGGTATGGCTGCCGAACCTTCAGAAGAAGACCCTTATTATTGACGGCAAGAAAATTAAGCTTAACGTCAGCACTCAGGCGCTCCGTACTCTGAAGAAAAAGGGCTTGCTCCCTACTGCCAAGTAAGGGTACCCTTACTTATTGAAAAGCCCCTCCTGGAGAGGGGCTTTTCGTTTGGTTTCTAGAGGCCGCGCTAGGCTTTCTCTAAAATGATGAGCTGTGTGCCGTCGCTGAGCTCTGAAGGCTTAAGGCGCATCTTCGTCAGTGTTTCCTTTGGCTCCATAGCTAAGGCTGTAAGGCCCTGTGCGAGTGCCTGCTGTGGCACTGGGTAGGATAGGCTGCCGTCGTCGTAATGCGTAGGGATAACCAGCTTTGGCTCAATCTTCTTGATAAGTTTAAGTGCGCCTACGCCGTCCAGAGTGTAGCCGTTGCCGCCAATTGGCACGAACAACACATCGATCATACCAATAGCTTCGAGCTGCGCATCGCTCAGCTCTGGGTACACATGCCCTGTCACGAGTACGTTCAAGTCCTCGAACAGCATTTTGTACATCGTGGCGTTCTTTTTGTTCTCTTCATCTATATGCGCACGTGCGGGGATACCGTATATAGATATGCCTGATACTTCGTACTCGCCCGGTTCAGAAATTACAATTTTTGCCGGCTTGGATGGATCGGCATGCGCCCCGGTAAACAGAGCAATGTCCCCTTCCTTGCTGACGGTCTTGCCACCAAGGCTGACCAAGTTGTCGTCGATTACTACCCGGGCGTGCTTTGTCGACAACACCAGGCAGTTCGCACCATAAAATTGAATATCCATATAACTCCTCTTTCTGCTTCTACAATATACTGTTCTTGTCTATCAGGATCTGCTTTTTAGACGCAAGTATTGTGCTTATAAACCGGTCTTTTATCTGACGGCGGTAATTAAATTCCTGTGGCGGCATAACCGTATAACGGATATCCTTCCCTTCTTTTGCCTCCAGTTCGGTCATGAACTTCTGGAGGGCGTGCTGGTTAAGATCGCCAACGATCAGTACGTCAACGCCGCTGGAGTCGTCGCGAGTAAACTGGCCGGTATAGAGCGCGATCTCTACATTGCCGAGCGCCTTAATCCTGTCACGTTCTACATTCGGAGCATTATCGACTGCCTTCGCTGCCGTAGCCGGCTTGGGCGTGCCTGGCGCGCCACTCGCCTCTTCGAACGTATCGCGCCCGAATATCGCCTTGAGCGGCTTATAAAATTCGTAGGTTTGGTTTACCTCGTAATATAAACGGTTATTCGTATTGTCCGAAGCGATAATGCCGATACTGAGTAAATTAGCCAACTCACGGCGCACGGAGTTGATTTGCTCATCTATTTTACGGGTTATTTCGCGTACATAAAACGAACGGTTCGGGTTGCTGTAGAACAATTGGAGCAGCTTAACCCTCGTCTTGGATCCGAACAATTGCTCAATCATGAACCTATTGTAGCAAATTTGTTCGTAACGCTATAGATCATTTGTTCAAGAATGTTGTAACAATATCTACGGCTTGTTCCGTTTTACTGATCCAGTGAATACTTTTATTCCGCTTGAACCATGTTTTTTGACGCTTGGCATACTGCAAATCCTGCTGCACAAATTGCTGTTCCGCCTCCTCAAGGGTGATTGCCCCTTCTATATATGGCCGGAATGCTTTATACGCGGGCGCTTGTAGTGCAGGGATATCCCACCCATAGCGGTAGCCAAGCGCCCGTACTTCCTCTACTAATCCCCGTGCAACCATATCGTGCACACGCATATGGATTTTTTGGCGCAATATATCAGGGTCGATCTCCAACCCTAATACCACTGTATTGTCGCGGAGCAACTGCCTGCCTGGCACAGCGCCGTCACGTTCGATAGTACGTATCAGATGCCGCGGGTTCTGACTGTTCGCCGGCAGCTCTAAGCCACTTGAAACAATTCGCTCTTGCAGCTCCGGCACCGATAGTCGCTCGAGCGCAGCCCGGACAGCCGGGTCGGCGCTGCCACCCTGAAAACTAAAGCTATATATGACAGCGTCAACGTATAGCCCTGTTCCACCAACAAGAAACGGCACCCTGCCACGACCGGCAATATCAGCAATAGCCTGATTCGCTAAACGCTGGAAACGCTCGGCGTTAAATGGCTCCCCTGGTGTTACGACATTAATCAGATGATGCGGTGCCATTTCGAGTTCATCAGATGTTGGCTTTGCCGTACCAATATCCATGCCCTGGTAAACGGTACGTGAATCGGCAGCAATAATTTCGCCATTATAACGGCGGGCCAAATCGAGCGCCAGAGCCGTCTTGCCTGAGGCCGTCTGGCCGACAATAACGATTAGAGGAGTGTTATCTGCGTGGGGCTCCACAACAAACTCCCAACATCGACGGTAAAATCATCAGATACCACCACGCCATCAGCACGGAGCGCGGCAGCGTGGGCTTCACGGCCTCCATTCGGCCAACCTGCCGCAAGACCGCCCTGTTTATTAACAACGCGCTGCCACGGCAGACCGGTTGGCCCACTATGCGCAATTTGTCCCACTTCCCAAGCAGCCCATGCGGCACCACAGTAAGCGGCAACGCCGCCATACGTCATAACCCGGCCCTGCGGTATTTGGGCAACAAGCTCGTATACCCGCTCTTTAAACGCAGCATCAACCCTTGGCACTAAAATACTCCTCAACTGCCTGCCAGTCTTGCACAAAAGTAATCCCAGCCGGCAGCACACTCCGGTCGACCGTCCGATGACGACCGCCAAAAAGTAGCGCAGCAATGCCCGCATCTGCCGCACCTGCACAATGCTTCAGTTGGTCGTCAATTAAATACGATGCTCCAAGTTCACGCGCTAGTTCGGTTTTTGTTTGCGATAACCGCCGCTCTATCGCTCGCTCCTCACCTTCCTTTATGTCCCAAATGCCGGCATAATGCACAGCGCTAAACACACCGGGGAAATGACGCTCCAGCCACGCGTCGGTTAGCTCTTTAATAGCCTTTTTACGTGACGTAATTACAACAAGCGTGTACTTTTTCGCTAATCCCCTCAAGACCGGTAAAGCTTCTGCGTAATGCTCAAACTCTCCGATGACGCCGGAAGCGTGGTATATGTCACTACGTTTCATAGCTTCATCGATACTGACGTTCCAAAAATCAGCCCAGGCTTCCGAGTAATTTTCTGCTTTATGCGTGTTCCCCCACTGCTCATTGCTATAGCGGGTAAAACCCTCAGCAGTCGCCGATAGCACGTCATCAATATCTACAGCGATCACTTGCTTTGCCATAAAAGTGTCCTACATTGAAGTTTTGTTAATCCGCGATTTGGTCTCATGGACGATAGTCACTAGCAGCTCTTCAATTGTCCGGGAATCATGCTGTTCGCTGACTTCCATGTCCTTGCGGACGCGTGGCACCAGCTCGCCGCTTTCAATTTCCTTCTGGCCGATTACGACGGTATATGGGACTTTCCAGACTTCGGCATTCCGAATCTTCTTGCCAACGGTTTCGTTGTCGTTGTCCACGGTAACACGCACGCCAAGTTCACGGCCGCGGGTCGCGATGGATTCAGCAAATGCTGCAGTCGCGTCTTCTTGGTTGA